>OLTD01000001.1_pt1 | contig 442290 bp, 376 predicted proteins | sample 1643231 | NCBI WGS metagenome assembly OLTD01 (sample SAMEA3136647, study PRJEB25190) | human gut metagenome | biome: human gut; feature: human-associated habitat; material: faeces | place: Austria | collected 2013
TCGTTTTATTCTATTTTATCCGAACGGAATGTTACAACTTTAGTATACCACAACAGAGCAAGCTGGAGTGCATGGAATAGGACGTTTTTCACATTCCCATCGTTGACATCACTTCTGAATAATGATAAAATTTCATAAACATTACTGAGTAGAGAATCGACAAGGTCAGGAGGATAAATATGTCAATTTTTACAGGAGCAGGAGTTGCGATTATTACACCATTTCATGCAGATGGAAGTGTGAATTATGAAAAGCTGGACGAATTGATTCAGTTCCATTGTGATAACGGTACCGACGGTATTGTGATCTGCGGTACAACAGGGGAATCGTCTACATTGACGGAAGAGGAGCATATGGACTGCATCAAGTTTACGATCAGACAGACGAAAGGACGGATTCCGGTCATTGCAGGAACAGGTTCCAACTGTACACGGACTGCAGTCGAGATGTCAAGAGAAGCAGCCGAGAGCGGTGCGGATGGCGTACTTCTTGTAACCCCATATTATAATAAAGCGACACAGACGGGACTGATTGCGCATTATAAGGCGATCGCGGCCGAGACAAAAGCGCCGATCATCTTGTACAGCGTAGCGAGCAGGACCGGAGTGAATATTGAGCCATCCACCGTAGCGACACTGGCGAAAGAGACTGACAACATTGTGGCAGTCAAGGAAGCATCCGGAAATATCTCACAGGTAGCGAAGATCTTGCAGCTGACAGACGGGAAAGTGGATGTATATTCAGGAAATGACGATCAGATCGTTCCGATCCTGTCACTGGGCGGAAAAGGTGTGATTTCTGTATTGTCCAATGTAGCTCCGAGAGAGACACATGATATCTGTGCAAGCTTCTTTGCGGGAGATATTGCGGGAAGCCGGGCATTACAGCTGAAGGCACTTCCTCTGATCGAGGCACTGTTCTGCGAAGTGAATCCGATCCCGGTGAAAAAAGCAGTGAATCTGATGGGAATGGAAGTCGGCGGATTGAGAATGCCGCTGACAGAGCTGAGTGAAGCACATACCGTGCAGCTGAAAAAAGCAATGCAGGAGTTCGGAATTCAGTTAGCATAAAAAATTGTTAAAAGGATATCATAGATTGAGCAAATAGCCAGAATGTGATATCCTTTTTTGTATACCCATCCGGGTAAAGTCTGTCTTTTGCAGGCGTGTATTGCAAAGTCCGGATCGGTATAGCGTGAAAGAATAACGTTTTCCGGTGTGGAAAATGAAAGATACAGAACGAGGAGGAAATCAGGATGATAAAGATAATCATGCATGGCTGCAATGGAAAAATGGGACAGGTGATCACAAAAATTGCGGAAGCAGACAGTAAAGTGGAGATTGTAGCAGGAGTGGATCAGTTTCAGGGAGTGCAGAATCCGTATCCGGTGTTTTCATCGATGGAAGCGTGTGATGCAGAGGCAGACGTAGTGATCGATTTTTCCAATGCGGCAGCAGTGGACGGACTTTTGGACTATTGTGTGAACAGACAGCTTCCGGTCGTACTTTGTACCACGGGACTTTCTGAAGCCCAGCTTGAAAAAGTAGAAAAAGCAGCAGAGCAGACAGCTGTTTTAAAATCAGCGAATATGTCCATGGGGATCAATCTGCTGATGAAACTCTTGAAAGATGCCGCAAAAGTACTGGCGCCTGCGGGATATGATGTTGAGCTGGTAGAGCGTCATCACAACCAGAAAGTGGATGCTCCAAGCGGTACTGCACTGGCGCTTGCGGATTCTGTCAATGAAGCGCTGGATCATGAATATACGTATGTATATGACAGAAGCCAGTACCGCAAAAAAAGAGAAGAGAAAGAAATCGGAATTTCAGCGGTTCGCGGCGGAACAATCGTGGGAGAGCATGAGGTGATCTTTGCAGGAATGGATGAAGTGATCGAATTTAAGCATACAGCATATTCCAGAAGCGTGTTTGGAAAAGGCGCGGTGGAAGCAGCCAAGTTCCTGGCGGGAAAAACAGCCGGCATGTATGATATGAGTGATGTGATTCAGTTTTAATCAGAGTTTGAGTAAAGAGCGGGGAGTGTCATGAAAGAATTAGAGACAAGATATCTGGAGCGGCTGTCGGATCTGTATCCGACGATCGCGGCGGCTTCTACAGAGATCATCAATCTGCAGGCAATCTTGAATCTTCCGAAAGGAACCGAGCATTTTCTGACGGATATTCATGGGGAATGGGAGGCGTTTTCCCATGTGCTGAAGAATGGATCCGGTGCGGTGCGAAGCAAAATCGAGGATGTATTTGGATATACGCTTGGGAAGCGGGAAAAGCAGGAGCTGGCTACTTTGATCTATTATCCAAAAGAGAAGACAGAGCAGGTAAAGCGGACCGAGAAGCATATGGAAGACTGGTATAAAATTCAGCTGTACCGTCTGATCGAGGTGAGCAAACGGGCAGCCAGTAAGTACACCCGTTCTAAAGTACGCAAGGCACTTCCGAAAGATTTTGCTTATGTCATAGAAGAACTGATCACGGAAAAGGCGGAGCTTCATGACAAGGAATCCTACTATAATGAGATCATTCAGACAATCATCCGGATCGGCAGGGCAGAAGAATTTATCTGTGCGATCGCAGATCTGATCCAGAGGCTTGTGATCGATCATTTACATATTGTCGGTGATATTTATGACAGGGGACCGGGCCCGCATATTATCATGGATAAGCTGATGACCTATCATTCAGTGGACATTCAGTGGGGCAATCATGATGTGCTCTGGATGGGTGCGGCAGCAGGGCAAAGAGGCTGCATTGCCAATGTGATCCGGATCTGTGCCCGTTATGGGAATCTGGATATTCTGGAGGAAGGATACGGGATCAATCTTCTGCCTCTGGCGAATTTTGCACTTCGCATTTATGGGGACGACCCCTGTACCTGTTTCAGGCGCAAAGGAAGCGAACGCCTGCAAAAGGCGGAGATGGAGATGAATCTTCGGATGCACAAGGCAATTTCCGTGATACAGTTTAAGGTAGAAGGAAAACTGATTCTTCAGCATCCGGAATTTCAGATGGAAGAACGTGCACTGCTGCACAGGATTGATTATAAAAAAGGCACGATCCTGCTGGATGGAAAAGAATATCCGTTAAAAGATGACAGGTTTCCGACCATTGATCCGGCAGCTCCGTATGAACTGACCGAAGAGGAAGAGGAGATTATGGAACGCCTGGAAAAAGCATTTGCAGGATGTGAAAAGCTGCAGAATCATATGCGGTTTTTGCTTGCAAAAGGTGGATTATACAAGGTGTATAACAACAATCTTTTGTATCACGGATGCGTACCGCTTAGAGAGGACGGATCTTTAAAGGAAGTACAGCTCTGTGGAAAAAGCTACCGTGGGAAAAGTCTGTATGATGCGCTGGAAGGCTATGTAAGAAAAGGCTTTTTCGCGCTGGATGAACAGGAAAAAGAGCAAGGAAAGAATATCATGTGGTGCATCTGGCAGCATCCGGATTCTCCGCTGTTCGGAAAAGACAAGATGGCGACCTTTGAGCGGTATTTTATCGAGGCAAAAGAGACGCATCTGGAGAAAAAGAATCCGTATTACGAACTTCTGGAAAAAGAAGCGGTGGTAGACGAGATTCTGGAAGAGTTCGGACTGCACCCGGAGGGAGCCCACATTGTCAACGGGCACGTTCCTGTAAAATGTAAAAACGGAGAAAGTCCGATCAAGTGTAATGGGAAAGTTCTGGTCATCGATGGAGGTTTTTCCAGGGCGTATCAGAAAGAGACGGGAATTGCAGGGTATACCCTTGTCTACAACTCCTATGGCCTTGTTCTGGTTGCCCATGAGCCTTTTGAGTCGAAAGAGGCTGCGGTGGAAAAGGGAAGCGATATTCATTCGGATTACATGGTAGTGAAACGGGTGACAGAACGCCGTCTCGTTGGAAATACAGATATCGGCACCGAATTAAAAGAGCAGGTAGCAGATCTGGAGTCGCTGCTTGCAGCCTACAGAAGCGGTCAGGTGATTGAGAAACTATAAGCAGAGACTTACGTGAAAAGAAAGGCATGAAAATATATGAGTAAAGAGATAGAAAGGGAACTGTTGGAGGAAGAACTGGATCTGGGAGCAGAAACAGAGGATCTGGTGCCGGATTCGGTGGATATGACGGAACCGTTAAAGATTTATTTAAAAGAGATCGGCAGGATCCCGCTGCTTACAGCAGAGGAAGAACTGGAGCTTGGCAGACAGATCGCAGAAGGAGATACAGAAGCACGACGAAAGATGGAGGAAGCAAATCTGCGTCTGGTGGTTGCGGTGGCAAAGCATTATGCCGGAAAAGGAATGCAGTTTATGGATCTGATCCAGGAAGGTAATATCGGTCTGATGCGTGCAGTGGAAAAATTTGACTACACAAAGGGCAGTAAATTTTCCACCTATGCGGTATGGTGGATCAAAGAAGCCATTCTGCGGGCGCTGGATTCTCAGTCCAGAGAGATTCGTGTGCCGGTCCGTGTGGCTCAGAATATGAATAAGATCAGCAAAACAGAGCGGAAGATGGAACAGACACTCGGGCGTGAAGTGGCAGCAGAGGAGATTGCAAAAGAGCTGCATATGACAACAGAAGAAGTAGAGCGCATGCAGAGCTATATCAAGAATCCGGTTTCTCTGGAGACTCCGGTGGGAGATGAAGAGAACAGCAATCTGGAAGACTTTATTGAAGATACACAGGATCCGACTCCGGAGGAGGCTGTTGCGGCACTGGTACAGAAAGAAGAAGTGCAGGAGATGCTTTCCACGCTGACAGAAAAAGAGCAGAAAATCTTAAGACTCCGCTACGGTCTGGAGGACGGCAATGTACATACGCTCGAAGAAACCGGACAGATACTCGGCGTGACCAGAGAACGGATCCGTCAGCTGGAGTCAAGAGCATTGGAAAAACTGAGAAAATCAGCAGGACCAAGAGCATAAAAAAGAAAAAAATTCCATTCATAAAATATAAAAAAAAGGAAAACTTAACAGTGTAAGACTATATTTTATGAAAGGAAGAAGATTATGAAAAACAGAAAAAAACTGCTTGTATTGCTGATGTGTACCTGTATGCTTCTGGGCACGACTGCATGTGGAAACAGAAGAGATACACAGAACGATACAACAATGAATGATGCAACTGACAAAACAAAGGACAACAATGACAAGACAGACAGAAATGAAAACCGTACAGATGACAACAGTAACGGAAAAGCAGACAACGTGGTAGATGATGTCACAGACGGTGTGAATGATGTAGTGGATGGTGTGACCAATGGAGTGGATGATCTGACAAGGGGAGCTACGGATGCGGTAGATGATGCTGCGGATGGAATGACCAAAGATCATAACACACAGAACCGGGAGAATAACAAGTAGGTTTTGAATACCGGATAAACAAGTGCTGCAGAAGAAGTTTTTGCAGCACTTTTCTATAAAAGGAGAATTGTGATGAAGTTCAGACCTTGTATTGATATACATAACGGAAAAGTAAAACAGATCGTCGGCGGCAGCTTAAAAGATGAAGGCGATATGGCACAGACCAATTTTACTTCAGAACAGGATGCAGCCTGGTATGCAGAAAAATATAAACAGGATGGACTCAAAGGAGGGCATATCATTCTGCTCAATTCCAGAGATTCCGAATATTTTGAGGCAACGAAAGCGCAGGCGCTTCTGGCGCTTTCGGTATATCCGGGAGGGATGCAGATCGGCGGCGGTATCACGGCGGAAAATGCGGAAGAATATCTGGATGCAGGCGCCAGCCATGTGATCGTAACCTCTTATATATTTCGTGAAGGAGAGGTGGATCGCAGCCGTTTGAGACGACTGAAAGAGATGGTCGGAAAAGAGAGGATAGTGCTGGATCTGAGCTGCCGGAAAAAGGGGGATGAATATTACATCGTGACAAACCGGTGGCAGACGTTTACCAGAGAAAAACTGTCAGAAGAATTGCTTGATGAAATGGCGCAGTACTGTGATGAATTTCTGGTACACGGTGTGGATGTGGAAGGAAAATCTTCTGGAGTGGAAGGAGAACTTGTAGAACTGCTTGGCAGATGGGAAGGGATTCCTGTTACTTATGCGGGCGGGATCGGAAGTATGGAAGAACTGGAAAAATTCAAAAATCTTGGACATGGAAAGCTGGATTTTACGATCGGAAGTGCACTGGATCTGTTTGGAGGGACAATTCCTTATAAAAATCTGCTCTGTTTGTAAATGAAATGTAAACAAAGCGGAACAAAAACATGAATTGGTTGAATTCATGGAAAGTTAGTGATAGAATGGTAGGCAGAGTAAATTTAGACAAGGAGCAGATTGCAGATTATGGGTTTAATGGATAAAATTTTCGGGACTCACAGCCAGCACGAGCTGAAGAGAATCTATCCGATCGTGGATCGCATTGAGGCGCTGGAGCCAGAGATGAAAGCACTTTCGGATGCGGAATTAAAGGATAAGACAAGAGAGTTTAAAGAACGTCTCAAAGAGGGAGAGACACTGGATGATATTCTCCCGGAGGCATATGCAGTTGTAAGAGAAGGTGCATATAGAAGTATGGGGATGCGCCATTACCGGGTACAGCTGATCGGCGGTATCATCCTGCATCAGGGACGTATTGCAGAGATGCGTACAGGTGAAGGTAAGACACTGGTATCCACACTTCCGGCATATCTGAATGCGCTGGAAGAAAAAGGAGTTCACATTGTCACAGTCAATGATTATCTGGCAAAGCGTGATGCCGAGTGGATGGGAAAAGTACACGAATTTCTGGGACTGACAGTCGGTGTGGTTCTCAATGATATGGACAATGATGAGCGCCGTGCGGCATATAATTGTGATATTACATATGTAACGAACAACGAACTGGGATTTGATTATCTGAGAGACAACATGGTGATCTACAAGGAACAGCTTGTACAAAGAGGGCTGAACTTTGCGGTTATCGATGAGGTTGACTCTGTATTGATCGATGAAGCCAGAACTCCGCTGATCATTTCCGGACAGAGTAATAAATCTACAAAATTGTATGAGGCATGCGATATTCTGGCACGCCAGCTGGAAAGAGGAGAAGCAAGCGGTGAGTTTTCCAAGATCAATGCGATCATGGGAGAAGATATTGAAGAGTCCGGAGATTTTATTGTCAACGAGAAAGAAAAGGTTGTCAATCTGACAGAAGACGGTGTGAAGAAGGTAGAAAACTTCTTCCATATCGAGAACCTGGCAGATCCGGAGAATCTGGAGATTCAGCACAACATCATTCTGGCGCTGCGTGCGCATAACCTGATGTTCCGCGATCAGGATTACGTGGTGACTCAGGAGGGAGAGGTTATGATCGTGGATGAGTTCACCGGACGTATCATGCCGGGAAGACGGTATTCGGACGGACTGCATCAGGCGATCGAAGCAAAAGAGCATGTGAAGGTCAGAAGAGAGAGCAAGACACTGGCAACTATTACATTCCAGAACCTGTTCAACAAGTATGAGAAGAAGAGCGGTATGACAGGTACTGCCTTGACTGAGGAAAAAGAGTTCCGTGATATTTACGGAATGGACGTTGTAGAGATCCCGACCAACCGTCCGGTTCAGAGAAAAGATCTCGAAGACGCAGTATATAAGACAAAACAGGAAAAATACCACGCAGTCGTTGAAGCCGTGAAAGAAGCGCATGCAATGGGACAGCCGGTCCTGGTTGGTACAATCACGATCGAGGTTTCAGAGCTGCTCAGCAAAATGCTGAAAAAAGAAGGAATTCAGCATAAGGTATTGAATGCCAAGTATCATGAACTGGAAGCAGAAATCGTGGCAGATGCGGGACAGCACGGAGCAGTCACGATTGCGACCAACATGGCCGGACGTGGTACGGATATCAAGCTGGATGATGCTGCCAGAGAGGCCGGAGGTCTTAAGATCATCGGTACAGAGCGTCATGAATCCAGACGTATTGACAACCAGCTGCGCGGACGTTCCGGACGACAGGGAGATCCGGGAGAATCCCGTTTCTATATTTCTCTGGAGGATGATCTGATGCGTCTGTTTGGTTCTGAACGTCTGATGAGTGTATTCAACACACTTGGTGTAGAGGACGGAGAACAGATCGAGCATAAGATGCTCTCCAGTGCGATTGAGAAAGCACAGAAGAAGATCGAGGGCAATAACTTTGGAATCCGTAAGAATCTGCTGGAATACGATCAGGTTATGAATGAGCAGAGAGAGATCATTTATGAGGAAAGACGTCGTGTTCTGGACGGAGAGAGCATGCGAGATACCATCTACAATATGATGACAGAATATGTAGAAAATATGACAGACCGCTTTGCCGCACCGGATGCAGATTCGGAAGAATGGGATCTGGCAGGACTGGAGCTGACACTTCACGGGGAGATTCCGATGCTGAAGATGCCGGATGCAGAGGAAGTCAAGGACATGAGACAGAAAGAGCTCAAGCATACATTGAAAGAGCGTGCTGTAAAAGCATACGAGGAGAAAGAAGCAGAATTCCCGGAAGCAGAGCAGCTGCGTGAGATGGAGCGAGTGGTACTGTTAAAGGCAATCGATACACGCTGGATGGATCACATCGATGATATGGATCAGCTCCGTCAGGGAATCGGTCTGCAGGCATACGGACAGAGAGATCCACTGGTAGAATATAAGATGATGGGATACGATATGTTCGGCGAGATGACCAATTCCATCGCAGAGACGACGATCCGTACTTTATTCCATATCCGGATCGAGCAGAAGGTAGAAAGAGAGCAGGTGGCACAGGCGACCGGAACAAACAAAGATGACAGCGCATCACACACTCCGAAAAAACGGGAAGAAAAAAAGGTTTATCCAAATGATCCATGCCCGTGCGGAAGTGGCAAGAAGTACAAACAGTGCTGCGGAAGAAAATAGTAACCAGGTAAGTGCCTGAATATTTTGTTGACTGTGTGTATACTGCATCAGACATTGTGCTGCAATATATACACAGTCAATGTTGATTTAAAACAGACTTTTGAAAAAAGAAAGAGGTGATCAAGGTGGTTTTATTAGATGAACTGAAAGTAAGACTGAGTGCATACGAAGAGCCGCTGAAAGATTTGAGGGATTCACTTTGACTTAGCGTCAAAGAAAGAACGAATTGAGGAATTAGAAAGAACGATCGAGGAGCCGGGATTCTGGGATAATCCGGATCAGTCCAGACAGACGATGCAGGTATTGAAAAGTCTTCAGGATTCGGTAAAGCAGATTGAGCAGATGTACGCAGATTATGAGGATCTGGGACTGCTGATTGAGATGAGTCAGGAGGAACAGGACGAAGAGACGGTGCAGGAGATCGAGGAAGAACTGCTCCGTTTTGAAGGAGAGTTTGAAGAGCTGAGGATCCAGACACTTCTGACCGGAGAGTATGACAGAGATCATGCGATCGTTACGCTTCACGCCGGAGCAGGCGGAACAGAATCCTGTGACTGGGCAAACATGCTTTACAGAATGTACACCAGATGGGCAGAGAAAAAGGGATTTTCCGTAGAAGTTCTGGATTATCTGGAAGGAGATGTTGCGGGAATCAAAGGCGTGACATTTGAAGTACGAGGAGAGAATGCTTACGGATATCTGCGCTCTGAAAAAGGGGTGCACAGACTGGTCAGAATTTCTCCGTTTAATGCGGCCGGAAAGCGGCAGACTTCTTTTGCATCCTGTGATGTGATTCCGGATATTGAGGAAGATATTGATATTGAGATCAATGATGACGATATCAGGATCGACACATATCGTTCCAGCGGAGCAGGTGGACAGCATATCAATAAGACTTCTTCGGCAATCCGTATCACGCATTTCCCGACAGGAATTGTTGTTCAGTGTCAGAATGAGCGTTCTCAGCACATGAATAAAGACAAAGCCATGCAAATGCTCAAAGCCAAGCTGTATCTGATGAAGCAGCAGGAGCAAGCAGACAAAGTGTCCGGTATTCGCGGTGAGATCAAGGAGATCGGATTCGGAAGCCAGATCCGTTCCTATGTCATGCAGCCGTATACACTGGTGAAGGATCACCGTACGAATATGGAGATCAGCAATGTGAACGGTGTGCTGGACGGCAACCTGGATCCGTTTATCAACGCATATTTAAGTGCTCCGAAAAACCCGGAAGAGTAGGACAGATGCAGAAAAAAGAACAGGAAGGAAGGCGAATATGGTAAATATAGCAGTTATGGGATATGGCACGGTGGGATCCGGAGTCATTGAAGTATTACAGACCAATAAGGAACGAATCGACCAGAGAGCCGGGGATGAGATCCATGTAAAATACATTCTGGATCTGAGAGATTTCCCGGGAGATCCGATTCAGGAAAAAATCGTACATGATTTTCAGGTGATCGCAGAAGATCCTTCCATTCAGATCGTAGTAGAGGTAATGGGCGGGATTGAACCCGCATATACTTTTGTGAAGAAGTGCCTGATGGCCGGAAAAAGCGTGGTGACCTCAAACAAAGCGCTGGTGGCAAAGCACGGTGCAGAGCTGCTTTCCATTGCAAGGGAGAAAAATATCAATTTTCTGTTTGAGGCCAGTGTCGGAGGCGGAATTCCGATCATCCGTCCGTTAAATTCTTCAATGACAGCAGATGAGATTGAAGAAATCACAGGGATTTTAAACGGAACGACCAATTATATGCTCAGTAAGATGTTTTATGAAGGAGCAGATTATGAGGAAGTTTTAAAAGAGGCGCAGGAAAAAGGGTATGCGGAACGAAATCCGGAAGCGGACGTGGAAGGATATGATGCATGCCGGAAGATTGCGATTCTTTCATCTTTGATTTCCGGACAGCAGGTGGATTTTGAAGATATTTATACAGAGGGGATCACGCAGATTACAAAAGAAGATATGATGTATGCAAAGGCAATGGGAATGACGATCAAGCTTCTTGCATGCAGCAGAAGGGATGAAGATCATATCCATGCCATCGTTGCTCCGTATCTGCTGAGCTCTTCGCATCCATTGTATAGCGTAAATGATGTCTTTAATGCGATTTTTGTACATGGCAATGTACTCGGAGATGCAATGTTTTACGGAAGCGGTGCAGGAAAGCTTCCGACAGCGAGTGCGGTTGTTTCTGATATTGTAGATGAAGTAAAGCATTTGAACCGGAATATTATGACGATGTGGGATCAGGATAAAGTGGAACTGCTTCCGATCTCGGATACGAGCAAGCGTTTCTTTGTGCGGATCAAGGGAGAACCACAGGCAATGAAAGCACATCTGGAAAGTAAATTCGGACCGATTGAGATTGTACAGGTGGAACCGTTGGAGGGAGAATTCGGATTTCTGACAGAAATTATGACAGAAGGACATTTTGAACAGTGCCAGAAAGAATTTCCGTCCATTCTCCACCGGATTAGAGTAGAAGGGTGAGGATGCGTATGAAATATGTTGTTGTTTTATGTGACGGGATGGCAGATGAACCGTTGGAAGAACTGGGCGGTATGACACCTCTGGAGAAGGCGCATACTCCAAATCTGGACCGCATGGCGCAGATTTCAGAGATTGGCATGGTGCAGACTGTTCCCGACGGGATGGCTCCGGGAAGTGATACGGCGAATCTTTCTGTGATCGGATATGATCCAAAGGAATATTATACCGGACGCTCACCTTTGGAGGCGTTGAGTATCGGGGTGGATATGGCGCCAACCGATGTATCTTTTCGCTGTAATCTGGTGACCTTGTCCGAGGAAGAAGAGCGGTATGAGGATAAACGGATTCTGGATCACAGTTCCAGCGAGATCAGCACTGAGGATGCGGCTGTTCTGATGGAGACCCTGATGCAGGAAATGCGAAGAGGTGGGTATGAGTTTTATACAGGCACGAGTTACAGGCATTTGCTGATCCATAAATTCGGAAGTGTAGTCGAATTGACAGCGCCTCATGATATCCTGACAAAGCGGATTGGGGAGTATCTCCCTCAGGATGCGGTACTTCGGGAAATGATGGAGACCAGCTACCGGATCTTAAGCAATCATCCGCTGAATCTGGAGCGAAAGGCAAAAGGACTCAACCCTGCCAATTCCGTATGGTTCTGGGGGGCAGGTACCAGGCCGATGCTGACCTCTTTCGAGGAAAAATATCATAAAAAAGGAGCCATGATCTCAGCAGTGGATCTGTTGAAGGGGATTGCTGTAGGAGCAGGGCTTGACAATATTATCGTAGAAGGTGCAAACGGAGGACTTCATACGAACTATACAGGAAAAGCGGAGGCAGCAGTGGACGCGCTGGCGGCGCAGGATTATGATTTTGTATATGTACACATTGAAGCACCGGATGAGATGGGACATCAGGGAAGTATTCCGGATAAGATTAAGGCGATTGAAAATATCGATCAGAAGATCATCGGACCGATCGTTGGGGAACTGGAAGATCTTTGCATGGATTTCAGGATGTTAGTCCTTCCGGATCATCCGACGCCGATCTGTGTCCGCACACATACCGGTAATCCGGTTCCGTATCTTTTATATGATTCCAGAAAGAAAGCAGAAGGAATGCCGGAGTATTCAGAAAGACTGGGCAATAAGAGCCCATTGTTCGAGAAAGAAGGACACAGGCTGCTTTCCCGTCTTTTTGAGATGGACAATGAACGGTAAACAGAGAGGAAGAAAAAATGCTGATAGTAAAGAAGTTTGGCGGCAGTTCGGTCGCAGATAAAGAGTGTATTTTTCGTGTGGCAGAGCGCTGCGCGGAAGATTATAAAAACGGACACGATGTGATCGTGGTCCTTTCAGCGATGGGAGACACAACAGATGATCTGATCGCAAAAGCAAAAGAGATTAATCTGAATCCATCCAAGAGAGAGATGGATATGTTGTTGACAACAGGGGAACAGATTTCTGTGTCACTGATGGCGATGGCATTTCATAAGCTGGGAATCCCGGCAGTATCGCTGAATGCATTCCAGGTAAAGATGCACAGCACATCCACCTATGGAAATGCAAGATTCAAGAAGGTAGAATCTGAGAGAATCCTCCACGAACTGGGATACCGGAAGATCGTGATCGTCACTGGATTCCAGGGAGTGAACAAATATGAGGATTATGCGACAATGGGACGGGGCGGTTCAGATACCACGGCAGTTGCAATCGCAGCGGCTCTGGGCGCAGATGCGTGCGAGATTTATACGGATGTAGACGGTGTGTATACCGCAGATCCACGAATTGTTCCTTCTGCGAGAAAATTAAAAGAAATCAGTTATGATGAGATGCAGGAGCTGGCATCCATGGGGGCGAATGTCCTGCATAACCGTTCTGTGGAAATGGCGAAAAAATATGGAGTACAGCTGGTTGTACGTTCCAGCATGAACAGAGAAGAAGGTACGGTGGTCAAGGAGGTAGTAAAAGTGGAAAAATTGTTAATCAGCGGAGTTGCATCTGATAAAAATACAGCGAGAATTTCTGTCATCGGAATCGAAGACAAACCGGGAACAGCGTTCAAGATCTTCAATACACTTGCAAAGAAGAATATCAATGTGGACATCATTCTTCAGTCTGTAGGAAGAGACGGTACAAAAGATATTTCCTTTACAGTGGCAGAGGATGATCTTCAGGATACACTGGCGATCCTGGAAGAAAATAAAGAAGCGCTGACGATCCAGGAAATCAATTCTCAGGAGAGTGTAGCGAAGATCTCGATTGTCGGAGCAGGAATGATGAGTAATCCGGGTGTTGCTGCCAAGATGTTCGAGGCACTGACAAATGCCAGAGTCAACATCCATATGATTTCAACATCAGAAGTAAGAATCACGGTTCTGATCAATGAAAGCGATGTAGAACGTGCGATCAATGCAGTTCACGAGAGATTTGGACTGGGAGAATAATAAAAAAAGGAAATCCGACTGGAGCTGGCGGATTTCCTTTTTCTTTATTACAACAGTTTTTTCAATAGTAATTTATCTTCCGGATTCATGGCCCGGTATCCCTTGATCAGTTCGACTTCTTCCCGCGTAAGATAGAGTGTATCGGCAGTGTCGATCTCCATGGCATACGTAAAGGGACCTTTCTGTTCGAGGATCAGTCCGTCTTTTGTACAGGGATGATTGACCAGCTGGTCGAGAGATACTCCATAGATATCAGCCAGACGCATCAGAGAATCCAGATCCGGTGTCCGTTTACTGGTTTCGTAGTTGGAATAAGCCTGTCTGGAAATATTGAGCAAGTCACTGATCTCTTGCTGAGTGTAGTGATGTGCTTTACGAAGACGGTATAAATTTTCAACAAGCTGAATATTAGACATTGCTGTACCTCCATTTACAGGGAATTGTTAAAAGCTTAGTAAATTATAACAATTTTCCCTATAAATAGATATCTATGCGACAAAACGTAGCGAAAGAACAAAAAGCCACAAAAAGTTGATGTCAGAGTTTGCTGAGTGTACTGTTATGATAGGAAGAAGAAAAGGTAACGTCTTCGCCGAACCATTTGGGTGGAGTAAAGTGATTGGCAGTCTCTTCATCAGGAAATTCTACTTCCGCAAGCATCAGAGGCGCAAGGTCTCCGGAAAAAATATCAAGCTCAATAAAGAGGGAATCCTTAAGAGGGATCACATATCTTTTTTTCGTGATGAGCCGTCCGTCGATTTTTTCTTTTAAATGTTCATAGGATTCTTTTGTCAGCGGAAGATTGTATTCTTCCCGGATCATCATTCCTTTGGATTTGTAAGTCAGAATGTAGTCATTGTTGTCCCGGCGGATACGTACCACAGGTGCAGTGGAGAGATATCCCTGTTCGATCTTGCGGCATGGATATGATGAAAGAGCAAAGGGGACAGATGAAATCAGATATTTGCGCTCGATTTCCATGAAAAACTCCTTTCTTTGAAAACATCGTTTGTTGTTTGATATCCGGTATCATCATAATATGAAAAACGGAAAATGTAAACGGGGAGGCATTGCATTTTTAACAGGGATTTGCTACACTTTTTACCATATGAAAGAAATGAAAATCAGGTTCAGATTTTAAGTCAGGAGGAAATGATCATGAAACAGATTGCGGTATTTCTCGCAGAAGGATTTGAAGAAATCGAAGGACTTACGGTTACGGATCTGCTGCGCAGGGCAGGTGTTACTGTGACGAACGTATCGGTCACAGGAGAAAAGACAGTACATGGCTCACACGGAATCGGTGTCGAGGCAGACGCCCTGTTTGAGGAGATGGAGTTTGAGGGAATGGATATGCTCGTACTGCCGGGTGGGATGCCGGGGACAAAGCATTTGAAAGAACACAGAGATTTGTGTGCGCTGCTCAAAGAATTTTATGCAAAAGAGCGTTATCTGGCAGCAATCTGTGCAGCGCCTACTGTATTTGGAGAACTGGGATTTCTGGAAGGAAGAAAAGCATGCTGTTATCCGGGCATGGAGTCAGGACTTTCTCACGCAGAGACAAATGAAGAGCTGGTAAATGTAGACGGGCATATGATCACAAGCCGGGGACTGGGAACCGCGATTCCATTCGCATTGAAGCTGATCGAGCTCCTGTGCGGAAAGGAAAAGGCAGAAGAAATCGGGCATGGAGTAGTTTATTATTAAAAAGTACTGGAAATATTGAAGTGACTATGCTATACTAATTCAATGACTGCGAATATACAATTTGCGTTTGAATGGTACGAATCAAGGAGGAAATAGAAAGATGAGTTTACAGGTAGAAAAGTTAGAGCATAATATGGCGAAGCTTACAGTAGAAGTAGCTGCAGAAGATGTAGAGAAAGCACTGCAGGCAGCTTACTTAAAACAGCGCAAACAGATCAATATTCCGGGATTCCGTAAAGGGAAAGTTCCGCGTCAGATGATCGAAAAAATGTACGGACCGGAAGTATTCTATGATGAAGCAGCAAACAACATGATTCCGGACGCATATGCAAAAGCTTATGATGAAAGTGAACTGGACATCGTGTCTCAGCCGAAGATCGAGGTTGTACAGATGGAAAAAGGAAAACCGTTCATTTTCACAGCAGAAGTAGCTACAAAACCGGAAGTGACACTCGGAGATTACAAAGGACTGAAAGTAGATAAAGTATCTACAAGAGTGACACAGAAGGAAGTTGATGAAGAGATTGAAAAAGAGCGCGAGCGCAATGCAAGAACAATCGAAGTGACAGACCGCGCAGTTCAGGATAAAGATGAAGTAACATTAGATTTCGAAGGATTTGTAGACGGTGTTGCATTTGAAGGTGGAAAAGGAGAAGATTATCCGCTGACAATCGGTTCCGGATCATTCATTCCTGGATTTGAAGAGCAGCTGATCGGAGCTGAGATCGACAAAGAAGTAGAAGTGAATGTGACATTCCCGAAAGAGTATCACTCTGAAGAGCTTGCAGGAAAAGATGCTACATTTAAGTGTACAGTACACACAATCAAAGCAAAAGAACTTCCGGAGCTGGATGATGAATTTGCTTCTGAAGTTTCTGAATGTGAGACAATGGACGCATACAGAGCGGAAGTAAAGAAAAACATCAAAGAGCGCAAAGAGAGAACCGGAAAAGAAAAGAAAGAAAACCAGGCAGTAGATCAGGCAATCGAGAACGCACAGATGGATATTCCGGAAGCAATGATCGAGTTCCAGGTAAGACAAATGGCAGATGATTTTGCACGCCGTATTCAGCAGCAGGGTCTGACTGTAGAACAGTACTTCCAGTTTACAGGAATGACAGCAGAGAAGATGCTGGAAGAGATGAGACCACAGGCTGAAAAGAGCATCAAGACAAGACTGGTTCTGGAAGCGATCGTAAAAGCTGAGAACATTGAAGTTTCTGATGAGCGTGTAGAAGAAGAACTCACAAAAATGGCGGAAGCATACCAGATGGAAGTTGAAAAACTCAAAGAGTTTATGGGAGAGAACGAGAAGAAACAGATCAAAGAGGATCTTGCAGTTCAGGAAGCAATCACTCTGCTTGTAAACGAATCTGTAGAGGGATAATCTGTTCTGGTACATAACAGTACCGTGAATCCGCAGTGAGAGGGGGCCGCAGGCAGCGGCAGATTAAGTCAGCATAATAAGGAGGAAAAGCAAATGAGTTTAGTACCTTATGTTATTGAACAGACAAGCCGTGGAGAGCGCTCTTACGACATTTATTCAAGACTGTTAAAAGAAAGAATCATTTTTCTGGGAGAAGAGGTCAATGATGTATCTGCGAGTGTGATCGTAGCACAGCTTCTTTTCCTGGAAGCGGATGATCCGAATAAGGATATCCAGTTATATATCAACAGCCCGGGAGGTTCCGTGACAGCGGGACTGGCAATCTACGATACCATGCAGTACATCAAATGTGATGTTTCTACAGTCTGCATCGGTATGGCAGCAAGCATGGGGGCATTCCTTCTTTCCGGTGGAGCGAAGGGAAAACGTTTTGCGCTTCCAAACGCAGAGATCATGATTCATCAGCCATCCGGCGGAGCACAGGGACAGGCAACTGAGATTTCGATCGCAGCAGAGCACATCCTGAGAACCCGTCAGAAATTGAACGAGATTATGGCAGCAAACACAGGGCAGCCATTGGAGACGATCAAGGCTGATACAGAACGTGATAACTTCATGTCTGCAGAAGAAGCAAAAGCTTATGGATTAATAGATGAGGTAATTGCCAAACATTAATGTTGTGTCGGCAATATGAGGTGAGAGTGATATGGCAGGAAAAGCAAGTGATGATATAGTAAGATGCTCCTTCTGTAATAAGCCGCAGTCTCAGGTGAGAAAGCTGATCGCAGGGCCGAACGGCGCTTATATCTGTGATGAGTGTATCGAGGTCTGCTCGGAGATTATAGAAGAAGAGTTTGAATACGATGATGACAGAAGAGAATTTGATGATATCAATCTTTTGACACCAGAGGAGATCAAGGCATTCCTTGATGAATATGTAATCGGACAGGACGAGGCAAAGAAGGTTCTTTCTGTTGCTGTATACAATCATTACAAGCGGATCATGGCAGGTTCTGATCTGGGCGTGGATCTGCAGAAGAGTAATATTCTGATGCTTGGACCGACCGGATGCGGAAAGACTCTGCTTGCCCAGACCCTCGCAAAGATACTGAATGTTCCGTTTGCCATCGCAGATGCGACAGCTCTGACAGAGGCCGGATATGTGGGGGAAGATGTAGAAAGCATCCTCCTGAAAGTGATTCAGGCAGCAGATGGCGATATTGAACGTGCAGAGCATGGTATTATTTATATTGATGAGATTGACAAGATCACAAGAAAGTCTGAGAATCCTTCCATTACCAGAGATGTATCCGGAGAGGGAGTTCAACAGGCGCTTTTGAAGATCATTGAGGGAACCGTTGCATCTGTTCCGCCGCAGGGCGGAAGAAAGCATCCGCATCAGGAACTGATCCAGATAGACACGACCAATATTTTGTTTATCTGCGGCGGTGCATTTGAAGGGATTGATAAGATCATTGAGACCAGACTGGATAAGAAGTCGATCGGCTTTAATGCAGAGATAGCTAAGAAGCATGAGGAGGATGTAGATGTACTGCTGCATCAGGTGCTTCCGCAGGATCTGGTGAAGTTTGGTCTGATTCCGGAGCTGGTAGGACGAGTTCCTGTTACAGTATCTCTGGATCTTCTGGATAAAGAGGCTTTGATCCGGATTCTGACAGAACCGAAGAGCTCTCTTGTGAAGCAGTATCAGAAGCTGATGGAACTGGACGGCGTAAAGCTGGAGTTTGATAAAGCAGCTCTGGATGCGATCGCAGAGACCTCTCTTGCAAGGAAAACGGGAGCCAGAGGATTAAGAGCCATTATGGAAGATATTATGATGGATACAATGTTCCGTGTACCATCTGATGATACCATCAAAGGATGTATGATTACAAAAGATGTTGTGGAAGGAAAGGGTCAGCCATTGTATGAGTGCGATGGAGAAGAGCGAAAATCTTTTCTGACATCTGAAAGTGCATAGATAACACAGGCGGGTGCATAGGGAGGACCATGTACCCGCTTGTTTTGATTTTGGATAAAACAAAAAGCAGGAGGAAAATACAGGTGAACAGAGAAATAAAAAGCCTTCCGATGGTAGCTCTGCGTGGAATGACTATCATGCCGGAAATGGTAGTACATTTTGATGTGAGCAGAGAAAAATCAATCGCAGCGATTCAGGAAGCCATGGCGGGAGACCAGAAGATTTTTCTTGTGGCACAAAAATCAATAGAAACAGACGACCCTACACAGGAAGATGTTTACGAGGTGGGAACTGTTGGAACGATCAAACAGATCATGAAGCTTCCAAAGCATATCGTCCGGGTACTTGTTTCAGGAGAAACAAGAGGAATCTTAAAACAGCTTCAGCAGGATACGCCGTATCTGCGGGCAGAGGTCGAGGTGATCGATGAGTCCGATCTTGTCATTCAGGATGATCTAAATGGAGAGGCAATGGCAAGGAGTCTTAAAGATACTTTTCTGGACTATGCCGCTCGCAACGGAAAAATGTCAAAAGAAGCAGTGGCAGAGATTTTGGAGATCAAAAGCCTGAAAAAGCTGGTGGATGAGATTGCTGCAAACACGCCTTTTTATTATGTTGATCAACAGGAAATCCTCGGAAAAGTGGATTTTTGGGAGAGATATGAGACATTGGCGTTTAAGCTGGTCAACGAAGTGCAGATCATGGATATCAAAGATGAACTGCAGCAAAAGGTGAAGGAACGTGTGGATAAGCATCAGAAAGAATACATTCTTCGGGAGCAGCTGAAGCTGATCCGGGAGGAGTTGGGGGATGATTCTACATTGTCCGATGCGGAAGAATTTGAAAAAGCAGCAAAGAATCTGAAAGCGCCAAAAGAAGTGAACGAAAAGCTGAAAAAAGAAATCAGCAGATTCAAAAGCTCACTGAACAGTCCGGCAGAAAGCGGTGTGATACGGACCTATATTGAAACATTGCTTGAGATGCCGTGGGATAAAGCCGGGAAGGACAATCAGGATATCAAATATGCAGAGGAAGTGCTGGAAGCAGATCATTATGGTCTGGAACAGGTCAAAGAACGAATTCTGGAATTTCTGGCAGTACGTTCTCTGACGAAAAAAGGGGAGAGCCCGATCCTGTGTCTGGTGGGACCGCCGGGAACCGGAAAAACATCGATCGCCAAATCTCTTGCAAAGGCACTGAAGAAGCCGTATGTAAGGATTTCACTTGGCGGAGTGCGGGATGAGGCAGAAATCCGGGGACACAGAAAAACATATGTAGGAGCAATGCCCGGACGCATCGCAAATGGAATTCGTCAGGCAGGTGTCAAGAATCCGTTGATGCTTCTGGATGAAATTGATAAAGTCAGCACAGACTATAAGGGAGATACGTTCTCTGCGCTTCTGGAAGTACTGGACAGTGAACAGAATTACAAATTCCGTGATCATTATCTGGAAGTTCCGCTGGATCTGTCGGAAGTGCTGTTTATTGCCACTGCAAATTCACTGCAGACGATTCCGCGTCCGCTTCTGGACCGTATGGAAGTGATCGAGGTGACCAGCTACACAGAGAATGAGAAGCTGCATATTGCGACAGAGCATTTGATCCCAAAACAGCTGGAGAAAAATGGTCTGAAGAAAGAACAGCTGAAAATAAGCAAAAATGCAGTCTGGAAGATTGCATCCAACTATACAAAAGAAGCGGGAGTACGTCAGCTGGAGAGAGAAATCGGCAATATTTGCAGAAAAGCAGCAAAAGAAATACTTACAACCGGGAAAAAGAGTGTTACAATTACAGAGAAGAATCTGTTCAAATATCTGGGAAAAGAGAAGTTTACGTATCAGATGGCAAATGCAGCGGATGAGATCGGGATTGTGCGTGGACTGGCATGGACAAGTGTGGGTGGGGATACCCTCCAGATCGAAGTGAATGTGATGCCTGGAAAAGGAGAGATCATGCTCACAGGTCAGCTTGGAGATGTGATGAAAGAATCAGCACGGACCGGAATCAGCTATATCCGTTCTGTCAGCAGAGATTATCAGATTGCGGATGACTTTTTTGAAAAACATGATATCCATGTACATATTCCGGAGGGTGCAGTGCCCAAAGACGGTCCGTCAGCCGGAATCACCATGGCAACTGCAATGCTTTCTGCGATCACAGAACAAAAGGTGCGTGCAGATATTGCCATGACAGGAGAAGTGACTCTGCGCGGACGTGTACTGCCGATTGGAGGATTAAAGGAAAAGCTTCTGGCTGCGAAAAATGCCGGGATAAAAACAGTTCTTGTTCCCAAAAAGAATCTGGCAGATGTAGAAGAGCTTTCTCAGGAAATCACAAAAGGACTCGAGATCCTGCCTGTAGAGCATATGGAGGAAGTGCTGAAGGCAGCATTTGTGTCAGAAGATCAGGATAAAATATCCGGAGGGGAGTAAACTATGGTAATAAAGAATATCAATCTGGAAACTGTTTGTGGAATTACAAGTAAATTGCCGGAAAATGAAAAACCGGAGATTGCGTTTGCGGGGAAATCCAATGTGGGTAAGTCATCCCTGATCAATGCGCTGATGAACCGAAAATCGTATGCCCGGATCTCTGCCACACCGGGAAAGACACAGACGATTAATTTTTATAATATCAACGAGGAACTTTATCTGGTGGATCTGCCGGGATACGGATATGCGAAGGTTTCCGAAAAAGAAAAGATCCAGTGGGGAAATCTGATCGAGCGGTATCTGCATACATCAAAACAGTTGAAAGCAGTCTTTCTTCTGATCGACATCCGGCATGACCCTTCGGCAAATGACAAGATGATGTATCAGTGGATCGTCGATCAGGGATTTCAGCCGATCATCATTGCTACAAAGCTGGATAAATTAAAACGCAGTCAGGTGCAGAAGCATGTGAAGATGTTAAAAACAGGTCTGAATCTGCTTCCGGGAACAAAAGTAATCCCGTTTTCTTCGGTTACAAAGCAGGGAAGAGACGAAATCTGGGATCTGGCTGAGCGGGAATATCTGTTTCCGGAAAGATTTTTGGAGGATGAAACGAAAGAATAATTTCGGAGAATGATAGAGTAAACAGGAAAAGCACGATGCGGGAAGGAGATTTTTATGGAGCGAAAGAGACCTTACTGGCAAGTGGCGGTAAGTCTTATGTTCAGTATACTGGCAACGGCTGCGTTTATTATCCTGGGCGTAAAAGCAATCGGATTTCTCATGCCGTTCGTTGTGGGCTGGATCATTTCTGCCATTGCGACACCTCTGGTGAACTGGCTGGAAAAGCGATTGAAGATCGTAAAGAAGCTGGGAACAGCAATGATTGTTATCATGGTCATTGGGCTGATCGTTTTAGTGGGATATTTTGCAGTCAGCAGGATTGCAGCGGAAGTGACAGATCTGATTCAGAACTTTCCGGATATTTATGCACAGCTGGAAGAGGGGATGCGTGAGATTGGAAATACCTTATCTGGTGCGTTCAGCAGGCTTCCCCGGGGAGTGCAGAATGGGTGGACAACGATAGTGGAGAATCTGGATACTTATATGGGGAATCTTGTTTCGAAAATCAGCGAGCCGACGGTGACGGCTGCGGGAAATTTTGCAAAAAGACTTCCGTCCTATCTGATTTCTTTCATTGTTGCGATACTGGCAGCTTACTTTTTTACAATCCAGAGAGAAGAAGTGATCGCATGGTTTCATAAAATCGCACCGCCGTCTGTGGAAAAGAGGATGATCCTGGTGATGGATAATCTGAAATATGCAGTAGGCGGATATTTCAAGGCGCAGTTTAAGATCATGGGTGTTGTTTTTTTGATCCTGTTTGCCGGATTTCTTGTGCTTGGAATTCATTATGCGGTTTTGGTTGCATTTTTGATTTCATTTTTGGATTTTCTGCCATTTTTTGGAACGGGAACTGCGTTGATCCCATGGGCAATTTACTCCGTATTTATCGGTGAATATAAAATTACAGCCGGTCTGGTGATCATCTATGCAGTTTCCCAGGTAGTGCGTCAGCTTTTGCAGCCAAAGCTGGTAGGTGACAGCATGGGAATGAATCCGCTGGTGACACTGCTGCTTTTATATGTGGGATATAAGATCAAGGGAGTCTTTGGTATGATTCTGGCAGTTCCGTTGGGACTGGTATTGATCAATATGTGTCAGGCCGGTGCATTTGATTATATTCTGGATGACGTGAAGATTCTGGTTGAAGGGATACTGGGACTTCGCGAAGAGCTTCCTCAAGGGCAAAAAGAAAATTCAGATAACACTTGATTCCAAGAATGAGAGTGTTTATAATATCAACAGAAACAAAAAAGGGGTGCTTGCAGAAAGCAGGCTGAGAGAAAGCTGGATCGCTTAAAACCCGTAACCTGATTTGGATAATGCCAACGTAGGGATATACAGAGAAAGTGATAGGATCTGAGAAGAAAAATTGCTGCTGTAATGCGTTTGCGTTGCAGCAGCTTTTTGCATACTCCGCGGCGGGCATGGAAAGGAATGCATATGAGAAACTATACAACACAGATGGAAGCAGCGAGAAAACAGATTGTGACAAAAGAACTGGAGATCGTGGCACAAAAAGAACATATGACGACCGAAGAGCTGATGCCGCTGGTGGCAGAAGGAAAGGTTGTCATCTGTGCCAACAAAAATCACACCTGTATTGATCCGGAAGGAATCGGTTCGATGCTGCGTACAAAGATCAATGTAAATCTGGGAGTTTCAAGAGACTGTAAAGATTACGATGTGGAGATGCAGAAGGTGATGCAGGCAGTTGAGATGGGCGCACATGCCATCATGGATCTGTCTTCTCATGGAAATACAATTCCATTTCGAAGAAAGCTGACCAGTGAGTGTCCGGCGCTGATCGGTACTGTTCCAATCTATGATTCCGTGATCCACTATCAAAGGGATCTGGATACGCTGACTGCCAGAGATTTTATCGATGTGGTCCGTCTTCACGCACAGGATGGAGTGGATTTTGTGACACTGCACTGTGGCATTACGCGTAAAACAATCGAGCAGATTCGGCAGCATAAGCGAAAAATGAACATCGTATCCAGAGGTGGTTCTCTTGTATTTGCGTGGATGTGTATGACAGGGGAAGAAAATCCATTTTATGAATATTATGATGAGATTCTGGATATTTGTCGGGAATATGATGTGACGGTTTCACTCGGTGACGCATGCAGACCAGGATGTCTTGCAGATGCAACGGACGTCTGCCAGATCGAGGAGCTGGTGCGTCTGGGCGAACTGACCAGGCGGGCATGGGAGAAGGATGTTCAGGTGATGGTGGAAGGTCCGGGACATATGCCTCTGGATCAGATCGAGGCAAATATGAAAGTGCAGCAGTCCATTTGTCAGGGAGCGCCGTTTTATGTATTGGGACCACTTGTGACAGATATTGCTCCGGGATATGACCATATTACTTCTGCGATTGGCGGAGCCGTGGCAGCATCGGCAGGAGCGGCATTTTTGTGCTATGTGACACCGGCAGAGCATCTGGCTCTTCCGAATCTGGAAGATGTAAAACAGGGAATCATGGCGTCTAAGATTGCGGCACATGCGGCAGATATTGCAAAAGGAGTGCGGGGAGCAAGACAGGAAGATGACAGGATGGCACAAGCCAGAAGAAATCTGGACTGGGAAGCACAGTGGGAGTGTGCCATGGATCCGGAGACGGCAAAACGGATCTGGAATGAGAGAAAGCCTGAACATGAGGATACTTGTTCCATGTGCGGAAAATTCTGTGCGGTGCGAAGTATGAACAAGGCACTTGCAGGCGAACATATTGATATTTTATAGAAACAGAATAATCAGAAAAACCAGGCAGGATATGTTCCCGTAAAAAGGAAGGCATCCTGCCTGGTTTTTATTTTGAAGCTATTGTGTCTTCTCTGCGTATTCAGCAGCAAGTGTATCAAATTCTTCTGCGTGAGTCGGATACCAGACGTCAAAGGTACTGTCTGCTGCGGCAATTCGTTTTCCGAGAGCTGCGAAAAATTCCGGGATTACAGTCTCCAGAAGAACACCTTTTTCGATGCCCAGATGTGCTCCAGGTTCTTCGCTGTCTCCGTTTACAAATAATTTGAATGCAGGTTCCATTTTTCCATCCACCCGTTTGGAGTGTCCGACAAGACCGATACTTCCCGCCTGATGGCTTCCGCAGCTGGAAGGACATCCGGAAATATGGATACATGGAAGGACTCTGTCGGCGAACTGTTCCTTGCGGACCCGCTGAATGCAGGACTCTAACAGTGCATAGGAATTGCGCAGTCCGTGTTGGCAGATTGGAACGCCAATGCAGCTGACACTGCTTTCAAATAAAGAAGCAGCTCCGTCTTTTGTGGCTTCTAACACAGCAGGTACTTCTTTTGCAGTCAGATTGATGATATACAAGGTGCCGTCCGGTGAGATCCGAAGCTCGGTTTCCGGCATCTCTTTGATCACGGCATACAGTTCAGACGGTTTTTGAGGTGCAAGCCGTCCGCCCAGCGGATGATAAGAAACCGTGTACAGGCCGTTCTGTTTCTGTGGGAGTACCCGTTTTTCTGTCAGAAGTGCTTCGGACAGAGTGCCGTCAGCAGATTTGGAAATCGGATGGACTGGTTCTACAGGCCATGGAGTCATTTCTTTTTGCGCGTCTTCCACAAACTGGAGGAAATAGTTCCGGATTTTTTCTTCGCCAAGGGTATCCTGCAGATAGCGGGTTCTGGATTTTGCGCGGGACTCATAATTGCCGTATGTGGTAAAGAGACGGATCATGGCATGGACGTAAAGGGAAACCTCGTTTGGATCTGCATTGTCTGTAATATGAACACCAAGCTTTGGATTTGGTCCAAGTCCGCCGGCACAGTAAACGGAAAATGTCCCGTTTTCTTTGGCTACAAATCCAAGGTCACGGAATGTGGCATGAACTTCATTCGCCGGGGTATTGGAAAAACCGACTTTCAGTTTTCTGGGCATGTGAAGTCCCGGCATCTTGGTCAGGAGATATTCTCCGGCAGCCTTTGCATAAGGAAACACATCAAATGTCTCATCCACAGCGGTACCAGTCAGAGGACTTGCCATGACATTACGCGGGTTGTCGCCTCCGCCGCCGTGTGTGATGATGCCGACTTTTAAGGCATCACGAACAAGCTGCGGAACAGAGTCTGCAGACAAATCGTGAAACTGGATGGTCTGGCAGGTAGTCAGTTTGAGCAGAGGAATCTGATGTTCAGAAATTTTGTCTGCAAGGAATTTTAATTTCTCTTTTGTAATATGACCGCCCGGAAGACGAAGACGCAGCATATATCCTTGTTCCTTCTGTGCATAGCTTCCAAAGCCTCCGGAGATGCCTTTGAAGGTCTGGCGGTCAATCTCTCCATTTTCGAAAGCATGTATGTTTTCATCAAATCTTGTGATATTATCTTCAAATTGCTGTAATAAATCTTTTGAAAGCATGGTAAATGCTCCTTTCTTTTTGATGGGTTTAGAAACTCTGTACTAAGTATAATAAACGGGGAAAGAGAGTACAAGGGGAATTTGGAGATTGGTCTTGATTTTCTTTACGGATATTTAAATATGGAACAGTAACGAGAATAAAGATAGATTTCCACACTCCCTGTTGTTATAATAAAGACAAAACGAAAACAGGGGAAATAGACATGGATACAATTTTGATCATAGAGGATGACGCAGATCTCAGGGAAGGGCTGGAGTATACATTGAGTGGGGAAGGCTATCAGATCCTGACAGCGGAAAATGCAGAAAGAGGACGAAAGCTATGGAAGACATCTTCCTGCGATCTGATTCTGTTAGACTGTAATCTTCCGGATGGAAATGGCTTTTCGCTGTGCAGTGAGATTCGGAAAAGCAGTGATGTGTTCATTCTGATGCTGACGGCAAGGGATACGGAACTGGATGAGGTGAAAGCACTGGAAATGGGAGTGGATGATTATATGTCAAAACCATTTTCTATCGCGGTGCTGAAAGCGCGGATCAAAAAGCTGCTCTCCAGAAAGAGTGAAAAACAGTGGATCAGCTCCAATGGAATCCGTCTGGACAAAAGCAGCTGTCAGGTGATCTGCAAGGAAGAAGTGCTGGAGCTGAGTAAGATCGAGTACAAACTGCTTTTGTATTTTCTGGAAAATCCGGGACAGATATTGTCAAAGGAACAGATTTTAGAGCGGATCTGGGACAAAGACGGAAAGTTTGTGGATGAGAATACCGTTTCCGTCAATATTCGGAGACTTCGCAGAAAGATCGAGGCAGATCCGCAGAATCCGCAGTGGATCCAGACGGTTCACGGACTTGGATATATCTGGAGAGAAGAGGAGAAACGATAAAGGTATGGAATCGATCATAACAGGAATTCTATCAGCAGGATGTGTGTCCGGTGTTTTGTTTGGGATGTATGAGTATCGCAGGCGGAAAAAACTATACCGGGAGACAGATCGGATGCTGGAATCTATTCTGGAGGGAGATCCGATCCTTGTTTCGGATCTGAAGGAAGGCGAAGTGTCAGCTCTTTCCGGGAAAATCCGCAAAATCCAGGAAATGCAGGAGATGTCTGTATCTCAGGCAGAAGAGGAAAAAGAGCAGGTGAAAAGTCTGATCTCCAATATGTCTCATCAGCTGAAAACACCGCTTGCCAATATCCGGATGTACGAAGAAATCTTGAGGGAAGAAAACCAGGACGCGGAGACAAGAGAAAAGTTTCTGGCAAAAATGCAGACGCAGAGTGAAAAACTGGAATGGATCTTAAATTCTCTGTTTAAAATGGTGAAGCTGGAACAGAATGTCATGGTCTTTGAGGTTTCGATGTGCCCGATTCGAAAGACCATTCTGGATGCGGTGAATCTGGTGTATGAAAAGGCTGCCAGGAAACAGATTCCGATCAAAACAGGGTATATCCCGGATCTGTTTCTTTATCACAATGCAAAGTGGACGTCAGAAGTGTTTGCAAATCTGTTGGAAAACGCAGTGAAATATACCAGTGAGGGAGGAGCAATTCAGATTGATCTTAAGCAGTATGAAATGTACGCAGAAATCCGGATCACAGATACAGGAATCGGAATCCGAAAAGAAGAGATGCCGCGGATTTTTCAGAGATTCTATCGGAGTAAAGATGTAGAAAATCTGGAAGGAAGCGGGATCGGTCTTTATTTGTCCAGGCTGATCGCGGAGAAGGAAAAGGGATACATTCAGGTGGAATCTGTCTATGGAAAGGGAAGCTGCTTTTCGGTATTTCTGCGGATGGAAAAATGACAATTTTGTAAGAACTTTCTTTTCTGCTGTAGGATTTTTGTAAGATGGGGCTGTTACACTGATGGTATCAAAGAGAAAAGGAGAACTGGAAGAGAATGAAGATTTTAGAAGTACAGCATGTGGTGAAAACATATGGTTCCCATCAAAATCAGGTAACGGCACTTTCCGATGTCAGCTTTGCTGCAGAACAGGGAGAATTTATTGCAATCGTAGGAACGAGCGGTTCCGGAAAAAGTACATTGTTGAATCTGCTTGGAGGTCTGGATGTTCCGACAGAAGGAAAGATCAGCATCAGGGGGCATGATATCGGAAGTCTGACCAGAAAGGAACAGACGATTTTTAGGAGACGCAATATTGGATTTGTGTTTCAGAATTACAGTCTGATGCCGGTGCTCAATGTGTATGACAATGTGGCGCTTCCAGTCACCTTTGACAAAGGAAGTCATGTAGATCGTGAGCATATCAGGGAATTATTAAATGAGCTGGGATTGTGGGAGAAACGGAAACGGTATCCGAGTGAGCTATCCGGCGGTCAGCAGCAGAGAGTTGCAATTGCAAGAGCGCTTGCAAACAAACCTGCCCTTCTGCTCGCAGACGAACCGACCGGGAATCTGGATTCCAAAACTGCCGTGGAGGTAATCGGCCTGTTAAAAGCCAGCAGTCAGAAATACCATCAGACGGTGCTGATGGTGACACACAATGAAGCGTTGGCACAGACCTGTGACCGGATTATCCGGATTGAGGACGGCAGGCTGTATCAGAGAGAAGACGCATTTTATGGGGAAGGCGGTGAGCTGTAATGAAGCAGATCATACGTCTTGCCTGGTCCTATCTGAAATATTATAGAAAACAGACGATGGCTCTGTTTCTGGGGATTGTTTTGTCCTGTGCTTTGTTTACCGGAATCGGTTCACTTCAAAAGAGCGGAAATCATGCAGCAAGAGAAAATGCCCGCACAAAATCCGGAGACTGGCACTATACGATGCGCTGTGACACAGACTGGTTTGAGGAGTTTGAGAAAACGTATCAGCCGGGAGAAAAAGAGCAGGGTTACTGCGTGGAAAAAACCGGTGTGCTGACGATGCGCAAAGTGACAGAGGAGCCTTATGAGATCGAGCTGGATTACGCAGAAGAAGGCTATCTTTCCATGATGGGAAGAACAGTGAAAGAGGGCAGGTATCCGGCAGAGGAAGGAGAAGCGGCGCTGGATGAATTTACACTTCGGAATCTGGATATTCCGCGTAAGATCGGCACTACATTTACATTGGATGGAGAAACATTTACGTTGTGCGGAATTGTGTCAGAGCAGCCGTCTGCTCTTACGCAGCGGATGCAGGTATTTGTGAACCCGACGCTGGACTATGGAACAAACGGAACATTCCTGTATGTGAAATTTGATGAGTCCAAAGATATTTACAGACAGATGAGCGCATTTGCAGATACATTTGGAATTTCCAAAAAGGAAATTGCGGCAAACTGGGAGCTGGTGGAATGGCTGAAAAATGGAACCCGTATCAATGCGGCAGAAGCAGTGAAGACCGGGATTCTCCACTGGAAGGAAGCAGGATTTCCTTATATCTGGGGGAATCTGGACGACAAGTGGAATCTGAATGATAAAGCGGTGCTGGCAGCGATAGGAGTATTCGGAACATTTGTGATCTACAGTCTGTTTCAGGTATCAGTACGGAAAAGAATGTCACAGTACAGTGTCATGCAGACACTGGGGATGGAGTCAAAATGTACGTTTGGTGTGCTGACAAGTGAGTTGTGGATGATTTTTGCAGTGGCTTATCCGGTTGGATGTGTTCTCGGAAATGCAGCAGCATGGGGGATTTATCAGAAAATCGGCAGTATTTTTGTACGGACAAAGGGAATTCAGCATACGAATATGTATGTCGCAGCAGAGGCGGCCAGAGAGGCTGCACAGGCAGGACGTGCACAGGCGGGCGCATTTCAGGTTTCAGGAGAGGCGATTTTCTTTGGAGCGGTCTTTCTGCTGTGCCTGCTTACATTTGTAAGTTTGATTTTAGTGAGGCGGATGGAAACGCTGACACTGCGGGAAATGATCACAAAAGAAGACAAATCACAGACAAAGAAACGGCAGATTTACAGCCTGAAACAAAAAGATCTCACAGGTATCCTGACAAAGAAGTTTATGTTTTCAAGAAAGAAAACTTTTATCGGAATCATATTGTCTCTGTCTGTGGGGAGTGTTCTTTTTTTAGGAACTGCCTATCTGACAGAAAATGCAAAGATCAACAATGAACTGACATTCAAGGCAGATGACGGACTTGGTTCGGATATTCAGGTGTATGAAGATTCAGATTCACTGTCCGGTCTGATTCCAAAGGCATGTGCAGAGCAGATGAAAAAGATAAGCGGATTGGAGTCTGTCAGACCGGTGCGGTATATGGCGGGAGAGCTTACGATGTCAGATGATGTTTTTCACTGGACGGAGTATTATATGGGCGACGAGAATCCGAAGGAAAACATTCTGGATGCAGATCCGGATATGGTGGAAAAATTCAATGGAAGACTGGTGAGAAAAGCAAACGGAGAATATGGATTGAAGGTCAATATCTACGGATATGACGACAGGATGTTAAAGGAGTTGAATGACTATCTTCTGGAGGGAGAGATCGATCCGGAGAAAATGCGGGAAGAGGATACGGTGATACTGGCGACGCTGATGGACGGACAGGGAAATTATGATGGAATCAGTGTGTCTCCCAGAGATGCGCTTTCAGTCAGGACACCGAAGACTGCCCAGACAGAATTACTGAAATTTCAGGGGGAAGACTCTCTGTATCAGAATTCGGATCTTCAAGTCCAGGCAGTTGTCAGCAGAACACTGGCAAGAGTGGATCAGTTTTACGGGGATGGAGCAGCCAGCATTATTATGACCAATGAACAGATGCAGAAATATTTTGGCATCGAAGGATACCGGACCATCAGCATTGCATTGAAAGAACATGCGGATGCGGTCGCAGTGACAGATGAGATCCGCAAAGTTGTTTCCGGAGTATCCGACTGTGTCGTCAAGGATTATACGGAACAGATCAAGGTACAGAACTTTTATCTGAATCAGAAAATGCTGTTCTTCTATGGAATTGCGCTTGCCCTTCTGGTGATCAGCCTTCTGCATATTATGAACAGTATGCAGTATCTGGTGGCAGCCAGAAAGCATGAATTCGGGATTTTAAGGGCGATGGGGATCACGGATTCCGGTTTTCGGATCATGCTGCTCAAAGAAGGGCTGCGGTATGGAGTATATTCCAGTATTGTGATGATCGCACTTTATCTGGCGGTACAAAAAATGTTATACTATTTTATGACACATGTATTTTTGTATCTGCATCCAAAATCAGGTATTCAGATTGTGCCGATTCTGATCATGATCCTGGTGAACCTGGCAATCTGTGCAGCGGCAGTGGTGATTTCCGGACAGTCTGTGCTGAAAGAACAGGTGGTAGATGTGATACGGGAGTAGACAGGAGGAAAACACATGACACATGTCTTTGAAGGAGAATTTGTACATCAGAATCTGGGGAGAATCAGGAAGGAGTTTCGTGTTGATCAGATGTGCGAGTGGGAAACACGAAAAGCAGCAGTCAGAGGACTCTTTTTTTGTGAGCATGGAATTGTGATCGATACTTGCGAGGAGCTTGATCATCTGGGTGAACAGGCGATGCAATATTTAAACATTACGTTGAGAGAAAAAGATACACAGGTCATCCCCTTTTGTGCAGACGGAACGTATTGGGTGCCGGTGGAAGCGGGGGAAGCAAAGGATGTGCGGGCTGAAAAGTGGATGGAATATTATCAGTGTGATCAGGAACGATTCTGGAAGTTTCAAAGATATTTCTATGAATGGACAGGAGAAATTCCGAAGAGGTTAGAGTTAAGTGTGAAGCCGGAAAAAACGCGGTACGAAGGAACGTCTTTTGCAGTCAAAGCGGGGGCCGTCGATCAGAAAGTGGAAGTCATGCATCCGGTGACAAAAGAACACTATGAACTGAATATAAAAGAATCCGTTGATGAGAGGATCGAGGTTCCGGATATGGAAGGGCTGAAATTTCCGGAGCATGTTTTGAAGATTACGTATGAAATTGCACCACAGCCAAAGGATGATTTTTATCTGCAGGATTGTGAAGAAGGGGACACCGTTTGGACGACTGCACATGGTAAAAGATCGGTATCTGTGATCGGCGGTCAGTCTGGTCCCACATCTATTTTTCTGGCGGGGACGATAGAGCCCAGTGATCAGGTGGCGTATTCATCCCCTCATTTTCATCCGGTGAAAGAAACAACCTGGAAACCGGTATTTTACAGGCAGGAGCTTGAAGAAAAATATCTGAGCATCAGGTTGGATAAATCGTGTTTGAAACAGTGGTAAAATTTCCTAAAAAATGACAGTCCTTTTCTTACGATACAGTCAAAACGACAAAATGAAAAAAGAAACTTACGAAGAGAAAAAAATATCTTTATAATAAGCGAATGTAGCAACAATGAAAAAGAAGGTAAGAAAAGGAGAAAAATATGCCAAAGCATAAGAGAGAAAGTTTGATTTATACGGTAATGATGTGTTTCGTGATGGTACTATGGATGAGTGTTTACAACGTGACGCTGCATATGGGGCAATTCGGTGTGGAGACTTTAAAGGAAGCATGGCTCGGCTTTCCAGTGGCTTATATTTTTGCGATGGTGTTTGACTGGTTTGTCGTATCAGGTCCGGCGAAAGCATTCGCATTCCGGTTTCTGGTTAAACCGGACAGCAGTGTGCTTCAAAAGGCGATCGCTGTTTCCGGCTGTATGGTAATTCCGATGGTGATCATTATGTCATTTTACGGAGGTGTGGAAGCCTGCATAAAAAGCGGAGAATGGGGAAGCTTACTTCTGATCTGGCTGACCAATATTCCAAAGAATTTTATTATGGCACTTCCATTTCAGCTGTTAATCGCCGGTCCGTTGGTAAGAAAAGTATTTCGAACCGCATTTCCGGAGGGAACCGTACTTTTAAAAGCAAATATCTGAATGTAAGCAATATCCCATGAAACAAGAGAAAGTTATGGAAAATATATATGTATTTGACGATGGAGTGATCAGAGGATTCATTGAGATGAACGGGACACAACTGAGTAAAATATATGTGGATTCATTTTTTCAGAGTCAGGGAGTTGGTGATGCACTGATCCGATATGCGACAGAAGAATTTGGTGCAGACAATTTATGGGCATTGGAAAAGAATAAAAGAGCAATTTCGTTTTATCAAAATCATGGATTTCAAGTGACAGGTAGGAAAAGACTGGAAGAAAATACAACGGAATATCTTGTAAAATTAGAAAGATAAGTTTTGGACAGAAGCAGAAGGCGAAATGCCTTCTCTTTTTTAAATGAAAAAAATAAACAGTATATAACAGTTGACAACAGATGCAAACTGTTATATACTGTTTATAAATAAAGGAGGCACATATGAAAATTATAATCAACAGTTCATCGATGGTACCGATCTATGAACAGATCGTAGACCAGGTCAAGGCACAGATTATAAGCGGCGAGCTGAAAGAAGATGACAATCTGCCGTCTGTCCGGACCTTGTCAAAAGAATTGAGGATCAGCGCACTGACTGTAAAAAAAGCATATGATTCTCTGGAACAGGAAGGATTTACGGTTACCATACACGGAAAGGGCACCTATGTGGCTGCCGCCAACAAAGAGATGATGATGGAAGAGTATCGCCGGGAGGTGGAAGAAGAGCTGACCGAGGTGATACGCAAAGCAAAAAGATACGGCCTGTCGGAAGAGGATATCCGGGAGATGCTGGAGCTGATATTGGAGGGATAGCATATGCTGAAGTTAGAACAGGTAAAGAAGCAGTATAAAAATTTTACACTGGACTGCTCACTGGAAGTCAGACCGGGATGTATTACCGGACTGATCGGACAGAATGGAGCCGGGAAGTCCACGACATTTAAAGCGGCTCTGGGACTGATCCATACAGATGGAGGGAACATTGAGATGCTGGGAAAGCCGGAGAGAGAGCTGAAAGAAAGTGACAGACAGCAATTGGGAGTCGTACTTTCTGATGCAGGTTTCAGTGAGTATCTGCAGGTAAAAGATGTGATCGCTGTAATGAAGTCCATGTATCCGAATTTTGAAAAGGACTGTTTTATTTCCAGATGTGAGCAGTTTCAAATTCCTCTGGATAAGAAGATCAAAGAGTTTTCCACCGGAATGAAGGCAAAACTTAAGGTACTTCTTGCATTATCTCATGATGCGAAGTTCCTGATCATGGATGTAAACTGGTGTAACAAGATAGCCTGTATATAGAGTGTATACAGTTGATGTGGAATAGAATATAGGTACTGTATGCACAGATAATGAAAAAATATGTGTATGTAGTAGGGGAATATTGAATGGTTAATATAGATAGTAAAAATAATATAGATGGAAAGAAAAAGAACTGGTTTATATCCGATAAGAATATAGACTAGTTCTTTTTTAAGAGATTATTATATACACACAGGGAGTAGGTGAATGTCGAATTACAGCAGCCTGTCAAAGAATGCATTGATATCTGTATGAAAGATCTTTGCCAGAGCGACTAATTCAGACACTTTGATGTTCATGCGGTTTGTTTCCAGTTTGGCATAAGTGCTTTTAGATATGACAATACCCATGAGATTCAATTTTGCAATGACCTGGTCTTGCGTTAGATTATTTTTGTATCTGAGAGATTGAATATTTTTACCGATATCCATATCTGGTCTGATTTTCTGCATAATACGTTCTCCTTAAAAAATGAAAGTTTCGTTATTTGGAAACATATATATTGATTCTAATGAGTTAAAATTTTATAATGTTTCGTAATAAAGAATTATTTCTGAAAGGGGACAATTTATGAGCGAAAGTGAGAAAGAAAAAAAGATTTTCTTGAGTTACTGTGGCAGCAGGGATCAGGAATTATTGACGGGCAGAAAAAAGATGACATTGGGGGATATGGAGAGGTTTTCATTTCTAACAGAATTCTTTGGCTTGGAAAGTTATGGATTAAATTTATGGAAAGAGTTTGGCGATGATGTGGAAGAACCATTGGATGCACTAATCAAGTTATTAGATGAATGGGAATACGAAAACGATACGTGGATCGATGATGATGGAAGATTAGAAAGATGGCTGGTTGAATTTCAAAAGCATGCGCCAACGAAAGAGAAAAGAGAGAAGCTCCGAAAAATGATTGATTTAAAATATAAGAAGAGAGGATTACCATATCCAACAGAGGCAGACTTCGATTAAGGGGTCTGCTTTTCTTTCGCTATTTTTGAAGGAGGTGATGCAGGTGGAGGTAAGTATCCATGAACTTTTAGCGGCAGCAAGGGAGGCGGTGAAATCAGATTATATCAAAGGCGAAAGCATTTTATGTGAAACCAGATATCATCCGGATACCCATTACATGGTAGAAATAGAGATGTTAAAAACAGATAACACGCTGGGGGAAAAAGGAGCTTATATCCGGAAATTTTTGACGGAAGATGAGTATTCCTCCATGCTACAAAAGCAGGAAGAACATCTCATAAAAATAAAAAGACAGGCCATTGTTCAAAAAGGAACATTGCGATATATCCCTCTCCCGGACAGGCTGGACAGCCGCCGGAAGAGGGATATTTTTTAACCGGCTGGGAAAGAACAGGGAGTGTTCCTCAAGCAGCAGCGGTATGAGAACTCCAGAGTTTCCGCAGGTTTTGGGGTGTGGAAACTTAGAAAAGTGTTCAAAACAGGCACTTTTGCAACGATCCGTTGCAGCAGAAAAAGGGTTCTTGGCTTTATGCCAGACGAAAAAATGAAAGAAGGGTGTGATTGTGATGATAGTAGGAATTGATCATGGGTATTATGCGATCAAGACAAAACATGTGTCTTTTCCAAGTGGCATTATCGAGTATGATTATGAGCCGTATACGATGCAGAATGTTCTGCAGTATCGGGGAAGGTATTATGTCTGCGGTACAGGGAGGCAGATGCTGGTAAAAAATAAAACGTCCAATGATAATTATTATCTGCTGACGTTGGCTGCGATTGCAGAAGAAATCAAGCATCGGAAAGCGGAGCGAAAGACGGAAGTCATTCTGGCTGTTGGACTGCCTTTGTCCAGCTTTGGAAGGGAGAAACAGGGATTTCGGGAGTATCTGTTGCGGAAAGAACAGCCAGTGAGCTTTTTATATGAAAGTGAATGGTATGAAATACAGATCAAAGATGTGAAACTGTTCCCACAGGGGTACTCTGCCCTGGCTCTGCATCCAGAGTACCTGAAGAATGAACCGTCTGTTCTTCTGGTGGATGTTGGTGGTTGGACGGTTGATCTGATGAGATTGGATAATGGTGTTCCGAATGCGGCAACCTGCAGGAGTCTGGAACTGGGTGTGATCCGGTGTATTGATGAGACGGCAGAACAGGTGAGGAGAAATACCGGACTGTCTGTAACGGAAACACAGATCGAACGTGTACTTCGTGGGGAAACCTGCAGCATGGCAGAAGATGCAAGAGTTGTCATACAGGAAAACGGACGGAAATACATCGAAAGAATCTTGTCTGCGGTAACGGAATCCGGGTTTGATCTCAGGGCGGTGCCGAGCGTATTTATGGGTGGAGGTTCTGCGATTTTAAAACGCCACGTGACCGCACAGGACGCGATTTGCCGCCCTGTTTTTATCGAGGACGTCCATGCGAACGCTGCCGGATATGAACGGATTGTAGAGCAGATGTGGGCGAAATGACACGTCCGGTATATTCGTTCCGTCCAAACCTGAAAAATCCGGAACATAAGAAAGCATGGGAGAAATTCCAGAGCGTTCCGGAAGGACAGAAAAACCAATACCTTGTTCAGGCGATTCTGGAAAAAGAGGATCGAAAGTGGATGGAAGAGATCATCCAAAAGACGATCAAAGAAAGTGTTCGGGAATTAAACATTTGTGGCAGTGCGGAACAAAGTGGAACAAATCCACCGTCTGAGGATATCCCGGATCAGATGATGGATTTCCTATCTCAGATGGAAAATATGTAAAGGGGGTGAGGCCTATGATTGTGCGATACATACATTGTTGGATCTGCTAGGGGCAGGAGCAAAACAGCATCGATATCTTTGGTAGGTATTGTGAATAGCTTTCCATGCATCTTTGGAGTATGTTGTGTGTAGCGAAACGGAAAGGAGAAACGCTATGACAGAGATGAAGAACATATGCGGAAAGATCCCGAAGAACTTACACGAAAAAGTAAGAGAAGAGATTGAACTGACAGAAAGCAGCACACAGAAATTTATACAGCAGGTCATCGAAGAACATTTTGAAAGACTTGCAGGAAAAGGAGAAATGAGCATGGGAACAGCAAGAACAATCGCAGTACAGGTATCAGAGGAATTATTCCAGAGATTAAAAACAGTCATCGCAAAAAAAGGCATGAAACAGAAAGACTTCTTAATTCAGATCATCGAAGAGGCACTGGAAAAGGCAGAAGCCGAATGGCAGAACAAAGACAGCATGGAAGAAACGGAACCTGCAACCGAAGAATCTGGAACAGAAGAGGCTCAACCGGACGAGGAAACCGAATCGGAAAGAGAAAGTGAACCGGACGAGGAAACCGAACTGAAAGAAGAAAGCGAACCGGACGAGGAAACTCAACCGGAAGAAGAAACCAAAGCAGAAGAACCAACAGAATGGTAACAAACAGACACAGAGAAACCAACAGGCGGTATGAGAAAAATCATGCCGCCTGTTTTTATCAGCAAAGGAGGTTGATAACCGCAACCATTCAATTTTTTGATCTCTTTAGCGGAATCGGCGGATTCCGAGAAGGCTTAAGACGTGCAGGGGGATTTACCTGTGTCGGACACTGTGAGGTGGATACTTATGCGGATAAGAACTACCGATTGCTGTTTGACACAGAAGGGGAGTGGTATTGTAGTGATGCACGAACAATTGAACCAGAACGAATGCCGGATTTTGATCTGCTCTGTGCAGGATTTCCTTGCCAGGCATTCTCTATCGCCGGAAAGCGGGAAGGATTTGCAGATGCAAGAGGAACCCTCTTTTTCGAGATTGCCCGGCTTCTCAAAGCTAAAAGACCCCAGTATTTTATCCTTGAAAATGTTCCCGGTCTGCTTTCGCATGACAAGGGGCGGACATTTTGCACCATCCTCAGTACGCTTTCGCAACTGGGGTACCATGTCGAATGGAAAGTGCTTAACAGCAAGGATTTCGGAGTTCCACAAGCAAGGAAACGGGTGTATATTGTCGGATATCTTGATTTCAGATGTGCCGGAAAAATATTACCTGAACCAGAAACAAATGGAGCAGCTCTTATTCAAATCCGGGCAGGAAGTCAGGGGAAAAGAGTCTACAGTCCCAAAGGACTAAGCTGTACCCTGACATCACAGGCAGGTGGAATGGGCGGCAAGACAGGATTATATGATGTAGGTGTTCCAATCAAAGAGAATACAAAGCTCGGCTACAAACTTGCAAGAGAAGGGGACAGCATCGATCTGGGTTATGCGAATCTCAACAGCAGGAGAGGAAGAGTCGGACATCAGATCGCACATACCCTGACAACAGGTGTTCAACAGGGAACGCTGCACTTTGTCGATCTTTCACCTCCGCCGGTGGTAACGGAAGAATGCAGAAGCCTGAATACCAGACAATGCGGTGTCCACAAATATAAAGGAGAATGTTCTGGTGTATTAGCAGAGAATGGAGCAAGAGCAGTCTTAACACCAGCAAAAGAGAATGTCCGGCAGAACGGCAGACGCATGAAGGAACCGGAAGAACCAATGTTCACGATTACTGCAACAGATCGTCATGGCATCTTGTATCACGGAAGAATACGCAGGCTGGTTCCAAGAGAGTGTCTGCGTCTGCAGGGATATTATGACTGGCAGATCGATAAGATCATAGATGGTACATCGGATGCACAGCTATATAAACAGGCTGGGAACGGGGTAACTGTTACGGTGATCGAAGCAATCGGAGCACTACTGCGAAAGGCAGATGCGGAGCGAAAAGAACTGGAACTGTCTGAGAAAGGATAGTGTCGGTGATGATTGGAATTCAGGATCAGTACTTTGGTACGGAAATCGAGATGACTGGGATCACCAGACAACGGGCTGCAGAAGTTGTAGCAGAACTGTTCGGGACAGAAGCCGTTTATGAAGGTGCGTATTACGGAATATGGTCAGCGAGAGATCGGGAAGGAAAAAAGTGGAAGTTCATGTCTGACGGAAGCATTGATACACAAAGAAAATCAGGTGGTCGAATCGTATCAGCAGATAGAGAATATTCAACAGAGATGGTATCACCGAAATTATCCTATGATGAGATGGGGAAATTACAGGAAGTTGTACGCTGTCTGCGAAGACATGGAGGTTTTGTCAATGAGTCCTGTGGTCAGCATGTTCATGTAGATGCGGCGAACCATACACCGCAGAGTCTGAAAAATGCGCTGACCATTATGTACGCAAAGGAAGATATCCTGTTCAAAGCACTGAAAGTGCAGGAAAGAAGAGAGTACAGCTATTGTCAGAAGGTGCGTCCGGAGGTATTGGAAAAAATCCGAAAAATGCCAAACAAATCCATTACGATGGACCGGGTAAGAAATGTCTGGTATGGAGGCAGGGATGGAAGTCATAATCATTATGACAGTACCCGGTATTATGCGTTAAACCTCCATGCTGTATTTTCCAAAGGGACATTGGAGTGGCGCTGTTTTGAAAGTACCCTTCATGCAGGAAAAGTGAGGGCAAACATTACACTGGCACTTGCGATTTCCGCACAGGCGATCAATCAGAGATCCACCCAGATGAAAAAGACACCGATCTCAGAAAACCCGGCGTTTACATTCCGAACGTTTTTGTTGCGGCTCGGATTAATCGGAGAAGAATATAAAAATGTGCGGAAACATCTGCTGGCAAATCTGGAAGGTGATCTGGCATGGAGATATGACAAAAGCACGTATGAGTGTCTGAAGAAAAAGCAAAGGACGGATGACGTCAGATCGAGGTGAGAAAAATAGAAGAGAGATATTATTTTGCATATGGCAGTAACATGAACCTGGGGCAGATGAGATTCCGCTGTCCGGATGCGGAAGTGGTTGGAAATGTCCGGCTGGAAGATTACCGGCTGGCATTTCGTGGCAGAGCTCCGGGAAATGGCGTTGCAACTGTGCTTCCGGAAAAAGGAAGCTGTGTGGATGGAGTTTTATGGAGGATCACAGAAGCTTGTGAAAAGAATCTGGATTTTTATGAAGGATTTCCAAATTTTTATGGGAAAGAAACCATTCAGGTAAAGGATCAGGCTGGAGCTTTAAGGGAAGTATTCGTATACACGATGAACTCCCCTCATAAGGATGTTCCGGCAAGACCATCGAAATTTTATCTGGATGGAATTCTGGAAGGATGTCTGGAAAATGATTTGCCGACAAAGGCAGTGATGGATGCAGTAAAACGCACCAGACAGGAAATGAAAAAAACAGAAAAGCAATATACAAGATAAATGTTACCGCAGAGGGAGAGCCTTCTGCGGTATTTTACTGAACAATGTATTTATTATCAGAAAGGAAACACACATGAAGGTGAAGAATTTAAAAACCAGAATCGCAGCCTTTGGACTGGCTGTCCTGATGGGCGTCAGTACCTTAAGCAGTGCCAATGCGTTCGCTGCCGAGCAGACGGATGTGGGGCAGGAGGTACAGGCATCCGAACAAGCGGTTACGAGTCAGAAAGAACAGGCAGTTACGGCAGACGATATTACGAAAGAGATTTCGGATGAAACATTTGCAGTGGAAACTAGTATGGAAGGAATCCATTATGATGCAGAAAAAGAGGATGTTACGCTTATCAGCATCCAAGATGAAAATGGTGGGGAATACCATCCGGACAAAGCCGGAACTTACATTGCCTCTTACATGGTTGTACCAAAGGATCAGAGTGACAGCTATACCATCAGCCGAAAGGTGATCCTGACGGATACGGAAGGTCAGGCACATGCACAGGACAATGGTGGAGAAAAGCAAAAATCAGATACAAAATCTGAAGATGATTCGGACTCGCCTGTGCAGAACTATACCGATGTAGAGATCGAGGCATCCGGGGAAGAGGCATCTGCACAGGCAATCGAAGAACTCAAAGAAGATATTGAAGAAGGGAATGTCATGGTACTGTCTGCGGCTGAAAGAGCCACAAGCAGCGGTTCCACAGTTACATTGACAAAGGGGCGAACCATTTATTATCCAAGCTATATTGGAAATTATCTTACTTGCCTGTTCACAGTCAATGGAAAGATCGCATACTGTCTCCAGTCCCAGAAAGCATCCCCACCGAGTGGAAGTTATGTAGCACAGGTACTGGACAGCAATAAAAATTTGCAGAAAGTTCTTTATTATGGTTATGGCGGGGCAGGAGATCTGACAGGAAGTTATCTGTCTGGAAAAACGGAAGATGAAAAGTATGTGTATACACACATTGCAGCCAGCTACGCTTATGCAGGAGAAGCCGGATTTACCGGATGTAATTATAATGACCTTGTAAATGCAGGGGTGATCGCATATATCAATTACCTGTTCGGACAGGAAGAACCGCCAAAAGGGGAACTGAGCCTTTCCAGTACGAAACTGAATGCAGTAAGAGATGGAAATCTTCAGAAAACACCGAATATCACATTGTCCGGAGATCACAGAAATTATGTGACATTGAGTGTGCCGGAAAATGTGACTGCACATAATCTTTCTAAAGGAACAAGTGTGACAAATGGAAAGATCCAGATTTATGGCGGCGATACCTTTTATCTGTCGACAGATCTGTTGCTGACAGGCAGTTATGCTTCCGGCAACTTATACGGTTCTGTCGGAAAGACATGGAGAACGCTGGTACTGACGACCGGAGATTCCAAACAGGATATCGGTGTATTCGAAAGCGAAACAGCAGCTCCGGTAAGCTTCAGCGTACAGTGGCTGAACATGACACGTATTGAGTTGACGAAGAAAGATATCAATACACAGAACCCACTATCTGGAGCAGTTTACGGTATTTACACCGATAAGAAGTGCGAAAATCTGCTGATGACGATGACTGCAACCGGAACAGACGGAAAAGCAGTCAGTGATTATTTTGATGCCGCACTTAAAACTGTGTATGTAAAAGAGGTTACTGCTCCGACAGGGTACAAACTGAATACAGAAGTATATAAAGTAGATGTTGCAGCCGGAAAGACATTGACTGTAACAGCAACCGATGAGAGAGTCACCGGAAGGGTAAAAATCGCAAAGATCGATAAAGAAACACTTGCATTTAAGGCACAGGGGGACAGTGTTCTTCGTGGTGCGGTGTATGGTCTGTATGCCAAAGAGGACATCGTGCATCCGGATGGAACAACAGGAGTTCTGTATAAACAGGACAGCCTGATCGCGCAGGGAGTCATCGGTGATGATGGAACACTGGAGTTCTCAGAATTATATCTTGGAGAAATGTATGTAAAAGAGATCACTCCGCCGGAAGGATATACACTGGATACTACAAGATATGAGGTATCCGTAACCTATGAGGGACAAGATGTTGCAGAAGTGACAAGAGACCTTACGGTAAAAGAACAGGTGAAAAAACAGGCATTCCAGTTGATCAAGATCAGTGAAGATGGAGAGCAGACAGAAACAGACCTGGTCGCAGGCGCAGGATTTCAGGTATATCTGATCAGCAGCCTGTCACAGGTGAAAAATGGAAAGCTGAAACCGGCCAATGGAGAAAGCTACACGGCAAGTGATTTTAAAAATTATGATTTCAGTAACGAGCAGGTGGCAGTCACCTATGAGAATGGAACAGCTGTACCAGTGCCGGAACTGATCACGGATACAAAAGGATATGCAGTCAGCCCGGAACTGCCTTATGGAAGTTATGTCGTAGTAGAAAGCACGACACCGAAGAATATGAAGACCATCGATCCATTTGTGGTAAATGTGGAAGATGACAACAGAGAACCTATGCAGTGGCGAGTGTTTGATGACCGTCCGTTTGAGTTCCTGTTAAAAATCGTGAAGAAAGATGCACAGACTGGAAATACGGTTTTAAAGGCAGGGGCATCTTATAAGATTTACGATGTGACAAATAAGAAATATGTGGAACAGGTTGTTCAGTATCCGAAGAAAGAAAAGATCAGTGTATTCGAAACAAACGAGGAAGGATATCTGATCACACCGCAGGAACTGAAGTGCTCTACCTACCGAATCGAAGAAGTGAAAGCACCGGAAGGATTTGTAAGACAGGGAAGCGAAGAGTCCCTGTATGATGGAACAACGATTATTTCACCATTAGAGCAGACTACAAAAGGAACATATAAAGAAAATCCACAGAGCGGTATTGTAATTACAGTATCCTCAAACACTGCACATCAGATTGATCCAGATACAGGAGCAGCGATTGTAGAGGTAGAACAGAAAAACGATGAACAGGTGGGAAGCCTGCTCCTGACGAAAAAAGGAGAACAGCTTACCGAAGTAACCGGAGATTCTGTTCTGGAAAAAGTAAAGACGCTTGTGTCAAAGGTAAAAAATGCGGTATCCGGGAAAGAAGAAACAGGTATCTATAAAGATTTTAAATATGAAGAAACCGGAGTAGAAGGTGCCCAGTTTGAAGTATATGCCAAAGATACCATTTATTCACCGGACGGAGCAAAGGACGAAGAAGGAAATCCAGTTGTCCGTTATGAGAAAGATGACCTGGTAGCCAAACTGACTACAGATGAAAATGGAACAGCAGTTATCTACAATCTGCCACTGGGAACGTATTATCTGAAAGAGGTTGTAGCAGGAGAGAATTTTGTCCTGAATACAGAACAGAAAGAATTTACCCTGACAGCAGAGGATGATACACAGGCAGTCGTTTATGAAGGCGTTACCTATAAAAATGAAAGACAGAAAGTTTCCGTATCGGTAGAAAAGAAGGATTCTGTCACAGGAGAAAAGCTGGAAGGTGTTATTTTTGGACTGTATGCTGCGGAAGATATTCTTTCTAATCAGGGAGAGGTTCTCGTAGAGAAAGATACCTTGCTGGAAAAGAAAGCAACGGATACAAAGGGAACACTTACTTTCGACAGTGATCTTCCACATGGAAAATACTATGTCAAAGAGGAAGTCAGAAAAGCTGGATATCTTCCAAATGAGGAAGTATGGAATGTAGATGCAACTTACGAAAATCAGAATCTTGCAAAGATTGAACTGAACAAAGAAGTTGAGAATCAGCCGACAGAAACACGCATTACAAAAACAGATGCAACTACCGGAAATGAGCTGGAAGGAGCCAAACTGCAGGTCATTGATAAAGACGGAAATGTTGTGGAAGAATGGGTAAGCAGTAAGGAAGAACATGTCATTTACGGACTGCCGGAAGGAAGTTATACCTTACATGAGGAACTGGCTCCTTATGAAGATGGCTATGTGTCTGCCAGCGATGTGATGTTTGAAGTCAAAGAAGATGGCAGTGTGACAAAGGTTGAGATGAAAGATGAATATTCCAAAGTGGAAATTTCAAAAACAGACCTTACAACCGGAAAAGAACTGGAAGGGGCAAAGCTTCAGATTATCCGCAAAGACGGAACTGTTCTGGAAGAGTGGATTACAGATGGAAAACCACATTCCGTTGAAAAACTCCCAGTCAATGAAGAACTTACTCTGCGTGAGATCACAGCACCGGATGGGTATGAGATTGCCGAAGATGTTACATTTACATTGAAAGATACGATGGAAGTGCAGAAAGTAGAAATGAAAGATGCCAGAACACCGGAGAAAACAACAGAAAAAACAAATGCACCAAAAACAGGTGATAACCAGAAAATATGGGCGTTTGTTCTGCTTGCACTGGCATCTGCTGGAACAGCTACAGGAGTGACTGTATACCGCAGAAAGAAGTCAAAAATGACAGACAACAAAAAAGAAACAGAAGAAAAATAAAATAAGAATTACAGGATAAACCAATCTGACAGGGCAGGAGATGTGCATAAAGCAGCTTCTGCCCTGTCTGTATATAAGGAGAAGAATGATGAGACGTTTTTATACAGCAGAATCAGTAACAGAAGGACACCCAGACAAAGTATGCGATCAGATAGCAGATGCAATCTTAGATGAATGTCTGCGTTACGATCCATCTTCGAGAGTGGCGTGTGAAGTCCTTGCTACAAGAGGAAATGTGTTTGTAGCAGGAGAAATCACCAGCGGATATGAACCACCAGTGTTTGATGTGATCCGAAAAGTTTTAGAAGAGTGTGGATATTGTACAGATGGGATAGAAATGGATACGTTTGTACACCAGCAGAGTCCAGATATTGCGAAAGCAGTGAGTGTGTCGAAAGAATTTCGGGATAATATCGGCGCAAAATTAAGAGATAGAAGCAGGGGAGCTGGAGATCAGGGTGTTATGGTCGGATATGCGTGTGATGATACTCCGCAGCTTATGCCAATGCCGACTGTTCTGGCACACCGGATCACACGTGAACTTTCGGCTTGCAGAAGAAGCGGATATATCAAAGATATCTTTTCGGATGGAAAAGCACAGGTAACCGTAGAATATGAAGATGGAAAGCCAGTGAGACTGGAAAGTGTTGTTGTTTCCTGCCAGCATGGTGCAGAAAAGAGCCTGAAGAAGTTAGATGCCGAAATCAGAGAGAAAGTGCTTCGCTCAGCACTCAGATTACTGCCGCCGGATGAGGATACGAAGATTCTGATCAATCCGTCAGGAAAATTTGTGTGTGGAGGGTTTGATGCAGATACCGGACTGACCGGAAGAAAGCTGATGGTGGATACTTATGGAAGTATGGTTCCGCATGGCGGCGGTGCATTTTCAGGAAAGGACTGTTCGAAAGTAGACCGTTCGGCAGCTTATATGGCAAGGTATATCGCAAAAAATATAGTAGCTGCTGAGTTTGCAAGCAAGTGTCAGGTGTCTCTGGCTTATGCAATCGGAGTAGCAGAGCCGGTTATGATTGAGGTGGATACCTTTGATACAGGGAAAGTGTGTGCGGATGATTGTCTGGCGGCAGCAATCCCACTGGTGTTTGGAGTGACACCTGTTCAGATCATGGAATCCCTTCGACTGAACCGTCCGATTTTCCGGCAGACGGCAGTTTTTGGTCATTTTGGAAGAAAGGAGTTTCCTTGGGAGCGGACGGATAAGGTACTGGATCTTCAGGATGCAATTCTGTAATGCCCTGGGTAACGGAAGAAGAGATTCAGGCAGCAAAAAATATGACTGCGTATGAGTATTTGCGGACGCATCAGGCACAGCGGTTGCAAAAGACAAGAACCAGAAATGAATGGCAGTTGACGGACCATGACAGTTTTAAAATCAATGAACTGTCCAGCAAATGGCATTGGAAATCCAGAGATATCGGTGGCGTGTCCGCACTGCGGTTCCTGATTGAAGTAGATGGAATGAAATTTACAGATGCCGTAAAACTGTTGTGCGAAGAGAGTCCGTCTTTTATTCCGACACAGTCTGCGAAAAAGGAAAAACCACCCTTTAAGCTGCCGGAGAGATATTGTAATTGCAGACGAATCAGGGCTTATTTAAACCACAGAGGAATCAGCGATGAAGTGATCACGTATTGCATTTCGCATGAAATCCTTTATGAAAGTGTCCCGTACCATAACGCTGTTTTTGTTGGAAAAGATGAATCCGGAAAAGCAAGATATGCATTCCTGCGAGGAATCTATGAAAAAAACGGGAAAGGATTCAAGATGGAGCAGACCGGGAGTGAAAAAAAGTACAGCTTTTGTATTCCACCTGAAAGAGAAACAAAACGAGTTGTCGTATATGAAGCGTGTATTGATGCACTGGCCCACATGACACTGGAAGAAGGAAAGAGGGATAAATATCGTCTTTCCCTTGGAGGAATCGCTGCTCCGAAAGAAAACACACAGATACAGAGTGAACGTTTTAAAAAGCTGCCGGATGCACTGGAAGAGTTTCTGAAGAACCATCCGGAAATCAAAGAAATTGAAATCTGCACCGATAATGACTTTGCCGGGAGATGGGCGAAAGAACAGATGAAAAAACATTACGAGGGAACGTATCAGATTATTTGCAATCTGCCGGAAAAAGAAGGGGCAGATTATGCAGACCTTGCGAAAGAAAAAAAGCAGACAAATAAATGCAGGGACAGACCATTAGAAAGAAGGTGATAGAGAATGGAAGAAAAAGGAACGATGCACGTACATCTGTTGACGGAGCTGACTGGAAATCTTTATTCAGAAGAATCCGAATGGGAAGAAGAGTGGTCGGAGAGTGATGAATATGGAATGCCATTAGATGGAACAGAACTTGCCGATTATGAAGAAGTCATCCGAGAAGAACTGGAACGCTATGGGGAAGATGATCTCATGCAGTATTTTGACGGAAGTGAGTCCATTCAGGAAAAGATACAAAGTGCAGTTGTTACGATAGAAAACAAAGACGGAATCCTGTACGGCTGTACCAAACTGGAATTAAATGAATTTTTAAGTCAGGAAGAACTACAGGAATTCACCGAATACATTACAGGGCAGTACAGTGACGGGTGGGGTGAAGGATTTGAACAGAGGGATATCAAGGTAGATGGTGGAACGATGAATGTGCATTTTTGGCATCCTAATATGGAACAGCCGAAAATGTATGAAAAGAAAACAGAGCAGATTCCGACAAAGCCTGAGAAACAACGTCCCAAGTTACAGCTCCTTGGACATGATGGGAATATTTTTTCCATTATGGGCGATGCCTCAACTCTTTTGAAAAAGAATAAACAGACAGCAGAAGCAAAAGAAATGCGTAAAAGGGTATTGGAAAGTGGGGACTATTACAAAGCACTTTTGATTATCAGCGAATATGTAGAAACTGAGTTGAGTCCGCCGCCCAAAGAAAATAAAAAGACAAAGAAGAAAAATCAGCCGGAACGCTGAGAAAAGAAAGGATGATGCCTATGACAAATGGCCTGAGTTTGGAAGAACTTATGAAAGAGGGAACATACCCGGAGGAATATACTGAAGGGGAAAACTGGAAAATATTACATGGAGATACATTAAAACTGGTCAAAGCATTCCAGCCGGGAATCTTTGATGCAGTTATTACCGATCCGCCGTATGCATCCGGTGGAACAAAACAGAATGAAAGAAATCGTACTACAAATCAGAAATACAGCAGTATGAGTGCTGCCAATGCACTTCCGGATTTCGATGGGGATAACAAAGACCAGAGATCTTGGACGCACTGGATGGCTGAATGGCTCTATGATGTGCGGAAAGCCTGCAAGAAAGGTGCTCCGATCTGTCTGTTCATTGACTGGCGTCAGTATCCATCGATTACCGATGCATTGCAGTGGGCAGGATGGATCTGGCGAGGAACAGCGGTGTGGGATAAGGGAAACTCCCGTCCACAGAAAGGCCGTTTCCGCCAGCAGGCTGAATATATTGTGTGGGGCAGTAACGGACCGATGCCGATCAACCGTCCGGTATCTTGTCTGCCGGGCGTCTTCCGATATGGCAATCCGCAGAACCGGATTCATGTGACAGAGAAACCGTTGCAGCTTATGAAAGATGTTATCCAGATTTGTGAACCGAGAGGGCTGATCCTGGACCCGTTTGTCGGAGCAGGAACAACTGTCCTTGCAGCGGTTATGACAGGTTATCGTGCAGTGGGAATTGAGGTAACAGATGCCTACTACAAACTGGGAAGTGACAGAGTGAAAATTGCATTAGAAGCAGAGCAGAAAGAGGATGAAAAGTAGCCGGGATGTCCAATTGGACATCTTGTTTTTTATAGAGAAAATGAGTGGCATCCAACTGGATGCAGGAAGGAGATGGAGCGTATGGAACAGGCGCTGGCTTATGTGTGCTGTTCAGCAGAAGAAAGCCGGGTAAAAGTGCAGAAATATTGCAGAAAAATCTATGAACTTGGGTATGTACCAATCTGTCCGAGATTTGTATTCTCACCATTCTTGGAAGAGTCTGATGCAGAAGATATGCAGGGATATGGAAGAATGTCCCATATCCTTTTACGGAGATGCCGGATGGTAGTCGTATGTGGGAAAGAAGTGACAGGAACAATGAATACCGAAATCAGTATGGCAGACAGACTCCATATCATTTGTACGACACTTGATGGACTGGTACAGATAAAAGAATCAAAATAAATCAGAATCGAGTCAATCCGGTGCTACAGAAACTGGCGGTACTCGTTTTGCAAGCATAGCGTTTGGATATCCAAACGCACTTTGGGGAGAACCCCAATCCCCCGGACACAGACGGAAATGGAAAGGAAGGATCAAGTCATGTTAAGAAATGGAGTAATGATTGTAATCGCATTGATGAGCGGAGGATTTATAGGAGTGATAGTGACCTGTTGCATGGTTGCAGCGAAAAAATCCGATGAGGAGCTTGGCGATATGATGAAAGAGAAAAGAGAAGGGACGGTGATGCAATGCGAAAACGAAACCATGTGATCCCGGTGCGGTTAAATGCAAGGGAACTCAGGGAATTGGAGGAACAGGTGGAAAAAAGCGGACTGAGTCGGGAAGAGTTTATGCGTTCGCTGATCTTAGGAGCACAGGTACACGCAAAACCTTGTGAACATCACCCGGAACTGCTTAGGAAGATAGCGGGTCTGTGCAATAATGCGAACCAGCTTGCCCATGTTGCGAATGCTTCGGGAATGGCAAGTGAGCAGAGTGTACAGGAAATGCTCCGGCTTACCAAAGAGACATGGCATCTGGTAAAGGAAGAGTGGTAATGACAGATGGCTTATACAAGTGTTATCCCCGTCCACCGCCTGGACCGTTCCATCGAATATGTGAAAGACAAAGAAAAAACCACACAGAAAGCAGACTCTCTGGAGGCTGCCATTGATTATGCCATGAACCGGACAAAGACGGAACAAGCGGTCTTCGAAGATACCATCGGATGCACCAATGAAAATGCGTATGAAGATATGCTGACAACGAAAAAGAGATTCCATAAGATGGGCGGTGTGGAAGGATACCATCTGGTACAGAGTTTTGCAGAAGGTGAGGTGACACCGGAACTGGCACATCTCATCGGGCAGGAACTGGCAGACCGGCTCTTAAAAGGACAGTTTGAAGTAGTCATAACAACACATCTTAATACCAGACACTATCATAATCATATTGTCTGGAATTCTGTAAGCATGGTGGACGGACATAAGTACCATAGTAATGCTAAGAGTTATTATACGGAGATCCGTAAGATTTCCGATGACCTGTGCAGAAAATATGGTCTGTCTATCATTGAATCCAATCAGAAAAAATCAATCCCTTATGTACAGTGGAAAGCAGAACAGGAAGGAAAACCGACATGGAGAATGGCGATCCGTTTGGATATCAGGGAATCGGTACAGGAAAGCTACTCCTGGTTACAATTCCTAAAAGAGATGGAAAAGCGGGGTTATACATGGAAACTGAACAGGAAATACATTTCTTTAAAAGCTCCGGGAATGGAGCGGTATATCCGTCTGCGTTCTCTCGGAAAAAACTATTCCGAAGAGGAAATACGTGGGCAGATACTACAGCCAAAGGTGAAACGAGTCTATCAAAAGGCAGTACAGATTCATCCCAAAAAGAAACTGACCGGGATTCAGGCACTGTATTATTCCTATTTATATCAAATGGGGGTACTGCCAAAAAGACCGAAAAGGAGTCCATACGCTGTCAGAGAGGATATCCGGAAACTGGACCGCAGGATTGAACAGATTGAATTTCTACTGAAACATGACATCATAACCAGAGAGCAGCTTGCCGCGTACCGAGAGCCATTGCAAAAGCAGATTGCGGAACTTATGAAAGAACGCAGAAGATTGTATCGGAATGGGGGCAGGGAGACTGGGGAAGAACGATTGTCCGAAATCAATGAGGAATTGAAGCGACTCCGTAAGGAAGTTCGTATGACCGTTCAGATTGAGAAACATTCCTTGGAAATCGAAGCGAGACTTCAGGAAGCGGAAGAACAGAGCCAGAATGAAAAACGTGTGGAAGATAAAGAAAGAATGCAGAAAAGTCAGGAGGTGAGATAAGTATGAATTACGGAGCAGAACCGGCAGATCAGGTGGTACGGTACAGTCTGGAAGGGATGGAGTATTCGCTGAAGATCACCGGGAATGTAGCAAAGCATGTGGCAGTCTTTATTGCTGCCGCCTTGAAGGACCAGAAAAAGACAAGAGGGAAAACAAGACTTACCAGAATGTTAAAGGAACAGCGCCCGATGAAATTTTTTACCGTTCCGGGTGACCGTTTAAAAGAATTTGCAAAAGAAGCCAAGGCGAGAGGTATCTTATATGTAGTCATCAAAGATAAGGTGAATCCGGACCAGACAGAGGTCATGGTATTTGCAGATGATGCAGCGAAGATGAATCGGGTATTAGACCGGATGAATCTGGATTTTGTAAAAGCAGAATCAGGCTCTATGGTTACGGAAGCAGTGGAAAAAGAGACTGCACCGGAAAAGGCAGAAAACCAGATGGAAAAAGAAACCGGGGAGAATGTACGGACAGAGACCGTTGTCCTGCCGGAAGGCAAGATAGAATTTGAACTGGACGATGCGGAAGAAATGTTCCAGATCGGGGATGAGGCTTTCCCGGAAGGAAATTTTACACAGGCGCAGGAGGGGGAAGAAAAGAATCCATCCGAACCTTTCTCGCGCAACAGAAATACTTCTTCCGATCGGGAAATTAGCTGGAAAGAAAAGAATGAAAAACCATCTGTGCGGAAAGAACTCGGAGATATCCGCAAGGAACAGGAAGAGAAACGTAAGAGGCCGGACAGACGGAAAAATGCCAGAGAGAGCCGGAAGAAACGTAAGAATATGAAAACGAAAGGCAGGTAATGTATATGGATTTAACAGATATGATTTCAGGGGGAACGGAAGAACAGCAGGTTCCTGAACAGAAATTGACGAAAGAAGAATATGCAGCCAAAAAACAGCAGGAAAGAGAAGAGGTATGGGCTGAAGTAGATTCACAGGCACAGGGAGTTTTTCAGGATGGAGAAAAACTGAAAGGCTTTCTGGACTTTATGGCAGAGTGTAATACCCAGAGAACACCGAATCTGCTTTTGATTTACGGACAGCATCCAGATTTTAAGGTGGTAAGGTCTTATGAACGCTGGAGAGAAGAACACCGTTCGGTCAAAGTCGGGGAACATGGCATTACTTATATGATTTCCACTGAATACGAAAAAGACGGAGAAATGCGGAGAGGGTATACGATTGGAAAAGGATTTGACATCAGTCAGATGTCTGGAAAGCCATTGGAAGAACGCCCTCAGCGAAGTCTGACAGAACTGATAGGAACTGTCTTAAAAGACCAGTCGGTACGTGTGCAGATTGAGGATGATCTGCCAGACAAAGTGCAGGCCCAGTACAATCCGAGATACCGTACCATTTATATCCGCAACGGAATGAGTGAAGTAACGACATTCCATGCACTGAACAGAGAACTGGCGTGTGCAGCACTGGACCAGCATACCGGAACCTACAGCCGACAGAAAGTCAGTGCACAGGCTTATTGTGCAGCCTATGTGATTGCGAAACGTTATGGTGTGGATGTTACCGGATTCAATCTGGAGTATATTGCACAGAGAAATGAATGTGGAAAGAAAGATCCACAGGAACTGAGAGACTTTTTAAATGATGTCCGTCAGGCTTCCTATAGTATCCGAAACCATATCGAACGGAATTTTGGTGCAAAGGAACAGGAGTATATAACCGATGAGTTCGCAATCGGAGACCCTGTAAAAATACCGGAAACCAAGGATGAAAAAGCATCTGGAAAAGAGAAAAAAGCAAAGAGCCAGCCGGAACGATAAAAGTGAAAAAGTTGGACGGTTGGAGTAGCTATTACGGAGGTCTTGTGATATGGTTGGTGTAACAAAAAAAGGAGGTCAGCCAGATGACAAAATACTATTTGAAGATGGATAACATTATGAAAAATATGTTCGTGGTGGCACTGAATGATGAGCTGCAGGCACAGAGTGAGCAGGATGAATGTTTGGAAGAAACGAAAGCTCTTCTGAAAAAAGTAAGTGAATACGACCTCGCCCAGAAACGGCTGCAGATTACAGCCGGGGAACAAAGGCAGATCCGTAAGGCACTGAACAGACTCAGAAGTAAATATCTTGCAGCTGGAAGATACAGTGATGGAATAGATAAAGTCATTATTCAGGTTGCAAAACCGAATACCACCAGACACATGTTCTGGTAGAGAAAGGAGTGGTTGATTGGTCATTTATTCAAGAGAAAAAGTGGCAAGACTTAGAGAACAGTATCCGGCAGGAACAAGAATCTGTCTGAATTCGATGGACGGAGAAGCGGGTATGCCGCAGGGACTGGAAGGAACTGTGCAGTATGTGGATGATGCAGGCCAGCTCGGTGTTAAGTGGGACAACGGCAGAAGTCTCTCACTGATACCGGGAGTGGATTCCTTTCATAAGAAAGAAGGACAGGGACATCCAGAAGAAAAGCCACGCAAGAAAAGAGAATCTGACTTGCAGAGATAAGTACAAAAAAGCAGGACTGGGTTCTGTATCTTGTCTTTCTGCCATTTGTCTGGTGGGCGGCAGCGATTACCGCTTGTGCCATTACACCGGATAAGAATTTTATTCAAATCTTAGAAACGCTGAGCGAAAAACTCGAACAGCCGTTTTTTATCACGTATACACCGTATACGTTCAAATGTATTCTGATATTCACAGCAGCCTATTTCTTAGGCATTGGTATTTATGAATCCCAAAAAAGAAATTATAGAAGAGGTGTGGAACATGGTTCCGCAAAATGGGGCAACGTGTCCGAAATCTGCAGACGTTACTGCGAAAAGCAGTACACGAATAATCTGCTTCTGACACAGCATTTCCGCATGGGACTGGATGGCTATAAGCATAAACGAAATTTAAATGTGCTGGTAGTCGGAGGTTCCGGGGCAGGAAAGAGCCGGACCTATGCGATTCCGAACATCATGCAGTGCAACTGCTCGATGGTGATCACAGATCCGAAAGCGGAACTTCTGCGCAAAACAGGAGGTGTTCTGGAACGGAATGGATATGAAGTCCGGGTTTTTGATTTGATCAATCCGGAGACTTCCTGGTGTTATAATCCGTTTGCGTATGTCCGGGATGATAAGGATGTACTGAAGCTGATTAACAACCTGATCCGCAACACGACACCGAAAGGTGCACAAAGCTCGGACCCGTTCTGGGAAAAGTCAGAGACTGCACTTTTACAGGCACTTATGCTGTATTTACTGCATGAAGCTCCACCGGAAGAACAGAACTTCCCGATGATCATGGAAATGCTTGGAAGCGCACAGGTCAAAGAAGATGATGAGGATTACCAGTCACCATTGGACATTTTGTTTGAAAGACTGGAAATGCGGGACCCAGAGAGTATTGCGGTCAAACAGTATGCCATTTATAAGCAGGCGGCCGGAAAGACCGCAAAGTCTATTTTGATATCGGTTGGTGTCCGTCTGGCAGCTTTTAACCTGAAACAGATCGCCAATCTGACCTGTACGGACGAACTGGATTTATACAGTATCGGGGAGAAAAAAGTAGCACTGTTTTGCTGTATTCCGGATGCAGACACCAGTATGAATTATCTGGTCGGCATGATTTACAGTAATCTGTTTCAGACACTGTATTATGTGGCAGACCGGAAGTACGGAGGAAGGCTTCCAATTCCGGTACACTGTATTATGGATGAATGGCCTAACGTAGCCCTGCCAGATGATTTTGACAAGATACTGGCTACGATGCGTTCCAGAGGAATCTCCTGCAGTATCATCATCCAGAACATCGCACAGATGAAAGCCTTGTTTAAAGACTCGTATGAGAGCCTGATCGGTAACTGCGATGAATTTTTATATCTGGGTGGAAATGAAAAAGAAGGACATAAGTATGTCTCGGAATTATTGGGAAAAGAGACATTGGATACCAATACCTACGGACAGACAAAAGGGCGTAGCGGCAGCTATTCGGTGAATTATCAGCAGACTGGAAGGGAACTTTTAACACCGGATGAAATACGGCTTTTAGATAACCGCAAAGCGATTTTGTTTATTCGTGGGGAGCGTCCGATCATGGACGATAAATATGATTTAAAAAAGCATGTGAATTTCAGATACACAGAGGACGGTGGTGCATCGCCTTATGATTATGCGAAAACACCACTGGCTCACGACGACCTAAAGATTGACATTAACAGATTAGACGACTACGAACTGCTGTCTACCGAGGACATCCTTGGTGAATAGCAGTTTTTTGATGGATTGGAGTGATGTGTATTGAAGAAATTTCTCACAGGAGAAAAGAATAGAACAAAAAAGAATACAACTGAAAAAATGACAACCCCGATGCCGATGGGGAGAAAACAGAAAAAGTGGATGAGTCTTTATATGGCACTGGTACTGACCGTAACGGTCGGAGCAACGACCGCATTCGCAGCCGGAGATCCGCTGTCCGTTATCAATAACCTGTCTACTTTTATTTTTTCCCTGATTCGTGCGATCGGTTTGATTTTGCTTGGATTTGGTGTTGTGCAGGTTGGTCTGTCTTTAAAAAGCCATGATCCAAGCCAGAGGGCAAATGGATTTCTGACACTGGCCGGAGGGGTAATTATTACGTTCGCCAAAGAAATCCTGGATCTGATTATGGCGTAAGCCTCTTTGAAAAAGTATATCAGGAGACAGCAGGAGTGCCGGAAGGTACTCCTGCATTCAAAAATATGTTCAGGGAGGTGAGAGTTTTTGAGTGATAACTGGATTGTACAGAATCTAAACTCAGCACTATCCACATGGAGTGAAAAGATGGCAGAACTTTGGACGCTGCTTACCGAAAATCCGGCAACTTTTAAAGGCGGCGGTATCTGGCGCATTATGACCAATATCAATGATGCACTGACAGCCATCGCTTATGGACTGCTGGTGCTGTTTTTCGCAGCCGGGATCATCAAAACCTGTGGGAGTTTTACGGACCTTAAGAAACCGGAACACGTATTAAAAGCATTTATCCGGTTTGCACTGGCTCAGGGGGCAATCACCTATGGGATGGAGCTGATGCAGGCACTGTTTTCCATTGTGCAGGGAATTGTGACCACGGTAATGAGTGGTTCAGGCATGGCAGGAAGCGTGACCGAACTGCCAACAGAGATCGTAGATAAGATCGAAAGTGTGGGAATGCTGGAATCTATCCCATTATGGATCGTGACACTGCTTGGAAGTCTGCTGATCACAGTACTGTCGTTTGTCATGATCCTGACGGTGTATGGTAGGATGTTCAAGATCTATATGTATACCGCAATCGCCCCGATCCCGATCTCCTCTTTTGCAGGAGAACCTACACAATCCATCGGAAAGAACTTTCTCCGTTCTTATGTGGGTGTGTGTCTGGAAGGGGCGATCATTGCACTGGCATGTATCATCTATTCTGCCTATGCCGCAAGCCCTCCGGCAGTAGGGGATACAGGGTTGAGTGCAGTTACAATCGTGTGGAACTATGTAGGGGAACTGGTATTTAATTTACTGGTTCTGGTCGGAGCAATCAAGGCATCTGATCGAATCGTAAGAGAAATGATGGGACTTGGAGGTTAAGTAGATGGATACAAATAAGACGTTAGGATATGACTGGGAATATGGACATGAGGAGGTAGCGATTCGAGTAAGCTCTTACAGGAATAATGGGAATTTATATGTAGGACTTTGTCACAGGGAAGAGGGAGAATGGGGAGATTTTGGAGATGTAACGATCAACCTGCCATTTTCCTTTTTAGAGCCAAATGAAGCATATATAACCGGAGATTTTACCAAAGATATGCTTCATTTTATCAAGGAACATAAGCTTGGCAAAGTATTAGATGAAACAGCAAAGTCTGGATATGGAACCTATCAGAAAGTGGCGTTTGATCTTGCAAGGCTTGCAGAATTTGATCCGGAGGGCGTTGCAGAACATTGCAAAATGATGGGAATCGAACTGCCAAAAGAGAAACCAAAGAAAGTGAAAAAGCAAAACAGAGGAAAGGAGCGATAAGTTATGGAAGTAAAGATGAACAAAGAAATCAGGGACTATCAGGAATCCATGTTTATGGGACTGGACCTGAGACAATGTGTGTGTTCTGTTCTTGCGATTCTTACAGCAATCGGAATTTACTTTGGAATGCGTGATATTACCGGACAGGAAATAACCGGATGGCTGTGTGTGCTTGGTGCTGCTCCATTTGCTGCCTGTGGCTTTTTCAAATATCATGGTATGACAGCCGAACAGTTTTTATGGGCAGTGATCAAATCCGAATTGCTGTATCCGAAGAAACTGGTGTTTCAGTCGGAAGATATCTATTACTCCTGCATGCAGGAGACCATCTCGCTGGGAGAAAAGAATCAAAAGGATGGAGCGGAAATCATAAAAGAACGGGAGCAAAAAGCAGAAGCAAAACAGAGAAAGAAACGCAAGGGAAGGAGTGATGCCTTTGATTAAAACCTTAAGTCAGGCACTTCGGATGGATAAGGAACGTTTCAAAGTTCCGAAATCCGTCCAACAGGCAATTCCCATCCAGCAGATCTGGCCGGATGGAATTTTTCAACAGGGAACGAAATTCTCAAAAACATATCGTTTTACAGATATCAACTATTATATTGCGAGTAAGGACAATAAGACAGAAATGTTTCTGGATTATTCCGAACTCTTAAATTCACTGGATTCCGGCATTTCTGCCCAAATTACCATCAATAATCGGAGAATCAATAAAGAAGAATTCGAAAAGTCTATTCTGCTTCCAATGAAGGAAGATGGACTGGACCACTATCGGGAAGAATACAACGAAATGCTCCTGTCTAAGATTACAGGAACAAACAACAGCATCTATCAGGAACGGTATCTGACCGTCAGTGTACATAAAAGATCGATTGATGATGCAAGAACCTATTTTGCACGTATCGGAACAGACATCGTAACACATCTGGCAAAGTTATCGTCCACAGCAGAAGGACTGGACGCAGAGAGCCGGCTCCAGATTTTCAGGGATTTCTTCAAGGGAGATGTCCCACAGGCATTTCCGTTTGATCTGAAACAATTTGCCAAGAAGGGAACAAGTTTCAAGGACTGGATGTGTCCGGATTCTATGGAATTTGAACGTGACCATTTTAAAATCGGTGACAGATACGGAAGAGTCCTGTATATGCAGGACTATGCAAGTTATGTCAAAGATGACATGATTTCAGAATTGTGTGACTTCAGCCGCAATCTGATGTTGTCGATTGACATCCTGCCAGTCCCTACGGATGAAGCGGTAAGGGAAATCCAGAACCGACTGCTTGGTGTGGAAACCAATGTGACCAACTGGCAGAGAAGGCAGAATGCCAACAACAACTTCTCGGCAATCGTACCATACGATATGGAACTTCAGAGAAAAGAGACCAAGGAAATGCTCGATGATCTGACAACCAGAGACCAGCGTATGATGTTTGGGATTTTAACAATGGTACATCTGGCAGACAGTAAAAAGCAACTGGATTCCGATACAGAACTGCTCCTGTCGGTGGCAAGAAAGCATCTGTGCCAGATGGCGACACTCAAGTGGCAGCAAGTGGACGGACTCAATACAGTGCTTCCTTACGGACTCCGTAAGATCAATGCCCTGCGGACACTGACAACCGAATCTACAGCGGTATTGATCCCGTTCCATACGCAGGAAATTCTGCAGCCGGGCGGTATCTATTACGGGCAGAATGCAGTCAGTAAGAATCTGTTGGTAGCCGACCGGAAGAAACTGATGAATGGAAACAGTTTTCGGTTGGGGGTCAGTGGTTCTGGAAAGAGTTTCTCGGCAAAAGAAGAGATCGTGCATCTGGCACTGGCTACGGATGATGATATCCTGATCCTTGACCCGGAGTCCGAATTTACAAAACTGGTAGAGGCTCTGGGGGGCCAGGTCGTAAAAGTATCTGCAACATCCGATAATCATCTGAATGCAATGGATATGGACGCAGCCTATGGAAATGAAAAGAACCCACTGATTGAAAAGTCGGAGTTCATCCTGTCTGTATTTGAACAGTTAGTCGGGGCAGGAAATCTGTCGGCAAAAGAAAAGTCCATCCTGGACCGCTGTGCTGCAGATGTGTACCGGGATTATATCCGAAGTGGTTATACCGGGGGAGTTCCGACATTGAAAGATATGTACCGGCAGTTGATGCTGCAGCCGGAAGAAGAGGCAAGAGGACTGGCATTATCATCGGAACTCTTTATCAATGGAAGTCTGAACACCTTTGCACAGCCGACCAATGTGAATAAGAAGAACCGGATCATGGACTATGATATCCGGGAACTGGGGGAACAGCTGATGCCACTGGGAATGCTGGTTACCTTAGACAGCATTTTCAACAGGGTGATCCAGAACTGGAAAGAAGGGAAAACTACATGGATCTTTGCGGATGAGTTCTATCTGTTATTCCGCTATGAATACAGTGCAAATTTCTTCTACCGACTGTACAAGAGAATCAGAAAATACAATGGATTCGTGACAGGTTTAACCCAAAATGTTGAGGAACTTCTGAAATCGGACACTGCAAGACTGATGTTGGCAAACAGTGAGTTTTTGATTCTTTTGAATCAGGCAAGTACAGACAGGGAAGAACTGGCAGCTCTGTTGAATATTTCCGAAAACCAACTGTCCTATATTACAAATGTATCGGTTGGTAGTGGTCTGATCCGTTGCTCTGGAAATATCGTACCATTTGAGAATACGTTCCCAAAGAATACAGAACTTTATAAACTCATGACAACAAAACCGGGAGAATCATAATGAAGAAAGAAGAAGTAACAATCACTTTTTATGCTGCAGAGTGTGGGGAGTTCCATGACTTTGGAGAATATACAAAATGCAGAACGCTGGAAGAGGCATATAAAAAGTACCAGAAGTATTGTAGAACATCTGCCAATATGTGTCCGGCTATTGAGTTTTCTATCCATGATCCAGAATCAATTTATTCAGACATGGAATATTCATTACCGTTGTCATCAAAAGACAGGGGAGACTTGGAACTTGTGCCATATTACAACGAACATCCACTGGTAAATGAGGCAATCAGACAGTTGGAGCAGTTGCAGAAACAGCAGGAAAAAATGAAACATCGGGATGTTGCCCGATGAGATAAGAGATACGGAAAGAGGGTGACCGGATGAGAGATATCAAGGAACGGGTAAGGGATAAGAATCCGAAGATTCGAAATCCGGCTACCCGGCTTCCGAAAGAACTGGTTCGCTCAGCGGTTCTAGAAGCAAAAGAAAAGCCAAGGGAACTACATGAGAAAAGCAGTGGACAGTCAGACTCCCCAACACAATATGGAACTGAAAAAATAGAATCCGTACAGTACAGGGCGGCGAGTGTGGCGGGAAGAACCATAGGAAAAACCACATATCGAGGTGGAAAAAAACTTGCCGGAGTGACCTACAGGAAGATAAAGGAAAGAAAAAACAGACAGGAAGAAGTGAAAGCTACCGAAGAAGCAATGGAGCAGGGGGCAGAAAGCGGAAAGAAATTAATCAAGCTGAAACCGGAGCAGACCGCCCTTGCCAAAGAGAATGGTAAACGGAAGGTAAAAGCAGCACCGAAAGTGGTAAAAGTATCCGGTCTGTCTCAGGAGAAAATAAAGACACAGGCATCCATGCAGAAACAGCAGGTGGAAAAAAGCCTTCAGGCGATGCAGAAAGCAAGAGCAGTCCAGATGGCAAGAAAATCAGCACAGGCATCGGCTGAAAGTGGAAAAGCAGTCCTTCAGGTAACTGGAAAAGGTTCAAAGTTATCCGTACAGGGAATTACTGCAGCGATTCAAAAAGGAGTAGTAGCTCTTGAAAAAATGGGAAAATGGATTGCTGCCGGAGGCGGTGCTTTTCTTCTGGTGTTCATTTTGATTGTAGGAATCATTGCAGGAGCAGCCTTCAGCAGTAGTTCGGAAAGTTCCGAATCCCTAAGTGATGAGGTGCTGGCCTATACTTCTGTGATACAGCAGTATGCATCCCAATACGGCATTCCGGAATATGTGTCTGCGATACAGGCCATCATGATGCAGGAATCTGGAGGCAGGGGAACAGACCCGATGCAGTGTTCGGAAAGTCCATATAATACAAGATTCCCACACACTCCTGGTTCTATTACTGATCCGGATTATTCGATAGAGGTTGGAGTACAGACCTTTGCAGACTGTATCAGACAGGCAGGATGCAGCAGTCCACAGGATCTGGACAAGCTGAAACTTGCATGGCAGGGATATAACTATGGAAATGGCTACATAGGATGGGCATTGCAAAGAGGCGGTTATACAGAAGCCAATGCATTGCAGTTTTCACAGGAACAGGCAGCTTCGCATGGATGGAGCAGTTACGGAGATCCCCAATACGTTCCCCATGTGATGCGGTATTATTCCGGTGGCAGCCTGTTTGCTGGTTTGTTTGGTAATCAGCAGATTGTGTCGGTTGCAATGGGGCAGCTTGGAAACAGTGGCGGTCAGAAGTTCTGGAGCTGGTACGGATTTGACAGTCGGGTAGAATGGTGTGCCTGTTTTGTAAGCTGGTGTGCGGATCAGAGCGGTCTGATTGCAAGTGGGAATGTTCCTAAATTCTCATTGTGCAGTGATGGAGTGTCCTGGTTTCAGGGAAAGAATAAGTGGCAGAGTGGCGGAACAACTCCGACAGCTGGAATGATCATCTTTTTTGACTGGGATCATGATGGAACATCGGATCATGTAGGAATAGTAGAAAAGTGTGAAGGTGGAAGAGTTTACACGATTGAGGGAAATTCCAGTGATCAGGTACGGCAGAGAAATTATGCAGTAGATTACAGTTCTATAATGGGATATGGGGTGATAAATTGATGGTTTCTTTCATAATTTGTTAAGGATTTTATAAGGGAGTTAATGAATCCTTTGGAAAATAGTCACAAAATAGGCACAGTTGATTGATAAATTGTTATTGTAACTTTTAGTGATAGACATATAAAGAGTTAGAAATCTTTATAATTGACTTGAATTAGGAGGTAGTGAATATGAGTGATCAGAATGTAAAAGCAGCACAAAAATATTTAAATGCGATGTTTGGTGGACATAAGGATTGGGTAAAACTGGATGAAGATGGAAAGACCGGAACAGCCGTGATGCAGGGAATCATTCGTGCATTTCAGATTCAGAATGGAATCTCAACGATTACAGGAACGGTTGGACCACTTACTATTAATACCATGAAGAAGTTAGCCATTATTACAAAAATGGATCCGAATGATACTCCGCAGGTTAATGTATGCTTGATTCAGTGTGCTCTGTTTTGCAAAGGATATGCTGCTGGAGGAATTACTGGAATTTATTATACATCAGGAGTAAATGCAGTTAAAAAGATGCAGGAAAATGCAGGACTGGAAGTTACGGGCAAAATTGATTGGAAAGTTTGGTCTGGATTGTTATCCCTAAACTGGTTTACAAAGGTTTCTGGTGGGGATTCCAATATTGTTCTTATTCAACAGCAATTAAATAGTGACTGGTCAGATGTTATTGGTGTTGGACCTTGTGATGGAATTGCCTCAAGACAGACAATTTTGTCTTTAGTTGGTGCATTGCAGGCGGCTGAAGGAGTTACAACTGAATTAATTACAGATTTGAATTCAGTTAATTTTGGCGATGCAACAACAAATGCGTTTCCGGGTACATTACAGAACGGACAGAACTCGACGAAATATGTTCCATTTAATAAGATTGCTCAATACGGACTATATTTTAACGGATATAATCCGGGAAGATTCGATGGCGTGTTTGATTCGACTACAGAGTCAAAGGTGTCAGAATTTCAGGAGTTTTATGGTCTGACAGGAATTGGACTTGTAACAAAAGGAAAAGTAAATGTTTCTACTATGAAATCATTGCTTACGAGTAAAGGCGATACAAACAGGGCAGCAAAAGCGTGTGACTGTGCAACAGTATTAAATAAACAACAGGCATTAGATATAAAAAATGCAGGGTATACTCATGTAGGACGTTATCTGACAGGTTCTGTTGGAAAAGAACATACACCGAAATATTTGACATCAACAGAAGTGAAAAACATTGAAAATGCAGGATTATCGGTATTCCCGATATATCAGGATGGAGGATATGAATTAAACTATTTTAAGGATCCGTCCCAGGGAAGTGTTGATGCACAGACAGCAATTTTAGCAGCCGAGAGAATCGGTATACCAAGTGGAACGACTATATACTTTGCAGTGGATTTTGATTGTTATTCATATCAGATTGATACATTTATTATACCTTATTTTGAACAGATTCACATGATCTTTTTCAGTTCGACAAATGATAAAAATTATAAAGTCGGCATTTATGCACCAAGATATGTATGTACTAAAGTTTATGAAGCAGGATTGGCAAGTAAATCATTTGTGGCAGATATGTCAACTGGATTTAGCTGTAATTTGGGATATTCGATGCCGAAGAACTGGGCATTTGATCAATTTTGTGAGTTGAACTCATTTTCTTCATCACCTTCGTTCCCACTGGATAAAGATGCATATTCAGGGAGAGATACTGGATTTAAAAAGTTCGATGCCGTATCGACAAAAACAGATGAGGAAATAGCGCAAGAAAATCTTCGGGCAAAGGTAAAAATAGCACGAAATCAATATGTCTATAATGTAATGGAGCCGCTTGGTTATCTGAATAAAATTATGGATGTGGGTGTGGAGTATGATAAGGAAATTTCACTGGGAACAATGATGAGTCCTCAAGGAGCAATTGATATTTCTACTAAAATATCCACATCGCTTGAAAGTTCAACTGGTAAAATTTATAATATAAAAGTGGATATAGGAAATGATGGAGAATTGACACAAACTTGCAAAAATCAAATTATGGAGATTTCATCAAATTTATCAGATACAGGTATAGAGGGAGCAGATAACTTTGGAAATACGATAGAAAAAATTGCTTTATCGGTTAAATCTGGTAATATTGCTTTTGAAATAAATAATGTTTTTGCCAATAGTGTAGAGTTTTCCATTGTATTTAGTACATCAGATTTGCTGCCAGAAGAGGAAAAAGAGTGGACAATATCGGTTGCTTTGATTTTTACAATGACATTAAATTCTAATAGTGGTCTTGAATTTAATGTTGTAGAATTCACAAAAGAGCATAGTAATATACTGGCAGGAGCCGTAATATTAGTTCTTGCGGGTGCATTAGTTGTAAATGCAATTCCGTCAATTATTGCTTTATTTTCAGCTGGAGCAGGTACTGTTTTTGGTTTGTTGATTCAAGCGCTGTAAATTGTAAAAGAATAAAAGAGACAATGGCCAGAGGTTCGATTTTATAAAGAGGACCTCTGGCAAAAGGGGGATTAAGAAGAATGCATATTAAATCAATTGTGTCAGATGAGGATAGGGAAGAATTAGAAAGAATGCTTTCGCTTGGGTTTATAATTCCTAATCAATTATTTAAAACAAGACAGAAAAGTAGAATGATTATCTATATTTTTACACCTGTAGAATTTTTACTGTCGATTAATTGTTATCTGTCGGAAAGTTATTTGATGTTTGGAATAGGGATTGGAACTTGTGTGGCTTGTGTGGCTTGGATTATTTGGTATCAAATGATTGGTAAAAATTTTGAAAAAAATGTTCATGAATTTGTCTGGGGTAGATCAGGATATGAAACGGTGGATATCGATGAAAACGCAATTAAAATAGATGAAGATCAAATTTATGAATTTAAAAATATTGATAGAATGTTCTTATATAAAAACTTCTTTTTTTTCATAACAAATGAAAAGAAAATATTTATATTTAAAACGACAGATATGGAGTCGGATGAACTTATAAAAATTATTAAAACAACAGGGATTTTATTTGAAAAAAAAGAAAAACCATTTAATATTTATAAGTATTGTAAAAAAGGAAAAAGTTTTTAAAAATAAGCAGAGGATGGTGGATTTATCATCCTTTTAGAGAAGAGCATGTATTTTAAAGGGAATCTGGTTTTGCAGGTTCCCTTTTTGCCATCAAAAACGTTGATGTTTTATCAAATGACGCTAAAAATAAAAAGAATAATGCAGGGGGTGACATTATTAGTTATCGCTGTAATATTTGGATAAAATATAAATAAAACATAAAAAATATAAATAAATTATAAAATGGCGACAGTTTTTTCTTGTTCAAGTGTTTATTATATAGAGGACAAAATAAGACAGCAAAGGAAGTGGTGCTGTTGCATCGGAAAAATGACACAAAATTAGTGATGTCCATTCGGGAAAAGAATTGAAGGGGATTCTTTTCCCCATTTGTCGTGTTACGAAAGACTGAGGGTAAGAAAATATGCTAGAACTTGCAATCTGTGATGATGACATCATCCTATGTAATTGGTTAGAACAGAAGCTGCTCCATTATGGGAAAGCGAATGACTGTCAGATATCTATAGAAATATACTATTCTGCGGAGCAGCTTCTTAACAGGCTGGAAGAAGAATCCTACGATATGTTATTCCTTGATATTTGTCTGGAACATGAGAATGGAATTGATATCGGAACGGAGATACGAAAGAAAAATTATGGAAAAGAACTGCGGATTACCTATATTTCAACATATCAGGAATATGCTATGAAATTATTCCGTATTCATCCATTTGATTTTCTTGTAAAGCCAATCCGAGAGGAAGAACTTTTCCGGGTGATAGGTGAATTACGGGAACTGTTAAAAGAACGGAAGAAAATATTTGAATATACGGATACAAAAGGAATCCACAAGATTTCTTATGACAAGATCCTGTATTTTTATAGTCTGGGAAAAAGAGTACATATCGTGACATCGGAAAAAGAATATGAATATCGAGGAAAATTAAAGGATGTAGCGGATGTAACAGAAGAATATTTCTTACTGATTCACAAGTCCTATCTCATCAATATGGAACACGTGGAGCATTACGAATATGACAACGTGGTTATGAAAGACAAGACACGTCTCAGTATCAGTAAAGCAAATCGCAAGAAGGTCAGGGAAAGACTATTACAAACGGAGAAGAAAAGATTATGAATATCCATTTGATCACTTATCTGACAAGTAAATTATTCTGGATTTATACTGTGTTCCGTTACAATACCATCCTGTATCCAAAAAATGAGGATACACAAAAGCTATTTGCATATTTTTGTGCATATCTGCTTTCATGCTGGGGAAGCATGCAGTGGGGAACGATGTACGGAGATCTGATCTTTGAGCTGATAGCTCTGTTAATTATAACAGTGGCATATCAGGCAGACTGGCAACATCATGTCTGGAATACACTTATGGTATATATTATGGGAATTTTATGTGATGGGATTCCAATCGTGTTCTTTCAACGGTATGCGGTAGCAAGAAATCCGGTGCATCATCACATGGGACCGGGAACTATTGTAATGGGAAATTTTATATTCTTTTTACTGGAAGTCATTATTGAAAGAAAAGTAGGTGTAAAGAGAAGTTATTATATAAAGAACCGTCATTGGCTTGCTATGCTTTCTGTCCCGGTGATCAGCATTATAGTCTGTATCAGGATATTGCTGCCAGACAGAAGAGGTGTGCGGTCTACGATTGTATTATTCTTACTGTTTATCAATGTGTTTATTTTCTATCTGCACGATGAGGTTCAGAAAAGTTATATTGAAACAGCAAAACAGGAAGAGATGAAAATTCAGATGAGCCAGTATGCAAAAGAACTGGAGATGATGATGAAATCACAGGACAGGCTGAATAAGATACATCATGATTACAAGCACCATCTTACAACAATAGGGGCAATGGCAAAAACGGGAGGAAATGAAGAGATTCTATCGTATCTGAAACAAATGGAGAATATAGCCGGAACAGCCTTATGTCATCATTTATATACAGAAAACCGTAATATGAATAATCTGCTGAATTATATTTTGGAAGATTCGAAATCAGTAATTGAAAATCCGGAGATTTCTGTAGAAATACCGAATCATATAGGGGAAGAATTATTTGATATAAGTATAATAGTGGGAAATCTTATGGATAATGCTATTCGTGGGACAGCAGCTTCAGATGAAAGGAGATTATCGTTTCAGATGTATTATGGAAAAGGAATCATGAATATCCAGATTGAGAATAGCATAAAAGATACACCAAAAGTGCGGAATGGAATTTATCTGACAACGAAAAGCAGGAAAGAAGGACATGGAATAGGATTACAAAATGTGAAACTCGTAGTAGAAAAATATCATGGTCAGATGGAGATCTGCCATACGGAGAAATCCTTTCAAGTGAAAATATTATTATATATGAAATTAGATGAAAAATAGTAAGGCGATGGTGTCTTACTATTTTTTTCGACCGATTTCGTCTATTTTTGCCACCTCAAGGGGCATTTTTACCATTTATGAAAATTTTGTGATTTTTTAGATTATAGTAGTGCCAAAGTCAGAAAAAAGGAGGGTAGCGGTTATTTTGTAAAGGAATTATAGAAAAAGATTACAAGAGGGAGAAAGAGACTATGAAGAGATTTCGAAAGTCGGCTATAGCCTTAGTACTTGCACTCCTGATGGCACTACAGGGAACAGAGCCTATTTTTGTACAGGCAAAAGAGGCCATTGAGGATGTACAGAAGAATGCAGATTTCTCCAGACCAGAGGCTTTGACGGAAGAGGAAGCAGGGATTACAGATTCCACATCTGGAGAACAAGATAAGAGTCAGCAGTCTGATGCGGACGTACAAAATGAAACGACGCCATCAGAAGATACAGAGACGCAGGAAGAACAGACAACTCCAGCGGAAGAAACAGAAGAAAATCCGCAGGAAAAAGAAGTGGAGTTGAAAGAACCACAGGATTACTATCCGATTCCAGAAGAACCGGAAGGTGAACTGATTGATTATGATGCCATTTCCAAGACTTATAAGACAGGGGACAAGCAGTATACAACCGTTTATGGAGGTTATGTCGGAACTTATAAGAATGAGGATGGAGATACCGAGCTGGTTGATAATACACTTGTAAAACCAGAAGAAGCAGATACTCCGGCATCCGAAGAAGCACAGGAAGCCAGCAGTGTAGTGGCAACTGAAGAAAAGGAAGAGAAAACAGAAGTTTATCAGAACAAGGCAAACGATTATGCTATCCTTCTTCCGGAACAGATGTCAGAAGAGAATGGTGTAACGATTGAAAATGGAAAGACCAGAATCGGGATCATTCCGGTAGATGGAGATTATACACATTCCGTTATTAAAGACAATGCGATCCTTTATAATGAAGTTTACGAGGGCGCAGATGTTCAGTATACAGTACTGGATTCCAGCATTAAGGAAGATATCGTACTTCAGCAGCCAACAGACAGGGAAGTCTATGAATACGAGCTGCAGATTCCGGGGTATCAGGCAGAAGTAAAAGACAATCAGGTCTATATCTATCCGGAAGGGAAGACAATCAAAGATGCGAAGTATCTTCTGGAGACGCCATCAATGGAAGATGCTGCCGGGGAAATCAGTTTCCTGATCACATTGGAACTTCGGGAAGAAGATGGAAAAACAATCCTGACCGTAAAACCAGATAGGGATTGGCTTTCGGCAGAAGAACGTCAGTATCCGGTCAGGATCGATCCGACACCAGTAGAGATTCAGAAGAGTTCCTTTAACATGATCGGTGTGGAAGAGGGAAGTCCTACCAGTCAGATTGGTGACAACAATTATCCGTATGTCGGATTTGATGATGGTATTAAGTCTGGGAACCTTGCAGGATTTGGTACTGCACACCAGAACTGTCGGACTTATATCAAAGTAAATTCAAATTTTAGTCAGATTCCGAAAGATTCCAAAATTGACAGTGCAACATTTGCAGTCAGTCAGAAAACTGCATACAGTGGTGGTGCATCCCAGTTTGGACTTTATCGTGTAGATCAGTCGTGGAACACCTCCATCACATGGAAAACAAAACCAGTAAATCTTACGTTTCAGGATGTACAGAATGCAAGTACCAGCAGGAACAGCTATATCAATTATGACGTCAAAGATCTGGTCAATGACTGGGTGCAGGGAACTCATGCGAATAACGGATTTGCACTGGTAGCCATTGCCGAGGCAAATAACCTTGGAGCTTCTATGCAGTGTGAGGTACTGAATAACAGGGCATCCGTTTATGGACCGAAACTCAGCATCCAGTGGTCACCGGCTGAAGATCCATATCTGCGAGATATGTCACTGGATGAAACAACGATCCTGCTTCGCCCGATGACAGAAAAGAATACAAATGGAAAGCTGAAGTTTGATGCCGTATTTGCAGACGGAATTGCAAAGAGCAAATCTACAGTAGAATATTATCTGCTTCCAGATGAGGAAAATGAAGAACATCACGAAACAGATGCAAAACCATTGTATTCCTATCCAGACAGTACTGAATACAATAAGCAGTTCCCGGAGGCGAATAAGTATTACAGCAAAGATTCCAACTGGCAGAGTGCACTGTATTCAGGGCTGACGAAGGACAAGCTTTATAAGATCAAAGCAAAAGCATCGAAAGAGATTGATGGAAAGCTGGAAACAGGAAAAGAAGTGACCAGTGACAGCTTTGTGATCTATGAAGTGAAGCAGTTTGATACATTCCCGAAGATTGCAAAATATTATGGTGTTCCGCTTAAGAACATTATGAAAGACAATCAGGTTATGGACGCACTGGTAGTCGCAAATAACACGATCTTTATCCGTAACCCACAGACAAATGTTCCATATAGTCCTGCACCGCTTACCGATCAGGATAAGATGCGGATTGACGGAGCATTGATGGGAAGAGGCCTGCACTGTGAATTTGGATTTGAACCAGTCAACTTAAATACTGGTAACTTCTACATGGATCAGTCCGATGCGACGATGAATGAACTGAATGGAGAATTCTCCATTACAAGAAGCTACAATTCCAAAGGAACAGACCAGCATTCCATGTTCGGACGTGGATGGAGCTTTAACTATGACCAGTCACTTTCTCAAATGGAGGACGGAAGTCTTCTGTATATGAGAGGGGACGGAAGTTATCTGATCTTTGATAAGAATGAAGATGGAAGCTACACTACTCCGGATGGTTATGTATATGATTTAAAAGCAGTCAGCTATAAAGATACAGACCATGACTACATCGGATGGGAACTGACAGATGCGGATCAGAGCGTCTGGTCATTTGATAAATATGGAATTTTACGTTATGTAACGGATGTGAATGGATTTAAGACAGTATTAGATTATGACGATGATTATAATCTGAGTAAGATTACAACACCATCCGGAAAAACATTCGGGGTAAAACAGGATAAATTCGGGCATATCAAGGAACTGTCTCTTCCAGATGGTGGAAAAGTTTCTTACAAATATGATGAGCAGGGAAATCTGATATCTGTAACAGATCCGAATGGAACAACAAAAGAGTACAAATATGATGATGACAGCCGTATGACAAGCTGGAAAGATGAGAATGGCAATACGGTTGTAAAGAATACTTACGATAAAGAAGGAAGAGTTGTAGAGCAGACTGATGCAGAAAAAGGAACGGCAACTTTCAAGTACGGAAAGAGTTCTACTACAACAACGGATAACGAAGGAAATAAGACCGTTTATCATTATGATGATCAGTACCGCACAACATCCATTGAATATCCGGATGGAACAACCTGTGAAAAGACTTATAATGCAGAGAATCAGCTTGCTTCCGAAACGACAGCAGCCGGAACAAAAACTTACACTTATGATACATTTGGCAATGTAGCAACGGAGACAAGAGAGGATGGAAAGACAGCCTCTTATACTTATAATGAGCAGAATAAGCTGACCAGTGCAACTGGATATAACGGAGCAACGGTTACTTACAGTTATGACGGTAATGGAAATATGGTCACATCTACAAAACCGGATGGAACAGCCATTACCTATACTTACGATGACAAACATCGTATGGTATCCCAGACAGACGGCAGAGGTGTCACAACAACGTATTCGTATGACGGACCGAACATGACCGGATATGTGGATGGAAATGGAGCAGCATGGGGATTCACGTATGACGCGATGAATCGTGCAGTTACCATGACAGATCCACTTGGAAATGTAACCTCGAACAGTTACGATGCGAATGGCAATCTGACTTCCAAGACAGCAGCCGATGGCGGTGTGACCGCTTATACGCTGGATGGTGTGGGAAATATTACAGCAAGTACTGATGCACTGGGGAATACCACCACATATACTTACGATAAGATGTACAACATGACCAGTGGTACAGATCCGAAAGGAAATCAGATCAGCTACGTTTATGATAAGAATTATCAGCAGGTCAAAGCAACCGATGCAAAAGGAAATACAATTACTTATAAGTATGACAGCATGGGACGTGTCATAGAAGAGAGTAATAAAGATTTTGGAACAAAGCTCTATGAATATGACAAAGCAGGAAATCTGAAAAAATATACCGACGGAAATGGAAATGCAACCGTATCCAAGTTTGATTCTCTTGGACAGGTGCTTCAGTCCAAAGATGCAGTTGGTAATATAACCAAATATGAATATGACGCATTAGGAAATGAAACCAAGATTACTTATGGAGATGGAAGCAGCCATTCCAAGGAATATGATAACTGCGGAAGACTCGCTAAAGAGACAGATGAATTAGGTGCAGTTACCACTTATACTTATGATGCGGCAGACAATCTGGTATCAAAATCAGATGACAGTGGAAGAACCTGGACTTATACCTACGATAATACAGGAAACCGCTTAAGTGAAACCAACCCAGAAAGTGGAACTACCACATATACTTATGATAAAGCAGGAAATCTGGTATCTTCTACCGATGAAGAGGGAAGAACAGATACTTATGCTTACGACAAGGCAGGAAATCTGACTACATCCAAAGATGCCCTTGGATATACCGTATCCATGAAGTATGACTTAAATGGAAATCTGGTATCCTCTACCGATGAAAATGGAAATACCAGCACCATGACTTACGATGGTAATGGAAACATGACATCGGTAAGCGATGCAAAGGGCAACATTACAGCAATGAAATATGATTCCACCGACAATCTGGAACAGACGGTGGACGCCCTGAAAGGAAAGACCACTTACGAATACGATTCACAGGGCAACAGCACAAAGATGACGGATGCCCTCGGCAATGCGTACAGCTATGTGTATGATAAAGAGGGAAATAACACATCCATAATACTGCCGACAGGGGACAAGGTGCTGATGGAGTACGATGCCATCGGACAGCTTGTAAAATGTACGGATGCACAGGGACTCGTAATTACCTATCAGTATGACGGAGCAGGCAACCTGATCCATTCCTCCGACAATGGTGGAAACAGCATGGATTATACTTATGATGGTGCCGGAAATGTACTGACACAGACCGATGAACTTGGCAGGACAGCAACATACAAGTACGATCAGTACGGCAGACTCCTGAAACTTACTGAAGCAGACGGAAGTACCACATCTTATGAATATGATGTTATGGACCGCATTACAGCGGTAACGGATGCGGAAGGTCATAAAACAACCTTTACCTACGATAAAGTCGGCAACCAGTTATCCATGACAGAAGAAGAGGAAGCCACATATAAATACGCTTACGATAAGAAAGACCGGGTTATTTCTCAGACAAATCCACTGGGAGCATCCAGCACCTTTAAGTATGACGGAAATGATAATGTGACGGAATCTGTCGATGAAAACGGTACGGTTACCAAGTATACTTACGATAAAAATGACAACCTCGTATCCCAGACAGACGGAAATGGAAATACGACAACCTACCAGTATGATGAACTGGACCGCAAGATCGGTGAGACTTCTCCGTTAAAAGAAACAAATGAATACCGTTATGATGCCATTGGAAATCTTACCAAATCAAAAGATCCGATGGGACTTATTACGGAATACAAATATGACAGCTTAAGTAATCTGACGGAACAAATCTCTCCAAAGGGAGCAGTTACCAAATATGATTACGACAAGCATGGCAATGTCATTTCTGTAACGGATGCAAAGGGAAATGAGACACAGTACAGTGTTGACCTGAATGACAATGTCACAAAGATGACACAGGCGAATGGCGGAGAGTATACCTACAGTTATGATAAAGCCGGACGTCTGAAGAGTATGACCAGTCCACTGGGTTATACTAAAAATTTCTCTTATGATAAAGTGGACAACGTGGTAAAAGAAAGCGACAGCTTAAAGAGTACCACCACTTATACTTACGATAAGCTCCATAACATGAAGTCTTCTACCAATGCACTGGATGGAACAACCAGCTTTTCTTATGATAAGTATGGCAATCTGGTGAAGGAGACAGATCCACTTGGACGGAGCAATACCTACAGTTATGACCTGGCAGGCCAGATGACTTCTGCAGCTGATCCGCTTGGTAAGATAACTGCTTATACTTACGACCCGGCAGGAAATATTACTGAGATCACCAAGCCGGGTGGAAGAAAGACCAGCTATGGATATGACAAGAATTATAATGTTACATCTGTAACAGATCCGATGGGCTATGTTGCAAAGACAGTCTACGATAAAGACAATCGTGTAACAGAAGAGACCGATGCACTGGGACAGAAGGAATCCTATACCTATGATAAGGACAGCAGGGTAACTTCTATTACAGACAAGCGAGGATTCACAACAGGATTTGATTACGATGCACATGGTAATATTCAGGTTGTTACAGATAAGACCGGATTAAAGAGCCATCTGGAATATGACAAGAATGACAACCTGACCAAAGTAACTGATGCCCTTGGCGGTGTAACAACTTATGGTTACGACAATATGGATAACCTGGTGACCTTCACCAATGCAGCAAATAAGACAACGAATTATACTTATGACTTAGAAGGCAACCTGACATCCATCAAAGATCCGGCAGGAAGAACGGAGAAATTCGACTATGATGAAAAAGGCAGACTGACCGGACATACACAGGCAAGTGGCAAGAAAACCACGTATGATTACGACAAACTGAATGACCTGTTGGAGAAATCTTATCAGGACGCAAAAGGCGAGAAATCCGAAAAGGACGTAACCTACGCATATAACAGTGCCGGGGAACGGGTATCCATGAAGGATCAGACAGGCCAGAGCAGTTACGAATACGATGTGCTCGGAAGAATCACCAAAGTGACAAGCGGTTCGAAAAAGGATGTCAGTTACGTTTATGATGACGCAGATAATCTGCAGGCAATCGTATACCCGGATGGGACAAAGGTCAGCTATGAATACGATTTAAATGACAATCTGGTAAAATTGACAGACCGTAATGGAAAAGTAACCACTTACAAGCATGATGCGCTGAACCGTGTGACAGAAGTCGTTAGAAGCAACGGAACAAAGACGGAAGTGTCTTACGATGCAGAAGATCATATTACAAAGATTGTCAACACCTGTGGTTCATGTGGAAAAGTAATCAGTACTTATGAGTACAAGTACAATGATCAGGGATATGTAGTGGGAGAAACAGCTACAGAACTGGAAGCAGGAACAAGAAAGATGCCAAGCTGGGAAGACTGGTACAACTGGGGCGATACACAGAAAGAGACAGACAAAGCAGACTGTGAGCATCAGGAAAAAGAGATCCAGACAACACGTACTTATGAGTATGATGACAACTGGGAACTGACACGCTGTACAGAAAAAGCAGAGGGCGGTAAAAAGACAGTCCATAATTATACGTATGACAAGATCGGAAACCGGACTTCTTATGAGAAGATCGAAGATGGTGTCAGCAAAGCAAAATATAACTACAAGTACAACGATTCCAACCAGCTCATCAAACGCACCAATGCAAAGATCTGGGGCGATCCGGGAACAACCTACAGCTATGATAAAGATGGCAATCTGATCCAGGAATGTGATAAGACAAACAGTGCAGATCCGGTTACTTATGAATACACAGCAGAGAATCGTCTGGCAGTCGTAAAACAGGGTGGAACAGTCCTGATGGCAGCCATGTACGATGGAGATAACAACCGGGTATTCGAACTTGATAACACCTATAAATGGGAAGACTGTTATGGCGATGAAGTCCTGATCCCGGAGAACCAGCGTACCGAAGATGGGAACAGCCCGAAAGAGCAGCTTGCATCTCTGGTAAAAGGTGGTTCAAATGCTAAAGGTTATACACTGACAGAGTATATCAACGATATCAATCGTGAAAATACAGAAGTCCTCGCAGAGTATGGGGCAGACGAGAAAGTCCGTCAGGCTTATACTTATGGAGAAAGTGGAATCGGAGAACGTATAAGCGTTGATAAATCCACAGAAAGCAGTTATTATTTATATGACGGAAGAAACAGCGTGACCGGAATCCTGACCGAAACAGCTAATCTGACGAACAGTTATCAGTATGATTCATACGGTAACCTTACATCAGGAACAGCAGACGGTGTCAATTACTACGGTTACAATGGGGAGTCCACAAATGTAAAAACAGGACTTCAGTATCTGCGGGCAAGATACTATAACGCAGAGAACGGAACCTTTACAACTGAAGATAGTGATCTTGGAACGACAGAAAATCCATTAACCAGAAACCGCTACGATTATACAACCAATAATCCGCTGAATTACAGTGATCCGACAGGACATTCCCTGTGGAGCAGGATTAAGGGTGCAGCTAAGAAGGTGGCAAAAACGGTTGTAAAAGCAGCAAAAACAGTTATAAAAACTGTAAAAAATGTTGTTAAGACAGTAAAAAATGCAATCAGCCGTCCAAATCAGAGAATAAAGAATGCATTGGTAAGTAATTCATCAAAGAAAAATTCAGTAAAATTTACTGGAAATGGTTATAGTAATTCTTATCAAGGTAATAAGAGTAGGTATAGTGGAAATAAAATTTCCAACGGTACTAAATTTGTAAAAACTAATAGTAATGGGAAAGCCAATGGAATTTATACTTCATTTCATGCGTATGCAGAGGCTCGAACAAGCGAAATCCGTCAGGAAATTAAAAGAAAGCTATGTAGTAAAGATAGTGAACGAATACAAAAACAAATAAAGACTGGAGCTATAGTTGCAGGACTAAGCATTATTTTTACGAGCAATATGGAATTGCAACGATTAATAGAAAAATTCCCGAATATACGTATTGAGTATACTGGAACATTAAAAGACAGTTTAAAATTAAGCACCGGTATAGCAATGATAATCGGCGGAGCGGGCTTAACAATATTAGGTGGAGGCGGAACAGTAATGAGTGGCGGATTGGCCGCTGAAGTTAGTGTCCCAGCAGCGGTTGCAGGAGTTGGTGTAGCAGGAACAGGTGTAGCTATTGCTGGAAGTGCATTATCTAATATGTTTGATGTACGAATTCAGAAATCAAGTAAAAACAAGGGAAGTACAGATTCAAACAAGAAACCAACTAGCCGAAATCAAATGCAAAAACAAGTAGAAAAGGGGCAAGCTCCAAAAGAGGTGGATCGAGTTGATGGTGCTCATACTGAAGGACAGCAACCACATGTTCATTTTAAAGATGGAACATCATTAAATCAAGATGGAACAGTACATGATGCACATAAAGGAACGCCTAATTTAACAAATAGTACAAGAAAATGGCTGGAAGAAAATGGCTGGAAAGGAAATTAAAAAAATGAAATTTTTTGGATATGAAAAAGATAGTGAAAAATTAATGAAGTTGAGTGAAGCAACGTTTGATGGAACTTTAGAAGAATTAGAAGATTTGATTGATTTTTTAAAAACTGTCCAAGAAGAACATAGTAAGGTGGCAAAAAAAACGGATATGTGCCATTCGCATTTCCGAGACTGGAGTAATAAATGGAATAAGGAGGATTCAGATTTTATTGTGGTAACACGATTCTGAAAAAATAATGAAAGATAAAAAGATATTTTTTAAGATTAAATATATTATTAGTAAGTTTGTTAGTAAATGCTTGTACCAAACAACCAGACTTCGATTCCAAATCCTACGTCCAAAGTTCTCTTGATGCATACTATCATGGAGAATATAAGGACTATGCGAATCTGTTAGAAATCTCGGAAAAAGATGCCAAGAAAGAAATCGAAGAGGATTTTAATGAGAGTATCCAACAGCAATTTGATGATTCCGATAACATTACGGATAAAGGAATTGCTGATTATGCAGAAAAACTGGCAGAAGTAAAGAAACTGGCAAAATACAAAGTACAGGATGTGAAAGAAGAGGATGGAGTCTATACAGTAAGTGTACAAGTTGAACCATCCAATGTATTTCAGACATTGCAACAAAGCTCTACAGAGGTAAGCAATGAAAAAATAAAGCAGGGATTGGATGGAAATGATCCGGAAGTCTTTGCAGCTGTATTAACAGAAAGTGTCCAGAAGAGTCTTGAAAAGAACAGTTATGGAAAAACTGTTACTGTAAAAGTATCAGTGGAAAAAGATAATTCAGGAAAGTATGGTCTTTCGGATACAGAGATGAGTAAGCTGGAAACAGCGATGTTTCCAACAGAATAAGAATGAATGGAAAGCTATCAGAGGAAAAAAACTGGTAGCTTTCTTTTGTTTCAAAAACAGAGACTTGTTAAAAAGCTATTGTAATAAGCGAATCAGAAAAGTTATAATAAATGATAATGGATGGCAGAGGTCATCCATTCATTATGAGAAAAAGAAGGGATCCCACATGAACCAACAAGAAATATTCACATACATCCAAAAGCAATACCCCACCCATCCAGACACCATCAACAAATCCGGATACCCCGTCACCATCTTCAAAAACCCAAGAACCGCCGCACCTTATGCCATCTTTTACCAACCAGCCGAAAGAACAACTTTCATGGAGGTTCAGGCAGAGCCGGACATGATAGGCAACTACATCGAAATGTATCACCTTGCTCCGGCAAAGTACATGGACAAGAAGCACTGGCTGACAGTTCCGCTGGACGGTTCTGTCAGCGATTCAAAAGTTCTGGATTTACTCGATATGAGCTACGACCTCGTAGACGGACAGGCAGAAGCAGATGGAGAAACAGGAGCAGATAGACAGATAGGGGCAGACGGACAGGCAACAGACAGTACGCCAGAAGAAAAAGATTGACAATTCTGACCACACATTCCATAATGACGATAGTGGTTCGAGAGAACTAACAGGAAAAATGGGAGAGACAACATGAAGAAAAAAAGCTCATACCGATGGCTGATATGGATCATTCTGGCAGTGGTTTTAATCGGGGTAGCACTTATGCATATCCTGCCCCCATACATCGACCGATGGAAATCTGCCAGAGATTATGACAAACTTGCCGAAGAGTATGTAAATGATGAGTCCGAACCAAATGATGGAAAACAGAAGAAAAAAGACTGGTGGGCTACAGATGTAAAAGTAGAATTTGACAAGCTGAAAGCCGAGAATCCAGATGCCATCGGGTGGATACGGTTTGATAATCAGGACGAACTTGGCATCAATTATCCGATTCTGTATTCAGGTGACAATCAGAAATATCTGAGAACCGACCTGCATGGCAACAGCCACATCGCGGGGTGTATCTTTTTGGAAGGTCTTAACAAATCTGATTTTTCGGATTATTACAACATTATTTACGGTCACAATATGAATGACGGAAGCATGTTCGGGAGCCTGAAAAAATATAAGGATGACGGATTCTGGAAAAAGAATCAATACTTCACTGTATATTCTGAGACAACCGCCTACCGTTATCGAATCTTCTCTTATGAAGATGCGGTCAATGGCGGTGATGTGTATAAAGTAGGATACCAGCCTGGCGAAGAGTATCAGAAATTTATCGACCAGATGATAAAAGATTCCGATGTCGATACAGGAGTAAAGCCGCAGACCAGTAACAAGATACTGACACTTTCTACCTGTACAGGGAACGGATACAGCAAGCGGCTTGCCATCCATGCAGTCTGCGTTGACGCACAGACTACGGATGAGTCAAAATTAAAGGAAACAGGAAATTAAGAGTGAAAATATCCAAAAGTATGTGAAAAAAGAAATAAAAACATATTTTTGGATATTTTTATATGGAATTATAATGTTGTAGCGGAAAATGCATTGACAAACCTGAAAAAAGGACAATATAATTAAAAATACATGGTTTGAACCAACTAACCAAAGCGTAATCGGGAAACAAGAAACAGAGGAAAAAAAGTAATGGAAACAAAGAAAGTGGCAAAAGAATACATGCAAAAAGATATTCTGCGGACGATTTTCCAGATGCGGAAAAGGCAGGAGGATGATAAGCAGATCAAAAGAATCATCGTATTAGACTATGACCTGACCGAGTATCACTGGAAAACGAACATTAAGAAACTGCAAGAAGAAGGTTTTCTGAAAACGGACAGTGATGCGAAGATTCCAGCACTGACAGAAAGCGGAATGGAGTATGCGAGACAACTGCAGCGGGCAGCCGAAGGCTGGAATCAGTTCTTGCAAATGAGCGGGGTCGATGAAAAGACAGCAGACAGGGACGGCAGACTCATGGCGTGTGAGGTATCCAATCCGGACAAAATCGACAATTTATGGAAATTTATCAATGACGGTGGAAGAAGTTCCATTCCGAAAAGTGTAGACTGCCACACGCTTTGGAAGAAGTTGAAACCGGGAAAGTATCAGATGTGGTATTCCTTTTACACCACAGAGATTGAAAAAGAGAGAAAAGCAGCTATCGAAGATATGCGGTTTGAACGGGATGGCTGGCTGCACATAGAACCTTGGGAAATTTGGTTGGAACTAACGGAGCATCCAGAAAATGAGGATGACAGGACAATCTGGTATCAGAACATGCATGGAATCTGGAAGAAGGCAGAAGAAAACGATCACAGCATCAAAATTCCTGCCACAGCATTTCACATAGAGTACGAACAGCAGTGGTTGGGTGAAATACACTTCACCTGTAATCTGCGGTTTGTCGCAGAGAAAAAGAAAGGTTCTAAGAAAAAAACGATATGCTTACTGGATGGAAGGCTTTTGCAGAAAATACCGGATATCGTGTAGCGGATGAATATTAAAAAAGACAGGTAGGAAAGGTAACATGGGAAGAAAGATTGAAAACAGAAATATTGATGTGACAAAAGCCAGAGGCGAACTGGAAGAAGATCTTCTGGAATATGTCTACCGGACATGGAGGCAGGGCAGACAGATCACATCGAAAGAGTATGCCAGAGAAGTGAACATAACCGGATATGAAGCGGCAGGCCTGGTGCGGAGTCTGGTGAAAAAAGGATTTTTGTGTGAGCCGGAAAACGGACATCTGGAACTGAGCGATAAGGGAAAACTGGAAGGTATGGAGTGCCTTGCACGCCATGAGAAACTGACACAGTTCTTTCAGATGGTAAGTGGAATGGATCAGCAGAGGGCGCAGGAAGATGCCTGTAGAGTGGAACATTATATCAGTCCGGAAGGGTTAAAAGGAATTGAAAACTTTCTGCAGTACGGTGACGTATACGACAGAGTTTATGACGATATGGACTTGTATACCTTTTATGAGGATGGTGAGTTCCCGATGGCATTCGGACTGTATGAACCGGAACGACGCAATCCGAGATTCCTTGCACCAGAGTATGGGAAACTGGAACACTCCGTTATATTAAGAGTGAAAAAGTCACAGAACTGCTTCCTGCTCAAGACAAAAAAAGACGAATCCATCGGCTATGTATGGTACAGAAGAGATGATGAATGGATACAGGCGAAAGAAGAAAAAGGTGTTTATCAGTTACCGACAGACATCTGTACTTATACTGCCAATACAGGAATTCCAATTACAGAAGCAGTGGCAATCATTGCGATTACACGCTTTGAACAGAAGCCACTGCCAATCGATTATCGGGAATTGAATATTCATGTATGGTGACGAAGAGAGGAACAAGAAAATGGAAAAAGGTGAACATCTAAAGAGACAGAACAGACCTACGATGCTGCAACTGCAATATTTACAAGGTCTGTCAAGAGTAGAAAAGAAACGTGGAGCTCAGGGAAGTATCGCAGAATCTTACGGCGTGAACCGCTCAACGGTAAACCGCTATTTTAAGAACTGCATAGAAAGAGGAATCCTGACAGAATCACTGGAATTTACCGCAACAGGTGAAGAGTGGCTGGAAAGATATTCCAAGCTGTATGACAATCTTGAAAAATTTTTGAAAGAAATCGGAGCAAGGCAGGAAGAGATAGACGAAACACTGGATGTTATGGTAGAGAACATCGATATCCACATGCTGGAAATGATGTTAAATGCATTTGCAGAGAAGAAATCCGTATACAAGAAAAAGGAGAATGAACTGGATCAGGAGATACAGCACAATCTGCAGAAATGCGAAAGACATCCGGTAGTGTTCCGGCTTTATCGAATGAATAAAAAACCAGGGCAGGACAGAGACTCTATGGCGATGAGAGGATTTGAAGATATAGCTGAAATCGTTCAGGAGAATGGAGAAAGCTATCTGGAATTAAAGCTGAAAGAGATGGCTGCACACTCCAGAGTGAGTGGTGAAATGATGGCTGGAAAACTGAAAACATTAAAGTATGAGCATAAAGAAATCTTGGAAGAAGCAAGAATAGAGAATAATATTGTGAAAATCCCGATAGAAGCGTGCAGAATCCACCGATGGACGGGGATTGGCACGATGGGAATTGTACCAGTTACCGTAACCTGCAGTGTAGGACCAATGCACATGCCGGAAAGCACTGCACTATTATATTTCTGGGTATAAATGAGGAATGAGAAAAATTCTCATTTACGCATATCATGTAACAAAATAAGAAAAAAATTCAATAAGGTGCCGTTGTTGATAAAACACTATCAATAACGGCACTTTTACGTCTATTGTTGTCTGAATAGCAACAAAATCAAAGGAAATAACGGCTCATTTGTTGCAATTCAGGCAACAAACTTGTACGAAAATGGTGTTGACATTGGATGGCAAATTATGGTATCTTTCAGACAAGGAGTTAGATACAAGTAACCAAAGCAATATTGTGGCTAACTTAGATGACTTTAAACTAGAATTTTTAGAACGTACTCAAAGACGGCGTTCAGAAGGAGGATTTTATGAAGAACAAATTTGTGAAGAAATTAGCGGCGGTAGCAACTGTGGCAACAATGGCTATGGGTATGAGTGTGTCTGCGTTTGCAGCGGCAGGAGACACTACAACATTAGCCACAAATCTGTATAAAGATGGAAAGTATGATGCGTCAGCAGTTGACAGTAATCTGTCTATGGGAAATGGTGCTGTTGAAGACACAACGTATGTAGAGAATAGTGATGGAACATATACAGTTACATTGAACTTTAAATCATCTTTCAAGGCTATGGGAATGAAAGGCTACCTGAAAGAAGTGGATGTGGATACAAATCAGGATGGTACATTTGGAAATGATGATTATGAAGTTGTTCATTTAGATGGAGACAGCTCCAAAGCCGTTATCGGAATTACTTTTACAACAGATTCTATTCCAACTATAAATACAAAATATGATGCGAAATTTTCGATTAATGTATTAAATGTAATGCCGGTTAATGCAGAAGGAGATATCGTAATCTTGCCAGGAGTAACAGAATAAGAATAATTTTCCGGTTATTTAGAAAAATACAGAAGGTCTGAATAATTGTTACGAGTAAAGCTGAGAGATTAAAAAATGGTCCATGTAATTGTGATAACAACAAATGATTTGGGAAAAATAAGCAATGATATGACCATAAAAGGCGGTTCGACAAGAATCGCCTTTTTACTTAGTAAGAGCAAATAACAAAAATGAATTCTGTAAGGAGAAAAAGATATGAGAAGAAAAATCTATAAAAGTTTAACTGCGATTCTTCTGGCGAGCACAATGATAACGGGAGTGGTTCAAACACCCATTACAAGCTATGCTAGTGCTGTAAATGCGATAAATGAAACACAAAATGTTTCTGAACGAGATCAACTAAAAACATTGATTGAAAAAGCAGACAAATTAAATGAGAACGATTATACCGCAGAAAGTTGGGCAGAATTTAAAGAAGTACGAGAATCTATAGATGATGTAGATGAAATACCGGATAAATTTGTGGGAGTAATTTTACAGAATTTACAGGAAGCAATTAATAATCTGGAATTAGTACAAACAGAAAATGAAGAACGTAAACAGTTAAAGGCATTGATTGAAAAAGCAGATAAACTGAATGAAAACGATTATACCGCAGAAAGCTGGGCAGAGTTCAAAGATGTACGGGATTCTATAGAAAATGTAGATGAAATACCGGATAAATTTGTGGGAATAGTATTACAAAACCTGCAGGAGGCAATAGATAATTTAGAGCCGGCGAAAGCAGAAAGCGAAGAAAGAAAACGGTTAAAAGCACTGATTGAAAAAGCAGATAAACTGAATGAAAGTGATTATACCGCAGAAAGCTGGGTAGAATTTAAGGAAGTACGAGATGCGATTGAAGATGTAGATGCGATTCCAGATAAATATGTTGGTACAGTTTTGCAGAATTTGCAAGATGCAATAGATGGATTGAAAAAAGCTGAAAATGATACGAAATTACAGCTTGATGATGGATATTACATAGCTAATTTAACTTGTGGAACTTTTCAAAAGGGGAATTTATTGGAGAAATACTCAACAGGTGGAATTAGTGGAACAGCATTGATTACTGCAAAAAATCATAAATACACAATCACATTAAATGCGGTTGCTGGTAATACAATAGAGTATTTTGATGTCCTTAATAAAGAATACGATCAAGATGATAATTATCAAAACAAGCTAGGAACAAAAGGCTGGTTGAATGATTCAGCAATTGTGGATACTAAAAAATATTCCGAAGCTGTTAGAAATGGCGCAACAGATGAAAATAATAAATATTGGCAAGATGTTGAGTGGAAAATAAATAAAGAAAATGGAAATGCAACGATTTCATTTTCGATGGATGATCTTGAAAGACAACTTCTTATTTATGAAACGGTATCTGGCAGTTACAATGGTGCAACATCAAAAATTTATAGAGAAAATTTAACAATAGATACTCAGAATGCTACAAAAATTGATAAAGACAATATTTCGACAAGCGGAACAATTTCTTATACAGCTAATGGAGACAGCTTTTCTATGTTTACAGATGGAGAAGCAGAATGGAATGTAACTGACAATGTCGGAACGGCAACATATACAATTGATACAAACTGGTTAGAAAATCATAGTCAAAATATTCGATGGATTAAGGACGATGCAGGAAATACAATCGATTTAAGCGAAGGTCATGTAGAACTGACATACGACTTGAATGATTATACAACGTTAGCATGTGGAAGATCTATCATATATCAAGAAAAAATATCAAATTCAATTTCAACTTACATGATTACTCTTGTTCCTAAAACTGGCAAAATTACACAAGTCAGTTTAATTGATAAAGAAACAGGAACTAAATTGGAAACGACAAGTGATATTGTAAATCCAGATGCATCGTTGATTAGTGAAGAAATTGTAGATGATCCAGACAACAAAGAAGATCCGTATGATTGTTTGATGGCTAATATTGATGGATTATACAAAAATTATTATATGGCAACATATAAAATTCAATATAAAAATGGCAGCAAACTGATCGATACAAGTAAAAAGGTTACTTTGAAATTTAAAATTCCAGATGATTGGAATGCAGATAAAGTTCAGTTAGCAACGTTTATTGACAATCTGGGAACAAATCCAAATGTAAGTGGATCAGTTGAAAAAACAGATGATGGAAATTATTTTGTAATATCAACCAATAAATTAGGTCATTATGCTCTTTATGAAACAAAAACTACACAGGATGCTGACAAATTAGAAAATGGTACATATAAAATTCCTGTATCGGTTTACCATTTGACAAAAGAGGGGCAGTTATCTATGGCAAACAGGTGCCTCGGTGGAACGGCAGAATTGGTAGTGAATGATGATGTAAAAACATTATATATGGATTATACATCTGTAGAAAACATGTCACTTACTTCTTATATGACAAAGATGTGGATTTATGGTGCAGACATGGAAATGAAGGGTAATCAGCCAACAGGTTCGTTGATTCCAGTTGTATTCACATCTTATTATAAGAATGAAGATGGAAGCTATTTGACGGATTCTTTTAATGAGGGAACACTTAACTACTATCCTAAGACGGGATATGTTCAATTGGTGAGTGATAAGGCTCAGTGGCCGGCAAGATTTAAAGTACCGATTATGGACGCTATTGGTGGTGGAAACTTTGAACAGGACGCATGGCTCACATTAGATTGGGCTAATGCGAAAAAAACATCGGATGATGTACCAAATGTCCCGATTAAGAACGGATTAAAAGAACTGTTATCAATTGAAAAAACAGCTATTCAGGCAGAGTATACAGCAGATTCATGGGCAAACATGACAAAGGCATACGATGAAGCTGAAAAAATTTATAAAAATGATTCTTCCTCTGAAGAGGAACTGACAAATGCTTATATAAGTTTAAGAACAGCCATAGATAGCCTTGAAAAGGAAAAAGCACCAGAGCTTACAGAGGGTGTCTATACTGCGACTGGAAAAATTGATGATACGGAATATATTACTGATACAAGATTCCTTGTAGGGGAAGATGGTAAAAAATCAGACATATATCTGAAGTCAAAAGATATTCAGCAGTTTGAATATTATGATCTTACATCTCAGGAATATAAAGAGGCTAAACTGATTAAGAATGACAAAGAAGAAGTTGCTGGAATTGAGTTCAGCTTAAATGAGATGGCAAATTCTGTATCTATTAGATATCAGACGGCAGATGGTAAAACTGTACAGGGATTATTAACATTTGTAGATATGTCTAAGCAGGAAGTGAATAAAGATTCCTTAAAAGAAATTATTAATACTGCTCAGGAAAAATTAAAAGACGCTGCAGAAAATCCGGAAAATTATGATTCAAAAGCTGTATCTGCATTACAGACAGCAGTTTCAAATGGAACAGAAGTATTTAAAAATCCGGTTTCTATTCAGAGTGAAGTAGATGAGCAGGTTGATGCAATCAATGTAGCAATTAATAATTTAGCTAAAGTTGCAAGTTTGGATAAACTGAATAAAGCAATTGAAAAAGCTGAAAGTAAAAATGAAGAAGAATATACAGCAACGTCTTACAATACAATGAAAGAATTGCTGAATCAGGCACAGGAATTGGTTAAAAATGAGAGTGCCTCAGTAACAGAAATTGATAAAATGACGTTAGAATTGAATGCTGCTATTAAAGGTCTGGTGAAAAGAGCATCAGATTGGACAGCGTTTGATGAAATGTATGAAAAAGCAACAGGAATTACGAATGATGCAAATTATCCGGGCTGGGATGCATTACAAACAGTAATAGCTGAAGCAAAAGCATTAAAAGAAAATCCAGATGCGACACAGGATAAGGTTGATGCAATGACAAAAACACTGGAAACAGCAATTGCAAATCTTCAGGGATCGGTAGATAAGAGTGAACTGATTAAAATGATTTCTAATGCAAAAGCATTGGATACAAGTGCATATATGCAAAGCAGTGTTGATGCATTTAACGCAGCAATTGATGCAGCACAGGCAGTTGTAAATAATCCGAATGCATCACAAAATGATGTTGATAAACAGATTCTTGCTCTTCAGGCAGCCGCAGATGCTATGTTGGAAAAAGAGAAAGAAAATGTTGTTTACGATGGTGTTTACACAATTGATGGAAAAATGTGGCACGCATCAGCAGACCAGCCGTCTATGGGAAATGCTGCATTATTAAAACCAATGCAGGTAGTTGTTTCAACAGATAAAGAGACTGGAAAAACGACAGCAGTATTGCGTATGGAGTATGCGCCATTAACAACAAGTGGATTTGAAGGTTACTTAGCGGAATTAAATTATTTCCCTGGTTGGGAAGGTGGAAAAACTGGATATGATATGCCAGATGGTGAAACACCAGTTCCAGCAACTGTAGAGTCTTACTATGAAGATACTTACGATTCCTATAATGATCCAAAGACAGGAACAGATAGTAATGTAAAAGGAAAATTATATCCGCATATTATGAACCTGACATTGGATTCACTCGGTGATAGCGAAGTGTGGGTACAGGTTTATGTCCCTGTTATGGAAGCACTTAATACAGGAAGTGGTCGTCAGTATGCAAAGATTCAATTAGACTGGGATAGTAGAAAGCAGATTTCAGGTGTTGAAACAGATAAGTCTAAACTGAAAAAACTGATTGATGAGGCATCAAAACTGGAACAGGGCGAGGCATCTGACGAAAGTTTTGCAGCTTTGCAGAAAATGATCCTTGCAGCAACAGATGTTTATAATAGTATGAATGCCGGACAAGATTCTGTAGATAATTCAGTAAAAGCATTACAGGCAGCTATTGATGCACTGACAAAAGATGAGGTAAAAACAGACAAATCAGAATTAAAGAAAGCGATAAAGGCCGCTGACAGTTATCTGAATAATTCAGACATTACATATTCAGATGCATCAAAGGCATTATTACAGCAGGCTAGAGATGAAGCACAAAAAGTATTTGATGATGAAAATGCATCTCAGACACAGGTAAATAAGTGCATTGATGCAATTAACAAGGCAATCGAATCGTTAGAAACAGTAGGTGCAGATAAAACTGATCTGAAAAAAGCCTTGAAAAATGCAAAAGAATATCTGCAGGAGACATCAAAGTATACAGCAGCATCAATTGAAGCGTTAAAATCTGCATACGACACAGCAAAAGGTGTTTATGATGATGCAAATGCTTCACAGGATAATGTGGATTCACAGGTTCGAGTATTAGAATACCTGGTGAATCACATGTCAGAAGTTTCTGAAATAGAAGTAGATAAGAGCGGATTACATGATTTGTTAGTAACGGCGTCAAATTTAGCAGGAAGAGAAGATCTTTATACTAAAGAATCTATTTCAGCATTGAAAAAAGCAATAAAAGCTGCTGAAAAAGTATATGATAATAAAAAGGCAACACAGGATGAAGTTGTTGCACAGTCCAATGAACTTGTTTCTGCTATTATGAGTCTGGAAGCGAAACCATCGGATTCCAACAATAATGGAAATAATAATAACGGTGGCAATAATAACGGAGGAAATAACAATAATGGAAATAACAGTGGATTAGATATAAAAAATCTTGCGGATGGTGTATATTCCATTACTGGAAATATGGTAAAAATTGATAAGACTACAGCATCTATGTCAGATGCAGCTATCAATCATACAATAAAATTAACCGTTAAAAACGGAAAATATTATATTACATTGAATTTCAATGGACTCACTATTAGCCAGAAACTTGGATATTTAAGCCAGCTCAAATACTTCACAACAGGTTACACACTTGATAAGTATGGTAATCCGCAGGGAACACTTGCGGATGCTACAGTTGACAGCTATCAGAAGAACAGCGATGGCTCACTGGTTTCTGACCAGTACGGAACAAACTATCCAGATGAAGTAACATTCGAATTGATCCCGGAAGCTCTGAAGGATGGATATGTTCCGTTACAGGTATTCGTACCGATTATGGACGCTATCAGCTCTGGTACAGGTACACAGCCAGTATTCCTGAAACTGGATTGGAGCTCATTAAAAGCAACAACAGCTGATGATCCAGATTTTGATAAGAATGACAACAATGGCAATAACAACAATAATAATTCCAACGGAAACAACAACAGCTCTTCTCTTGGAAACGGCTCACTTGGAAATAATACCCTTGGAAGCAATTCTCTTGGAAGCAGCAAACTTGGTTCTTCCTCACTTGGAAGTGGTTCGTCATTGAAGAGTGGAACATCAAGCCTTGGAAGTGGTTCATCATTAAAGAGTGGAACATCAAGCCTTGGATCAGGTTCCAGCCTGAAATCAGCATCCAATGTTAAGACTAATGATGTTGTACAGAACAATACCCTGTGGGCAGCTATCCTTCTTCTCGGAGGAGTCGCTTTACTGGCAGGAATCATGGAGTACAACAAAAATAAAAGAGCAAACGTAAAATAATAAGTAGTGATTTGGCAGACGAACCCTCCCATTCCTTCGGGACTGGGAGTCTGCCAAACTCATTTAACAGGAGATAAGGAATGAAATTAGCAGCGAAAAAAAATAAAATATTGTCTGCCATTATGACTTGTGTGCTTGCCATTACTTTAATGGCAGGCTTTCCTGCTGTTAAGGCTTATGCCGCAAGCGGGACAGTGTATAGCTGTACAATTAACAGATGTTACGCACACCCGGTTACTGGAGTAATCGAAGATTCCGGTGGAGAGAGTTCTTATGCAACAGGACAGGGCATGGTAGAAGGTTGTGTATACAGCAATGGTATCTTGGAAGTATCAGACGATGGAGCTTATTATCTGACAATCCGCATGAGTCTGATGGACTACACCAGTGGACATAGTTTTCAGGTACAGAATGTAGGAGATTCCGGCTGGTCTACACCATCAGAAATCGGTATTACAGGAAATGGTTCAGACAGCAACGGTACAACAGCCGATGTGTGTATGCGTGTGCCAAGCGAAAACTGTGTAGTCAGAGGTTCCATGTATGTAGAACCGATGGGAAGAGATGTTATTTTCTATCTGTATCCGAGCAACTACAGTGAAGGAAACAATACAGACATGAACGCAACTATGGTAACAGAAAGTTCTGATGGAACAGCAGTAGAATCCAGTGGTTCTGGTTCAGTAGATAATTCAGGTTCTACTTCCAGTGGAAGTTTAAGTTCTGGAAGTTCTTCTCTTCAGAGTTCCGGCTCATCCGATAAAAGCAGTTCTTCCAGCAGCTCATCAAAGAAACTGGAGAGCAGTATTACAGAAGCTGCAAAACCAAGCAGTGATTCCTCTTCACTGGATACAGAAAATGCAGTAAATTCCGCAGAGGGACTGAGCCTTTCGACAGCTAAAGATGGAACAAGTGCCAGCGATTCCGATAGTGGAAATACTTCTTCCGGCAACCGGATTTTCCAGATTGCATTAGCAGTTGTAGTGACAGGTCTGATTCTGCTTGGAGCAGTATCCGGGGTGATATATTTCTTCCGTAAGAACTGGAAACGTTGGGGAGGTGCAGAGGACGATGATGAATAGGCGTTTGAAAAAAGCTTCGGCCGTTCTCCTTGCAATGACCATGATTTTTTCTCTGGCAGGTTGTGTAGACCAGAGTCAGGGAAAGAAAAGCAGTGATTCTGCTACGCAGACAGAGAGCAGTACAGATGAGACAGCCAGCAGTAAGACGGCAGATAAAAAGACTTCTGGCAGCAAATCGGACAAGGATTCTTCCAATGAAGATGCCAAGTCTCTCTTAGAGATTGATGATCCGGAAGAAAAGGCAGCCGTAGAAGCAGCCAAGAAAAAAGTACAGGCAATGAAAGAAAGCCCAAGAATCATAGCGACTTCTCCGGCAACCGCAGATATCTGTGACAAGCTGGAACTGGATCTGGTTGGTGTTTGCAGCAGTACCGTGTCCACAATTCCAGACAGATACAAAGATGTGGAAACCGTGGGAACAGCCATGAGTCCGGATATGGAGATTGTATCCTCACTTAATCCAGACTGGATTTTAAGTCCGGTGTCATTGCAGAGTGATCTGCAGCCGAAATACGAAGCAATCGATACAGACTGGGCGTTTTTGAATCTTAGAAGTGTGCCGGGTATGTACCGTTCCATTCAGGAATTGGGTGAGATTTTCGACAGAGAAGATCAGGCACAGAAACTGGTGGACGAATTTACTGAATTTTACGATGACTATAAGAAAAAGAATGAAGGAAAAGACCATCCGAAGGTTATGATCCTGATGGGACTTCCTGGCTCTTATATTATCGCAACACCGAATTCCTATGTGGGAAGTCTGGTGGAACTGGCAGGCGGAGAGAATGTATACTCTGACACCGATCAGGAATTTTTGACCGTAAATACTGAAGACATGAAAACCAAAGAGCCGGATATTATCTTACGTGCCGCACATGCACTGCCGGATCAGGTGGTAGAAATGTTCAATAAAGATTTTGCGGAGAATGACATCTGGCAGCATTTCGATGCGGTGAAGAACGGCAGAGTTTATGATCTGACTTATGAATATTTCGGTATGAGTGCTACGTTTAAGTATCCACAGGCACTGGAAGAATTACAGCCAATCCTTTATCCGGAAAGTGATGAAGATTCAGCAAAAGCAAAAGAAACCAGTGATAATGCACAGAAGAAAGCAAAGGATTCTGACGCAACTGAAAAATACAACGAACAGCAGAGCAAGTAGAAAGGAGAGGGCAGATGAAAGAAACAGAATTAAAAAATACTTCTGAGACTTCCGAAATGGAAATCCAGAACCTCTCCGGTCAGGATAAAGCAAGAAAGCATCGGAAAACAGCAAAAGCAGCAATTTCCTTTATTGTAATGATCGTATTACTGGTTGCATTATTCTTTGCGGCAGTGAATATCGGAAGCCTGAAAGTCAGCTTCCCGGAACTACTGAAAGGATTATTTGTAAAGTACAATGAAGACGTGGCAACAATCTATGACTTACGATTCCCACGAATTGTAATCTCCATGTTAGCCGGAGCTGCGATAGCGGTATCGGGTGTGTTATTTCAGGCGGTATTAAAAAATCCACTTGCCGATCCGGGAATCATCGGTATTTCCAGTGGAGCAAGTTTTGCGGCGGTACTCATTACCGCATTTGCACCGACTTTATTTTTCTTCACTCCATTATTTGCATTTCTTGGTGGTGTGATTGCATTTGTCTTAGTTTACAGCCTGTCATGGAAAGGGGGATTAAGTCCTCTGAGAATTATCCTTGTCGGTGTGGCAGTCGATGCAATGTTCACCGGATTATCCAGTGCGTTGAATTCAATGAATGGCGGAAACATGTCTGGCGTGGCAGCCATCGTCAATGGTAATATCACAATGAAAACTTGGGATGATGTGAAAACCTTAGTACCGTATGTAATTGTCGGACTGGTTCTGGCACTGATTATGACGAAGATGTGTAATCTGTTAGCACTGGAAGATAAGACAGCACGAAGCCTTGGAATCAATGTCAATGCAATGCGTATCGTGATTTCACTGATAGCAGTATTGCTTGCAAGTATTTCCACAGCAGTAGCCGGAGTGATTAGTTTCTTAGGACTGATTGTTCCGCATATCGGAAGAATTTTAGTAGGAAGCGACCACAAGACATTAGTTCCATTTAGTGCTTTGTTCGGAGCGTTTACGTTCCTGCTGGCAGATACCATCGGAAGAACGATAGCCGCTCCGTATGAGGTATCCGCATCCATCATTATGAGTGTGGTCGGAGGCCCATTCTTCATCATTCTGTTAAGGAGGTCTAAGAAGTATGCGAAGTAAAGAAAAGAATATGGATTTGACTTCTGCAGAGAATGAAGCAGCAAAGAAAGTAAAAAAAGCGGGTAAGTGGGCAGACAAGCCTGCGATGGAAGTCAGAGACCTGCATTTTTCCTATGGAAAAAATAAAGTCTTAAAGGGCGTATCCCTGAAGATTGAAGAAGGTAAAATTACAACGATTATGGGAGCAAACGGATGTGGTAAGTCCACACTGTTTTCCCTGATGACAAAGAACCTATATCCGAGAAAGGGAAACATTTTCCTCAAGGGTAAGAACATCCAGAACCTGAACTTAAAAGAATTTGCCAGAAAGGTTGCGATTGTTCAGCAGTATAACAGTGCATCAGACGATATCACCGTTGAGAATCTGGTGGCATTCGGAAGAACCCCTCATAAGAAAATGATGCAGGGAGACAGTGCAGAAGATGAGCGTATGATCCAGTGGGCATTGGAAGTAACCAATCTGACAGAATATCGTGACAGGGAAGTGTCAAGACTTTCCGGTGGACAGCGTCAGCGTGTATGGATTGCAATGGCACTTTGTCAGGGAACAAAGACACTGTTCCTCGATGAGCCGACTACCTATTTGGATATCCGGTATCAGATTGAGATCCTGCAACTGGTGAAAAAACTCAATCAGGAATTTGGAATAACCATCATCATGGTACTGCACGACATCAATCAGGCAATCGCATATTCAGATAATGTCATCGGCATGAAAGATGGAAAAGTGCTGGTGGAAGGTGATCCGGAAGAAGTGATTACGGAAGAGAGCATCCGGGAACTGTATGGCATTGAGCTTGGTGTGACAAGGGTTGATGGACGGAAGTTTGTGCTGGCGGTGTAAGAAGGAAATAGTAGCAGAACGACAAGAAATAAAGGGGAGGAAAACTCCCACAGGAGAACAGAAAGAAGATGAAAAATCCTTTAAAAGTAGTATGGATCGTGCTTGGATTTCTTTGCCTGGGACTTGGTACGATAGGAATTGTACTTCCTATCCTGCCAACCGTTCCGTTTTATATGGCAACACTGTTTTGCTTTGCAAAGAGTTCTAAGAAACTGCACGACTGGTTCGTAGGAACGAATCTTTATAAGAAACATCTGGACAGTTTTGTTCAGAAAAGAGCCATGACAATAGGAACAAAATGCAAGATTATCGGAATGGTAACGGTAGTCATGGCAATCGGCTTTATCTGCATGAAGAATGTACCAATCGGAAGAATCTGTATCGCAGTGGTTTGGGTATGCCACCTGTTATACTTCTTCCTTCGAGTGAAAACTTTAAAAGTGGGAGAAGAATTACCGGAAGGTGCAGAAGTGGAATAATATGATGGATAAAGTAGAAAAGAAACGACAGAAGGAACAGCATGTCGTGGAAGAGATGATCCGGCTGTATTGCCGGAAAAAACATCCGAAAGAAGACAGGCAGGCAGGGCAGATTTGTCCTGTCTGTCAGGAACTTTTGGATTATGCAAGACTTCGAAGTGAAAAGTGTCCTTTTATGAAAGAAAGGACATTTTGCGCAAACTGTAAAGTGCATTGCTATAAGCCAGAGGTGAGAGAACAGATCAGGCAGGTTATGCGGTTTTCAGGACCAAGGATGCTGATTTATCATCCGGTGCTTGCAGTATGGCATTTGATATGCAGTAAAAAAGAATCGAAAAAATAAACAAAAAGGTAAGATAAACTATGATTAAAACAAGACTGGTGGGGCTGTTGTCCCACGCAAAAAAGTATATCGTGTATACGATTTTGTGGCAGTGGGCAGCCCTCCTGTCGCAGGTATTGGCAGTCTTTTCTATCGCAGATTTACTGGAACGGGTAGTGTACCGGGCAGTAACCGTACCGATCATTGAGCGGACGATACTGATTTTAGTCCTGGTTGTGGTGATCCGGTTTGTATGCGAACGGATGGGAGCAAGGTCTTCCTATCTGGCATGTGTGGATGTAAAGCGGATTCTGCGTGAAAAGATTTATGAGAAAATGTTGAAACTGGGAGCTTCCTACAGTGAGCAGGTATCCTCTTCAGAAGTCGTACAGGTGTCAACCGAAGGTGTGGAGCAGTTGGAGACATACTTTGGAAAATATCTTCCACAGTTATTTTACAGCCTGATCGCACCGCTGACCTTATTTATCATTCTTTGCAGAGTGAGTCTGAAAGCGAGTGTCATCCTGCTGATCTGTGTACCGCTGATTCCGATTTCTATCGTGGTGGTACAGAAGATTGCAAAGAAATTACTGAATAAGTATTGGAGTATCTATACCGGACTGGGGGATTCATTCCTTGAAAATTTACAGGGACTTACCACACTGAAGATTTATCAGGCAGACCAGCAGAAAGCAGACGAGATGGATGTGGAATCCCAGAACTTCCGTAAGATTACGATGAAGGTGCTGACCATGCAGCTCAATTCCACCAGTGTGATGGATATTGTGGCGTATGGTGGAGCAGCGATCGGTATGGCAGTCGCGGTGTCCGAATTCTTAAAAGGAAATATCAGCGTGGCAGGAACGTTATGTATCGTTCTGCTTGCCAGCGAGTTTTTCCTGCCGCTCAGACTGCTTGGTTCATTCTTCCATATCGCAATGAATGGTATGGCAGCGAGTGATAAGATTTTCAAGATTTTAGATCTGCCGGAACCACAGGCCGGAGAAAAAACACTGCCAGAGGTCGCGTTAGATGTTACATTAAAAGATGTGCACTTTTCTTATGAAGAGGACAGAGAGATTTTAAAAGGAATAGGCTTAAATCTTCCGGCAGGAAGTTTTGTATCACTGGTTGGTGAATCCGGATGTGGTAAGAGTACGATTGCCGGAATCCTTGCAGCAAAGAACCGGGGATATAACGGAGAAATCATCATCGGTGGCGTACCGCTTAATGAAGTGAATGAAACCAATCTGATGCAGAGGGTTGTTCTGGTTCGCCATAACAGCTACCTGTTCAAAGGTACAGTAGAAGAAAATCTGAAGATGGCAAAACCGGACGCAACGAAAGAAGAGATGGAAGCAGTTCTTCAGAAAGTCAATCTCTTAGGGTTCTTACAGACACAGGATGGCTTGCAGACACAGTTGCTGGAAAAAGCAAGCAACCTGTCCGGCGGTCAGTGCCAGAGACTGGTGATTGCCAGAGCATTGCTTCGGACAGACAGTGCAGTTTATATTTTTGATGAAGCTGCATCCAATATCGATGTGGAAAGTGAAGAACTGATCATGAATGTGATTCACGAACTGGCAAAGACAAAGACGGTGCTTCTGATTTCCCACAGACTGGCAAATGTCGTGAAGTCTGACAAAATTTATTTCTTAAAAGACGGAGAAATCAAAGAAAGCGGAAAGCATGACGAACTGATGAGCCAAAATGGTGCGTACAGACATCTGTATGAAAGCCAGATGGCACTGGAAAACTATGGAAAAGGAGGGATGGCATAATGAGTGAAAATACGAATATAACAAAACGCAGAAGTGCCATCCAGATCATGGGAAGTCTGATTGGTCTGGTAAAACCCCTGCTCCATATCATGCTGGCAGCAATTATCCTTGGAACATTGGGTTATTTATGTGCAATCTTCCTGACGATACTGGCAGGACAGGTTATCATGCATGGTCTTCTAACAGGAGTAGCCGGAATGATCGTTCCGGTGGACAATATGTGGCTGGTATTTACTCCAGTAAAAACGATTATCACAGTCATGATCGTCATTGCAGTGCTTCGTGGAATCCTGCATTATGTGGAACAGTATTGTAATCATTTTATCGCATTTAAGCTGTTGGCAATCATCCGCCATAAAGTGTTTGCGGCACTGAGAAAGCTCTGCCCTGCAAAACTGGAAGGACGGGATAAGGGAAATCTGATCTCGATTATTACAACCGATATCGAATTACTGGAAGTGTTCTATGCACATACCATTTCCCCGATTGCGATTGCAACACTGACCTCGATTATTATGGTGATTTTTATTGGAAGATATCACTGGCTGGCAGGTCTGCTTGCACTGGCAGCTTATCTGATTGTCGGAGTAGCCATCCCGATGTGGAATGGAAAACGTGGCAGTCAGAAGGGAATGGAATTTCGGACAAACTTCGGAGAACTGAACAGCTTTGTTCTGGACTCTTTACGAGGATTGGACGAGACCATCCAGTACGGACAGGGTGAAAAGAGAAAAGAGCAGATGTCTGAGCGTTCCAAAAATCTTGCAGGAATGCAGGAGTCATTAAGCAAAATGGAAGGCTCACAGCGTTCCTTTACGAACATGGTTATCCTGCTTGCATCTTTTGGAATGCTGGCACTGACCATCTGGCTGTATGACAAAGGAACGATGGGATTCGAGGGAATCTTAACCTGTACCATCGCAATGATGGGTTCTTTCGGACCGGTAGTAGCATTATCAAGCCTTTCCAATAACCTGAACCAGACACTGGCAAGTGGTGAGCGTGTTCTTTCTCTTCTGGAAGAGACACCGCTTGTGGAAGAAATTCCGGGTGACGTGGAAACTTCCGGTGCAGAGAACATGGAACATGGATTTACAGAAGCAGAGGCAGAGAACGTAACATTTGCTTACGGTGAGGAAGTTATTTTAGATAACTATTCACTGAAATTACAACCGGGTAAAATCACAGGGATTCATGGTGCGAGCGGTTCCGGAAAATCTACACTCTTAAAACTGTTGATGCGGTTCTGGGATGTGCAGGATGGAAGTGTATCGGTAGACGGTACAGATGTCCGCAAGATTCCAACCAAGCATTTAAGAGATATGGAAAGTTATGTTACGCAGGAAACACACCTGTTCCATGATTCCATTGCAAACAACATTGCCATCGCAAAGCCGGGAGCATCCAGAGAAGAGATTATGGAAGCCGCAAAGAAAGCATCTATCCATGATTTCATTATGACACTTCCGAAAGGATATGATACAGAAGTCGGAGAACTGGGTGATACGCTGTCCGGTGGTGAAAAACAGAGAATCGGAATTGCAAGAGCATTTCTCCATGAATGCCCCCTCATTCTACTCGATGAGCCTACATCGAACCTCGACTCTTTAAATGAGGGAATTATCTTAAAATCATTGAAAGAATCGGCTGAGAAGAAAACAGTTGTCCTGGTATCCCACAGAGTATCCACAATGAATGTGGCAGATGTGGTATATGAAATGGAGAACGGCAGAATTTCTTAACAGCAGGAATGTAGAAGAAATACTTTCCAAAAGGGGATAAAGTAGTATATGAAAATTGGAGAATCCAAAGAAGATTATCTGGAAGCGGCGTATGTATTGAAACGTCAGAAAGGATATGTTCGTAATTCTATGCTTAGTGATTATCTGAACTATTCCAAAGCGAGTGTTTCAGTTGCAGTACGTGGACTGCTGGCAGATGGATATGTAATAAAAGACCGATATGGCAGCATTGAACTGACAGAAGAAGGAAGAAAGATTGCAAAAAAAATCTATGCAAGGCATGTGCTTTTAGAAGAATTTTTACGACGAATAGGAGTATCTTCGGAAACTGCAAATCATGATGCGTGTCGGATGGAACATACAATCAGCGAAGAATCTTATAAAAAGATTCAAGAATTGGTACGGAAGATGAAGGAAGAGAATACGTTAAACGAAGAAATGAAATTAACGAATTAAATCAAAAACAGGAAAGGCGGTGGAGAGATTTCACTGCCTTTTCTGCTTTAAAAATGAAGTAACATAAGAAAAGGGATACAAATGAAAAAAGTATTGATTGCTGCGGATGAGGTAGATAAGTGGAGTCAACTTTGTGAAGGGTTAAAAAATGAGTGGGAATGTACGACCGTTAATCTGGATGTGTTTGAAAAATTCCATACCATAGCGGTCTATGACGCAGTATTGATGCTTGTGAGAAATGATAACAGAAAGCTGGGAAGGCTGATTTGGGAAGTCCGGCAGTACAGCAGGGCTCCGATTATTGTAGTGATACCGGGGATTCAGGCGGTAAAAAAGTATATTGAATGGGGTGCAGACCTGGTATTTCCACATCCTTCGGTCAGCCTGATCAACACGTACCTGTATGCATTGCTCAGGCGTTCTGACATCGCATGGAACACCGGAAGAAAAAGAGAAAAGCAGGAGATGATACAAAAGGGAAAACTGCTGATCGACTGGCGTTATCATACTGCTTACTGGGGAGAGCGTGAGCTTACAACCTTAAATGAGAGAGAAAAGGCATTCCTGTATCTGCTGGCAGATTCCTCCAGACAGGTAGTTACCCATGAGATTATCTTTGAAAAGTTATGGAAAGAACCGTATGGAGATGACTCTGCCAACATGATCTGGTGTTTTGTACGCAGACTCCGCAAAAAACTGGAAAAGACAGAACCGGAGGCTGCAAAGATTATTCAGAGTATACGAAAGGTGGGATATTATTTAGATATAGGCATACATTAAGCAAAATGTAGAAAAATGTCGAATTATGCGAAAAGTGACTGGCAGATGACTGTTACATTACACAGTTCTGACAGTCTTTTTCTATATACTTCTTTTTGTGGTGTTTTAGTAAGGCATGACAAGGAGAAGAGTTATATTTGCATCAATGGAGGTCCTTAAAAAAACAAAAGAGTAAGAGGAAAAGAAGTGCTGTAATCGATGAGGTTGCAGCACTTTTTTCTTCGACATTTTTCGAACATTATAACGTACCTATCCGATCACCGCCATGCTTCGATTTGATTTCTATACCAAAAATCAGATCGGAGGAAAGCTAAATGGCTTATAACAAGACAAGTGAAGAACGAAAGTGGAATTATTGGAAAGAACAGGAAGAAAAGAAACTGCGTGAACTGGGAATGGAAGAAGAGAAGATCCAAAAGTTGCGCCAGATGGACAGGGAAGATTTTCTGGAAGAGCGCAGATACCGGGAACATCTGGATGAAATGATGCAGGATATGGATTCCATAAAACAAAGGGACAGAGGACGGTTTGCACAGGATATCCGAGAACTTTTAGACAACATTGGAGACCGACGGATCTATGAATTATTAAAGGGCACAGAACATCAGACATTAGAGATACTTTTGCTTAGTACATGGGGATATTCAGGAAGAGAGATTGCCAAAATTATGGGAATGGCAGAACAGACCGTTTATACCAAAAGAAACCGTTTAAGAAAAAAATTAAATAATTTGTCGAAAATTGAATAATAACAGCATTTTTCATCGGCTATTTAATAGGCAGGTAAATTTTGCCAGTGTACTTTGACAATCCTATACCAGCATTACAGGTACGTTCCCGTAAGTAGAAGCGTGTCAGGAAGGCGCGAGGACAGATGAAAATGACAGGAAAGAATATAAAAAATTCTTTGCTGGTGTTTTTGTTTCGAGCGAATCACCTTTAACTGAAACAGGACCGTGGCGGTCTTTTGCGAGGATCACTTACGAGGGGATAATGATACATAGGAACTGCCAGTGAGCAGAGGATGGACTTTGGGTTGTAATCAGCAAGACCTTTAGAAAATCCGTGAGCGGTGCAATGCCAAGCATCCGCCTGTAATGTTCCCGTAAGGCAATGGGGGAGTCGAGGACAAATACAACGCCAAAAAACAAAAGTATAAGAAATCAAGGAAGAATGTGTCGTTGATATCAGATACATACGGCTGTAGGGAGAAATCCTTTACAGCCGTATTGATGTGATATCAGCACGCATATCAGGTAACAAATTATGTATTACACAAGAGAATATCTCAATAGAGCGCATCGAGAAATTGATACTATTTTCCGAGTGCTGTTTCCAGAACATGGAATGGCAGTAAGGGAAGAACAGATTATGTTATGCCACGAAATGCTGGATAACCTGCTGGGAAGAAACATAGCACTGTGTGACGCGGGTGTCGGTATCGGCAAGACGTATGCTTATCTGGTGGCCTGTGTTCTGATGAGAAAATATTCCCTCCTTGCAGAAGGATGTTCCCCTTATGAGCAGCGTCCGGTCGTGATATCCACTTCCAGCATTGCACTCCAGAAAGCAATTCTTACAGAATATATCCCTTTTCTCTCCCGGATTCTTCAGGAGAACGGGACGATTCAGGCCCCCATTAAAGCTGTGATACGAAAAGGGAAAGAGCATTTTGTCTGCGATGAGAGGTTGGAGCAACGAATCGTTGCAATCGAAGAGAAAAACAAAAATGCGTTGCAGAAAGAAGCTCTGCTGTCGTTGAAAGAACATTATGATATGGACGAAGTGTCCAACTTAAGTGGGTTTGACAGAAGGATGGTGAGTGTACCGAAGTTCTGTTCGGGAGACTGCCCGAAAAGAGGTTCGTGCAGGTATCAGCAGTATTTGGAGCGTTCCAGAGATAATGAAATGTTCATTCAGATCTGTAATCACAATTATCTGCTGGCTGATGGTTATCACAGACTGCAGGATTACCGCCCGTTATTGAAAGATTACAGGGCATTGATTGTAGATGAAGCACACAAACTGCCGGATGCGGCAAATCAGATGTTCGGGAAGAGCCTGTGTTATGACGATATCCGGGAAATATGCTTTTATCTAGGGAAAGAGTACCAAGGACCGGAGATAAGGAAATTGTCCGGCACGATCCGGATGGTGCTGGACATTATAGGAGAAAACCACAGAACCAGATATGGGATAAAAGAAGAATTTCACATGACAGAAGAGTGTGCAATGTATTTATATGAGGGGATACAGACCATGAATAAGATCATAGAAAAATTAGAAAAGAAGATTCCAAAGTGGATCAGAAACAAGCTGGAAGAAATCAGAAGTGTGCTGGAATGCTTTTTCCATCAGGATAAGAAGTATGTGCTGCATCTGAAGCAGGACCATGACCACCGGATTATATTGTGCGCATCCAGCAGACGGATTCCGCAGTACCTGGACCAGATGTTATGGAGCAGAGGTATGGGAGCGATTCTTACAAGCGGAACTTTAAAAACCGGACAGGGATTTTCCCACATTCGGAAAATGACAGGATTACAGAGGGTGCGGAGAGTCCGGGAATATGTGGCAGACTCCCCGTTTGAATATCAGAAGAACTGTCTGTTATATCTGCCCAAGAATTTGAAAAAATGCAGAAGAGGAAGTCAGGAAGAGGCAGAGATGATAGCAGGCCATATCCATTCACTGATTTGTTCGACTTACGGGCATACGCTGGTGCTGTTCACATCTTATCATTTGATGGGAAACGTTTACCAGATGTTAAGGGATGAAATTCCGTTCCCGATGCTAGAGGTGTGGAGACATTCACCGGAAGAGATCACAAGATTTAAACAGATGGACAATGCTGTCCTTTTTGCAGCCGGCTCCTGTTGGGAAGGAGTAGACTTCCCTGGAGATATGGTATCTTCGCTGATTATAGTAAAACTGCCCTTTGCTGTTCCTGATCCCATCAGCGAAGCACAGAAGAAGGAATATGCCAGCCTGAAAGATTATATTCAGGCAGTGATTGTTCCAGACATGCAGAAAAAACTAAGACAGGGATTCGGACGTGCTCTCCGCACCGAGACAGATACTTGTGTCGTGTCCATTTTAGACGAGCGTGCAGGAGAAGGTGGCAGGTATCATGAGGAAGTGATGTGTGCGCTTCCGAGTTGTAAGATGGCAAAAGATATCAAGGATGTCCAGCACTTTATCCGAAACCGGAAAGGCGTGGAATACTACCTGTAACCGTTCGTGGTTCTGCTACAGAAATAGCAGATTTAGCACGAAAAGTTTGGTGGTATTTCAATGGCGTTTTCGGTGGGATTGTTGGTATTGATGAATAGCTATTTCGGCATGAAGTGGGTATACTGTGTATAGCGTTAGAGGAAAGGCGGTGAGCAGCATGAAACGATACAAAGTGGAAACACAGAGGGAAGGCTCGGTAAAATATTTCTTTATCCGGGATATGGAATCGTTGGAAATCGTGTTGCTCCCAAGCAAATATCTAATGCATCAGGTCAGGGCGAATCGTTCTCCGAACACAATACGGAGAAATGCATTTGCCCTTGCCTATTATTGGGAATATCTGCTGGAAAACGAAAAGAAAGCAGAAGATATCTATGAGATGGATTACGAAACACAATATGATTATTTCGCAGAATATCTAAAATGGCTGAAAGCCGGAAAACATACTGACAATTTAGAAAATGGACCACAGAATAAAACCTGTAACGCTTACTTAAAAGAAGTGTTCAGGTTTTATTGTTTTTTAGAAGCGGTAAGAAATAACGGTTCTTATTTATCCGTTCTTTCTTATAACCAGCCTATTACAAGAGCAAATGCTATCGGAGTCAGAAGAACGCTGCGTTCCCGCTCTTTTAAAGGGTATCTGAAAGAAGAGGAACGGGATGTGAGGGCAGCCGAAAAGAATGAAATCATTACGATTCTGGAAGCCTGCACAAACTGCCGGGATCAGGTATTGATTCTGCTGACATCAGAACTCGGATTTCGTATCGGTGAAATTTTAGGAATCGATTATACAAAAGATATCGACTACGAAACCCATGAAATCAGGGTGAATTTCCGAGAGGACAACGAGAATGATGCAAGGGCAAAAAATGCAGAAGAAAGAAGAGGACGTCTCAGCGATGACACCTTTGAATTCCTGCTTTATTACATCGGAGAATACTGGGACATCCTGCAAAAACAGGAATATCTGTTTATCAACATCAAAGGGGATACGACAGGAAAACCAATGAAGGTAGACAGTGTTTACGATATGTTTGAGAGGATGGAGAAAAAGACCGGAATCAAGATCACCCCACACATGCTTCGGAGATATTATGCAAATACCAGATGGGAATCGGACTGGCCACTGGAAATGATCAGTCAGGCATTAGGCCATAAACATCTGGACACAACCATACGGTATCTGAATGTTTTAGATGACAAGCTAAGGACAGCAAGTCAGGAATTTTACCGTCGATATTCCAATCTTTATAATGTCAATCAATTTTTGGAAAGCAGGAGGTGAAAATAAATGCCGGCAAGATTGTATGCCTTTGTGCCGGAAGAGCAGAACCTATCCAATGCAGAGCGGGAACAACTGATTGAAGGACTGGAACGGGAATTAGATGAATATTATGAACAAAAATGTGGAAAAGGCAGTCTGGAAACATATTTGATTCAGAATGAGATCTGGCACTTGTCAGAGATCAATTATCAGGTGAGAGCCGGATATCAAAAATATCTGAGAGAATATTATGTGGATTCGACGGTGCGTAATTATCTGCTCGGAATAGATCGTGTAAAGTTGCGGCTGATCATAGAAAATGCGCAGACCTTAAAAGGAAAGTGGAATGCACAGAATCATCCGGAGCTGCTCCATGACATTCTGTTCCTGCGGTATCATCCCAATCCGGCGATTGCAAAACGATATGAATATACGACAGATATTAGTAAGCTGGTCTGGGATTTCAGGGTAAAAGGTTCGGATATATGCAAACAGCAGATTTTAACGGTTCTGGAAGATATCGTGCAACAGAAAATAACTATGAAAGAATGCACCAGACATCTAAACGGATTGAAAAGTGTATATGAATTTTGCATGCAGGAACAGATTGAAGATCTCAGATATCTTACACAGAAGCAGTTCGACAAAATTGAAAACTATGGGGACACGGATTATAAAAAGAAATGCGCAAAACAGGAGCTTAGAGCGTGTCAGGAATATATTTTCTGCCATGCAAAAAATATTGCATGGGATTCCACGGTCTGGTTTATGGAAAGACTGTATCTGGAAGAATACCGGGTGAATCCGTCTAATCCTGTAAAAACGATTTCTTTTATGAGCATAGAAAGGACAGATAACAGAGAACTTGTTCAAGAATATATAAAATACTGTTTGGGAGTCACACACTTAGCATTAAGTGTAATACATACTGAATTTTATCGAATTCAAAAATTTGTTGTCTGGCTGGAAGAGACAACGGAAATCAACTTGAAACAAGTGTCAGAAAATGAAATAAAGAAATATTTTCAAATAATTGACTACAAGGTAGCAAGCTATTTCAATGATATTATCATAGCAATCTATCAGTTTTATGAATATCTGCAGACGAAAAATATCATAAAAGAAGTTCCTTTTAATTACCAGTATTATCTGAAAAAGGAAATCCTGCATCATAATGACCGGAGTGTAGAACAGGAAACCTATGAAAGTATTTTAAAACATTTAAAAGATTTTCCGGAAAAGCCGAGATTGATTTTACTGCACTCTATGCTGTTAGGACTGAGAATCAGTGAAGTATGCTGCCTGAAAGGGAATGCTTATTACTGGCAGGGGAGAGACGCCTGGATACAGGTATATCAAATAAAAATGCGGACATATAAGCGAATCCCCATCCCGGAAATTCTATATAAAATCATGAAAGTATATATAAAAAAATACAGGATTGGTGCTGAGGATTATATTTTCCAGAATCAAAAGGGAAAAGCATATCATTACTCCAGTTTTCGATGGAGTATGAAGAAAATATTTAATGAAAATCATGAGCTGTTTCAGGAATATAATTTCAAATCCCATGATTTCAGGCATACGATAGCAACCATGTTTTATGAAGATGGAGTGCCACTTCAAAGTGTCAGAGATTATCTGGGACATGATTATGAAGAAATGACACAGCAATATGTGGACTATATGCCGAAGAGAATTTCCAGAGCAAATCAGGAACTTTTCGCAAAAGAAGGAAGTAGTCTTGCTTCCGGAATAAAGAGGTGCAAGCGTGGAAAATAGATTTTATATCAAGGAACTGGATTCTTATCAGAAAGCAAGTGATCTCAGCAAAGAACGTATGGGAACAAACCCCAATTATGATCTGGAACTTCTGCCGACAAAGCAGATGCAGGAAGAAATGTGGGAGTTCCTGCAATACAGAGGTAAAAACCTCGTAGCAGAAAAATTTTATACAGAACGAAGATTTTACCATCATTTATGCAGGATGTTGAAAGAAAAAAACAACCGGCCGGAGAGTTTTCTGGACTGGGATAAAGAAAAATGGATGCAGCAGATGAAAATCTGGCTCCTGCAGCAAGGATTGTCCCTGACAGCACCATTTAAAAATAAGTGTGGCGGAAGAGGAACGCAACGTGCCAGAACACTGGGGTATATAGAATGCCTGATTGATTATTTAACCGACTTAAGAGATGCGGATGTAAACGAAATAACAAAAGATGTCTGGAAAATTGAAAAACTTGACATACAGGTGAAGCAGGATTTGATACGTCCAAGGAAAACGATATCTTTTACAGGAATCAGTCAGCCAGAGTTGAAGGAAGAAATTAAAAAAGCAGTATATTTTCAACTGAGAATAGAAAGCCTGGAGACTGTAAAAAAGGAACTGACAGCCATCCGGAGATTTTCCAGATATCTGAATGAGCATAAGAAAAATATACAATCCTGCGCTGATCTAGACAGAACGATCATGGAAGAATATCTGGTATATATGAAAACAGAGGATACAGGAACAAAAAGGTATCGATCAGAGATAACAAGGCTTCGATCAATCCTCAATATAGTAGCAGATATCTACCAATATCCACAGGCAAAAGATCTGATATTGAACAGGGACATCCCACCCAATATCAGATCAGAATTTAAAGTCTACTCAGATGCAGAATTAAAGCGTTTTAATGAATTCCTTGCAAAAGTAGATATACAGACAGCCAGAGTCATGACGATTCATCAGATGCTGGGAACAAGAATCTCAGATACACTGACATTGCGGACTGACTGCCTGATGGAACAAAACGGTGAGATATTGATCAGAATCTACCAGATGAAAACACATTACTATGAAAAACCGATCAGTCAGGAACTGGCAGTTTTGATCAGAGAAGCCATCCGTTATACGGAAGAAAGGTATGGAAAATGCAAATATATTTTTACAAATGAAAATGACCATACAAAACCGATGACCTACTCACTGATCCAAGGGAGAATTACAACAGCAATTTATCGGGAAAATCTCAGGGACGATAATGGAAATTATTTTACATTCGGAACGCACATGTACCGGCATGTCTACGGAGTAAAGCTTGTAGAAATGCATCTGGATGACTGGACGATAGCAAGGCTGCTCGGACACAAAAGTCTGAAAAACGTAAAATATTATAGAAAAATGAGTAACCAGATACTGGCAAATGACACAAGAAAAGCAAGAAACAGGTTATCGCAGATGGTTCTGGAATGTCTGGACGGATGGGAGGAAGAGTATGAACAAATACGATATGATGATAGCTTGTAACCGGAAAACAAGTGAAGAAAAGATAAACAGAGCAGTTACAGAAATCCGACAAATGCTCACGGACAGAGAAAAGGTAACTGTACCAAAATTAGTAAAGCGGACAGGGTTATCCAGAGGATTCTTTTACAAGAACGAAACCGTCAGAAAAGAAATGGACCGGGTATTAGAACAGCAGGCCGGAATGATTGATCCCAAAAGATACATCGGGGACATTGTGATGAAAAACCGAATCGAACTACTGGAGCAACAGGTCCGGGAATTAAAACGAGAAAAAGAACAATTGGAAAAAGAGAACATTAGATTGCAAAAAGCGTTGAATAAAAAAGATTTGAATCTACTAAAAAATCTGTAATTAAAATAAGAAAATAATCTGCAACAGCCGGGAAAACACTCCCGGTTGTTGTGGTTAGAACAAAACACTAATCCATAAGAAAGGAACAGACTTCTCACAAAAAGGAACACAATACACTGATGTGTTTCCTGTTAGAGCCAGTGTTTACAAGGGATAAGAGAAGGCTACCCAATTTTATTGATGAACCGACAGCCGGACTGGATGTGGCAGCAAGAGAAGATGTCCTGGATCTTTTGCGAGAATATATGGAGGAAAAAGAAGAGCGTGCGATTTTGATCAGTTCCCATATTTCCAGCGATTTGGAAGGGCTGTGTGATGATCTGTATATGATCCATAATGGAAAGATCGTGCTGCATGAGGAGACGGATGTATTGCTTGGCGAATACGCGGTATTAAAAGTGGATGAAGAGCAGTATCAGACTCTGGATAAACAGTATATTCTCAGCAGAAAGAAGGAAGCTTTCGGATATCAGCTTCTGACGAATCAGAAGCAGTTTTATCTGGAAAATTATCCGAAGGTCGTGGTGGAAAACGGAACGATTGATGAAGCAATTTTGATGATGATCAAGGGGGAAAGCGTATGAAAGGGATGTTGATAAAAGATTTTTGTATTCTGAAGCTGCAGAAGAATGCAGTGCTGGTACTTCTGGCAATGTGTGTGGTATTCACAGTTTTCATGAAAAGTCCTACTTATATTGTCAATCTGTTTCCGATGTATGGCTTTCTTCTTGTATTGGGAACACTTACATATGATGAATTTGACAGAGGATATTCATTTTTGTTTACACTTCCTGTATCGAGGCGGGGATATGTGAAAGAAAAGTATGTGTTTGGCTTACTTTTCTGTGGAGGAATATGGATCCTGTCTGTTCTGATCAGTCTTATCTATGTTTGGATTACAAAAGAGATTCCGATCGATGATGCACTTATGGTGAATTATGCAGTATCAATCATACTCGTTCTTGTATTTATGGGGACTTCCATTCCGGTACAGTTAAAGTACGGAAATGAAAAAGGAAGGCTGGCAGTTGTTGCAATTGGAGTTGGAGGATTTGCAGTGATTGTCGGTGGAATTCAGCTTGGAAAAGTTTTTGATATTGAGATGACAGCGGCTTTGCAAAGGGTCGAAAAGATGGGGGCAGGTACAGTCAGTGTGATCGGTTGTATTGTATCCGTGATTCTTATCGTAATTTCTTATAAAATCAGTGTGCGTATCATGGAGAAAAAGGAGTTTTAGCCAGAATCAAGGGAGGTACGGTATGGAGCTGACAATTTTGATCGTTGTCCTGTTTTTGGGTGTGGGAATTCCCTTGCGGAATAAGAGATATAAAAAGTGGAAAAAGAAACGAGAAGATAAAAATGGAGAAGGATTTAAGGGGATATGATAGCATTTCTGGATGATTACTTCAATAAAGCAAAGGGCGATCGTGAGTGAAAGTTTAGATTTGTTAAGAATTGAATCAGAAATGTTTAAGATTTTTCATGGATAATAAGACCCATCAAAAACAGATAAGCCTTTGAAATAAAATCAAGAGGAAGAAGGATATCACAAGATGAAAGGATGTTACAAAACGAAAGATATTTTAAAAAGAGGAACTATATTATGCATGGCAGCAATGTTATCTTTTGGAACAGTAGCATGTGGATCGAACAGCAGTAAATCTGCAAGCTCTTCTGAAAAGAGTACAGAAAGTTCAGCCAGCAGTAGTACAGAAGCGGGTAAGAGCACAGAAAGTACTTCAGGCAGCAGCACAGACAATTCTACAAGTAAGAAATCAGAAACTTCTTCAAATGACAAGACTGGCAGTTCTTCAAGTTCAGGGACTACATCAGGAACAACATCAGAAAGTAAAGTGGATTAAAGATGATCGTAAGAGTGTATGTTTTAACAGACGTACGCTCTTAATTTTTGCAGGAAATCTTTTCCGGAGAGGAGCTGGATATGAAGAAAGAACAGGTATTGCTTATTGAAGATGATGCAGATATAAGAGAAGGCGTACGGATTCTTTTAGAAAGTGAAAATTATTGTGTGGAAGAAGCGGAAAATGGAAAAAGTGGATTAGAACTGTTGAGTGATGAAACAGACCTGGTGATCTTAGATATTATGATGCCCGGGATGTCAGGACTTCGTACGTGTGAAGAAATCCGCAAAGTATCCAATGTGCCGGTTCTTTTTTTGACGGCAAAAGCTCAGGAATCAGACAAACTGATCGGTCTGATGGCGGGTGGAGATGATTATCTGGCCAAGCCTTTTTCTTATGCAGAATTATTGGGAAGAGTCAAAGCACTTTTGCGTCGGTACAATATATACAGAGGCAGAAATAATGAAGTCCGTGAAGAAGCAGAACCTTATCTGCGGCGATAACATTTTTTGTATATTGTGCCATCAATTATGCAGGAGAAATGCTCATTAACAAGTATTATGACAGCTCAGAGCAGGAAGAAAAAAAGAATGAGTATTACATACAAGAGCTGCAGAAATATATCCATGAGAAAAATATCAGTTCTAAGGATGCAGACCAGTTAAACAGGTGGGTTGAACAACAAAAGGTGTTGCATGTCCGGGTATATAAGGGTGATATTGTAGTATTTGAATCGGAATATCCGGAACAAAAATTATGGGAAGAGGAGATTCCGGCAAATGAATATGAGTGGATGGATTATTACCCGATCGAATTTGCAGATGGTTCGGCTCAGGTGAACATATGGGGAATCTATGATTATCAATTTTATCACTATGCGATGATCGTTGAGGTACTTTTTTCATTTCTTCTGTTTTTACTGCTTGTTCTTATCGGAATACGCAGAAAGATGGATTACATTTTACAGCTTAGTAAGGAGATTCAAATATTAGAGGGCGGAAGCCTGGAATATGCGATTACTGTAAAAGGGAAGGATGAGTTGTCCAAGCTCGCCGAAGGAATTGAGAATATGCGAAAATCGTTTCAGAGGATGATTCATAAGGAGACAGAGATTGTAAGAGAAAACCAGAAAATTGTGACGGAGATGTCGCATGATCTCAGAACGCCGATTACTTCGATCATGCTGTATACAGAAATTCTGAAAAAAGGAAAGTATGAAAATGAAGCACAGTTGTTGGAATATCTGAAAAAGATCGATCAGAAAGCACGTCGTATGAAGCAGCTTTCGGAGCATTTGTTCGAATATTCTCTGCTTTCCGGAGAAGATGAGGTAAAATTGGAAGAACCAGATAATTTTGAGACATTACTATATGATCTTTTTTCAGAAACGTGCAGTTATCTGGAACAGAGGGGATTTCAGACGATTTTTCAAGTCCGGTGGCCGGATAAAAAAATCAGATTCGGCTTTCGGGAGAAAAAACGCAGAGTAATGGAATCGGATTACAGAGCATAAAAAATATGATGGAAAAAATGACGGGAAAATGTGCGGTTATGAAGGAGAAGAATGGGTTTCGGATTACGATTTTGTTCCCGGTTGCAGACAGCTAATGCGTCAAACAAGAGCATCAAATATATGAAAAAAACATAAAAAGAAAGACATTTTTAAAATTCAATGGTAAAATGTAACTATCTGATGGAAAATAGACGTATAGCGTAGGAAAGGCGGAGCAGTATGGAAAATTTTAATTTTTGTGTTGGTACCAGAATTTTATTTGGAAAAGGACAGGAAGAAAAGCTGCCGGAGCTTTTACGCCCATATGGAAATAAGGTACTGTTGACATATGGCGGCGGAAGTATCAAACGGACAGGACTTTATGACAGGATTAAAAACCTGCTTCATGAGTTTGAGATATTTGAACTTGGCGGGATCGAGCCGAATCCGAGGATTGAGAGTGTCTATGCGGGTGCGGAAATCTGCAAGGAAGAGGATATCGATGTGATTCTTGCAGTAGGAGGCGGCAGTACGATCGACTGTTCCAAAGCCATTGCGGCTGCTGCATATTATGAGGGAGATGCGTGGGATCTGATCTTACATCCGGATTGGATTGAAAAAGCACTTCCAATCTGTACAGTGCTGACGCTTTCTGCAACAGGAAGTGAGATGGATAATGGCGGAGTGATCACCAATCTGAAGACGAAAGAAAAACTGGGCTTTGGAAATCCGCTGTTGCTGCCGAAGGCATCTGTTCTGAATCCGGAGAATACATTTACGGTACCTGCAAGCCAGACGGCAGCAGGCAGTGCAGATATTATGTCACATATTCTGGAGGTGTATTTTGATACCAGAAGGGCAGCGGTTCCGGATCGAATCAGTGAAGGGCTTTTAAAAACTGTGATCCAGTATGCGCCGATCGCAGTGCGTGAGCCGGAAAATTATGAAGCACGTGCAGAGTTGATGTGGACGTCTTCGCTGGCGATCAACGGAATCTGTTCCACAGGAAAAGACTGTGCATGGAGCTGTCATCCGATGGAACATGAGCTGAGTGCTTATTATGATATCACACATGGAGTGGGGCTCGCGATCCTGACTCCGCGCTGGATGCGATATATTCTGAATGAACATACGGTAGAAAAGTTTGCAGAATATGCAAAAAATGTATGGGGAATCGCAGAAAAAGCGGATCTTTTTGAAACTGCAAACGCAGGAATTGATGCGACAGAGGAATTCTTAAAAAGCCTGGAAATCCCGATGACCTTGTCTGAGGTAGGGATTACAGAAGAACATTTTACAGAAATGGCAGAACATGCAGTGATCTTTGGCGGACTGTTAGAGGCATATGTTCCGCTGAAAGCAGAAGATGTTGTGAATATTTATAGAATGTGTATGTAAAGAATTTCGAAGAAGGAGGAAATGACAATGGAGACATTACAGTTAAGAGAGGAATTTTACTGGACTGGAATTGTAGATGACCAGCTTCGTGTATTTGACATTATTATGTATACAGAGTTTGGAACAACTTATAATTCTTATATTTTAAAAGCAGGGGATAAGACGGTTCTGTTTGAGACGGCAAAAGCAAAGTTTTTTGACGAATATCTGGAAAAATTAAGTGAGATTACGGATATCAGAAAGATCGATTATCTGGTAGTCAACCACACTGAACCGGATCATGCAGGAAGTGTAGAGCGACTTTTGGAACTGAACCCGGGACTTAAGATTATTGCTACAGGATGTGCCATCGGATTTTTAAAGGAGATTGTAAACGGAGAATTTACGGCGATTCCGGTGAAAGACAATGAGACCATGAAGATAGGCAATAAGACGCTGCGGTTTTTGAGCGTGCCGAATCTGCACTGGCCGGATACGATGTACACTTATATAGAAGAAGAGCAGATTTTAGTGACCTGCGATTCTTTTGGTTCTCATTATGGATTCCATGATATTTTGTTAAGCAAGGTGACACAGTGGGACGATTATGTGCGTGCCACAAAATATTATTTTGACAATATTATCGGACCGTTTAAGCCGTTTATGTCTAAAGCACTGGCAAGAGTGCGGGAGTTGGATCTGAGTATGATCTGTACCGGACATGGACCGGTGATCGATGACAAGATTTCGTGGATGTTGGATACTTATGAAGAGTGGTGTACTGTCGTGAATCCAAATCCGAAGAAAACAGTGATCATTCCGTATGTAAGTGCTTATGGATATACTGCCCAGCTTGCGCAGAAGATCGCAGAAGGAATAAAGGCCAGCGGAGATATAGATGTGCGCTGCTATGATATGGTAGAGGCAGATCAGGCAAAAGTGCTGGAAGAACTCGGTTTTGCAGACGGAATCCTGTTTGGAACACCTACCATTGTGGGAGAGGCACTTAAGCCAATCTGGGATCTGACGACTTCTATCTTTGCAGGGACACATGGCGGAAAACTGGCCAGTGCATTCGGCAGTTATGGATGGAGCGGGGAAGGTGTTCCTCATATAATCGAACGATTGAAACAGCTGCGGATGAGAGTAGCAGACGGATTTCGTGTGCGGTTTAAACCGGGCGAGGACAATCTGATCGACGCATTTGACTATGGATATAATTTCGGATGTATCCTTCAGAATAAAGAAAATAAAAGAGCAGAAAAAAGCGGTGCACGTCAGCTTGTAAAATGTCTGGTCTGTGGAGAAATCTTTGATTCTTCACTGGAAGTGTGTCCGGTCTGCGGCGTCGGAAAAGAGAATTTTGTTCCGGTGGACGCACAGGAAAGTGAGTTTTCCAATGATACAAAGGATTTCTATGTGATCCTTGGAAACGGAACTGCAGGCTGGAATGCTGCGGCTGAGATCAGAAAGAGAAATAAAACAGCTTCCATTCTGATGATCTCCAATGAGCCTTACCGCACGTATAACCGACCGATGCTGACAAAGTCGATCATGGCAGATTTGGATGAGGAGCAGATCGCGGTGCAGAATGCAGGCTGGTATGAGGAGCAGAATATCCAGCAGGTTCTGGATATGGAGGTGGTTGCGATCCATCCGGAAACAAAAGAAATCGAACTGGAAGGCGGTTTAAAGTTTGTTTATACAAAGCTGATCTACGCATTGGGATCTGAGTGTTTCATTCCACCAATCGCAGGAGCGGAAAAAAAAGGTGTGATCGCAATCCGCCGTTTGGATGATACGAAAAAGGTGGCGGCAATGCTGCCGGATGTGGAGCATGTTGTTGTAATCGGAGGCGGAGTTCTGGGACTGGAGGCTGCCTGGGAATTGAAGAAGGCCGGCTGTCAGGTGACGGTTCTGGAAGCGGCTTGTCAGTTGATGGGACGTCAGCTTGACGACGCGGCAGGTGAGATGCTCAAGCACATCAGCGAACAGCAGGGCGTGCAGATTTACACAGGTGTCAGCATTGCTTCTATTGACGGTGAAGACAATGTGACAGGAGTGACTTTGGCAGATGGAAGAACTTTCCCGGCAGAGCTGGTGATTGTATCTGCAGGAGTCCGTGCAAATACGGTGCTGGCTAAGACGGCCGGAATCGAAGTGGACCGTGCGGTGATCGTCAATTCTAAAATGGAGACGAATGTGCCGGATATTTATGCATGTGGTGACTGTGCACAGTATGACGGTCTCAACTATGCAATCTGGCCGGAAGCATCTGAACAGGGAAAAGTGGCAGGAGCGAATGCGGCAGGAGAAGAGATGGAATATGAGACAGTTCCGGCGGCACTGAGCTTCCACGGAATGAGAACCGCATTGTTTGCAGCAGGAGACAACGGAAAAAATCCAAATCTGGTATACAAGACGATTGAATTGAAGGATATGGGCAAAAAACAGTATCAGAAATACTATTTCCTGAACAACCGTCTTTGTGGCGTGATCCTGATCGGGGATGTGAGCCGTATGGCGGAGATGACACAGGCACTGGAAGAGCATGTACAGTACCAGGAGTTAAAATTGTAAGAAACAGAATAAAAAGATAAGAAAAAGTGCAGAGCGAAAAAGAGCTCTGCACTTTTTGTGCATTCTCTGACGGTCAGAGAGACAGATTATTCACCGAAGAAAAGGCGCATATCGTGTTCAACTGTATCAATTCCTGAAATCTGGAAATTTTCGATCAAAAGCTTCGTTACATTAGGACTTAAAAATGCCGGAAGTGTAGGTCCCAGATGAATATTTTTCACTCCGAGGGAAAGTAAGGCAAGCAGGACGATCACAGCTTTTTGTTCATACCACGCGATATTGTAAATAATCGGCAGCTCATTGATGTCATTTAATTCAAAAATTTCTTTCAGTTTCAGAGCGATTACTGCGAGGGAGTAGGAGTCATTGCACTGTCCTGCATCCAGAACACGTGGAATTCCGTTAATATCACCCAGATTCAGTTTGTTATACTTATATTTGGCACAGCCTGCCGTTAAAATGACAGTGTCTTTTGGGAGCGCTTTCGCAAAATCCGTGTAGTAGCTGCGGCTTTTTGCACGCCCGTCACAGCCTGCCATCACAACAAATTTCCGGATCGCCCCGGATTTGACAGCAGAAACAACCTGATCTGCAAGAGCGAAAACCTGTGCATGGGCAAATCCACCGATAATTTCACCACGTTCAATTTCCAAAGGCGGTGCGCAGTGTTTTGCCTGTTCGATCAGCTTGGAGAAATCTTTGTTTTTTTCAGGTATGTCGTCAATATGCTGACAGCCGGGAAATCCAGCCGCACCGGTAGTGTACAGGCGGTCTTTGTAAGTGTCCTTTGGAGGAACGATACAGTTGGTTGTCATCAGGATCGGTCCATGGAAAGACTCGAACTCTTCTTTTTGTTTCCACCATGCATTTCCATAGTTTCCTCTGAAGTGAGAATATTTTTTGAATGCAGGATAGTAGTGTGCTGGAAGCATCTCAGAATGTGTATAGACATCAATTTCGGTTCCTTCGGTTTGCTCAAGAAGCATTTCCAGATCTTTCAGATCATGACCGGAAATCAGAATCCCCGGATTTTTACCGACTCCAATATTGACTTTTGTTATTTCCGGATTTCCATAGGCTTCTGTATTTGCCTGATCTAAAAGTGCCATTCCGGAAACACCGTATTTACCGGTTTCAAGTGTCAGATTCACCAGATCTTCCACGGTCAGGGTATCATCCAGCGTTGCTGCGAGAGCGCGTTGGAGGAAGGTATCCAGTTCTTTATCTTCTTTTAAAAGAACATTGGCATGTCTGGAGTATGCAGATAATCCTTTCAGTCCGTAAGTGATCAGTTCACGCAATGAACGGATATCTTCATCCTTTGCTGATAAAACTCCTACAGTGGCAGCTTTGGCTGCAAATTCAGAAGGGGCTGCAGACCATCGGGCAGCCTCCGGCAATTTTTCCGGATTTTTCAGTTGTAAAAGAAGCACTTTTTTGATCTGAAGTGTCTTTTCAATCTGGGAAGTGATCATTTCGGGATCAAAATTGGCATTTGTAATCGTTGTGAAGAGATTTTTGGTAATCAGCTGATTGATTTCACCGGTCACGTTTAAATCTTCCCGGCGCATCTGCGTTGTCACTGCAGATAATCCTTTCGTCACCCAGACAAGCAGATCCTGCAGTGCGGCTACGTGTGGTGTTTTTCCACATACGCCCATTTTTGTGCATCCGGTACACCCGGCTGTTTCCTGACATTGATAGCAAAACATATTTTGTTCCATTTTGATAATCCTCCTGTGGTTTCAATAAGGTTCGAAGATAAAAATTTCGAATAGTGATTCAAGTTATGGGAGGATTATAGCGCATGGAACAAGGAAAGTATGTTGTTATAACAACGAAAAAGAGAAAATGTATATAGAAATATTGGGGAGCTAAGATCTTATCAGAAAAGATTTTAAGGAGACGTTAGAACATGTGTTACTTGATAGCGAAACAGATTGATTAGGTCGGCTGTGTTGCATGGAAAACAACGTATGGAGAGTATGAACCAGATCATTTTGTTGGTTCAGAGGCAGAATTTGAAAAAGGAGTTGTAAATATGTAATAGAAGTTATAGTGAAAAAGTATATCACAGTACAGAACAAACATTCGATTTTGCTCTGTACTTTTATTTTATATTTTGATATAATAACGGCAGGGAATAAGTGTGAGCAAAATATGCCTATACTGATAAGGAGAAAATGTGGATCACTTTGAATTAGTATCAGAATACGCCTGCTTATCATAGTGAACAATAAAAACCTTGCCGTGCAGCTTTACGGTGAGTTTAAGGAGTCCTTCCCGGAGATCGCGGTGGAATAATTCGTGAGCTGGAATGTCAGGGGGGGGGGAAACGAGTGCTATTTGGTGCTTTAGTACCGAATAGTATGGATTTTTCGGATGGAATGATTATTGTCCGATATCAGAGGAAGAGATTATAGAGTTTTGCGAAGATTAGAGTAAGAAAAATGAAAGGATGTGAATAGATGGATAACATTCAAAAGGAAAATTTTTATAATAAAGTAATAGAGTTATTCCAAAATGCAAAAAAAAAATTATCAGTTGCAGTAAATATGACGATGGTATACTCATATTATGAAGCAGGGCGAATGATTATTGAAGAGGAACAGGATGGAAAAGAACGTGCAGCATATGGAAAGTACATATTAAAAGAATTATCAAAGAGGTTAACGCAAAAATTTGGGCGAGGTTACTCGTATGATAATTTAAAATTGATGAGAAAATTTTATCTGGTATATTCTAAAGATTCAATTGGGGAAACGGTGTTTCCCCAATCTGAAAACTTGCCGACTACAAAAGAAGGAAGAAAATTTTATTTGAGTTGGTCTCATTATCTTATTTTAATGAGAATAAGTAAGATTGAAGAACGTCATTTTTACGAAATAGAAGCATATAGAAATGGCTGGAGTAAAGATGAATTGGCACGTCAGTATGGTAGTTCGCTATATGAACGTTTGTCATTGAGCAGAAATAAGGAAGAAGTAATGCGTCTTGCAACAGAAGGACAAATGCTTGAAAAGCCAGAAGATATATTCAAAGATCCGTATATTTTAGAGTTTACAGGACTTCCGGAAATGGTTACTTATTCTGAAACGGAATTGGAAAATCGAATTATAGATAATTTGCAGAAGTTCCTATTAGAATTAGGGAGAGGATTTACATTTGTAGGCAGACAGGTTAGATTTACATTTGAAGAAGAGCATTTTAGAGTTGATTTGGTGTTTTATAATCGTTTATTGCGTTGTTTTGTATTGTTTGATTTGAAAATTGGCCAGTTAAAGCATCAAGATATAGGACAGATGCAGATGTATGTCAATTATTATGACCGAAAAGTTAAATTGGACGATGAAAATGCAACAATAGGTATTATAATTTGTAAAGATAAGAAGGATGCTATTGTAGAAATGACATTGCCTAAGGATAGTAATCAGATATTTGCGAGTAAATACGAAACGGTACTTCCTAGTAAAGAAGAATTACAAACAGTGTTGGAAGACAAAAATTTTGAATAAATAAATGATGAATACTCGACGGAGCATTTTGCATTCCGTTACGAATATATTTGAAAATGTGGCTGACAGTAAGCATACGAAAAGTCACACATGGAGGATTTTGCTATGGATAGATTCATTTTGAAAGCCCCATATAAGCCAACCGGAGACCAGCCACAGGCGATTGCAGAGCTTGTGAAAGGGTTCAAGGAAGGCAACCAATGCCAGACTTTACTGGGGGTTACGGGTTCTGGAAAGACTTTTACGATGGCAAACGTGATCCAGCAATTACAGAAGCCGACACTGGTCATCGCTCATAATAAAACACTTGCTGCGCAGCTCTACGGAGAATTCAAGGAGATGTTCCCCGAGAACGCAGTAGAATATTTTGTCTCCTACTACGACTACTATCAGCCCGAAGCCTACGTCCCATCCTCGGATACCTACATCGCCAAGGATTCAGCAATCAATGATGAGATTGATAAGCTGCGGTTATCTGCTACGATGGCACTGGCAGAGCGCAGAGATGTGATCATTGTGGCGAGTGTTTCCTGTATCTATGGACTGGGAAGTCCGGTAGACTATCAGAACATGGTGATTTCTCTGCGTCCGGGGATGATCAAGGACAGAGATGAAGTTGTAGCAAAGCTGATTGAGATTCAGTATGACAGAAACGACATGGACTTTCATCGTGGAACATTCCGGGTTCGGGGAGATGTTTTGGAAGTGATTCCGGCATATGAGTCAGACGTTGCGATCCGAATTGAATTTTTTGGTGATGAAGTGGATAGAATCACAGAGGTGGACATTCTTACAGGAGAGATCAAAGACGAGTTAAAGCATGTAGCGATTTTCCCGGCATCTCATTATGTGGTGGATAAAGAGAATATCAACCGCGCCGTCAAGGCGATTGAAGAAGAGCTGGAAGAGCGCGTCAAAGAATTTAAAAGACAGGATAAGCTGTTAGAAGCGCAGCGGATTGCTGAGCGGACAAATTTTGATATTGAGATGATGAAAGAGACAGGATTTTGCTCTGGGATTGAAAACTATTCCCGTCATCTGGCAGGATTGGCGCCCGGACAGGCTCCATATACACTGATTGATTATTTCCCGGATGATTTTGTAATTATGATCGATGAGTCTCATAAGACGATTCCGCAGATTGGAGGAATGTATTCCGGGGATCAGTCGAGAAAGTCGACGTTGGTGGATTATGGATTCCGTCTTCCTTCTGCGAAAGACAACCGCCCGTTGAATTTTGAAGAGTTTGAAAGTAAGATCAATCAGGTATTGTTTGTGTCAGCAACCCCGGGAGTTTATGAAGAGGAGCATGAGCTTCTGCGGGCAGAGCAGGTGATTCGTCCGACAGGGCTTTTAGATCCGGAAGTAGAAGTGCGTCCGGTAGAAGGTCAGATTGATGATCTGATCGGTGAGATCAATCAGGAAATTTCCAGGAAAAATAAAGTGCTGGTTACAACTCTGACAAAACGGATGGCAGAGGATCTGACAGATTATATGCGGGAAATCGGGATTCGCGTAAAATATTTGCATTCCGATGTGGATACATTAGAACGGACGGAGATCATCCGTGATATGCGTCTGGATGTATTTGATGTACTCGTGGGAATTAATCTTTTGAGAGAAGGTCTGGATATTCCGGAGATTACGCTGGTGGCAATTCTGGACGCAGATAAAGAAGGATTTTTACGTTCCGAGACTTCTCTGATTCAGACGATCGGGCGTGCGGCACGAAATTCGGAAGGTCACGTGATCATGTACGCAGACAAACTGACAGACTCGATGCGTCTGGCAATTGATGAGACGGAAAGACGACGCAAGATTCAGATGGCATACAATGAAGAACATGGCATTACGCCAAAGACCATTCAGAAGGCGGTCCGCGATCAGATCAGTATTTCCAAAAAAGTAGCAGCAGAAGAACTGAAGCTGGAGAAAGATCCAGAGTCTATGAGCAGGAAAGAACTGGAGAAGTTGATCGGAGAAGTTACGAAGCGAATGAAGAAAGCGGCAGCAGAGCTGGATTTCGAATCAGCGGCAGAATTAAGAGATAAATTGATTGAGCTGAAACAGATATTGAATGAGATCGAATAATTATGATATAAATGGGAAAGGAATTTTACATGGGAAAAAAGATGGACGCCAGACAGTATATCAGAATACGCGGCGCGAATGAGAATAATTTGAAAAATATAGATGTTGACATCCCCAGAAATGAACTGGTAGTGCTGACAGGACTGAGTGGTTCGGGAAAATCATCCCTGGCTTTTGATACAATTTATGCCGAGGGGCAGAGAAGATATATGGAATCGCTTTCTTCCTATGCAAGGCAGTTTCTTGGTCAGATGGAGAAACCGGATGTGGAAAGTATAGAAGGGCTTTCTCCGGCGATTTCTATTGATCAGAAATCGACCAATCACAATCCTCGCTCTACCGTGGGTACAGTGACAGAGATCTATGATTATTTCCGACTGCTCTATGCGAGAATCGGGATTCCACATTGTCCGAAATGCGGAAAAGAGATTAAAAAGCAGACGGTGGATCAGATGGTAGATCAGGTGATGGCACTTCCGGAAGGTACAAAGATCCAGTTGCTTGCTCCTGTCGTAAGAGGCAGGAAAGGAACCCATGCAAAGCTGTTTGAACGGGCAAAGAAGTCAGGATATGTGCGTGTTCGTGTAGACGGGAATCTGTATGAATTGTCAGAGGATATCGCACTGGATAAAAATATCAAACATAATATTGAGATTATTGTAGACCGTCTTGTTGTGAAACCGGGAATTGAAAAACGAATGACAGATTCCGTGGAAAGTGTACTTTCACTTGCGGAAGGGCTTCTGATCGTAGATATCATCGGCGGAGAACCGATGAATTTCAGTCAGAGTTTTTCCTGCCCGGACTGTGGAATTAGTATTGAAGAAATTGAGCCGAGAAGTTTCTCGTTCAACAATCCGTTTGGTGCCTGCCCGACTTGTTTTGGGCTGGGATACAAGATGGAATTTGATGAGGATTTGATGATACCGGATCCGACACTCAGCATTCAGCAGGGAGCAATCGCAGTGATGGGCTGGCAGTCCTGTACAGAAAAATCAAGCTTTACACGTGCAATTTTAGATGCGTTGTGTGAAGAATACCATTTTGATCTGGAGACGCCGTTTCAGGACTATCCGAAAGAGATTCACGATGTTTTGATTTACGGAACAAACGGGAAATCTGTGAAAGTACATTACAAAGGACAGCGTGGAGAAGGTGTTTATGATGTGGTCTTTGAAGGACTGATCAAAAATGTGGAGCGCCGCTATCGCGAAACGGGGTCTGAGACAATGAAGGCAGAGTATGAGACTTTTATGCGGATTACTCCATGTTCCGAATGTAAAGGTCAGAGATTGAAAAAAGGTTCTCTTGCGGTAACTGTGGGAGAGAAAAATATTGCAGAACTCACAGCATTTTCAATCGATAAGCTGCAGAAATTTTTACAGGGGCTGGAACTGACAGAGACGCAGCTGCTGATCGGAGAACAGATCTTAAAAGAAATCAAAGCGCGGATTCAGTTTTTGCTGGATGTAGGACTGGACTATCTGACGCTTGCCAGAGCGACAGGGACACTGTCCGGCGGGGAAGCGCAGAGAATCCGGCTGGCAACTCAGATTGGTTCCGGACTTGTTGGTGTGGCCTATATTCTGGATGAACCGAGTATCGGATTGCATCAGCGGGACAACGACAAGTTACTTGCCACATTGAAGCATCTCCGCGATTTGGGAAATTCTCTGATTGTAGTGGAGCATGACGAAGATACGATGCTGGCGGCTGACTGCATTGTGGATATCGGTCCGGGAGCTGGAGAGCATGGTGGACAGGTTGTTGCAGTGGGAACGGCTCAAGAGTTGATGGCAAACGAAAAATCAGTGACCGGAGCGTATCTGAGCGGACGCCTCAAGATCCCGGTTCCGGAAAAAAGAGAGAAACCGACCGGATATTTGAAAGTAGTAGGCGCAAAAGAAAATAACCTGAAAAATATCAATGTCAAGTTTCCGTTGGGAATCATGACATGTGTGACAGGAGTGTCCGGTTCCGGAAAAAGTTCTCTTGTCAATGAGATTTTATACAAAACACTTGCCAAAAAACTGAACCATGCAAGAACAATTCCGGGAAGGCATACGAGAATTGAAGGGCTGGAGCAGGTAGATAAAGTGATCGACATTGATCAGTCTCCGATTGGAAGAACACCGCGTTCCAATCCGGCAACATATACGGGTGTATTTGATTTGATTCGTGATTTGTTCGCAGCAACACCGGATGCAAAAGCGAGAGGCTATAAAAAAGGAAGATTTAGCTTCAATGTGAAGGGCGGACGCTGTGAGGCCTGCAGCGGAGATGGAATCATTAAGATTGAGATGCATTTCCTGCCGGATGTATACGTACCGTGTGAAGTGTGTGGAGGAAAACGCTATAACAGAGAAACTCTGGAAGTGAAATATAAAGGAAAGACAATTTATGATGTATTGAACATGACGGTGGAAGAGGCGTTGGAATTTTTTGAACATGTTCCGAGTATCCGGAGAAAAATGGAAACACTCAATGATGTTGGTCTGTCTTATATCCGACTGGGACAGCCATCTACGACATTATCCGGAGGAGAAGCCCAGAGAATCAAACTGGCAACAGAGTTAAGCCGCAGAAGTACAGGAAAGACGGTATATATTCTGGATGAGCCTACAACAGGACTACATTTTGCAGATGTGCATAAGCTGACAGAGATTTTGCGACGTTTATCAGGTGACGGCAATACGGTGATCGTGATTGAACATAATCTGGATGTGATCAAAACAGCAGATTATATTATCGATATTGGTCCGGAAGGCGGAGATAAAGGTGGTACAGTCGTAGCGAGCGGGACACCGGAAGAAATTGCAGCAAATGAGAAATCGTATACAGGCAAATATATTGCCGCAATTCTGAATAAAAAATAAAAATGTGCAAAAGGGGTTTCCAAGTGAAATAAATTTTATTATACTTAACTATGCGAGTATCTGAAGCCGAAGAGAAGACAGATTATAAATGAACTGAGAAATACAAAAGAGGGGAAAAAGAATTTGTAAGGCTGGAGGAGAAAAGATGGCTGTAGATATCGGAATAGATTTGGGAACCGCAAGTGTTCTTGTATACGTGAAAGGAAAAGGGGTTGTTTTAAAAGAACCATCTGTAGTAGCGTTTGACAGAGATACGAATGTAATAAGAGCGATCGGAGAGGAAGCACGGCTGATGTTAGGCAGAACACCGGGCAATATTGTAGCAGTACGTCCTCTCAGGCAGGGTGTGATCTCAGATTATACAGTAACTGAAAAGATGATTCAGTACTTTGTAAGAAAAGCAATCGGAAAAAGAACGTTTAAGAAGCCAAGAATCAGCATTTGTGTACCGAGCGGTGTGACAGAAGTAGAAAAAAGAGCTGTAGAAGAAGCTGCGTTTGCGGCAGGAGCAAGAGAAGTACATCTCATTGAAGAGCCGGTGGCAGCAGCAATCGGAGCAGGAATAGATATCGGAAAGCCATGTGGTAATATGATCGTGGATATTGGAGGCGGAACTGCAGATATTGCTGTAATTTCGCTGGGTGGCGCGGTCGTGCATACCTCGATTAAAATTGCCGGGGATGATTTTGATGAAGCAATTGTACGGTATATGCGGAAAAAGCATAACCTTCTGATCGGGGAGCGGACTGCTGAAGATATTAAGATCAAAGTCGGCACGACATATCCTCTGATTGAGGAAGAGAGTATGGAGGTCAGAGGGAGGAATCTGGTGACAGGGCTTCCAAAGACGGTAACAGTGACTTCCTCGGAGACAGAAGAAGCACTTCGCGAGACATCAGGGAAGATTGTGGAAGCGGTTGTTTCGGTATTGGAACAGACTCCGCCGGAGCTGTCTGCCGACATTCTGGATCGGGGGATTGTTCTGACTGGCGGTGGGGCAATGCTGCGAGGTCTGGAAGAGCTGATAGAGGAAAAGACAGGTATCAATACAATGACGGCAGAAGATCCGATGAAAGTAGTAGCGATCGGAACCGGACAGTTTGTGGAATTTATGAGTGGCAGGAAGGATTTCTGAGAAGAAATCAGGATGGGACAGGCTGCTTCGGCAACAGAATGAAGATTCTGTATGTCGGGGGAGTCTGTCTTCTATTGTAGGACTGTTAAACAGAAAAAATATGCAAGAATACATGTATACAATGTTGAGGCTGCATAAAATGGGAGGAAGAAGTGGAGATTGTAACAGGATACGTGGAACATATTGTGTTTCGCAATGAAGAAAATGGATATACAGTATTTCAGCTGGAAAGTGAAGCGGGCGAAGTAACCTGTGTAGGAACCCTGAATTTTATCAGCGAAGGAGAGCGCCTGGAAATTAAGGGAGATTATGTGAATCACAATATTTACGGAAGCCAGTTGAAAATCAGTTCTTACGAGATGAAGGAACCGGAAGATCTGATCTCCATAGAGCGGTATCTTGGTTCCGGTGCGATCAAAGGAGTCGGTGCAACTCTGGCAGGAAGAATTGTAAGGAAGTTTAAAACAGACACCTTTCGTATTATAGAAGAAGAGCCGGAACGGCTTGCAGAAGTGAATGGAATCAGCGAACGCAAAGCAAGGGAGATCGCGCTGCAGGTGGATGAGAAAAAAGGAATGCGCAAAGTGATGATTTATTTACAGAACTTTGGAATCAGTACAGCACTGGCAGCAAAAATCTATCAGAAGTATGGCAGTAAAGTGTATGAGATCCTGGAAACCAATCCTTACAAACTTGCGGATGATATCGAAGGTGTTGGGTTTAAAACTGCGGATGAGATTGCGGCAAAGATTGGAATACATACAGACTCTGATTTCCGGATCCAAAGCGGGATTTTTTATGTGCTTCAGCAGTCCATGACAGAAGGACATGTATATTTGCCGAAGAATGTTTTAGAGGTAAGGACCTCCAGGCTTCTTGGTGTTGAGATTGAAGGAATTGAAAAATATATCATGGATCTTTGCATGGAACGAAAGACAGTTATGAAAGAAATAGAAGGAGAGATCCGTATCTACCCGTCCCGCTTTTATTATATGGAACTGAATGTTGCCCGTATGCTGAATGATCTGGATATTGACTGCGCGATGCCGGAAGATATGATGGAAAAACGACTGCGAAAAGTGGAGGAGCTGGAACAGATTTCACTGGATCCAATGCAACATCAGGCGGTGATCGAATCGATCAAGCATGGACTTTTGATCCTGACAGGAGGACCCGGAACCGGAAAGACAACAACAATCAACACCATGATTCAGTTTTTTGAGAGCGAGGGGATGAGTATTCTTCTGGCAGCGCCGACAGGGCGTGCAGCAAAGCGCATGACAGAAGCGACAGGTTATGAAGCGCAGACGATTCATCGTCTGCTTGAAGTCAGCGGAAATCCAGAAGAAGAAGGAAATGTCAATGGATTTTTAAGAAATCGCGACAATCCACTGGAAACAGATGTGCTGATCATTGATGAAATGTCCATGGTAGATCTGACCTTGATGCATGCACTCCTTACAGCAGTTGTGCCCGGAACAAGATTGATTTTGGTGGGGGATGTCAATCAGCTGCCGTCGGTAGGACCGGGAAGTGTATTAAAAGATACGATTGCATCGAATAAATTTCATGTGGTTACACTGACAAAGATTTTCCGTCAGGCGGGAGAAAGTGATATCGTACTGAATGCGCATAAGATTAATGCGGGTGAGCGCGTGATCATAAATAACAAAAGTCGTGATTTCTTTTTCCTGAAGCGACAGGAGGCGGATGTGATCATAGGAGTTGTGATCACACTGATCCAGAAGAAACTTCCGAAATATGTGGATGCATCTCCGTTTGATATTCAGGTGATGACACCGACAAGAAAAGGTCTGCTTGGAGTAGAGCGTCTGAATGTGATTTTGCAGAGATATTTAAATCCTCCGGATCCGAAGAAGGAAGAAAAGGAAGCAAACGGAAGGATTTTCCGTACCGGTGATAAAGTGATGCAGATCAAGAATAATTATCAGCTGGAGTGGGAAGTTTGTACAAAGTATGGGGTGACGGTAGATAAAGGAATGGGGATTTTCAATGGGGATATGGGAATCATCCGGGAGATCAGCTCCTATAAAGAAACTCTGACTGTTGAGTATGATGAGAAGCGACAGGTAGAATATCCGTTTGAGCTGTTGGATGAACTGGAACTGGCGTATGCGATCACGGTTCACAAATCCCAGGGAAGCGAATATCCGGCGGTGGTAATTCCGCTGCTTCCGGGACCAAAGCTGTTATATAATCGGAATTTATTGTATACAGCAGTGACAAGGGCAAAAAAATGTTTAACGATAGTTGGGAGTGAAGATACATTTCAGGAAATGATAAAAAACAAAAACGAACAGGAACGATACACAAGTTTGGACGAGCGTATACAAGAGTTTTAGAGCTGTTGTACCCTTCAGTTTGTCCATTTTGCGAAAATGTATACAAGTATGGAATCTGTCCTTCCTGTAAAGAAAAGATCGTGTATATCCGTCAGCCAAGATGCATGAAATGCGGAAAGCCATTGAGAAAGGAAGAGCAGGAGTACTGCCGTGATTGCCAAAAAAAGAAGTATGCGTTTGAAGCCGGGAAGAGTATCTGGGTGCATAAAGCACCGGTTTCGCAGGGAATTTACAGATTTAAATACAAAAACAGAAGATGTTATGGAGAAATTTTTGCTGCGGAAATGGCTGCAGAATTAGGAGATGCTGTGAAACAATGGAAAATAGAAGAAATTATACCAGTTCCGCTTCACAGATCCAGACAGAGGATAAGAGGTTACAATCAGGCACAAATTCTGGCGGAAGAACTTGGGAAAAGGCTGGATCTTCCCGTGAACAAAGATGCAGTAAAAAGAATTCAGAAAACGCGACCTCAGAAAGTGCTTGGGAGCAGAGACAGGATTCGAAATCTAAAAGGAGCATTTGGTGTCACAAAATCCTGGATTCCGAAAAAATGTGTGCTGGTCATCGATGATATTTATACAACCGGAAATACCATACACAGAGTGGCAAAGGTGTTGAAAAATGCAGGAGCACAAAAAGTATATTTTTTGACCATAAGCATTGGACAAGGACTCTGACAGTATGATATACTAAAAATGATGTTTAAAAGGCAATGGATCGAGGTGGAAACATGTTGGATAAAAGAAAAATACGATTGATGATCAAGATGGCTTCTTATGAAAAGCAGGGAGCAGAAGAGGATCTGAAAATCAGCAGTTATTATAAAAAGGATTATGTGAGTATGAATGTGTGGGCTACGGCAATCTGGTTTACCATCGGTTATGCAATCGTAGCGGCACTGATCGCATTCTGCACGTTGGAGCAGATTCTGGAAAAGCTTACGATACTAAAGCTTCTTCTCTTGATGGGAACGGCAGTAGGCGGTTATCTGATTCTTTTGATTCTTTATTGTACCGGTGCAAGGATGTTCTACAAGAGAAAACACAATCTTGCCAAGCAGCATGTGAAAAAATATTATCGGGATCTGTCCCGTCTTGAAAAGATAAACATGAAGGAGAAAAAATAATATGAGCACATTACTTGTATGGAAGGATCAGATAGAAAAAATTTATGCCAGATATTCTTTTTATATTGTAAAGATACTGCAGTTCGTGTTGGGATTATGTGTATTCGGACTGATCAATTCCAATATAGGATTTATGAAAGCATTATCCTCTACAGTTTGTACAGTTGGTCTTGCTGCTGTTACGGCCTTTCTTCCGGTCGGGATGCTGGCACTTGTAGCAGCCCTGCTTGTTCTGGTACATCTGTATGCACTGTCTTTGCCGGTAGCGGGATTATGTCTGGCAATTTTTCTGGTGATGTATATTTTTTATGTAAGATTTACACCTAAAAAATCATGGCTGGTGGTAGTGGCGGCAGTAGCAGTTGCTCTGAAGGTCCCATATGTGATCCCGGTTGTATTTGGGTTGCTCGGAGCGCCTTCATTTGCAGTTTCGATGATGCTGGGGACGATTGTTTATTATATGCTCCACACAGTAAAGCTGACGGCATCGGCATTTCAGAGTGGAGGGGTAAAAGAACTTCTGGATGGAATCATGGTATTTACAAAACAGATACTGGCCAACAAAGAGATGTGGATGATGGTAGTTGTTCTGCTCCTGGCGATGATGGTAGTATATGGGGTGAGAACAAGAGGCATCAGTCATGCGTGGAAGACAGCTTCCGTTGCGGGAGCAATCGTGGCGGCAGTGCTTCAGGTGTCAGGCTGTATGACATTGGATGTTTCCTTCCAGGCAAGTTTTATTTTACTGGATCTTGTGGTGACAGTAGCAGCAGGTCTGATAGCAGAATTTTTCTTCCTTTCTGTGGATTATTCAAGAACAGAGACATTACAGTTTGAGGACGATGAGTATTACTACTATGTAAAAGCGGTGCCGAAAGTAGGGGTTACATTACCTGAAAAACAGGTGAAGCATATTACAGAGCCTCATGAAGAACAGCCAAAGGAAGCAAAAGCAGCAGTAAATCTGAAGCCGGAGCCGATGGTTCAGGAAACGGTGGCGATTGATACGAGCCAGATCCAGGAAGCAGATCTGGAGAAAAATGTAGATGAACTTCTGCTGACGCAGAGTTTAAATGAAGAATTGAGACAGAATCAGAACGAGCCGGAGGATGACTTGAGTCTTACGAAAAGTCTTGGAGATTTGTGGACCAAGAAGCCTGGTTCTGGAGAATAGGATGAGGAGGTGACTGGATGGAAGACCGGATCAGAATTTTTTTAAACAATTACATAAATGGTTTATACTTTCCAACGGTACACCTGACAGATGTGATAGAGATATTGATCATTACAGTGATCGTGTATGAGATCATGCTGTGGATCAAGAATACAAAAGCGTGGATGCTCTTAAAAGGGATGATCATGCTGGGGGCATTCTTTTTGCTTGCCGCGATCTTTAAGATGCATACGATTTTATTTGTGGCAAAGGAGTCGATCAGCGTACTTGCAATAGCGGCAGTTGTCGTGTTCCAGCCGGAACTTAGAAGAGCTCTTGAAAAGCTGGGCGAAAAGAATTTTCTTACGAATGTTACTCTTTTTGATAAAAGCAAAGAAAATCAGCGCTTTTCCGATGAAACCCGAGACGGGATCGTGCGCGCATGCTTTGAGATGGGCAGTGTCTGCACAGGAGCGTTGATCGTTGTAGAGCAGGCGATTCATCTGACAGAGTATGAGGTGACGGGAATTGAACTGGATTGCAAGATCTCTTCACAGGTATTGGTCAATATATTTGAGCATAACACACCGCTTCATGACGGAGCAGTGATCATACGGGGAAATCGGATTACCTCAGCAACGTGTTACCTTCCTCTTTCAGATAATATGCAGATCAGCAAAGAACTGGGAACAAGACACAGAGCGGCGCTCGGAATGAGTGAGGTCTGTGATGCGCTGGTGATCGCAGTTTCGGAAGAGACAGGTCAGGTATCTGTTGCAATGGGCGGACAATTAGAGAGAGGAGTGTCAAAGGAGAGGCTTACAGAACGACTGAATCGGATTCAGTACAGATCAGCAGAGAAGAAAGCAAAAAAATGGAAAGGATGGCGCAGGAATGAAAAAGCATAAATACATGGAAAATCTGAGCTTGAAAGTGATTGCCCTGTTCTTCGCTGTATTTCTGTGGCTGATCGTGATAAACATTGATGATCCTGTTGACACACAGACGTTTGATAATATTCCGGTGGAAGTAAAAAATGAGCAGGTTGTAAAAAGTAAAGGAAAAATGTATCAGATTTTGGATGGGACAGAGAATGTAAGTGTAAAAGTGACGGCAAAGCGTGAAATACTGGAGAAACTGACATCTTCAGATTTCAGCGCGGTTGCTGACATGCAGGAAATGCAGATCAACAGTCTGATCCCGATCAAAGTTTCTGTAAAGCGATATAGCAGTGAGTGTAAAGCTGAGGCTTCGCCGAATAACCTGGTAGTGGAGATCAATGATGTCAAACAGAAGGTATTTCCTCTGACAGTCAGTGTGTCAGGAACGCCGCAGAATGGATGTATCATTGGCAACATGACTGTAAATCCTGAAAAGATTACGATCAAAGGCTCAGAACCGCTTGTAGAAAGCATTGAAAAAGCAGTGGTTAAAGTGGATGTGACGGGACGCGCAGATTCGGGAACTGTTCAGGGAAATCTGGTACTTTATGACAGTCAGGGTAATATTGTGGATCAGAGCAAGTTGAGCAATAACCTGAACACGGAGAAGGGAATTCAGGTAGAGATCCAGATGCTGAATACAAAAGACGTACCGATTACATATCAGCAGCCGGAGAATCTGAAAGAGAATTATATTTGCACAGGATGGACCTGTGAGCCGCAGACAATACAAGTCAGCGGTACAAAAGAGATGCTGGATACGATATCGGAGATAGAAATTCCGACATCGGAAATTGATGTCAGTGATGTTACTAAAAAAGTAGAAAAGACAGTGGATATCACGCAGTATCTTCCGGAGGGAATCAAACTGGTGGATGAGAATGCCAATACGATTTTGATCACTGTTATGATTGAGAAGGAGGGTTCCAGGATTATAGAATTCCCGGTAGAAGGAATTCAGGTTAATAATCTGAAAGACAAATATGAGCTTACGTTTGAATCAGATGAAGTGATCGAATTGAAGTTTATCGGAGAACAGACAACACTTGATCAGCTGGATATTACAAATGCAGTTTCGATTGATCTGCAGGACTGTAAATCTACAGGAGAGTATGAGGTTCCGGTATCGATTGAAGTGCCTGACGGAGTAGAATTGGAAAAACAGCCTACAATAAAAGTAAAGCTGACAGAAAAGGAAGATGAAACAGATCAGAAAGCCGATAAGAAATCTGACAGTACACAGGAGAAATCGGAAAAATAAGGGAGGAGACATAAAATGGTCAGTGGAAAGACAAAAATCAAGAATCCTACAGGACTGCATTTACGTCCGGCAGGATTATTCTGCAAAACAGCAATGCAGTTTGCAAGTAAGATCACGGTCAGAAAGCAGGCTCGAAATGAGGAGGTCACTGCCAATGCAAAAAGTGTACTGAGTGTACTTGGGGCATGTATCAAAAGCGGAGATGAGATCGAAGTGATCTGTGAAGGCTCTGATGAGACAGCAGCTCTTGCAGAGATGATCAGGATCATTGAGGATGGACTGGGAGAATAAAGGTTACAGAGCAAAGGAGAAAAACATGAACAAAGCAACATTAGTCGTAATGGCGGCAGGGATTGGAAGCAGATTTGGTGGCGGAATCAAACAGCTGGAACCGGTGGGACCAAACGGAGAGATTATTATGGATTACTCCATTTATGATGCAATGGAAGCCGGATTTGATAAGGTTGTATTTGTAATCAGAAAGGATCTGGAAAAAGATTTTAAAGAAGTGATCGGAAACCGGATTGAAAAGGTTGTAGAGGTTGCTTACGCATATCAGGAGGTAGATGATATTCCGCAGGCGTATCGGGAACGTTTTTCAGGTCGCACAAAGCCATGGGGAACCGGACAGGCAATTCTCTGCTGTAAGGATGTTGTAGACAGTCCGTTTCTGGTCATTAATGCAGATGATTACTATGGAAAGCAGGCATATGTGGAAGCGTACGAGTACCTTACAAGAGAGACAACATCAAAGGATGAGATCTGTATGGTCAGCTTTGTTTTGAAAAATACACTGAGTGATAACGGCGGGGTAACACGCGGAGTCTGTAAAGTAAATGAAAACGGATATCTTGCAGATATTGTGGAGACGTCCAATATTGAGAAATATGAGAGCGGAGCAGCCGTTCACAAGGGAGAAGAGTACATTCCAATCGATATTGAATCCAGCGTTTCCATGAATATGTGGGGACTTACGCCAGAGTTCTTCCAGATTCTGGAAAGTGGATTTGAGGCATTTGTAGCAAATACCCCGGCAGATAACTTGAAAGCAGAATATTTACTGCCGACGATCATTGGTGATCTTTTGGCGGAGAAAAAGCTTGCAGTAAAAGTGTTGACATCAAAAGATAAATGGTTTGGTGTGACTTATAAAGAAGATAAGGATTCCGTTGTTTCGGAATTGCAGGCTTTGATTCATGCGGGAGTTTATCCGAAAAAGTTATTCTGAAATAAAAAATAAGAGAGGGGGCGCAGCAAATCAGGTTGCGTTCCCTTTTGCCGCGTAAAAGTGGTCAGTATAAAAGTTGGAATTAAGGAGAGGACATAAGATTGCAGGAGTTAAAGAAAAAGCGCAGAAAGAGGCCGAAAAATGAGTTAGACAGAGGGGCGCAAAAAGAGCAGAAGAATCTGACGGATATAACGGAAGAACAGTTGAAAGTGAATATCGGGATCGTTCGTCTGGGAAACATGATAAAGGTGATTCAGATTGTGATGAAAGTGCTGCTGTGTATGTTAGCAGTGTTGTTCTCATTTCTGGCAATCTTGCTTCATGAAGCGGCAAACTGGATGCTGGCGACATGGACAAATCTGTCTATGGAGGAGCTTGTCGCTCAGTTAAAGACACCAATCCAGGGCACTAGTCATGAGGTACTCTGGGATTTTGTAGAGACTTGTATACCGGCCGCAGTGATGGCAGTGTTTTTTGTGGTATTGGTAATCGTAATGGTGCGAAAAACAAAGATTACAAAATGGGTGGTACAGATTGGAGCGGTTGCAGGTTCGATGGCACTGATTGTATCATCCGGACAGATGGTGTGGAATGAACTGGATGTTGGAGAATATCTGGAAAATCAGGATACGATCTCGATGTTTTTGCAGGAGAATTATATGGATCCGGCGTTGGTTCCGGTTACATTTCCCGAGCAGAAGAGAAATCTGGTGTACATTTTTATGGAGTCCATGGAATCCACGTACGCTTCAACAGATGTAGGCGGCGCTTTTGCAGAAAATGATATTCCGGAGATGACGCAGCTGGCAATGGAAAACGTTAATTTTTCGACGGGCGATATGCTGGGCGGTCTGATTCCTTCTGATGGTGCCACGTGGACAATGGGAGCTATGGTGGCGCAGACATCCGGGTTGCCGCTGAAGGTAAAGCTACGCGCGGAGAATATACAGGAAGATGTGCAAGTGCTTCCGGGAGCAACTGTTCTGGGTGATATGTTAGCGGTACAAGGCTACAAACAGGTTGTTATGTTTGGCTCAGAAGGGGAGTTTGCCGGAAGAAAACAGTATTTTGAGGGACATGGAAATTATGAAGTGAAAGATTTGCTCTACGCTCAGCAAAACGGTCTCATACCTCCGGATTATCGAGTGTGGTGGGGATATGAGGATCATAAATTGTACGATTTTGCAAGGCGGGAAGTAACAAATCTGGCTAACAGCGGACAACCATTTAACTTTACGATGCTGACTGTTGACACCCATTTTGAAGATGGATATGTTTGTGATCTGTGCCAGGATGAACATCCGGGCAATCAGTATGCAAACGTGATGTCCTGCGCTAGCAGACAGGTCGTGGATTTTGTGAACTGGTTGAAAGCACAGCCATTTTATGAGAATACCACGATTGTGATTGTAGGAGATCATTTGACGATGGACAGTGATTTTTGTCAGGATGTGCCGGAAGATTATACGCGAGGTGTATATAATACGATCATCAATGCTCCAATTGTTCCGGTCAATCAGAAAAACAGAATGGCGACAACAATGGATATGTTTCCAACGACAATTGCGGCATTGGGAGCACAGATTGAAGGGGATCGCCTGGGACTCGGAACAAATTTGTTTTCAGCAGAGCCGACTCTTGCAGAAAAAGTGGGAATGGATACCCTGAATAAGGAAATTAGAAAACGTTCTATTTTTTATGAACAGATAGCAGGAAAAGAAAATATTGATGATTCAGTCATGGATATGAAGTAAAAATGAAAAATTGAAGCATCTTAATAAATGTGCTATAGTGAAGTTAAGAAAATATGAAGAGGAAAAGCGATGGAAAAAATAAGTGTAGTTGTTTCATGCTATAACGAAGAAGAAAGTATTCCTTTGTTTTATAATGAAATAAAAAAAGTAATGGAGATTATGAAAGAATTCCAGTTTGAAGTTCTTTTTGTAGATGATGGGTCAAAGGACAGAACTCTTGAAGTTGCAAAAGAACTGGCAAAAAAAGACGAATGTATAAAGTATGTATCATTTTCCAGAAATTTTGGGAAAGAAGCAGCAATGTATGCAGGATTAAGTTATGCTTCTGGGGACTATGTCACGATTATGGATGCTGATCTGCAGGATCCACCGAGGTTATTGCCGGAGATGATGCATTATATCAAAGAAGAAGGATATGATTCGGTGGCGACAAGACGAGTGACAAGAAAAGGTGAGCCAAAGATCCGGTCATTTTTTGCAAGGAGATTTTATCATTTGATCAAGAAAATTTCAGATACGGAAATTGTAGATGGAGCCAGAGATTATCGATTGATGACGCGTCAGTTTGTAAACAGTCTTCTGGAGCTGGAAGAATACAATAGATTTTCAAAAGGTCTGTATGGTTGGGTTGGATATAAAACAAAATGGATGGAATATGAAAACGTCGAGAGAGTTGCAGGTGAGACAAAGTGGTCTTTCTGGAAATTGTTTGTGTATGCAATCGAAGGGATTGTTGCTTTTTCTACAGTACCGTTGCTGATTTCAGCAATCATGGGAATTGTATTCTGTGTACTTGCGTTTATATTGATCATCGTAATTGTTGCAAAAACACTGATTTTTGGAGATCCGACCTCTGGATGGCCGTCTATGGTATGTATTATGCTATTCATAGGTGGAATTCAACTGTTTTGTATCGGTATTTTAGGGGAGTATTTTGCAAAAGCATATATGGAATTGAAAAAAAGACCAATTTTTATTTGCAAAGAGACAAATATTCAGCCATAGGCTTTTATATATAGATATTACGCAAAAGAGAAAGGGGTTAAAACAAAAGAATGAAAAAAGTACAGAAAGTACTTGCGCTGTTACTGGTGTTTATGATGGTGTTTACTACAGCTGGAATGAATGTGGCGGCAGCTGGGGAGATGGATTCTGTTGCAGGAGAAGCAGATATACAATCACAGGAGCAACCGCAGACTTTAGATGAAACAGACACACAGCAGGAGGCAACACAGCAGACTTCGGAAGGAATTCTGGAGTATGTGTATGTGGATGAATCAGTGGTTAATATGCCACAGACACAGAATATAGCAGTTGGATTTTCGGATGAGAACCTGGTGCTGGAATCTGCAGTTCTACATTATAGTTCTGTTGTTACAGGTGAACAGTTTGAAATGCCGGCGTCAGCAATTGTGAACAATACAGTTTTGTTCACACAGGATTATCCGGAAGGATCAGCAGAAGATGTGTATCAGCTGGATAGCCTCACATATCAGAGCTCGGGAGTAAGTTCTACGGTAAATCTGCTGGATGAAGAAATTGATGCGGGTTATACAGTTACAGTACAACCGGAAGAGGAGAATTCTTCAGAGGAAGCAGTGCCGGATGTGGCAGTATATTCACTTAGTGAAGACGGAAATGTGATCGAGGCTTCTTCAGATACAGAGAACATTGAGGAAACTGTGGCAGGAGTGCTGGAAGAGGCAGATCCTGTATCACCGCTTGCAAGAGAAGCGAGAGCCAATAAAACGGTGGTGATCTGCGCCGGACATGATGCGACACATACAGGAGCCAGCGGCAATGGACTAAAAGAAGAAGAGCTTACTTTTAAAGTTGCACAGTATTGCAAACAGGCATTGGAGCAGTATCAGGGAGTTACAGTGTATATGGACAGAGACTCTATTTCCTGTAAATATCCGGGACAGAGTACAAGTTATTGCCTGAATCAGAGAATCAAAGATGCAGCAGCACTCGGAGCGAACGTGTTTGTAGATATTCATTTCAATACAGGAGGGGGAACGGGAGCAGAGGTTTACTATCCAAACAAAAGTTACAATGAAGGAATCCATCAGGATGGTCAGAATCTGGCAAACAAGATTCTGAGTGAGTTGTCAGCACTTGGATTAACAAATCGTGGTGCAAAAATTAAAGACGGTACCACGGGTGAGACAGATTCGAATGGAAATAAAGATGACTATTTTACGACAAACTATCTTTCTAAACAATATGGAATGACAGGGGTGATCGTAGAACACGCATTCTTAGACAGTGCATCTGATGCCGCGAAATTGAAAGATGAGAATTTTCTGAAAAAACTGGGAGAAGCGGATGCAGCAGGAATTGCAGCAACTTACGGGTTCAGCAAAGGTGATAACGGAAACGAGCAGGCAACTGTGCAGATTAAAAATAAAAATGATTTTAATGGAACTGCACAGATTGAGGTGAGTGGAGTTGGTGCCGGAGCACAAATTGCAGTATGGAGTGATGACAATGGACAGGATGATTTGAAGTGGTATTCTGTATCCGGAAACAGTGGGACAGTAAATTTTGATATCAAAAACCACAAAAAATCAGCAGGGACATATAATGTGCATGTATACAATTCATCATCTACGAAAATCTTGTGTAATACGACATTTCGTGTTTCAAAAGATACATCTGCAAAACTGAAGGTTTCTGCAGTTGATGGAAGACAAGACTTATACCGTGTGAAACTGAGTTTTGCAGATATGCCAGATGAAGTAAGCGGTGTACAGTTTCCGGTTTGGAGTAAAGGTGATCAAAGTGATATCAGATGGATTACAGCTCAGAAAACGTCAAGTGGAGTATGGGAAGCGGATGTAAGTATATCAGGATATCAGATAGGAGATATCTATCAGGTGCATGCCTATGCAAGTCTCACGAATGGCAAACAGGTATTTATTGGAAATTCTACATTTAAAGTGGTGGGACCAAGCGCAGATGTTACAATTAAGAATTATAGTGCTGAAAATGGAACTTTTGATGTAGTTGTCGAAAATATAGTGGCACCGGCAGGGGTCAAAGAAGTACAGGTTCCGGTTTGGAGTCTTAGGGGTCAGAGTGATATTGTTTGGTACAGAGCAGAGAAACAGTCTGATGGAACATATAAAGTAGGAGTAGACATTGCAAACCACAAAAATAATACTGGTACATATAATATTCACATATATATTCTGGGCAATGACGGAAGTCAGACGATGGTTGCTTCTACTACGCAGAAGGTAGAAGCTTCTGCAGTTGAGATTACAGCAAAAGATGAGACCGGAAAAGAAAGCCAGTATGAATTGACAGCAAAGAATGTCAGAAACGCAGATCAGGTAAGGTTTGCGGTGTGGAGTGACGTAAATGGACAGGACGATTTGATTTGGTATGATGCAAAGAAGAAATCATCTACATGGAGTACAGAAATTTCGATTGTAAATCATAAGACAGCAGGTGTTTATAATGTCCATGTATACAGCACAGTTGGGAAAAAGCAGACGTTAATTGGAAATACTACTTTTAAAGTGAGTTCTCCGACAGGAACTCTGGAAGTGAAAAATTACAGCGAGTCAAAAGGAAGTTTTGAAGTAATCTTGAAAAATGTAACTTCAAAATCAGGCGTCAATGCAGTATATATTCCAGTTTGGAGCGAGTCAAATCAGAGTGATATTGTGTGGTATCAGGCAGATAAACAGAGTGATGGCAGCTATAAAGTGATTGTGAAGACAAAGAATCACAATCAGAATACAATATATAATATCCATGCATATGTAACTGCCAAAAACGGTATCATGCAGTTTGTGGACGGTACAAGCAAAGATGTAAGCAAAATGGAGCCCAAAGTAAGTATATCGAATGCAGATGGGAAAGAAAAGAAATACACTGCCACGATAGAAAATGCAAATGCGCTTGGGAAAGTCAGTAGTGTGCAGTTTGCAGTGTGGAGTGATACAAACGGACAGGATGATTTGATCTGGTATCAGGGAACACAGAAAAATGCAGATGCATGGAGTACAGAAATTGAGATTAGTAATCATAAAACTGCTGGCAGCTATAATGTTCATGTATATGGAATGATTGATGGAGTACAGAAGTTTCTTGTTGCAGACACATTTGAAGTTTCAAAACCGAAAGGAACAATAGAAGTAAAAAACTATAATGCTGCAAAAGGAACCTTTGATGTTGTTGTAAAGAATGTATCTTCTAAATCCGGAGTGCAGGAAGTGCAGATTCCGGTTTGGAGCAAAGAAGATCAAAGTGATATTGTCTGGTATTCCGCTGAAAAACAAGGTGATGGAACATATAAAGCAGAAGTGGAACTGTCCAGACACCAGAATAATAAAGGTACATATAATATCCATGTATATATCTTAACAGAAACAAGTATCTATGCATTTGTAGCTGGAACAACATATGAGGTTTCTGGTAATTCATCAGAACAGAATACTGAAAATTTAACTCCGATTATGGGGGAGAGTACTACTACAGTGGAACAGATGATGCGTTATTATGAAAGTACTGGAAATCAGTATCCTGCGGAAGCACTTGGAAAAGGTGGAGCTCCTACGTTGAGAGATTTTTGCCAGATATATTATGACGAGGCGACAGCAGAAGGAGTAAAAGCTGAAGTTGCGTTTGCGCAGGCCATGAAAGAAAGTGCATGGTTGAAATTTGGTGGTATAGTAAAGATTGAACAATTCAATTTTGCGGGACTGGGAGCATTGGATGGCAATTCACAGGGGCAGGCAGCAAGTTTTCCGGACGTTAGAACCGGAATTCGGGCACAGATCCAGCATCTGAAGGCCTATGCTTCTTCTGAAGCTTTAAAAAATGCATGTGTAGATCCAAGATTTAAATATGTTACCCGCAATTCAGCACCTTATGTGGAATGGCTGGGAATTAAAGAAAATCCAAGTGGAACAGGATGGGCAAGCAGCAAAAATTATGGATACCAGATTGTAAATATGATGGATGTATTAAAAAACAAATAAACAGAATTTGAGGAAAGAACCCCTTATGTTTCGATGAATGGAATGTAAGGGGTCTTTTTTATTTTAAAATCGTATTAAGAGTTATTCGGAGTGATGCAATTAAAATTGTTGCATAGATGTTAAAGAAATGTTATAATTCTAAAGAATATATTGGAGGTTAAAATTATGAGAACATATTTAGTAACCGGTGGAGCCGGGTTTATTGGATCAAACTATATTCATTACATGTTTAAAAAGTATGACAACGAAATCCGCATCATCAATGTAGATAAGCTGACATATGCAGGAAATCTTGAGAACCTGAAAGATATAGAAGACAGAGAAAATTACACATTTGTAAAGGCAGATATCTGTGATGCAGATGCGATTAACAAGATTTTTGAAGAGAACGAGATTGACAGAGTAGTACATTTTGCTGCAGAGAGTCATGTTGATCGAAGCATTAAAAATCCGGATGTATTTGTAAAGACAAATGTACTCGGGACACTTGTGATGCTCAATGCGGCAAAAGCAGCATGGGAGCTTCCTGACGGAACATTTAAGGAGGGCAAGAAATTCCTTCATGTTTCTACAGATGAGGTGTATGGATCACTGGAAGAGGAGGGAGAATATTTCTATGAGACAACTCCGTACGATCCGCACAGCCCATACTCTGCAAGTAAAGCATCATCGGATATGCTGGTAAAATCTTATATGGATACGTATAAATTTCCGGCAAATATCACAAACTGTAGCAATAACTATGGCCCGTATCAGTTTCCGGAGAAGTTGATTCCGCTGATCATTAACAATGCTCTGCAGGGCAAGAATCTTCCGGTATACGGAGACGGAAAGAATGTCAGAGACTGGCTGTATGTAGAAGACCATGCAAAAGGAATTGACATGGTTCAGGAAAAAGGAAGACTTTTTGAGACGTATAATATTGGCGGTCATAATGAAAAACAGAATATTCAGATTATCCACATTATTCTGGATACATTACAGGAGATGTTGCCAGAGGGAGATCCAAGAAAAGAACTTGTCAGTGAAAAGCTGATCACATATGTGGAAGATAGAAAAGGACATGACAGACGTTATGCTATTGCGCCGGATAAGATCAAAGAAGAAGTGGGCTGGTATCCGGAAACAATGTTTGAAGACGGTATTCGCTTGACGATCAAATGGTTCTTTGAGAATGAGGAATGGATGAAGAATGTTACAAGCGGTGACTATCAGAAATATTACGAAGAAATGTATAAATAATGCGTTCAAACAGGCAGTATCCTAGGATACTGCTGGTTTGCGTTATGAGGTTGAATCTACGAACAGGAGGAAGATTGAAAGATGAAAGGTATTATTTTAGCAGGGGGATCAGGAACAAGACTTTACCCGTTGACACAGGTAACAAGTAAACAGTTACTTCCAATTTATGACAAGCCGATGATTTATTATCCTCTCAGTATTCTAATGGAAGCAGGAATCCGTGAGATCCTGATTATTTCAACTCCGGATGACACACCGAGATTTGAAGAACTTTTAGGAGATGGAAGCCAGTTTGGAATCCAGCTCAGTTATAAGGTGCAGCCATCACCGGACGGATTGGCGCAGGCATTCTTACTCGGGGAAGAGTTTATTAACGGGGAAAGCTGTGCGATGATCCTGGGAGATAATATTTTCCACGGGCATGGACTGAGCAAACGGCTCAAAGTCGCTGCGGCAAAAGAAGATGGAGCGACAGTATTCGGATATTATGTGGACGATCCGGAGCGTTTTGGTGTGGTTGAATTCGATCAGGATGGAAAGGCAGTTTCACTGGAAGAAAAACCAGAGCATCCAAAATCTAATTATGCAGTGACTGGATTGTATTTTTATGACAATCATGTGGTAGAATATGCCAAACAGATCGAACCAAGTGCCAGAGGAGAGCTGGAGATCACGGATCTGAACAGAATTTATCTGGAAAAAGGGAATCTGGATGTGGCACTGCTTGGGCAGGGATTTACATGGCTGGATACAGGAACACATGAATCACTGGTTGATGCGACAAATTTCGTAAAAACAGTTGAGACACATCAGAATCGTAAAATTGCATGTCTGGAAGAGATTGCATACAATAATGGCTGGATCGATAAAGAAAAACTTGGAAAAGCATGTGAACTTTATCAGAAAAACCAGTATGGACGATATTTGAAAGATGTTCTGGACGGAAAATATATTGATCAGAAATAGAGGAGAATTTTAATCATGGGAAAAATTAAAGTAGAAACTTGCGAAATTGAAGGGTTAAAAGTAATTACTCCAGCTGTATTTGGGGACGAGAGAGGATACTTTATGGAGACTTATAATTACAATGACTATAAAGAAGCCGGAATTGATATGGAATTTGTTCAGGACAATCAATCCAGCTCGAAAAAGGGAGTACTCCGTGGCCTCCATTTCCAGATCAATTATCCGCAGGACAAGCTTGTTCGCGTGGTAAGCGGAGAAGTATTCGATGTTGCTGTAGATTTGAGAAAAGGCTCTAAGACCTATGGACAGTGGTATGGAGTTGTGCTTTCAGCAGAGAATAAAAAGCAGTTCTTTATTCCGAAGGATTTTGCACACGGATTTGTTGTACTGTCAGACTCAGCAGAGTTTGCTTATAAATGTACAGATTTCTATCATCCAAATGATGAGGGCGGTCTGGCATGGAATGACCCGGATATCGGGATTGAATGGCCGATTCCGGAAGATATGGAGCTGACAATTTCTGAAAAAGATCAGAAATGGGGCGGAATCAAAGAATTGAATAAATAGAAGCCGGAGGAAGATTGTGTCAAGTTATATTCAGAATTTTAAAAAATTTCAGCCGCTTTTAGCAGAACTTGTGGCGAGAGATATCAAGATTAAGTATCGGCGGTCTGTATTGGGCGTGCTGTGGACACTGTTGAATCCGCTGTTTATGATGATTATTCTGTCAGTGGTGTTTTCCAGTATTTTTAAATTTGATATTGAAAATTTCCCGCTGTACATTTTGAGCGGTCAGTTAATTTTTAACTTTTTTAATGATGCGACGACAAGTTCCATGACTTCGATCATAGGAAGCGCAGCACTGATCAAAAAGGTATATGTACCTAAATATTTGTTTGTGATTGCCAGAGTGTTCTCTAGTTTTATCAATCTGATGGCATCTTTGGTAGCATTGATTTTGGTCATGGTGGCAATGCGTGCAGAATTGCATTGGACAGTAATCTTCAGTGTGATCCCGTTGGCGATGATTATTTTGTTTTCATTGGGTGTGGGGATGCTGCTCGCAGCTTTGACTGTTAAATTTAGGGATATTATGCATTTATATTCCGTATTTACAACAGGTCTATTGTATTTGACACCGGTTATTTATCCAATGTCAATTCTGCCCGAGTCAGTCCGCACAGTTGTAAATATCAATCCTCTGACGAATATGGTACAGATGTTCCGGGATGTGATGTTTTATAATACTTTACCAACATTTTCAGCAGTTGTACTGGGAGTTGTGGAAGTGGCAGTTGCGCTTATATTGGGAACGTATGTATTTTATAAAAATCAGGATGAGTTTATACTGAATATTTAGGAGAAGTGTATGGAACATGAAACAATTATCAGTGTCGAACATGTCTCGATGAGATTCAGTTTGTCTTCCGAGAAGTTTGACAGTTTTAAGGAATATGTGATAAAGAGTTTGAAAAAGCAGGTTTCTTATGACGAATTCTGGGCGCTAAAGGATGTTTCTTTTGAGGTTAAGCAAGGAGACTCTTTAGGACTTATTGGTCTAAATGGAAGTGGAAAAAGTACGATGCTGAAAACTATTGCAGGAGTGCTAAAGCCGACAAAAGGACAAGTGACAGTCGGAGGAAACATTGCACCATTGATTGAACTGGGAGCCGGATTTGACATGGATCTGACAGCCAGAGAAAATGTGTTTTTAAATGGAGCCCTGCTTGGCTATAATCGTGCACAGATGGAAGCACAGTATGAAGATATCGTAGAGTTTTCGGAATTAAGTGAGTTTATGGATGTTCCCGTCAAGAATTTTTCTTCCGGAATGGTATCCCGCCTGGCATTTGCGATCGCAACAATCGGGATTCCGGATATTCTGATCGTGGATGAAGTGCTGTCTGTTGGAGATTTTCGATTTCAGGAAAAGTGTGAAGCCAGAATCCAGAATATGAAAGATCAGGGAACAACAATTTTATTTGTGTCTCATAGTATCGAACAGGTGAAAAAAATTTGTAATAAGGTAGTATGGCTGGATCATGGGGTGTTGAAGATGTTTGGAGATGCTCAGGAAATATGCAGCATATATGAAAAAGCGTAAAGAGGAATTGTTGAAATGAAAAAATATATAAAAACAGGCATAGGAATTCTGATTATTGTAGTTTTGGCTTTTCTGTATGCGCATATTGATAAAAACTCATATTTATATGACAGAAATGCAGATACGTCAGCATTTATCAGTACAGGAGTGCTTCTGGAAGGAGAAACGATAAGTCAGGAGTTTGTAAGTGAAGAAGATATTCTGGATGGGCTAAATATTAAGTGCTCTGTAACTGGGAATGTAGAAGATGTAGAAGTACAGTATATTCTTCGGGATGCTAAGACAAATAAGAAAGTCGCATCAGGAAGTACGAAAGCAAGCGAAATTAAAAATAATAAATTCAATCGGTTCGATATAGAAACGGTTGAGTCTGCAAAAGGAAAAGAATATCTGTTTGAGATTACAGAGACAGGGGCAGATGCTGCAAATGGCGTAAGCTTTTATGTAGTGCCTCAAAAAGAAGAGGGAGCACAAGTTCTGAGCATTAAAAACAATGAGACGCAGGGAGCGCTTGCGGCCAGATATATCAGCCATCGATTTGATGTGGAGACGTTTGTGGTACTTCTTGGTTTTGTTGCTTTTATTGTGATCTTTATGAAATTATTATACAAGTTATTCAAGTAGGAGAACAGGATGAAAAACGAATTTTATGTGACAGCATATAGATTTCATGTAAAAGATAGAAATACTCTGCTGATACAGGGCTGGTTCGCGGAGAATGAGATGGGGGAGAATCAACTCGTAGCAAGTATTGATGATGAAAAGCTGGTTTATAAAACAGAGCAGCATACAGATGTAGTAGATGCTCATCAATGTGCGGATGGAAAAGCAGAAATTAAGAATAGAATGTATCTCTGGGTAAAATTGCCAAAAGACTGGCGAAATAAAAAATATCTGACGTTGGTTAATCAGTGTCAGAATCAGATGAGAGAAAGTCTGAGGATAAAAATTTCACATCTGGAAAAGTTGGAGAATAAAATAGAACACTGTATTGATGGTGGTACGGTAGGGAATCAAGTATTCCGTGTAACAGGCTGGTTTGTAAGTACAGAGGAAGTGAAAATTACGTTATATGACAGTGAAGACCGTAAGTTGGATAACGTGATAAAGTATAAAAGAAGAAATGATGTAATGCGTCACTATCCAGAATGTACAGAGAAAGAAGTACACGGTTTTACAGCAGAGTGCAGTGGCTCAGTTCCTAAAAAGATTAAAATTGTAATGAAATCAGGAAAGCAGACTGCCAGATCAGAATTGATTTTAAAACCGTCTAAAATAAAAAAAGGAATCCAGAAATTGAAAAAAAGTGGATTCAAAGCATATGTGTACTATCAGCAGTTCGGAATAAAACGGACAATTGACCGGTTTTACACAAAGCTTACACATAAGGACGAAGTTTCTTATAAAAACTGGATGAAGACGCATTTCCCAACTGAGAAAATGCTTGCGGAACAAAGAAAACAGCATTTTACGTATGAACCTAAAATTTCAATCGTAGTTCCATTGTATAAAACACCAGAAAAATATCTGGATGAAATGATAGATTCTATTAAGAAGCAGACTTATGGAAACTGGGAATTGTGTATGTCAGATGGAAGCGGAAAAGATTCTCCGATCAAAGAAAAATTGTGCCAGTATGCAGCTAAAGATGCAAGAATTAAGGTTGTTCACAATGAAAACCAGCTTCATATATCAGACAACACAAATGAAGCATTGAAAATCTGCACAGGGGATTATATTGCGTTCGGAGATCATGATGATTTGCTTGCTCCGGATGCTTTTTATGAGTGTGTTCGTTTGTTGAATCAGGATCAGACAATTGAGGCGATTTATACAGATGAAGATAAAATTTCTATGGATGGAAAAGAACATTTCCAGCCGCATTTTAAGACAGATTTTAACATAGACCTTCTCAGAAGTGTAAATTACATCTGCCACTTGTTTGTGGTAAAGAGAAGTCTTTTTGAAAAAGTTGGTCTGTTAAATCATGAGTATGACGGTGCGCAGGATTATGATTTTGTATTGCGGTGTGCAGAGCAGGCAGTGAATATCCGGCATATTCCGAAGATTTTGTATCACTGGCGTGCGCATAAGGATTCAACAGCGGAGAATCCGGAAAGCAAGAGATATGCTTTTGAAGCAGGAATCCGTGCGATTCAGGCGCATTATGACAGATGTGGAATTGACGCCGAAGTTTCAGCGGAACAGTTAAACGGAATTTACAGAAGTAAGTATCGTCTAAAAGAGCAGCCTCTGGTATCTGTGATCATTCCAAACAAAGACCACACAGAAGATCTGGATAAGTGTATCCGTTCAATTGAAGAAAAAGGAACTTATAAAAACATTGAATATATTGTAATCGAGAACAACAGCGAAAAGAAAGAAACCTTTGCATATTATGAAAAACTTCAGGCAGAAAATCCAAAAGTAAAAGTGGTATTCTGGGAGCGGGAATTTAACTATTCTGCGATTAATAATTACGGAGTAGGATTTGCCAAAGGCGAATATCTTCTGTTTTTAAATAATGATACAGAAATCATCAATCCAGACTGTATTGAAGAACTGCTTGGATATTGCATGCGTGATGATGTGGGAATTGTCGGAGCAAGATTATATTATGAGGACGATACCATTCAGCATGTAGGTGTGATCATAGGACTTGGCGGAGTTGCCGGACATACATTTGTCGGAGAACCAAAAGATTCTCTGGGATATTTTGGAAGAATTGTAACAGCTCAGGATTACAGTGCAGTTACAGCAGCCTGTTTGATGACGAAACGAAAAGTATTTGAGAAAGTCAATGGATTTGAGGAAAAGCTGGCAGTAGCATTCAATGATGTGGATTTTTGCCTGAAAGTCAGAGAAGCAGGATATTTAGTTGTTTATAATCCATATGCAGAATTGCATCATTATGAATCAAAATCCAGAGGATTGGAAGATACAGAAGAAAAAGTACTTCGATTTCAGGGAGAAATCCGGACATTCCAGTACAGATGGAAGGAAATTCTGAATGAAGGGGATCCGTATTATAGTCCGAATCTGACTCTGGATAAAACTGATTTTAGTTTAAGGATCTAAAAAAGAAAGTGTGGGGTGTTGCGAAATGTCATGCAATGCCCCATTTTTTCGCAAAAACAGGAAAAGTCTGGAATATTGAGTAAAAATAGTAAGTGTGATATAATTCATAGGCGAAAAACAAAAAGGAGAAAAATAATGCAAAAGGCGTGGAAAAAGAAAAGTGCGGTCTATGTACCGTTTGTCGTTCTGTTTTTAGTCGAATTATGGATACATAAAGGAATTGTCCCTGATTTTGGAGATGATCTCTGGTTTAAAGAGGTTGCCTGTTCAGAGGGATTTTCATTTCTGACATGGCTTCATCAGCGCTATATGGAATGGTCCTCCCGTACAGCGATAGAATTGCTTCTTATGATTACAGTAAGAGCGCCGTTATATTTCTGGAGAATCGTGGATTCCGCTCTGATCACCTGTGTGGCAATATTTTTATCTAAAATGGCAATTCAAAAGACAGAAGACAGTATTTATATTAATACAATCACCAGTATGCTCGTAGTGACTATTACGTATACGATCTTGAATTCTGCAGGTTGGATTGCAACGACTGTAAACTATATGTGGCCGCTCAGTTTTGGAATTATGGGGCTGTATCCGTTGAGGAAATTTTTAGAGCATGAAAAAATCAATGGCTTTGAAATGATTTTTTACAGTGCCTGTCTGCTGATCGGAGCAAACGCAGAACAGATGTCAGTCGTTATATTGATGGCATATGTGATATTTGATCTCTATTGCTGGTTTAGTACTAAAAAAATCTATAAATACGCAGCCATACAGACCGGATTGAGTGTGCTGTCTTTAATCTATATTATACTGAGCCCTGGAAATGTCATACGGAAAGAGAAAGAAATTGAAGCATGGTTTCCAGTGTTTGCAGATATGTCACTGTTCAATAAAGTGGATTTAGGGATCAGTGCGGTGATCAAGGAGATTTTCCTGCAGGATAATGTATTCTTTTTTATGATGCTGTTTACACTGATGGTTTTAATCTGGCAGAAATATGAAAAATGGCAGTATCGTGTGTTAGGTGCGATTCCGGCATTTTTTCTGTTATCACTTAGTAAAATGCATGGATATCGTGGTGATGAGAGATTACCTTTTAGCTTAGTACAGGAGATGGGAATTTTTGTTGGAGACAGAGTTTATAATTACAAAACATATATTGTAGTAGGAAGTATTATTGGCGTGTGTTGCTTGATTCTGATTTTGTTTTATTTGTTTGGAAAAAATACATGGACAACGTGGATTCTGATCGGAACATTTGTTATGGGACTGGCAACAAAGGCTGTTATGGGATTTTCGCCGACAGTATGGGCGTCTGGATACAGAACCGGATGGATCATGAATTTTGCTTTTCTTTTCTGTACTGTGTTTATGCTGAGAGAGTGGGATTTCAAAAATAAAAACGCAACCTGCCTTCTTATGGGGATTACGGCAGTATGTGGTGTTTCAGGCATGATTATCAATTACTATTCGTGTATGAGTATATAGGAGGCACACATGAGAAAAATAATCGATAGCGTATTCCGAAATATTGTAGTTTGGTTTTCACTGATTCTGGTCAGCTTTCTTGCGGTTGTAAGTTTTCTGTTTACCAGTGTTTTTGAATGGGATGAGAGCAATCAATATCTTCCGGAAGTTATTCATTATAAAAGTGATATTTTTATAATTACCTTGGCAGTATGTGTTTTTATTATATTTTTACTATATCGAACGAAATATTTAGAACGCATTTCACTTATCAGTATGAAAATTTTTTTGATCATAAGTGTGCTGGTATTATCACTTGGATGGATTTTTCTGACTCGTCCGGTTCCGGTTGCAGATGATATGATGGTTTCCAACGCCGCAGTGCAGTTTTTGAATAATGATTATTCGATGCTCCAGAAAGGCGGATATGTATATCAGTATGTACATCAGTTGGGGATTATCTGGCTGTTGGAACAGATATATCGGCTTTTTGGAGCAGGAAATTATCTGGTTTATCAGATGTTAAACGTATTGACATTGTGTGTTGTATATGGATGTTTGTTGAAGTTGTCAAAAAAAATTTTCAAAACAGAGACGGCAGAGCGAATTACAGTGGTTATGTTGTTTATGTTTTGTGTTCCGATTTTTTATACAACATTTGTATATGGAAATCTGATAGGGCTGGCACTTTCTCTTCTTGGGTTTGTATTCCTTTTGGAACATTTTGAAAATCGAAAACTCAGATATGCAGTGGCGTTTGTAGTATGCGCTGTACTGGCGGTATTAGTGAAAAGCAATTATCAGGTGGCAATGATTGCTATGGTAGCAGTACTGTTCGTAGACTGCATGAAATCAAAAAAAGGATGGAATTTACTCTGTATTGTGTTAATGTTCAGTCTAAGCTTTGGAGCACAGGCAGGATTGGAAAAATATTATTCCGCACGTTCAGGGATAGAGTTGGAGAAAGGAGCATCCAAATTGCTCTGGATCGCAATGGGAATGCAAAAAGGTCCTCTTGCAGAAGGCTGGTATGACGTGTCTTTGATCGATATGATGAATGAGGCGAGTGAAACAGGGAAAACAGAGGGAGAAGTAGCATTAAACCATATTCAAGAATCTCTGAAAGGATTTAGTGAAAATAAAAAAGTAGCAGTTGAGTTTTATTATCACAAGATTGTTTCACAATGGAATGAACCGAGTTTTGAGGCATTGTGGATTAGCAATCATCAGCCGGATCAGCATCCAGATGGGATTTCAAAAATTGCAGCCTCTTTTTATTATGGAAGAACAGGAAAAATTCTTTATAAATGGTTTGATGTGATTCACTTTTTGATTTTGAGTATGGCAGGAATTGGAATATGGAAGAGAAGGAAGCAGATGGAATTAGGAGAATTATTATTATTGACAACAGTTCTTGGTGGATTTTTCTTTCATATATTGTGGGAAGCAAAATCACAGTATATTTGGACATACTTTATTTTGTTGATTCCGACGGCTGCAGGAGGAATTCGAGAAGTTGGTATATGGCTAGATGCAAGAGGGAGAAAACACAGTTAATGCTGGACAGTATGCATTGAATGATGTATCTTATAAGGAAAAGAACAGAAAATAGATAGACTGCGAAGGAGGACAATCTATGAGAGCGTTAGTAACAGGAGTAAAAGGTCAGCTTGGACATGATGTCATGAACGAGCTTGCAAAGAGAGGATATGAAGGTGTTGGTGTAGATGTTGAAGAGATGGACATCACAGATGCAGCAGCAGTAGATTCTGTCATTCGTGAGGCAAAGGTAGACAGCGTTGTTCACTGTGCAGCATGGACGGCAGTAGATGCAGCGGAAGACAATGAAGAAATGTGCAGAAAAGTCAATGCTGAAGGTACTGAGAATATTGCAAAAGTATGTAAGGCACTTGATATCCCGATGATCTATATCAGTACAGATTACGTGTTCGAGGGAGAAGGAACACGTCCGTGGGAGCCGGATGATAAAGTAACACAGCCACTGAATATTTACGGACAGACCAAATATGAGGGAGAACAGGCTGTGGAACGTCTCTTGGACAAATATTATATTGTTCGTATCGCGTGGGTCTTTGGTGTGAATGGAAAGAATTTTATCAAGACCATGCTGAATCTGGGAGAGACACATGATACTCTGACAGTTGTGGATGATCAGGTAGGAACTCCGACGTATACTTATGATCTTGCCAGACTGCTTGTGGATATGCTGGAAAAAGATGCTTATGGAAAATATCACGTGACAAATGAAGGGGGATATATCACCTGGTATGAATTTGCAAAAGAGATTTTTGCGCAGGCAGGAATGGATGTCAATGTAGTTCCGGTGACAAGCGACAAATTTCCGGCAAAGGCAAAACGCCCTCACAACAGCAGAATGGACAAATCTAAACTGAAGAAAAACGGCTTCACGCCGCTTCCGACCTGGCAGGATGCCTTGAAAAGATATCTGTCAGAAATACGTTAAGGGGGGAATGGGAGTATGAAGAAAAAATATGTATTGGGAATTTTGACAGTGGTTGTGCTGATGTTTGGAATTACAGCCTGTGGAAAAACAACAGAATCAACTCCGGAACAAAATGCAACACAGGAAGAGCAGAAAGAGGATCAGGACAATGACACATCTGATCAGGATGTCAATCAGGACGGACAGAATGAACAAGACCAGACACAGCAGGAGCAGACAGAAAACACACAGGATGCAAATAATCTGGGAGCAGGAACAATTACTGTGTATGCCCAGAACAAGGATGTATCCGGCTTTGATAAAAAAGAGGTTTCACTTGAGGCAATCACACCGGAAACTGTCCTTTCTCAGTTGGCAGCAGCCGGAGTTCTTCCATCGGATACCACAGTTCTAAGTTTTACAAAGAAAGAAAAGGATGGAGAACAGGTCATTGATCTGGATCTCTCCGAAAAGTTTGGAACTTACATTAAAGAGATGGGATCTTCCGCAGAATATCTGGTGATTGGAAGCATCTGCAACACGTATTTGGATGTTTACCATTGTGCAAAAATTCACATTACAGTAAACGGAGAAATGCTTGCCACAGGACACGCGGAGTATCCGGGTTATATGACAAGATTTTCTTAAACAACAAAAGATAAAAGGCAGGATTTAAGGAATCTTGTCTTTTTTTTCTACAGAAGAATATGGTACAATAAGAAAAAATCAGCGGGGAGGTACAGGGGGATGAAAAGAGATGGAATAAGTATAGAAAACGAAGCATGCAGATCCTATGTAAACATGGAGCAGACCGGCAATATGTGGGAGTTACAGGAACAGGATCCACAGCTTCATGTTTATTTTACGGAATCAGTGATGGGCGTTCGTTTATCCTTTTTTCTTTGTATTGAAGGAATAGAAGCTTTGAATGCTGTGCTGTATTATAAAGGAAAAGGCGAGGTATTTAGTGAAAAACAAGCATACCACTTTCCACTATATTTGAATAGGCATATAGAGAAAGAAATCTATTTTCCTTATCCGGCAGAGGCAGTTCGATTGGACTTATCAGATCAAAATGTTGTTGTGAAAATAGAAAAATTGGAAATTGCTTCAGCATCTTCTGAAAATGCTCTGAATGCATTAAAAGAAAATATGGGACAACTTGGCAGAAAAGAAAAGATAGCAGTATTGACTCATGATATGAGTAATACAGGAGCACCGCTTTTGGCATATCATATTGCGGAAAAGCTGAAAGAAAATGGTCGAGATGTTGTGGTATTGGCTGCGAATCATGGGGATGGATTTTTAGAAGAAAAGTATGCAGAAAAAGAGATTCCTATATTCTATTTGCATGATAATGCGAGAAATCAGATATCAGTCGGCTGGTGTGGTACAAAAGGAGAGTCAAAAAACTGGGAGGCCGAAGAATATCTGGAGCATTTAATGCAGCTTTTGAGAGAAGAGGGATTTTGTCGAGTGATTACGAATACTGTTGTGTCAGGGAAGTATGTTCCTCTTTTAAAACAGTATGGATTTTTTATTGTTTCTTTGATACATGAGATGAAGACAACGATAGAGTTGTATGGATTTCTATCTCCAGGTGAGTCGATTGCATATTACTCTGACTACATTGTATTTCCCGATTATAGTGTACAGAAGGGATTTGAGACTCTTTTTCCAGTGATCAGGGGGAAATGTTCGATTCGGCCTCAGGGTGTGTATATGCAGGTTGACGAAGAGGGGGATTCAAGGTTCTCATTTGAAGAATATGGTTTTTCATTGGATCAAAAAATTGTCATGTGCTCAGGAACGTGTGAATTGAGGAAGGGAACAGATTTATTTGTATCAGCAGCACAGATTCTTTCTCGAAAAGAAAAAACAGAGGAAGTCCACTTTGTATGGACAGGAAAATTTTCGGATCCGATTTTGGAAGGATGGATTTATAATCAGATTCGTCAATCGAACCTAGAAGGAAAAGTTCATTTTATTCCGTTTATTAAAGATAAACAAAAATATCATGAATTGTTGAGACATGCAGATGTATTCTGGCTTACATCAAGAGAGGATCCATTTCCATCGGTGGTATTGGAGGCAATGAAGTATGAAATTCCGGTAGTAGCATTTAAGAATTCTGGTGGGGTCAATACAATGCTGGACGAAGGCAGAGGAAATTTGATTTCTGAGTTTGATGTTGAGGAAATGGCGAAAGTGACAAAACAGCTTTTGAGCGAGAGACGGGAAGAAGTGTTGACGGGTGCAAAAGCATGGATAGAAGATAAACTGAAGTTTGATGACTATATAAGATATCTGGAACAGCTTTTCCAAAATAAAGTGCAGATAGTCCCAGAGATCGATTTATATGAAATAATAACTCCAAAGCTACATGAATATTTTCAAGGAGAAGTATCCAGTCAAATCGAAAAAGAACGGATTCATCAAATTCAAATAATGAAAGATTCAAAAAAATTCAAATTTTCTGATGATAAAATAGTATTTTTTGATATAGCAGACAGGACAAATTATTTTGAAGATAAAATGGTGATGAAAGAAAGTGGAGAGATATGTAGAGATTTATTTTTGGACAGACCGCTTATTTGTGTGCCACCATATTATTGTAAAAAAAGTGCAGGAGAACTAACTGGGAGCAGAAAAATTTTATGTGGTGCAAATGTGCTTTCAAAACAGATGGAAAAATCAGGACAGCTTTTGCTTTTAGAACAATTGATGGAATATCAGGGAATTTATCTTATGGGAGCAGGTGTGTGTGATTTTACAGAAGGTGATCAGATTAGTGATTATACACAGAATGTACTTCACTTTCTGTTATCTTCCAAAGGAGTTCATGCAGTTCGTGATGAGAAGACAAGATATTTTCTGGAGCAGATAGGAATTCATAATGTGATACGGACGGGATGTCCGTCTTTATGGAGTCTGACAGCACAGAGATGCAAAAAAATCCCTAAAGAAAAAGGAAAAGAAGTGTTAGTAGTCTTGGAAGAGAAAAAAGATTGCAGGGAAGAAGACAGCAGAATGTTGAATATGTTAAGGGAAGAGTACGAAACAGTGTATATCTGGATCAAAGATAGGAAAAATCTGGATTATCTCCAAAAATTAGGGGATTTAAATAAATATAAATTACTTCCGGGCTCAATATCAACATTGAAAAAAATATTTTGTGAGACGGCAGAACTTGACTATATAGGAACAAACATACAGATTGGGATTCAAAGTCTTACCATGCTAAAGAGAAGTCTGATCCTTTCAGATACAGACTATGCACAGGCGTTGCGTGAAGAAATGCATTTGCCTGTATTAGGACGTAGTATGCAAAAAGAGGTAGAAGCATGGATTACAGCCCCATATGAAACCCGTGTTCTTCTCCCGGAAGAAAATATTAAGTATTGGAAATCACAATTTGTAAGAAAATTTGCCAGATGGTATAAGAAAAGATAAACAGGAAGGAAAGAGATGACAGAAGTCTCTTTCCTTCCTGTGTTTTCTATTTATGCAATAATTTTCTTTTCAGCCAGTCGGCCGCATAACCGAATGTGTGGCGTATCAGGGCAAATTCGATCCGGATATAGCTGCCTAGATGCCCCATCCGAAACGGAACCTTGCGGCATTTGGACAGACCATGGATTCCTTCTTTGATTCCGTTTTTGTAATCTGTTCCAAATCCGATTTTGCAGAAAAATAAATATTTCACCAGATATCCCAAAAGTAATGGAATGAAATTCAGGATCAGCTGTAAAAGCGGCATATTTTTGTAATTCAGCCAGACACTGTTGCGGGCGGATAGTTTCACTTTAAAAGTGTTATATTTGGAACCGCTCGTTCCGCTTCCGACGTGGTACACAAGCGCAGAAGCGCAGAACCGGTTTTTATAGCCGTAGATCATGGCACGGTAACCAACATCGATATCTTCCAGATAGGCAAAATGGCTTTCGTCAAAGAAGCCGATTTCATCAAACACGCTTCGTCTGTAGATCGCAGCTCCGGCACAGGCCGTAAATACCGTATCATCTTCGGTATAATTCGAAACCGGTCGTCCGGCTCCCCGGCATACCCCCCAGCCCATCAAGGTATAGAGATCTCCTGCGCTGTCGATCAGATCGGGGTGATACATCTGGATCATCTTGCTGCTCACAGAAAAAATCCGGTCAGAGACCTCGATCGCCCGGATCATCTCTTCGACATAACGAGAATCCACGGTTGTATCATTGTTTAAAAGAATGACGTACGGGGTATCTGCGTGACGTATCCCTTCATTGACCGCACGGCTGAATCCATAGTTAGAATCCAGGGCCAGCACTTCGATATCAGGGTAAGTCTGTTCCATATATTCCAGACTTCCGTCCGTGGAGGCATTGTCTACGATCAGGATCTTGAAATCCCGGCAAGTCTGTTCATTTAAAGAAGCCAGACAGGGCTCCATAAAATGTTTTCCGTTATAATTGGGAATAATGATAGTAACTTTCATGTGCTCCTCATTTCTATTACTGCTGTAATTTATTTCGCGAATGTATTATATCAAATTCGGTTCTGTTTTTCTATACAAACATATGTTTATTAAAAATTACGAAAATATTACGGAAAAATGAATAAAATACTGTTAAAATCAAGTTTGTGCTTGTCCATTGAAATAAAGTATTGTATTATATCATAGATAATGTGTTTTTATAAGTAAGATAACGGAAGGTCGTATTATGATAAAAGAAAATCAGAAATTATTAAACCGCATTCAGGTTGTGCTGGATGCAGGAGTGATCATTGTAGCATATGTGCTGTCCTGGTATATCCGTTTTCGGAGCGGATTATTTGACCTGGATCCATGGTATCTGTCACTGAGAGAGTATATGAAGGTACTGTTCTTTCTGGTGCCGTCCTATTTGATCCTGTATTACGCATTTCAGCTCTACACGCCGAAGCGGGTACAGGGAAGAAGGCTGGAAGCCTGGCATGTAGTACAGGCGAATGTGATCGGCCTGATGGGTGTGACCATGGTATTTTTCCTTGCAAAGCTTTCAGACAGATATTCCAGATGGGTAGTATTTATTTTCTGCTTTGTCAATATTACCATGGAAGTATTCGCTAGAAATATGGTGAGGATGGTTTTGCGCAAGGCGAGAAAGAACGGATATAATCAGAAACATATGATTCTGGTTGGCTACAGCCGCGCGGCAGAGCAGTATATTGACCGGATTCTTGCAAACCCGGAGTGGGGATATGCCGTGCGGGGAATTCTGGATGACCACCAGCCGAGAGGAATGGAGTATAAAGGGATCAAGGTGATCGGGAGTATCGACAATCTGCTGGTCATTCTTCCGCAGAATCAGATCGATGAGATTGCGATCACACTGGGACTGGATGAGTATCACAAGCTGGAATATATTGTAAATATGTGTGAAAAATCAGGTGTGCATACAAAGTTTATTCCGGATTATAACAATATCATTCCGACAAAACCATATACAGAAGATATCCAGGGACTTCCAGTGATCAACATCCGTCATGTACCGCTTAATAATGCTTTGAATAAGTTTGTGAAGCGCGCAGTAGACATTTTTGGTGCGATCGTTGCGATCATTCTTTTTTCACCTGTGATGCTGGTTGTATCTGTGCTGATCAAGTTGACTGCACCGGGACCGCTGATTTTTAAACAGGAGCGGATCGGGCTGCAGAACAAGCCGTTCTACATGTATAAGTTCCGTTCCATGATCGTACAGAAAGAGAGCGAAGAGAAGAAGGGCTGGACGACAAAAGATGATCCGAGAGTGACTCCGGTAGGAAAATTTATCCGGAAGACCAGCATTGATGAGCTTCCACAGCTATTCAATGTGCTCAAAGGAGATATGAGCCTGGTTGGTCCGAGGCCGGAGAGACCACTGTTTGTAGAAAAGTTTAAGGAGGAAATCCCAAGATATATGATCAAGCATCAGGTGCGTCCGGGACTGACCGGATGGGCACAGGTGAATGGCTATCGTGGAGATACTTCGATCCGGAAGCGGATTGAGTGTGACCTGTATTATATTGAAAACTGGACGTTGGGACTGGATTTTAAGATTATCCTGCTGACGTTTCTGAAAGGCTTTATCAACAAAAACGCATACTAAAACGGAGGCGGATCTATGTTTCGCAGAAGAGATCGAATATCACTGCAGCAGAGAAAACGATTGAATAAAAAAAGACAAAGGCGGGGAATCCTGTTTTTGGTCCTGGAATTTCTGATACTTGCGGTTCTTGTTTTGGCGGCATTTATGATGTACAAGCTGGATCATCTCAACCATAATACACTGGATGAGAGCAGCCTGGAACTACATGAGACACCGAAGGGATACACGAATGTGGCATTGTTCGGGTTGGATTCCAGAGACGGAGAGCTAAGTGGCGGCGTGAGAAGTGACAGTATTATGATTGTCAGCATCAACAATAAGACCGGAGATGTAAAGATCATTTCCGTATATCGGGATACGCTGCTAAAGCAGCAGGATGGTTCTTATGAGAAAGCAAATGCGGCGTATTCCTTTGGAGGTCCGCAGGAGGCAGTGGCAATGCTCAACCGGAACCTGGATCTGGATATTACAAAATATGCTTCTGTAAATTTCAATTCGCTTGCAGATATCATAGATATCCTGGGTGGGGTGGAAGTAGAGCTGACCAGTGAGGAAATATTCTGGCTGAATGGATATACGGCAGAAACCTCACAGGTGGTAGGACGGCAGACACATACCCTGGATGAGAATTCTCCGGGAGTTCACAATCTGGATGGAATACAGGCAGTTTCCTATACCAGGATCCGTTATACAGCCGGAGATGACTTTAAGCGTGCAGAGCGCCAGAGAATCATATTGCAGAAGATGATTCAGAAGCTGAAGACAGCAGGACCGGTAAAATGGAATAAAATTCTGGATCAGGTACTGCCGGAAATATCAACGAATATGACGACACCGGATATCATGAAACTGGGACTGAATATATTCCGATACAAAATTGGAGAGACAAAAGGCTTTCCGTTTGATATTACGACCAGTGAAAATGTCATTGGACTGGAAGGCTCTTATGCGGTTGCGATCGGACATGCGGACAATGTAAGACAGCTCCATGAGCAGCTTTTTGGAGAGACTGGATACCAGCCTTCGGACGAAGTACAGCAGATCAGTCAGGATGTGGCTTATCTGACGGGTGTTTATCCGGAAAATTATGCACAGTAGCGAAAGAGGAAAAAAATGTTACGAAAAATAATCGCAGACAGAAAAATCGAATATAGTTCTTATACTTTAGTTTATGCGGCAGCGGTATTGGCTGCAAAGGCACATCTGGATTATGTGACTGCAGTACTTCTGATGGCAGAGGCAATGTTTTTGTTTATATGGAATTTTAGAAAGACAAAAAATCTTGTGGATATGCGGGGGCTTTTTACGCTGGCATGGGTAGGCGGAGAAGGCAGCGCATGCCTGAAGCTCAGCAGGCTGCAGAGTGACTGGAGCAATGTGACATGGCTGACCTTTTTTCTGATCTATGTGTGTTTCAATCTGGGATATGATCTCTGGCTTGGCCGTTTTTCGAAAGAACAGAGGCAGGAAGTAAAAAGAGATGAGATCTCGGCAAAGCGGATTCTGATCTGCATCTTCGGACTGATGGCAGCTTCCATTGCATGTTTTACGTTGGAGGCAGTGGTGGTAGGTTATATTCCATTGTTCAATTCAGCGCCTCATGCATATTCTTATTTTCATATTTCGGGAGTGCACTATTTTACAATCAGTTGCATTTTGATTCCAGCGCTGACTGTATTGTATACCAAGGTTACAGAAAAAATTTCGGGCAGGACATGGATCCTTTTAATTGCAGGAAACCTGACTGCAGTGGCGATTCCAATTTTATGTGTCTCCAGATTTCAGCTGTTGTTTGCGGTTGGCTTTGCGGCAGTGATGTATCTGATGTTGTATAAAAAAATCACATGGAAGATGATCGTCACAAGTTTATTGATCATGATTCCGGTGTATGTACTTCTGACAGTTGCAAGACGGCATAATGTGACTTATTTAAATGGAATTTTTGAGATGAAAAATTCCAAAATGCCAATTTTTATTACACAGCCGTATATTTATGTAGCCAATAATTTTGAGAATTTTAACTGTATGGTAGAGCAGTTGACAGCGCACACATGGGGACTGCAGATGCTGTTTCCGTTTTTTGCACTGACGGGATTGAAATTTGTATTTCCGCAGCTGGTGACAATTCCGGATTTTGTCACAAAAACAGAGCTTACGACGTTAACGATGTTTTATGATGCCTACTATGATTTTGGAATCATCGGAACCGCTTTGTTTGCGTTTATAATCGGTCTGACTGCAGCAGCAGTTTCAATTCTGGTGCGTCAGAAGAAAAATCCGATGACGTATATGTTTTATGGACAGATTGCGATTTATCTGGGGCTTGCCTTTTTTACGACCTGGTTCAGTAATCCGACGACCTGGTTCTGGTTGGCACTGACTTTGATGATGTACTGGTTTGTCGGATATCGCAGGAAAGGAAAAGGATCACATGGAAGGAAATAGAACAGTGGATGTGCTGATCCCTACGTATAAGCCGGATCAGAGATGCGTACAGCTGGTAAAACGTCTGTTAAACCAGAGTGTTCAGGTCAATCGGATCTATTTGATCGATACAGAGAGCGGGATCTTTCCAAAAGAGTTGTATACGATTTCTGACAGAGTCAAGATCCACCGGATTCTGCCGGAAGAGTTTGATCACGGTGGTACGAGAAATCTGGGAGCTGAGATGTCAGATGCGGAGATTCTTGTCTACATGACCCAGGATGCTATGCCGGCGGATCAATTTCTGATCGAGCGTCTGCTTTACGGATTTTCGTATGAAAACGTAGCAGCAGTTTATGCAAGACAGCTGCCGGCAGCGGATTGTCAGTTTATTGAGCGCTATACAAGAGAATTTAATTATCCGAAAACCAGCAGATTGAAATCCAAAGAAGATCTTTCCAAACTGGGAATCAAAACCTATTTCTGCTCTAATGTCTGTGCAGCATACCAAAAGGATGTATACGAAAGGCTTGGAGGATTTGTACGAAAAACGATTTTCAATGAAGACATGATCCTGGCAGGCAGAATGGTTCAGGAGGGATGGAAGATTTATTATGCGGCAGATGCAAAAGTGATCCATTCTCACAATTATAACTGCAGACAGCAGTTTCACCGGAATTTTGACCTGGCGGTCTCACAGGCAGATCATCCGGAGATTTTTGAAGGAGTACCTTCTGAAGGAGAAGGGATGCGTCTGGTGAAGGATACAGCAAAATATCTGCTGAAGTCGGGCAGACCATGGCTTCTGGTATCTCTTGTATGCAAGAGCGGCTGGAAGTACATGGGATATAAACTGGGGAAAAATTATAAGAAACTGCCCCGGTGGCTGATTTTGAAATGTACGATGAATCCACGATACTGGAGAGAAACTTGAAATTCACAGTTTTTTCATTGATGTTTGAAGGAAAATATTGTATGATGTTAAAGTGCATATTTTAGGCAATCTATGATGTATGCCATGAGAAAGGATAGAATTATGGGAGATACAAGAAGGCGTTCGAGAGCAGTAATGTCCGGAGCGGACAGAAGAAGTTCTCAGAGGTCGGGGCAGCCGCGCCGCCGTCCGGAGCAAAGAAACCAGATGGGAGACGACAGGGACAAAACGCAGAGGCAGCAATCCGCCCAGAGAAAACGACCGTCCGGCAGCACTTCTGCAAATGGGAGGCGGTCTGTGAATGGAAGACCTTCACAGAAGGGGCGTTCGAGAAAGAGGGCAAAGAGAGGATTTGCATCTTGGTCTCCAGGGAAAAAAGCAGTGGCGATTCTGATGGGAGTTCTGATCCTGCTGATTACAGCAACCGTTGCAGTGGTTGCGGCAAAATGGGGAAAAATTGGCGGTGTTGCATTAAATCCGGATAAGCTTGCGATTTCGGAGGAAGCGGAGATCAGCGGTACCGGTTACCTGACTGTTGCTCTGTTTGGCCTGGATACGCGTGCGACAGATGAAGAGATGGGGGCCCGAAGTGATACGATCATGGTGGCGTCTCTGAACCGTGAGACAAAGGAAATCAAGTTGGTTTCTGTTTACAGAGATACGCTTCTGCAGCTTTCAGATGGAACTTACAATAAAGCGAATGCAGCCTATGCTTACGGCGGTGAAGAAGAAGCAGTTGCTATGCTCAATAAGAATCTGGATCTGAATATTGAGCACTATGTGTCAGTGGATTTTTCCGTTTTAGTTCATGTGATAGATGCCCTTGGCGGAATTGATATTAATGTAGAAGAAGCGGAAAATGGCATGGACATCATTCCGTATCTGAACAACTATGTTGTAGAAGTGATTAAAAATACAGGAGTGGATTCAGCTCCGTTTACGCAGTTAGGACAGCAGCATTTGAATGGAGTACAGGCAACGGCTTATGCCCGTCTCAGATACGGCGGCGGTGACGATTATAAGCGAACAGAGAGACAGCGGCAAGTACTGGAGCAGATTGCGATAAAAGCGCAGAAAGCAAAACTTTCCACGATCAACAAGATCATTGATAAAGTGTTTGACAACGTGAAGACGAATTTTACACTGACGGAGACGATTGCTTATGCAAAAGACGTGAAGTCTTATATATTTGGAGAGACGCAGGGATTTCCGTATGAAAGTACAACGGCTGATCTTGATGTTGGAAATTCTGTTGTAGCGACAGATCTGGCATCCGATGTGACGAAGCTGCACCAGTTCTTATTTGGAGAGAACGATTATACACCGTCTTCTACGGTACAAAGTATCAGTGAGGATATTTCCAACTCCACGTATGATACGGGAGAATCTTACGATACAGAATATGATGAGTATGGATATTCTCAGGATTATTCCGGATATGACAGCGGCTACACAGATAACAGTTATGGAACTGGCGGATATCAGGACAGTGGCTATGGAGATGGCAGCTCTGGTAATGGGTATACAGAAGATACCGGCGGTGATTATGTACCTCCGTCAGATGGCGGCGGTACAGACAGTGGAAGCAGCGACAGTAATTCCCAGATACCGGATACCGGAACCGGCGACAGTGGTGATACCGGTGGAGAGAGCTTAGAATAAGGGAAAAACAGTTTTTATTTATACGAAGAAAAGTCGAGAGACAGGAAAGAGGAGATGTACATGAAGTCGTTGAAAAAGATAGGGATTCTTTTGTTTGCAGTGTGCTTTCTGATGCTGTATCCTTCAGTGTCTGTACATGCGGCAGAAGGAACGTTTCAGTTTTCGGATCCTACAGCAAAAGTAGGAGAGGATGTTACAGTCAAAGCTAAGATCAGTACTGGTGGAGAAGCAATCGGGGATGGTTTTGTCACAGTAACATATGACAAAGCAGCACTGGAGTTTGTCAGCGGAACCAATGCAACCGGTGGGGACGGAACGGTGAAGCTGGAGGCTACCGGGGATGGAACTGTTTCAGAGCTGGAGTATACCATGGTCTTTAAAGCGCTGAAAGAAGGAGCAACAAAGCTGGAGGTGTCAGATTATACCTCTTATCTGTATTCTGATGAAACTTTAAATCTGACAACAGGTGATTCCACAGTTACCGTGGAGGCAGGGGACGGAACATCGTCAGAGAGCTCAGCAGGGACCACTGCGGTGGCCACAGGAACGGGAAGTGTAGAGATCGACGGAGTCACATACACAATTTACAATGATTTTTCCGACGCGCTTGTTCCGGACGGATGCAGCAGAACTACGATGGAGTATAACGGAGAAACTGTAAACGCGATTTTGCAGGAAACTTCCGGAAAGTATTTTGTGTATCTGGTTGAGGGAGACAAAGACCCAGTGATGGCACTTTACAATGAAAAAGATAACTCATTTGCGATTACAGAGATGGTGTCGATTACAGATTCCAGTTATATCTTTTTGTTGGGAACAAATGATGGAAAAGGACTGCCGTCTCAGTTTAAGAAAACAAAACTGACAGTCGGCACACTGACTTTCCCGGTATGGCAGAATTCAGAGAGTGAGGACTTTTATCTGATGTATGCGATGAACGAATCAGGAGAGGAATCGTTCTACCAGTATGATACAAAGGATGAAACGTACCAGAGATATCCAGTCACAGATGTAAAAGAAAAGAGTACAAGTTCTTCGACAACACTGATAGATAAAGTAAAAAACTTTCTTCAGGATCAGGTGCTGATTGTTGTAGCAGCAGCCTGGGCGGTTATTTTAATTTTGATCATCATTATTATTGTAGTCGGCGTGAAATTACGCAGAAGAAATGAAGAACTTGATGAATTCTACGATGAGCATGAATCCATCGGGAATTCAAAAGGAAGTCGTGCAGTTGTTGAGAAAAAATCTCGTAAACAGTTCAAAGGATATCAGGACGAAGAGGATGATTTTGTAGATGACTTCGAAGACGAAGAGGAAACAGATGACGAAGATCCTGATGAATACGAAGAGTACGAAGATGATGACGAATATGGGGAAGATGATTACGACACATACGAGGACGATTCGGATGAATATGAGGATGATTTTGAAGAGTACGACGATGACGAGTATGAAGATGATGATTATGACGACGAATACGATGAGTATGAGGACTATGATGATGACGAAGAAGAGGATGATGTTCCGGAGTATCAGCCAAAACGAAGATCGTCTGCTCGTGAAGAAAAAGACAGTTATGATGTAGATTTTATAGATTTATAAGAAATTGGGGCAAACAACAGAGAAAGTCTGTGGTATGCCCCAATTTTATTTATAAATAGTCACTTTAAGGAGAGTATAAGGAGGAGAAAGATATGTGTGGAATTGTAGGATATGTAGGAGAAAAGCAGGCAGCGCCGATTTTGCTGGATGGATTATCAAAGCTGGAATACAGAGGATATGACTCAGCCGGAATTGCAGTCTATGACGGAGCAGAGATTCAGACAGAAAAATCAAAAGGTCGTTTAAAGGTGCTCAGTGAACTGACACATGACGGACAGACAATGCCGGGAACAATCGGGATCGGTCATACCAGATGGGCAACACATGGTGAACCGTCAGATGTAAATGCACATCCACATTATAACAAAAATAAAAATATTGTTGTTGTGCACAATGGAATTATTGAAAACTATTTGAAACTCAAACAGAAGCTGGAGAAAAAAGGGTATGAGTTTGTGTCGGAGACAGATACCGAAGTACTGGCACATCTTCTGGATTACTATTATCAGGGAAACCCTCTGCAGGCGATTACAAAGGTAATGCATCGAGTAGAAGGGTCTTACGCACTTGGGATCATGTTCCAGGATCATCCGGATGAACTTTATGCAGTGCGAAAAGACAGTCCGTTGATCGTGGGAGAGACAGAAAACGGATGTGTGATCGCATCCGATGTTCCGGCAGTGCTGAAATATACAAGAGATGTATATTTTATTGAAAATGAAGAGATTGTACGTATGGAAAAAGATTCGATGCAGTTTTTCAATGTAGATGAAGAAGAAATCGAGAAAACTCCTGAGCATATTGAGTGGGATGCCAATGCAGCAGAAAAAGGCGGATATGAGCATTTTATGCTGAAAGAGATGTATGAGCAGCCAAAAGCAATCCTGGATACGTTTTCACCGCGCATCAAAGGAAATGATATCGTGATCGAAGAGCTTGGGATGTCTGATGAGGAAATCAAGGCAATCCGCAAAATCATGATCGTGGCCTGTGGATCTGCATATCATGCGGGAGTTACTGCAAAATATGTGATGGAAGGAATGGCTCGGATTCCGGTGGAAACAGATCTGGCTTCTGAGTTCAGATACCGTGATCCGATCATGGAGGACGGAACATTGGTTGTGATCATCAGCCAGTCAGGAGAGACTGCAGATTCTCTGGCGGCACTGCGTGAAGCAAAGCAGAGAGGGGCAAAGGTACTTGGAATTGTCAATGTTGTCGGAAGTTCTATCGCAAGAGAGGCAGATAATGTCATGTATACATGGGCGGGACCGGAGATTGCGGTTGCGACAACAAAAGCATACTCCAGTCAGTTGATCGCATTGTATCTGCTGGCCATGAAATTTGCATTTGTGAGAGGGGAAATCACAGATTCGGAAATGCGGGGATATATTGAAGATCTTCAGAAACTTCCGGAGCAGGTGGAGCTGTTATTAAATAACAAGAATCGCATCCAGAAGTTTGCCAACCGTTATCTGGCAGCGAGAGAAGTATTCTTTATCGGAAGAGGAATCGATTATGCGATTTCCATGGAAGGATCTCTGAAATTAAAAGAGATTTCTTATATCCATTCAGAGGCATATGCTGCGGGAGAATTGAAACACGGAACCATTTCTCTGATCGAAGAGGGAACACTGGTAACAGCGATTCTTACACAGAAAGAGCTGTACAAAAAGAGCATCAGCAATATCGTGGAAGTAAGGACCAGAGGAGCATTTGTTCTTGCCATTACAAATGAAGGAAATCATGAGATTGAAAAAGCGGCAGATTACGTTGTATACATTCCGCAGACCAATCGATATTTTGCAAATTCTCTGGCGATCATTCCGCTTCAGCTGTTCGGATATTACATTTCCGTCGGAAGAGGATGCGATGTGGATAAACCGAGAAACCTGGCAAAATCTGTAACAGTAGAATAAATAAAGCTGGTTTCAAGAATTGTTAAAGGATTGAACACAGTTTCATCACAAAAGGACGGTATGATAGCAGTATAAAATACAAGAGAAAGAAGGAATTGATATGGAGAATCAATACAATTATTACCATTCTGAGGAACCGCAGAATGATTCATCTTATAGCAGTCAGCCGAACCCGGAGCATCATGAAAAACCAAAAAAGAAGATGCCAAAGGCCGTTGTGGTGACAGGATGCGCGTTGCTGTTCGGAGTGGTTTCAAGTGCCACATTTTTAACAACAAATGTAGTCGGAAACAAAGTGCTGGGACTGGATCAGAAGGCTGCAAAAGAAGTATCTAATACAACACAGAATAAAGCGACACTGACGAAGACGTCCAGTGTAGTTACATCGGATGTTTCCAGTGTTGTGGAATCTGTGATGCCATCAATTGTATCCATCACAAATATGAGTGTTCAGCAGGTGCAGAGCTTCTTTGGAGGAACCTCCCAGCAGGAAGTGACCAGTGCAGGAACAGGAATTATCATTGAAAAGACAGATTCAGAGCTTTTGATCGTTACAAATAATCATGTCGTTGCAGACAGCAATCAGCTGACAGTGACATTTGACGATCAGAGCAGTGTGGAAGCAGATATCAAAGGAACAGATTCCGCACATGATCTGGCTGTGATCGCAGTTCAGCTGGATAAGATTTCGGATGATACACTGGACAAAATTTCAGTAGCGACACTTGGAGATTCTACAAAATTGAAAGTAGGAGAACCTGCCATTGCAATCGGAAACGCACTGGGATACGGACAGTCCGTGACAACAGGAGTGATCAGTGCAACAGACAGAGAGAGCCAGACAACAGACAGTGCAACAGGAGAGACAACAGGATCTTCTGATGTAAAACTGATTCAGACAGATGCAGCGATCAATCCCGGAAACAGTGGAGGAGCTCTTGTGAATGCAAATGGAGAAGTCATTGGAATCAACTCTGCAAAACTGATCGGAGAGAATGTAGAAGGAATCGGCTATGCAATTCCAATCTCAGATGTCACAGACATTATTACAAACCTGATGAATCAGGAGACAAAGACAAAAGTATCTGAGGCAGAGAGAGGATATCTCGGAATTACAGGACTGGATGTAGAAGATTCTGATTCTCAGCGTTATGGAATGCCGACAGGTGTTTATATTTCCGAAGTATCACGCGGAGGCGGAGCAGCTGATGCAGGAATTACAAAAGGAAGTATCATTGTAGGATTCAACGGAATCACAATTGACAGTATGGAGTCATTGCAGGAGCAGCTCCAGTACTATAAGAAAGGCGAAAAGGTAACACTGACGCTTCAGGTTCCCGGAGATGGTGGAGAATATCAGGAACAGACAGTTGATGTGACATTGGGAAGCAAAGCTCAGTAAAAAATAGTGATGAAGCAAAGCGTGCAGAATATCTGTGCGCTTTGTTTGCGTTAGTTGAGAAGTGAAAATGGAAAAACCAAAAGAAATGTTGAAAAATGTTAAGAAATGTATTATAGTTATAAAAGGTTAAAATAAAGGGATATAGTATAAAATGCAAAAAATACAGAAATATAGTCTGAATAGAAGTAAAAAAGAGAAAATTTTAGGGGGGGGGGAGGGTATACCACTCTGACTTTGTTGAGATCTCTGAATACAGAGGTCTTATTTACGTTACCAGAAAGACACTTTCATTGACATGAGCATTGTCAATGAAAGTGTCTTTTTTGTTTTTGAGAGGAATTTTCAGGGGAATGGAATATGATGGAACAGAAAGAACATAAGATACAGATTGTAGTGTTATCGCTTTTGGATATTGCAGGAATTATGATCAGCTTTTTAAGTGCAAATTATATTAGAAATCGTAGATTTTGGTATGAAAACATTGACATAGAATTGTCTACCGCAATATTGTACATGATCTTGCTTTATTTGTTGCTGGCCTTTTTGAAAAATTCAAAACAGGATTTTTTCAAACGAGGACCATGGGAAGAGCTGGTGGAAGTAACTGCTAAGGTGACACAATATACAGCACTTTTGATTGCAAGTATGTTTTGTTTTAAAATTGCATCCGAAATTTCGAGAATCGCTTTTTTCTTATTTTACTTTTTTGCGATTACCCTTGTTTTTGTATTCAGAAGTATTTACAAAGGGTTTTTATTGCATGTTGCCAAAAAAAGTATCAATACAAAGCGTCTGGTCATCTTGACAATGGCTGAAAATGTAGAGGAAATAAAAAAACGTCTTGGCATGGACGAGATGTGGAACTATCTTTTAAAAGGTTTGATCCTGCTGGATGTGCCGGACACAGCAGTTGGAACAGAATGCTGTGGCATTCCGATTCTGGGAAATTATAACAATATGTATGACTGTGTCACTCAAAGAGTTGTGGATGAAATCTTCATTCATATTCCCTATTCGGAAGGGATTCATGTTGCCAAGGCAATCGAACAGTATGAGGCAATCGGAATTGCTGTGAATTTGAATCTTCAGATTTATGATGTGAATTTAAAATGCAAATCCAAAGAGTTAAGAGCTTTTGGGGATTATTATGTAATCACATTCAAAGAGAGCGTTTCCAGTCTGAAAATGAGAGCTGTTAAGCGCATGATGGATATTATAGGTGCAATTGTCGGACTTATTGTCACAGGAATTGTGACTGTATTTCTTGCGCCTGTCTTGTTGGTGGAATCACCGGGGCCGCTTATATTTTCACAGGTGCGGGTAGGACTGAACGGAAGAAAGTTTAAGATGTATAAGTTTCGATCTATGTATAAAGATGCAGAAGAACGAAAAAAGGAACTGATGGCACAGAACGAAATGAAAGGCCTGATGTTTAAGCTTGAAAATGATCCGCGTATTACAAAAGTTGGGAAGTTTATCCGAAAAACAAGCATTGATGAGCTTCCACAGTTTTGGAATGTGCTGAAAGGGGATATGAGCCTGATTGGAACAAGGCCGCCAACTCTGGATGAATTCGAGCAGTATGAAACATTTTATAAAAGAAGACTCAGTATCCGTCCGGGGATCACGGGAATGTGGCAGGCCACAGGCCGCAGTGACATTACAGATTTTGAAGAAGTCCTGGCGCTTGATCTGGAATATATAGACAACTGGTCATTGGGGTTGGATATGAAGATTTTGTTAAAGACAGTGTTTGGAGTGTTCGGAGGAAAAGGAGCAAAATAAATGCAAAATCAGATGAACAAATATCGAAGATTGAAAAATCTGTTTTTGAGGCAAAGCTATCTGGATGCCTGGGAAGATTATCAAAGAAGTATTTTGAAAAAAAGTTTTCCGAAGTGGGATTATATTGTCCTGACAGCGTCCAATGAAGAGCAGGGAAAGGCGTTCCAAAAGCAGATAGAATATAGAAGTGAAAAAGGTGTGCTGCCAGACGCCACAAAATTTCTGGTAATTCCAGATCCGGATGGAAAACGGATTGGTTCCGGTGGCGCAACGCTGCATGTTTTGCGGACGCTTTCTGAGCGGGAAGGATTTTTGGGGGATTTTCATGGAAAGAGAATTCTTGTGATACATTCCGGCGGAGACAGCAAACGTGTTCCGCAGTATTCCGTATGTGGAAAATTATTCTCTCCGGTGCCAAGGGAATTGCCGGATGGAAGAGGATCTACGCTATTTGATGAATTTCTGATCGGAATGTCAGGAGTCCCGTCCAGATTTAAGGAGGGGATGCTGGTGCTTTCCGGAGATGTGCTGCTGTTGTTCAATCCGCTGCAGATTGATGCACAGTTTTCAGGTGCTGCAGCTATTTCTATGAAATCACCGGCTGAGATCGGGAAAGATCACGGCGTATTCTTAAACGACGGAACGGATCACGTCAAAAAATTTTTACATAAACAACCTCTCGATACACTTTTGAACTTAGGCGCTGTCAATGATCAGGGAAATGTAGATTTGGATACAGGCGCAGTTTTGTGTGATGCAAATCTTGTATCGGCATTATTTTCATTGATCTCAGACCACGGAGAGGTAAATGAAAAAAAATATCAGATGTTTGTCAATGAACAGTCAAGAATTAGTTTTTATGGGGATTTTTTATATCCTCTTGCGTCAGATTCCACACTGGAACAGTATTATAATGAGCAGCCGGAAGGAACTTACTGCGAAGAGCTGATGGTATGCAGAAAAAAAATCTGGGAAACACTTTGTAAATTCCAGATGAAATTGGTGTGCCTGTCGCCGGCAGAGTTTATTCATTTTGGAACAACAACAGAACTTCTGAAATTATTGACAGAAGAGATCAATGATTATGAATTTCTGGACTGGAGACCCAACGTATTTACCAATACACAGAGAGTGGAAAGCGCCATCCATGACGGGCTGCTGGAAAAAGACGTGGTACTGGAAGACGGATGTTATATTGAGAGCAGCTGGCTTGCAGGCAGTACGGTCGTAAAAAGGGGGGCAATCGTATCCCAAATGATCCTGCAGGATATGACTGTGCCGGAAGACACCGTGTGGCATGGGATCCGTCTGAAAGAGCAAAACGCATATCTTGTGCGTACATATGCAGTAACGGATAACCCGAAGAAGACCCTGGAAGAAAACGCAGGATTTTTAAAAGGGACATTGCAGACGTTTTTAGAAGACAACGGGTTATGTACAGATGATCTTTGGGATACACAGGATCATTCTCTTTGGAATGCAAAGCTTTACTCTGCACATCCTGCACAAGATCAGGCGGCCGAGGAAGCGCTGCTTTTGTGGAAGATGAGCTGCAAAGAGGCAGACGAAGAGGAAGTTTGTGCATGGAAGGCAAGAAAACGATATAGCTTGTGTGAATCTTTTGCACAGGGGGATACTGCACATTTTGTAGAATGGAATGAAGAACTGGAAAACAGAATCCTGATTGAACGCTTTTTAAAGGCACTAAAAGGCGGAGAAAATTATATCGCGGCATTGAAAATCTTCGGTGAAGAAGAATTGAATGAAAAGCAGTATGAAATTTTGATGGAAAAAGCAGATCATATGGAATTTTCAGAGAAAATCAGAGTGCTCTATGCAATTTCACGCTCCATGAAATATCAGTCAGTCACATTTCATGGTGCTTCATATGATCTGGTGGAACAAAAATGTTTTTCAGAAATACAGAAGATGTTGTTTCAGAAAAGTTTTATTCGTCATGCGGCAGATTATAAGATCGCAAAAGAAGTAGTACAGATAAAACTTCCGGTCCGGGTAAACTGGGGCGGCGGCTGGACGGATACTCCGCCATACTGCAATGAAAACGGAGGAGTAGTTTTAAATGCACCGATTTTACTCAAAGGAGAAAAGCCAATTGAGGTGGAAATAAAAAAGATCCCGGAATATCGAATTGAATTTGCAAGTCTGGACTTTTATGCATATGGAAAAGCGGAAACGGTGGAAGAAATTCAAGACTGCCATAACCCATATGATTCATTTGCGCTACATAAAGCAGCCTTGATCGCCTGCGGAGTGATTCCGCTTGATGGACATGCAGAGCTGAGAGAAATTTTGAAAAAAATGGGCGGAGGCTTTTATCTGTCCACCAAAGTTTGTAATGTACCGAAGGGGTCAGGACTTGGAACAAGCAGTATCCTTTCCGGGGCCTGTGTGAAAGCCATCGGAGAGTTCCTGGGGCAGAGCTGGTCAGACAGCCAGGTGTATGAACTGGTCTTGAATATGGAACAGATTATGAGTACCGGCGGCGGATGGCAGGATCAGGTTGGCGGCCTGACTCCGGGAGTAAAATATATTACTTCACGTCCGGGGATCCGACAGAAAATACATGTGACTTATCTGGAATTGGATCAGGACACCAAAAAAGAACTGCAGGAGAGATTTGTACTGATCTATACGGGACAGAGGCGTCTGGCAAGAAACTTGCTCAGAGAAGTTGTTGGAAATTATATCGGCGGAAGAAGAGAATCGATCGAGGCTTTAAAAGAAATGAAACGCCTGGCAGTGCTGATGCGATTTGAATTGGAACAGGGAAATATCGATGCATTCGCAAAGTTATTGAATGAACACTGGGAAGTATCAAAGCTGCTGGATCAGGGATCTACCAATACCTGTATTGATCAGATCTTTGAGTCCTGCGAGGACATGATCGATGGAAGGTTTATTTCCGGTGCAGGCGGCGGAGGATTTCTTCAGGTCATTCTGAAAAGAGGCGTTACCAAAGAAGCACTGCGGGAACGATTAAAACAAGTGTTTGAAGATTCAGGCGTAGATGTTTGGGAGACGGAATTTGTCTGGGAATAAAATGCAAAATGAGAGGAAAGAAAAATGAATTATATCAGCAGAAAAATAGGATTATGCATATGTGCAGTACAACTGATCGCATCGGCAGTGTTTTTTGTAGCGCTGTGGCTTATGAATTTATTGCCGGCAAAATATGTCACAATAATCGGACTGGTACTTCTGCTTTTCTTTGTATGCGTGGTATCCACGCAGCTTCTTTCTAAAAAGAAGGGAATTGCGGGAAAAGTAATCAGTATTTTATTAAGCATTGGGCTGATTTTCGGATCCTATTATATTTTTAAGACAACAAATGTAATTGAAAATATCAGTGGCGGAGATACGAAAGTCACGAAAATGGTGGTAGCGGTCAAGGAATCGGATCCGGCTGAAAAACTGGAAGATGCAGCATCGTATCAGTTTGGTGTGCAGTACGCATTGCAGCGTTCGGATGTGGAGGCAGCAGTTGCAAATATCAATGAGAAACTGGGAAGCCAGATTGCGGCCGTGGAGTATGGATCCGTTGCAGAACAGGCAGCAGCACTTCACAGCGGCGAAGTTCAGGCAATTATCTACAATGATGCATACAGCCAGATGTTGGAAGAAGGGCTTGGCGAGGAACAGGAAAACTTTAAAGTCATCTATACATATGAAGTGAAATCGAAGGTAGAAAATAAAGCAGCACAGGTAGAGGTAAAAGATGAGACATTTACCGTGTACATCAGTGGAATTGACGTGTACGGTGCGATTGAAACGAACAGCAGAAGTGATGTGAATATTCTGGCAGTCGTCAATCCAAATACACATCAGGTACTTCTGGTGACAACTCCGAGAGATTACTATGTGCAGATTCCGGGAATTTCCGGAGATATGCGGGATAAACTGACACATGCCGGAATTTATGGAGTGGATGCGTCCATGTCTACGTTGGGGCAGTTGTATAATACAAGCATTGAGTTCTATGCAAGAGTGAACTTTACGTCTCTGGTAGAAATGGTGGATGCACTTGGTGGAATCGATGTGATCTCAGAACAGGCATTTACAACAAGTGATGACAGTGGACTGGTTATGGATGTAATCCAGGGAGAAAATCATTTCAATGGAGAACAGGCACTGGCATTTGCAAGAGAACGGCAAAATGTGGATGGCGGTGATTTCCAGCGTGGAAGAAATCAGCAGGCTGTGATCACAGCGATGATCAAGAAAGCAATTTCACCGGCAATTTTGACCGGAGCGAATGGTCTGCTTAACAGTGTCAGTGGAAATGTAGATACAAATATGTCAACAGAGCAGATTCAGACATTGGTTAAAAATCAGCTTTCAGAAGGCGGAGCATGGAATATCAAATCGATGTCTGCAGAAGGAATGGGAGATACACAAGAGTGCTTTTCCATGGTGGGAACACCACTGTATGTCACACAGCCGGATCAGAATTCAGTGGCAGCGATTCAGACAGCAATTGCTGCAGTAAAAGCCGGAGAAACATTTTCGGATTCAGAAATCGCACAATAAAGAATTGTGAGAAAGGACAGCGCGGTAAATGATGAGCAACAAGATAAATGTACCGTTTTCGCCGCCGGACATTAAAGAGGAAGAAATACAGGAAGTCGCCAGAGCTTTGCGAAGCGGATGGATCACAACCGGACCAAGGACCAAGGAATTTGAAAAACAAATTGCAGAATATGTTGGAACAAAACGGGCAGTCTGTCTGAACTCTGCAACAGCATGTATGGAAATGGTACTTCGTGCAATGGGAATCGGTGCGGGAGATGAAGTGATCACAACTGCATATACTTACACAGCAACCTGTAGTGCAATTTGCCATACAGGGGCTGTGCCGATCCTTGTGGATACTTTGCCAGATTCCTATGAAATGGATCCGCAGAAGGTGAGAGAAGCTGTTACGGAGCGAACAAAAGCGGTTATTTGTGTAGATCTTGCAGGAATTGTGTACAGCAAGTACGATGAGATTTTTAAAATAGCAGAAGAGAAAAGAGCACTTTTTCATGCAGGCTGCGAACGGCAGAAAAAACTGGGCAGGATACTGGTTATGGCGGATGCGGCACATGCATTTGGAGCATCACACGAACATAAGATGTGCGGCCAGATCGCAGACTTTACCTGTTATTCTTTTCATGCCGTGAAAAATCTGACGACAGCGGAGGGCGGTGCCCTTGTATGGTCAGAGCAGATCGAACAGGCGGGGATAGACGGAGAGGAACTCTATAAAGAATTTATGCTGCTCTCCCTCCATGGACAGTCTAAAGATGCATTGGAAAAAACAAGAGCCGGAGCCTGGGAATATGATGTGATCGCACCTTACTTCAAATGCAATATGACAGATATTACAGCGGCCATCGGCCTGTCACAATTGAAACGTTATCCGGAAATTTTGCATCGAAGAAGAAGTATCATAGAAAGATATGATGAAGCATTTAAGCAGTACCCGATTCAGGTTTTGAATCATTACGATACGGACCATATTTCCAATGGACATCTGTATTTGACAAGATTGCCGGGAAAGACAAGAGAAGCGTGCAATCAGATCATTTTGCAGCTTGCAGAGCAGGGAATTGCCAGCAACGTGCATTATAAGCCGCTTCCGCTATTGACGGCTTACAAGAATATGGGATTTCAGATGGAAGATTATCCCAATTCTTATCGGATGTTTGAGAACGAGATCACACTTCCGCTGCATACGTGTTTAAGTGATGAACAGGTTTCGTATGTGACTGAAAAATTTACAGAAATATTGAGGAAAAATCAGTAATGATAAAATGGGAAAACTTACCGGAGCGAATCAAAAATGAAAAAACTTATCCATATTATGAACTGCTGCAGCAAAAGAAAATACAAATTTTATGGAAAAGGGTTCTTGATTTTTTTTGTGCGGTTGTTTTGACTGTACTCCTATCTCCGGTGATGCTGCTGATTGCAGCGGCCATTAAACTGGATACGAAAGGACCGATCTTTTACAGGCAGACACGTGTCACCAGATATGGGATGACCTATCGAATTTTTAAATTTCGAACCATGATTACAGGTGCAGATAAAAAGGGGCCGCTTGTCACCAGCAGTCAGGACGATCGTGTGACAAAAGTTGGAAAACTGTTACGAAAAATTCGTCTGGATGAACTGCCGCAGCTGTTGAATGTGTTAAAAGGTGAGATGAGCTTTGTGGGAACACGGCCGGAAGTTGAGAAATATGTCGATCAGTATTCGGAGGAGATGATGGCGACGCTGTTTCTCCCGGCAGGTATTACATCCTATGCAAGTATTATGTATAAAGATGAAGATGAACGGATTGGCGCATATCAGAAACAAACCGGAAAGAGTGTGGATGAAATTTACAGAGAATATATTCTTCCGGAAAAGATGAAGTACAATCTGAAATATCTGAAGGAATTTAGTATCTGGAGAGATATGAAGCTGATGCTGATGACAGTAGCAGCGGTTTTAAAATAGCAGTTTGGAAGAGGAATGAGAATGAGCAAAGTAGCAGTGATTACCATGGGAGTAAAATTGGACGGCGAAAAAGGATACACAAGATTTCGGTATTTGTGTGAATTTCTCGTGAAAAAAGGATACGAAGTAGATCTGATCACGACTACCTTTCAACATTGGGAAAAAAAGCAAAGGGATCTGGAATCTGTTGACCAGAAAAGCTACCCATTTGGGATCAAATTTATATATGAGCCGGGATATCGGAAAAATATCGATTTGAGAAGAGTAAGAAGTCATAAAATTGCAGCAGAAAATTTAAGAAAGTTACTGGAAAAAGAAGGGGACTATGATCTGATCTATGCAGAAATCCCTCCAAATGACGTGGCACTTGCAGCGGCAGAGTATGCGCATCGAAACAAGATCCCGTTTGTGGCAGATGTAAACGATCTCTGGCCGGAAGCAATGCGTATGGTTTTTGATATTCCGATCGTCAGCGATCTTTTATTTTATCCGCTCAAAAGGGATGCAGAAAAGGTGTATTCGCTGACATCCGGTGTCATTGGAACATCGGACGAATATCGTGACAGACCGTTTTTAAATCAAAAGCGGGATGTGTTAAAGGAAACGGTATATGTTGGAAATGAAATTTCCGTATTTGACAGAGAAGCAGAACAGCATGCGGATGAAGTACAAAAAGAGGAAGGCACATTTTGGGTGACATATGCAGGGACAATTGGAACGAGCTATGACATTCGTACCATGGTACTGGCTGCAGAGGAGTTGATGAAGCAGGGAAAAACGAAGATCCGGTTTCAGATACTGGGAGACGGTCCGACGAGAGAGATGCTGGAAAATCTGGCAAAAGAGCGCAAGATCCAAAATGTAAAATTTACAGGATATGTGCCGTATGAACAGATGGCGGCATATCTGGTGAAATCAGATGTTTTGATCAATTCGTTTGTGCGAAAGGCACCGCAAAGTATTGTCACGAAAATCGGAGATTATCTGGCGGCGGGAAAACCGATGATCAATACGTGTATGAGTCCGGAATTTCGAAAGAAAGTGGAGCAGGACGGATTTGGGATCAATATTGAGCCAGAAGACGTCAGGGAGCTGGTAAATGCCGTGGAGTGGATGTACGAAAATGAGGCAGAAAGAAACGACATGGGAAACCGGGCAAGGAAGATTGCAGAAGAACAGTTCGACCGACCGGTATCCTATGGGAAAATAGAAGCAATGATCAGCAGTCTGATCACAAAGAGAAAGTAAAGGCAGGATAAAAATGAGACCGGTATTTAGTGTGGTGATGCCAACATATGGTGTAGAAAAGTATATTGAGAAAGCAATCCGAAGTGTTCAGGCACAAACATTTGAAAACTGGGAGCTGCTTGTGATTGATGATTGTACTTGTGATCAAAGTGCAGAGATTGCCTGCGAAATTGCAAAAACAGATTCTCGTATCCGCATCGTACATCACGAAATAAACCAGGGGCTTAGTGCTGCAAGAAACACAGGGATCCAAGAGGCAGTCGGAGAATATATCTGGTTTATGGATCCGGATGATTGGGTGGAACCGGAATTGATGCAGGCTGTAGCGGCATCGTTGGAGAAAAACCGTGCAGAAATGGTTCTGTTTGGACTGCAGGAAGAGTATTATGCTCCGGACGGACACCTGCAGTATTCCCATCCGATCTCTCCGACAGAACAGTATTTTACCACTCAGGAAACACTGCGGAAAGAGTTCATCCGGCTGGAGCAGCAGACGCTGTATGGATATGCCTGGAACAAATTTTATAACCTGGATTATCTGAGATCACAGAATCTGTGGTATACCGATGTGAAATTGATCGAAGATATCAAATTTAATGTCGAATATTGTATGAATATTCAAAGAATGAATCTATTGGCAATCACACCGTACCATTATGCAAAACGAGTGGAAATGAACCTGACAAACAAATTTGTGGAAAATTATTATGAACTTCACGAATGGAGAATTGCGATGATACTCAATCAGTATCGCAGCTGGAAGCTTGATAATGAGAATGTACGGGCAATACTGGGCGGATTGTATGGAAGATATATTCTTTCCGCACTGCAGAGAAACTGCAGCAAAGAAGCAAACATGTCATATAGGATGCGAAAAAAATGGTGCAGGAATTTGTTTGAAAGACCTTTGTTCCGGGAATTGATACCGGGAGCGAAAGCGAAGGACAGCTTCAGTTTAAAAATTGCATTGAGATGTCTGAAATGGAAACAGGTTGGGCTCTGTCTGGTTTTAGGAAGAGGAATCTATCTGGTCAGAGAAAAGATGCCGGTACTTTACTCCAAAGTCAAGGCAGAAAGGTAAAAAATGATGACACGATTAAGGCGATACGAAGAGAACGTAGAATTGATCTTTAAAATTTTATATTTCCTGCTCGCAGCAGGAACATTTTGCCCGTTCATTTACGATTCATCGCTGCAGCCAATTCTGGTGAAAATGGTGCTGGGAGTTGGAGGGATTCTTCTATTTCTCCGGGCAGCGGATTGGAAGCATTACATTCGTATGCCGGGACTGTCGTGGATGGCGTTGTTCGTTCTGAGTTTTCTATTGTCCTCCTTTATGAACAGAAGATATGGAATGTCTGAAAATTTCAAATGGATGATCTGGATGATCTTGCAGATGGGATGTTTGTATACTTGTAAGCTGGATCGGAGCAGGGAATCTTATGAGAAGGAATTTCGGATTTTATCCCATGTGATGCTGGGGTACAGTATGATCGCAGCAATATGTTCTTTCTGGCAGCTGCTTCAGGGAACCGCACTGAAGTGGATCACACAAAGTGGTGAAGTCATGCTGTCAGGATACCACTGGGGAAGGCTGTGGGGCATTTATACCGATCCAAATTACGGTGCAGGATTTCATGCCCTTTGTACATTGATGGCGTTGTACTTTTTTTGGAATGTAAAAAAATGGTGGAGATACATCTATCTGTTTCCAATGCTGCTTTCTGTGCTGTACATCGGATTTTCAGATTCCAGAACCAGTGCATTGATGTTGTGCGCAGGATGTGGTGCGTATTTTCTGTTCACTCAGATACAGTCAGCAGATAAGAAGGACAGAACAAAGCGGGGGATTGCAGGAGGGCTGATGATCGCAGCGGCAGTGATCCTGGTATTTTCCGGAATGCATCTCATGAAAAAAGCATACAATCAGCAGCAGGTACCTGTGGCAGAAAATACGCAGGCGGTGGATCCGGTGCAGAAACCACAGGAGATACAAACCGGGAGAGAACAGGATCTGCAGAAGGACGTCAGCAATGGCCGGATTCAGCTCTGGAAAAGCGGTATTGAGATCTGGAAGACATCTCCGGTATATGGAACAGGGTATTCCACGGTGGTGGATTATGCAAAGGAGAACGTAAAAGGAACATACATTATAGAAAATTCGCAGGGAGATTACCACAATCTCCATAATCAGCTGATCAATGTGCTGGTGTATCAGGGAAGTATCGGGGCAATTTTGCTTGTAGGGATGTTTCTCTATTTTTGCCGGTATATTTGGAAAGCATTTCAAAAATCCGGGATAAGAAATTACGACGGGATGCTGTTATGTTCCATTTTGATGATATTGATCGCAATGATGTTTTTACTGGAAGGGTTTTATACCAATTCGCCGGGAGCATGTATATTCTGGGTATTTGGCGGATATCTGATCCATGGAATTTATCAGGATCAAGAGCAGACAGTGAAATAAAGGATGTAGTTTATGAAGAAGAAAATACTGGTCGGATATATTATGGATGGAACATCCGGAGGCATTGATCGCTACCTGCTTCGATTTATAGAGCAGGTATGGGAAGAAGACATTCAGATTGATTTTTTGAGTGACCGCAGTGCATACGAGCTGAAGAAAAGATTAGAAAAATATAAAAGCAGAGTGTTTCAGGTATCCAGTTTATGGCATCCTGTGACACAGTATCGGCAGATGCAAAAGATTATCCAAGAGAACGGGTATGATGTTGTATATTTGAATATTTCAACAGCAATGGATTTTATTGGCGCAAAAGCTGCAAAAGATGCCGGTGTGAAGGAAGTGATCCTTCACAGCCATTCGGGTGGAAATGACTGTGGGAATGTCTGTAAAAGACTGTTGTATGACGTACTGCACAAAATCTGCAGAACCTTTTTATTCCGTCTCGGAACACGGCATTATGCCTGTTCGAAATCAGCGGGATACTGGATGTATCCCAAACGAATCGTAGAATCCGAAGCATTCCAAATATTGTATAATGCAGTTGATATGGAGTATTACCGGTATGATGAAGAGATGAGAAAACAAGTGCGCATGGAAATGCAGGTTCCCCGGACAGATACGTTGGTTCTCGGACATGTTGGAAATTTCTGTTATCAGAAAAACCAGGAGTTTCTGGTTCGGGTGATGGCTGAGGTTTTAAAAAGATGTCCCAATGCCCGGTTATGGTGCCTTGGAAAAGGGGAAAATGAGCAAAAAATCCGAAAATTAGCACAAAAGTTTCATATAGAGGAACAGATACGGTTTCCGGGACAAAAAGAAGACATCGGATCTTATTATCAGGGAATGGATGTTTTTGTACTGCCCTCCAGATTTGAAGGACTTCCTCTTGTAGGGATAGAGGCACAGTGTATGCAGCTACCGTGTGTATTTAGTGATGCGATTACAAAAGAAGTTCAGATACAGGATCACTGTGTGTTTTTAAGCCTGCATAAATCACCGGAAATCTGGGCAGAAGAGATTTTAAAAATATCCAGGTATGACAGAACGCAGGTGCAGATGACAGAACAGATGAAGTGCTATACATTGGAAGAGCAGAGAAAACAGATGAGGAGATGGATATGTCTTTGGTAAGTATTATCGTTCCGGTATATAATGTGGAACCATACATTGAAACGTGCATACAAAGTCTGATTCGGCAGACCATGGGGAACATAGAAGTGATTCTTGTGGACGATGGTTCGACAGACCGAAGCGGTGAGCTTTGTGATCAATACGCCGAAGCAGATGAAAGAATCCGGGTCATACATAAACAGAACGGTGGGCTGAGTTCCGCAAGAAATGCCGGAATTTCGGCAGCGAAGGGGGAGTATCTGCTGTTTGTGGACAGTGATGATTATGTGTCTGCAAGCCTGGTGGAAAAGACGGTGTCATGTGCAGAACAGAATCAGGCAGATGTGGTTGTCTTTGACTATCAGGAAATCGAATTGTGCAGCGGAGGAAAACAAACAAGAACATCTGCATTGCCTGCCGGGCAGGTCATCCATGCAGAGAGTGTTCCACAGCTTCTGCTGATCACTCCATCTGCATGTAACAAGCTGTATAAACGCAGTTTTTGGGAAATGACACAGATTGTCTATCCGGAGGGAAGAAACTTTGAAGATCTGTCAGTCATTCCGCGGATTTTGCTGCAGGCGGGACGGGTCGTATATTTGGAAGGAGATCCTTTGTATTTTTACGTGCTCAGAGTAGGATCGATTATGCGGAGCGGAGCTTTTGAAAAGGGCTGGGAAGAGCGAAGAAAAGCAATTTCGGATGTAAGCAATCTGCTGGAAGAAAAAGGGATGGAACAACAGTACAAAAAAGAGCTGGAATATCTGGCATTTGAGCATTTATATTTTGTACCATCCAAAGAAGTGGTGTTAAAAGACAGAAACAATCCGTGCCTGAAAGAGTGGAGATCGTATTTGGATCTTCAGTATCCGGATTGGAAAGAGAATCCCTATATCCGACAGTTATCAGGAAAAGACAAAATCCTTTTATTGCTGCTCAGGCACAGATGCTATGCAGGAATGTGCATGTTGTCTGTACTGCGAAAAGGGATGGACAGGCTGAAAAACAAGTAACAGGAGATAAGAATGGAAAAAGTGTTAACAGTTGTGATTCCATCGTTCAATGTGGAAAAGTATTTGCGTCAGACGTTGGAATCCTTGAGAAATGAAGAGATTCTGGAAGATGTGGAAGTGTTGATCGTAGATGATGGTTCAACAGACGGCACAGCAAAGATTGGAAAAGAATATGAGAAACGTTATCCGCAGACCTATCGGGTGATTTCCAAAACAAACGGAGGACACGGTTCAACAATCAATTGCGGGATCGAACAGAGCAGAGGAACATTTTTCAAAGTCGTGGATGGAGATGACTGGGTCAATACAGAGGCATTGATCGAAGTGGTGCGCAGACTGAAAACATGCGGGGCCGACTATGTGGTGACAGATTATTGTGAAGTGAATGATAAGACAAAAGAGCAGGTGAGAAAACAGTTTCCTGCATTGGATGTCTGCAGAGAAATCCGATTTGAAAATGCGGCAGAGAAGGTGCAGATACCTATGCATGCGCTGATCATCAGAACGGATCTTTTAAAAACACATCAGATCCGTTTGGATGAACATTGTTTTTATGTGGATGTGGAGTATGTGCTGTTTCCGGTACCATATGTGGAAACCGTTGTATATTATCCGGAGCCTGTTTATATGTATCGTCTGGCACAGGAAACACAAAGCGTGAGCATCCGGGGATATCAAAGACATATACAAGATCATATCCGTGTGATTTTTCATCTGAGCCAATTTTTTGAGGAATACCGGGAAAATGCAGGAAATTCAGAAAAAACGGCGTATATTGCCAGACGGATCGCACAGATGATCGGAGATCAGGTTACCATTTTTTTGAGCTTTCCGGAGGAAAATACGGAGACACAGAAACAGTTTCTGGAGTTTGACAGACAATTGAGGAAAACGAGCAAAACGATCTATGAGCTGTCCGGAAGAGAAAGTGGGACACTTCGCCTTTTGAGAAGAACCGGATTCAGGGGGTATCGGCTCATCCGGAAACTGGCAAGAAAGAGAAACAATATGGAGGAATAAATGAAGATACATTCTGTCAAATACAATTTTATCATGAATGCGATTCTGACAGTGGCGGGAATCATCTTTCCGCTGATCACATTTCCTTATATTTCCAGAGTGCTTCTGGTAGAAGGAAGTGGAAAAGTAGCATTTGCGACATCTGTGGTCACATATTTTACAATGTTTGCCTCCTTGGGAATCCCGACATATGGGGTTCGGGCATGTGCGATTGTAAGAGACAACAAAGAAAAACTCTCCAAGACCGTTCAGGAACTGTTGATCATCAGTGGAGGAACAACACTTCTGACGTACATTGTGTTTGGAATTTCCCTGTTTGTTATACCGGAGTTTGCACAGGAGCGAACACTGCTTCTGATCGTTGGACTTGGGATCGGACTGAACACCATAGGAGTGCAGTGGCTGTATAATGCACTGGAACAGTATTCTTACATTACAACCTGTTCAATCTTATTTAAAGTGATCGGGATGATCCTGATGTTTTTACTGGTGAAAGAGAGCTCAGACTATCAGATTTACGGAGGCGTATATGTCATCGCATCCTTTGGATCTTATGTGCTGAACTTTATCTGTCTTAGAAAGTTTGTGACATTTCAGAAGACTGGTACCTATCAGTTCAAACAACATTTGAAGCACATCATGGTATTTTTTGCCATGTCAGCCGGTGCAAGTATTTACCTGAATCTGGATGTTGTGATGTTGCGTTTTTTGCAGAGCAATGAAGCGGTAGGATATTATAATGCAGGAATTAAGGTAAAGACAGTCCTGGTGACATGTGTGACATCGCTTGGAACCGTGCTGCTGCCAAGATTATCCTATTATATTGAGACAGCGGACAAAAAAGCGTTTCAGCTGATGGTGGGAAAGGCATTTCGGTTTGTATTTGTTGCTGCAAGTGCAGTGACCGTATATTTTAGTATTTTTGCCAGAGAATCCATTTTGCTGCTCTCAGGTGAGGCGTTTCTGCCTGCAGTCGGTCCGATGATGATTTTAATGCCCACGGTGCTTTTGATCGGACTTTCCAACGTCACTGGAATTCAGATTCTGACTCCAAATGGACGAGAACGGGAAGTCATGTATTCCATCTGGGGTGGTGCGATTCTGGATTTTGTGCTGAATCTGATCGTGATTCCTAAATTTTCAGCAAATGGAGCCGCTTTGTCAACACTTTTGGCAGAAGGGATGGTTCTTCTGCTTCAATGTTGGTTCTTGAGAGATGTGTTGTGGAGTTATATCCGGCAAGTACAATGCTGGAAAATCGTAATTGCACTGGCAGTGGCATCCGTAATGACGATTCCTGTTAAGATATGGATCGATTCCGGAGTGTTTGTAACACTTCTTGTATCGGCAATCGTATTTTTCGGAGGATATGCAGTGGTTCTTCTGCTCCTGAAAGAACCTTTTGTATCTGAAATTCTAAACTCGGGGATTCATGCGATTGTCCGAAAAAAATAGACGATGAAAAGAGAGAGATACAGATAGAGTGAGGGAAAATATGAAAGAGAAGTTACTGGAAAATAAAAAGAAAGTACTGGAAAATTTATATCTGACAGTGTTTGCGGTGTTTTGCCTGTATTTCTTTATGTGGACAACAACTTTTTGGGTGTCATGGCCAGATTTTTTTGTCAGTGATCTTCGAACGGTCATGATTGCCTTGATCGTAGTAAAGGCAAGTGTGAGCGAAAAAAAATCCAATTGGAAAGAGCTTGTCTTTGAAATTGGTTTGATCGCAGTATTTTTGGCAGTAAAAAACAGAAATGGACAAGAAATTCTGCTGGATACATTGCTTTTGATTTTGGGAGCCAAAGAAATCGCGTCAGAAAAGTTGATTCGTGTGTATACCGTGACGATCGCAACCGCATTGTTTGTAACCATCGGAGCCTCTTTGCTGGGAATCATTGAAAATCTGTCCTATGCACAGCCGGGAAGAATGACCAGAATGGCATTTGGAATCGGTTATCCGACAGATTTCGGGGCACACGTACTCTTTTTATTACTCTGCTATTTTTATTTGAGAAGAAAAAAAATACAATATGTGGAATTGGCAATTACGGTTCTGATCGGCGGACTGATCTACATTTTTTGCGGAGCAAGAACAAATGCGTTGTGTATCTGGCTGTTGGCAGGTGTCCTTTTCTATACCAAAATCAGAAGAGACGATGCAAAAAAAAGGAAAAAAGAGTATGAGATGGCATCATGGTTTTCTGGTCTGCTTGCATCGGCAGGAACCATCTGTGCTGCGGGAATCCTGATTTTATCGATGCTTTATACAAAAGGAAGCAGTATATTTTTGAAACTGGACTCAATCTTGAGTCAGCGGCTTTCTTTTTCCAAAAAAGGGATGGAGGTCTATGGATTTTCCATATTCGGACAGTATATTCCCATGCAGGGCAATGGAGGAAGTACAGAGACACCATTGAATTACTTTTTCCTGGACAGTTCCTATATTTCCATTTTGCTGCAGTATGGTCTGATCATGTTCGTGATGATTCTCATTTTGTGGGGGATCATCGGATTGAGAGCAAGAAAAGAAAAAGACTGGGTGCTTTTGTGGATTCTTGCGATCATTGCATTTCAGAGTATTATGGAACAGCATTTGCTGGATATTTCATATAATCCATTTCTTTGGATTTTGTTTGCAGAAACAGGAAAGAAAAGAAAACAGAAAAAAATAAGTGGAGCAGAGAAGAATATATGAAAAAAATGGAAAAAAAATGGCCTTTTGTTTTCAATGGCATCGTCATATTCTGTTTGATCCTGCTGATTCTGGGAATGCGCTGGCAGGCGAAAAAGGAAGAGTCAGAAGTATTAAATGTTACAGAAAGTCTTCAGAAAGAAAGTGAGATCACTTCTTTTTCAGAGGAAGAAGAGGCAGTGTTATATATGTTGAGTGCCTTGAAAAAGAACGACCTTGATATGGCACTTAGAGGATGTGCAATTGATGAGACAGCTCTGCAGATCAATTTTGTAAAGACAGCAGAGGAACTCCCGGGGATGCAGCTTATAGATCTGCCGGCTCCAACATCAGATTATTCGTATTATTTTCCGCTTACATCGGCAGAAATGACCAAAGCATATATTGAGCAGTTTGAAGAATTGTCGACAGAAATTCCGGAGATAGAGACGTTGGAAGTGCTGGAGATTGCAGAGAAAAAGGAGAAAGAACGAGAAGAACAGCTGGCAGAGTGTCTGGCGGCTCAGGAAGTCAGTGAACTGGAAATTTATGTGAAATGTGGGGAACAGAGTTACAGACTGGGGTTTACGGCAGTACGATATGAGAAAAACTGGAAAATCCATTCACTAAAAGAAGGGCTTCTCTATGAAACGGATATACCTGCCTGTGTGCAGATGGAAGAGATGCGCGAGGCAAAAAAAACGTATGTGCTTCCAAATCAGCTGACAGGTGCCAATTATTTTCAGGCGATGCCAATTTCAGAAAAAACACCGCAGCGGGCAGTGGAGCAGTTTATTTATGCAATTGAAAAGGGGGATCTGACAAGAGCGCTGGCGTTTGCAACAACAGAATCCAGTCAGGATACATCCCCGGAACTGTTGAAAAAACAGGGAGAATATGCAAAAGAGTTAAAAACAATGCTGTATGGATTTTTAGGTACGGAAGATGCAAGATTGTACGGGAAAAGCGAAGAACAGCTGAATAAGCTGCGCGGAAAGTTGAACCCGGAATATATGGTATATCTGGATTTGATCAAAGTGATTCCAATAGAAACTGAGGAAAATACAGAGACAGTCAAACAATATGCCGGATTATATTCATACAACGGGAAAAATTATCTGACAGGCTATACCCTTTGCAGACAGGAGGATGGATGGCAGATTCAGTCATTGAGTGCACCGGCACTGTCTCTTGAATCCGGAGAAGTGATGCGGCTGTCAAAAGAAGAAAGCCGAAAAACATCCGAGCAAAGTGTGTTAAAGGCAGAAAAAAATGAAAGATAGACAATCAAAGGAGAAAACATGGATCAGAAAAAAGTAGTTGATTTTTTAGGAATACGGCTGAACAACCTGACGGCGGAGGAGATTTTGGATCATGTAGATCAGTGTATTGCACAGAGAAAAATCTGCCAGATCGTCGGAGTGAATGTGGATCAGGCGCTGCGGGTGATCGAAAATCCCGTTTCTAAAAAAATATTTGAGGATGCGGAAATCGTATTTACAGATGGAAAACCGATCATTTGGATGGCAAAATGGTTAAAACGTCCAATCGTTGAAAAAATTTCAGGTCCGGATTTAATGGAATTATTGTGTGAACGGGCTGCGAAAAAAGGATACCGGATATTTTTGCTGGGAGCAGGTCCGGGAGTAGCCGCAAATGCAGCCAAAAATCTGGAACAAAGATATCCGGGATTTCAGTGTGCAGGTACCTATTCCCCACCGATGGGGTTTGAAAAAGATCCAAAGGAGATGGAAAAAATCATCTCAATGTTAAAAGAATCTCAGGCAGATCAGCTTTTTGTGGGAATGGGTTCCCCGAAGCAGGATATTTTCATTTATGAAAATATGCAAAAATATCAGATTCCTGTGTCCTATTCTATGGGAGCGGCATTGGATTTTATCGGAGGAAGTGTAAAACGTGCGCCGAAATGGATGTGTGATCATGGGTTGGAATGGCTGCATCGCTGTATGACAAATCCAAAGCGTCTTGTAAAACGATATGTGGAAGATCTGCGGATTTTCTCTTATTACAGAAAGTTCCGCAGACAGGAGAAAAAAGCAGGTCGTCTTTAAAAAGTCGTGCCTGGGAAAGGAATTTGGCAGATATGATAAAAGTACTGGTGGTCGAAACGACAAAGTGTGGATATGATGGAATCACAAATGTGATCAAAAATTATTTTTTATATCAGGAAGATCCCGAAATCCAGATGGACCTGGTGACGATCAATGAAGCTGTTCCGGAATTGAAAACATTTTTGGAACAAAAAGGCCGGAGAAACTATCAATTGCCCTACCGGAATCGAAATCCGCTGAAATATGTGATGAAGCTGCGAAAAATCCTGAAAGAAGGAGGGTATCAGATTATCCATGTACATGGATGCAGTGGAACGATGGCAGTAGAAATGCTGGCGGCAAAATTAGCAGGGATCAAAGTAAGAGCTGCACATGCACATAGTACAGCATGTACACATACAACAAGTGACAAAATACTGCGCCCCTTCTTTTTGAAGTGGTGTAATTGCAGATATGCGTGCAGTGATGCGGCAGGAAAATGGCTGTACAAAGGGATGCCGTTTTCTCTGATTTCAAATGGGATCGATCTGGAAAAATTTCAGTATGATCCGGTTGTCAGAGAAAGGCTAAGAAACGAATATGACTTAGAGGACAAACTGGTTATTGGTCATGTTGGAAGGTTTTGTGAGGAAAAGAATCATAAAAAGATTCTGGAAATTGCAAAAGAGCTTCAAAAAAGGCATCAGAAGATAAAACTGGTGTTTGTAGGGGACGGACCGCTGAAGCAGGAAACCGAGGAGAAGGCCCGAGAGGACAAGCTGGATGTATTATTTGTGGGATTAAGTGATGTGGTAGAACAATGGCTTCAGGCAATGGATGTGTTTGTCTTTCCGTCTTTGTTTGAAGGATTGCCTTTGGGCCTGGTTGAGGCACAGGCAGCCGGACTTCCGTGTATTTTGAGCGACAGAATCGCTTCCATGACAAAGATTATTGATGAAGTTCAATTTTTAAAACTGGAAGCATCGGATCAAGTCTGGGCAGATGCGGTTTTGAAAGAAGCCGCGGAAAATGACAGAATAAAAAATCAGGAGAAGATTAAGCAGCAGTTGAGAGACAGGAATTTTGATATAAGGCTGAATTGTAAACAACTTGCAAAGCGATATCAGGAATTATGGAGAGGTGTGAACTAATGAAGATGAAATATTTGATTCTTGGAGCAGGACCTTCCGGTTTGACGCTCGCAAACAGACTGAAACAGATGGGAGAAACTTCATTTTTCGTATTGGAAAAAGAAAAAGAGGCCGGAGGACTTTGTCGTTCCACCCAGGTAGATGGTTCTCCGTTTGATATTGGAGGCGGACATTTTCTGGATGTGAGACGTCCAAAAGTGAACGAATTCCTGTTTCAATTTATGCCGGAGGAGGAGTGGGAAAAATTTGACAGAGACAGCAGGATTGCAGTCAACGGAGATGTGATCAGCCATCCGATCGAAGCAAATATCTGGCAGATGAAACTGGAAAATCAAGTAGAGTATTTAAAATCCATTGCAGTGGCAGGTTGTAACCTGAAAGAGGAAATGCCACAGGAGTTTGTGTCCTGGATCTACTGGAAACTGGGAGATAAGATCGCAGAGAACTATATGATTCCGTATAACCAGAAAATGTTCGGAGAGGATCTGAACCAGCTGGGGACATACTGGCTGGAAAAATTGCCAAATGTCAGCTTTGAAGAGACTCTTTTGAGTTGTCTGACGAAAAAAGCATATGGAGAGCAGCCGGGACATGCTCAGTTCTTTTATCCAAAAAAATATGGATATGGGGAATTATGGCTGAGAATGGCAGAAGAAATCAAAGGACAGATTAAGTACGATGCATCGGTTCACGCGATTGATTTTGATACCAATACAGTGACAACAAAAGAGGGGGAAACGTATTCTGCAGATGTGATCATTTCTACGATTCCCTGGATGGAATTTGCAAAGATCACAGGAATGCCGCAGGAGTTGAAGGAAAAAATCGGACATCTGAAATACAGCTCTGTTCAGACGGCGTATTTCCCGGACAATCTGGACACAGAAGCACAGTGGGTCTACTATCCGGATCCGGAACTGTCTTATCATAGAATTCTGGTGCGTCATAATTTCTGTAATGGAAGCAAAGGATATTGGACGGAATGTAACAGTACAAGAGTGGACGAAACAACAGAAAGTACCTTTCAATATATGAACCAGTACGCGTATCCGCTCAATACCATCGGGAAGCCAGAGATCATGAAGGAGTTGCTGGAGTGGGCAAAAACACGCCGCGTGTATGGTCTTGGAAGATGGGGAGAACATCAGCATTACAATTCCGATCTGGTCGTAGAACTTGCCCTGAAGATGGCAGAAGAATTAAACAGTGCACAATAAAACACGGGAGGAGTGTATAACGAAACAGCGTTATACCATCAAAACATGGAAAAAATACCGCATATTATTCATTATTGCTGGTTTGGGAGAAATCCCAAATCAGAATTGGTATTAAACTGTATAGAATCCTGGAAGAAATATCTTCCAGGCTATGAAATACGGGAATGGAACGAAGACAATTATGATGTGACACAAGTAAACTTTGTAAAGGAAGCCTATGAAAATCAAAAGTGGGCATTTGTATCAGATTATGTGAGATTTGATGTATTGTATCAGTTTGGTGGAATTTATTTTGATACCGATGTGGAATTGCTCAAGCCAATTCCGGAAGAAATCTTGGCGAAACGTGCGTTTACCGGATTTGAAAGTACAAAATTGATCAGTCCGGGTCTGGTGATGGGATCGATCAAAGGACTGAATCTGATTTCGGAGATTTTGGAAGAATATCAGAAATCCTCGTTTCTTGTAGACGGCAGACCGTGTTATAAGACTGTCAATGCATATACAAGCGAAGTGATGGGCAGACGAGGATTTCTGACAAATGGTGAATACCAGGAAATTGACGGCATTGCCGTTTATCCTACCGAATATTTTTGCGCTGTGGATCTGGATGTGCATGAAAAGGTAATTACAGATAAGACAATAGCAGTACATCATTATGCAGGATCCTGGCTGCAGCCATCCCTGAAAAGAAAAGTACAGAATGTATTGAAAAAGACAATCGGGGTAGAAAATTACCGGAAGTTGTTGCATTTGAAACGAAAGATCGTAAAAAAGGCAGATGGAGAATCAAAATGAAAGAACAGAAAGTTTATGTTGCAATTGTTACATATAACAGAAAAGAATATCTTTTGAATTTGCTGGAAGCATTGCAGCAGTCAGAGAAAAAGATATCAGGAATTCTGTTGCTGGATAATAAAAGTACAGATGGAACCAATCAGACATTGATGGAAATTGGATTTACAGAAAAAGATGACATAGGAGTTCTTCATGAAAACACATGGAAATCCATGAAAACATATTATTTCCGAAATACGGAAAATGCAGGAGGGGCAGGTGGATTTGCAAAATTGTTTGAACTTTCGATGTCGCTTTCCTGGGATTATCTGTGGGTGATGGACGACGATGTATATCCGGAACCGGACTGTCTGACCAATTTGCTGAAATACATTGGAAAAGATGCAGGGGTCTGTATCCCATCAAGAAGTGACGGCCGATATGAGGATGAAGTGGTAGTTGGAATCAATTTAAAAAGTGCATTCCGATATGCAGAAAAGAGAAAAAATGTGATCCGGGGCGGAAATTTGACACAGGACTATGTAGAAGTGGTAGATATGCCATTTGAAGGACCTTTGTTTACAAGGGAGATTGTGGAAAAAACAGGAGTTCCAGACAAAAATTATATCATTTTATATGATGATTCCGATTATGCAAGAAGAGCTTTGAACTATACCAAAATACGCTATATCCCGTCTGCAATGCTTCACAAAGCAATCATCCCGGTGAGGGATAAGAAGCAGTGCATGACCTGGAAAGATTACTACAGCTACAGAAATTCCATTCATTTTATTCATTTATACGGAGAAAGCTGGAGAGCAAAACACCTGTGTCCGATTTACATGGCAGCAGAACTGATCCTACGGGCGCTGGTCCGCAGAAAGTATTCCAATATCAAAGTAATCTTGCGGGCATACCGTGACGGGGTACATGAGAATATGGGAAAAACAGTGGAACCGGGAGCTTTTTAACAGGAAGAAAGAAGGGATAAAATGTGGAAACAGTGGAAAAAAGCGGCTGTGGTTTTGATGGCATGCACGATGCTTTTGAATATGACTGGCTGTAAAAAGCAGGAAGAGAAACTAAAAGAGCCTCAAACGGAACAGAAAACCAGGCAAAAGGATGAAAAAGAGGCAGAGAGCAAAGAGGAAACGATTCCGGCGAATCAAAATCTGCTGACCGGTCTTGCAGACCTGTCCGAGACAGCAATTGGAAAACGTCCGGTTGCAGTTATGGTGAACAATCATGAAGCGGCACGTCCGCAATATGGAATTGCACAGGCGGACATTCTATATGAGATTCCGGTGGAAGGCGATATTACAAGATTGATGGCTCTCTATGCAGACTATACGAAAGTTCCACAAATCTGTCCGATTCGAAGCTGCCGCTATTATTTTCCGGCATTGTCTCAGGGGTATGATGCTTTTTATGTAAACTGGGGCATTGATGATGGTATCGCGGATTATCTGGAGGCGCTTCAGCTGGACCAGTATGATGGGATTTATAATGCAGGAGGTCTTTTTGGCCGCGATGAAAACAGACTGGCAGCCGGCTATTCTCTGGAACATACAGGATACTTTGACGGAACAAGATTTGGTGAGGTGGCGCAGGCTGAAGGGCGCAGGATGGATCTTGCGGAGGATATGAGACGCACGGCATTTCAGTTCGGCAGCTTCAAGGAGCCGGTAAGTCCAAAAGGGGAAAGCTGTAAAAAAGTGGAAATCAATTTTGGAGCTTGTGTCTCATCATTTGAGTATGATGAAGCAACAGGAACATATCAAAAAAGCATGAACGGAACACCGCACATAGATGGAAATACAAATCAGCCGCTTACATTTATCAATCTGTTTGTTCTGGAAACGGAAATTTCTGTGCGTGATGAAGTAGGACATAAAAATCTGGATTGGGATGGCGGTTCTGACAGTGTAGGATATTACATTTCAAATGGGATGATACAAAAGGTACAGTGGGCAAAAGAACCGAACAATGAGAGATCAAAACTTGCCTTTTACGATGAAACAGGAAATGAAATCAAAGTGAACCGCGGAAAAAGTTATATTGCACTCAATTATGCAAATCAGGCAACATTTCAATAAAAGTATAAAAACGGAACCGATGTGGGTTCCGTTTTTAGTTTTGGGCGGCTGTAATAAAGCCACGGAAAAGTCGCCGCATCTTTTCGCTGCTTCGAAACATACATTCCGGATGCCACTGAACTCCAATGGCAAAAGGATGAGAAGAATGCTCGATGGCTTCTATCGTCTGATCCGGGGCAAGAGCGCTGACTTTCAGATCAACTCCCGGCCTGTCGATCGCCTGATGGTGGAAGCTGTTGACGTAAACAGATCGGCCAAGACAGGAAAAGAGTCTGGAAGACCTTTCAATCCGGACAGGATGGCTGACATCACTGCGGGAGTCAGATCGCTGCATATGATCAAGAGATTCTCCAGGCTGGTAGCGGATATCCTGAAACATGGTTCCCTGACAGGCAGTATTGAAAATCTGCATTCCGCGACAGATGGAAAATACAGGTTTTGCAGAAGACAGAATCAGCTTCATCAGGCGGATCTGAAACAGATCCAGTGTGATATTGGTGTTTCCGATGCCTTCTCTGGGTTCCTGACCAAATAACAAAGGCGTGATGTCATTTCCGCCGCAGAAGAGAAAACCATCGCACAGCCGTAGATATTGTTCAAGCATGGTATCTGAGCGGATCAGCGGAAGCAGGATGGGGATACCGCCGGAATACCGGACAGACTGAATATAAGGATTGGATACAAACTGGCGGTTGTCCGACAATCCGCAGACAACAATGCCGATCAAAGGTTTTGCAGATTCAGATTTCATTTTTGCGTCTCCTGTCATATAATAGTGATGGTTTTAGCATATGTAAAAAAAGAAGCGCTTATACGTAAATCCGAAACAAAAAAGGAGAAGAAAATGAGAAAATGGATCGATATGCACTGTGATACATTGAGTGAGCTGCTGTCGGCAGAAACGCTGGAGGAGAACAGTCTTTGTGTGGATCGAAAGAGAATGGAACAGACCAAAATGCTGGCGGAATTTTTTGCATGTTTTGTATGTGTACCAGATGGAAAGTGGGAAGAAGCATACCAGAAGGTGATCGAGATGATTGCCCGTATGGAGCGTGAGACAAAAGAAAATAAGAAATTAAAGCTTATAAAAACAGCAAAAGAGTTAGAATATGCAGAACGGGAGGAACTCAATCTGGCACTGCTGACCGTGGAAGAAGGCGGCGTTTTAAATGGAAACAGAAACCGCCTTGAAGAACTGTATCAGAGAGGTGTCCGCCTAATCACACTGACATGGAATTATGAAAATTGCATCGGATATCCGAACAGCAGAAATGCACAGGAGATGCAAAAGGGATTGAAATCTTTTGGAAAACAGATGGTAGAAGAAATGAACGAAAGAGGAATGCTGGTGGATGTTTCTCACTTGTCAGACGGTGGCTTTTGGGATTGTATCCGGCTGAGCAAAAAACCGATTATAGCGTCTCATTCTAATGCCCGCGCACTTTGTGCGCACCCGCGAAATCTTTCGGATGAGATGCTTTGTGCACTCGGGGAATGCGGAGGTGTTGTGGGACTTAATTTTTATCCGCAGTTTTTACAAAGCGATCGGTCAGCGGAGGTTTTGGATATTGCAAAGCATGGGATGCATATCCTGCAAAAAGCCGGAGAGGATTCTGTGGCACTGGGAACAGATTTCGATGGATTTGAGGCAGGGCAGAACTGGCTTCGCGGGATTGAAGAGATCGAGTGTGTATGGGATGCTTTGAAAAAGGCAGGAATGACGGAACGTCAGCTGGATAAGCTTTCGTATCAGAATGTCAAAAGAGTGCTTGAGGAAGTGCTTTAAATATTTCTCAAAACAAAGTCTGGTTATCGGCAGGAGAATCTGGTACAATAGGAAAGATTGAAACTACAAAGGAAAAGGATAGGGAGGATTTTTCAATGGAAAATCAGAAAATCATTCAGGTGGAAGAAAAAGTGCCCTTTAAGATGCTGCTTCCACTGAGTATTCAGCACATGTTTGCCATGTTCGGGGCATCCGTGCTTGTTCCGTTTGTGTTCGGGATCAACCCGGCAGTTGTACTGTTTATGAACGGAATCGGAACACTGCTATTTATCTTGATCACAAAGGGAAAAGCTCCGGCATATTTAGGTTCCAGTTTTGCATTTCTTGCTCCGGCAGGAGTTGTGATCAGCAAATGGGGATACGAGTATGCGCTGGGTGGATTCGTTGCAGTCGGATTTCTGGGCTGCATTCTGGCGCTGATCATCTATAAGTTCGGGTCTGACTGGATCCATGTAGTACTGCCGCCGGCAGCCATGGGACCGGTTGTTGCACTGATCGGTCTGGAACTGGCAGGAACTGCGGCATCCAATGCAGGATTAAAAGACGAGGTGATCGATCCGAAGAATGTGATCGTATTTCTTGTGACTTTAGGAGTTGCAGTGCTTGGATCAGTGGTATTCCGTAAGTTTTTTGCGGTAATTCCGATTCTGATCGCGATCATTGCCGGATATGTGGCCGCTGTTATCTGTGGAATTGTCGATTTCTCAAGTGTGAGTACGGCGTCCTGGCTGGCAATTCCGAATTTTTCTGCACCGAAATTCAAGTGGGAGGCAATCGTCATTGTGCTGCCGGTTCTTCTTGTGATCGCTTCCGAGCATATCGGACATCAGATCGTGACGAGTAAGATCATCGGCAGAGACTTGCTGAAGGAACCTGGACTTCACCGTTCTCTTTTTGCAGATAACTTTTCCACTATGATCTCCGGATTTATCGGTTCTGTACCGACAACGACTTACGGGGAAAATATCGGAGTGATGGCAATGACAAAGGTATACAGTGTATATGTGATCGGAGGAGCAGCTGTTCTTTCTATTATTTGTTCCTTTATTGGAAAACTGACAATGCTGATTAATTCCATTCCTGGACCGGTTATCGGTGGAATTTCGTTCCTGCTTTACGGAATGATCGGAACTTCCGGTATCCGTATTCTGGTAGAAGAGCAGGTGGATTACGGCCGTTCCAGAAATATGGCAATGACATCCGTGATCTTTGTGACAGGATTGTCCGGAATTTCCGTAGAATTTGGCGGGATTCAGCTTTCCGGAATGGTACTTGCCTGTGTGACAGGAATGCTGATGGGACTTCTGTTCTTTGTACTGGATCAATTAAAACTGACAAATGACAGAGAGACAGAATAAACAGCTGTTTTCAAATAAAAGATGGCGAAAGTTCGTGTATGAGCTTTCGCCATCTTTTTATTTTATCCTATTTTTCTAATTCCTGCATTTTCATTGCACGCACTTTCAGAGGAAGTCCGAACAGGTTGATAAATCCTTCTGCATCGTGGTGATCATAGAGCTCTCCGGTTGTGAAACTTGCAAGGGATTCACTGTATAATGAGTATGGGGAAGTTGTTCCCGCTTTGATGATGTTTCCTTTGTAAAGCTTGAATTTTACTTCTCCGGTCACATACTGCTGTGTGACATCCACAAATGCCTGGACTGCTTCGCGAAGCGGTGTAAACCATTTTCCTTCGTATACGATCTGTGCCATTTTATTTCCCATGTCTTTTTTTACTTCATAGGTTGCACGGTCGAGTACAAGTTCTTCCAGCTGGTCATGTGCTTCCATCAGGATCGTTCCGCCAGGAGTTTCATAAACACCGCGGGATTTCATTCCAACAACACGGTTTTCTACAATGTCAACGATTCCGATTCCGTGTTTTCCGCCAAGTTTGTTGAGTTCTGTGATGATCTCAGATACTTTCATTTCTTTTCCGTTCAAGCTTTTCGGAACACCTGCTTCAAATGTCATGGTGACATATTCTCCTTCGTCTGGTGCTTTTTCAGGAGAAACACCAAGGACAAGAAGGTCATCGTAGTTTGGCTCACATGCAGGATCTTCCAGCTCCAGCCCTTCATGGCTGATATGCCACAGATTACGGTCACGGCTGTAGCTGTGTTTTGCATCAAATGGAAGATCAATACCGTGAGCTTTGCAGTATTCGATCTCATCTTCACGGGACTGCATGGTCCATACATCTGTCATACGCCATGGAGCAATGATCTTTAAGTCCGGTGCAAGCGCTTTGATTCCGAGTTCAAAACGGATCTGGTCATTTCCTTTTCCTGTTGCACCGTGGCAGATTGCAGTAGCGCCTTCTTTGCGGGCAATCTCTACCAGTTTTTTCGCGATCGGCGGACGAGCCATGGAAGTTCCAAGCAGATATTTGTTCTCATAGACTGCTCCTGCCTTCACACATGGAACAATGTAGTCGTCGCAGAATTCGTCGATGATGTTTTCAATGTAGAGTTTGGAAGCGCCGGATAATTTTGCGCGTTCCTCTAATCCGTCCAGTTCTTCGCCCTGACCACAGTCGATACAGCAGCAGATGACTTCGTAATCAAAATTATCTTTCAGCCATGGTATGATGGCAGTCGTGTCAAGTCCTCCGGAATACGCCAATACAACTTTTTCTTTACTCATAATGATATCCTCCTTAAAAAATCTCTATTGTCTGATATGTTGTTGCCAATCGTGTATGACAAAACCGTTACGCTTTAGAAGCTAATCAGTAATATACACCTAAATTCATAAATATGCAATAGAAAAATGGAAAAAAGTGAAAAATATACAATAAAATTCAAAAAGTATGCATAAAATAAAAAGGGGAATACAGAGCGGATGCAAATATGTTGTTGGAAAGCGATCCAATATCAGTTATAATAAGGGTATTGTAAACTGTGGATTAGGAGAGAATGTGTATGAATATATTAGTTGTAGTAGATATGCAGAATGATTTTATTGATGGTTCTCTGGGCACAGAAGAGGCGCAAAGGATTGTTCCTGAAGTAGTGAAAAAGATACAGACATTTGATGGAACTGTGTTTGCGACAAGAGATACCCACGAAGAGAACTATCTGGAGACGGCAGAAGGAAAAAAACTTCCGGTCAGACATTGTATCCGTGGAACAGAAGGCTGGCAGATCAGACAGGAGATCTCAGATCTTCTGACAGAGGCGCCTGTTGATAAAGTGACGTTCGGAAGCAGGGAGCTTGTGAAAAAGCTGGAGCAGATCCAGGAAGAGACTTCGATCGAGAGCATTACGCTGATCGGGCTTTGTACAGATATCTGCGTGATCTCCAATGCCATGCTCTGTAAGGCGTTTCTGCCAGAGGTTCCCGTACAGGTGGATGCGTCCTGCTGTGCAGGAGTGACGGTGGAGAGTCACATGCAGGCGCTGGAGGCAATGAAGATGTGTCAGATCGACATTTTATAGAAGATACAGGAATGAAAAAAGAGGGTACAAAAAGATGGACAGAAAAGACATACTGCTGAATAAGCAGAGGATTGTGATCAAAGTGGGAACTTCCACGATCACTTATGAAGAAACAGGAAATATCAATCTGGAGAAGCTGGAGAAGTTTGTTCGTATTTTGATCAATCTCAGGAATAAAGGAAAAGAAGTGATCGTTGTCTCATCCGGTGCAGTCGGAGTTGGGAAAAATGCCCTGGGAATGGACAGGCGTCCTCAGACGGAGTCTGAAAAACAGGCATGTGCGGCAGTCGGTCAGGGGAAGCTGATGATGATCTATGAAAAGCTGTTTAACGAATACGGACAGCTCACGGCACAGGTTCTGCTCACAAAAGAATCTGTGACAAATGCCAAATGCCGCAAAAATGCAAAACAGACATTTGATGAGTTGTTTAAGATGCAGGTTGTCCCGATCGTCAATGAGAATGACGCCATTTCGGTGGACGAGCTTTCTTATGGGAACTTCGGAGACAACGATACACTGGCGGCATATGTGTCCCGGCTTGTGGATGCGGATCTTCTGATCCTGATGTCAGATATCGATGGGCTGTACACAGATGACCCGCGAAAAAATCCGAATGCAAGATTTATCCATACGGTCGGCAAGATCGGGCGGGGTCTGGAAAACATGGCAAAAGGAGCATCCAGTGATTGCGGGACAGGGGGTATGGCAACTAAGATCAAGGCTGCAAAAATTGCCACTGCAGCAGGGGCAGATATGATCATTGCAAACGGGGATAATATTTATTCGATCAATGATGTGATGAATGGTAAAAAAGTAGGAACGTTGTTTTTGTCAGAGCAGCATCAGAAAGAGATGGCAGAAGAGGTGGCGCCTGAACGGGCAGAGTTCCGCAGACAGGCAAAACGGGAAAAGAAGGTTTAGATGGTATCAGGAAAGGAGACTGTATGGAAACGTATATGGAGACATTGGGATGCAGAGCAAAAGAAGCATCAAGGGCAGCGGCAAAGCTGACGACCGTTGAAAAGAACAGAGGGCTTGAATTTGTGGCAGAAGAATTATGTCTGCGAAAAGAAGAGTTGCTGTCAGAAAACGAGAAGGACATGGAGGCTGCAAGAGAACAGGGGATGTCCGAAGCACTTCAGGACAGATTGAGACTGACCCAAGCACGGATTGAGGCAATGGCGGAAGGTTTGAGACAGATTGCAGGGCTTTCAGATCCGATCGGGGAAGTCCTTTCCATGAAAAACCGGCCGAATGGACTGCGTATCGGGAAAAAGAGAGTGCCGCTCGGTGTTGTTGGTATTATTTACGAATCCAGACCAAATGTCACAGCAGATGCGTTCGGGCTGTGTTTTAAGACCGGAAACGCAGTGATCCTGCGGGGAGGCAGTGATGCGATCAATTCCAACAAAGCAATCGTACAGGTGATCAAGGCCGGACTTCGCAAAGCCAGATTATCCCAGGATCTGATCCTACTTGTAGAGGATACGAGCAGAGCAGTTGCCACGGAGATGATGCGCCTGCATGAGTATATTGATGTTCTGATTCCAAGAGGCGGTGCCGGGTTGATCTCTACTGTGGTGCAGAACAGTACAGTGCCGGTAATTGAGACAGGAACCGGAAACTGTCATATTTATGTGGATGAGAGTGTGGATGTAACGATGGCTGCGGAAATCATTGAAAATGCGAAGACACAGCGTCTTGGTGTGTGTAATGCATGCGAATCTCTTGTGATCCACGAAAATGTTTTAGAGCAGGCATTGCCGGGTATTGTAAAGCGCCTGAACAATCATCAGGTGGAGATTCGCGGAGATGAGAAGGCGAGAGCAGTCTGCACAGAAATTCTGCCTGCATCAGAAGAAGATTGGGGAATGGAATATCTGGATGCCATTATTTCCGTGAAGACAGTGGCCTCTCTGGATGAGGCAATCCGCCATATCAACCGGTATAATACCGGACATTCCGAGGCGATCATTACAAAAGATTATGACAGTGCGCTGCGTTTTCAGGATGAGATCGATGCAGCAGCAGTGTATGTCAATGCGTCCACCAGATTTACAGATGGATTTGAATTTGGGTTTGGCGCGGAAATCGGGATCAGTACGCAGAAGTTGCATGCAAGAGGACCGATGGGACTGGAAGCGCTGACGACAACAAAATATATTATTTTCGGAAACGGACAGATCCGAAAATAAAAAAATAAAAAACCATGCTTGCATAATATACAAAAAGGATGTATACTTATGCAAACGTGGTTTTTATTTATACAGAAATATGAATAAAATACAAAAAAATGCATACTAAATGAAAAAAATATGAATAAAGTGAGAAAGGAGCTTTCAGAATGATAAAAGCAGGAATTATTGGTTCGACAGGATATGCAGGAGGAGAACTGGTCCGTATTCTGACAGGACATAAAGAGGCAGAGATCAAATGGTACGGTTCCAGAAGCTATATCGATCAAAATTATGCAGATGTATACCGCAATCTTTTTCAAATCGTGGATGCGAAGTGTATGGATGATAACATGGACGCGCTGGCAGATCAGGTGGATGTGATTTTTACGGCAACCCCGCAGGGGCTGTGTGCATCTCTGATCAATGAAGAGATTCTGTCAAAGACAAAAGTGATCGATCTGAGTGCAGATTTTCGGATCAAAGACGTGTCTGTCTATGAAGAGTGGTACAAAATAGAGCATAAAAGTCCTCAGTTTATCGAAGAGGCGGTGTACGGACTTTGTGAGATCAACCGGGAAAAGATCAAAAATGCAAGATTGGTAGCCAATCCGGGATGTTACACAACCTGCTCCATTCTCACAGCCTACCCCCTGGCAAAAGAAGGTCTGATCGATATGAACACACTGATTATTGATGCAAAATCCGGAACGTCAGGAGCCGGGCGGGGTGCAAAAGTGGCAAATCTGTACTGCGAAGTGAATGAAAATATCAAAGCATATGCAGTTGGAAGTCACAGACATACCCCGGAGATTGAAGAACAGCTCGGGTATGCGGCGAATGAGACCGTGAAATTGAGCTTCACACCGCATCTGGTTCCGATGAACCGGGGAATTCTGGTGACGGAATATGCATCGTTGAAAAAGGAAGTCACCAAGGCGGAAATCCGGGAGATTTATGAAACTTATTATGGAAAAGAGCCGTTTATCCGGATTCTGGATGACGGAGTCTGCCCGGAGACAAAATGGGTGGAAGGAAGTAACTATGCAGACATTGGCTTTCAGATCGATCCGCGTACCAACCGCATAATTCTGATGGGAGCCATCGACAACCTGGTAAAAGGAGCAGCAGGGCAGGCGGTACAGAATATGAACCTTCTGTTTGGATACAAGGAACAGGAAGGTCTGGAACTGATTCCGATGTTTCCGTAAAGATTCCATAGGCAGAGGTGAGAAGATGATTCGGACAATGACAATTGAAGATTATGAACAGGTATATGCGCTCTGGAAGAAGATACATGGTTTTGGATTGCGAAGTATCGATGATTCCAGGGACGGTGTGGAAAAATTTTTAAAACGAAATCCGACAACCAGTGTCGTGGCGACAGAAGACGGAAAAATCGTAGGTGCGATCTTGTGCGGGCATGACGGAAGACGAGGCTGTCTGTATCACGTCTGTGTGGATGAAGCGTACCGCAGACGTGGAATCGGGAAAGCAATGGTCGTACAGTCCATGGAGGCTTTAAAAGAAGAAGGAATCAGCAATGTATCTCTGATCGCATTTACGCAGAACGATATCGGAAATGCATTCTGGAATACCATCGGATGGAATGAGCGGCAGGATTTGAACTATTATGATTTTGTGTTGAATACAGAAAATATTACAGCATTTAATGCGCAGTAAATGAGGAGGCATGCACGATGAAAAAAATAACAGGCGGAGTCACAGCAGCAAAAGGATTTGAAGCAGCGGCAGCGGCCGCAGGGATCAAATATGAAAACAGAACAGATATGGCACTTGTATACAGCGTAAAACCGTGCAAAGTGGCAGGAACTTTTACGACCAATGTAGTAAAGGCGGCTCCGGTGAAGTGGGACCGCCGGATTGTGGAATCTAAGATCAAGTCTCAGGCAGTGATCATCAACTCCGGAATCGCAAATGCCTGTACAGGAGAAGAGGGGATGCACTGTTGTCTGGAGACTGCGAAAGCTGCAGCAGAGGCTCTTGAAATTCCGGCAGACGGTGTTCTGGTTGGCTCGACAGGGGTGATTGGGATGCAGATGCCGATTGAAAAATTAAAAAAGGGTATTCAGATTCTGGCAAAAGAAAAACAGTCGGGGGCAGTGGCAGCAAATGCGGCGGCAAAAGCAATCATGACCACAGATACTATGGAAAAAGAAGTGGCAGTGACCGTGGAGATTGGAGGGAAGACCGTTACCATTGGAGGGATGGCCAAAGGATCAGGTATGATTCATCCGAATATGTGCACCATGCTGGCTTTTCTTACAACAGATGCGGTAATCTCCAGAAAAGCGCTCAAAGCAGCACTTTGCGCAGATGTGGAAGAAACGTATAATATGATCTCTGTAGACGGAGATACGTCAACGAATGACACAGTACTTCTTCTGGCGAACGGAATGGCAGAAAATCCAAAAATCAAAGAAGGGACAAAAGAATTTGAAATATTTGCAGAAGCTCTGCATGAGGTCAATGAGACACTAGCAAAAAAAATGGCAGGAGACGGAGAAGGCGCCACAGCATTGTTCGAAGTGACGGTAAGAGGTGCAGATACGAAAGAACAGGCGAAAACACTGGCAAAATCCGTGGTCTGCTCCAATCTGACCAAAGCGGCGATTGCCGGTCATGATGCAAACTGGGGACGGATCTTGTGTGCTATGGGCTATTCCGGTGCCGAATTTGATCCGGAGAAAGTAGATCTGTATTTCAAAAGCAGCGCCGGAGAGTTAAAGATCATCGAAAACGGAGTCGCGCTGGATTACAGTGAAGAAAAGGCCACAGAGATTTTATCCATGCCGGAGGTGACTGCTATTGCAGATCTCGGACAGGGAGAGGAAACAGCAACCGCATGGGGATGTGATCTTACCCACGGATATATCGATATCAATGCGGATTACCGCAGCTAGTACAATGTATATTCAGTAAAAAAGACAGGCAGGAGGAGTGAGAATATGAATGAAAATATGAATCAATATCTGGAGAAGGCGAAAGTACTGATCGAGGCACTGCCGTATATCCAACGGTTTAACCGGAAGATCGTCGTTGTAAAATACGGCGGCAGCGCCATGACAGACGAGGCGTTAAAGCAGAAAGTAATCGAGGACGTTACCTTATTAAAGCTGGTCGGCTTCAAACCGATCATTGTGCACGGAGGCGGAAAAGAAATCAGTAAATGGGTCGGAAAGATCGGCAAAGAACCGCAGTTTATCAACGGACTTCGGGTGACTGATGAAGAGACCATGGAAGTAGCGGAAATGGTACTTGGAAAAGTGAACAAAAGCCTGGTACAGCTTCTGGAAGGACAGGGAGTACGCGCCATCGGAATCAGCGGGAAGGACGGTGGACTTCTGAATGTGGAAAAGAAATATTCCAACGGAGAAGATATCGGATTTGTCGGGGAGATCAAAAAAGTAGATGCACAGATTTTGCATGATCTTCTGGAGAAGGATTTTCTTCCGGTCGTGTGTCCGGTAGGAATGGATGATGAATTCCATACATATAATATCAACGCAGATGATGCAGCCTGTGCCATTGCAAGAGCCATGAAGGCAGAAAAACTGGCATTTCTGACAGATATTGAGGGAGTATATAAAGATCCGAAGGATCCTGCTACTCTCATCTCCGAGCTTCTGGTAAAAGAAGCAAAACAGCTGATCGAAGAGGGCTATATCGGAGGAGGAATGCTTCCTAAGCTGAATAATTGTATTGATGCCATTGAAAACGGCGTTTCCAGAGTGCATATTTTAGATGGGCGGATCCCGCACTGTCTGCTTCTGGAATTCTTTACAAACAAAGGAATCGGTACGGCAATTTTACATGAAGAAGAAAGCAGGTATTATGATGGTGAATGAGAAGATCAAAGCAGCAGAAGAAAATCTAATACACGTATACAATCGGTTTCCAATTGCGCTGGAGAGGGGAGAAGGTGTTTATCTGTATGACACGAACGGGAAAAAATATCTGGATTTTGCAGCCGGATTTGCAGTGTCGGGACTGGGATACGGAAATCAGAAGCTGAATGCGGCATTAAAATTCCAGATCGATCAGCTGTATCATACGTCCAACCTGTATTATCATACCAATTGTGGAGAGGCAGCACAAAAACTGAACCGGATTTCGGGGATGGACCGGGTATTTTTTACGAACAGCGGGTCTGAGGCAAATGAGGGGGCTTTAAAAGCGGCAAGACGATATGCGTATAATAAAAAATCGGGCAGATATCAGTTTATCGCCATGGAAAATTCGTTCCACGGGCGCAGCTTCGGCGCCGTTTCCGTGACTGGACATACTGCGTATAGAGAACCTTTTGAACCGATGCTCCCGGGAGTTTCTTTTGCAGAATTCAATAATCTGGACAGTGTGAAAGCGCTGGTGACGGATCAGACCTGCGCAATTATTTTAGAACCATTACAGGGGGAAGGCGGGATCAATCTTGCTACACAGGAATTCATGGAAGGAATCCGTAAGATCTGTGATGAGAACGATATTCTGATGATCTGTGACGAAGTGCAGTGCGGAATGGGAAGAACCGGCGCGATGTTTGCATGGCAGAAATTCGGGGTAAAACCAGATATTCTGACTATGGCAAAGGGAATTGGAAACGGTATTCCGGTGGGAGCCTTTGCCATGACAGAAAAAGTGGTACAGGCATCGTTAAAGCCGGGAGATCACGGGGCAACTTATGGCGGTAACCCACTGGCATGTATGGCAGTCAAGACGGTGATCGACATTTTTGAGGAAGAAAAGATCGTGGAGCATGTCAATGAAGTGTCAGAATATCTGACAGAACGTCTGGAAGAACTGGTACAACATGTGGATGGCGTGCTGGAACGAAAAGGAACCGGACTGATGCAGGGTATTGTGTTAAAGCAACCGGTCGCGCAGGTAAATAACCGTGCCATTGAGGAAGGACTTCTTGTGATCCAGGCACAGGGCAATGTACTGCGTCTGGTACCTCCGCTTATCATTGAAAAAGAGCATGTGGATGAAATGATCCCAAAATTGACAAAAGCATTGACAGAGTGATAAATGAAAAACCAGGATTCGGGAAATACTAAAAGAAATTGAGAAAAATTTCAGGAGGTAGAAAACGATGACTGGTTTTTTAATTGCCCTTCTTTCCGGGGCGCTGATGAGTGTTCAGGGTGTATTTAATACACAGGTAACAAAGACAACCGGATTGTGGGTCAGCAATATCTGGGTGCAGTTAAGTGCTTTTCTGGCATGTCTGGCGGTATGGTTTCTGGCAGGAAGAGCGGATGTGACGGCACTTGCGAAGGTGGAACCGAAATATATGCTCTTAGGAGGCGTGATCGGAGCAGGGATTACCTGGACCGTAGTTAAGAGCATGGCATCCTTAGGACCGGCAAAAGCAGCACTTCTGATCGTAATTTCCCAGCTGATCGTGGCGTATGTGATCGAGCTTCTGGGGATGTTTGGTGTGGAAAAATCGCCGTTTGCATTCCGGAAGCTGGCAGGGCTTGTTGTGGCACTGATCGGGATTGCAATCTTCCAGTGGGAATAGAGCGTCAGAATTGTAATAAATGCGTAACAGGATTGTAAAAATGTTATTGTAATTTTGAGCGTTTTTCGTTACAATATTACTGTCCAATATAAAAGGGGATTCCTTGCGTCTGAGATTGTGAGGAAATATGAGGGACAGATGGAAAAAGAAAGCTTATTATACAGTTGTTATGATCTTGACTGCGTTGTGCCTGATCAGCGGGTGCGGGCAAGAGTCGGGGGAAGAACTTAAGGAGATTTCTCTGGAGGAGACACAGAAAGAAAAAGAAGAGTCCGCTGCAGAAGAAAAGAAGGTTGAAGACAAAGAACCGAAGAAAGAGACAAAGATTTTTGTCTATCTGTGCGGAGCAGTCGGAAAGCCCGGCGTGTATGAAGTGGGCAGTGACGACAGGCTTTATGAAGTCATTGCCATGGCGGGCGGACTGACAGCCGAGGCTGCACAGGATGCAGTGAATCAGGCAAGGGTTGTTGTGGACGGAGAGCAGATCTACATTCCCACCAAAGAGGAGATGCAGACACAGGCAGCAGCACAGCCGGGGGCAAGTCCGGCAGAAGGAACAAAGCCGCAGGACGGAAAAGTCAATCTTAATACGGCGACAAAAGAAGAATTGATGACGTTGTCCGGTGTAGGCGAGTCCCGGGCGGACAGTATTATTGCCTATCGGGAAGAAAACGGCAGGTTCCAGAATACAGAAGAGCTGATGCAGATCAGCGGAATCAAAGAAGGTCTGTATAATAAGATTAAAGATAATATTACAGTATAGCAGGAAGTTGAAGGAAGAAAGTATGAGCAAGAAGAAGATCTTAGTAGTTGACGATGAAAAGTTGATCGTGAAAGGGATACGGTTCAGTCTGGAACAGGACGACATGGAGGTGGACTGTGCCTATGACGGTGAGGAAGCACTGCAGTATGCAAAGAACTGCGAGTATGACCTCGTGCTGCTGGATGTGATGCTCCCGAAGATGGATGGGTTTCAGGTTTGTCAGGCCATCCGTGAGTTTTCCGACATGCCGATCGTCATGCTGACTGCCAAAAGTGAGGATATGGACAAGATACTCGGGCTGGAGTACGGAGCGGATGATTATATTACGAAGCCGTTCAATATTCTGGAAGTCAAGGCCCGGATCAAAGCGATCATGAGAAGGACTGCGAGAAAAGAGGAGAGTGCGCAGACTGCCAAGATTCTGGTCAAAGGCAATATGCGGATCGACTGTGAGAGCAGAAGAGTGTTTATCGGAGAGCGTGAGATCAATCTGACAGCAAAAGAATATGATGTGCTGGAGCTTCTTGCCATGAATCCGAACAAAGTCTACAGCCGTGAGAATCTGCTGGATCTTGTATGGGGTGTGGATTATCCGGGGGATGCCAGAACAGTGGATGTACATATCAGAAGGCTTCGGGAGAAGATCGAGCTGAATCCGAGCGAGCCGAAGTATGTACACACAAAATGGGGGGTAGGTTATTATTTCCAGGGATAAATTACATATCAGAGTAAAGAATCATATATTTAAAAGCATGCGGTTCTGGCTGATCGTGCTGTTTGTGGTGTTTGGGCTGATCCCATGTCTGGCTTCTTATGTCTGGACAGTGAAAACATCTGAGCAGCGTGCCATTTCGGTCAGAACAGCAGAAATTCAGAATCAATGTACTATTCTAAGCAATCAGCTGAACAGTTATCAGTATCTGACCAACCCGTCTTCAGAAGTGATCGATGCAAATTTAACCCAACTGACCAATATTTATAACGGACGCGTGATGATCATCAACCAGAACCTGGATGTGATCAAGGATACGTATGGTCTGGATGAAGGAAAGACGATGGTATCTGAAAATGTGATCCGTTGTCTCAGGCAGGGCAAGAGCACGAGCTACTATGACAAAAAGAACCGGTACGTCGAGGTAACCGCACCGGTCATTTCGGAAGAAAAGGCAGTGACAGGAGTGATGCTGGCCAGTGTTTCTATGGATACGGTCCTGGATGGGATCCGTATGCTGCGCGCACAGGGCGGCGCAGTTCTGATCGTAGTCTTTCTGGTCGTATTGTCCCTTGGGATACTTGTGGCAGGATGGTTTGTACGTCCGCTTGGAAGGATCACTGCGTCTATTGAGAATGTGACAGAAGGGTATGAAAGTGAATGGCTGCATGTAGGGACATTTTCGGAGACAGGGCAGCTGTCTGATGCGTTTAACAAGATGCTGGGAAGATTAAAACAGCTCAATGATTCCAGAGAGGAGTTTGTATCCAATGTCTCTCATGAGTTAAAGACACCGCTGACATCCATGAAAGTGCTGGCAGATTCCCTGCTTGCCCAGGAAAATGTGCCGATTGAGCTGTATCAGGAATTTATGGGAGATATCGCAAAGGAGATTGATCGGGAAAATGATATTATCAGTGATCTTCTGACGCTGGTCAAGATGGACAAGACAGTACAGGGACTGAATATCAGACAGATCAATATCAATGAGCTTCTGGAGACAATCTTAAAACGACTGAAGCCGATTGCCGATAAGAAAAAAATCGAGGTGGTACTGGAAAGCTTCCGACCCGTTTCTGCGGAGATCGATGAGATGAAGCTGACACTCGCCATTTCCAATCTGGTAGAGAATGCGATCAAATATAACCGGGATGAAGGATGGGTAAGAGTTTCCCTGAATGCGGATCACAAGTACTTTTATGTGAAGGTGATGGACTCCGGCATTGGAATTCCGGAAGAGGATCAGGCACATATTTTTGAGCGGTTTTACCGGGTGGACAAGTCTCATTCGAGAGAAATCGGAGGAACAGGTCTGGGACTTGCCATTGCCCGTAATGCAGTGATCATGCACAGAGGATCGATCAAAGTTTACAGCAGTAAGGGAGAGGGAACCACGTTTACCGTCCGGATTCCTCTGACCTATGCAGCATAAGGGGGAGCAGATGAAAAAAGTCAGAAAAATTCTCCTCATCTTTCTGGGAATCTGTCTTGCGTGCACGACAGTTTCCTGTGCCAAACGTACGGAGGTAAAAAAAGGAGATTCTTATATTTATTGTTTAAACAGTGACAGGACCGGGCTTCAGAAAGTGTCCTATGAGAGCAAAGAAAAGGATCCGCTCAAGGCGGCAAAAGCAATGATAAAAGAGTTGAAAAAGCCGTCTGAGGAGATTGAGTATACGCCGCCGATTCCGAAGGATGTGAAAGTGAAGCGTTATGAACTGGAGGGAGGAATCCTGTATCTGGATTTTAATGCAAAATATAAACAAATGGATACCGTGGAAGAGACTCTGGTGAGAGCGGCTCTGGTAAAATCTTTAGTCAGGATCGAGGGAATCAACAGTGTCTGGATCAAAGTGGAAGGCGCGGATCTGACTGACAGCTCGGGACAGGTACTCGGATATCTCAATGAAGATGATTTTGTGCAAAGCGAGGGCGCTTCGCCGAGTTCGTATCAGACAGGGACGCTCACTTTATATTTTTCCAATGAAGCAGGAGATGCTTTGGTGGAGCAGACAATGGAAGTCCGCTATAACAGCAATATTTCCAGGGAGAAGCTGATCGTGGAAAAGCTGATGAAAGGCCCGGAGACGTCGGCCGCAAAAGCAACGATCAATCCGGATACCAACCTGCTGAGTGTGACAACAAAGGATGGAATCTGTTATGTGAATTTTGATAAGACCTTTTTAAAAGGTGCCTATGATGTCAAACCGCAGGTGACGATTTATTCTTTGGTCAATTCACTGACACAGGGAACCGGAGTCAGGAAAGTGCAGATATCCATTAACGGCGAAAACGATGTCAAATATATGCAGACTGTAGATTTGAGTCAGCCATTGGAGGCTGACCTGGGATGGAATGAGGAGAAGAAGTAGTTTTGAGAAAACGACCGCTTTGTACGGCGGCAGTGGCAGTTCTGATTCTGCTGGCAGCAGTGAACATCTGGTTTGAATCCGCGATTTCAAATCCGTGTACACTGCGCCGGATCATCCCGGATGCTTCACAGGTGACTGTGACAGGGCAGGTGAAGCGGTGGGAGGAAAAGCCTGATTACAGGATATTTTATCTGAGAGACTGCCAGGTGCTGCAAAAAGAGAATAATACCAATTTTGACAGGCAATCTGTCAACAAGCAATTCAAAGAACAAGTCAAAGCAAAGGTGCTGCAAGAGCCGGAGCTTCTAATTTATATCGAACAGGATCAAAAAGAAACTCAAACAATCAAACTTGGAAATCAAATACAGATTCAGGGGGAACTTTCGTATTTTAAAGAGGCGAGAAATCCCGGGAATTTTGATCAGAAATTTTATTATGAAAAACAGGGACTTCACGCAAGTATATGGGCGAAAAACTGCCGGATCACAGATCGGGAAACGTGGAAATTCCGGGAATGGCTGGCAAAATTAAGAAGAAACTGGAAGAGACTTTTAGTCAGTCAGATGGGAGCACGTCACGGAAACAGCATGAGCGCGATCTTACTGGGAGAGAAAAGTGAACTGGATGCCCAGATGAAAGCATTGTATCAGAAAAGTGGGATCGGCCATATTCTGGCGATATCAGGACTTCATATGTCATTTATCGGAATGGGATTTTACGGGCTTCTGCGCAGGGGCGGATGTCCTGTGAAACCGGCGGGAGTGCTGGGAATTTTGTTTTTACTTGGCTACACCGTAATGATCGGAGGCGGGGTATCTGCAATCCGGGCATTTGTTATGTTTGGAATCCGGGTAGGAGCAGATCTGTGCGGCAGAGCGTATGACATGGCTACCAGTTTGTCTGTGGCAGCGGCACTGATCGCGATGGAGAGTCCGATGTACCTTCGAGATGCCGGATATCTGCTCTCTTTTGGAGCGGTGCTTGGAATGGCGGCAGTGTATCCGTTAATGATGAGTCAGGGAAAAACAGAGTCAAAGATCTTGCAAAGTTTTCAGGCAAGTCTTGCTGTCAATCTGGTCCTTTTTCCGGTCATGCTTTCTTTTTATTATGAATTTCCCCCGTATTCCCTTCTTTTGAATCTGGTGATCATTCCTCTGATGTCTGTCGTTCTGGGCGCAGGACTTCTGGGCTCTTTTCTGTGTCTTTTTTTCAAACCGGCAGGAGGTGTTGTATTTCTTTTATGCAGGGGAATTCTCAATCTGTATGAATGGAGCTGCAATTTGAGTATGAAACTGCCGTTTTCCAGAATTGTTACCGGAAAGCCGGAAGTTAGCTGGATCGTGCTGTATTATGCAGTATTGCTTCTGGTCTGTCTGTACTGGATGCTTCGAAAAGAGAAAACAGGAAAAACCTGTTTTGCGTGGGGAATGCTGGCAGCGGCCGGAATCTGTCTGGCAGCAAGCGGTCAGATGAAACACCACGGGGTGTTTCAGGCGACGATGCTGGATGTGGGACAGGGCGATGGAATTTTTCTGAGAACACCCAATGGGAGAACCTGTTTTGTAGATGGAGGCAGCAGCGATATCTCTAAAGTCGGGGAGTATCGAATTGTTCCGTTTCTGGAATCTCAGGGAGTAAAAGAGCTGGATTATGTTTTTATTTCTCATGGCGATGCAGATCATATGAGTGGAATCGAGGAAATCCTTCAGAATCAGACCCTTGGAGTACGAATCAAAAATCTGGTGCTGCCGCCGGTAAGGCTTCATGATGATGCGTTGAAAAAGCTGGGAAAAACGGCAAAGGAAAATGGCACGAAAGTATTTGGAATGGAGGCAGGTCAGCAGATGAGCCTGGGAGAGATGAGTCTGACTTGTATGGCGCCTTCACAGGAATATCAGGGTGAGACTGGAAATGCAGCGTCTATGGTGTTGTGGATGGAATGGAAAAATCTGGAGATGCTGTTAACCGGAGATGTGGAAGGAGAGGGAGAAGTGCAGCTCACAGAGTGGATGAGAGCACATGGAAAAACAAAGTGTGATATTCTGAAAGCCGCGCATCACGGCTCTAAGAATTCGACACTGCCGGAATTTTTACAGCAGCTGACACCGAAATATGCATGGATTTCATCGGGAATCGGCAACCGGTACGGACATCCGGCAAAGGAGACTGTAGAGAGACTCAGTGAAAAAGGATGCGAATTGTATGGGACGCAGGAGTACGGGGCAGTCACCTTAAAGATAAAAGGGGAAAAAGCTGTGATAGAAACATTTTGCAAAAAGTAAAAGTTTCCGATATAATAGAAATTATGAAAAGTTTGAATGAAGATTTAAAAACAGGACAATTTAGTCAGATTTATCTCCTTTATGGAGAGGAAAACTATCTGAAGAAACAATATAAGGAACGTTTTGTCAAGGCCATGCTTCCGCAAGGAGATACTATGAATTACGCCTATTATGAAGGGAAAGGCGTGGAGATCCGGGAAGTCATTGATCTGGCAGAGACGCTACCTTTTTTTGCAGAACGCAGGTTGATCGTATTTGGAAATACCGGACTGTTTAAAAGTTCGGGTGCAGATCTGGCAGAGTATATCAAGACCATGCCGGAGACTACTTATTTTATTTTTGTGGAAGAAGAAGTGGACAAGCGCAGCAAGTTGTATAAGGCGGTGAAAGCAAAAGGTCATATTGTGGAACTTCCGTTTCAGGATGAATCTACATTGAAGCGTTGGATCCTTGGCAATGTCAGGCGGGAGGGAAAACAGATATCGGATGCTTCGGTCGGATATTTTCTGGGAAAAGTCGGAACCGATATGCAGAATATCCAGGGCGAACTGGAAAAACTGTTCTGCTATACACTGCATCGGGACGTGATCACACCGGAGGACATCGATGCAGTCTGTATCAACCAGATCGGAAATCATATTTTTGAGATGGTCAATGCAGTGGCAGAGAAAAAGCAGAGAAAAGCGCTGGATCTGTATTACGAACTGCTGGCATTAAAAGAGCCTCCTATGAGAATTTTATTTTTGCTGGTCAGGCAGTACCGGATTTTATTCCATGTACAGTCACTGCAGAAAAAAGGATACGGGAAAAAAGAAATTGCAGCAAAAGCAGGGCTGCATCCGTTTGCTGCGGGAAAATATATGGAGCAGACCCGGTATTTTAAGAGCGAAGAATTGCGTGCCGTGTTGGAAGAGAGTGCGGATCTGGAGGAGCGTGTGAAGACAGGAAGGCTGACAGATACACTGGCAGTGGAGTTGTTTTTGGTAAAATACTCATCGTAAATGACAGATGTTCTTGTCAAAACAGGAAAGGCATGATAGTATATTTTTGCATAAAACAGAAGAACATTCAGCATAGAAGAAAATAGAAAAAGACAGAGTTACTGGAGGAATGAACGTGTCATCAATTGATCAGAATAAAATACGAAATTTTTGCATCATTGCACATATCGACCATGGAAAATCTACGCTTGCAGACCGGATCATCGAAAAGACCGGACTTTTGACAAGTCGTGAGATGCAGTCGCAGGTGCTGGACAATATGGAACTGGAGAGGGAGCGCGGAATCACAATCAAAGCCCAGACTGTGCGTACCGTATACAAAGCAAACGACGGGGAAGAGTATATCTTCAACCTGATCGATACACCGGGACATGTGGATTTTAACTATGAAGTGTCCAGAAGTCTTGCAGCCTGTGACGGAGCAATCCTGGTTGTAGATGCAGCACAGGGAGTAGAAGCGCAGACATTGGCGAATGTGTATCTTGCGCTGGATCACGATCTGGATGTGTTTCCGGTTATCAACAAGATCGATCTGCCAAGTGCAGAGCCGGATCGCGTAAAAGAAGAGATTGAAGATGTGATTGGAATCGAGGCGGATGATGCTCCGTTGATCTCGGCAAAGACCGGACTCAACATTGAAGAAGTGCTGGAGCAGATCGTGAAGAAGATTCCGGCACCGGAAGGAGATCCGAAAGAGCCGTTAAAAGCATTGATCTTCGATTCGGTTTATGATGCTTACAAAGGTGTCATCGTATTCTGCCGGATCAAAGAGGGAAGTGTGAAAAAAGGAACAACGATCCGGATGATGGCAACAGGAGCACTGGCGGATGTTGTCGAGGTTGGATATTTTGGAGCCGGACAGTTTATTCCGTGTGATGAGCTGAGCGCGGGAATGGTTGGATATATCACAGCCAGTCTGAAAAATGTAAAGGACACCCGTGTCGGTGATACGATCACAGATGCGGCGCGGCCGTGTGCAGAACCTCTTCCGGGGTATAAAAAGGTAAATCCAATGGTGTATTGTGGATTGTATCCGGCAGATGGAGCAAAATATCCGGATTTGAGAGATGCGTTGGAAAAATTGCAGCTCAATGATGCGGCGCTGCAGTTTGAAGCGGAGACATCGGTGGCTCTTGGGTTTGGATTCCGCTGTGGATTCCTTGGGCTTTTGCATCTGGAGATCGTGCAGGAGCGTCTGGAGAGAGAGTATAATCTGGATCTTGTGACAACTGCGCCAAGTGTTATCTATAAAATCCATAAGACAAACGGAGAAGTGATCGACCTGACCAATCCAACCAATATGCCGGATCCTGCAGAGATCGAATATATGGAAGAGCCGATGGTGAAAGCAGAGATTATGGTGACTTCCGAGTTTATCGGTGCGATCATGGATCTGTGTCAGGAGCGCAGGGGGGTATATCAGGGAATGGAGTATATCGAAGAAAAGCGTGCAGTGATTCATTATCATCTGCCATTGAATGAGATTATTTACGATTTCTTTGATGCGTTGAAATCCCGTTCCAGAGGATATGCATCTTTCGATTATGAAATGCTGGGATACGAGCAGTCAGAGCTGGTAAAACTGGATATTCTGATCAATAAAGAAGAAGTGGATGCACTTTCCTTTATTGTACACAGTGCAACAGCATATGAGCGTGGAAGAAAGATGTGCGAGAAGCTCAAAGAAGAGATTCCAAGACAGCTTTTTGAGATCCCGATCCAGGCAGCAGTGGGAAGCAAGATCATCGCAAGAGAGACCGTCAGAGCAATGCGAAAAGACGTGCTTGCCAAGTGCTATGGCGGTGATATTTCCCGTAAGAAAAAGCTGTTGGAAAAACAGAAAGAAGGAAAGAAGAGGATGCGCCAGGTCGGAAACGTAGAGATTCCACAGAAAGCCTTTATGAGCGTATTGAAGCTGGATGAAAATTAGAGAAATACAAAAAACCTCGCCAAAGAAATGGTGAGGTTTTTGTTTTCCCATACATTTGATTATTCTGCAGCATTCACAATCTGTTTCATCAATTCATAACATCCTTTTTCCTGAATAAAAGTAAAGTCCTTTACAACAGTTTCTTCGAGTCCGGCAAGTGTTGTCAGATCTTTTCCCCAGAAGGACGTTTCGCTTAAGATGGCGTGAACATAGTCAGCGGCAGAATCGTCTTTGTGTGCGTCATAGAATTCCAGAACTTTCGGATCGTCAGAAATCGGATACTGGTTTTTGCCATTTCGATCCCCGGTAAAAGTTGCGTCCACAAATCCAATGCCTTTATAAAATGCCAGGTAAAAAGCGAGGGAGGCACTCAGGCAAGGAGGAACCTGCCCTGTTTTTTCCAGGTATCCTTCCAGAGAAGGAAGCACACGGGCTTTCCATTTTGCAGTCGAATTTAGAGAAATGGAGAGCAGTGCATGATCGATAAACGGATTTTGGAAGCGATCCGTCACGGACGCAGCAAAGCTCATCAGTTCTTCTTCCGGCAGAGTCAGTGTCGGAATGATCTCTTTATAGATTGCCTGATTCATGTAACCACGGATGACATCATCCTTCATACAGTCTCTTACAATGTCCTGTCCGGCAAGGTAAGCACCGAGTACCATGGAAGTATGAGCGCCGTTTAAGATGCGGACTTTCCGCTGTTTGTATGGTTTGTGGTCATCCGTGATCAGAATCGGAAGATTTGCCGCATCACAAGGAAATTCCTCTTTGATGGACTGCGGTCCTTCGATTACCCAGAATCCGAAGATTTCACCGGTGTTTAACACCTTGTCAATATAGCCGTTTTCCTGATTTAAATTGTCCGCATCAGAGCGTGGATAACCGGTTACAATCCGGTCTACCAAAGTAGAGCAGAAGAGGTTTGCCTCTTTGATCCATTTAGTGAAAGCTTCGCCCAGATTCCAGTCGGCAGCGTGTTTTAAGACGCATTTTTCCAGTTCTTTTCCGTTGTTGTCGATCAGTTCGCAGGAGAGGATGATAAATCCTTTTTTGACATCTCCCTGAAATGCTTCAAAACGTTTATGCAGAAACTGTGTCAGCTTTGCCGGAAAACTGTTTGCCGGAGTATCAGTGAACTGACAGGACGGATCATATACGATTCCGGCTTCTGTTGTATTGCAGGTGATGAAACGCAGTTCGGGATTTTTTGCACATTCCATAACTGCCTCATAGTCGCTGTATGCATTTAAGCAGCGGCTGATACAGGAGATTACCCGTTTGGAAGAGACTTCCTGTCCGTTTTCGGAACCACGTAAATACAGTGTGTAGAGACCTTCCTGTTCATTGATAAAATCTCCCACATCCGGAGTTGTGAATTTTGGAATTGGCTGTACCAGTACAACCTTGGAATTAAAATTTGCAGTTTCATTCATTTTATCGATAAAGAAATCGACAAATGCGCGCATAAAGTTTCCTTCTCCGAACTGTAAAACGCGTTCCGGAGCTTCGTTTAATAAATATCCATCATAATTTAAATCCTGTAAGGTCTGGTAATTTAACTGTTTCATAGCAAAAATTATCCTTTCTGAAAATCATATTCATCTATTGTTACAGAGTCACACCCTGTTTGAAAATCGCCATATCGTGGAATCCTGCTTCCTCGGCTTTGACCGGACGTCCGGAAGCAACCTCCAGAACATAGTCAAAAAGAGATTCTCCCATCTCCGGGATAGAGCCGCCGTCTACCAGCGCACCGCAATTGAAGTCGATCCAGTTTTTCTTATTCTCATAGAGTTTTGTATTACTGGATATTTTTACAGTCGGAACCGGAGAGGCAAAAGGAGTTCCGCGTCCCGTTGTAAACAGTACAATTTGTGCACCGGAAGCTGCAAGTGCAGTAGAGGCTACCAGGTCATTTCCGGGAGCGCTCAAAAGATTGAGTCCTTTTGTCTGCACAGGCTGTCCATAGGAGAGCACATCAGCGACCGGGGCAGAACCGGATTTCTGGGTACATCCAAGAGACTTATCTTCCAGTGTGGAGATACCTCCCTTTTTATTTCCCGGAGAAGGGTTCTCGTAGATGGTCTGATTGTGGCTTTTAAAGTAGTTTTTAAAAGAATTGATCAGGTCTACTGTTTTATCAAAAACAGCTTCATCCCTGCAGCGGTTCATCAGCAGAGTCTCTGCCCCGAACATTTCCGGCACTTCTGTGAGAATCGTAGTACCGCCGCGGGCGATGAGCAGATCGGAAAAAGCACCAACTGTCGGATTTGCAGTGATTCCGGATAATCCATCAGAACCTCCGCATTTCATTCCGATGACAAGCTCTTTGCAGGAAATTTTTTCTCTCTGGAAGGTAGAGGCATAATCACAGAGCTGTCTGATGCAGGCAAGAGATGCCTCTATTTCATCCTCCACTTCCTGAGCAACCAGGAATTTGACACGATCTTCATCTACGGCTCCGATATATTTTTTTAATTCCTCAATATTGCTGTTTTCGCATCCGAGACCAAGGACCAGAACGCCGGCTGCATTTGGATGTCGAATCAGATCTGCAAGGATCTGGCGAGTGTGCTCCTGATCATCTCCCATTTGAGAACATCCGTAAGGATGCGGGAATGCGACGATCGCATCTACGCTGTCCGGCTGAAATTCTTTTGCCCTGGCAGCAACAGAGGTTGCGATACTGTTAACACAGCCAACTGTCGGGATGATCCAGATTTCATTGCGGACACCGGCTTTTCCGTCCGTCCTTCTGTATCCTTCAAAGAACCGTTCTTCCTGTGGTTCTAAAGAAGTGAATTCTTTCTGATAAGAATACTCCAGAAGATCTCCCAGTCCTGTTTTCATATTATGAGTGTGGATCCAGGAACCGGCCGGAATCTCTTCTGTTGCATAACCAATCGGGGAGCCGTATTTGATCACGGCACTTCCGGCGCTGATTTTTTCCAGTGCAAATTTGTGTCCCTGGGGAATGTCTTCTAATAAAGTATACATGCGTCCATCCAGATTTAATACGCTGTCCTTCTTTAAAGAAGTAAGTGCAACAGCTGTATTGTCTTTTGGATGAATCTGAATAAAAGTGTGTGTTGAATCCATAAAAACCTCCATAATGATAATAGAAAGAAAATAAAAAATGTAAGCGTTTACAATTAAAATACAACCTTTTTGATTACAAGTCAATGGGAAAATATACAAAAAATTAAGAAAAATATTGTGCAAAACGCTAACAAAAGAGTGATTGACTTTTTATTAACGAAGAAATATAATTTATAAATGTAAGGGCTTACAAGAAAACAAGGAAAATAACAAATCAACAGGAGGAATAAGAGATGAAACCATTTATGGATGAAGAATTTCTGCTGAGCACTCCTACAGCACAGAAGTTGTATCATGATTTTGCAGAAACAATGCCGATTCTGGATTACCATTGCCATATCAATCCGGAAGAGATTGCAAAAGATGTCTGTTTTGAAAATATTACCCAGGTATGGTTGGGCGGAGATCATTACAAATGGAGACAGATGCGTTCAAACGGTGTGGATGAGTACTATATCACAGGTGATGCGCCTGCGCGGGAAAAATTTCAAAAATGGGCGGAAACGCTGGAAAAAGCTGTGGGAAACCCGCTGTTCCACTGGAGTCATTTGGAATTAAAGCGATATTTTGGTTATAATGGCGTGCTAAATGGAGAAACTGCAGAAGAGGTGTGGAATCTCTGCAATCAGAAATTACAGGAGCCATCCATGAGCGTACGGAATCTGATCCGCCGTTCTGGTGTTACTTTAATCTGTACAACAGACGATCCTGCAGACAGCCTCTACTGGCATAAAGAACTGGCGGCAGACGATAGCTTTGAGGTACAGGTACTTCCTGCATGGAGACCGGACAAAGCAATGAATATCGAAAAGCCGGATTATGCAGAATATCTGAAAAAACTGGGACAGGCTGCAGGATGTCAGATCGAAATGTTTGCAGATCTAAAAATGGCATTAAAGAAGAGAATGGATGCATTTGAAGAAATGGGATGTCGTGCCAGCGATCATGCGTTGGAATATGTGATGTATGTGCCGGAAACAGAAGAAAATCTGGAAAAGATCTTTGCAAAACGCAAACAGGGTGAAATGCTGACAAAAGAAGAAGAACTGAAATTTAAAACAGCATTTATGGCATTTGCAGCAGAGGAGTATACAAAGAGAAACTGGGCAATGCAGCTTCATTATGGATGTAAGAGAGACAACAATGCAGCCCGTTATGCACAGCTTGGACCGGATACCGGATATGACTGTATCAATAACTATGCACCGTCCGCACAGATGACAGATTTTCTCAATGCATTGAACGAGAAAAACAGCCTTCCAAAGACGATTATCTACAGTCTGAATCCAAATGACGATGAAGCCATCGGAACGATTCTTGGATGTTTTCAGGATGCGGGTGTGGCAGGAAAGATTCAGCAGGGATCTGCATGGTGGTTCAACGACCACAAGACTGGAATGATCAAACAGATGACATCTCTGGCAAACCTGGGACTTCTTGGAAATTTCCTTGGAATGCTGACAGATTCCAGAAGTTTTTTGTCTTATTCCAGACATGAGTATTTTAGAAGAATTCTTTGTGAATTAATTGGGGACTGGGTAGAGAATGGAGAATACCCGGATGATGAGCGAATGTTGGGGATAATTATAAAAGATATTTCATATAATAATGCGGTACGTTATTTTGAGTTTGACTTAGAAGAAGTATATTAAAGGAGAAAAGTTAAACTATGAAACCGAATTGTAAAATTGCACCAATTACCCGTTTTGCATACGGAACAGGTAATCTTCTGGGAAGTGGAAGATGAGAGTGTAGCAAACGTATTTGAAGGATTCAAAAAGTTGTGCATTGACATCCTTTCTATGCTTCGCATCCTTACATTCCGTGACCATCTTGGGATGTATCTGGTCATTTATAAAGATAAACATCACAAAGCAGTGGCAGAATAAAGAACAAAAAGGCGTTTCCCGGTGGAGGCGTCTTTTTTGTTTTGAAAATAAAGATATACAAAAAATATAGAGTTATGTATAATCCAATTATAAATACAATAGGAACGGATATGGAAGGAGAAAAAACAGAATGAAATTAAAAAATATATTGATCGTTGTGAAAGATATTGAAAAATCAAAGCAGTTTTATCATGACTTGTTTGGCCTTAATGTGGTGCTTGATAATGATGGGAATATGATTTTAACAGAAGGTCTGGTACTGCAGGAAGAAAAAATCTGGAAGAAGTTCCTTGAAAAAGAAATTATTCCAGAGAGCAATTCCTGCGAACTGTATTTTGAAGAACGTGAGATAGAAAAATTTGTTCAAAAATTAGAAAATTTGTATCCTTCTATCCAGTATGTCAATTGTCTTACGACACATAGCTGGGGGCAGAAGGTGGTTCGGTTTTATGATTTGGACGGTAATCTGATCGAGGTGGGAACGCCGATGTAAGTCTTGTTTGTGAAAAAGAGTAGGCAGTGTATGGTGACAAGTCGCAAAAAAACATTGCGAAAGAATCAAAGAGAACTGGATAGGTAAATTATGATTGGGGTGTCGATTTATAACGGGGGTTAATCGGGTTATGAGTCGGCATTTCTTTTATCCTACAAAATGAGCGAATTCTTTTTTTAGGCAAATAGCAGTGATGTACATAGAACTCAGCAGAAATACACCACTTCTTGTGCAATTATTTTTTATTAATGATCAAGACGACAAGTCTGATATTGATGGTGCGAAAGGAAATGAAACGTTGTTAAACTGGATCAATGAGGAAATTCAATCTCTGAAAGAAGAGCAGTTCTTCCATAAAGATTATGATGAGACACTGGTAGCTACTTATGGAGAAGAGTACAAAGAAGAATTGGTTGTAGAAGGTGCAAAAATAAAATAGCTTTTAAAATGATGGCAGAAGCCTTACGCTCCTGCCATCATTTTGTTGTCTGCTTTTTTACAATATTTCCGGAAAACATTGTTCTGGAAGGCGGAATTTCTTTCTGAAATACCTGCATCATCTGTGACACGGCAGTGACGCACATATATTCTACCCGGTTGTCGATGGTTGTGATCTCTGGTGTACTGCAAGCGGCGAGTACGGAATTGTTGTATCCGGTCACCTGAAAATCCTCGGGAACTCGAAGGTGCTTTTTCAGTGCGTATTTTACAGCGCCTGTGGCGAGTTCGTCATCTGCAGCAAGGACACAGTCAAAAGAAATGCCGTCTGCATCGAGTTGTTCTAAGATAGAACATGCTTTGTGCAAGTCTCCCGGTGCGGAAAACGCATTTTTCTGAGATATGTCCAGTCCATGTTCCGCACACGAATCCAGGAATCCCTGGATTTTTTTCTGTCCGCTGTAATTGAGCGTTCGGTATAAATAAATCGGGGATTCAGATCCTCTGGCGAAGACCAGGTCTGTCATATCTTTCAATGCCATATAGTCATCGCAGAGAATGGAGTATATATTGTCTCCTTTTAATTCTCCGTTTAAGATAAAAACAGGGATTTTGGAAGCGGCCTCCAGAATATAGCGGTTTTCCTCCGGAGAGTTCTCGATAAAGTGAGAACCGATCAGAAGGACAGCGTCTACATTGCGGGACAAAAGCAGGTTCAAATAGCTCTGTTTCTCCAAAAGCTCATACCCTGTGCAGCAGAGCATGGATGCATAGGAATTCTTGCGAAGCTCCCGCTCCAGATAATAAATTGCCTGTGCCTGGTAAACGTCCGAGGAGTCGGAACAGAGAATCCCAACAGTGTGCATGGAATTCAGTCCGAGACTTCTGGCAAAGGCATTTGGTGTGTAGCTGTTTTCTTCCATGACAGCAAGCACTTTTTTTCGGGTTTTTTCGCTGACTTTTTCACTGCCGTTTAAAACCCGCGAAACAGTGGCAATGGATACCTCTGCCTTTTGAGAAATATCATATATATTCATAACTGAATGCTCCTTAAAAATTTCAGAAACCAATCCAAAATGTAAGTACTAACACTAATTGCAAAGAAGGAGAGTGGTTTTCTACTATAATAGCATATGATTTTCGAAAATGGTATTGTATATTTTATATAAATCTGCAGGTGATTATTATATAAAATACATAATTGACAATTAAAAAACACAATGATAACATACGATTGATAAGGAAATAGAAATGTGAATAGGTGGAAATAAATAATGTAAGCTGTTACAATGTGTGGAAAATACATAAAGGAGATCAAAATGGAGTTAAACGTAATTTGGAAACATGCACGTACAGCGGCTCTGGAATGTTGTGAAGGAAGTGTTTACGAGATGGAAGAACCCTGTCGGATATCTTTAAATGGAGTGTTTTACAAAGAGAGCAGGCAGGTTGTGAATCTCCTGCAGGGTCTGGAGCCTGGCAAAGAGTATCATGTTTCTGTAGAAAGAGGGGAAGAAGCAGCTGAGATTATGTTCTGCACAGATACACAGGATTATACATTGAATGTGCGTGATTTTGGTGCAAAGGGAGATGGCGTACAGGACGATACGACATATATTCAGGCAGCGATCATGTCATGCCCGAGAAACAGTCGTGTGCTGATTCCGGAAGGAACGTATCGAGTGACCAGTCTGTTTCTGAAAGATCATCTCACAATGGAGCTGGCAAAAGGTGCAGTGCTTTCGGCATATACAGAGCGTGAGAGGTTTTCAATTCTAAGGGGAACTTACCAGAGTGAGGATCAGGAAAACGAATATATTCTCGGAACCTGGGAAGGAGAAGCCCAGAATATGTTTGCCGGAATCATGAATGGAATCGGCATAAAGGATGTGACGATTTGCGGAGAAGGTACAATTGATGGAAATGCTTCCTGGGAAAACTGGTGGCTGGATGCAAAAGAGGTTCGTGGTGCGGCAAGACCGCGTATGATCTTTTTGAATCGATGTGAGGATGTGACAATTACCGGAATCACAGTACAGAATAGTCCGAGTTGGAATATTCATCCGTATTTTTGCAGTCATCTGAAATTTATTGGAGTGACGGTGCTTGGACCAAAGGTTTCCCCGAACACAGATGGATTGAATCCGGAATCCTGCGACGATGTAGAAATCACAGGATGTTTGTTCTCTGTGGGCGATGACTGCATTGCCGTGAAGGCAGGTAAAATTTCCGTGGGAGCAAAATACAAAGTTCCTTCTTCCAATATCAGAATCCGCCAGTGCTGTATGCGGGATGGGCATGGTTCAATTACGTTGGGGAGTGAGATGGCGGCAGGAATCAAAAATTTGCAGGCAAGACAGTGTGTGTTTCTCAATACAGACCGGGGGCTTCGGATCAAGACAAGAAGAGGACGCGGTAAGGATGCTGTGATCGACGGTATTTTGTTTGAAGATATCAGGATGGATTCTGTGCTGACTCCGTTTGTGATCAACAGTTTCTATTTCTGCGATCCGGACGGACACAGCGAGTATGTACAGTGCAAGGAGCCGCTTGCGGTGGATGAGAGAACTCCACAGATCAAAGAACTGTGTTTTCGTAATATTCAGGCTAAAAACTGTCATGTGGCAGCTGCGTTTTTCTACGGTCTCCCGGAGCAGAAAATTGAGCGTGTGGAAATGAAGCACATTCAGGTCAGCTATGCAGAAGATGCAGCCAGTGGACAGCCGGCGATGATGGATGGAATTGATCAGAATATCTGTAAAATGGGAATTTTTGCGAGAAATATCAAAACTCTGGTACTGGAGGATATTCAGGTGGTAGGACAAGAGGGAGAGGTAATTTCTATGGATGGGATTGATTCTCTGGAATGGAGGAAATAAACGATGGATTATAGAATAACAGACTATGGTGCAGTCGCAGACGGCACAACAAACAACAGAGCAGCGATTCAGGCGGCAGTGGATGCCTGTACAGTGGCAGGAGGCGGACGTGTCATTGTCCCGATTGGTCAGTTTTTAAGTGGAACGATCGTATTGAAAAGTAATGTGACACTGTATCTTGAAAGGGGGGGGCAGAGCTGATCAGCAGTCTGCGCAATGTTGTCAAAATATGTTACTTTTCTATGTGGAATATATTGGAAAAAAATTCCGGAGCTGTCAGAGCATCTCTGGGAAAAGAATATGGAGCAGATTGCAGAAGGGTGGTTTTTAGATCTGCAGGAGTTTTTGGAGGTGTGGCCATCCGTAAAAGGCGGGGGAAATACAAAACGCCGCTGGCTGTATATGTATCCGGTCTTCTGGTTCGATGAGCCGAAATCCGTGGAGGTGTGGAAGCGGAAAAAAAACGCCGGAAGCACGGTGCGGACGAATTGCAGTTTTATATCCGTAGAAGGTAAGCTCCTATGTTGGTCATCACCAGTCGATTGTGCGGGAAGGTCTTCTCGTGGGGGATCGTTATCAGATGATTTCTCTGCATGAAAATCTGCTGTTCTCATATTTTGAGACACCGAGGGATCGGGAGCAGGTGAATATCAGCAGAAGACCAGAGCCTTCAGAAGCAACCAAAGAGTGGGAGGCAGTTGTTCCGGAAAGTCATTTTTACCATTTCCCGGAGGCAAATGGAGAAAATTTTCTGATCATTTTGACTGTTTTTTCTGTGGGATAAAGGTATACAGCAAAAACAGATTGTATTATACTGTACCTATTAAAAAGAAAGAGGACTGTATGATGCAGAAATTAGAATTATATATCCACATTCCGTTTTGCGTACAGAAATGTGCCTATTGCGACTTTTTGTCTGCACCGGCAAATGATGCAGCCAAAGCGGAGTATGTGGATGCATTAAAAAAAGAAATACAAAGATACCGCGAGGTTGCTTCATCTTACCAGGTATCTTCTGTTTTTGTGGGCGGAGGAACTCCGTCCATTTTGTCGTGTGAACAGATGGGTGAGATTTTTAAAATGCTGAGACAGGTATTTACCATCGACAGGGATGCGGAGATTACAATCGAAGCAAATCCGGGAACTGTGACGGAAGAAAAACTAGAAGGATGGAAACAGGCGGGAATCAACAGGATCAGTTTCGGATTACAGTCTGTCAACAATGAGGAACTGAAAATGCTGGGACGAATCCATACGTATGAAGAATTTCGGGAATCCTATGATATGGCACGGCAGGCAGGATTTGATAATATCAACATTGATCTCATCTCAGCCATTCCCGGACAGACCGTAAAAAGCTGGGAGCACACCCTTCGTACGGTGGCAGAATTACATCCGGAGCATATTTCTGCGTACAGTCTGATCATTGAGGAAGGAACCCGATTTTATCAGTGGTATGGAAAAGGACAGACAGATCAGGAGAAATATCCGCCTCTTCCGGATGAAGATGCAGAGCGGCAGATGTATGAGCGGACAGAGGGAATTCTGGAAGAATATGGATTTCATCGCTATGAGATTTCCAATTATGCACGGGAAGGAAAAGAGTGCAGACACAATCTGGGGTATTGGAGCAGAGTAGAGTATTTAGGGATCGGTCTGGGAGCCTCGTCTTTTATTTCCAATACCAGATACCATCTTTGTACAGATATGATCTCTTATATAGAAAGAATAGGATCAGGAGAAGATCTGCGGGAAGAAATCGAAGTGCTGACAAAGGAAGATGCCATGGAAGAATTTATGTTTCTGGGACTTCGAAGAATGCAGGGAATCTCCGGAACCCAGTTTGAGAACTGTTTTGGAAATACGATAGAAGAAATCTACGGAGACGTGATTGAAAAACTGGAGCAGGAAAAAATGTTAGAAGTGAAAGAGGATAAAATCCGGCTGACAAAAAGAGGGATTGATGTCAGCAATTATGTGTTCTGCGAATTTCTGCTGTAGGAAAAGATTTTGAAGCTTTTAATAATTCAGAAACAAATATCAAACATTGGATAAACAAAAGAGTGCTATTCTCATACCATCAAACAAAGAAAGGCTGGTATGAGAATATGAAAGAAAAGAACAAGGCAGGCAGAGTGTCCAAAAAGACGATAGCTACAGTATTGATTGCAATGATTGGTACAGTTGGAATCGGGATGTGCATGAGTATTGCATGGAGTTATGCAGCACCAGAGATTGCAAAGGAGTTGTGGATTTACTTTGTCTCATTTAATTTATCAAATCTTTAAAATAAAAGAGTCAGAAACAGGTGCGTCAGAAGAAAAAATTGACCGCACCTTGTTTTTTGTTTACAATTTGTACATAATTCACAAACAAAACGAAAACAAAAATGTGTTAGGATCGTCCTGTATTTTAGGAAAATGGGAAGAGATACAAAAGGAGAAGATAAAAATGATTCGTATACTTGTAGTGGAAGATGATGAAAAATTAAATCAGATTGTATGTACCTATCTGAATGACAGTGGTTTTCAGGCGAAGGGGTGTCTGTCGGCAGCTGCGGCATATGAGGAAATGTATCATACGGTGTACCAGCTGATTATTTCTGATATTATGATGCCGGAGATTGACGGGTTTGAGTTTGCCGGGACAGTTCGCCGGATAAATGAGACGATTCCGATCCTGTTTATGTCGGCAAAAGATGATCTGCCTTCCAAGCGGAAAGGGTTTCAGCTCGGGATCGACGACTATATGGTAAAGCCGATAGAACTGGATGAACTGCTTCTTCGTGTAAGGGCATTGCTTCGCAGGGCAAATATAGAGATGGAAAGAAAAATTACGGTGGGAAATCTGATACTGGATGCGGATGCTATGAGTGCAGAAATTGACGGAGAAGAGATCAGTCTTACTACAAGAGAATTTAATATTATTTACAAGCTTTTGTCTTATCCGAAAAAAACGTTTTCCAGAGCGCAGCTCATGGACGAGTTCTGGGGTGTGGAGACAGATACCAGTCTGAGGGCTGTGGATGTTTATGTTACAAAACTCAGAGATAAACTGTCAGCCTGTGACGGATTTAAGATTGTGACAGTCCGCGGGCTTGGATACAAGGTGGTGCTGCAATGAAAGAACGAGAGGAACAAAGGGGAAAAGTAAAGCAAAGTTTATTTCCGGTTTCTTTATTTGGAATCTATATTGGGGTTCTGTTTCTGATGTCGGGGATACATACCGGACTGATCGTGTTTATGAATTCGGCAGGCTGGAATAAAGCGGTGATGACCGTGGTGCCGATGTGTTACTGGGGAATGGTTGCCATGGGACTGACGCTGTTTACCAGATGGAAGGTAAAAAGAACCTACGAAGAACCACTGTATAAAATGGCAGAGGCTACCAGAAAAGTGGCGAACGGAGATTTTTCCGTCTATGTACCTACATTTCATACAATGGAGAAACGGGATTATCTGGATGTCATGATTCTGGATTTTAATAAGATGGTGGAAGAACTAGGGAGCATTGAAACGCTGAAAACAGATTTTGTGTCAAATGTTTCTCATGAGATGAAAACACCGCTTTCTATTATTAAAAATTATGCGGAACTTTTGCAGAGGGATGCGTTGTCGGAGGAACAGCGCAGAGAATATGGGGAAGCCATTGAAAATACAGCAACGCGCCTGTCTGATCTGATCAGCAATATTTTAAAGCTGAATAAGCTGGAAAACCAGAAAATACAGCCGGAGGCAGAAGTGTATGATGTGTGCAGACAGTTATGTGACTGCATTCTGCAATATGAATCTGCCTGGGAGAAAAAAGAGATCGAGATGGAAGTAGAAATGGAGGATCGGGCAGAAATTTATGCGGATCAGGATCTGATGGAACTGGTGTGGAATAATCTGTTGTCTAATGCGGTCAAGTTTACCGAGCTGGGTGGTGTGATCACGGTTCGTCAGCTGTCGGATGAGCAGGGGGTGACAATCTCTGTATCGGATACCGGCTGTGGTATGAGCAAAAATACCATGAAACATATATTTGATAAATTTTATCAGGGAGACACGTCTCATTCCAAAGAGGGAAACGGACTGGGGATGGCAATGGTAAAACGGGTGCTGGAGCTTATGGATGGGGAGATTCAGGTCTTAAGCGAAGAAAAACAGGGCAGTACGTTTATTGTGACACTGCCCATGGCGGGAAAGGAGTTTGGTCAGTTATGAAAAAGACAGAAAAGCCACAGAGAAATTTTGTGGCATATGAATATAAAGAAGTGAGTGCAAACAGCAGTCAGGCCTCCTTTTTGTTAGATGGATATGAGAATTTTGGGTGGGAACCGGATGACAATCTGCCGCAGAGCAGCCAGAGTCGTCATCCGGGGGCGGAGAAGATGATGACTCTGCGATTGAAACGTGATCGGAAAATTGTAAATAAAACGGAGCTTACAAGGCTGCAGCGAAACTTTGAAGCCTGTGTCCGGGAAATTCAGTCGCTGGAAAACAGTAAGACATCGAAAGCGACAATATGGGCGCTGGCAGCAGGAGTGATCGGAACTGCTTTTATTGCATGTTCTACGTTTGCGGTGACAGCAGTTCCGCCGAAAATCCTTTTGTGTATTATTTTTGCGATTCCCGGATTTCTGGGATGGATCCTGCCGTATTTCCTTTATAAGAAAATTGTGAGAAACCAGACGGAAAAACTGACGCCGATGATCGAAGCGAAGTATGATGAGATTTATGAGATTTGCGAAAAAGGAAATAAGCTGTTGTATTAGAAGTGAAAAAAGTACAGGGTTATAAATTGGAAACAAGGGGAAATATAAAAAGTATAAAGAATATATAAACATGGTTGACAAATACAGACCATGGTGCTATCTTAATATACGGAAGGTGTTAGCACTCAAAACAAAGGAGTGCTAATAAGAAAAACCTCAGGTGAGAGAAAGGAAGGTCTGATGGGATTGAATACAGAACTTGGCGAGCGTAAGCTCACGATTTTAAAAGCGATTATCCAAAACTATCTGGAGACCGGAGAGCCTGTTGGTTCCCGAACACTTTCCAAATACACGGATTTGAATTTGAGTTCTGCGACGATACGCAACGAGATGGCTGATCTGGAGGATCTGGGATACATTTTCCAGCCGCACACTTCGGCAGGAAGGATTCCTTCCGACAAAGGCTACCGCTTATATGTGGATATGCTGATGGAGGAGAAGGAGCACGAGATTACAGAGTTGCGTAACACGATGCTTGAAAAATCCGATAAAGTGGATCAGGTGCTGAAGCAGGCTGCGAAAGTGCTTGCTGTGAATACCAATTATGCAACGATGGTTTCCGCTCCTGTGAACAGCCGGAACACATTGAAGTTCATTCAGCTTTCACAGGTGGATCAGGAACAGATTGTGGCAGTGATCGTGATGAATGGAAACGTGATCAAGAACAAGATCATACAGGTTGGTGAGGTGCTTGCCAGTGAGACGCTTCTGAAGCTGAATATGCTTTTGAATACAACACTCAACGGCATGTCGATCGAACAGATCAATCTTGGTCTGATCGCACGATTGAAGGAGCAGGCAGGAATCCACAGCCGGGTGATCAGTGATGTGCTGGATGCCGTGGCGGAGATTATTCATGTAGATGATGATATGGAGATCTACACGAGTGGTGCGACGAACATTTTCAAATATCCGGAGCTGAGCGATAAGCAGAGTGCTCAGGAGATTATCAGTGCATTTGAAGAGAAGCAGCAGCTGGCGGATCTGGTGACAGAGACACTGGCAAGTGAAGAAAATCACGGGATTCAGGTCTACATTGGGGATGAGACTCCGGTCAAGACAATGAAAGACTGCAGCGTCGTAACAGCAACCTACGAATTGGGAGAAGGCATGAAAGGTACGATCGGTATCATCGGTCCCAAGCGTATGGATTACGAACATGTCATGAAGACGCTGAAAACTCTGCAGAGCGAGTTGGATGCAATTTATTATAAAGACCCGGAAGAATAGGAAGGTGATTGCTGGTGGCAGAGAATATGAGTAAAGAAGAGATGGTCAAAGAAGCGGTGGAAGAAGCAAAAGCCAAAGCTTACAAAGAGGCCGAAGAACAGGACACAGAAGAGACTGTGGAAGAAGCAGCTGAAGAGGCTGCAGAGCCAACAGAAGAAACGGAGGGTTCTGAAGAGGGATCCGGTTTCATGAAGAAGTTTGGCAGAAAGAATAAAAAAGATAAAAAAGACGAGAAAATTGAGGAACTGACTGACAGACTCACTCGTCAGATGGCAGAGTTTGATAACTTCCGCAAGCGTACAGAAAAAGAAAAATCTCAGATGTACGAAATCGGTGCGAAAGATATCATAGAAAAGATTCTTCCGGTTGTGGATAACTTCGAAAGAGGAATCGCAGCTGTACCGGAGGAAGAAAAGTCCAACCCGTTTGCAGAAGGAATGGAGAAGATTTACAAACAGCTGATGACTACACTCGAAGAGATTGGCGTAAAACCGATTGAAGCGGTTGGCCAGGAATTTGATCCGGATTTTCACAATGCAGTGATGCATGTAGAAGATGAAGAAGTTGGAGAGAATATCATTACAGAAGAATTCCAGAAGGGTTATCTGTACAGAGACAGTGTAGTAAGACATAGTATGGTAAAAGTGGCAAACTAATAAGGAGGAAATAATCATGGGAAAAATCATTGGTATTGATTTAGGAACAACAAACAGCTGTGTAGCTGTTATGGAAGGTGGACAGCCAACAGTTATCGCCAACACAGAAGGAGCAAGAACAACACCATCTGTAGTTGCATTTACAAAAACAGGAGAACGTCTGGTAGGAGAGCCTGCAAAACGTCAGGCAGTTACCAATGCAGACAAGACAATCTCTTCTATCAAAAGAGAGATGGGTACAGATTATAAAGTAGCGATCGATGATAAAAAATATTCTCCACAGGAGATTTCTGCAATGATCCTTCAGAAACTGAAAGCAGACGCAGAAGGATATCTTGGAGAGAAAGTAACAGAAGCAGTTATTACAGTGCCGGCTTATTTCAACGATGCACAGCGTCAGGCAACAAAGGATGCAGGTAAGATCGCAGGTCTGGATGTAAAACGTATCATCAACGAGCCAACAGCAGCAGCACTTGCTTATGGACTTGACAACGAAAAAGAGCAGAAGATCATGGTATATGACCTTGGTGGTGGTACATTCGACGTTTCCATCATTGAGATCGGAGACGGAGTTATTGAAGTATTATCTACAGCAGGTAACAACAGACTTGGTGGAGATGACTTTGACCAGAAGATCACAGACTATATGCTGGCTGATTTCAAGGCAAAAGAAGGAGTAGACTTGTCAACAGACAAGATGGCTCTTCAGAGACTGAAAGAAGCAGCAGAGAAAGCGAAAAAAGAACTTTCTTCTGCAACAACAACAAACATCAACCTTCCGTTCATCACAGCAACAGCTGAAGGACCGAAGCATTTTGATATGAACCTGACAAGAGCAAAATTTGACGAGCTGACACATGATCTTGTTGAAAAAACAGCAGAGCCAGTAACACGTGCGCTTTCTGATGCAGGAATCACAGCAGCAGAATTAGGTCAGGTACTTCTTGTAGGTGGTTCTACACGTATTCCGGCAGTACAGGAAGAAGTAAAACGCCTCACAGGAAAAGAGCCTAGCAAATCCTTGAACCCGGATGAATGTGTTGCTTTAGGAGCATCTGTTCAGGGTGGTAAACTTGCAGGAGATGCAGGTGCAGGAGATATCCTTCTTCTGGACGTAACTCCACTGTCACTGTCTATCGAGACAATGGGAGGAGTTGCTACAAGACTGATCGAGAGAAATACAACAATTCCTACAAAGAAGAGCCAGATCTTCTCTACAGCAGCAGATAATCAGACAGCAGTTGATATCAACGTTGTACAGGGAGAAAGACAATTCGCAAGAGACAACAAGTCCCTCGGACAGTTCAGACTGGATGGAATTCCTCCGGCTCCACGTGGAATCCCGCAGATCGAGGTTACATTCGATATCGACGCAAATGGTATCGTAAATGTATCTGCAAAAGATCTGGGAACAGGAAAAGAACAGCATATTACAATTACAGCAGGATCTAATATGTCCGATGCAGATATCGACAAAGCAGTCAAAGAAGCTGCTGAATTCGAAGCACAGGATAAGAAGAGAAAAGAAGCGATCGATACAAGAAACGAAGCTGATGCGATGGTATTCCAGACAGAAAAAGCACTCAAAGAAGTGGGAGACAAACTGGATGCAGCAGATAAATCTTCTGTAGAAGCTGATGTACAGGCGCTCAAGGATATCCTTGCAAAATCTACACCGGAAGATACATCCGATGCACAGGTTGCTGAGATCAAAGCAGCAAAAGACAAACTGATGGAAAGTGCACAGAAACTGTTCACAAAGATGTATGAGCAGGCAGGTGCAGCAGGAGCAGGGGCTGCAGGCGGACCGACACCGGAGGCTGGTCCTGCACCGGAAGGATTCCAGGGAGATGACGTAGTAGACGGAGATTACAAAGAAGTTTAAGAGATCAATCTGACGGGAGAGAGCACTCTTTTTCCGGAGTCTGGAAGGCATGTCTTTCAGGCTCCGGCGGTGTGCCCTCGCCTGTTTGGTTATGAGTTGGATCAAGGATGAAAGGTAGATTATTATGGCGGAGTCAAAAAGAGATTATTACGAGGTGCTTGGTGTAAGCAAGGATGCTGACGATGCTGCGATCAAAAAGGCGTATCGTGCACTGGCGAAGAAGTACCATCCGGATATGAATCCGGGCGATGCCGAAGCAGAAAAGAAATTCAAAGAAGCATCCGAAGCCTATGCGGTACTGAGTGATGCTGAAAAACGTCGTCAGTACGACCAGTTCGGTCATGCTGCGTTTGAAGGCGGCGCAGGCGGTGCTGGCGGATTTGGAGGCTTTGACTTCAACGGCGCAGATTTTGGAGATATTTTCGGAGACATTTTCGGCGATTTGTTTGGCGGCGGCGGAAGAAGAGGCGGTCGTGCGAACAATGGCCCGATGAAAGGCGCGAATATTCGAAAGAGCATCCGTATTACATTTGAGGAAGCTGTGTTTGGCTGCAAGAAAGAACTGGAAGTGATTTTAAAAGATCCATGTACGACATGTGGAGGAACAGGTGCAAAACCGGGGACTTCTCCGGAGACGTGTCCGAAGTGTGGAGGAAAAGGTCAGGTTGTCTATACGAGTCAGTCTTTCTTCGGAACGGTACAGAACGTCCAGACCTGTCCGAACTGTGGTGGTTCCGGTAAGGTGATCAAGGAAAAATGTACATCCTGCTCCGGAACAGGATACACTTCAAGTAAGAAGAAGATTGAAGTGACCATTCCTGCAGGAATTGACAACGGACAGAGTGTACGCATCCGCGAAAAAGGAGAGCCGGGTACAAACGGAGGTCCGAGAGGAGATCTTCTGGTCGAGGTGAACGTATCCAGACATCCGATCTTCCAGCGTCAGGATATGCACATTTTCTCAACAGTGCCGATTTCATTTGCACAGGCAGCACTCGGTGGAGATGTGAAGATTCAGACTGTGGACGGAGCGGTGATCTACAATGTTAAGCCAGGTACAAAGACCGATACAAAGGTACGATTAAAAGGCAAGGGAGTCCCGTCCCTGAGAAATTCCGCAGTGCGTGGAGATCACTATGTGACACTGGTGATCCAGACGCCGGAAAAACTCAGTGCAGAGGCAAAAGAGGCACTGCGCAGATTTGATGAACTGAGTGGAAACTCACTGCATCAAAATGACAGTAATCCGGAAAAAAGCGAGAAAAAAACCAAAAGAAAAGGTTTCATGGATAAAGTAAAAGAAGCCTTTGAAGGGGAAGATTAAAATTCAGAATGAAGCCAGGCAGAGACAGTCTCATAGAGAGGCTGTCTCTGCTTGTTTCATGCCTGCAAATACGATAACAGATCGCTCTCCCAGCAAAACAGTCTGTCCTGCAGTCGGCATATCGTTCCCGGAAAATGTCTGATGCAGCAAGTCCCCGGTATTGACTGCAATCTTCCAGACATAACCGTTTGGAAGGGATGGGAGCACAAGTTGTTTTGCAATCCAGTGTGCGTTGACCGCAAGAAATACAAGATCTTCCTGTCCGGTCTTTTCATCAAATCCTGAGAACATCACGCAGGCAGTGTGAGAATCTGAGGAAGGAACAGGCGGCTCTGGGGTAAGTCTGTGGCTGCTCATGGAAGGGTATGAGGTGTAGCTCGGCTCCAGATCTCTGCGGATGGATGGGTGCTGTTTACGAAATGCGATCATATATTGAAAGAACGCAAACAGGGCCTGATTTTTGGACAGCAGACTCCAGTCCAGCCAGGAGATTTCGTTATCCTGACAGTATGGATTGTTGTTGCCAAATCGTGTATCTGCAAATTCATCTCCGGATAAAAACATTGGTGTACCACGGCTGCACATCAGCAGTGCACAGGCATTTTGCATCATTTTCAGCCGCAGGCGGAGGATTTCGGGATTGGAAGTTTCTCCTTCTTCTCCGCAGTTCCAACTGTGGTTGTCATCACAGCCGTCGGTATTGTTCCAGCCGTTTGCCTCGTTATGCTTCTGGTTATAGCTGTATAGATCGCACAGTGTAAATCCGTCATGACAGGTCAGAAAATTGACGGAAGCATTTCCCCCCCCCCCGCGGTACTGCGGATTGTATAAATCCGGGGAGCCAAAGATCCGTTTCAGAGCAGTCTCATGAAGTCCGTCATCCCCTTTTAGAAAACGCCACATGTCATCCCGGTAGCGTCCGTTCCATTCGGCCCAGCGTCTCCGGGACGGAAAGGAGCCAACCTGATAGAGTCCGCCCGCATTCCATGCTTCGGCAATGAGTTTTACATTCCCAAGGATCGGATCAAAGGCAAGGCTCTGCAGAAGGGGCGGCTGACTCATTGGAGAGCCGTCTTCATTTCTTCCGAGAATGGAAGCCAGGTCAAAACGGAAACCGTCTACCCGGTAGTCAGTGACCCAATAGCGCAGACAGTCTAAAAATAATTTAACGGGTGAAAAATTTGTGTTCTCTGGTTTCCGGCTGGGTTCTCTCAACTGGAGTTTCCACAGAAGGTTCATCAGAGCAGTCGCAAGGTGTTTCGGAAGCCTCGCCGCACTGAACGGAAGCCTCTCCGGTTTCAATAACGGCACCAAAAGCAATCGGGATCTGGATGCAGAGACTCTGGGTTACAGTAAACGTGCAGGAGGTTTTGCTGCCCGGACACTGTGGATCAGTGTGGATGACAGGATCGCCGCAGCAGATTGTTCTGGCGGTTCCGGGATGTGCAAACGGGGAGACCGTTACAGGAACGCAAACGGTTTCTTTCTGGTAAAACGTAGATTCACAGGATTCTGTGGAACCGCAGGAAGGCCCGCATATGGTCAGGCCGGAAGCGGTCTGGCCGCCGCCGAAAAGACAGAGATTGACTGGGCCGACCGCATAAGGTCTGACAAGAGAAAAGCAGACCTGCATCTCACCATCCACTTTATCCAGTGGGAAATCGAATTTCAGTCCCGTACATCCGGTTGGCGGATCCGGATGCTGGATTGTTTTGAGTTCTACATTTTCACCCCAGATTACGTTCTGCGATTTTCCGTCGATTACGACCGTAACATCCAGGATATCCTCCTGCGTGATCGCGCTGCAGATACCAAGCAGGAAATGGCTTAAGTCTGCATAGAGAGGTGTGTCTGTTCCAACACCCGCAATATCATAGCAAAATCGCTGGTATTCTCCCGGTTTTGGGGTTAAAACGGAAGTCTCCGTATTGAGTGAAAAAACGAACGGCAAAATCCGCTCGCCGATAACAGTAGAATAGTCTGTTTCATAATTACATGATGTCATAAGAAATACCTTTTGAAAAATTTTATCTGTATAGTATATGATAAATCTCAAAACATGTTATAATTGCCATGTGTTTTTCAAATTTGGGAAAAGGGGATGGAAAAACAAGAAATAGGAATTTATGGGAGAGAAAAGATGTTTATGAGAAAAAAGGAAAATGAGCTGCAGATTGACTGGAAGCATTTTTATTTGGGTGTACTGGCACTGGTCATTCCGATGGCACTTCAGAATCTGATCAATGTGGGTGTAACGGCTGCGGATGTGGTGATGCTGGGGCGCGTAGGAGAGACAGCGCTGTCCGGATCTTCTCTTGCAGGGCAGGTGCAGTATATTATGACGTTGTTTTTGTTCGGGCTGACATCCGGAGCAACGGTTCTGACCGCACAGTATTGGGGGAAAAAGGACCTGCGGACAATCGAGAAGATTTTGGGTCTTGGAATGCGGGCTGCGGTTTTTGTGACTGCATTATTCTTTCTGGCAGCGCAGATCATGCCAGAGCAGCTTTTGCGGATATTTACAAGTGAACCAGAGGTGATCAAAGAGGGCGTGAAGTATTTGCGGATTGTTAGTTTTTCTTACATTTTTATGGGAATCACACAGACTTATCTTTATATTATGCGAAGTGTGGAACGGGTCGTTGTGGCAACGGTGGTATATTTGTGTTCCCTGCTCTGCAACATTACGATCAATGCCATTTTGATCTTCGGGCTTCTCGGAATGCCCGCCATGGGCGTGCAGGGTGCGGCAATTGGAACGCTGGTTTCCAGGCTCCTGGAGATGGTACTGGTATGTGTGTACTCGAAAGTGTGGAACAAAGATATCAAGTTCAGGATCGCCTACTTTTTTAAAACAGAGCACGTTTTAAATATGGATTTTCTGAAATACGCATTCCCGGTGATCTTAAACGAGGTGCTCTGGGGACTTGGAACTGCGACAAATACGGCAGTGCTTGGTCATATGGGAAGTGCTGCAGTTGCGGCGAATTCGGTCGCACAGGTGGCCAGACAGCTCGCAACGGTGGTAGCATTCGGACTTTCCAGTGCGACAGCGATCTATCTGGGCAAAACCATTGGAGAGAAAAAGTATGAGCATGCAAAAGCATATGCAAAGAGGTTCGTATGGCTCAGTGTGATTATGGGAGTTGTGGGAGGTGTGCTGATCCTTCTGATCTCACCGGTTATGGCAGAGACGATGACTCTGTCTGAAACAGCAAAGGGGTATATGCGGTTCATGTTCTTTGTAATGTCCTATTTTGTGGTAGGGCAGGCGTTCAACACAACGATGGTCGTGGGAACCTTCCGTTCCGGCGGAGATACCCGGTTTGGCCTGCTGCTGGATATGTCTACCATGTGGGGATGTTCCATTTTATTTGGTGCGCTCGCAGCGTTTGTGTTCCACTGCAGTGTTCCGGTGGTGTATATGATCCTGATGAGTGATGAGATCATTAAGATTCCGATCACCTGGCGCCGGTACAAGAGCTATAAATGGCTGAAGGATGTAACAAGAGAAGAATTGTAGGGGAAGCTCCTTTCTAAAAAAATCTTGCAAAATTATCTGCAATCTTATAAAATGCAGAAGTGACTTTTGTAAAGAATTATTTTTAGGAAGGAGTTTTCTGCATGGCAGACATCAAAATAAAGAAAGATCACTGTCCGCTGATCCTGACACACAGTCTGATCGGAGGGAAATGGAAGCTGAAGATCTTGTGGCATATTCTGCAGGGCGATAATCGATTTTCGGAGTTAAAAAAGGAAATCCCGGGTATTTCGGAAAAAGTGTTATATTCGAATTTGAAAGAACTGGAGGATGCAAGGCTTTTATACAGGGAAGTGATCAAGGAAAAGAAGCCGTCCGTGATTCGTTACCGTCTTTCAGAAGAAGGCGTGGAGGTCAGGGCACTGATCGATGCGGCACACCGGTTTGCCAATCGGTATGCAAAAAAGCATATACATACTAAAAAGTAAGGTATTGCGAAATGTGAGTGAATTGTGTATAGTCTTTTTGTCAGTAGAGAAGACATATTTTTTTATACATATGTTAGTTAAAACTAATAAGAGTAAATAAAAACTAATGGAGGTGGTGGTATCAAAAAATATGTATCGACAATCATATTGGCGGCGGTGTTGTTCGTAGTTTCTGTCTGCTCTCTGTTTATCGGGGTGATGGATGCGGATCTGGCGTCGCTGATGCAGGGAGATCCGGAAGTGATCCGGTTGTTTCTGATTTCAAGGATTCCGCGGCTTCTGGCAATTCTGTGTACAGGAATCGGAATGAGTACAGCAGGGCTGATCATGCAGCAGCTTTGTATGAATAAGTTTGTGTCTCCGACTACGGGAGCAACGATTTCTTCGGCCCAGCTTGGAATTTTGCTGGCTCTGGTATTTCTCCCGGAGTCTACACTTCTTGGAAGAGCAGTGTTTGCGTTTGTGGCGGCGATTCTGGGAACCTGGATTTTTGTGTGGTTTGTTCAGAAAATCCGTTTTAAAGATGTGGTGCTGGTACCGTTGGTCGGAATCATGTTTGGAAATGTGATCGGAGGGATCACCAGCTTCATTGCCTATCAATACGAGATGAATCAGGCGCTGTCCACCTGGCTGGTAGGGCATTTTTCTATGGTACTGCGCGGGAGATATGAGATTGTGTATCTGACAGTACCGCTGGTTGTGCTGGCATTTGTATTTGCAAACCATTTCAATATTGTGGGGATCGGAAAAGAATTCTCTCAGAATCTGGGAGTGCCTTATAATCTGGTGCTTTTTATGGGCCTTACGATTGCGGCAATGATTACGGCGTCGGTGGTGGTAGTGGTTGGTTCGATTTCTTATATCGGTCTGATCGTTCCGAATATTGTCACCATGTTCAAGGGTGATAAGATCCGCGGAACGCTGGCAGATACGGCGCTGTTTGGCGCTTTGTTCGTTATCGTATGCGACATGATCTCGAGAGTGGTGATTGCCCCTTACGAGCTGCCTATCGAACTGATCGTAGGAATTCTCGGCAGCATCCTGTTTGTAGGACTGTTGCTGTATCGACTGAAAAACGGAGGAAGAAGAATACTTCTGGGGAAAGGAGGCAGACAGGATGCACAGTGCAGTTCATAAGACAAACAGCAGAAAGCTTCTTGTTTTAGGGATACTGGTGGCGGCAGCAGCAATCGCCTATCTGTTTGTGGATGTTTCTTTTTCAAATGAGCGTCTGTTTCGGTATGCTATGAAAATCCGGATTCCAAAGCTGATGGTCATGCTGGTGGCATCTGCTGCCATCGGAGGGGCAACGATCGTATTTCAGACTATTATTCACAATACGATTGTGACACCATGTCTGTTGGGAATGAATTCGTTGTATACGCTGATTCACACAGCAGTGGTATTCTTTGCAGGTTCCGGAAGTTTTCTCGCTGTCAATGCGAACGTGTCTTTTGTGGTCGATCTGTTTTTAATGAGTACAACAGCTGTTTTGGTCTACAGCTATCTGTTCAAAAAAACAAACTATAATGTGTTGTATGTATTGTTGATCGGAACGGTTTTGACTTCGTTTTTCGGAAGCATTCAGAGTACGCTTACAAGAATCATGGATCCCAATGAATATGACAGCCTTCTGGCAACGCTGGTAGCAAGCTTTAACAACGTCAACTCGGAAATTATTCTGGCAGCAGTCCTGGTTCTGGCAGGTATCGTGTTTGTGTTGCGAAAAGAACTTGCGCTTTTGGACGTGTTGTCTCTTGGAAGACATCAGGCAATCAATCTGGGTGTGGATTATGACCGGGCCATCCGGAAACTTCTGCTTGGAGTGACACTCTGTATCGCGACCGCCACAGCGATGGTAGGACCGATTTCATTCCTCGGACTGATCATCGCAAATCTGTCCAGACAGTTTTTGAAAACATACCGGCATTCGCAGCTGATCATGGGATCTGTCTTCTTCGGGATGTTTGTTCTGGCGGCAGGGCAGATGATTTCGGAACAGATCTTTGTATATGCGATTCCGGTCAGTGTATTTATTACAGTAGGCGGAGGAGGATACTTTTTGTATCTTCTGTTGAGGAAAAGGAGGAGTTAGAAGAGTGAAGATACGTGGAGTAAAAAAACAGTATCACGGAAAAACCGTGGTGGATTCCGTTTCTTTTGAAATTCAAAAAGGAAAAGTAACTGCTCTGATCGGTCCCAATGGAGCGGGAAAATCTACTGTGATGAGCATTCTTTCCAGACTGATCGCAAAGGATGAAGGAGTGGTAGAGTTTGAAGGAAAGAAGCTGGAGCACTGGAAGAGTAAAGAATTGTCAAAGCATCTGGCGATTCTGACACAGAGTAATCATATTGAGATGAAGCTGACAGTCAGAGAGCTGGTTGCATTCGGACGGTTCCCGCATTCGGGAGGGCGGATGACCAAGCAGGATAAAGAAATCGTTGCACAGGCGATCGATTATATGGAACTAAAAGAGTTTGAAGACCGGTTTCTGGATGAATTGTCCGGAGGACAGCGGCAGAGAGCATACATCGCCATGGTCATTGCGCAGGATACGGAGTATGTCTTTTTGGATGAACCGACGAATAATCTGGATATTTATCATGCTTCGAATATGATGAAGATGGTGCGGAAGTTAAGTGACGAGCTGGGAAAAACAGTGATCCTTGTGCTTCATGAGATTAATTATGCAGCCTTTTATTCAGATTATATCTGTGCATTTAAAAACGGAAAAATCGCGAAATATGGAACCGTTGAAGAAGTCATTCAAAAAGAAGTCCTTTCTGAGATTTACCAGGTGGATTTTGAAATTTTAAATATCAAAGGAAAACCATTATCGGTATATTATTGATGACAGAAAATGGAAGAAAACAAAGATGGAGGAAGAAGATGAGAAAATTAGCAAAAGTATTATTGGCAGGAGTGGCAGCACTCAGTCTGACAGCATGCGGGCAGGCAGAAGGAACAACAGGAAGTTCTGCGGATACAACGGCAAAGGAGCAGAAACAACAGGAAACACCTGAGAAGATCAAGATCCAGTCTCTGAATGCAAACGGAGAAGAAATTTCTCTGGAAGTACCATATGATCCGGAACGTATCGCTGTTTTGGATATGGCAGCACTGGATATCCTGGATAATCTTGGTGTTGGAGACAAAATAGTAGGTTCTGCATCTACTTCTCTGGAGTACCTTTCTGATTATGTGGATAATGAAAAGGTTGCAAATCTGGGAACGATCAAAGAGGCAGATCTGGAGGCTGTGATGGAGTGTGAGCCGGAAGTGATTTTCATCGGCGGACGTCTGGCTTCTTCCTATGACGCGCTCAGTGAAATTGCACCGGTTGTATACCTTTCGACAGATGTGGAGACAGGTGTCGTAAAAAGCGTGACAAAAAATGCAGAGACGATTGCTTCTATGTTTGGGCTGGAAGATGAAGTAAAAGAAAAGACAGCCGGTTTTGATGAAAGAATTGAAGCATTGGCAGAAAAAGCAAAAGGGCATACAGCACTGGTAGGAATGACTACAAGCGGAAGCTTTAACTTAATGGGAAATGACGGAAGATGCTCCATTATCGGAGTGGAGATCGGATTTGACAATCTGACAGCTGCTGAAAGTACCTCAACACATGGAAATGAAGCTTCATTTGAAACAGTTGTCGAGAAAAACCCAGAGTATATTTTCGTGATGGATCGTGATCAGGCAATCGGGGCAGACGGGGCACAGACGGCAAAAGAAATTATGGAAAATGAACTTGTTATGCAGACAGATGCTTACAAAAATGGAAAAATCATCTATCTGGAACATCCGGCAGTATGGTACACTGCGGAAGGCGGAATCACTGCACTGGATGTGATGCTTTCTGATCTGGAGGAGTCCCTGTAAAAAGTTGTTGTGTGCATTATCCTCAAATTGTGGTACAATAGAATCAGTCTGAAATCCTGTTTTCAAAGATGGAGACAGATGAATTTATAGAACAAAGAGAGGTAATGAAAATGGAAGAACAATATACAGAAGGATGTTCCGAAGAGTCCTGTGCAGGATGTTCTCATTCCGGTTCCTGTGAAAGCCAGAAGCAGAATGCAGGCAATACGGTGCCATCCAAAGCACCGGCAAATGTAGGTTCCCAGGTGAAAAAAGTGATTGGAGTCATCAGCGGAAAGGGTGGCGTTGGAAAATCGCTGGTAACAGCTTCCCTGGCACGTATGATGATCGAAAAAGGATATACGGCAGGAATTTTGGATGCAGATATTACAGGTCCATCCATTCCGAAGATGTACGGAGTGCACGAGATGGCAATCGGAAACGAGATGGGAATGCTTCCGTGCAGCGCACCGGATGGAACAAGGATCATGTCCGTCAACCTGCTTTTGGAAGAGGAGGACACACCGGTCATCTGGAGAGGTCCTGTGATCGCAGGCGTTGTGACACAGTTCTGGTCAGATGTGATGTGGGGAGATTTGGATTATCTGTTCGTTGACATGCCTCCCGGAACGGGAGATGTTCCGTTGACTGTATTTCAGTCCCTGCCTGTGGATGGAGTTGTGATCGTCACCTCTCCGCAGGATCTGGTACAGCTGATCGTAAAGAAGGCGTACAACATGGCAAAACAGATGAACATTCCGGTTCTTGGAATCGTGGAAAACTACAGTTACATCAAATGTCCGGACTGCGGAAAAGAGATCAAAGTGTTCGGTGAGAGTCATATTGACGAGATTGCAAAAGAACTGGGAGTACCGGTACTTGGCAAGATGCCGATCGACACTGCGATTGCAGAAGCAGTAGAAGCAGAAAAATTTTATGAAGTGACGAACCCGTATTTGAAAGAAATCGATTTGTAGGGGGCTGGGAAAGAAAAGAAGGCTTGTGCTGGAAATGTGCGGAAATATGCCGTCGTCTCAAAGTGCTGAATCTTTGAGGCGGCGGCTTTTTATCACAGATTTTTATAACTGAATATTTTTGAACAGATCTCCAAGGCTTGTACCGATCTCTTCGGCTTTTGGAATCTCAACTTTTTCTACAACTTCTTCTTCCGGTTCTTCCAAAGCTTTCATGCTCAGGCTGATCTTGCCGTCTTTAATACCGATGACTTTGACCTGAACTTCATCTCCTACATTCAAAACAGCTGCAGGATTCTTGACGCGTTTTTGAGAAATCTGAGAAACATGTACCAGTCCGGAAAGACCGTTTTCCAGTTTGACAAATGCACCGTAGTTCTGTAATGTCTCTACAGTACCGGACATAACCGTACCGATTGGGATACTTGCGATCTGTGCTTCTTTTTCTTTTCTTTCTTTTTCTTTGAGAAGCTCACGGGCGGACAGTACAAGCCGGTTGCCTGCCTGATCTACATCGATCACTTGAACTTCCACATCTTTGAGCAGGTAAGTCTCCAGATCTTCAATGTAAGAAAGGGAGAGTTTGGATGCCGGAATAAATCCGCGCAGTCCTTCTACCATGGCAATGGCACCGCCATTTACGATTCCTTCGATCTTAACAGGGAGGATCGTTTTCTTTTCCATATATTCCAAAACCCTGTTCCATGGATTGGCATCGTCAAAATGATCTTCGTAATCAGCCATTGTCTCTGTGTGTCCTTCGTTTGTCAGTAATTCTTCTGTTCTTAATTCTTCGCTCATCGCTGCACCTCGACTTTCTAAAACTTTAAAACAAAAATCTCTTAAAACAGAAGATTTTTGCTTTGCATTAAAGACAGTATAGCATATGTTTTATCAAAAAGACACGGAATCTTGAAATTTGGGTTGACGAAATCTGGAAAAAATGGCAAGCTACATATAGGTTACTGTTCACACCAATAACCACTATAGAAGAAAATAAGCAAAGGAAGTTTGGATTGATATGAATAACGGAGTGAGTAATAATAAAGTGTATGTAGTAGGGCATAAAAATCCAGATACAGATTCGATTTGTTCTGCGATCGCCTATGCTGATTTGAAATCTAAGATCACGGGAGAAGATTATAGTCCAAGGCGAGCGGGACAGCTCAATGAAGAGACGCAGTATGTGCTGGATCATTTTCAGGTTGAGGCACCGAAGCTGTTGTCGGACTTAAGAGTGCAGGTCAAAGATGTAGAACTGCGTAACATTGAAGGAATCAAGGGAAGTGTTTCCATCAAGAGTGCGTGGAAATCTATGAAAGAGCTGAATATCAAGACGCTTCCTGTGACAAGGGACAGCAAACTGGAAGGTCTGATTACCATTGGAGATATCGCGACTTCTTACATGGATGTGTATGACAGCGGGATTCTCTCCAAGGCAAGGACGCAGTACCGGAATATTGCATCGACCATTGATGGAACCATCATTGCAGGAAATCCACACAGCTATGTGTTGAACGGAAAAGTCGGGATTCTTGCATCAAGCCGAAAGCTGATGTCGGAATTTGTGGAAGAAAATGATCTGGTGATCTTAGGAGACCGCCAGGAGGCACAGCAGCATGCCGTCGATTTGAATGTGAGCTGTATGGTGGTGTGTAACGGAGCACGTGTAGGAGAAGAGATTTTAAAACAGGCAGAAGAAAAAGAAATCGTGATCATTTCTTCTCCGCATGATGCATTCACGGTCGCACGTTTGATCAACCAGAGTATTCCGGTGAAGCAGTTTATGACAAGAGAGGGGATCGTTTCTTTCCAGATGGATGACTATGTGGATGATGTCAAAGATGTGATGGCACGCAGGAGATTCCGTGACTTCCCAATCCTGGATGAGGCAGGCAATTTCCTGGGATTTATTTCCAGAAGAAGATTGCTCAACAGCCGCAGAAAACAGGTGATCCTGGTGGATCACAATGAAAAAAATCAGGCAGTGGACGGTGTGGAAGAAGCAGAGGTTCTGGAAATCATCGATCACCACCGTCTGAGCAGTATTGAAACGATGGGTCCGGTATTTTTCCGAAATCAGCCGGTTGGATGTACCGCTACGATCGTTTATCAGATGTATCAGGAAGAGGGAGTAGAAGTAGAGCCGGTGATCGCATCACTCCTTTGCTCGGCGATCATTTCCGATACCCTGATGTTTCGGTCTCCGACTTGTACACCGTTGGATGAAAGATCTGCGAGGAAACTGGCAGAGATCGCAGGGATTGATATTGAGAAGCTGGCACTGGAGATGTTTAATGCAGGAAGTAATCTGAAAGGAAAAACAGCAGAAGAAATCTGTTTCCTGGATTTCAAACAGTTTACAGTCAACGATATCAACTTTGGAGTTGGTCAGATCAGCTCTATGAGCGCAGAAGAGCTGCGTGAGATCAAAACAGAAGTATCCGCTTATCTGGAACAGGCAAGAAAGACACAGGGGCTGGATATGATCTTCTTTATGCTGACCAATATTGTCGCAGAATCTTCAGAACTTTTATGCGCCGGAAACGGAGCAAGAGAAAAGATGATCTCTGCGTTTGATCTGAAAGGAAATCCGGAGATGATCGAGCTAAAGGGTGTGGTGTCCAGAAAGAAACAGCTTGTACCGACACTGGTTTCGGCACTGCAGCAGTAGAAGGAGCAAAAAATGGGAAAACAAGTATGGAAAGCCGGGAATATGGTATATCCACTCCCGGCAGTGATGGTGAGTACGGCGGACAAGTCCGGAAAGAGCAATATTCTGACGATCGCATGGACGGGCACGATTTGCACTAATCCGGCGATGGTTTATATTTCTGTCCGTCCGGAGCGATATTCGTATCATATGTTAAAAGAGAGTGGAGAATTTGTTATCAATCTGACAACGGAGCAGCTTGCAAAAGCAACCGATTATTGCGGAGTACGTTCCGGAAAGGATGTGGACAAATGGAAAGAGGCACATCTGACACCGGCAAAAGCAGAAAAGCTTCAGTATGCACCGGTGATCGAAGAGTGTCCGGTCAATATCGAATGTAAAGTTACAGAAGTGAAAAAACTGGGAAGCCACCATATGTTTCTGGCGGAAGTTCTGGCAGTACAGATTGATGAGCAGTATTTGAATGAAAAGAATAAGTTTGAGCTGAATAAGACAGGACTGATGGCATATTCGCATGGAGAGTATCTGTCTCTCGGGAAGAAGATCGGGACATTTGGGTACAGTGTGAAAAAGAAAAAGACGAAACATAAGAAAAAGAAAAAATAAGAAAAAGAACATCCCCGTGGAAGCAAAGTATGAAAACTTTTGAGTTCTGCGGAGATGTTCTTTTTAGTCACTGTTTCCCGAAATCTATTTTATAAAGTCTCAACAAATCTGTCAAATGCAGCGAGTCCTTCGTCTGTGCATTTGTAAACACCGGCATCTTCCAGGACCTGACAGAAGACCTTTCCGACTTCCTGTTCCAGAATATGCGTGACATTTTCTGCGTTGATCTCCGGATAGGACGGTAGGAAACTTTCGGTCCAGTCCGCGTGCTTTGCAATGGTCTCATTGCTTCTGATGTCTTTTTTCTCAAGAATATAAGTCTTTAACAGCTCCAGCTCATCTTTGAGACGTGCAGGGAGTACAGCAAGCCCCATGACTTCGATCAGACCGATATTTTCTTTTTTGATATGATGCAGTTCTTTGTGAGGATGGTATACTCCGAGCGGATGTTCCTCTGTGGTAATGTTGTTTCTCAAAGTCAGATCCAGCTCATATTTTCCATCCCGCATTCTGGCGATCGGCGTGATCGTATTGTGAGGCTGTCCGTCTGTTTCAGCAAAAATGAAAGCAGCTTCATCTGTATATCCTCGCCATGCCTGCAGAATGTGGTCTGCAAGGTCGATCACTCTGGTCACATCCTCAGACTGCAGACGGATCACAGAGAGCGGCCATTTTACGATGCCTGCTGTGACATCTTCAAAGCCCTTGACAGTAAACTCCTGGATGACAGGCGCTTTTTCCATGGCAAAGGTATAATGTCCGCCCTGGAAGTGGTCATGGCTTAAAATAGAACCGCCTACGATCGGAAGATCTGCATTGGATCCGAGGAAATAGTGCGGGAACTGTTTGATAAAATCAAACAGCTTGACAAAGGTCTGGCGCTCGATCTTCATCGGAGTATGTTCTCCGTTGAACACGATACAGTGCTCATTGTAGTAGACATAAGGAGAATACTGGAATCCCCACTTGCTGTCATTGACCGTGATCGGAATGATGCGGTGATTCTCTCTGGCCGGGTGATCGAGGCGCCCTGCATACCCCTCGTTCTCCATACAGAGCTGACATTTCGGGTAAGCCGAAACAGAAGCATTGCGCGCAGCGGCAATGGCTTTCGGATCTTTTTCCGGTTTGGACAGATTGATGGTAATATCCAGTGTTCCGTAGTCTGTGTCTACATTCCATCTGCGGTCCTTTTTGATCCGGTACCGGCGGATGTAATCGCTGTCCTGACTGAACTTGTAATAAAACTGAGTGGCGGATTCCGGAGATTCCTGATAATGTCTCCAGAAGTCGTTCTGAACCTGAGCCGGACGCGGCAGCAGGCAGTTCATCAGTCTGGTGTCGAACAGATCACGATAGCCGATGCTGTCTTCAATGATGCCGCGTGTAACAGCCTCCTTAAGGAGATCGGCGAGGATGTCTTCCAGCACAAGATCTGTCAGATCACAGGAGACATCTTCCCAGTTGTCTTCATGGAATACATCCAAAAGTAAGTTTGTAGTGTAAATACGTTCGCATTCCGGAGTCAGTCCGGTATCAATCCCGTACTGTACCAGTTTTTTGATAGATTCATATAACATGGATAAATTCCTTCTTTCTTAGAGAGTCTCCAGTTTCTGTGCACCGCTTCCGATATCAACGGTGTAGAATTCGGCTTCGTGTCCGACCTTTTCTTTATATGCAGGTCCGATAGTATTGATGAAAGTATCGACAGCGTCATTTTTTACGATACTTACGGTACATCCGCCGAATCCGCCGCCTGTGATACGGGAACCTACAACACCCGGAATCTGCCATGCAAGATCCACCAGGATATCGATCTCTTCACAGGATACTGCGTAATCATCTCTTAAAGAGATGTGGGACTGATTCATCAGTTCGCCGAAACGCTCGATATTGCCTGCTTTTAATGCAGATACTGCTTCGATGGTACGCTGGTTTTCATAAACTGCGTGTTTCGCACGTTTCTGCTCTACAGGATCCGTGATCACTTCTTTGAATTTTTCAAAGGTATCGATGTCCAGATCACCAAGAGCGTTGATATCCAGTTCTTCCTGAAGAAGAGAGAGCGCATGGCTGCATTCCTGACGTCTCTGGTTGTACTGAGAGTCAACAAGACTGTGTTTTACCTTACTGTTTGTGATGATGATCTTGGCGTCTTCCAGTTCTACTGGTGCATACTCATAGGAGAGTGTGCCGGTATCCAAAAAGATCGCGCAGTCTTTTTTGCCCATGGCAACTGCAAACTGATCCATGATTCCGCAGTTGCATCCGTTGAAGTTGTTCTCAGAGTACTGTCCGATCAGTGCGATGTCGGTCATGCTTAAGGCATCAAATCCGCAGAGATCTTTTGCGATTACTCCGGTCAGAACTTCCAGGGATGCGGAAGAGGACAAACCGGAACCGTTCGGAATATTTCCGTAGATCACAAGATCCATTCCACAGTCTACAGAGTATCCTTTTTCTTTTAATGCCCAGAGAACTCCAAGCGGATAGTTTGCCCAGTTGTATTCCGGCTTGTTGGTCAGATCGTCAAGAGTGGCAGTGATCACACCGAGATGATCCAGATTCATAGAATAGAGACGCAAGATACGGTCACTGCGCTTTTTGGCGATTCCGTATGTACCAAGTGTCAGCGCACATGGAAATACGTGTCCTCCATTGTAATCTGTGTGTTCTCCGATCAGATTCACGCGTCCCGGAGAAAAATAAAAACCGGCACCTTCTGTGCTGCCGAAAAGTTCTTCAAATTTTTTCATCAAACGTTCTTTCATGATGTTGATTCCTCACTTTCCATAGAGACTGAGTATTTTTACAAGTTTATTATAAAAATCAGACTGAAAAAAGTCTATAAAAAATACGTGCATATATATGGAATTATGTTGTATAATAGAGGCGAAGAACAGATTGGGGGAAAGGAAAGAAGAGCGTGGAACAGACATACAAATACTCCTATAAAGTAGGAGATAATCTTCTGAGTTCTCTTTCCGTTTATAATGTGGGATATCAGCAGTGCGGACCGGAGCAGCAGTGGGGACCGGGAATCCGGGATCATTATTGTATCCACCATATTATTTCGGGAAAGGGGACCTATGTGGCAGATAAAAAAGTATATCATCTGGGAGAGGGAGACAGTTTTATTCTGTATCCGGATACAGAGGTCAAGTATTATGCAGATCCGGATGATCCGTGGGAGTACGCATGGGCAGGATTTATGGGAACCGATGCGGCTGTGATGGTACGGGCAACTGATTTTGCGAGAAAACGGCCGGTGATCGGAAGGGATAAGATTCCGGGAGATTTGATCTGGCGGCAGCTGGAGCAGATCTATCAGGTGAGAGGAACGACATATGAAGCGGCAGCAGCTATGACAGGAGCTCTTTATACCATGCTGTCCGTGTTTATTCACTATGCGGAAAAAGAAGAGAAAAAAGACGACCTCCGGCAGGTTTATGTGGAGCGGGCAAAGGATTATATTGCATCCAGTTACTCCTATCCGATCACGGTGGAGGATGTAGCGGATTATACGGGGATCAGCAGAAGTTATCTCTTTCGTGCATTTCAAGCATATCAGAAGCAGTCCCCAAAAGAATATCTGACGGAATATCGAATTCGTCAGGCATGCCATCTTCTCAGGGAGACCGGGCTTTCCGTTGCATCCATTGCGTATTCGGTAGGATTTGAAGATAATCTGTATTTTTCCAAGGCATTCAAAAAGAAGATGCAGATGAGTCCGTCCCAGTACCGGAAGAATCACATGCCATAAATTCAGGAAAAGCCGCATATACTGGCAATAACGAGAAAAAAGGATTGTGAGTCAATTGCGTTGGAAATGGATGGGGAGAGTGCTGACAGTTACCTATGTTTTTTTGTTGCTGGGGATTCAGCCGTTTGTGGATATTCCGGCAGAGAGGGAAGTACAGTCTGTGAGTGCGGATGTGGAGAAGACAGAAGAAATCAGACCAAAGATCGCACTGACTTTTGATGACGGACCGAGTGCAGCGTATACAGAGAAACTTCTGGACGGGCTGAGAGAGCGGGATGTGCATGCTACGTTTTTCCTGATCGGAGAGAATATTGAAAAAGGCGACAATGCTCTGCTGGTGAGGCAGATGGCAAGAGACGGACATCTGATCGGAAATCACACGTATCATCATGTTCAGCTGACGAAGATCAAAGAAGAGGAAGCGCTCAAAGAGCTGGAGGAGACGAACCGTCTGATCGAGAAGATTACGGGAAATCCGGTAGAATATGTAAGACCTCCTTTCGGAGAATTTCCAAAGGGACTTTCCGGAAAAATTTCCATGATTCCGGTTATGTGGACAGTGGATCCGCTGGACTGGTCTGTAAAAGATACAGAGAAAATTGTCAGCAAAGTAGTGACGCAGGCAAAAGAAAATGATATGATTCTGTTACATGACTGTTACGGAACCTCTGTGGAGGCGGCCTTGCAGATCATAGACAGACTGAAAGAAAAAGGATTTGAATTTGTGACGGCAGACAGATTGCTTCTGCCTTAGAAATAGAGGAGATATATAAGATGAATGAATATTCCAGAACAGAACTTTTGATCGGAGAAGAGGGGATGGGGAGACTTAAGCAGGCGACTGTCATGGTATTTGGTGTCGGCGGCGTAGGCTCTCACTGTATTGAGGCACTTGCAAGAAGCGGTGTGGGCAGGCTGATCCTGATCGATAATGACAAGGTTTCTCTGACGAACATCAACCGGCAGTCGATCGCATATCACAGTACCATCGGACGGATGAAGACGGAAGTGATGCGGGAGCGGATCCGGGATATCAATCCGGAGATTGTTGTAAAGACTTATGAGACCTTTGTACTGCCGGATAATGTGGAGGAATTGTTTGAAGAAACTCCGGATTATATCATTGATGCCATCGATACGGTAACGGCAAAGCTGGCGATCGCGGAACTGGCGCAGAGAAGGGAGATCCCACTGATCAGCAGTATGGGAACCGGCAACAAGCTGCATCCGGAACTGTTTGAAATCACAGACCTGTCAAAGACCAGTATGTGTCCGCTCTGTAAAGTGATGCGGCGGGAACTGAAAACAAGAGGGATTCGACATCTGAAAGTATTGTATTCACCGGAAAAACCAGTCGATACGTCCGGACGTGAGACCGGAGAGGACAAAGGAGCGCGCCGTGTACTTCCGGGCAGCATTTCCTTTGTACCGCCGGTGGCAGGGCTTTTGATCGCAGGAGAGGTCATCCGCGAGATCAGCGGTGTCTGAAATATACAGAAGCCGGCAGGAGGAAGAGTATGGATTTATTTGATTATATGAGAGAAAAAACACAGGAGCAGGAATCTCCCCTGGCATCCAGAATGCGTCCGCAGACGCTGGAAGAAGTGGTAGGACAGCAGCATATCATAGGGAAAGACAAGCTTTTGTATCGTGCGATCAAGGCGGATAAGCTGGGATCGATCATTTTTTACGGACCTCCGGGAACAGGAAAGACGACTCTTGCAAAGGTGATTGCACATACGACCAGTGCGGAGTTCAAGCAGATCAATGCCACAGTAGCGGGAAAAAAAGATATGGAGCAGGTGGTAAATGAAGCGAAAGAACTGCTCGGAATGTATCGCAAAAAAACGATCCTGTTTATTGACGAGATCCACAGATTTAACAAGGGACAGCAGGACTATCTGCTTCCATTCGTGGAGGACGGTACCATTACCTTGATCGGAGCAACAACGGAAAATCCGTATTTTGAAGTCAATGGTGCGTTGATTTCCCGATCCAGTGTATTTGAATTAAAATCTCTGGAGAAAGAAGATATTCGCACTCTGTTGAAACGTGCGGTTTATGATGAGAATAAGGGAATGGGAAGTTTTCATGCAGAAATCGACGAGGATGCGCTGGAGTTTCTGGCAGATGTATCCGGCGGAGATGCAAGAAGTGCGCTCAATGCCATTGAGCTTGGTGTTTTGACGACAGAGCGCAGTGAGGACGGCAAGATTCATATTACGCTGGATGTGGCGTCAGAATGTATTCAAAAGCGGGTTGTGCGCTATGATAAGGGCGGAGACAATCATTATGATACGATTTCCGCATTTATCAAAAGTATGCGGGGATCTGATCCCGATGCTGCAGTGTATTATCTGGCAAAAATGCTGTATGCAGGAGAAGATATCAAATTTATTGCCCGCAGGATCATGATCTGTGCAGCAGAGGATGTGGGAAATGCAGATCCTGTGGCACTCACGGTGGCTGTCTCCGCAGCACAGGCAGTGGAGCGGATCGGGATGCCGGAGGCACAGATTATTTTATCGCAGGCAGTACTGTATGTGGCGACTGCACCAAAAAGTAATTCGGCGGTCAATGCGATTTTTGCGGCAAATGAAAATGTACGGCAATATAAGACCACGGTTCCGTCACATCTGCAGGATGCACATTACAAGGGTTCTAAAAATCTGGGACATGGGATCGGATATAAATATGCACATGACTATCCGAATCATTATGTAGAACAGCAGTATCTTCCGGATGAAATCAAAAACGCCAGGTTCTACGAACCCGGCGATCTTGGCTATGAAAAACAGATCAAAGAGCATTTACAAAAGCTTCGTGAGCAGTAGGGTATAGATATCCTGGCTCTGGGAAGCCCAGTTTCCGGCAATGGCTTCAGCTTCTGATTCGGTAGGAACCGTGAGTTTCAGATCGATCAGGCTGAAGCCGTTTTCTACAATCTGACAGCAGACCTCATATTCATGGTTGGTGTTCAGATAGTAGTCGGACTTGACAGAAACCTCTTCTTTCAGATCATACTTCTTTTCTTTGAGAAATTCATCAATATCCCGCTGAATGGCAGGGGAAATCTTGTTTTTAAAGTATTGGATGGTGTCCAGACCGTTGTCTGTCAGATGATACAGAGTACGGTTGTGTGTCGTTTCCACGCGGAGCAGTCCGGAATGTTCCATTTCAGCGAGTGTTTCCTGAAGCTTAAAATAAGTTGTGTATTCTTTTTCCAGAATAAATTCGGAAATCTGTGAAGTTGTCAATGGAAAATCCACTTTATCCAGCATGTACAATACGATCAGTTTATACAGTGTATAAGTTTCAGACATAGTACTCCTTTCCCTGCCAGATATCCTGTTCTTTCAGGTGGCTGTGAAGCTGATTTAATACGGTTCTTTTATTGCTTGTCCAAAGAGGGGCGATCAAAAGGTCTTTCGGTCCGTCTCCGGTCAGGCGATGAATCACGATCTCTGGATTCAAATGTGCGATACAGGTGCCGAGAAACTGAATATAATCCTGCATATCGGGAATATAAAAGGGGTGTTTTTCATAGTCGGCTGCAAGGTCTGTGTGGGTTAAGACATGGAGCAGCTGCAGTTTGATCCCCTGAATATCCATATGATTGAGATAGTGGATCGTATCCAGCATATCGTCTTTCGTCTCACCCGGCAGATACAGAATCGTATGAACAATTACCGTGATGCCGATGGCGCGAAGTTCTTTTACTGCCTGTTCAAATACTGAAAGCTCATATCCGCGCCGGATGTAGGCGCTGGTTTCGGGATGGATGGTCTGCAATCCCAGCTCTACCCAGACAGGTTTGATGTGGTTGATCTCATCGAGCAGTGCGAGGACATCTGCTCCCAGACAATCCGGTCTGGTGGCAATGGAGAGAATCTTCACCTCCGGATCAGCAATGGCTTCCATATAAAGGGCGCGAAGTGTTTCCACCGGCGCATAAGTGTTCGTAAATGCCTGAAAATAGGCAATATAAGAGTGCACCGGACGTTTGGAAGAAATATCTGCTTTTCCCTGTTTTATCTGTTCGGCGATGGAAAGTCTGGCAGAGCCGGCAAAATCACCTGACCCCTGGGAACTGCAGAAGATGCAGCCCCCTGTTCCCACATGACCGTCACGATTTGGACAGGTCATTCCGCCGTTTAAGGCGATTTTGTAAACTTTTTCTTTGAACATCTGTTTTAATTCATAATCCAGAGAGTGGTATCTTTTTTCACCCCAGCGCATGATCAGATCAGTTCCTTTACCGCTTTGCTGACTACGTCGGCAACACGGGAATCAAATGCTTCCGGGAGAATATTGTTTTCATTGAGTTCTTCATCAGAAACAAGACTTGCAATGGCATTGGCTGTAGCAAGTTTCATCTCTTCCGTGATCTGTGTGGCGCGCCCTTCCAGCGCCCCTTTGAAAATTCCCGGGAAAGCGACAACGTTATTGACCTGATTTGGAAAATCAGAGCGTCCGGTTCCAACAACGCGTGCACCCGCTTCTTTTGCAAGATCCGGCATGATCTCCGGCACCGGATTTGCCATGGCAAAGAGTATGGCGTCGGAATTCATGGATGCGACCATCTCTTTTGTGACGATACCAGGAGCAGAGACACCGACGAAAATGTCAGCTCCACACATGGCATCTGCCAGAGAACCGGTTTTGTTTTCCAGGTTTGTCACTTCTGTCATCTTTTTCTGCATCCAGTTCAGGTTCGGTGATGCGCTGCTGATGATTCCGTTGATATCACACATTGTAATATGTTCAAATCCGTAGGTCAGAAGCAGTTTTGTGATGGCAACTCCGGCAGAACCTGCACCGTTTACGACAACGCGGCAGTCTTCTTTCTTCTTTCCGGTTACTTTGAGAGCATTGATGATACCGGCAAGGACAACAATGGCAGTTCCGTGCTGGTCATCATGAAAGACAGGGATGTCCAGAAGCTCTTTTAAGCGTTCTTCGATCTCAAAACAACGCGGTGCAGAAATATCTTCCAGATTGATTCCGCCAAATGCAGGTGCAATGTTGACAACGGTTTTGATAATCTCTTCTGTATCCTGCGTGTCAAGGCAGACCGGAACGGCATTGACACCGCCGAATTCTTTGAAAAGAACTGCTTTTCCTTCCATAACAGGCATGGCTGCCAGTGCTCCGATATTGCCAAGTCCCAGAACCGCACTTCCGTCAGAAACTACGGCTACGGTGTTGGATTTGATTGTATATTTGTAAGCAGCTTCGGGATCTTTTGCGATCACCTTACAAGGTTCGGCTACACCCGGTGTGTAAGCAATTGCCAGATCTTCTCTGGAATTGACATGTGCTTTGGCTGCAGTTTCCAGTTTTCCGTTCCACTGTTCGTGCATCTGTAATGCTTTTTCGCTGTTTGTCATAGTTTTTACCTCGCTGATTCTTAGATTTCCTGTGCAGAACACATTCTTCCATAATCATAACACTGTTAAGGAAACGGTGCAAGATTTCAAAAAAAACTTTCTTTTTTGGAAAAGATGCGCTATAATAAAAAAACAAACTTTACAAAATTGTTCAAGTTAAGTCAGTTCAGACAAAGATCCCCAAGAGATTGAAAGTAAAATGAATAAATGAAAAGTGAATTTTGAGAAAGGCAGGTAATTATGACAAGAGAAAAATATGAATCGTTACCGCTCGCTACATTGCGGGAATTGGCAAAGGCAAGAAAAATGAAAGGAATTTCCACTTTAAAAAAAGGAGATCTGATCGAAGCAATGCTGGCGCAGGATGATAAAGAGAAACAGGAAGAGGCCAACGCACAGGCAAAAGAAGAAGTGAAAGAGAAAAAAGAGGGAACGGATATCGAACAGCTTGACAGCGGGCGTACTGCAAACGGAATTTTAGAGGTACTTCCGGACGGGTATGGGTTTATCCGGTGTGAAAACTATCTTCCGGGTGAAAATGATGTATATGTGTCACCATCTCAGATCCGGCGCTTCAATTTGAAGACAGGAGATATCATCACAGGAAATACAAGGATTAAAACACAGTCTGAAAAATTCAGTGCACTTTTGTACGTATCGACCATCAATGGGCTGCGTCCGGCAGAAGCAGTAAAGCGCCATAATTTTGAAGATCTGACTCCGATTTTCCCGAATCAGAGGATTTCTCTGGAAACACCCGGAGCAACGACTGCAATGCGGATCGTAGATTTGCTCTCTCCGATCGGAAAAGGGCAGAGAGGAATGATCGTATCACCTCCGAAAGCCGGTAAGACAACCCTTCTCAAAGAAGTGGCACTCTCTGTTCAGAAAAGAGAGCCGGACATGCATCTTCTGATTCTTCTGATCGATGAGCGTCCGGAGGAGGTAACCGATATCAGGGAAGCAATCGCGGGACCAAATGTGGAAGTAATCTACTCTACATTTGACGAGCTGCCGGAACATCACAAGAGGGTATCCGAGATGGTGATCGAGCGTGCGAAGCGTCTGGTAGAGCATGGAAAAGACGTTATGATCCTGTTAGACAGTATCACCCGTCTGGCAAGAGCGTACAATCTGACTGTGCCGCCGTCAGGAAGAACCTTGTCCGGTGGTCTTGATCCGGCTGCACTGCATATGCCGAAGCGGTTTTTCGGTGCGGCAAGAAATATGCGTGAGGGCGGAAGTCTTACGATCCTGGCAACAGCACTTGTGGAAACGGGAAGCAAGATGGATGATGTTGTTTATGAAGAATTTAAGGGAACCGGTAACATGGAGCTGGTGCTGGATCGAAAACTTCAGGAGAAGAGAGTGTTCCCGGCGATCGATATTCCGAAATCCGGAACCAGAAGAGAAGATCTGCTGCTTAATAAAGAAGAGCAGGATGCAGTTTATATCATCCGAAAGGCAATGAATGGCATGAAAGCAGATGAAGCAGTGGACAATCTGCTGAATATGTTCTCGCGGACAAGAACGAATGCCGAGCTGGTGCAGACAGTAATTCGTCAAAAATTTATCTAAAATCACTCTTGTACGAAAGAAAATACTTGATTCTGACTCACAAAACAGATATTATATTCTGGTTGGTGTCCTGCAAAATGTGACAAAATGCGGGATGTTCAAGAATACTTGAATGATGAGAAACTGAGGAGGAAATCAAGATGTTTCGTGAAGAAATTGACATGGCAGGAAATGCAGCCAAAAAGAAAATCCAGTTCCTGCGGCAGCAGACAGGGGCATACTTCGTCTCAGCGATGCTGGCGGGAATGTTTGTTGGATTTGGCGTTCTTCTGGCATTTACAGCAGGTGGAATGTTAAAAGAAGGCGGCGTGCCGGGTGTGAAGTTTATTATGGGAGGCTGCTTTGGCGTTGCCCTCAGTCTGGTTTTGATGGCAGGAGCAGAGCTCTTTACAGGAAGTAATTTTGTGATGGCTGTTGGGATGTTTCAGAAGAAAGTGACATTTCAGGATTCTGTGACAGTGTGGGTGACCTGCTGGCTCGGGAATCTGGCAGGCTCTGTTCTGGTAGCAGGAATGTACTCTCTGACAGGACTCTGTACAGGAAGCGTACAGGCGATCATGGCAGATACTACAGCGATGAAGATGTCTGTAGAACCGCTGCCGCTGTTTATGCGGGCAATACTCTGTAATATCTTAGTATGTCTGGCAGTGTGGTGCGGAATTAAAATGAAAACAGAAACAGGAAAGCTGATTATGACGTTCTGGTGTCTGATCACATTTTTTACAGCAGGATTTGAACATAGTGTGGCAAATATGTCTCTGATGATGATCGGTCTTTTGAATCCGGCACAGTACTATATCAGCATCGGCGGATATGCCTATAATCTGGCCGTTGTAACCATTGGAAATATGGTGGGCGGTATTTTGTTCCTGGCAGTTCCGTATTTCCTGATTGGAAAAGAAAAAGCAGCAAAAAATTAAAAATTGAAAAAAGATAAAGTTTTCTATATAAAAACTTGCAAAACAGAAAAAACTATGCTATTATGATGTAGCTGTTTAGAGATTAGAATAATATTTTAAAATAGAGAGGTGAAAATCATGAGAGAAGGAATCCATCCAGAGTACCATCAGGCAACAGTAACTTGTAACTGTGGAAACACATTTGTAACAGGATCTACAAACGAGAGCATCCACGTAGAAATCTGCTCCAAATGCCATCCATTCTATACAGGTCAGCAGAAAGCTGCTCAGGCTCGCGGACGTGTTGACAAGTTCAACAAGAAATATGGTATTAAATAGGAAAAGACTATGGCAGGCTGAGGTGAATGTATCTCAGCCTGTTTTTCGTATATAGAAAAACAGGAGGGCAGTATGAAGTCATCAAATATAGGCGGGCAGGCAGTGTTGGAAGGCATTATGATGAAAAATAAGACACGGTATGCAGTGGCTGTCAGAAAACCGGATCAGCAGATCGAGGTTTGCGTCAAAGAATACAAAGGCATCATCCCCTGGCAGGGTGTATATAAAGTGCCGTTCATCCGGGGGATCTTTAATTTTATCGATTCGCTCGTGCTGGGAATGAAAACGCTGACCTATTCGGCCAGCTTTTTCGAGGAAGAAGAGGGGGAAGTTCTTACTGAACAAGAGGCGCAAAAGCAGGAAAAACAAGAAAAAATCATGATGGGCTTTACGGTGGCATTTTCTATCGTGGCAGCGGTCGGGATTTTTATGGTCCTCCCGTATTTCCTGAGTGATCTTTTGAAGAATTATATTTCGTCCAGAGGGGTACTTACTGCGCTGGAAGGTGTGATCCGAATGGTAGTCTTTCTTTTGTATATTGGTTTGATCTCCAGAATGAAGGATATTCAGAGGACGTTTATGTATCATGGGGCAGAGCACAAGTGTATCAACTGTATTGAACACGGAATGCCGCTTACGGTTGAAAATGTAAGAAAAAGCTCCAGACAGCACAAGCGCTGCGGGACAAGTTTTCTCTTTTTTGTTATGATCGTCAGTATTATTTTCTGTTTTTTTATCACAGCAGAATCGCAGGTCTTAAAAGTAGGAATCCGGATTGCGCTGATGCCGGTGATCGCGGGAGTTTCTTATGAGATCATCCGTCTGGCGGGAAGCAGTGAAAATCCTGTGGTCAATGTTTTGAGCAAACCGGGAATGTGGGTGCAGATGATGACGACAAAAGAACCGGATGACAGTATGATCGAAGTGGCAATCCGGGCAGTGGAAGAGGTATTCGACTGGAAGGCGTATCTGGAAGAAAATTTTTCTAAGACAGAGGAATCTTTTGGGGAAAACAAGTGTACACAGGAGGAATGTGCCTTATGACCTGGAAGGAAGCCTGGAAAAGAGGAGCGCAGAGCTTACAAAAAGCCGGCGTGGAAGAGTATGATCTGGACGCCTGGTATTTATTGGAACATGTGACCGGAATTACAAAGGCTTCTTATTATATGGAGCCGGAGCACCCGATGCACGATCAGGAGGAGCGAGAATATCTGGAGCTGATCAGAAAGAGAAGTACACGGATTCCGCTTCAGCATCTGACAGGTGTTCAGGAGTTTATGGGACTGGAATTTCTGGTCAACGAACACGTGCTGATCCCGAGACAGGATACAGAAGTACTGGTGGAAACAGCGTTGGATGTGTGCAAACAGGAACAGATGGGAGAAATCCGACTCCTGGATATGTGCACCGGTTCCGGATGTATCCTTCTGAGTCTCCTGCATGAATTAAAGCCCCGAACAGTGACAGGTGTTGGCGTGGATCTTTCAAAAGAAGCGCTGTGTGTGGCAGAGAAAAATGCTGAGAAGCTGAAGATCGATGCAGAGTTTCTGGAGAGTGACCTGTTTGAAAATGTAAAGGGAACTTATGATGTGGTTGTATCCAATCCGCCGTATATCAGAACTTCTGTGATAGAAACACTGCAGGAGGAAGTAAAAGACCATGATCCGTATCTTGCGCTGGACGGAAAAGAAGATGGACTGTATTTTTACCGGAGGATCATTGAACAGGCACCTGCATACCTGAAAAAGAAGGGATGGCTTTTGTTTGAAATCGGTTCTGATCAGGGTGAGGATGTCAAAAATCTGATGGAACAGGCAGGATATACTGGCGTAAGCGTGAAAAAGGATTTGGCAGGTCTTGACCGGGTGGTCTTTGGCGTGTATGATAGGTAGGATGAGTAATAGAAAGGACGAGGAAAAAGATGTTTGATAAATTGGAGGATTTATTGATCCGCTATGAGGAAGTCATGGGCGAGCTTCAGGAGCCCGGTGTTGCAAATGATCCGGAGCGTTTCCGCAAGCTGATGAAAGAACAAAGTGATCTTGCTCCGATCGTAGAGGCATATAATGAGTATAAACAGTGTAAGCAGAATATAGAAGACAGCCTGATGATGCTGGAAGAAGAATCTGATGAAGAGATGCGCGAGCTGGCAAAGGAAGAGCTGAATGAGTCCAAAGCCAGAGTGGAAGAGCTGGAGCAGGAATTAAAGATCCTGTTGCTTCCAAAGGACCCGAATGATGATAAAAACGTAATCGTGGAGATCCGTGCCGGTGCCGGTGGTGACGAGGCTGCACTTTTTGCTGCGGAAGTATACAGGATGTATCTACATTATGCAGAGAGCCGCAGATGGAGAACAGAGATGATCTCCCTCAATGAAAATGGAATCGGCGGATTCAAAGAGTGTGTATTTATGATCACAGGGCAGGGAGCATACTCCCGTATGAAATACGAGAGTGGTGTACACCGTGTACAGCGTGTGCCGGAAACAGAGAGCGGCGGACGGATCCATACCTCTACGATCACAGTGGCAGTGATGCCGGAGGCAGAGGATGTGGACGTTGTGATCGATGAAAAAGATATCCGTATAGACGTCATGAGGGCATCCGGAAACGGAGGACAATGTGTAAACACAACAGACTCTGCAGTGCGTCTGACCCACTATCCGACAGGAATTGTGATCTACAGTCAGACAGAAAAATCACAGTTGCAGAATAAAGAAAAAGCATTCCGTCTGCTCCGTTCCAAACTGTATGAACTGGAACTGGAAAAACAGCAGTCCGCAGAAGCTGAGGCGAGAAGAAGCCAGATTGGAACAGGAGATCGTTCTGAGAAGATCAGAACTTACAACTTCCCGCAGGGACGTGTGACAGATCACAGGATCAAGCTGACACTTCATAAACTGGATACGATTTTGAATGGAGACCTGGATGAAGTAATTGACAGTCTGATCGCAGCGGATCAAAGCGCAAAATTGGCCAATATGAATGAATAGAATATAAAAAAGAAATAGAAATCGGTATACAGAATGAAAATGTAGCCGATTTCTGTTTTTTTCTCTACGGTAATACTATTTTTGGCGGACTTATCGTCCATTGTGTCAACTGTAATTTTTTTCAATAACAGTTTCCACTACATCATCAAAAACCAATCTGTTAAAAAGAAACTGGAGAACAATGAAACTTTGTCAGAGAAGGAACTTATGCTGCTTATCATTCTTCCACTTGCAAAGAAAGGCAAAGAAGTGAAGCAGAAAGTGATTGAGCAAGTAGTAGATTTGGCGAAACAGATTGAAGATGAAAACACACAGGTATTTGTTATCACTGGTATTTTGGTGAGCAGTGATAAATTTATAGACAGAGACTATGCGAAGTCAGTAAGGAGGTATTTGAGCATGACGAAAGTATTCCAGAGTTTAGAAGAAGAGAAATTAGAGGCTGTAAATATTGCCAAACGAAATGAACGGCATGATACTAATGTGGAGATTGCTAAGAGCCTGCTTCGTGACGGAATAGATACAGTAGTCATTATGAGAGCAACAGGCTTTTCAAAAGAACAGATTGAAGAAATCCGTAACAATATGTTGACAACAAAATAGGGTATCAGAACAGGCTGTCATTTACCGAGAGGTATCTGGCAGTCTTTTTGTATACTTAGCTTTTGGAAGGTGTATTGGGGTGGCTCTGTGTTTGTCCAGACCTTGATATTGTATTCGTGGTGTATGATTGGTATCCAAGTAAGAATGAAAAGTTATTATATCAAACAGCTTTTCATGTGAAGAATGGTGCAGTTAAAGTGGTAGGTGCTTCTGAAGCTGAGAAGCTGTACAAAGAGTATCACGAAAAGTATCCGTATGACATGGAAGAAGTTGAACGTTGGCTACGAGACTTGTATGAAAACTAATACTTTGATAGGGGATATCCGAGGCAGGACTTGTTCCTGCCGATATTTTTATGATTCGCTCAGACCGTCAAGATATGCTTGAAGGCGTTCCTGCTTATTCTTGGTTAAAGCCCTGTATTTGTTAATCAGTTCATCCTCTTCTGGTGTCAGATTTTCATTTTGCAGTGGATATAATTCAAAGTCAAAAAAATCTGATAATGTGATATTTAATCCTTTGCAAAGTTTTTCAAGAGTTGCGATTGTAGGGCAGGTACGTCTGTGAATGATGTTGTTCAAACTGGAGTAGGGGATATCCGCTTCTTTCGCCAGACGGTACATAGAAAAATGCTTTGTTTTACGGATATAGCCAATACGCTCAAATACTTTATCTTCAATCATGTTATTACTCACTTTCGTTAGGATATTATCAGTATAATAAAAAAGAGTAATAAAAATCGGATATTAAAATGAGTTATATATTGACTAATATATCAGAAGTGAGCTATACTCTTTAGAGAAACATGACCAGATGCTGAAAAAAAGAAAAAGACATAGCGTATTATCAGCAATGCCTTTTTAACAAGAAGTTTGATTATTGGTTTTATTCTGGTTCCATGTTGTCCAATGCGCATTCGATGCATTGAATAACTACTTTGTTAAAAGAAAGATTGTTTTTATTAGCGAGTGCTTGAACTTTGTCTATGAGATCCTTTGGTAATCGAAGTGACTTGTTTTCGTACTCAGTAGCTTCTTTTTTTAATTTAAACATACAATACCACCTTTCATAGTATCTATTGTATTTTAGAAGTCAATGTGTTAATATATTTAAGATATAATATATTTTATATTATAAAAAATAAGAAAAAACATGAGAAGGAAAAGTTTATGGAAAAACCTGATGCTTGCAACAGCACTGACAGTTGTATTGGGGACTGCACCAGTGACGGCGTTTGCAGCAGATGTAGATTCAACAGTGACAGAGGCAGAGCAGACAACACCGCAGGCAGACACAACTGTCAAGGAAGAAGTTGCTGAACCAGAAGTAAAGGCTATTACGGTAGACGTAACAACAAGTTCTACGACATTCGATGGTACTCAGGATATCGTAATCACATACACAGTAAATGGTGTGCAGGATGGTTTTGAACCATATCAGGATATTCCGTGGTTTGATGGGCATCCACAGGATGTTATCGAGGAGAATGTTTCAGATACGGTATACAAATTTACAATTACAAAGGCTGCACAGCAGGCTTGTATAGAGAGAAATAATGCAACTGATGGACAGATATTTGTATTCGATTCTAAGTATTCTACAGGTTCAGTAGATTTCCCAACAGTCACACTGACATACACAACAGGAGATAACGGCGGAGACAACGGAAATAGCAACACAAACAACCAGACAACAGCAAAACCAACAACAACTTCTCCAAAGACAGGAGATGCAACAGCTACACTTCCAGTAGCAGGAACAGGTCTTGCTTCACTTGGAGTTGCTCTGGCTACTGTATTGAGAAAGCGTAAATAATTTCAATAAAATCTTAACGAAGACCTTTACTACAAACATGTGGTGAAGGTTTTCTTCATTTTCTTCAGATTCTGTAATTCCTCAAGATTAGAAATTTCCTTCAGATTCAATTTCGTTTTATTGATATGATTTTAAACTATTATAAATAAAAAGTGGAAAGAAGGTGTTACATGATGTGAAAGACAGGAGACGTAGCCAAGCAGTTGAGAATATCAGAGAATACAGTGAGAGACTATGTCGATCGAGGCTGGCTCGCCTGCACGATTACTCCTACAGGCAGACGTCTTTTCGATGAAGAGGACATTGAAGTATTCAAGAAGAACTATTACAGAAAGAAGACAGGAGAAAATGAGCAATGAGATATAAAAGAGTCATCCTTTTTTGCGTTTCCCAAAAGAATATGCTATACTAACAAGATATCAGCGACATACTATGGAATAAACAAATTTAGAAAGAGGATATTATGGAAGAAATTATTTTTAGAAGACCGGCACTGGAAGATCAGGAGCTGATCCGTTCTTATTTTGACAAGGCACCAAGTAGAAGCTGTGAGAGGACATTTGTAGATGTGTTTTTGTGGGCTCGCCACTATGATGTGACATTTGCGGTCATAGAGGATACACTGGTGTTCCGTGACGGAGGGGCAGATCCGGGCTTTGCTTATCCCGCAGGGGAAGAGGTTTGTGTGAAAAGAGCGCTGGAATTTTTGATGAAGTATAGTGAAGAACAGGGGTATCCGTTTAAAATGTACAACGTGACAGCGGAGAATTTTGCACAGATAGAAGCGTGGTTTCCGGGTGAGTTTGAATTAGAATATGACAGAGATCAGGCAGATTATGTGTATGAGTCTGAAAAACTGGCGACTCTGGCAGGAAAGAAGCTGCACGGAAAGCGAAATCATATTAACAAATTTCAGAAGCTTTATCCAAACTGGAGCTATGAACCATTGAATGATGAAAATATGGAAGAGTGCTTTCAGATGGCGTTGAAGTGGAGAAACCAGAACGGATGTGAGGAAGATCCGGGCAAAAATGCGGAGATGTGTGTTGCATTAAATGCACTGAGACTTTATAAAGAACTGGATCAGCGAGGCGGAGTGCTTCGTGTGGATGGACAGGTTGTTGCATTTACGATTGGAGAAGAGCTCTGCGAAGATACATTTGTCGTGCATATTGAAAAGGCGTTTGCTGATATTGACGGAGCATATCCGATGATCAATCAGCAGTTCGTACAGCATGAATGTACCGGGTATCAGTATGTGAACCGGGAGGATGATGCCGGTTCAGAAGGCTTGAGAAAAGCAAAATTATCATATCGTCCGGCATTTCTGGTAGAAAAAGGAATCCTGACGAGAAAGAATGCGTAGGTCAGTAAAAGAAAACGGGGTGGTATCATGATTTCAAAGAAAATGGAGCAAATGGTGGCGAACAGTTCAGCAATCCGGGCAATGTTCGAAGAAGGAAACAAAATGGCAGAAAAATACGGGGCGGAGAATGTCTATGATTTCAGCCTCGGAAATCCTAATGTGCCGGCGCCGAAGGCAGTGAAAGAAGCAATCGTTTCCATTCTGGAGTCAGAGGATCCTGTACGTCTGCACGGCTACACAAACAGCAATGCCGGGTATGCGGATGTAAGACAGGCAGTTGCGGATTCGCTTAACGCGCGTTTTGGCACGGGATTTTCAGAACACAATATTACGATGACTGTGGGAGCTGCAGGTGGATTGAATGTCATTTTAAAAGCGCTGTTGAATCCGGGAGATGAGGTGATTACATTTGCTCCGTATTTCGGAGAGTACAGAAGCTACGTCAGCAATTTTGACGGAGTACTGGTAGAGATTTCCCCGGATACAGAGACATTTCAGCCAAGACTGAAAGAATTTGAGGAAAAAATCACGGAAAAGACAAAAGCTGTGATTGTGAATACACCGAACAATCCGACCGGAGTGATCTATTCTGAAGAGACCATACAAAGGATGGCAGCGATTCTGAATGCAAAACAGCAGGAATTTGGAACGGATATCTATCTGATCTCAGATGAGCCGTATCGTGAACTTGCCTATGACAAAACAGAAGTACCGTATCTGACAAAATATTACGACAATACGGTGGTCGGTTATTCATTCAGTAAATCATTGTCTCTTCCGGGAGAGCGGATCGGATATCTGGTAATTCCGGATGAGGCGGCGGACAGTGAAATGCTGATACGGGCAGCGAACGTGGCGACCCGGATCCTCGGATTCGTAAATGCACCGACACTGCAGCAGAAGCTTGTAAAATACTGCCTGGAAGAAAAAACGGACATTTCGTATTATGACAGGAATCGAGAGGTATTGTATCAGGGGCTTCGCAATCTGGGATTTTCGTGTATCAAGCCGGAAGGAGCGTTTTATCTGTTCATGAAGTCTCCGGTTGCAGATGAAAAGCAGTTCTGTGAAGCAGCGAAGAAGTATCATATTCTGATTGTTCCGGGAAGCTCATTTGCCTGCCCGGGATATGTCAGACTGGCATATTGTGTATCTTATGAGACGATCATAAATTCTCTGCCGGAATTTGCAAAGCTGGCAGCAGAGTACAAGGAGGGTAAGGATGAATCAGTCAATTTTAGATAAGATTCGAAAAGTAGAGCCGTATGTGCCCGGAGAACAGCCGAAAGAGCGTGTGATCAAGCTCAATACCAATGAGAATCCGTATCCGCCGGCGCCGGGAGTTGCGAAGGTATTAAAAGAGATGGATGCGGACAGTCTTCGCCTGTATCCGGATCCGGCAGCAGATATCCTGGTGGAAGAACTGTCCAGGTTTTATCGTGTCGGGAAGGAGCAGATTTTTGTAGGCGTTGGCTCAGATGATGTGCTTTCGATGTGCTTTCTGACCTTTTTTAACTCGGACAAACCGATTCTGTTTCCGGATATTACTTATTCTTTTTATAAAGTATGGGCGCAGTTATACAGAATCCCGTATCGCTGTCCGAAGCTGGATGAGCAGTTTTGTCTGGTAAAAGAAGATTACTATGCAGAGAACGGAGGGATTATTTTCCCGAATCCGAATGCACCGACAGCGATTTATGAGGATCTGGATTTCATCGAGGATATTTTGCGTCACAATCCGGACTCTGTAGTGATCGTGGACGAGGCTTACATTGATTTTGCAGGAAAATCTGCGCTGGAGCTGATTGACCGCTATGAGAATCTTTTGGTTGTGCAGACGTTTTCAAAGTCCAGATCCATGGCAGGGATGCGGATCGGATTTGCAATCGGAAATCCGGAGCTGATCGGATATCTAAACGATGCCAAATATTCATTCAACTCCTACACAATGAATCAGGCGGCTCTGCTCTGCGGAGCGCAGAGTGTGAAGGAGGAAACGTATTTTTACGAATGTGTAGACCGGATCGTAGAGACAAGAGAATGGGCAAAACAAGAGCTTGCAGAGCTTGGATTTACATATACAGATTCCAGAGCGAACTTTCTGTTTGTCACACATCCGGAATTTGAGGCATCTGAACTGTTTGAGGCCCTAAAACGGGAGAAAATCTATGTGAGATACTGGAACAGCGAGAGAATCCGTCAGTATTTGAGAATTACAGTAGGCACCAGACAAGAAATGGAGAGTCTGCTGGAATTTTTGAAAAAATATAGTAAGGAAAGAGGAAAAGGTAAAAAAGAATGTTAAAACAGATTTTACAGGGAATGGTAGTTGGAATTGCAAATATCATTCCGGGTGTCAGTGGTGGAACAATGATGGTGGCAATGGGATTATATGATCATCTGATCCATGCAATCACACATTTAAAAAGTGAATTCAAAAAAAGTATGAAACTTCTGATTCCGATCTTTTTAGGAGCCGGAATCGCCATTGTTGTGTTGTCCCGTCTTTTTGAATATTTACTGGAGGTGTATCCGATTCCGACCAATTTTGCGTTTTGCGGTTTGATCGCCGGAAGCCTTCCGTTTATTTTTAAGAAAGTCAAAGGACATTCTGTGACAGTCGGAAAGATCATTCCATTTTTGATCTTCTTTGGAATCGTGATCACAATGGCACTTTTAGGAGAGACAAATGGTGCTGCCGCGGATGTGAGCTTTGGGGTTGTCAATGTGATCAAATTATTCCTGGTAGGTGTTGTTGCGGCTGCGACAATGGTAGTGCCGGGGGTGAGCGGATCGATGATGCTGATGCTGCTCGGATATTATGATACGATTTTGAAAACGATCAATCAGTTTATCGATGCACTGATCGCATTTGATGTCCAGAAGATCCTGGTGCAGTGTGGAATTCTGATTCCGTTTGGAATCGGCGTTGTGATCGGAATCTTTCTGATTGCAAAGCTGATCGAGTTTATCTTTATGAAAGCGGAAATCCATGCATATTATGCGATCATCGGTCTGATTCTGGCATCTCCGATCGCAATTTTGTTAAAAGTAGACTGGAGCGGACTCTCTGTATTGACGATAGTAGTCGGAATCGTGACATTTTGTCTCGGATGGTTTACAGCAAGTAAGCTTGGCGGAGAATAAAAATTAAAAAAGAAAGGGAAGAATGCGCAATTTATTTTGGCATCCTTCCCTTTTTTGTATCCTGATCTTGTAGAAATTCGGTGTATTCGAAAAGCTGTTGTCTGGAATCCGAAGACAGATTCAGATACGCACAGAGCAGACGGTATTCGGAAGAATCCGGCGGAACAGAAATACCGTTGGTTTCAGAGCCTGCGAGCAGATAATCAACCGATACGTGAAAATAGTCTGCAATCTGAAGCAAACGTTCGTAGTCCGGCTGCTTTCCTTTTGTCTCATATCCCGCGATTGTGGAGCGGGTAAGTTTTAAGTGAGAAGCCAGCTGGTTCTGGGTGACATGATTTTGTTCTCTTAATTCTTTTAATGTAGATGAAAACTTCATATGTACCTCCTGAATAATGTGTATTTTAACAGTTTGCTTCCATTTATTGACAAAAAGTGACAAATATCAACAAAATGAATAAAAAAGTGACGAAAAGACACTACTTGACAGAACGGGGAAACACATTGACACCTCCATGGAAAATCCGTATAATGAAATTGAAGAAAAGAAAGGATGACAGAAAGTATGTTTGCAAAAAATGATGAAGAAAAAAGAAATCGTCTTTGGAAGACTGCGATATCAGTATCCACACTGGTTATTATTCTGATCGCAGTATTCTTTGTGATAAAATTATTTACATCGAATCCTCTGGAAGGAACGTGGGTACGGGAGGACAGTGATCTGATGCTGACGATCTCGGGAGAGGATCAGGCGGTTGTGCAGTGGCCGGAGGAGTTTGAATCAGCAGATGTAAAAGTTTCGGTAGAGTGCAGCGTAGATACAGATATGAAAGTGATCACTCTGCATACAGATGCTGCCGAATTGCAGAAAGCAGCAGAGGAGTCCGGTGTAGATACAGCCAAACTGGATACTGCACTGCAGAAGCTGGACGGTACGTATGAATATAATCTGGAGCAGAAAGAACTGACATTGACTGAACGGGAATATGGCAGCCAGATGACATTTACAAAAAAATAAGGAACAGACAAAGACGGTGGATGCGGGGATTTTTAAAAAATTTCTCATCCGCCGTAAATTTAACATTATTTTTGGGAGAACAGGAGGAAAAAATGGAGATGTTGAGAAATCGAACAAAAGAAATACGGATTGGAAATGTATGGATCGGAGGAAGTCATCCGGTAGCGATCCAGTCTATGACAAATACAAAGACAGAGGATGTGGCGGCGACAGTGGAGCAGATTCTCGCTCTGGAGGAAGCGGGATGTGAGATTATCCGCTGCGCAGTGCCTACGATGGAAGCTGCGCTTGCGTTGAAAGAGATCAAAAAGCAGATTCATATTCCACTCGTTGCAGATATTCATTTTGATTACCGGCTTGCCATTGCTGCCATTGAAAACGGGGCGGATAAGATCCGTATCAATCCGGGCAACATCGGTTCCAAAGAGCGTGTGCAGGCAGTAGTCGAGAAGGCGAAAGAGTACAATGTGCCGATCCGAGTGGGCGTCAACAGTGGTTCTCTGGAGAAAAATCTGCTGGAAAAATACGGTGGTGTGACGGCTGAGGGAATCGTGGAGAGTGCGTTGGATAAAGTACGCATGATCGAGGAAATGGGGTATGACAATCTGGTGGTGAGCATCAAATCTTCAGATGTTCTGATGTGCGTCAGAGCTCATGAACTGATTGCAGAAAAATGCCAGTATCCTTTGCATGTTGGAATTACAGAGTCCGGAACGGTTTACTCTGGAAATATCAAGTCTTCCGTAGGACTTGGGATCATTCTGCATGAGGGGATCGGAAATACCATCCGGGTCTCTCTGACCGGAGATCCGACAGAAGAAATCCGTACCGCAAAGCTGATCTTAAAAACACTGGGAATGCGAAAAGGCGGGATCGAAGTAGTTTCCTGCCCGACCTGCGGACGTACCAGGATCGATCTGATCGCTCTTGCAAATCAGGTAGAAAAGATGGTGCAGGACATTGATCTGGATATCAAAGTGGCAGTGATGGGATGTGTGGTCAATGGCCCCGGAGAAGCAAAAGAAGCGGATATCGGAATTGCAGGCGGTATCGGAGAAGGGCTTCTCATCAAAAAAGGTGAGATCGTAAGAAAAGTAAAAGAAGAGGAATTGTTAGAAACACTGCGTCAGGAGTTATTAAATTGGAACAGGTAAAGAACGAAAAGACATTTTTTGAGGTTTTCCCGACCTTGCGGGCAGATGGAGAATTGAAAATGTTGTTTCAGGATGTGGAAGTGAAAAAGATCACGACCAATTCTACACGAGAATTTTTGCATATTCATATGGTCAGTCATCATCTGATCCCGAAAAAGGTGATCTGGAAAATGGAGCAGAGTATCAAGGAGCAGCTGTTTGGAACGGCATCGGTGGCAATCCAGATCGAAGAGTTTTATGTGTTATCGGAGCTGTATACACTGGAGACGCTGCTTGCAGAATACAAGGAGAGTCTTGTTCTGGAACTGGAAAAGAAAAGTGTACTGGCAGCCAGTATGTTTGAACAGGCAGAGCTGCATTTCGAAGGGGAAAAAATCGTATGTGTAGAGCTTTTAGACAGCATTGTTTCGGAAGGAAAGAAAGAATATATCGTGACGCTTCTGGAAGAGGTACTGAGCCGCAGATTTGGGATGCAGGCGGAAATCCGTGTACTTTACCGGGAGCAGGAGGAAAATCAGAGCCGGGAATATGATGAGCAGCGCATCCAGCAGGAAATCAATGCGATCTTTGAGAGAAGAGCAAGACAAAAGGGAGAGATTTTGCAGAAGCCGATTTCAGAGAGGCAGACGGACTCTGCAAAAGAGAAGAAAACAGCAGATTCCGGCAAGAAGGAGAGTGCAAAATCCGGATTCAAAAAAGGAGAATTCAGAAAGAAAGAGTTCCAGCGTCCGCTTAAGCAGGGGGATGATCCGTCTCTTGTTTATGGTAAGAATTTTGAAGATGAACCTCTGACTCTGGATCAGGTTGTCACAGAGATGGGTGAGATCACTATTCATGGTAAGATCATCAGCTTTGATACAAGGGAGATCCGCAACGAGAAAACGATTCTGATGTTTTCTGTGACAGATTTTACAGACACGATTACAGTTAAGATGTTTGTAAGGAACGATCAGCTGGCGGAGCTTTTGGGAGATATTAAAAAAGGGGCCTTTGTGAAGATCAAAGGGGTGACGACCATTGACAAATTCGATGGGGAGCTGACCATAGGTTCTGTTACCGGAATTAAGAAGATTGGAGACTTTACTGTTTCGAGAGAAGATTTAAGCCCGGTCAAACGGGTGGAGCTTCATTGTCATACAAAAATGAGTGATATGGACGGTGTGTCCGAGGTGAAGAGCATCGTAAAAAGAGCTCATGACTGGGGGCATCCGGCAATCGCGATTACCGATCACGGAGTTGCCCAGTCGTTCCCGGATGCCAATCATTATATCGAGACGCTTGATAAGGATGATCCGTTTAAAGTAATCTACGGAGTGGAAGGATATGTGGTTGATGATCTGACAGAGATTGCGGTCAATGCCGGGGAGCAGACACTGGATGACACATATATTGTGTTCGATATCGAGACGACAGGTTTTTCTGCAATCAAGGATAAGATTATAGAGATCGGGGCAGTGAAGGTAAAAGATGGTGCTATCGTAGAAAAATTCAGTACATTTGTCAATCCAAAACGTCCGATTCCGTTTGAAATTACACAGCTGACCAGTATCACGGATGAGATGGTCTTAGATGCACCGGATATTGAGAGCGTACTGCCTGAGTTTCTGGAATTTGTGGGAGATGGTGTTCTTGTGGCGCACAATGCCGGGTTTGATGTGGGCTTTATCGAGCAGAATTGCAGATATCAGGAGATCGAACCGGATTTTGTCTCAGTAGATACGGTGGCGCTTGCGAGAGTGCTGCTGCCGACCTTATCAAAATACAAGCTGAATATCGTGGCAAAGGCACTGGGAATCTCTCTGGAAAATCATCACCGTGCGGTGGATGATGCAGGAGCAACGGCGGAAATTTTCGTGAAGTTTGTAGAGATGCTCAAAGACAGGAATATCACAACGCTCAAAGAGATGAACCGGTTTGGGGATATGAATGTGAATGCCATCCGGAAGCTGCCAACACACCATATCATCATTCTGGTAAAAAACGATATCGGAAGATTCAATCTGTACCAGCTGATCTCAGCTTCGCATCTGACATATTTTGCGAGAAGACCGAGGATTCCGAAAAGTCTTTTGAATCAGCACAGAGAGGGTCTGATCATAGGAAGTGCCTGTGAGGCCGGTGAGTTGTATCAGGCGATCCTGAACCAGAAATCTCCGCAGGCTGTTGCAAGGCTGGCAGAATTTTATGATTATTATGAAATCCAACCTCTTGGAAACAACCAGTTTATGATCGACAGTGACCGGTATGGAGATATCAATTCCAAAGAGGATTTGCAAAATATCAACCGGGAGATCGTCAGTCTTGGGGAAAAATTCAAAAAGCCTGTCGTGGCGACCTGTGATGTACATTTTCTGGATCCGGAGGACGAAGTGTACCGGAGGATCATCATGGCAGGAAAAGGATTCGGAGATGCGGACACCCAGCCTCCTTTATATCTTCGGACAACGGATGAGATGCTGGAAGAGTTCTCTTATCTTGGTTCCGCGAAAGCCAGGGAGATCGTCATCGACAATCCGAACAGGATCTGCGATATGGTGGAAAAGATCTCTCCGGTCAATCCGAACAAATGCCCTCCGGTCATTGAAAATTCTGAGCAGAATCTAAGAGATATCTGTTACAACAAAGCGCATGAGATTTATGGAGAAAATCTGCCCGAACCGGTGCAGACCAGGCTGGAGAGAGAACTGACATCCATCATTTCCAATGGATATTCGGTGATGTATATCATTGCGCAGAAGCTGGTGTGGAAATCCAATGATGACGGTTATCTGGTAGGTTCCCGAGGTTCTGTAGGATCCTCCTTTGTTGCGACTATGGCGGGAATCACAGAGGTAAATCCTTTGAGTCCGCACTATTATTGCAGTGAGTGTCATTACAGTGACTTTGATTCCGAAGAAGTCCGCGCATTTGCGGGTGGATGCGGGTTTGACATGCCGGATAAAAACTGTCCGAACTGTGGGGCCAAACTGGTAAAAGCCGGATTTGACATTCCATTTGAGACCTTCCTTGGATTTAAAGGAGACAAGGAGCCGGATATCGACCTGAACTTTTCCGGAGACTACCAGGCAAAAGCGCACCGGTATACAGAGGTCATCTTCGGAGAAGGGCATACGTTCAAAGCCGGAACCATTGGTACACTGGCAGATAAGACGGCATTTGGATATGTGAAGAATTATTATGAGGAGCGCGGACATCGGAAGCGGAAATGTGAGATTGACCGGATTTTACAGGGATGTACGGGGATCAGAAGGAGTACGGGACAGCATCCGGGAGGAATCGTGGTATTGCCTCACGGGCATGACATCAATGAGTTTACACCGGTACAGCACCCGGCAAATGATATGACTACGGATATTATTACGACTCATTTTGATTACCATTCCATTGACCACAACCTTTTGAAACTTGACATTCTGGGGCATGATGATCCGACCATGATCCGTACTCTGGAGGAGTATATTACATCTGATGCGCTGGAGAATGAGTACAATGACGAGAATCCGTTTGATGCGACAAAGATTCCGCTGGATGATAAAAAAGTACTTTCTCTGTTTCACGATACCAGTGCATTGGGAATCAAACCTGAGGATATTGACGGCTGTAATCTGGGATGTCTTGGAATCCCGGAATTCGGTACGGATTTCGTAATCCAGATGGTACAGGATGCCAATCCGCAGTCTCTTTCTGATCTGATCCGTATTTCCGGTCTGTCCCACGGAACGAATGTGTGGCTTGGAAATGCACAGGTTCTGATCGAATCGGGAAAGGCAACGATTTCCACTGCAATCTGTACCCGAGACGATATCATGATCTATCTGATCAATCAGGGTGTGGACAGCGCGCTGTCATTTACGATCATGGAGAGTGTGCGAAAAGGAAAAGGACTAAAGCCGGAATGGGAAGAAACCATGAAGGAAAAGGACGTGCCGGACTGGTATATCTGGTCCTGTAAGCAGATCAGCTATATGTTCCCGAAGGCACATGCGGCGGCATATGTTATGATGGCATATCGAATCGCTTATTGTAAGATCAATTATCCGCTGGCTTATTACGGTGCGTATTTTGGGATTCGTGCCAATGCATTTTCGTATGAACTGATGTGTCAGGGAAAGGATAAACTGAATTACTACATGAAAGATTATAAGCGCCGGTCAGATTCTCTGAGCAACAAGGAACAGGATGTACTGAAGGATATGAAGATTGTACAGGAAATGTACGCAAGAGGTTATGAGTTCCTGCCTTTGGATATTTACAAGGCGAAGGCAACAAAATTCCAGATCATTGACGGAAAACTGATGCCTCCCCTCTCCAGTATCGAAGGGATGGGAGAAAAGGCGGCAGAGGCTGTGGAGGAGGCTGCAAAAGACGGACCGTATCTGTCTTTGGATGATTTCAGACAGCGAACAAAGGTGAGCAAGACCGTGATCGAATTTATGTCAGACCTGGGGTTGTTTGGAAATCTTCCGCAGAGCAATCAGCTTTCCTTGTTTGACTTTTAGGCAGGATATGGTATAATAGGGCAACTGTTACTTTGCTGCGTCACATGAATAAAGTGGCGTAGCAAAGGGAGAGAATGGAGGAAGATGCGATGTATGATTTTGAAGAAATAAGAAAAGAAGATCCGGAAATTGCAGAAGCGATTCAGGCAGAGATGGCAAGACAGAATTCCCATATTGAGCTGATCGCCTCAGAAAACTGGGTGAGCAAAGCAGTGATGGCAGCGATGGGAAGTCCGCTCACGAACAAATATGCGGAAGGGTATCCGGGAAAACGTTATTATGGCGGATGCCAGTGTGTAGATGTGGCAGAGAATCTGGCGATTGAGCGCGCGAAAAAGCTGTTTGGCTGTGAATATGTCAATGTACAGCCGCACTCCGGGGCACAGGCGAATATGGCAGTGCAGTTTGCGATGCTCACTCCGGGAGATAAAGTGATGGGAATGAACCTGGATCATGGTGGTCACCTGACGCATGGATCTCCGGTCAATATGTCCGGAAAATATTTTGAGATCACACCGTATGGTGTCAATGAAGAAGGCGTGATCGATTATGAGGAAGTTCGAAGGATTGCGAAAGAGTGCCGGCCGAAGCTGATCATTGCGGGAGCAAGTGCCTATGCCAGAATCATAGATTTTAAGAAATTCCGTGAGATTGCAGATGAGGTGGGAGCTTATCTGATGGTAGATATGGCTCATATTGCAGGTCTGGTCGCAGCAGGACTTCATCCGAGCCCGATCCCGTATGCACATGTGACGACAACCACCACGCATAAGACACTGCGCGGACCACGAGGCGGCATGATCTTAAGCAGCAATGAGATGAATGAAAAGTTCAATTTTAACAAAGCAATCTTTCCTGGAATTCAGGGAGGTCCGCTGATGCATGTGATTGCAGCAAAAGCAGTGTGCTTCAAAGAAGCCCTAAGTCCGGATTTCGTTGCATATCAGGAGCAGATCCTGAAAAATGCGAAAGCATTGTGCAATGGATTATTAGAGCGAGGTGTGAAGATTGTATCCGGTGGAACGGACAACCATTTGATGCTGGTGGATCTGACTGGAACCAATGTCAGCGGAAAAGAACTGGAAAAGCGTCTGGATCAGGCTCATATCACCTGCAATAAAAATACAATCCCGAATGATCCGCGCTCTCCGTTTGTGACAAGTGGTGTGCGTCTGGGGACTCCGGCAGTTACAAGCAGAGGAATGAAAGAGCAGGAGATGGACCAGATTGCGGAGATGATTGCAATGGTGATCCGGGATGAGAAAAATGTAGAACAGGTAAAAGAAATGGTGCAGAAGCTGACAGAAAAATATCCTCTGTGCTAAAGAAGACGATAAAAAGAATCTGCCTCCGTATCGGGAAGCAGATTCTTTTTATAATCTCGTTTTGTTGTATAACTTTTAAATATTAAATTGGAATTATATAATTAAAAGGTACATCTAAAATCTGATTAAAGCTTTACTACGTTTGTTGCCTGAGGTCCTTTAGCGCCTTCTGTTACTTCGAATTCAACAGCCTGGCCTTCTTCTAAGGATTTGAATCCATCCATTACGAGTCCTGAGTAGTGTACAAATACATCATTTCCTTCGGAATCAGAGATGAATCCATAACCTTTTTGGTTGTTAAACCATTTTACTGTACCTGTCATTGTGTTACCTCCATAAATTTGAAAATAAATAATAAAGTATATCGTATTGCTTATCCAATCAAAAACAATACTTCGTCATTTTAGCATATTTAACAATGAGTGTCAAATGATTTCTTTTGGTATTTGTAAAAGTATACAAAAAATGTCGAAATGTGTAGAAATAAAAGCATTTTCTATAAATCTTGTGCAAAAGAAACTGAAAATGAGAGATTGTATTTACACAGGATTTCTATTAAAATAGAGGAAGCAAAAAGTGATAAAGGAGAAGCCGGAATATGAAAATGTCTACAAGAGGGCAGTATGCACTGGAAATTGCAGTGGATCTTGCGCTGCATCTGATGCCGGATCGTCTGGAAAGTCTGAATGATATCGCAAAGAGGCGAAATCTTTCAGAAAAATATCTGGAGAGGATTATGAAGCTTTTAAAAGAGGCGGGTCTTGTAAAAAGTGTGCGCGGTGCATATGGAGGATATTGCCTGACGAAGGAGCCGGGAGAAATTTCTGTATTGGAAGTGCTTCGTGCTGCGGAAGGTCAGCTGGCACCGGTATCCTGTCTTGTTGAAAATACCGAGTGTGGAATGGAATGCGAAATCTGCTCTACGAAAAGTACCTGGGGTGAGATGTGGGAGCAGATACTGGATACGGCTGCAGAGGTTACAGTTGCAGATATTGCAGAGATCGTAAAGAAAAAAGAGACCTGTTAGAAAGAGTGCCGGAGGGCGGTTTTACTGCCTGACGGTACTCTTTTTGTTTTATGGTTTAAAGCTGTTTTTGGAGTTGCTGTGTTCATCTTTTGGATAAAATAATTTCAAGAAAATATATTAAACATATTGACATGGTAGGAAAAAAGAGGTATAACAATAAAAACATTACTAAATCGATAGGAATTAAAGGAGGAGTGCCATGAAAGTATCGACAAGAGGAAGATATGGACTGCGCGCCCTGGTTGATATGACCATTCATTCGAATAATGCTCCGGTTTCGCTTGTTCAGGTCGCAAACAGACAGAAGATTTCTCTGAATTATCTGGAACAGGTTTTCGGAACATTGAGAAAAGCAGGCATTGTGGTCAGTGTAAAAGGAGCCGGAGGCGGATATAAACTGGCGAGAGATGCAGAGTCCATTACGGTCAAAGAAGTGCTGGAGGCACTGGAAGGAACCTTTTCGATCATAGACCGGATTCCGGGAGAAGAGCAGGATGCAGTTCAGGAGGCGATCGAGAAGCTTGTATGGAGCAGAATTGATGAAACAGTCAATACATTTCTGGAACAGAAAACGTTAAAGATGCTGGCGGATGAATACCGGGAAAAACTGGAACAGAACGCGGGCATGTACTACATTTAAAAACGATGCAATGAATATAGGAGGACAGACATATGGCAGGAATTTATCAGAGTGTAACAGAATTAATCGGAAGAACTCCACTTCTGGAAGTAAAGAATCTGGAGAAAGAACTGAATCTCCAGGCAAGAGTGCTGGTGAAGCTGGAATACTTTAATCCGGCAGGCAGCGTAAAGGATCGGGCAGCGCTTCAGATGATCACAGAGGCAGAGGAAAACGGTACATTAAAACAGGGATCTGCTATCATTGAGCCTACAAGTGGAAATACCGGAATCGGGCTTGCATCGATTGCAGCGTCAAGAGGATACAGAGCAATCTTTGTAATGCCGGAAACGATGAGTATCGAGCGAAGAAAACTTCTGAAGGGATATGGCGCAGAAATTGTGCTCACAGAAGGAGCAAAGGGGATGAAAGGAGCCATTGCAAAAGCAAAAGAGCTGGAGCAGGAGATTGAAAATGCAGTGATCCTGGGGCAGTTCGTAAATACCGCGAATCCAAGAGCACACGAAAAAACAACAGGGCCGGAGATCTGGGAAGATACACAAGGACAGGTGGATCTGTTTGTAGCAGGTGTCGGTACCGGCGGAACGATCACAGGAACCGGTGCTTATTTGAAATCAGTCAATCCGTCCATTGAGATTGTGGCAGTGGAGCCGGCGTCTTCCGCAGTGCTGTCGGGAGAAAATCCGGGACCGCACGGACTGCAGGGAATTGGTGCAGGATTTGTGCCGGATGTACTCAATACTTCTGTTTATGATCGCATCAGTAAAGTGAAAGAGCAGGAGGCGTACAAAGCTTCCCGTCTTCTGGCAGAAAAGGAAGGAGTTCTGGTTGGTATTTCTTCCGGAGCAGCACTGTCAGTTGCACTTTTGGAGGCCGGAAAAGAGGAAAACCGTGGAAAGACAATTGTAGCATTGCTTCCGGATACAGGAGAACGATATCTTTCCACACCGCTTTTTGACTGAAAAATTAGATCAAAATGTTAAAAAAACGTTGGTCAGACAAAGCATATTTATTGCAGAACACAGGTTGAAAAAAAGCGAAAGATAGTATATACTACAAAGAAAAAAGGCAAAAGGAGTTTTAGTGCTATGAAAGAATTTAAATATGTAGTGACAGACGCAGAAGGAATCCACGCAAGACCAGCAGGACTGCTTGTGAAAAAAGCAGGAGAATTTACATCTTCCGTAACAATTGCAAAAGGTGACAAATCTGCAGATGCAAAAAGAATCTTCGGTGTGATGGGACTTGGAGTAAAGACAGGAGAAGAAGTGACAATTACTGCTGATGGTGCAGATGAAGATGCAGCAATCGCAGAACTGGAAGCATTCTTTAAAGAAAACTTATAATTCCCATAAAGTCTGAGGAAAATATTATGATTACAATAACAGGAAAAAGTGTATTTGGTGGAGTGTCCATCGGAAAACTTTCTTTTTATAAAAGAAATCAGAAAGTGATCAAAAGAGAACACGTAGAAAATGTAGAATCAGAGTGTGTAAGATTTCAGGAAGCAAAAGCTGAGGGAATCCGTCAGTTAAAAGAATTGTACGAAAAATCGATTGCCGATGTCGGAGAAGCCAACGCTATGATTTTTGAGATTCATCAGATGATGCTGGAAGACCTGGATTATATTGAGTCTATCGAAAATATCATCCGTTCTCAGGAAGTCAATGCAGAGTTTGCAGTAGCAACGACAGCTGACAATTTTGCGCAGATGTTTGCGGCAATGGATGATGCATATATGCAGGGACGTGCAGCGGACGTAAAGGATGTTTCTGAGCGTGTGCTGGATATCCTCTGCGGAGTCAGCGAGGGAATCAAGCAGACAGACGAGCCTTCGATCATTGCAGCAGATGATCTGGCACCGAGTGAGACGGTACAGCTGGATAAGAGCAAAGTACTTGCATTTGCAACGATGTACGGTTCTTCCAATTCTCATACTGCGATTCTGGCGCGTACCATGAATATCCCGGCTGTTATCGGTCTGGGTGAAAGTCTGAGTCCTCAGTATGACGGAAAGATGGCTGTGATCGACGGATTTACAGGAACATTGTATATTGATCCGGATGAAGAGACACTTTCCAGAATGCAGAAAAAGCGGGAAGAAGATCTTGAGAAAAAGGCACTCTTGGAACAGCTCAAAGGAAAAGAGAACATCACAAAGAGTGGTCAGAAGATCAATGTATATGCAAATATCGGAAATGCATCTGATGTTGGTGCAGTCCTGAAAAATGATGCAGGCGGAATCGGTTTGTTCCGCAGTGAGTTCTTATATCTGGAGAATGAGACATTCCCGACAGAAGAGCAGCAGTTTGCAGTATACAAGCAGGTTGCAGAAAACATGGCAGGGAAAAAAGTGATCATCCGTACACTGGATATCGGAGCTGATAAACAGGTGGATTATTTCGAACTGGACAAAGAAGAGAATCCGGCACTTGGATATCGTGCGATCCGTATTTGTCTGACAAGACCGGAAATCTTTAAGACACAGCTTCGTGCACTTTACAGAGCTGCATTTTACGGAAATATTTCGATCATGTTCCCAATGATCATTTCTGTTTCAGAGATTCATAAGATCAAAGAGATGATCAAAGAAGTGAAAGCAGAGTTGAAAGAACAGGGAATCCCATATAAAGAAGATGTGGAGCTTGGTGTGATGATCGAGACTCCGGCCTCTGTTATGATCAGCCGTGAACTGGCAAAGGAAGTTGACTTCTTCAGTGTGGGAACGAATGACCTGACACAGTACACTCTGGCGATCGACCGTCAGAATTCAAAACTGGACGAGTTCTATGATCCGCATCATCCGGCAGTGCTGGCGATGATCCGCATGGCTGCAGAGAATGCACATGCAGAAGGAAAATGGATCGGCATTTGCGGAGAACTTGGCGCAGATCTGGAATTGACAGAAGAATTCCTGAAGATGGGACTGGATGAACTTTCTGTTTCTCCATCGATGGTTCTTCCGCTGAGAAAGAAAATCCGCGATTGTGAATAATCAGATACAAAAAAGGACATTGTCTGAAAAGACAGTGTTCTTTTTTGTGTTGGTAATTTCTTAAAAAAGAACTTGCAAACATATGTTCTGAATGCTATAATACAAAAAAGAACATATGTTCTGAAAGGAGCGGAAATATGGCGGAGATTATTCAGGAAAAAATGTCAATCTATGAAAAACTTCAGATTCTGACTGATGCGGCAAAGTATGATGTGGCGTGCACCTCCAGCGGCGTAGAAAGGAAAGGTGATGGCACAGGTATAGGCAATTGCAGCAAGGCGGGAATCTGTCACAGCTTTTCTACGGATGGAAGGTGTATTTCACTTCTGAAGATTTTATTTACGAATGAGTGTATTTATGACTGCAAATATTGTGTGAATCGATCTTCCAATGACGTGATCCGTACATCTTTTACGCCGGATGAGATCTGCACATTGACGATGGAATTTTACAGAAGAAATTATATCGAAGGATTGTTCTTAAGTTCTGGAATTTTAAAAAATCCGAACTATACGATGGAGCTGATCTATGCAGCCTTGTATAAGCTGCGTCATGTCTGCAATTTTCAGGGATACATTCATGTAAAGGCAATTCCGGGAGCAGATCCGATTCTGATTCAGAAAGTGGGATTTCTGGCAGACAGGATGAGTGTGAATCTGGAATTGCCGACAGCCGAGAGTTTGAGACTTCTGGCACCACACAAGTCAAGAAAAAATATTCTGGCACCCATGCGGCTGGTCCAGGAGAAGTCCAAAGAGAACAGACAGGAGCTGACGCTGTATAAAAGTGCGCCGCGTTTTGTGCCTGCCGGCCAGAGTACGCAGATGATCATCGGCGCCTCTCCGGAGACAGATTATCAGATCCTGCGTGTGGCAGAGTCACTCTACCAGAAATTTGGATTAAAGCGTGTGTTTTATTCTGCTTTTGTGGCGGTCAATGAAGACAAGGCACTTCCGGCAAGAACATCAGATGGACCGCCGCTTCTTCGGGAACACAGACTATATCAGGCAGACTGGCTGCTGCGGTATTACAAGTTTGAAGCAAATGAGCTGCTGAATGAGAAAAATCCGAATTTTAATATATTCCTGGATCCGAAGTGTAACTGGGCGCTGAATCATCTGGAATATTTTCCTGTCGAAGTGAATCGGGCGTCATATGATGTTTTGCTGCGTGTTCCCGGGATCGGTTACAAATCAGCGGGCAGGATCGTAAAAGCAAGGCGGTTCGGATCTCTTGGATTTGAAGACCTCAGGAAAATGGGAGTGGTATTAAAACGGGCGCTCTATTTTATTACGTGCAGTGGAAAAATGATGTATAAAACGAAAATAGAAGAAGATTATATTACAAGGAATCTTTTGAATACGAAAGAACGTTTGCCGGACAGTGTTGCAGGGATGAATTATCAGCAGTTATCCTTATTTGATGATGTAAATTTTACCGGGAACCAGATCGTGACTATGGTATGACAGGAGAGGGATATGAAAAAGATTTATATTTGCAGAGATGACAGAACCGAGATGCTTTCGGCAATTTATGACGCATGGAAAGAAAACCGCAATAAAGAGGTAGGAATCGGGCTTTTGGGAAAGACACAGCAGCAGCTGTTCTGCGAATATGCAGAAGTTGTATCATCCGAAAAGAAAGCGCAGGCGGTGGAACGCCTGATACGGGATCATATGGGAGAGCAGACTTATGAGGATATTTCTTATGCCCTGTTGTGTGAAGATGCGATGAAAGCAGAGGCGATACTACATGTCATGCAGGCAGCGAGACAGGTAAAGCCAAGTAAAAGGATTATGGATTTTCTGGGCAATCCCTCTGTGGCAAAAGTGTTTGAAATGAAACGCAGAGTTTCGAATGAAGCCCATTATTTTATTGAGTTTGTAAGATTTCGGGAACTGGAAAACGGAGTTTTGTTTTCCGAGATAGAGCCGAAGAACAGGGTGCTGACATGTATCGCAGAGCATTTTGCAGATCGTTTTCCGATGGAAAACTGGGTGATCTATGACAATACGCATCAGGAATTTCTGGTGCATCCGGCCGGAAAGCATTGGGTGCTGGTACAAGGAGAAGTGCCAGAGCGGAATGTGACAGAGCAGATCACGGAAGCCGAGAAGGAGTATGAAAAATTGTGGAAAGGATTTTTTAAAACCATCTCGATCAAGGAACGGGAAAATTTAAAATGCCAGCGAACACATATACCGGTCAAATATCGTAAAAATGTGACAGAATTCCAGTAAAAAACTATTGTATAATAGGAGGACTTAGTTTAACATAAGGATAACAAAGTGGCGTTGATAAGAGAAAGGAAGGAGAGATATGGAGAGAGAGGCAATCGTCTGGCTGGCGCTTTTTGTTATTCTTCTGATTGTAGAACTGTTGACTGTGGGTCTGACCTCCATCTGGTTTGCAGGAGGTGCACTGGCAGCGCTGATTTTAGAGCTGCTGGGAGTTGATTTCATCTGGCAGATCGGGGCGTTTATCCTGGTTTCATTCGTGCTTGTGTATTTTACGAGGCCGTTTGCAGTAAGATATGTCAATGCACATCATGAAAAGACCAACTATGAACAGGCAGTGGGAAAAATTGTCAGAATTACACAAAGAGTAGATGATCTTGCACAGACCGGAAAAGGAATTCTGGACGGAATGGAATGGACCGTGAGGACAGATGGTAAAGAAGTGCTGGAAAAGGACACTCTGGCAAGAGTAATCCGGATTTCCGGCGTAAAATTGATTGTAGAACCGTATAAGGAGGACTAGAGGATGGGATTGATGGTATTAGGAGTTTTATTGGTATTGGTGATATTGATTCTGGCAGCAAATATCCGAATCGTACCACAGGCACATGCGTATATTCTGGAACGTCTGGGTGGATATAAAGAGACGTGGGGTGTTGGAATTCATTTTAAGATCCCGATTCTGGATCGTGTGGCAAAGAGAGTATCACTCAAAGAGCAGGTTGTAGATTTTGAACCGCAGGCCGTGATCACAAAAGATAATGTTACGATGCAGATTGATACGGTGATCTTTTTTCAGATTACAGATCCGAAGCAGTATGCGTATGGAGTGGAGAACCCGATTGCAGCGATTGAAAATCTGACAGCGACTACACTGCGTAATATCATCGGAGATCTGGAACTGGATGAGACTCTGACATCCAGAGAGACGATCAATTCGGAGATGCGCACATCGCTGGATATCGCTACAGACCCGTGGGGAATCAAGGTGAATCGTGTGGAACTGAAAAATATCATGCCTCCGACTGCAATCCAGGATGCGATGGAGAAACAGATGAAGGCAGAACGTGAAAGAAGGGAAGCGATTCTGAAAGCGGAAGGAGAAAAGAAATCTACAATTCTGGTGGCAGAAGGTAAGAAAGAATCTTTGATCCTGGAAGCGGAGGCGGAAAAACAGGCGGCAATCCTGAATGCGGAAGCAGAAAAGCAGAAGAGAATCAAAGAGGCGGAAGGACAGGCGGAAGCAATCCGTACCGTTCAGAAAGCAACAGCAGAAGGAATTGAATTTATTAAACAGGCAGGTGCGGATGATGCAGTACTGACTTTAAAGAGTCTTGAAGCGTTTGCCAAAGCAGCAGACGGAAGAGCAACCAAGATTATCATTCCGTCCGAATTACAGGGAATCGCTGGTCTGACCAAGACGATCGCAGAGGTTGCAAGACCGGATAAAGCAGCAGAGTAGAGAACATGAAAGAGGAAACAATCATAAGGATATCTGTCCGCAGCCTTGTAGAATTTATTCTGCGGGAAGGGGACATTGACAACAGAGTGTCCGGCAGTATGGAAAAAGATGCCATGCTGCTGGGCGGTAAAATACACCGCAAAATACAAAGCCGTATGGGAACGAATTACACAGCGGAGGTTCCGCTTAAAATACAGATGCCGTGCGATGGGTTTGTTTTGCAGATAGAAGGGCGCGCCGATGGAGTTTTGAAAGATGACGGAAAAGTCCTGATCGATGAGATCAAGGGGATTTTGCGAAGTCTGGAACATCTGGAAGCGCCCGTTCCCGTTCATTTGGCTCAGGCAAAATGTTATGCTTATATTTATGCAGTTCAGAATTCTTTGAAGTGCATTGACGTTCAGATGACGTATTGTCAGATGGAAACAGAGGAAATCCGCAGGTTTTGCCAGGAATTTGAATTTCAAGAGCTTCAGACGTGGTTTCAGGATCTGGTGACACAATATGAAAAATGGGCAAAATTTGAAATTGAATGGCGGAATGTACGCAATGATTCGATCCGGCAGATTGAGTTTCCTTTTCCCTATCGAGAAGGACAGCGCGACCTGGTGGCCTCGGTATACCGCACGATCTTGCGAAAGAAAAAGCTGTTTATCCAGGCGCCTACCGGAGTGGGAAAAACAATGGCAACTGTATTTCCGGCAGTGAGGGCAATGGGGGAAGGGCTGGGAGAAAAGATTTTTTATCTGACAGCGAAGACGATTATGAGGACAGTTGCAGAGCAGGCATTTTCCCTGTTGAAAGAAAAGGGGCTGTTGTATAAGACCATTACGCTGACAGCAAAAGAAAAAATCTGTTTTTGTGAGGAGGCAGAGTGCAATCCGGATGCCTGTCCTTATGCAAAAGGACATTTTGACAGAGTGAATGATGCAGTTTTTGATCTGATCACACATTCCGGCGACTGGAGCAGAGAGGTTCTGGAAGAACAGGCGAAAAAGTACATGGTCTGTCCGTTTGAGATGTCTCTGGATGTGTCCAACTGGGCAGATGCAGTGATCTGTGATTACAATTATGTGTTTGATCCGCAGGCTCATATAAAGCGCTTTTTCTCAGAAAGTGGAAAAGAGGAATACCTGTTTCTGATCGATGAGGCGCATAATCTGGTGGAGCGGGGAAGGGAGATGTATAGTGCATCTCTATACAAAGAAGATTTACTGGAAGTAAGAAAACTGGTAAAGGCAGAGGATCCGAAACTGGCAAAGCGTTTGTCAGAATGTAATCAGCAGTTTTTGGAATTAAAGAGAGAGTGTGAACATTATCAGATTTTAAAAAGTGTATCGCATATTGCGTTAAAGCTGATGAATGTGCTTTCGAAACTGGAAGATTATCTGGAAGAGTGCAAGGATGCAGAAAAGAAAAAGCGGGTGCTGGATTTTTATTTTGCAGTGCGCAGTTTTTTAAATATCCATGATATCATGGATGAAAATTATGTGATCTTTTCGGAAATGATGGAAGACGGAAGGTTTCAAATCAAGCTTTTTTGCGTCAATCCGGCGGTGAATCTTCAAAATTATCTGGAACAGGGAAGCAGTACGATTTTCTTTTCTGCAACACTGCTTCCGGTTCATTACTATAAAAAGCTGCTTAGTGTTGAGAAAGATGATTATGCAGTGTATGCACATAGTTCTTTTCCGCAGGAAAATAAATTTCTTTTTATTGGAACGGATGTAAGTACCCGTTATACAAGAAGGGGAGAGAGTACATATCAGAGATTTGCCAGATATATTGCAGTGATGGCAGAACAGAAAAAAGGAAATTATATGGCGTTTTTTCCATCGTACCGTTTTTTGGAAGAGGTACATACGTGCTTTTTGGAGTGTGTTGATCACGAAGTCGACAGTATCTGTCAGGTTTCGTATATGGATGAAGAACAGAGGGAAGAGTTTTTGGAGGAATTTGAACGGGAAAGAGAGAAAAGTCTGGTTGCATTTTGCGTGATGGGCGGAATTTTTTCAGAGGGGATTGATCTGACAGAGGACAAGTTGATCGGAGCAGTAATCGCCGGGACAGGGCTTCCTCAGGTGTGTACAGAACGGGAAATTTTAAAGCAGTATTTTAATGCTGCCGATATGGATGGGTTTGACTATGCGTATCTGTATCCGGGAATGAACAAAGTTCTGCAGTCTGCCGGGAGGGTGATCCGAACGGAAAGTGACAGAGGTGTGATCCTGTTGTTGGATGACAGGTTTCGGGAAATGCGATACCGGGAAGTGTTTCCGAGAGAGTGGCAGCAGTATCAACTGGGAAGTGTGAAAAATCTGGAACAAGAAATACGGACTTTCTGGGAAAGTCCGTAATTGTACATCAGTCAAAAAAACTTAAGAATTCTTTTGCTGCCTTTGAGGTCAGTACCTGTTCATTATAAGCGATGACAAGCTCACGCTCTGGCAGTTCTTCTTCTGTCTGGACGGCAAAGAGATCGCAAGTCTGCTCAGAAAGACAGAAATTCGGAATAAATGCGATTCCGAGTCCGATTCGTGCAAGATCGATCAGAAGATCATTGCTGGTCAGCTCGATTTCAGGAACCAGATCCAGTTGATGCTGCTGGAAGAGGCGGTGCAGATATTCACTGGTGGTACTGTGCTTGTCCAACATCAGAATTGGATATTTTGACAGTTCCTGATAGGAAAGCTTCTTTCCTTTCAACTCTGCAAAATCCTGATTGGCAATAAAAACATCATGAAATTTTTTGATCTTTTTGATCGAAGAGACATTGCTTAAGTAGCTGTTTGGGTAGTTGACCACAATGAGATCGACCTGTCCGGATTCCAGTAATTCTACACATTTGATGGATGTCTGGTTGACAACTTTGATGTGGGCATTTGGAAATGCTTCGTGAAATTTCTTTAAATAGGGAACCAGAAAATATCGGCAGATCGTATCACTGGCTCCAATCCGAATCTGTCCACCGGTAGAAGCTGCATCCAGAAGCTGGGATTCCCCGCGCTGGATCAGGTGCATGGCAGGTTCGATATGGCGAAGGAGGATTTCTCCTTCCGGTGTGAGCTGGACTTTTTTTGTACTGCGGATAAAAAGCACCTGATCCAGCTTGCGTTCCAGTGTTTTGATAGACTGACTGACAGCAGATTGTGAGATGAAAAGCTGTTTGGAAGCTTCGGAAAAACTCAAAGTAGATGCCACATGATAGAATACCTTATATAGTTCATAGTTAATATCCATTATTAGACCTCCTAATAAGTGCTCCCTGTATTATAGGGCAAAAATGAATGAATTACAATCTATATTGTGGTAAAATATACAGGAATCGCAGAAGAATGGAAAAAATGACGAAAGCAGAAAAGACTGGGAGGTAAAATGCGTGAAAAAAGTACAATGGTTTTTGGGAATCGTGTTTTCTCTGGCGCTGATTCTGGTGCTGTTGATCAGCAGCTTTCAATTTGCGGCGTATGGAGATTTTGGATTTTACGAAAAAGAATATAAGAAATATGATGTGGTCTCGGATCTTGATATGGAGCTGAAAGATGTGATGTATGTGACCTATGAGATGATGGATTATCTGATCGGTGACAGAGAAAATCTGGATGTGTACACAGTGGTAGAAGGAAAAGAGCAGGACTTTTTTAATGAGCAGGACAAATTGCATATGGCTGATGTGAAAAATTTGTTTCTTGGTGGTCTTATGGTAAGAAGAGTATCAGCGGCGGTGATGCTGCTCTGTCTTTTCGTACTTTGGGTGACAAAGGCGAATTGGAAAAAGATTCTGGCAAGAGGATATCAGATCGGTCTTGGGATCGCCACAGCCGGAGTCGTGTTTCTGGCAGGAGCGCTGATTGTAGATTTTAATACAGCATTTACGGTATTCCATGAGATATTTTTTACCAATGATCTGTGGTTGTTTGATCCCGCTGAGGATTATATGATCCGGATGCTGCCGGAAGGTTTTTTCTATGATATGGCATTGCGCATTGGGGGAATCTTCATTATCAGTATGCTGATCTTTCTGGCAGTCAGTGTGTTTCTCGCCAGACAGGCCAAGAAAGATGAAAATGAAAGAAAAATTAAAAGTACTTATGAGTGAGTTTAATTATATTAATTATACTTATGAGAAAAAATGTGGTAAGATTACGGTAAAAAGAGTTACTTAATGTTTGAAAGAAGTGCAAAGGAGATTGTATATGAGCAACGTAAAGCGCGTATATGTAGAAAAAAAGGCAGAATTTGCCGTACAGGCAAAAGAATTGAGACATGAGATCAGAAGTTATCTTGGAATTGAAACTGTGACAGGTGTCAGAGTTCTGATTCGTTATGATGTGGAGAATCTTTCAGAAGATACGTTTGAGAAAGCATGTAATGGGATTTTTGCGGAACCGCCGGTAGATGTACTTTATCTTGAGAGCTTTCCGGTATTTGACAAAGATCATGTATTTTCGGTAGAATATCTGCCGGGACAGTTTGATCAGAGAGCAGATTCTGCTGAACAGTGTGTGCAGTTTATCAAAGAGGACGAGTCTCCTGTGATCAAAACGGCGACAACATATGTCATCGAAGGAAACGTAACAGAGGATGAATTTGCAGCGATCAAGAATCACTGTATCAACCCTGTGGACTCAAGAGAGACAGGAATGGAAAAACCGGAAACGTTAGTGACTGTGTTTGAGGAACCGGAAGATGTGAAAGTATTTGATGGTTTTGAGACAATGCCGGAAGCAGAATTAAAAGCGCTTTATGATTCCCTTGGGCTGGCAATGACATTTAAAGATTTCCAGCATATCCAGAATTATTATCACGGAGAAGAGCATAGAAATCCGACTATGACAGAGATTCGTGTTCTGGATACATACTGGTCTGATCACTGCCGTCACACGACATTCTCTACAGAGTTAAAGGATGTGACATTCGGTGAAGGAGACTATAAAGAGCCGATCGTCAATACATACAAACAGTATTTAAGTGACCACAGTGAGATCTTCAAAGGAAGAGAAGATAAGTTTGTCTGCCTGATGGATCTTGCGCTGATGGCGATGCGTAAGCTGAAAAAAGAAGGAAAGCTTGCAGATCAGGAAGAATCAGATGAAATCAATGCATGCAGTATTGTTGTTCCGATCAAAGTAGATGGAGTGGAAGAAGAGTGGCTGATCAATTTTAAAAATGAGACACACAATCACCCGACAGAGATTGAACCGTTTGGTGGAGCGGCAACCTGCCTTGGCGGTGCAATCCGTGATCCGTTGTCAGGACGTACTTATGTATATCAGGCAATGCGTGTGACAGGAGCTGCAGATCCGACGGTATCTGTAAAAGAGACTTTAAAAGGAAAACTTCCTCAGAAAAAACTGGTGAGAGGAGCTGCTCACGGATACAGTTCTTACGGAAACCAGATCGGTCTGGCGACAGGACTGGTAAAAGAAATCTATCATCCGGATTATGTGGCAAAACGTATGGAGATCGGTGCAGTGCTTGGGGCTGCTCCAAGACGTGCGGTGATCCGTGAGAATTCAGATCCGGGAGATATTATCGTACTGCTCGGCGGATGTACCGGACGTGACGGATGCGGTGGAGCAACAGGTTCTTCCAAAGTACATACAGAAGAATCTATTGAGACTTGTGGCGCAGAGGTTCAGAAAGGAAATCCTCCGACAGAGCGCAAGATTCAGCGCTTATTCCGCAGAGAAGAAGTAAGTAAGCTGATTAAAAAGTGTAACGACTTTGGTGCGGGCGGTGTTTCTGTTGCGATTGGAGAGCTTGCAGACGGACTTCGTGTGGATCTGGATAAAGTACCGAAAAAATATGCAGGTCTGGATGGAACAGAGATTGCTATTTCAGAATCTCAGGAGCGAATGGCGGTAGTCGTAGATCCGAAAGATGTGGCAGAATTCATGTCTTATGCAAAGGAAGAAAACTTAGAAGCAGTCGAAGTTGCAGTAGTGACAGAATCTCCGAGACTGGTTTTGGTGTGGAGAGGAAATGAAATTGTCAATATTTCCCGAGCGTTCCTTGACACCAATGGAGCACATCAGGAGACAACAGTAGAAGTTGAGATTCCTGCAAAGAAAGACAGTCTGTTCGTAAAAGAAGAAGTGACGGATGTAAAAGAAAAATGGCTGGAGACCTTAAAGGATTTAAATGTATGCTCTCAGAAAGGTCTGGTAGAGATGTTCGACGGCTCCATCGGAGCAGGTTCCGTGTTTATGCCGTACGGTGGTCAGTATCAGATGACAGAGACACAGGCTATGGTTGCAAAAGTTCCGGTTATGAATGGAACAACAGATGCGGTTTCTATGATGAGCTACGGATTTGATCCATATCTGTCAAGCTGGAGTCCGTATCATGGAGCGATTTATGCAGTGGTAGAGTCAGTTGCGAAGATCGTAGCCGCAGGTGGAGATTATAGCAAGATTCGTTTTACATTCCAGGAATATTTCCGTCGTATGACAGAAGATCCGAAGAGATGGAGTCAGCCGTTTGCAGCACTCTTGGGTGCATATGAAGCACAGCTTGGATTCGGGCTTCCGTCTATCGGGGGGAAAGACAGTATGTCTGGAACATTCCAGGATATTGATGTTCCACCGACTCTTGTATCGTTTGCCGTAGACATGGCAACAGAGGATGAGATTATTACTCCGGAACTGAAAAAGTCAGGAAATAAACTGGTTTGGATGAAGATTGAAAAAGATCAGTATGATCTCCCGGTTTATACACAGCTGATGGATCAGTATGGCAAATTTGCAGCAGATATCCACAGTGGAAAGATTGTTTCCGCATATGCGCTGGATCGTCATGGTGTAATCGCTGCGGCAAGTAAGATGGCATTTGGAAATAAACTGGGTGTGAAGATCGAGCATAATCTGGATGCGGGAGAATTGTTTGCGCCGGCATTTGGAGATATTATTGCAGAAGTTCCGGCAGACAAAGTGGGAGAACTGAGCATTGCATACACGGTGATCGGTGAGGTTCTCGAAGAGCAGAAATTTGTTTATGCGGATACCGAAATTGCTCTGACAGAAGCGGAAGAAGCATGGACAGGCACTCTGGAAAGTGTATTTGCGACAAAATCTTCCGCAGATAATGATGAAGTGGTGGAAGAAAAGCTCTATCATACATCTGATATTCATATCTGCAGTCATAAGATCGGACAGCCGACCGTATTTATTCCGGTATTTCCTGGAACAAACTGTGAGTATGACAGCCGTAAGGCGTTTGAGAGAGCAGGCGCAAATGTGATCACAAAGGTATTCCGTAATATGAATGCAGAGGATATCCGTGATTCTGTTGCCGAGTTTGAAAAGGCAATCGGACAGGCACAGATGATCATGTTCCCGGGTGGATTCAGTGCAGGAGATGAACCGGATGGTTCTGCAAAATTCTTTGCAACTGCATTCCAGAATGCAAAGATCAAAGAAGCAGTAGAAAAACTGTTGAATGAAAGAGATGGACTGGCGCTCGGTATCTGCAACGGATTCCAGGCACTGATCAAACTGGGACTGGTTCCTTATGGTAAGATTGTAGGACAGACAGCGGATTCTCCAACATTGACATATAACACGATTGGACGTCATATTTCAAAGATGGTCTACACAAAAGTTGTGACAAACAAATCACCTTGGCTTGCAGGTGCAGAGCTCGGAGGGGTTTACACAAATCCGGCTTCCCACGGAGAAGGTCGTTTTGTAGCGAGTGAAGAGTGGCTGGATCAGTTATTCGCGAACGGTCAGGTAGCAACACAGTACTGCGATCCGTCAGGAAATATCAGTATGAACGAAGAGTGGAATGTCAATGGCTCCTACCGTGCGATCGAAGGTATCACAAGTCCGGATGGAAGAGTACTTGGAAAGATGGCACATTCCGAACGCCGCGGTGATTCTGTAGCAATCAATATCTACGGAGAGCAGGATCTGAAGATCTTTGAATCCGGTGTGAAATATTTTAAATAAAAGAATGGTTTGATTTGAAAAACAGACTTGTATTTTTTGTAACAGTCTGATATAATTTAATTTGTAATTAATAGCAAAGGCTGTTACTGGTAATGCAGGCAAGACCGAGAACAATGAGGAGCATGAGATTATTGCACCTCTTGTCTTGGTCTTTTTTTATGAAAAAAGCAGGATAATACAGATACGGCCGATCTGTAAACAGTGCAAAAAGCAGCCGGAAAAGGAGGTAAATATGGATTATAAAGCAATAGGTAAAAAAATAATAAGTCTGGTTGGCGGGACAGAGAATATCAGGCAACTGACACATTGTGCAACACGCTTGAGGTTTGAGTTTTATAAGAAAGAAAAAGTAGATGTAAAAAGTATAGAAAACATTCCGGGAGTAATTGGAGTTGTAGAAAAAGGAGGGCAATTTCAGGTCATTATAGGAAATGAAGTGCAGACTGCTTTTCGGGCAATTTCTGAGGAAATGAAGCATAGTGAGGAGAATGATGGAAACAGAGAACTGGACCGGGAAGAAAAAACGACGATTGTCAATCGGATCATAAGTGTGATTTCTACTACATTCACACCGGTGATTCCGGCATTGATTGGCGGAGGTATGATAAAGGCAGTACTTTCTATTCTGGTTTTGGCAAAACTGGTAGATCCGTCAGAATCCACTTATAGTATTTTGACATTTATTTCAGATGCACCATTCTATTTTATGCCGGTTCTATTGGCATATGGAGCAGCTATGAAATTTAAGTGCAATCCTATTCTGGCAATCACAATGGCGTGCGCATTACTTCATCCATCCTGGAACGGTATGGTGGAAGCGGGAGAGTCAATTACTTTTTTTGGGATACCAGTAGTATTGGTAAATTACTCATCTTCTGTAGTACCGATCATCCTGAGTGTTTGGATTATGTCTTATGTAGAGCGATTTGCAGAGAAATATTCTCCGTCAGTGATTAAATTTTTCCTGAAGCCGCTGCTCATAATGTTTATTGCGATCCCGATTGCGCTTTTGGGAGTTGGACCATTCGGAAATTTGCTTAATGATATTGTGCAGACAGGAGCAACTGTGTTAAATGAAAAAGTAAGCTGGCTGATTCCCATGCTGATGGGAGCGTTTCAACCATTTTTAACATTAACAGGAACCGCATGGGCAATGACACCGATTGCAACGGGACAGATTTCTTCACTTGGATATGAAGTCGTCAATGGTCCGGGAATGCTGGCTTCGAATATTGCGCAGGGGGGAGCCACTCTTGCCGTAGCCTTTAAAACGAAGAACAAGGAGTTGAAGCAAATGGCGGCATCTTCTGGATTTACAGCAGTGATGGGAATAACAGAGCCTTGTCTTTATGGTGTTTTGTTAAAATTAAAACGTCCTTTGATTGCATCTATGATTGGTGGTGCAGCAGGTGGGATTTATGCAGGTATATCGGGACTTGTGCGTTATGCGTTTGTATCGCCGGGACTTACTGCTATTCCAGCTTTTATTGGAGAGAATCCGTGGAATGTAGTGCATGCATTGATCACAATTGTAATTTCCTTTGTGGTAGGATTTGCGGCGTCATGGCTGCTTGGTTTTCAAGAAAGTACGGAAGTGGAAGGCACTTCAAAAAAAGACGGTGTATCAGGTGAATGGATCAAAGCTCCGGTTACAGGGCGAGCGGCAGAATTGTCAGAGGTGGCAGATGATGTGTTTGCAAAGGAAGTATTGGGGAAAGGTGCAGCTATATTTCCAGAAGAAGGACGTGTGTATGCACCGGGATCTGGAGAAATTACAATATTTTTTGAGACAGGACATGCCATAGGGATGAAACTGGACAATGGAGCAGAAGTTTTGATTCATGTAGGGATTGATACGGTAAATCTTCAGGGAAAATATTTTACACCAAAAGTAAAAGCAGGAAGCAGAGTAGAAGCGGGCGAGCTTTTGTTAGAGTTTGATTTGCAGGCAATTGCAGAAGAGGGGTATGATACAGTGATCCCGATCATTGTAACGAATACACCAAATTACCGTGATGTAGAGTTGACAACATGTGGGCAGAAAAAAGCGGGAGAGAACCTGCTTGGTTTGGTTTGATTTATATAGAAAACTGTGTAATATTCAAAGAAAGGAAGAAGATCAAATATGATTTATCAAAAATTAAAACCATTTCCGTCAGGATTTTTGTGGGGTGCGTCTACGTCTGCTTATCAGGTAGAAGGCGGAGTGGATGAAGATGGAAAAAGTCCGTCCATCATTGATATGTATGAACATCCGGAAGGAGTTGCCGATTTTTCGGTGGCAAGTGATCATTATCACAGATATAAGGAAGATATTGCCCTATTTGCAGAAATGGGATTAAAAGCATATCGTTTTTCTGTTGCGTGGACCAGGATTTTACCAAATGGTGTAGGGGATGTTAACGAAAAAGGGGTTGCCTATTATAGGGATGTGATTCGTGAATGTAAGAAAAATGGTATTGAGCCAATTATTACGATGTACCATTTTGATTTACCCTATTGTCTGGAGAAAAAAGGGGGATGGTCAAATCGGGAAACTATACATGCTTTTGTGGAATATGCGGAAGTTCTGTTTCAGAATTTTGGGGAAGAAGTAATTTACTGGCTGACAATCAACGAGCAGAACACCATGATTTTGCATCCGGGGGCAATTGGACTTCCTAAAGGGCGAAAACTGCCAACAAAAAAGGAACTTTATCAACAGAATCATCATATGATGTTGGCGCAGGCGAAGGTTATGAAGTTGTTCCATCAAATGGTATCCGGCGGGAAAATTGGTCCGGCGTTGAATTTGACAGCAATGTATCAGGAAAGCAGCCGACCGGAAGATGCGATTGCAGCACATAACTGGGAGGTGTTACGTTGTTGGAATTTTGCGGATGTTCCGGTATTTGGAAGTTATCATCCTTTGGCGTGGGAATATATGAAGGACAGAGGAATTGCACCTGAGTTGCAACCAGGAGATATAGAATGCCTTAAAGATGCGAAACCAGATTTTATTGCGATGAATTATTATTCTACAGCCACGATCGCAGCAAGCAGAGGTGATGCATCGGATGTGGCAGCCAGGGCAGGTGATCAGCAGATTATGTTGGGAGAACCGGGGGTATATCGTCCGGGGGAAAATCCGTATGTGGGAAAAACACAGTACGGATGGGTTGTAGATCCGGTTGGTTTTAGGTATACTTTAAGAAAAGTATATGAGAGATACCATCTTCCGATTTTAGTGACAGAAAACGGAATTGGAGCACCGGATATTCTGGAAGCTGATGGAAAAATACATGATGCGTACAGGATTCAGTTTATTCGGGAGCATTTACAGCAGATGCGTCTTGCGATCACAGATGGAGTACAGATATTGGGATATTGTCCATGGGCGGCTATTGATGTGGTAAGTACACATCAGGGATATCGTAAACGGTATGGATTTATTTATGTGGATCGGGAAGAGTTTGATTTGAAAGAATTGAAACGTTTTCGAAAAGATAGTTTTTACTGGTATGCAAATGTGATTTTAGAAAACGGACAGAATTTATAAAATAAAAAGCTGAGGGTATAGGCGATGATCATAAAGAAAGTACTGAATAATAATCTTCTTTTAGTGGAGAGTGAGAATGGGAAGGAGCAGATCGCAATGGGGAAGGGACTGCGGTTTTCTTATAAAGTAGGAGAACGTCTCCGTGAAACAGATGTGGAAAAAATCTATATGCTGAAAGATGAAAAAAATACACAGGATTATATAAGGCTGCTTCAGGATGTGCCTGCAAGTTATGCAGAAGTAATCCAAGATGCAGTACAGATGGTAACGTGTAAAATGGCTTCCAGATTAAATGAGCAAATTTTTGTGACGTTGTCTGATCATCTGATCTATGCTCTGGAGAGGTATAAAAAAGGAATCGTTTTACAAAACAGGATGCTTTGGGAAATTCAGAAATTTTATCCGAAAGAGTATCTGTTGGGGAGTGAGGTTCTTTCTTATCTTAATCAGGAGTTAAATGTCAATCTTCCTGAGGAGGAAGCTGGGAATATTGCATTTCACATAGTAAATGCGCAGATTGATGCGACAGAGAATAAAATAGGAATGCAGAACGGAATGCTTATGGTAAAAATGCTGAAAGATTTGTTTCAGATTGTTCAACTGTATTATCAGTGGGAAATTGATGAAGAAAGTATCAATTACTCCAGGTTCGTAATCCATATGCAATTTTTTTTGCAACGGCTTTTGGAAGATAAGATGTTAGAGAATGCGGATGCATGGATTTATCATTCAGTAGTACAGCAGGAGAAAAAGGCTGCAGGATGTGTGGAGCAAATTCGAAAATATATTCGGAATTTGCTCCAGAAAGAAATTACAGAAGAGGAAAGGGTTTATTTGATTGTACATATTTCCAGAATTAAACAAAAGCAATAAAAATAAAAAATGTGGAAAAAAGTAGAAAAATAGTATTGACAATCTAAAAAGTCAATAGTATAATAATCAAGCAAGTTGTGGTTGAGAAAATAGCAGCTTCAAATTATGGGGTCTTAGCTCAGCTGGGAGAGCATCTGCCTTACAAGCAGAGGGTCACAGGTTCGAGCCCTGTAGGCCCCATACCATAAAAGATGGCGGAATAGCTCAGTTGGCTAGAGCACACGGTTCATACCCGTGGTGTCGCTGGTTCAAATCCAGTTTCCGCTACGAAGAGAGAGGTCTGAATTTCAGATCTCTTTTGTTTTTTTGCTCCAAGAGTTTTGGATAAAAAGAAAAAAGAATAAGGGAGAAAGAAAAATGTTGATGAGTATTGCGTGTATACTGTTGCTTGGCATGATGATGGGATGGCTTTGTAAAAAAGTGCATCTTCCGGGGCTTTTAGGAATGTTGGTGACAGGGATCGTATTGGGGCCATATGCTTTGAATCTGATCGATGTTTCCATTTTGAATATTTCGTCTGAGCTTCGAAAGATTGCATTGATCATTATTCTGGCAAGAGCAGGGCTTTCACTGAATCTGGAAGACTTGAAAAAAGTAGGGAGACCGGCAATTCTGATGTGTTTTGTTCCGGCCTGTTTTGAAATTCTGGGGATGATTCTGCTGGCACCGAGGCTGCTCGGTGTTTCAATTTTGGATGCAGCCATTATGGGGACTGTTGTAGGAGCAGTCTCGCCTGCCGTAATCGTTCCGAAAATGCTGAAGCTTATGGAAGAAAATTACGGGACAGGAAAAAGTATTCCTCAATTGATCCTTGCGGGTGCTTCTGTGGATGATGTTTTTGTAATCGTCTTATTTACAGCGTTCACCGGTCTTGCACAGGGAAATGCGATATCTGTAAAAAGCTTTGTGAATATTCCGGTTTCCATTGGATTGGGGATTGTTGTCGGGATGACTGTCGGATATCTGATGGCAAAGTTTTTTGAAAAGGTACATATCCGGGATACGGCCAAGGTGATGATCTTTCTGTGTGTTTCGTTCATTCTGGTCACATTGGAGGATCAGCTTGCGGATGTGATCCCGTTTGCTTCATTGATCGCTGTGATGGCAGTCGGGATCACGCTCCAGAAAAAGCGGAAAAGAGTTGCAGAACGTTTGTCTGTTAAATTCAACAAACTATGGGTTGTTTCAGAAATTATGCTATTTGTTCTTGTGGGAGCCACAGTGAATATTAAATATGCGCTGTCTGCAGGATTTGCGGCTGTTATTTTGATTTTTGGCGTGCTTGCATTCCGGATGGTGGGAGTATTTTTCTGTCTTTTAAAAACCGGTTTAAACAGGAAGGAGCGGACATTCTGCATGATCGCATATATGCCGAAAGCGACTGTTCAGGCGGCCATTGGAGGGATTCCGCTTGCCATGGGGCTTTCCTGTGGGAATATCGTTCTGACAGTGGCAGTTGTGTCGATTCTTATTACAGCTCCTCTGGGCGCGTTTCTGATCGATCTGACTTATCAAAAATTGTTGAGCCGGTAGGGTATATTTTTGGCAGAAAAGCTGATATACTAGTGAAGTAAATTGAATGTCAGAAATAAGGAGAGTGTGAGATAGAGATGAATTTTCAGGAAAAACAGCAGGAATATGCAAGATTGATCGTAGAAAATGGCGCGGCCATCCAGAAAGGACAGGAACTGGTCCTGCGCTGCCCCGCAGAATGCTGGGAGTTTGGCCGGATGATCGTAAAGGCCGGATATGAGGCAGGAGCAAAAGAAGTGATCGTACACTGGGGTGATGATGAAGTTGCACGCTTAAGATACGAGTATGCACCGATGGAGGTGTTTGAAAATGTTCCGAAGTGGCGCGCAGATTCCATGAACAGTTATGCAGAAAATGGAGCGGCATTTATTGCGATCACAGCAGAGAATCCGAATGCTTTTAAAGGCGTGGACAGGGAAAAACAGATGGCAGCTGCAAAAGCGAATGACAAGGCGATGGAGCCATATTACAAACGGATGGTGTCAAGCCAGGTGCAGTGGGTAGTGGCAGCTGTTCCGGGAAAAGAATGGGCAAAGCAAGTGTTTCCGGAAAAAAGCGAAGCACAAGCCATGGAAAGTCTGTGGGAAGCAATCTTTTGCGCAGTAAGGATTCAAGATGGAGATGCAGTTCAGGCATGGAGAGAGCATGATGCGCTGCTTTCCGAAAAATGTGAGATTTTGAACAAGTATCAGTTTACAGAGCTGCATTATGAGAATGAGGCCGGAACGGATTTCAGAGTAGGACTTGTGAAAAACCATATCTGGGAAGGCGGTTCCGAGGAATCCGGATCGGGAGTGCGTTTTATTGCGAATATGCCGACAGAAGAAGTATTTACAATGCCGGATTACAGAAAGGCAGAAGGAAAGGTCGTAAGCTCCCGGCCGCTGAGTTATCGGGGGAATCTGATCAAAGACTTCAGTCTGACGTTCCATGAAGGAAAAGTTGTGGATTTTGATGCCGGAGAAGGATACGATGCATTAAAACAGTTGCTGGATACAGATGAAGGTTCCAAAAGTCTTGGAGAAGTAGCGCTGGTGCCGTACGCTTCTCCGATTTCTGAGATGGGAATCCTGTTCTATAATACCTTGTTTGATGAGAATGCATCCTGCCATCTTGCATTGGGAGAGTGTTATCCGACAACCGTTCAGGATGGAGAGAAGATGAATGAAGAAGAATTGCATCAGATCGGCGGGAATCATTCCATCAATCATGTGGACTTTATGATTGGTACAAAAGACATGAAGATTACAGGAATTACAGAGGATGGAAAAGAAATTCCAGTCTTTATAGACGGCAGCTGGGCACTATAAATGCAGAATTTGTTGCAATAATTTGAAAAATTGCAAAAAATGTGAAAAAAGGGTTGACATTCCCTGGTACAGGTAGTATACTAACAAAGTCGGTTGCGGGAAACGCATCCGGCGGATATGGGGTCTTAGCTCAGCTGGGAGAGCATCTGCCTTACAAGCAGAGGGTCACAGGTTCGAGCCCTGTAGGCCCCATACCATAAAAGATGGCGGAATAGCTCAGTTGGCTAGAGCACACGGTTCATACCCGTGGTGTCGCTGGTTCAAATCCAGTTTCCGCTACTGAAAAAGAAGTCCTTGAATGAGGGCTTCTTTTTTGTTACAATCAGAGAATGAAAAAGAAAGCCGGAATATCCGGCTTACAAGGAGGCAGAAGATGAATAAAAAGTCATGGATGGTATTGCGGATCGTGGCGGGATTGTATCTGGTATTTCTTGGGGTTCAGATTATTTCTCAGGTGACCAAGGAGCAGCCGAACAATCTGGCGCTGATGATATGTGCCGCAGTTTTGTTTATTGGAGTGGGGGTTGTATATGCAGGTGCTGCGATCAGCAGCGTATGGAAGATGAGCAGGGGAGGAGAAAAATCTCAGGAGGATGATCTTCAGATTGTGGAGAAAGAGGATTCGATGGAAACTTCACAGGAAACACGAAGAGAGATTCCGGATATTCAGTTCAAGCAGGAAATGCCGGAAAAGGAAGAAGCAAAAGAAGAAAAAGAAGCTCCGATTGATACAGAAGAACAATCGGACAGCGAATAGAAAAGAAAAGCAGTCAGAAATAGAAAGGAGCAGATAAATATGAGAATTGGAATGGGATATGATGTGCATAAATTAGTAGAAGGAAGAAAACTGATCCTTGGCGGTGTAGAGATTCCTTATGAAAAAGGACTGCTCGGACATTCGGATGCGGATGTGCTGCTCCATGCGATCATGGATGCGCTTCTGGGGGCGGCTGCACTGGGGGATATCGGGAAGCATTTTCCGGATACAGATCCTGCGTATAAAGGGATTTCCAGCATCAGACTGTTGGAGCATGTTGCCGATCTCTTAGAAGAACATCAGTTTCTGATTGAAAATATTGATGCAACGATCATTGCACAGAGACCAAAGATGCGTCCTTATATTGATACAATGCGCGAAAATATTGCAAAAGCATTAAAAATTGAGTCGGATCAGATTAATGTCAAGGCAACGACAGAAGAGGGACTTGGATTTACCGGAAGCGGAGAGGGGATTTCCTCTCAGGCAATCTGTATGCTGGAAAAAGTGATGAATTACAGCAGTGTGGATGTGACAGCGCAGACAGGTGGATGTGCCGGCTGTCAGGGGTGCAAAAAAGCATAGATGGGAGAACGAGGATGGAACTTCGAAGACTGGAAGAACAGGAGCACCAAAAGACCCGGAAGCTGTGGGAGGAAGTGTTTTCAGACGATACCAGGGCATTTCTGGATTATTACTATTTTATCAAGACAAAAGAGAATGAAATCTGGGTGATTGAAGAAGACGGAGAAATCCAGTCCATGCTCCAGCTGAATCCTTATCAGCTTCAGGTGGCAGAGCATCCGTTTTTATGCCGTTATATTATTGCAGTGGCCACAAGAGCACAATACAGAAGCCGGGGTTATATGAGCAGTCTTCTGCGAAAAGCGATGCAGGAGATGTATGGGAAAAAAGAGCCGTTTACATTTTTGATGCCGGCAGCAGAGGCAATCTATACTCCATATGATTTTAGGTTTGTATACAGCCAGAGGCAGGCGGTGTTTGAAAAAAAGGCAGAGACAGAATTGATCGAAGAGGAAGATGCAACAATGTTTCAGGCAGAAGAACTGGCTGCGTTTGCAAAGGAGCGGCTCTTTGGAACGGCTCGGGTATATGCAGTGAGAGACGCGCATTACTATCAGACACGCGTATTGGAGCAGCAGAGTGAAAACGGCGGAATCCGAATGCTGAAAAAAGACGGAAAGCTGGTGGGGATCTACTGCTATGCAAAAGAGGAAACCTGCGAAGTTTTAGAACCGCTGATCCTTCCGGGATATGAGACTGTATTTTGGGATTCCATATCCGGTTTGAGTGAGAAGCCGGTCAAAGTACTGGCGTGTCCGGAAGTGTTGGAGCCTTGTGCAAGGTCTGTGGAGAGGAAACCGATGATCATGGTACGGATTCTGCATCTTGAGACCTTGTTATCAGTGCTTACGGTCAAAGAGGGAGAAAGTCTTTCTTGTTCCTTTGCGGTCATTGATCCGATCTTGACTGGAAACAGCAGGATCTGGAAGCTGTGCAGTCAGGAAGATGGCAGGATACAGGTCACAGAGACGGAGGATTCTCAGGGAGTGCTGACAATCGGTGCGCTTACGGAACTTGTATTTGGCTATCGAAGTGCGGCGGATCTAAGAAAGGATCCGGACGTATGTCTTGGCAGAGAGCTGGAGTGTGAGCTGGAGAAAATTTCACCGCTCTCTCCGGTATTCTTGAATGAGATTGTGTGAAAGAAGTTGACAAAACAGAAAATTTTGCATAAGATATAATCTGGACTAAGAAATAAAAGCAAAGGCTTAGAACGAAAAGAGTATCTGGTCATACGCTCACAGAGAGGAATTGTCACCGGCTGAAAGCAATTCCGGGAAAGCGGCCAAAGAAGTGCATTCGGGAGCTGATTCTGCGAACACACAAAGAGTGTCAGTAGCAGGGTACGTGTCGCATACGTTACGTGCAATGAGTGAAAGAACCAGATTCTTTTAATAGAGTGGAACCGCGGAAGAACTTCGTCTCTAAGTTGTAGAGATGAAGTTTTTTTGTTTTAAAATGGCAGAAAAGTCAGGAGGATGTCATATGGGAATGCTGTCTTATATCCGGGAAGAAATCCGGGTGGTGAAAGAACGTGACCCGGCGATCAAATCGAGTATGGAAGTGCTGTTATATCCCAGTTTTAAGGTGATCTTGCGATATCGGGTAGCGCATAAATTATATCTGAAAAAGCATTATTTTCTGGCCAGATGGATTTCCCAGCGTGCAGCCAGAAAAACGGGAATCGAGATCCATCCGGGCGCACAGATCGGGAAAGGGCTGTTTATTGATCACGGAAGCGGAGTGATTATCGGTGAGACCACAGTGATCGGAGATAACGTGACTTTGTATCAGGGGGTGACTCTTGGCGGTACCGGGAAAGAGCAGGGAAAGCGGCATCCTACATTGGAGGATAATGTCATGGTCAGTGCAGGCGCAAAGATATTGGGTTCTTTTACAATCGGAGAGAATTCAAAAATCGGAGCCGGTTCGGTTGTGCTGGAAGAGGTGCCACCGAATTGTACCGTAGTGGGAGTTCCGGGAAGAATCGTAAAGAGAGATGACAAAAAGGTGCTTCGAAGTGAAATGGATCAAATCAACCTTCCGGATCCGGTGCTCAGTGATATCAGAGAACTTCAGAAAGAGAGCAGAGAGCTTCACGATCAGCTGACGGAGATGGTACAGAAAATGAGATGTATGAAACAATGTAAAACAGAACAGACGGGAGAGGAGAAAAAAGATGAAACTGTATAATACAATGTCAAAAACAAAGGAAGAGTTCGTTCCATTGGAAGAAGGAAAAGTAAAGATGTATGTCTGCGGACCTACTGTTTACAACTTCATCCATATCGGAAATGCAAGACCGATGATCGTGTTTGATACGGTCAGAAGATATTTTGAATATAAAGGATACGATGTGAATTTTGTATCCAACTTTACAGACGTAGATGATAAGATCATCAAAAAAGCCAACGAGGAAGGTGTGACAGCAGAAGAGATTTCCAAACGCTATATTGAAGAGTGCAAAAAAGATATGGAAGGGATGAATGTCAAGCCTGCCACCAAAAATCCTCTGGCAACAGAAGAAATCGGCGGCATGATCGATATGATCCAGACGCTGATCGACAAGGGCTATGCTTATGAAAAGAATGGAACAGTTTATTACCGTACCAGAAAATTTGAAGGGTATGGAAAGCTGTCACATAAAAATCTGGACGATCTGCAGTCCGGCGGACGTTCCCTTCTCGTGACGGGAGAAGATGAAAAAGAGGATTCTCTGGACTTTGTACTCTGGAAACCGAAAAAAGAGGGAGAACCTGCATGGGAGTCACCATGGAGTGAAGGGCGTCCTGGATGGCACATCGAGTGCTCGGAAATGTCCAAAAAGTATTTGGGAGAGCAGATTGACATTCATGCCGGTGGAGAGGATTTGATCTTCCCGCATCACGAAAATGAGATTGCACAGAGTGAGGCTGCCAACGGAAAAGATTTTTCCAAATACTGGCTGCACAACGGCTTTTTGAATATTGATAACCGCAAAATGTCCAAATCTCTTGGGAACTTCTTTACTGTACGTGAGATCGGAGAAAAATATGATCTTCAGGTACTGCGTTTCTTTATGCTGAGTGCGCACTACAGAAGTCCGCTGAACTTCAGTGCAGAATTGATGGAGGCAGCAAAGAACGGTCTGGAGCGTATCGTGACAGCAGCAGAACATTTGAAATTCCTGCTCGAAGGCGCAAAAACAGAGAATATGACAGAAAAAGAGCAGGCAAAGATTGTAAAAAGTCAGGAATTTACCCGGAAATTCGAAAAAGCCATGGATGATGATTTCAATACAGCAGATGCAATCGCGGCAGTGTTTGACTTGGTGAAATTTATCAACACAAATACAGACGGGGAAAGCTCTAAAGAATATCTGCAAAACCTGTTGAGCCAGCTTGTCGCATTGACAGATGTACTTGGAATTATCGTAGAAAAAGAGCAGGAGATGCTGGCAGACGATATCGAGGCGCTGATTGCAGAGCGTCAGGCTGCAAGAAAAGAAAGAAATTTTGCCAGGGCAGATGAAATCCGTGACGAGCTGCTTGCAAAAGGAATCATTCTGGAAGATACAAGAGAAGGGGTAAAATGGAAAAGAGCGTAAATTTTGAATTCAGAGATCTGATGGAAGAGATGCTGCAGTTTGATCCGGTGGATGTATCCGCATATTCTCCGCTTGTGCTGGCTTATATTGGAGATTGTGTATATGATCTGATCATCAAGAGCATGGTGATTAATCAGGGAAACCGTCAGGTTCAGAAGCTTCACAGAGAGACCAGCGGGTATGTGCAGGCATCTGCGCAGTCATTTATGATGCGTGCCATGCAGGAACATCTGACAGAAGAAGAACATGCTGTCTATAAAAGAGGGCGGAATGCAAAATCCATATCCCCTGCTAAAAATCAGTCTATTACAGATTATCGAAGAGCAACGGGATTTGAGGCACTGGTCGGATATTTGTATTTGAAAAAGCAATATGAGAGGTTACTGACGCTTATAAAAATCGGACTGGAAAGTCTGAAAGAAAATCAGGGAGAAGAAGATGCAGGAAAATAGGAAAGAATTTGATAATACAGAGCATACCCTTGTGATTGAGGGGAGAAATGCAGTGCTCGAAGCGTTTCGTTCGGGAAAGCCGATCGATAAAGTATTTGTGCTGGACGGATGTCAGGACGGACCGGTGCGCACCATTGTAAGAGAAGCGAAAAAGCATGATACGATCATCAATTTTGTGGGAAAAGAGCGACTTTCACAGATTTCCGTGACCGGAAAGCATCAGGGTGTAATCGCATATGCGGCTGCCTATGAATATTCGGAAGTGGAGGATATGTTAAAACTGGCAGAAGAACGAGGGGAAGATCCGTTTTTGATTCTGCTTGATAATATCGAAGATCCTCACAATCTGGGTGCGATCATTCGAACTGCAAATCTGGCAGGGGCACACGGCGTGATCATTCCGAAGAGAAGAGCAGTGGGACTAACTGCGACCGTGGCAAAAACTTCTGCAGGAGCCTTAAACTATACTCCGGTCGCAAAAGTCACAAACCTGGCAAAGACAATGGAAGAATTGAAAGAAAAAGGGCTCTGGTTCGTGTGTGCGGATATGGGCGGAGAATCCATGTATCGTTTGAACCTGAAAGGACCGATTGGTCTGGTGATCGGAAATGAAGGGGAAGGCGTGGGACGTCTGGTGAAAGAAAAATGTGACTTTGTTGCCAGCATTCCGATGAAAGGTGAGATTGATTCTCTGAATGCATCGGTTGCGGCAGGAGTACTTGCTTACGAGATTGTACGTCAGAGAACGATGTAAGGATAAAATGGAGGAAATGATGCAGAGAAACCGGTATGAAATGCTGACAGATGAAAATTTGATCGAAGAGCTGCGCGGCGGGGACTCTGCGATCACAGATTTTATCATGAATAAATACAAGCCCATGGTTCGAAAGAAAGCAAGAGCCATGTTTCTTCTCGGCGGAGAGAATGAAGATCTCATCCAGGAAGGGATGATCGGGCTTTTTAAAGCAATCCGTGATTATGAGACCAGGCAGGGAACATCCTTTGCAAGCTTTGCCGAACTGTGTGTCTCAAGGCAGATGTACAGTGCGATCGAGGCATCTCAGAGAAAGAAGCACCTTCCGCTGAATTCGTATGTTTCATTGTACGAAGAATCCGTGGAGGAAGGAAAGAAGGTTCCTCTGATCGATACCATTGAACCACAGGAGGAAAATAATCCGGAAGCATTGTATTTTGGAAAAGAGTTTACCGAGATTTTTTCAGAACGGCTGAAGGAGAATTTAAGTACGCTGGAGAATCATGTGCTGGAATTGCACCTGATGGGAACGGATTACAGGAAAATCGCAGAGCTTCTCGGAAAAAGCCCTAAGGCGGTGGATAATGCTCTGCAGAGGATTAAGAGCAAGGCACAGAAATTGCTGAAAAATGAATTGAGATAAAAAGAAGATGAATTTTATGAAGCAATGCTTGATTCTATTAGGCATGGTGGATTCATGAAGATGGAATAAAAGGTGAAAGTTTATCAAAATTATATAAAAAATATTGACAGAGCTTACCTAATTGATGTATAATATTAGTGTTGTGTTTATCACATAAGCTGCTATGGCGCAGTCGGTAGCGCGTCGCCTTGGTAAGGCGGAGGTCGGGGGTTCAAGTCCCCTTGGCAGCTTGATGAAAATAGCGTGCCGTCAAAGAGTTCTAAACATTCTTTGGCGGCACGCTGTTTTTGTGAAAACAGAAATTTTTGCCTGTTTATACAAAAAGAAAAAGCCGGGATATCATCGCCGGCTGAAAAAAGGGGGAAAAGTATATATGAAAAAGCTTTTTGCTTTGTATGCATATAATATAGGCGAAAAGTGTGAGTAAACTGTGATGGTTCTATAAAAAAGAAATGAAAAATTAAAAAGAAAATAAAAACTGCGGCAATATCTCTGATCAGACAGATACTGCCGCAATTTTTATGAATTTTCTTCCTCTTCTTCTACCAGCTTTAAAATATCAGTTAAATCGCATTTCAAATATTCGCACAGTCTGGCGAGAATTTTCAGATCAATTCTGGATATCTTATTCTTACAGTAGTTGTTTAATTGGGTTCGTTGTAAATTGCAGTTTTTGCAGACGGAATTTTTGCTGATTCCTTTTTCTTTCATTACTACGTCCAAATCAATGATTATCTTATTCATATCTACACCTGCCTTTCCTAAAGTATATGTGCAGTTGTATAAAAATATAAGATGCAATATAATATAGATGTATAAATATACACCTGTATAAAAATTATAATGGAGAATGAACGTGAAAAAGAAAAGAGATTTCAAGTATATCATAATCATAGGAGTTCTGGCAGCGACGGGGTGGTTCCTTTTCCAGCAGAAACCGGACGTGCGGTCTACTACAGTCACTCATACAGATGGAGAGTACAGGCTTTGGGTAGAGGTGAATGCGAACAGATGGACGATAGAAAACAGAGAGCAGTTTGCAGAAAAGTTGTTGAAAATGGTGGATGAAAATACATTTCAAAAGGTGCATTTCAGTGAAGATCTGGAAGAGCCGCACTGTATTATTTTCCGGGTATATCTCATGCCGTATCATTCGAACTGGGCATTTGAGGTGTACTGCCGCAAGCAGAAAAAGGACACGCATCGTTGGGAGATACGTGTCCGCGAGAATCATTTATAATGTTTCAGAATCTAAAATGATCGTAAATGGTCCGTCATTAACAAGTGCAACCTTCATATCTGCACCAAATTCGCCGGTTTTCACGCAGGAAACAGACTGGCGGCATTTTGTGATGATATATTCATAGAGGGCATTGGCTTTATCAGGAGCACCTGCTTCGATAAAGCTTGGACGGTTGCCCTTTTTGCAGTTGGCATACAGTGTGAACTGAGAAACCAGAAGAAGGCTCCCGTTTACATCTGCAAGAGAAAGGTTGGTCTTTCCGTTTTCATCTTCGAAAATGCGCAGTCCGATCATTTTTTTGATCAGTTTGTCAGCAGTTTCCTGTGTGTCTGAATCAGAAACTCCGATCAATACCAGAAATCCTTTCTGGATTTTTCCGATGGTCTGATCTTCGACAGTTACGGAAGCTTCTGATACTCTCTGGATAATAAATCTCATCTGTAGAATCTCCTGTCTGTTTTATTTGATAATCCGGATCTCTCCGATTTTGTGGATTTCCTTTTTGGGCGCGTCTGCCGGATATCCCAGAGCAGCCATTCCGTATACGACATGATCGGAAGGAATTTCAAACTCATCAAGCAGAGCACGGACTTCAGGATCATCACAGAGTGTGCGGAGCTGATTGATCCAGACAGAACCGATTCCGAAGGAATGTGCAGCCAGAAAGATGTTTTCCAGGGCACATGCATTGTCTTCCATACCGTGTGGATTTTCTTTTTGGTTGGAAGGGATGATAAGAACCTGCGGACGGTACATATCATAGCCCTTTCGTCCAAGTTTTCGTCCGATGAGTTCTGCCAGCTGCTGGATTTTTTCCTGATTGCAGAGAACCGTAAACTTCCAGGTCTGCTTGCCCATACCGCTTGGGGCATAGATGGCAGCCTGCAGGATCTCGTTTAATTCGTTATCCGGAATTTCTTTTTGTAAAAATGCGCGGGTACTTCTGCGGGTAAGCAGATTTTCTATGATTGCATTCATATTCAACACCTCCTGAAATAAAATACTTTGATTTCTATTGTATACTTGTGTTCCGGGAAAGTCCAGAGAAACAGGTTGCAGAAAGGAATCTTTTGATCGGAAACTGATAGTAACAAAACGTGTCGAAAAAGATCGGGAAAATGGAAAACGCAGAAAAGATTCCATACGGAAGTATGGTATACTTAATGATAGTGAAAGTGGCGTTTTCATACAGACCAGGAGGGGACGAAGGATGAAGAAAAATCTGGAGCCACTGAAAGATGCACTGGAAGAGTTGGCAGATTTTGCACGCAAAATGGAACCAACAGAATATGCCTACTTCTACAGGCTGATGGAGCGCATGGAGAACAATGTGGAAATCTGTATTTTAGTGAGAGATGACAGATTGGAAAAACTGGAAGCAATTCTTAGACGGGACTGGAATCTGGTGAAGCGGATGTATGGTGATATGTGGAAAATGGATTTACAGAATGAGAAAGAGAGGTATCGATTTTTACAGCTGCTGACAGAGATTGAATGGTATCTGGAGGGAAAAGGCCTGATGCGTATGGAAGAAAAAAGGTATGGTTATGCGAATTGAGAGAGCGGCAGATGCGACCGAAAGGGTGGTGATCTGCCGCACTTTCTGCGTGTTGCGTCTTAAAAACGAATTTGGTATGATAAATAGCAGGAATACGGGAGCAAAGGAGATATTATGGACAGAACGATTTATGATAATTATGTAAAAATCTTAAGAAAAGAACTGGTTCCGGCACTGGGGTGCACAGAGCCGATCGCTTTGGCCTATGCATCGGCAAAAGCAAGGGAAGTGCTGGGAGAGTTTCCGGAGCATATGACAGTCTGGTGCAGCGGGAATATCATCAAGAATGTAAAAGGTGTGAAGGTTCCTAATTCCGGTGGGATGAAGGGTGTGGAAGCTGCAGCAGTACTGGGGCTTGCAGGCGGTGATCCTTCTCAGGCGCTGGAAGTGTTAGAAGCCGTGACCCAGACAGACATCAAAAGAACGAAGGAATTGCTTCGGGAATCATTTTGCGACTGCTGTTTAAAAGAAGGTGTGGCAAATCTGTATATCGAAGTTCAGGTTGTAAACGGAGAAAATGAAGCGACAGTCATCATTGAGCAGGAGCATACCAATATTACAAGGATCGAGAAAAACGGAAAAATTGTGTATGCGCACAAGAAAGAAGTGTCAGGGGAAGAAATTGAGGTGGATAAAAGTCTGTTGAATCTGGCAGATATCCTTGTGTTTGCGCAGAAAGTGGATTTAAATGAGGTACGAGATGTGCTTGCCCGGCAGATCAGGTACAATTCCAGAATTGCAAAGGAAGGTCTGGAGCATGAATGGGGTGCCCAGGTTGGGCGGGTGATCGCAGAGGAATTCGGGACGACTGTACAGTGGAAGGCCGTGGCTTCGGCAGCGGCAGGATCAGATGCCAGAATGAGCGGATGCTCCCTGCCGGTCATTATTAATTCTGGTTCCGGTAATCAGGGGATGACCTGTTCTCTGCCGGTGATCGAATACGGAAAAGAGCTGAAAAAGAGTGAAGAAGAGATTTATCGTGCACTGTGTGTATCGAATCTGGTAGCACTGAATCAGAAGCGTTATATCGGCTCCCTTTCGGCCTATTGCGGCGCAGTTTGTGCGGCAGCAGGCGCAGGAGCAGGGATTACGTATCTGTGCGGCGGAAATCTGGAACAAATCCAGAATACGGTAGTCAATACGATCGCGGATGCAGGCGGGATCGTATGTGACGGTGCGAAGCCAAGCTGTGCTGCAAAAATTGCAACATCTCTGCAGGCTGCGATCTTAAGTCATAAGATGGCAATGCGCGGGCTGGTGTTTGGCAGTGGAGAGGGACTTGTCATGGACTGTCCGGAAGATACGATCAAGGCAGTCGGATATGTTGGAAGAGCGGGAATGAAGCAGACAGATGTAGAAATCCTGAATCTTATGATCGGAAAGACAAAAATAGAAGATATCGAAAAATAAGAGAAAGATCAGCCTCATGTAAAAAGGGGCTGATTTTTGTAAGTAAAAGAAAAGCAGATGAAACTTTTCAGAAGAAAATCCGGTCTAATGAGTGTAAAGCGGTTCAAAACAGCAGGAAAGCGGGGTGAGAGGTGATGAAATATCTGGTAAAAAAGGCACAGAAGAAAGACGATCAGGCATTTGTGGAGCTGATGGAGCGCTGTAAGAGCGGGATGTATAAAGTGGCAAGAAGTTATTTAAAGGATGATGCAGATATTGCGGATGCGATCCAGGAGACGGTGATCAATTGCTATGAACACATCGGGCGCCTGAAAAATGCAGATTATTTTAAGACATGGCTGACCAGGATCTTGATTAATAACTGCAAGGATATACTGGCAGCAGGAAAGCGGGTGTATCCTCTGGAGCAGATTGAAGAACAGGAGAATACGTGTATGGAGATGCAGAATTATGAATTTCAGGAATTGATGAACTCTCTGGATGAAAAATACCGGATCGTGCTTCTTTTGTATTACGGAGAGGGATTTAAGATCAAAGAGATCGCACAAATACTGGAGATGGATGAGAATACGGTGAAAACAAGGCTGTCCAGAGGACGAAAGAAATTTGAGCATGCGTATTCCATGTGTTAAAGAAGGAGGCAGTGAAATGAAGAAAGACTATTCTGTAGATGAGATGAAAAAAATTATGGGAAAGGATATGGAGGTTCCGAAATCTGTGGATGAGGGAATGAAAAAAGCGTATGAACAGCTTGGAATTCAGACCACGAGAAGACACAACAGAAAATATAAACTTTGGACAGGTCTGGCAGCGGCAGCAGTACTGACGGCAGGGCTTTCCATCACGGCGTTTGCGGTGACAAAATATCTCAATGTAACGCGAAGTGAGGAGGGGGACACACTCCAGTATCAGATTGAAGTGGATACAAAGCAGAAAGAGGCGCATCAGATCAAGGTGGAGCCGACCTATATGCCGGATGGGTATGAATATCAGGAAGAAGGTCCATATGGCGGAAAGTGGCATAATAAAGAGACCAACAGTGGGATTTCCATCATACCGTATAATGCGGCAGAGCTTTACAAGATGTCCAGAGTGGATGAAGATTCTTTTCGGAAATTCCGTAAGGAAAGCCGGGTAAAGACATCAGATACAGAGAATACCAAACTGGATCTGTTTTTGATGGACTCGGAATATGTGGACAGTGAGAAGACAGAGAAAATGTTATATCTTTTCAATGAAGAAGAGGGATATGGAATTTATATCCACAATACGAGCGATCTTCCACAGGAAGAGATTGAAAAAGTGGCAGAAGGGTTGAAGGTTACCGTTCTGGATGAGACTGTACCATATCCTTCGGAGGAAGAGATCCAGACGGAAATCGAAGAAAAGAAATGGCTGGAAGAAATGGAAGCGCAGGCGGGAAATACGATTCCGGCAGAAGGCGTGCGTTCAATCGGTGAGGAGATCAAAAATCCGTTCAGAGATGAGAATTCAACAGAGTTTGAAGATATCCGGTTTACGGTCAAGGATATCAAAATTCAGGATACGCTGCCGGTCGATCAGTTTCCAAGAGAAAACTATGCCCAGTATGAAGATGAGGTTGCTCTGTGGGTGAATGAAGACACCTCTCTGAAACCGCATGAGAGATATGTGCTCGATGCAGGAGAATGGGGTACAACGGATGCAATGGCAAACAAAGAGGCAGAAACGGTCAATTCCAAGTATGTAGTTGTAAAGATGCAGGCAGAGAATTGTTCTGATTTCCAGACAGAGTGGAATGCAAGCGGGGGAATCAGCATCGCTCCGGATCTGGCATACATGAAGACCAATGAGGACGGAAGCCTGTCAAGGGCAGATTATCAGCTGGTGGGAGCGAATGAAAATTATAACCTGCAGTGGACAGCCGGAAACGGGGCATCTTTCCCGATTTATTTTGACAAGATCTACTATACAGAAGGCGTGCAGAGAATGAAAGATGCATTCTTCCGGCCGCTGGCAGCAGGAGAAACACTGGAATATACACTGGTTTATGTGGCGGATGAGGATCAGCTGGATTCCTTATATCTGGATATATATCCGGGATATGGAAACACAGAGGAAGGTGTAGCCGCTCCATATGTAAAAGTAAAATAAGTGGTTTAGATTTCTTTACAGAAAATGGAAAAACGCCTATACTGTTAGGAAAAGAAGGATTCGGACAGGAGGCAAAAACAGATGGCGGCGTTTTTAAAAGAAATTGAAAAATTTTACGGGACAAAAGAGAAAAACCGGCAGGGTGAGGATCTGGAGACGTTTCTGGAGCATTATGATCCCCGCAAATATGAGACACCGAGCTGTACCACAGATGCGGTAATCTTTTCTATAACAGGAGAGCTTCTGGAGGTGAATCAGCTGAAAGTGCTTCTGGTGCGAAGGAGCAATCATCCAAGCATCGGGTTCTGGGCGCTGCCCGGCGGGTTTGCCGAAATGAGGGAAAATCTGGAGGATACAGCAAGACGGGAACTGGAAGAAGAGACCGGAGTAAAAGATCTTCCATTGGAACAGTTTGCAGTATATGGAGATTATGACAGAGATCCGAGGACCCGTGTGATCACAACGGCATATCTGTCGCTTGTGAACGAGCAGGACATCACGGTACGGGCAGGGGATGATGCGGCGGACGCGGCATGGTGCAGCCTCTGCCTGAAAGAAAAGGAAGTCCACACAGGAGAAGTCAGCAGAAAAGTCTGGCAGCTTCATGTGTCAAATGAAGAGAAGGGGCTGGATACCCGGGCGGAAGTTGAAGAGACATGCAGGGAAGGGCTGATTCGGGAGCGAAAGTTTCAGGTGCTCACAGGCGGAGAGATTGCAGTAGATCACGCGGCGATCATTGTACAGGCAATGTGTATTCTGGCAGACCGCCTTTTAGAAAAGAGATAAAAAGACAAAAAAGTACTGGTATCGGCAGTGTGAAAAAGTACCTGCCGATACCAGTTTTTTATGATTTTTTCTGTTTTTTCCGGCTGCTGGAAATATATGCGATAAATCCAAGACAACCCAGTGCGATCAGCATCCAGATCACAAAAATAGTCGTTCCCTGCGGGCGGAACATGTCGTAATAGCCTTTCAGATAGATCACGACTACGACCCACGGCAGGATATGTGTCATATAGAAGCGAGCTTTTGCCGGAAACTTTAAGCCGTCTCCGCTGTTTGCTTCCTGAATGAAATTTTTCCAGCCCCATCCGTTTTTGTGCGTACAGAACAAAAGATATACAACTGAGCCGAGCGGAAGGATATTGTTGGATACAATAAAGTCTTCCAGATCCATAATGTTTGTGCCTGCGCCAAGCGGCTGGAAACCGGACCATACGCTGAATCCGAGGATACATGGAATACTTAAAACTGTGATCAGGAGAATATTGATCCCCACGGCTTTGGTTCTCTTCCATCCAAACAGATCCATCCAGAAAGAGACAATGTTCTCGAAGACTCCGACAATGGTGGACAGTGCCGCACAGAATAAAAACAGGAAGAATAAAGAGCCCCAGATCCGTCCTCCGGCCATCTGTGTGAAAATGTTCGGCAGCGTGATGAATACAAGTCCCGGTCCGGCATCTGGTTCTACGCCAAAAGCGAAGCAGGAAGGAATCACGATCAGCCCGGCCATCAGTGCAACGCAGGTATCCAGAAGCACAATGCTCAGAGATTCTCCGGCGAGAGAACGTTTCTTATCCAAGTAGCTGCCGAAGATGGCCATACCGCCCATTCCGATACTCAACGTAAAGAAGGCCTGACTCATAGCTCCAAAGATCACATTTCCGATACCGTTTTTGGCCATACGCTCAAAGTCCGGCACCAGGAAAAAGCGCAGCCCTTCGGAAGAGCCGGTCAGTGTCACGGAACGGATCGTCAGGATAACCATAATTCCCAACAGACAGAGCATGGTGATTTTCATGATCTTTTCCACACCTTTTTGCAGACCAATGCTGCAGATTCCAAAGGAAAGTACGATCACCAGTACCGTCCAGAACATCAGCGTCGGAACGGAAGAAAGCATTCCGGTGTATTTTTCAGAGACTTCAGAAGCTGTCACTGAGGCAAATTCTCCTTTTGCCATGCGAAAGCAGTAGTAGAGCATCCAGCCGCCTACCATAGAATAAAACATGACCAGAAGATAATTTCCGGCAATGGCTGCCCATCTGGCGTAATGCCACCTGGTGTGCGGCGGTTCCAGTGCATTGTAGGATGTGGCAATACTTTTCTGACTTGCCCTTCCTACACTGAATTCACATACAATGATGGGAAGTCCCAGGATGACAAGAAAGAGCAGGTATACCAGGATAAAGGCCGCTCCGCCGTATTTTCCAGCCATGTAGGGAAACTTCCAGACGTTCCCGAGCCCGATCGCACATCCTGCAGATACCAGGATAAAACCGAGGCGGGAACCAAACTGTTCTCGTTTCATAAAAACCTCCATAAACATATAATATTATTTCTCCCCGCGGGAGTTTTCTTTGGAAACTTTGTTAGTATACCACGTTGGCGCGGCAAAGTAAAGAAAATGTTGGGTATGTACCTTGTCGGAAATGCGGATTTATGATAAGATAATCGGAAGAATGTTTGTACACGAGGAGGAATTTATGGAAAACGAAGCAGTTTCAAAAAATTTCATTGAACAGGAAATAGACAAAGACCTTGCAGAAGGCGTTTACGATCATGTGTGCACCCGTTTCCCGCCAGAGCCGAACGGATATCTGCACATCGGACATGCCAAGTCCATTCTTTTGAATTACGGACTGGCAAAAAAATACAATGGAACTTTCCATATGCGTTTTGACGATACCAACCCGACCAAAGAAAAAGTGGAGTTTGTGGATTCGATCAAAGAAGATATCCAGTGGCTGGGGGCTGACTGGGAGGATCATCTTTACTTTGCATCCGATTATTTTGAGCAGATGTACGAATGCGCAGTAAAACTGATCAAAAAAGGAAAGGCATATGTGTGTGACCTGACTCCGGAAGAGATCAGAGAGTACAGAGGGACACTGACAGAGCCTGGAAAGAACAGTCCGTACAGAGAACGCTCCGTTGAGGAAAACCTGGAGTTGTTCGAGGCAATGAAAGACGGAAAATTCAAGGATGGAGAGAAGGTGCTGCGCGCAAAGATTGATATGGCATCTCCGAATATCAATATGAGAGACCCGATCATTTACCGTGTGGCACATATGACGCATCACAATACAGGAGACAAGTGGTGTATTTATCCGATGTACGATTTTGCACATCCGATCGAGGATGCAATTGAGCATATCACACATTCAATCTGTACACTGGAGTTTGAAGATCACCGTCCGCTGTATGACTGGGTAGTCAGAGAGTGTGAGTTTGAGATGCCGCCAAGACAGATTGAGTTTTCTAAATTATACCTGACCAATGTTGTGACCGGAAAGCGTTACATCAAAAAACTGGTAGAAGACGGTGTGGTAGACGGATGGGATGATCCGCGCCTGGTTTCCATCGCAGCACTTCGCCGCAGAGGATTTACACCGGAGTCCATCAAGATGTTTATCGATATGTGCGGAGTATCAAAAAGCCAGAGCTCTGTAGACTATGCGATGCTGGAGTACTGTATCCGTGAGGACTTAAAGCTGAAAAAACCGCGTATGATGGCAGTACTGGATCCGATCAAGCTGGTCATTGACAATTATCCGGAAGATCAGGTGGAATATCTGGATGTGATCAACAATCTGGAGAATGAGGAGCTTGGTATGAGAAAGATTCCGTTCTGCAGAGAGCTGTATATCAACAGAGATGATTTTATGGAAGAACCGCCGAAGAAATATTTCCGTCTCTTCCCGGGCAATGAGGTACGTCTGATGCAGGCATATTTTGTAACCTGTACCGGATTTGAAAAGGATGAAGACGGCAACATCACAGTGGTACACTGTACGTATGATCCACAGACGAAGAGCGGAAGCGGATTTACCGGAAGAAAAGTCAAAGGAACGATCCACTGGGTACCGGCACCGTATGCAGTAAAAGCGGAAGTGCGCCTGTACGAGAATCTGATCGATGAAGAAAAAGGCGTTTATAATGAGGATGGTTCCATGAACTTGAACCCGAACTCCCTGACAGTCTTAAAAGACTGCTATGTAGAACCGAATTTTGAGGATGCAAAAGCATATGACAGCTTCCAGTTTGTAAGACAGGGATATTTCTGTATCGATGCAAAAGATTCCAGAGAGGATGCACTGGTATTTAACCGGATCGTGTCACTGAAGAGTTCGTTTAAACTGCCGAAATAAGCAGCGTGAAATTATGAATGAATTGACTATAAATCTTCACACAGCATCTGAGACACCGCTGTATGAGCAGATTTATCAGCATATTAAAAGAGAGATTCAGGAGGGAAGGATTACCAGCGGGGAAAAACTTCCCTCCAGTCGTTCTCTGTGCAAATATCTGGAAGTCAGCAGAAGCACAGTGGAGCTTGCCTATGAACAGCTGATCTCGGAAGGGTATGTGGAAGCAGTACCGTGTAAAGGGTATTTCGCGGCAGAACTGGAAGGGATGTATCGTCTGGATGTCGTTCCTGCTTTGGTGGGAGCAGAAGAAAAGACAGAGAAAAAAGAGTGGAAATATAATTTTACACCGAACGGAGTCGATCTGAACAGTTTCCCGTATAATGTCTGGCGAAGACTTGCGAAGGACAGTCTGTTAGATGACCGGGCAGAGATGTTCCGTCTGGGAGATTCTCAGGGGGAGTACGGACTGCGAAGTGCGATCAGCAGATATTTGTATCAGGCACGGGGAGTGAATGCACATCCGGATCAGATCATTATCGGAGCAGGAAATGACTATCTTCTGATGCTGCTTTCCACAGTGATCGGCCAGAATCATAAAGTAGCTCTGGAAAACCCGACCTACAAGCAGGCATACCGGCTTTTTAAAAGTCTGTCTTATGATGTATGTACAGTGGATATGGATGAGAAAGGAATGAAAGTGGCCGATCTGAAAAGTTCCGGAGCAGATATTGCGTTCGTGATGCCTTCCCATCAGTATCCGCTGGGAATCGTAATGCCCATGAAACGCAGGATGGAACTGCTTAAGTGGGCAGCCAAAGACCCTGCACGCTATATTATCGAGGATGACTATGACAGTGAGTTTCGATACAAAGGGAAGCCTATTCCCGCGCTGCAGGGGTATGACCGATGGGAAAAGGTGATCTATATCGGAACGTTTTCAAAGTCCATCGCGCCTTCGATCCGTGTCAGCTATATGGTGCTTCCTGCGCCGCTTTTAAAGGAGTTTCAGAAAAAAAGCAGTTTTTTAAGTTCTACGGTTTCCAGGGTAGATCAGCTGATTTTACAGAAGTTTATCGAGGACGGACATTATGAAAGGCATCTGAACCGGATCCGGACATTGTACAAGAGCCGTCATGATACGCTGATGGGCTGTTTGAAAACATTTCAGAAAATCTGTACGATATCGGGGGAGAATGCCGGAGTACATATGCTGCTGCATTTTGCCGGTGATATGACAGAAGAAGAATTGATTCGAAAAGCTGCGGAAAAAGGCGTTCGAGTATATGGACTTTCGCAATATTATATCGATCCTCCTGACGGGCTAAAACCGACGATCATGCTGGGATATGCCAATATCAGTGAAGATAAGATGAAAGAAGCAGTAAAATTGCTGGAAGAAGCGTGGAAGTGAGAATATTCATCCGGGTAACCAGCAGCACATGTCTGCGGCGGACGGACTTTGTTCGATAAAGTAAAAAACAGGAACTGTTCAAAAGTGGCCAGTTCCTGTTTTGCATTATTCTTCCGATTCAGTATCAGTTGCTTGTGTTTCTTGGGAAGGTTCTTCTTCTGTATCAGCAGTATCGGATGCTGCTTTGTTCAGATGCACATATCCGCGTTCCGATACCGGTTTTAAATCATTGTCCAGATCAAAATCCTCTTCTTCCATATCTTCTGTACAATCATACTCGGAAACTGCGTCACTGTCTTTGCAGAAATAAGCAATGATCAGACCGATCGCAGTACCGACAGCCGCAAGACCAAGAAACCATTTCAAAAACTTTTTCATCGTAAAAATCTCCTTTCCAGCAGATGTTATGAATCGATATCCATTGTAATACTTTTCGCCGTTAATTACAAGACCTTTGAGAGTTACTGTTCACAGTAACTTTTGAGAAGCTGTATTGTGGAGAAATACAAAGTGTGCTACACTGGGGACATTGAAAAAAGCAGGGGTGAAACAAAAAGATGGAACATAAAGCAGTGAAAAAAGCGAAGAAAGGGTTGTTCAGCATTGTTTTTGGCCGTACAGCACTGATCCTTATGCTTGTTCTGATCCAGCTGATCGTTCTGGTTGGAGTGGCAACGATACTGAATGACTATGCCGTCTATGTGTACGGCGGATTTACAGTTCTGGCAGCAGTGATCGTAATTTATATTATCAATGAAAGAGGAAATCCGGCATTTAATATGACCTGGGTACTTTTGATCCTGATTTTTCCGGCATTTGGATGCCTTTTCTATATTTGGGTAAAGTCTCAGCTTGGAACAAGATATATCGGAAAGCGATTGTGTATGCTCCGGCTTGATACAGCAAAATATATGCAGCAGGAGCCTCAGGTGATTGAAGCCTTGCGTGAGAGCAAGCCGGCCAATGCAAACCTTGCGCATTATATGCAGTATCAGCTGAATTTTCCTACTTATCGGAATACACAAGTGCAATATTTTGCATGTGGAGAAGAAAAATTTCCGGTGCTTCTGGAAGAATTGAAGAAGGCGGAAAAATTTATCTTTCTGGAGTATTTTATTGTAGAAGAAGGATATATGTGGGGGTCTGTGCTGGAAATATTAAAAGAAAAAGCAGCCGCGGGCGTAGAGGTACGGTTTATGTATGACGGAATGTGCAGCATTTCGCTGCTTCCGCCCGATTATCCGAAAAAAATCCGTCGGTTCGGGATTCAGTGTAAGATGTTCAGTCCGATCCGGCCGGTACTTTCGACGACACAAAATAACCGGGATCACAGAAAAATCTGTGTGATCGACGGAAAAACAGGATTTACAGGAGGTATCAATCTGGGAGATGAATATATCAACCGGAAAGAACGGTTCGGGTACTGGAAAGATACTGCCGTCATGATCAAGGGGGATGCGGTGCAGAGTCTGACGATGCTGTTTTTGCAGATGTGGAATGTTTCAGAATTAAAAAAAGAGAAATTTGAGCCCTATCTGACGACGATGGCAAAGGAATTAAAACCGGAGACCGGATTTGTGCTCCCCTACGGGGACAGTCCGTACGATCATGAAAACGTAGGGGAGGAAGTGTATGTGCATATTTTGAATCATGCGAAAAAATATGTGCATATTATGACGCCGTATCTGATTTTGGACAACGGCATGCTGGATACACTGACAAGAGCAGCAAAGAGCGGAATTGAAGTCTGCATCATCATGCCGCATATTCCGGATAAATGGTATGCGTTTGCGGTGGCGAAGACATACTATCGGGAATTGATCGAAGCAGGAGTTAATATTTATGAATTTACACCGGGATTTGTGCATGCAAAGGTATTTGTCTCAGATGATGATACGGCAACAGTAGGAACTGTGAACCTGGATTACCGGAGTCTGTATCTGCATTTTGAATGTGGGATCTTTGTGTATGACAATCCGGTGGTACATAAAATTGAAAAAGATTTTCAGGAAACACTGAAAAAGAGCTGTAAAGTTACAGCGTCAGATATCGGAAATACCGGTATTTTTATGCGGATCTGCGGAAGAGTGCTGCGTCTGATCGCACCTCTGATGTAGAAAAAAGAAAAAGTGTTTTACAGAATGAGAAAAGTATAGTATAATTCATAGGGCAGTGATTCATAAGAACTGCTAATTAAGAGTTAAAAGCGATGAATACGCAGGAGGATTTGAGATGGTAAAAGCAGTAGTAGGAGCTAACTGGGGCGATGAAGGAAAGGGCAAGATTACAGATATGCTCGGAAAAGAAGCCGATATCATTGTCCGTTTTCAGGGTGGAGCGAATGCAGGACATACCATTGTAAATGATTATGGAAAATTTGCGCTGCACACTTTGCCGTCAGGAGTATTCTATGACCATACGACCAGCATTATCGGAAACGGTGTGGCGCTGGATATTCCGAGATTGTTCGGAGAGGTGCAGCAGATTGTAAAACAGGGCGTACCGCAGCCAAAACTTCTTGTTTCTGACAGAGCACAGATCGTGATGTCTTATCACAAGAATTTTGATGCTTACGAGGAAGAGCGTCTTGGAGGCAAGTCTTTTGGTTCTACAAAATCAGGAATTGCGCCGTTTTATTCCGATAAATATGCAAAGATCGGATTCCAGGTGAGCGAATTATTTGATGACGAGCTTCTGAAAGAAAAAGTGGTTCGCGTTGCAGAGCAGAAGAATGTGATTCTGGAGCACTTATACCATAAACCGTTGATCAATCCTGACGACTTATATAAAGAACTGACAGAGTACAGAGACATGGTAGCACCATTTGTATGTGATGTTTCTCTGTATCTGCACAATGCAATCAAAGAAGGCAAAGAGATTCTTCTGGAAGGACAGCTCGGTTCTCTGAAAGATCCGGATCACGGAATTTATCCGATGGTAACATCTTCTTCCACACTGGCGGCATACGGTGCGATCGGAGCGGGAATCCCTCCGTATGAGATCAAACAGATCATCACAGTATGCAAGGCATACTCCAGTGCAGTAGGAGCAGGTGCATTTGTCAGCGAGATTTTCGGCGAGGAAGCTGATGAGCTGAGACGCCGCGGAGGAGACGGCGGTGAATTCGGAGCGACAACAGGACGTCCGAGACGTATGGGATGGTTTGACTGTGTTGCTTCCAAATACGGATGCAGGATGCAGGGGACGACAGATGTAGCGTTTACAGTTCTGGATGTACTTGGATATCTGGATGAGATTCCGGTATGTGTAGGCTATGAGATCAATGGAGAAGTGACAACAGAGTTCCCTGTAACACATCTCCTGGAAAAAGCAAAACCGGTATTGAAGACACTTCCGGGATGGAAATGTGATATCCGCGGAATCAAGACATACGAAGAACTGCCGGAGAACTGCAGAAAGTATATTGAATTTATTGAAGAACAGATTGGATATCCGATCACAATGGTCAGCAACGGACCGGGAAGAGACGATATCATTTATCGCAAAAGATAAAAGGTGAACGAAGGTGTTCCGTATCTGCCAGCAAAAGCTGGCAGCGGAGCATCTTTTTTTGTGAAAAAATGTTAAGAGATTTTTATGAAAAACTTTAGAAATCAGCCACATCGGCGTCACAATTTGACAGTAGGATAAAAGAGTGTCAGGGGACAAAAAAAGTTCTGTCAAGCAGGCAGAAAAATGACATATTTCAGAGGGCAGTATCATAAAATAATAAGGCTGAGGCCGGAAAAAGGAGGTATTTTATGCGTCAGAATAGTATACAGAACAGATTACAGATGATATCGATGGAAGAATACCTGGAGAAAAGACAGAAAATTCGAGAGACCGAAAGAAAAAGAGACAAAAAAACAGTCTGCAGGCAGCAGGAACTGGATGCTGCCGTTGCGATGGCAGAGCTGTATGTTTAACAGAAGAACATTACTCGTTCGAGTCGGAGTCATCCGTATGAGATGTACGGGAAAAGAGTGTATAGATATATAACAGTACAGGCAGTAGGATCGTGGCGGCAATGGCAGCCATCAGAAGCTTCTGAGAGACAACGCTGTCTATAAAAGCAAAGATGAGTGTGCTGACGTAAAGAAGAACCAGCAGGATTGCTCCGATCAGTGCCATGATACGTTTTGATTTCTTCATATTAGATTCCTTTCTTTTATCTTTTTATAAATCTGCCGGAGCATCTTTTTGCTCCGGCAGATTTATTATATACAAAAGATAGAAAGATTGCAATATAGCGGTAAAATTAGTAGTTTACTGACAGAGAAAAGTGTTATATAATAGAACCACGATTGAATTTCTAAGAAAAAGGAGTTTTTACAATGAGTGAAAAATGTTTATTAGATCAATGGAGAGATATGGCATACGACAGAGAACTGTCCAAAGAGCAGTTAGAGAAGTTCTGGGGTCGTTATTTCAGCATTGAAAGAGGAATTTATGAGCAGCTTTTGACAGAGCCTGATGTAGAAGTGAAAGGTACGGTCAAAGAGCTGGCTGAAAAATATGGACAGGAAGTTCTGACAATGGTAGGATTTCTGGATGGAATCAACGACAGTCTGAAAGTGCCGAATCCGATTGAGACGATGACAGAGGATACGGAAGTGAATCTGATCTTTGACAAAGAGCTGTTATACAAAAATATGATCGATGCAAAAGCAGACTGGTTATATGAACTGCCACAGTGGAATGCTATTTTTGACGAAGAAAAGAAAAAACAGTTATACCGTGAGCAGAAACAGTCCGGTACGATCCGCAAAGGAAAGAAAATCGGAAGAAATGATCCATGTCCATGCGGAAGTGGTAAAAAATATAAAATGTGCTGTGGAAGAAATGCATAGCAGTATATCGTATGAGAGGGAGCTCGGATGAGTCTCCCTTTTATGTTTCGAAAAAAGAACAGGAGATGAGCATGGAAATTTATTTGATCACGGCAGGGGCGCTGTTTCTCTTTTATTATGGAATCCTCTGTTTCTATACCGGAAAATGGGACTCTACGTTTGCCAGATTCTGGATGGTGGCGGGGATCGGGCACTTTTTGATGATTCCTGCGACAAAAGAAGAAGTGACGCGAAAGCTTTTGTTCTTCTGTGTGGCGGGAATATGGATCCTTTTTCTTGCGGTGGAGTTTTTTATTGTACGTGCCATGAGGCCTGGAAGAAAGAAGAACTGCCGGTATCTGATCGTGCTTGGTGCGCAGGTCCGGGGAGAGCGGATCACAGATTCATTAAAGAGAAGACTGGATGCTGCTTTATTGTATCATCAGGTCTGTCCTTCGGTGAAGATCATCGTATCCGGCGGTCAGGGAAAAGGTGAGGATGTTTCAGAGGCTTATGCGATGGCACAATATTTGCGGGAACATGAGGTAAAAGACGAGCAGATCATGTTGGAGGATCAGTCGCGGACGACGAGGGAAAACCTGCGGTTTAGCAAAGCTTATCTGGAGGAGTTGAAAACACCGGTTGGAATTGTGACAAATAATTTTCACTTGTTTCGGGCACTTTTGATCGGACGAAGTGAAGGGTATGAGAACCTGACGGGAATTGCGGCAGGATGTAACCGGATTTTGTTTTTGAACTATATGGTACGGGAGTTTTTTGCGGTTGTGTGGCTGTGGATTCAGAGAGGAAAAAAGAAATCTGGTTGACAAAACAAAAAGTGATGTTATAATGAGGATTAGGTTGAGAATATAATATTTCAATACAATGACGAGACGAGTAGGATGTGGAAGAAGACAGAGAAGGGAGTCGCAGGCTGGAAGCTCCCGCTTACGGAAGCATTTGAAAACTACCTCTGAGTGGCTGAAAACAGCCCGGTGATCCCGTTATCATCACAAATGAGTGGTTCCGGTATTTAATACCGGTTCAAACAGGGTGGAACCGCGAGTATGATCTCGCCCCTTTTTGCAGGATATGCAAAAAGGGGCGTTTTTTAATTCTGAGGTCTCGTGGTTGTGCAGTAAGAGAAAGGAGCCAGAAAGATGGAGTGTAATTCGAATTATCGTATTTTGAATAACCAGGTCAAGATTCCGTGTGCTGCATTTGGAACTTATAAAGCCGCAGAAGGAAACAGCGCGGATATCATCGGTACTGCAATTCGTGCCGGATACAGGCATTTTGATATGGCTTCTGTTTACGGCACGGAGAAATATGTGGCAGAGGCTATTGAAAAGAGCAGGATTCCAAGGCAGGAATTTTTTTTGACATCCAAGGTCTGGAAAGAGGATATGGGATATGAACAGACAAAGGCTGCATTTGCGAAAACCTTAGAGCAGCTTAACACAGATTATCTGGATTTGTATCTGATCCACTGGCCACGGCCCACGTTGGACTGCAAAAACTGGAAGGAACTGGATTTAGAGAGCTGGAGAGCAATGGAAGAATTGTATCATGCAGGAAAGATCCGCGCCATTGGGGTGAGCAATTTTCTGCCGCACCACATTGAGAACCTGATGCAGAATGCCAAGGTGACTCCGGCGGTCGATCAGTTGGAATATCATCCTGGATATACACAACAGGCAGCAGTAGACTATTGCAGAAAGAACCAGATTCTTGTGGAGGCATGGAGTCCGATCGGACGAAGACGAGTGTTCGAAGAGCCGCTGATTCTTGAGTTGTCTGAGAAGTATCATGTATCACCGGCACAGATCTGTTTGCGGTTTGCACTGCAGAATGGCGTGATACCAATGCCGAAATCCTCATCCATGGAGCGGATGAAAGAAAATCAGGATATCTTCTCATTTGAGATATCCACAGAAGATATGTATCGTCTGGAGACAATGCCTCAGATTGGATGGTCCGGAGAGCATCCGGACAGAGAACGGGTTTATTTTTAAAATCCGGCGAGGCAAAAAGAAGAGAAAAGGAGAGAGATTATGAAGATTATATTAAAAGACGGTTCCTTTAAGGAATATGAAAACAGCAAATCAGTGATTGAAATCGCAGCAGACATCAGCGAAGGACTTGCAAGAGTGGCGACAGCAGGAGAAATCGACGGAGAAGTGGTAGATTTGAGAACGGTGGTAGACAAAGACTGTGAACTCAATATCCTGACATTCAATGATGAAAAAGGAAAAGGTGCGTTCCGTCACACAGCCTCTCATATCATGGCACAGGCTGTGAAGAGATTATATCCGGAGACAAAACTGGCGATCGGACCATCTGTTGCAGACGGATTTTACTATGATGTAGACAGAGAGACACCGTTTACAGCAGATGATCTGGAAAAGATTGAGAAAGAGATGAAAAAGATCGTAAAAGAGAATCTCCCGATCGAGCAGTTTACAAAGCCTAGAAATGAAGCAATCGAATATTTCAAAGAAAAAGAAGAACCATATAAAGTAGAACTGATCGAAGACCTTCCGGAAGATGAGACAATCAGCTTCTATTCTCAGGGAGAGTTTACAGATTTGTGTGCAGGTCCTCACCTGATGAGTACAAAATATGTCAAAGCATTTAAGCTCACAAGCCTTGCAGGTGCATACTGGAGAGGAAGCGAGAAAAATAAAATGCTGCAGAGAATCTACGGAACTGCATTCCCGAAAAAAGCAGAGCTGGAAGAATATCTGAACATGTTGGAAGAAGCGAAAAAACGTGATCACAGAAAACTCGGAAAAGAACTGGGACTCTTTATGATGAGAGACGAAGGACCGGGATTCCCGTTCTTCCTTCCAAACGGAATGGTACTCAAAAACGTTCTTTTGGATTACTGGAGAGAGATTCACAGAAAAGCCGGATATGTGGAGATTTCAACTCCGGTTATGTTAAGCCGTCATCTCTGGGAGACATCGGGACACTGGGATCATTACAAAGAGAATATGTATACAACTGTGATCGATGAGGAAGACTTTGCAATCAAACCGATGAACTGTCCGGGAGGAATCCTGGCATATCAGGCGGAGCCGCGTTCCTACAGAGATCTTCCGATCCGTATGGGAGAGCTGGGACTGGTTCACCGTCATGAAAAATCAGGACAGCTTCATGGTCTGATGAGAGTGCGCTGCTTCACACAGGATGATGCGCATATCTTTATGACACCGGATCAGATCAAGGACGAGATCAAAGGCGTTGCAGGACTGATCAATGAAGTTTACAGTCTGTTTGGATTTAAATATCATGTAGAATTGTCCACACGTCCGGAAGACAGTATGGGAAGTGACGAAGATTGGGAAATGGCAACAGACGCACTTCGCGGTGCGCTGGATGATCTGGGACTTCCGTATGTAGTCAATGAAGGAGACGGAGCATTCTACGGACCGAAGATTGACTTCCATCTGGAAGATTCCATCGGAAGAACATGGCAGTGTGGAACAATCCAGCTTGACTTCCAGCTTCCACTTCGTTTTGAACTGGAATACACAGGAGCAGACGGAGAAAAACACAGACCAATCATGATCCATCGCGTTGTATTTGGTTCCATCGAGCGGTTTATCGGAATCCTGATCGAGCACTTTGCCGGAGCATTCCCGACATGGCTTGCACCGGTTCAGGTAAAAGTACTGCCGATCTCTGATAAATATCTGGAATATGGACAGAGTGTTCTGGATCAGTTGAATGCAGCCGGAATCCGTGCCGAGATCGACACACGTGCCGAGAAGATCGGATATAAGATCCGCGAAGCACAGATGAAGAAGATCCCGTACATGCTGGTTGTGGGAGCAAAAGAAGAGGAAGAGAAAAAGGTTTCTGTAAGAAGTCGATTTGCAGGAGATGAAGGACAGAAAGGTCTGGAAGAATTTATTGCTGCAATCATGGAAGAGACTGCAAAAAAAGAAATCCGTGAAGTGACAAAAGAAGAAAAATAAATTTTTTTGAAAATCCGGATAAAAGAATTGGAAATGGGCATGATGATACTGATTTTGTAAATAAAAAGGAGGTATTATCATGCCAGAATTAAAATGTACAGTACAGACATGTATGCACAATCAGGATTTCCTCTGCCGTCTGGATTCCATCCAGGTAGGTGGTTCTCAGGCAAAGGCTTCAAAGGAGACCTGCTGTGACAGCTTTGAGGAGCGAAAAACACAGGGGATGGAAAATTCCTATACGAACGCATATGGAAACCATGCGACAGCGCCTTCGGATCGTTGCGGAATCGATTGTAAAGCAACTGACTGCATGTACAATGAACAGTGTAAATGTGAAGCGGGAAAGGTCAGCGTGGAAGGTTCCTGTGCGTGTCATAAGGACGGCACAGAGTGCGCCACATTTCAGTGCAGATAAGAAGTGAAAGAGAAGAAGCGGTGCTTGGCTTTATGGCCGGGCATCGCTTTTTTGAAGGTTGACGGTCTTCCTGTTACAGGGGTATAATGGAAATACTTGCAAAACCAGAAAGGAATGAGATACATATATGAACAGAGAGGGAGAAAAACCTGAAAAAGAGGGGAAAAAGGAGAATGACTATTATACGTCGCAGCCTTCATTTGGAAGCAAAAAGACATCCAGATTCTGGCATCAGATCAGCAGGGACGTACGGATATTTGTGGTGATCGCAGCCTGCATCGTGTTTTATTTTGCATTATTGCGCATGACAAATATTTCGGAAGTTTTTGGGAAAATATACCAGGTGTTAAAGCCGATTATTTATGGTCTTGTCATTGCGTATTTGCTCAACCCGATTGTAAAGCTGGTGGATACGCATTTTGAACCCTGGATCAAGAGAAAATTTCCACGCATTAAGAATGCGGGCGGCATTTCCAGAGGGGCAGGAATTTTGCTTGCAATCGTTGTAATGTTTGCGTTAATCGTGGCGTTGTGCAATATGATGATACCGGAACTCTACCGCAGTATAAGAGATATGATCCTTACTGTGCCGAGCCAGCTGAATCGTTTTATCGGGAAGATGACAGAGGTGATGAGTACAGATCAATCGACTATTGGACAGATGGCAGAGGCAGTCCTCAAAGAAGCAAGTGATGCACTGCAGACATGGATGCGTACAGACCTTCTCAATCAGGTCAATGTACTGATGTCGAATCTGACAGTGGGAGTGATCAACGTTGTCAAGGAATTGTGCTATGTACTGATCGGAGTGATCGTATCTGTTTATGTGCTGTTCAGTAAGGAGAAGTTTGCAAGCCAGTGCAAGAAGCTTGTATATGCCATCATGCGTCCGTCAAGAGCGAATATGGTGCTTCATCTGACGATCAAGAGCAACGAGATCTTCGGCGGTTTTATTATCGGAAAGATCATTGATTCTGCGATCATCGGAGTATTGTGTTTTGTCGGACTTTCCATTTTGGATATGCCGTATACGATGCTTGTGAGCGTGATCGTAGGAGTAACCAATGTGATTCCGTTTTTCGGACCATATATCGGAGCAATTCCAAGCGCCGTCCTGATTTTGTTGTCAGATCCGAAGATGGGAATCTATTTTATTATTTTTGTATTTCTTCTGCAGCAGCTGGATGGGAATATCATCGGACCAAAGATTTTGGGGGATTCTACGGGATTGTCTGCATTCTGGGTGGTATTTTCGATTTTGTTTGGCGGAGGAATGTTTGGATTTGTGGGAATGATTTTGGGAGTTCCTACATTTGCAGTCATCTATTATATTGTAAAAATGCTGGTGAACCATCAGCTGGAAAATCATACGCTGCCTACAGATACCGGTGCGTACGACCAGTTCGGTTATGTAAATAATGAAGGCGAGTATGCAAGAGTTGATGAGGCGACAGAAAAGAAAGAAGAAAAAGGGGAATAAATTATGCCAATACGTGTACAGAACGACCTTCCGGTAAAAGAGATACTGGAGCATGAAAATATATTTGTAATGGACGAATACCGGGCAGCACATCAGGATATCCGTCCGATCAAGATCGGGCTTTTAAATCTGATGCCGTTAAAGGAGGATACAGAGCTGCAGATACTGCGGTCTCTCTCGAACACACCGCTTCAGGTGGATGTTGTATTTGTCCGTGTATCAGGACATGTATCGAAAAATACATCCACCAGTCATCTGCATAAGTTTTATCAGTCTTTTGAAGAGATCAAGGAGCAGAAGTTTGATGGATTTATCATTACAGGAGCTCCGGTGGAACAGATTCCGTTTGAAGATGTGGATTACTGGGATGAGTTGAAAGAGATCATGGAGTGGACGAAGACGCATGTGACTTCCACGCTGCATTTGTGCTGGGGTGCACAGGCGGGGATTTATTATCACTATGGGATTGATAAGACACAGCTTCCAGAGAAAATGTTCGGTGTATTTAAGCATCATGTGAGAAACAGAAGAATCCCGCTTGTGCGTGGATTTGATGATGCGTTTTATGCGCCTCATTCCCGGCATACGGAGATTCCGTTGGAACAGGTGGAGGCAGATGAGAGACTGACGATACTGGCAGATTCCAAAGAGGCGGGGCTTTTCCTCTGTATGGCAGAGGAAGGTCGTCAGATTTTTGTGATGGGACATCCGGAATATGACAGAATGACATTGGATGCGGAATATAAGAGGGATTTGAGCAAAGGTCTGGATATTCAGATGCCGGTGAATTATTATCCGGACAACGATCCGGATCAGAAACCGGAACTGATCTGGAGATCTCATGCAAATAACATTTATACGAACTGGCTGAATTATTATGTATATCAGACAACGCCGTATGATCTGGAGGGGACACCGTTTTAAGGAGGAATCAGAGAGAGGAACGAAGAGAATGAGAAAAAGAAATGTGAGGGGGATTTGTGCTTTTTTATGCACCATCCTTTTGGGATGTCTGATTCCGGCCGGGGAGGTACAGGCTCAGCGTGCGCTGGATGTGGCAAGAGAGAGGGGCTATCAGCTTGAGGAACGGTATCAGCCTGCAGGTTCGATCATTACGGAGATCAATACCGGACAAATTTTATGGCAGGAAAATGCACAGAAACAGTGGCCGCCGGCAAGTATGACAAAATTGATGACCATTCTTCTGGCATATGAGGAGATAAAAGCCGGGAATCTGGAACTTGAGAGTACGGCAGAGGTAAATGAAAGATATACAGATATTGCAGGCAGGTATGCGCTCAGCAACAATAAAATGCAGCCGGGAGCCAGTTATACGGTTGCAGAGTTGATGGATCTGATCATTGTGCCGTCTTCTGCGGCGGCAACGTATATGCTTGCGGATATGGTGGAGTCGGATCCGGACAGGTTTGTGGAGCGTATGAATCAAAAGGCACAGGAGCTTGGAATGGTCAATACGAAGTACTTCAACTGTGTGGGGGTTACTAACAATCTGCTGCAGCCGTATCATCCGGTGAGCCAGCCGCTTGATGGAGATAACATTACAACACCGGAAGATTATGCGATGCTGTGTACTTATCTGATAAAGACCTATCCGGATATTTTAAATCACACAAAGTATCCCCAGATCACCGTAAAAGAGGGGACACCGTATGAGGAGCATTTTACATCATATCAGATTTCACTGGAAGGGGCAAAGTATGGTCTAGAGGGCACAGACGGCTTGAAGACAGGTTCCAGCGATACAGCAGGGTTTAACTATTCGTCCACTGCAAAACGGGGGGACACGCGTCTGGTGGAGATTGTGATGGGTGTGTCTGACTGGTCAGATCAGACTGGGGAAGAGCTCCGTCATCTGGTCGGAAACGCGATTATGGAGCAGGCATTTGAACGGTTTGAATATAAAAAAGTACTTTCCAAAGGGGTGCATACTATTGATGGAAAGAAAGTAGAGATTTCAAAAGATTTATGGGACTGTGTTCCAAAAGGGAAAGAAGCTCCGCTTACGATCAAGGACGGTAAAGTGCTGGTAGACTTGGAAAGAGAATATCTGCCGGGATTTCAGGCACCGGCAGTTTCGTGCAAACAGGTGGCGGCAGTGGAGAAGAACGAACAGAAGGGACTGCCGCTGTTCTTGAAGGTGCTGCTTGTACTCGCTGCAGTGTTTGTGATTCTTGTGGGAGCAAGAATCTCTTATGTGGCATATCGGAAAAAGCAGAGAAGGAAGCGCCGGGAAGCACAGAGAAGAAGACGTGCAAGAAGAATCAGAGAATTAGAGGAGAAGTAAGACAGGGAGGAAACAGGATGAGAGAGCAGCAGTTTTCAGCGATGGTAAATCAGTTTCAGCCGGGAATTTTTACCGCGCTGAATGACAAGAAGGAAGAGATGATTCAGGCAGGAAAACGGGTGTTCAATCTGTCAGTGGGAACACCGGATTTTGCACCGGCACCGCATGTGATGGAGGCACTTACAGAAGCGTGCAAAGATCCGGAGAACTATAAATATGCACTGGCAGATCTGCCGGAGCTTTTAGAGGCAGTCCAATACCGGTATGCGCATCGGTTTGGAGTGGAGATTCAGACAGATGAGATTATGTCAGTTTATGGATCTCAGGAGGGAATGGCGCATATCGGAATGGCATTGTGTGATCCCGGGGATACCATTCTGGTTCCGAATCCGGGATATCCGCTGTTTGAAATGAGCGGAATCATGGCAGGTGCGAATGTGGAATATTATGAAATCCGTGAGGAGAACGGATATCTGCCGGATCTGAAAAATATCCCGGGAGAGGTTTTGGAGAGAACCAAATATATGGTAGTCTCTTATCCGTTGAATCCGGTCTGTGTCTGTGCTCCGGATCATTTTTATGAAGAACTGATCGCATTTGCAAAGGAGCATCATATTGTGATCATCCATGACAATGCATATTCGGATATTATTTTTACAAGAGAACAGGGGCGGTCCTTTTTATCCTTTGACGGTGCAAAAGAGGTAGGGGTAGAGTTTTATTCGTTGTCCAAGTCCTATAATCTTACGGGTGCCAGAATCTCATTTGTGGTGGGAAATAAAGCGATTGTAGAGAAGTTTAAAACGCTGCGTTCTCAGATTGATTATGGCATCTTTCTGCCGATTCAGAAGGCTGCGATCGCGGCGCTTACGGGGCCGGACGATTTCATCGAAAAGCAGAGGCAGGAGTATGCAAAAAGAAACTGTGCGCTGTGCGGCGGTCTGCGAAGGATCGGGTGGAATGTACCGGACAGTCAGGGGACAATGTTTGTGTGGGCAAAGATTCCGAAAGGCTATGCGTCGTCCTTTGATTTCTGTATGCAGCTTGTGGAGAAGACCGGACTTCTGGTAACGCCTGGAAGTGCGTTTGGAAGCGCGGGAGAAGGGTATATCAGAATGGCGCTGGTAGTTGATCTGCCCGTGATCGGGGAAATTCTTGAAGTGCTTGAGAAATCGGGGATGTTTTAGAAAAAAGAGGAGGAGACGAGTATGGACTATCAGAAAGTGATCGAACAGGCAAGGACATGTATCGGACCGTACTGTAAAGCGTGTGCAGTCTGTAACGGCAGAGCGTGCAAAAATACAATGCCGGGACCTGGAGCGAAAGGAATCGGAGATGTGGCGATCCGAAATTTTCAGAAATGGCAGGAGATCCGTATCAATATGGATACGATCTGTGAAAAGAAACCGGCTGATACGACAGTGACTCTGTTTGGAAAGGAGTTTTCCTACCCGTTTTTTGCAGGACCGGTAGGTGCTGTGAAGCTGCATTACGGGGAGAAATATACGGATCAGGAATATAATGAAATTTTACTGGCAGGATGTATGGAAGGAGGAATTGCGGCATTTACAGGTGACGGGTCAGATGCACGGGTAATGCAGGAAGCCACAGCGGCAGTCCAAAAACTGGGAGGTCTGGGAATCCCGACTGTAAAACCGTGGGATATGGATACGATTCGTGACAAAATGGAACTGGTCAAACGGTCAGGGGCTTTTGCTGTTGCAATGGATATTGATGCGGCCGGGCTTCCGTTTCTTCAGAATCTGAATCCGCCGGCGGGAAGCAAATCTGTGGAAGAGTTAAAAGAAATTGTGAAAATTGCTGAAATTCCATTTATTCTAAAAGGAATCATGACGGTCAGAGGGGCGAAAAAGGCTCTCGAGGCCGGTGCACAGGCGATTGTGGTGTCTAACCACGGAGGAAGAGTACTGGATCAATGTCCGTCTACAGCCGAAGTTCTTCCGGATATTGTGAAGGCAGTGGATGGCCGGATGAAGATTTTTGTGGACGGCGGGATCCGGACAGGAACGGATGTCTTTAAAGCACTGGCAATGGGCGCGGATGCGGCACTGATCGCCCGTCCGTTCGTGACCGCGGCATATGGTGCGGGAGTGCAGGGTGTGAGTGCATATACTGCAAAAACAGGTGGTGAATTAAGAGATACCATGGCAATGTGCGGTGCATTTGCTGTCAAGGAAATTACAGAGGAAATGCTCTGGTAAATGAGAGACTTTTTGTGAAAGTTTCCGTATTGACTCTGACTGCTCAAAGTGATAACATATTCGTTGCTGACACATGATATAGTTTATCCTGTGTGATAAAAACACTAAATATAGATAAAACAAAAGCGAAGGGAGCAGAAGTTGTATGATCAGAGTCATCAAGAAAGACGGGACAAAGGAAGATTTTAACGTGCAGAAAGTAGTTGTGGCTGTTAATAAATCTGCGTACCGTGCACTCATTAAATTCACAGATGAGGAGTTGGACTATATCTGTCGTTTCGTAGAAGAAAAGGTACAGACATTGGGAATTCAGGACGTCCCGATTGCAGAGATGCATAATGTGGTAGAGGGAGCCCTGGAAAAGGTAAATCCGGTGGTGGCAAAAAGTTATCGTGATTATCGTAATTACAAACAGGACTTTGTACAGATGCTGGATGAAGTATATAAAAAGAGCCAGTCCATCATGTATATCGGGGATAAAGAAAACAGCAACACGGACAGTGCGCTGGTATCAACAAAGAGAAGTCTGATCTTTAATGAGCTGAACAAAGAGCTTTATAAGAAATTCTTCCTGACAGTAGAAGAAATCCAGGCGATCCGTGAAGGGTATATTTACATTCACGATATGTCTGCGAGAAGAGATACGATGAACTGCTGCCTTTTTGATGTGAAAAATGTATTAAGCGGCGGATTTGAGATGGGGAATCTCTGGTATAATGAGCCGAAGACACTGGATACAGCATTTGATGTGATCGGGGATATCGTATTAAGTGCGGCCAGCCAGCAGTATGGTGGATTTACAGTGCCAAGTGTGGATGAGATCCTGGAACCATATGCAGAAAAATCTCACAAAAAACTGATTGAAAAATACAGAGCGTTGGGTCTGGATGAAGAAGCTGTACAAAAGATCGCATGGTCAGATCTGGAAAAAGAAATGGAACAGGGATTCCAGGGATGGGAATACAAGTTTAATTCGGTATCTTCCAGCCGCGGAGACTATCCGTTTATTACTGTGACAGCCGGAACACGGACAAGTATTTATGGAAAACTGGCAACGATCAAGATGCTGGAAGTGAGAAAGAACGGACAGGGAAAAGAAGGTCACAAAAAGCCGGTACTCTTTCCGAAGATCGTATTTTTGTACGATGAGAATCTGCATGGACCGGGAAAACCGCTGGAAGATGTGTTTGAAGCAGGGATTGAATGCTCCAGAAAGACCATGTATCCGGATTGGTTAAGCCTGACAGGAGATGGTTATGTTCCGAGCATTTACAAAAAATACGGCAAGATCATCAGCCCGATGGGATGTCGTGCATTTCTTTCTCCATGGTATGAGAGGGGCGGCATGAAGCCGGCAGATGAAAATGATACACCGGTATTTGTGGGAAGATTTAATATCGGTGCGATCAGCTTACATCTTCCGATGATCTATGCAAAGGCACAGCAGGAAGGAAAGCCGTTCTTTGAAGTGCTGGATTATTATCTGAATCTGATCCGCAAGCTGCATCAGAGAACGTATGATTATCTGGGTGAGATGAAAGCCTCTACGAACCCGCTGGCATATTGTGAAGGAGGATTCTACGGCGGAAACTTAGGATTATATGACAAGATCAAGCCGCTGTTAAAATCAGCGACAGCTTCCTTTGGAATTACAGCACTTAACGAACTGCAGCAGCTTCACAACAAAAAGTCCCTTGCAGAGGATGGGGCATTTGCGGTGGAGACACTGGAATACATCAACAAACGTGTGGAAGAATTTAAGAATGAAGACGGACATCTGTATGCGATTTACGGAACACCGGCAGAGAATCTCTGCGGAGTTCAGGTGCAGCAGTTCCGCAAAAAGTATGGAATCATTGAAAATGTATCGGACAGAGAATATGTCAGCAACAGTTTTCACTGTCATGTAACAGAAGAGATCACACCGATTGAAAAACAGGACCTGGAAGGACGTTTCTGGAACCTGAGCAACGGCGGAAAAATCCAGTATGTAAAATATCCGATCAGTTACAATGTGGATGCGATCAAATCTCTTGTGAGACGTGCTATGGCAAAAGGGTACTATGAGGGCGTCAATCTGTCGTTGTCTTATTGTGATGACTGCGGTCACGAAGAGCTGGATATGGATGTATGTCCGGAGTGTGGAAGTACCAATCTTACAAAAATAGAAAGAATGAACGGTTATCTCTCTTATTCCAGAGTCAAAGGCGACACTCGGCTCAATGACGCAAAGATGGCGGAGATTGCAGAAAGGAAGAGTATGTAACATGCAGTATCACAATATTACAAAAGATGATATGCTGAACGGAGACGGACTTCGGGTAGTATTGTGGGTGGCGGGATGCACTCACGGATGCAAGGAGTGTCAGAATCCTGTGACCTGGGATCCAAACGGCGGACTTTTGTTTGATGAACGCGCAAAAGAAGAGCTGTTTGAGCAGTTGGAAAAAAGTTATATCAGCGGAATCACATACAGCGGAGGAGATCCGTTGTATGTGGGGAACAGAGAGGCGATTACCGCACTTGCAAAAGAGATCCGTGAAAAGTTCCCGGAAAAGACACAGTGGCTGTACACCGGGTATGAGTGGAATCAGATTCAAAATGAGGCGATCATACCGTATCTGGATGTAGTTGTGGACGGCAGATTTGAAGTGGAACAAAAGGATACGAAGCTGCACTGGAAGGGTAGCGCGAATCAGAAAGTGATCGATGTGCAGGACAGTCTGAAAACAGGAAAAATTGTGCTGCATGATGCATAAAACCGAACAGAAAAGGAAGAGACAATGAAAAGAATTGCAAAATTTCACAAGGTAAGTCTGGAGCAGTTTAAAAAAGACTGGATTGATACGTTCGGACTGGATGAAGAAGCAAATATCGAAGAGATTTATGAAAATATCAAACTGCCAAGAAGAGCGACTGCAGGTTCTGCAGGGTATGATTTCTTTGCTCCGGTACGTTTGATCCTGGAGCCGGGAGAGACTTTGAAGATTCCCACCGGAATTCGCGTGGAGATGGATCCGGAGTGGGTGCTGAAGTGTTATCCGAGAAGCGGACTGGGATTCAAATACCGTCTGCAGCTGAATAATACAGTAGGCATCATTGACAGTGATTATTTTTATTCAGATAATGAAGGGCATATGTTCTCCAAGATTACAAATGATACCAATGAAGAGAAAACCATTGATATCGCGCAGGGAGAAGGTTTTATGCAGGGGATTTTTGTGGAATATGGAATCACGGTGGACGATGATGTGACAGATGTAAGAAATGGTGGTTTTGGAAGCACCACAAAATAGAAAGAACAAAACCTTACAGGATTGTAAGTAAATTTAAGAAAAATGTAAGAAAATATTATGGAAGAATACAGTTGAATTCTATATACTGGACGTAGAAACTAAGAGTTACTTCAGAAAAAGGATGGTACAGTATGAAATGGATCAAGAGACTGTGTTCTTTCATTTTTTTATGTTTGTTTTTGGTTGTTGCATTTATGCTCTGGCGAGGGTATGGAGACTGTCAGGATGCATTAAAGAAAATGAGTGTACAACAAATGGGTGCACAGATACAGGCAAAAGAGGATTACACGACACTGGATCAGCTGCCAAAGGATTATATCGATGCAGTACTGGCGGTAGAGGATAAGCGGTTTTATAAGCATCCGGGGATCGATCCGCTTGCGATATGCAGGGCATTGTACAATGATATCCGTGCAGGATCATATGTAGAAGGCGGAAGTACGATCACGCAGCAGCTTGCGAAAAATCAGTTTTTTACACAGGATAAAAAGATCAGTCGGAAAGTGGCAGAGATGTTTATGGCATTTGAGATTGAAAAAGTCTATGATAAGGATACGATATTGGAGCTGTATTTAAATTCCATTTATTTCGGAAACGGTTATAACTCTGTGGCGGAAGCCTGCCGTGGATATTTCGGGAAGGAACCAATGGAAATGAATTTTGATGAATGTACAATGCTGGCCGGGATTCCGAATGCACCGAGTGCATACAATCCGCTGGTAAATCCGGATCTGGCGTATCAAAGGCAGCAGCAGGTGATCCGAAAGATGGAAAAAGCAGGGTTTTTGAATAAATAGAAAAGAATCGGGAAATCTAACCATAGAAGCAAACCGGAATTGCACGAGACTGTGTTTTGTGGCAGTCCGGGAAGGGAAGGACAGACATTCTATGGTAATTAAGAATACAAAAAAGATCAGTGACTCATTTATGGAAAATATTTCCTATATGGATCGGACATTGCCTGTGGGAAAAAGTTTTGATCTGATAAAACGGACAATCGAGATTGGTGAAAGAAAAGCAGTTCTTTATTTTATTGACGGTTTTGTAAAAGATGAAGCCATGCTCAAGCTGATGGATTCTTTTATGGGCGTGACAAAGGAGGCAATGCCAAAAGAGGCAGAAATGTTTTCTCAGAGGCATGTACCATATATTGAGGTTGATGTGCTGAAAGATTTTGATCAGGTGCTGCGGAACGTGTTATCCGGAGTGACCTGTCTGTTTATAGAAGGATATGCCGCCTGTATTGCGATTGACACAAGGACATATCCGGCCAGAAGTGTGGAAGAACCGGACAAAGATAAATCGCTTCGAGGCTCCAGAGATGGATTTGTGGAGACAATCGTATTTAATACAGCGCTGATGCGGCGGCGTATCCGGGATGAACATCTGATTATGGAGATGACGGAAGCCGGGCAGACTTCCCGCACGGATATCGTGATCTGTTATATGTCAGACCGAGTTGACAAGGAACTTCTTGCCAATGTAAAATCAAGGATCGAAAGCCTGCATATCGACGATCTGAAGATGAACCAGCAGACGCTTGCGGAGGCAATGTTCAAGAGAAAATGGTTCAATCCGTTTCCGAAATTTAAGTTTACAGAGAGACCGGATACCGCGGTGGCGTGTCTTCTGGAAGGCAAAGTAATCATTTTAGTAGATAATTCCCCTTCTGCTATGATTCTTCCGACTTCGATTCTGGATATGATTGAGGAAGCAAATGATTATTATTTTCCAACAGTGACAGGGATGTATTTGAAGGTTTCCAGAGCAATCATCACGATTCTGACGGTGTTTATGACACCGGTATATCTGTTATTCATGATGAACCCGTCCTGGATCCCGAGCATGTTTGAATTTACTGCCGTCCGTGATGTGATCAACGTCCCGCTTGTGCTGCAGTTTTTGATTCTGGAGCTTTGTATTGACGGATTGCGTCTTGCTGCGCTGAACACACCGAGTATGCTCAGTACACCACTCAGTGTGATCGCAGGTCTGGTGCTCGGAGAGTTTGCGGTGCAGTCCGGATGGTTCAACTCGGAAGTGATGCTGTATATGGCATTTGTAGCGGTGGCAAACTATACGCAGCCGAACTTTGAGATGGGATATGCATTGAAATTTATGCGTCTGATCCTCCTGGTTCTGACTGCAGTTCTGGATTGGATCGGATTTTTACTTGGATGTTTATTCATCCTGTGCTTTTTGATATTTAACAAGACTCTGTCTGGAAGAAATTATTTGAATATTAAGTTGAATTAGAAAACAGGCCGGGGATTGCGGCAAAATGCTGCATTGTCCGGTCTGTTCTGTTAAAAAGCAGAAAAGGAATGAAAAAAATTTTGCGAAATGCCAAAAAAAATGATATGATTAAGAAAATCAGACAACAGGAGGGATGAAGGAAATGCGGGACTATATTATTACAGTGAACAGTACAGTGGATATGCCGAAGGAATGGCTGGCGGAACGGGGCGTTCCGGTGATTCCTCTGAAGTATACAATGGAAGGAAAAACCTATACAGATATGGAAGGCCTGACACCAAAAGAGTTCTTTGGCAAACTCAGAGAAGGAAAGATGTCTGTGACGTCCCAGGTGAATCCGGAAGAGGCGAAAGAGATGTTAGAGCCGTTTGTGAAAGAAGGAAAGGATGTACTGCATCTGAGTTTTTCTTCGGGGCTGAGCGGAACTGCCAATAGTATGAGGATGGCGGCAGAAGAACTCTCAGAAGAATACCCGGAAAGAAAGATCCTTGCAGTGGATACGCTTTGCGCCTGCATGGGAGAAGGACTTCTTTTACATAAAGCGCTGCAGTTAAAAGCAGCCGGGAAGACAATGGAAGAGGTTGCACAGTGGGTGGAAGAAAATAAACTTCATATCTGTCATAATGTAACGGTGGATGATCTCCATCATCTGCACCGTGGAGGAAGGATCTCCAAAGCAACGGCAGTGCTTGGCAGCATGGTGCAGATCAAGCCGATCATTCATGTAGATAACGAAGGCAGGCTTCAGGTGATCGGGAAAGAACGAGGACGTAAGAAGTCTCTGAATAAGATTGTCGATATGGCAGCAGAACAGGCAAAAGGCTGGGAAAATGATCTGGTATTGATTACCCACGGTGATTGTATCGAAGAGGCAGAATATGTGGCAGGACGAGTTCGTGAAAAACTGGGTGTAGATCATATTCTGATCAATAATATCGGAACTGTGATCGGAAGCCATACCGGACCGGGAGTTGTGGCTGTATTCTGTATGGGTGAGAAAAGATAGAACAAAAAGAAAGTAAATAGAGAAACGGTAAAAAAGAGTTGTCAAGAAACAGCGAAAATCCCGCGGATGCAATAATCCGCGGGATTTTTATTACATGGTGATAATACCAAACGCATTCAGAATAGAACTGATCAAAATCGCGATCAGGAAGATTGGAGCAATCCATTTGATCATGACTGTGAACATTTTTTTGCTTTTGAATGCGCCGTTATCAGAAGCTTCTACTTCATCAATGATGGCCTGCGGCTTGATCACGAATCCTACGAAGACGCAAGTCAGTACGGCAACGATCGGCATCAGCACACTGTTACTGATGAAGTCCATAGCATCCAGAATGGACATTCCCAGAGGCTTGATAAAGTCAAGTGCTCCAAATCCGAGGGAAGTCGGAATTCCAATCAGCAGTGAATAAACAGCGACCAGGATGCAGGTAAACCTTCTTGACCATTTGAATTTATCCATAAAAATGGAAACGATAGTCTCCATCAAAGAGATGGAAGAGGTCACTGCGGCAAAAAATACAAGGATAAAGAACACGGTTCCAAGTACGGTTCCAAGAGGCATGCTTGCAAATACCTTCGGGAGAGTGATGAACATCAGTCCGGCGCCTGCATTCAAGGCAGATTCATCTCCGCCTGAGAAGATAAATACAGATGGAACGATCATCAATCCTGCAAAAAAGGCAAATCCGGTATCGAAAATCTCAATCTGTCGTACAGAGCTTTCCAGATTTGTAGATTTCGGCATATAGGATCCATAAGTAATCATGATTCCCATAGCAAGTGACATGGAATAAAAAAGCTGTCCCATTGCTGCCAGAACGGTCATGACTGAGAAGTTTGACATATTCGGAAGCAGATAGTATTTTAATCCGTCCATGGCACCGTCCATGGTCAGGACATAAATTGCAATCCCAACAGTCAGAACAGCAAGAATGGGCATCATCACTTTGCTGACTTTCTCAATTCCCTTTTCCACACCGAAGAGCACGACAAGTGCTGTCAGAGCAATGAACAGTGAGAACCAGAGAATCGGGGATGCTGTGCTTGCAGTGAATTCGGAAAAATAAGAATCACCGGATACAGTGGCAGCACCTTCTGTGATAAAAGCATAAAAGTATTTTAAAACCCATCCTCCGATTACTGAATAATAAGGAAGGATGATGATTGGAACGATTGCGGCAAGGATGCCTAAAAAGCCAAATCGTTTATCCAGTTTTTGGAAAGCGCCGATGGCACTCAAACCGGTCTTGCGTCCGATGGCGATCTCTGCTACCATTAGTGTAAATCCGAATGTGACCGCTAATATGATGTAGCAGATCAAAAAAGAACCTCCGCCATATTTTGCTGCCAGATACGGGAATCGCCAGATATTCCCAAGCCCTACGGCTGATCCGGCAGCGGCAAGAATAAAACCGATCTTGCCGGAAAAATTACTTCTGTTTGTTTTCATATAGAAACCTCCTCAACTCTTTCACTTTAGCCAGAACACTAAAAATAGATTGCGCTCTGTTATTAAGTGGTATTATGCCATGGATAGTGAAAAAAAACAAGTTAAATTAGTGAATTAAAGTGAAAAAGCAGTAAAGTTTTTAAAATAGAGAAAAGATGTTGACAGAAGCAGGAAAGTATGGTAAATTATATTTTGCGCAAAGCGAAAAACAAAGTAGAGTATCCACTCTCACCATAGCACAAGTGAGTGACTATTGGTCTGATATTGTTACATGCAGAAAGTTTCCTGTATAGGCTCTGTTATGTAGTGAGATTGGGTGGATATGAGATTCACTCTTTTTTTATGCTTGTGCGAAGGGAAACCTAAGGGAAATTCATTTGACGGAGGTATACGACCATTAGCGATTTAATGATTAACGAGCAGATCAGAGACAGAGAAGTCCGTCTGATTGGCGAGGATGGGGAACAGTTAGGAATTATGTCATCCAGAGAGGCAATGAAACTTGCCGCTGAAGCAAATCTGGATCTTGTAAAGATTGCGCCGACTGCGAAGCCGCCGGTATGCAAGATTATCGATTACGGTAAATACAAGTACGAACAGACAAGAAAAGAAAAAGAAGCTAAGAAAAAGCAGAAAACTGTAGAAGTAAAAGAAGTGCGTTTATCACCGAATATTGATACAAACGACCTGAATACAAAGGTGAACAATGCGAAGAAGTTCATCGGAAAAGGAAATAAAGTAAAGGTTACCTTGCGTTTCCGCGGAAGAGAAATGGCACACGTACAGTCAAGCAAGCACATTCTGGATGATTTTGCGGCATTGCTTGAAGATGTGGCAGTTGTTGAAAAACCGGCAAAAATGGAAGGACGCAGCATGAGCATGGTTTTAACTGAAAAACGTTAAAATAAAAAAATACGGACATATGTCCAGCAGGGCAGTACATTAAAGGAGGAATTTATCATGCCAAAAATTAAAACAAATAGAGCGGCAGCAAAACGCTTCAAAAAAACAGGTACAGGAAAACTGAAAAGAAATAAAGCTTACAAGAGCCATATCTTAACAAAGAAGTCTACAAAGAGAAAGAGAAATCTCAGACAGGCTACAATTACTGATGCTACAAATGTAAAGAACATGAAGAAAGTTTTACCATATCTGTAAGATTTGTAAAAGTAATAAGAGGAGGATTAAGAAATGGCAAGAATTAAAGGCGGAATGAACGCTAAGAAGAAACATAATAGAACATTGAAGTTAGCAAAAGGATACAGAGGAGCACGTTCTAAACAGTACAGAGTTGCAAAACAGTCTGTAATGAGAGCTCTCACATCTGCTTACGCAGGAAGAAAAGAGCGCAAACGTCAGATGAGACAGCTTTGGATTGCACGTATCAATGCAGCTGCAAGAATGAATGGATTATCTTACAGCAAATTTATGCACGGACTGAAAGTTGCAGGCGTAGATATGAACAGAAAAATGCTTGCTGAGCTTGCAGTAAGTGATAAAGAAGGATTTGCAACATTAGCAGAGCTTGCAAAATCTAAACTTGCTTAATAGAAAGACAAAAAAGATGAGAGATCGATGGAAAAAGTCGATCTCTTTTTTGTTCGAAGAAGAAAGTGACACTGTCAGATGAGAAATTGCAAAGAGGAATTGCGCAGTTTCTAAAAGTCTGATTATAATGAAAAAGAGAAATAATATAAATTATTCAAAAAATTAGAAAAATTTAAAAAAATCAGTTGACATTTTTGCGTATCAGTAGTATTATACTAAATGTAGCGTGTGGTGAACAAAACAGGCTATGGTAAGCGGAAGTGTCGGAACTGGCAGACGAGCAAGACTAAGGATCTTGTGATCAATGCGATCGTGTGGGTTCAAGTCCCATCTTCCGCATAATGAGAGAAGCATTTACAGGAAACTGTAAGTGCTTTTGTTTTATGGGATTAGGATATCTAAGGTTACTGGTAGGAGAATTACAAAGGTATTGACGGCTGGAAACTACCTTTTGCCATAGAAGGAGAGAAGAGTATCTTTGATGGGTTGGAAATTTCAAAAGATACAAAGCTTTGTGAAGCGTATATGGGGAAATATCCGGTTATTTCAATTTCCCTTAAAGGAATCAATGCTGCTGCTTATGAGGATGCATTTGATTTTGCAGTTCAGATTATGCAAAGAACAGCGGAAGAATTCCAGTTTCTATCAGATAGTGAATACCTGAGCGAACATGATAAATCTGTATATAGAGAACTTTTGGACAGTAATATGAGCGAAACTGTATTTTGCGGTGGACTGAAAATATTGTCAAAATTATTAGAGAAGCATTATAGATTAAAAGTAATTCTTTTAATTGATGAATATGATGTTCCATTAGCAAAGGCATTTGAAAATGGGTATTATGAGCAAATGATATTTCAAGACTATGTAAATGTGTTTCCGGAAAACTATTGGATCAACACCAGCAGTAATGATGCCGTCAAGAAATTTATTCAAATGTCCGACAATCTTAAAACCAAGCGTGAGATTGAAACTCTGCTTGCCGGCGGGGAAATCATAAAAGAGATTCATCAGGAGCTGATCTATCCGGAAATGTATCAGTCTTTAGAGAACGTCTGGAGTCTTTTATTTATGACGGGATATTTAACGCAGCGTGGAAGTGGAAGGGTTGATGCAAAGCCGTAGCGTTACCTGGAGTATAGAAAAACTCCTATGTTATAATTTGTTGAAACTATTAAAAACAAAGAACATGAAAATTATAAACAAAAAAGGTATGATTCCGAACATGGAATCATACCTTTTTATAATATGCGGAAGATGGGACTTGAACCCACACAAGCGCAATGCTTACAAGATCCTTAGTCTTGCTCGTCTGCCAGTTCCGACACTTCCGCTCATTGCGATGAAAAACTTACGTGAAGCACATCACTTTTAGTATAATACTATAGAGTTTTTAAAATGTCAACTATAAATTTGAAAAAAGTGTGTGATATAAAATTGACAATTCTGTGAAACGTGATATACTAATAGAAAGTTTACAAGTAAACAAATGGAGGTGGAAAAATGAGCGCAGAGATGACAGTGGAAGGTATGATTTCTGTGTTTATGAAGATCAGGAAAGTGTATGCAGATGAGTTTGGGAGAATGTTGGGAAATGAGACATATTCTCCGAATGAAATATCAATTTTGCTGTTTTTGGCAAATAATCCTTCAATCAATACGAACAGTCAGTTATGTACATGTCTCGGCGTTTCCAAGGCGCTTGTATGCAGAAGTGTAGATGCGCTGCTGGGGAAGGAGATGATCATCAGTGTGGCAGATGACCATGATAAGAGAGTGCAGCATCTAAAGCTGACAGAACATGCACTTCCTGTGATCGAACAGCTTGGAGGAATCAAGCGGAAGATCGATCAGGAGATCCTTGAGGGGATTCCCGAAGAGGATATTGCAAATATGGCCAATACAATGGAGAAGATTTTTGCGCGATTTGAAGAACGGGCAAAAGGGAAGGAGTCATCATTATGAAACTGAAAATGTCAAAAGAGGTGGATCTGGGGAAGGAGCCGATCGGACACTTGTTATTCGTACTGGCAGTGCCTTCTATTATCTCACAGGTGGTCAATGCACTTTATAATATGGTGGACAGGATGTATATCGGACATATTCCGGGAGAGGGTGCGGCAGCACTTACCGGACTTGGTGTATGTTTTCCGATTATTATGATCGTCTCTGCATTTGCGGCACTGATGGGAATGGGAGGCGCACCAAGAGCCAGTATTCTGATGGGAAAAAAGGATAATGAGGGTGCAGAGAAGATACTGGGAAACTGTTTTTCTGCACTGGTGATTACCGCTGTTGTTTTGACAGCTCTGGTGCTTGTATTTAAGCGTCCTTTACTGATGATGTTTGGCGCCAGTGAGAATACCATCGGATATGCAGAAAGCTATCTGAATATCTATGCGGTAGGAACAATCTTTGTACAGCTCACGCTGGGACTGAATGCTTTTATCGCAGCACAGGGATTTTCCAAGATCAGCATGATGACTGTGGTGATCGGAGCGGTGACGAATATTGTTCTGGATCCGATCTTTATTTTTGGATTTGATATGGGAGTACAGGGAGCCGCGCTGGCAACAGTTCTCTCACAGGCGATCAGCGCAGTCTGGGCGATCCGTTTCCTGTCTGGAAAAGATACGGTCCTGAGACTGAAAAAAGAGAATTTTAAGATCAAAAAAGAGATCATGCTGCCTTGTATCGGCCTGGGAGCAGCGCCGTTTATCATGCAGTCTACAGAGAGTATCCTGGTATTGTGTTTTAATTCTTCGTTATTAAAATACGGCGGGGACCTGGCGGTAGGTGCGATGACGATCCTGTCCAGTGTGATGCAGTTTGCGATGCTGCCGCTGCAGGGACTGACGCAGGGAGGACAGCCGATCATCAGTTATAACTTCGGAGCGAATAATGCAGAACGTGTGAGAAAAGGCTTCCGCTTTCTGCTGATTTCTGCGGTAGTTTATGCGGCAGGTATCTGGGCAGTTTCGGAGCTTGCTCCTGGCGTGTTTGTGACAATTTTTACAAATGACCCGCAGCTGGCAGAGTTTGCAAAATGGGCGATGCGTATCTACATGGCGGCAGTGGTACTGATGGGAGCGCAGATCGCCTGCCAGCAGACATTTATTGCATTTGGAAATTCTAAAATTTCTGCATTTCTGGCAATGTTCAGAAAGATTATTGTTCTGATCCCGCTGATCTATATTCTTCCGGTATTTCTGGAGGATCATGTACAGGCAGTATTTCTGGCAGAGCCGATCGCGGATGTGATCGCAGTGGTGACAACGCTGCTCTTGTTCAGAAAGAATTTTAAAAAAGTACTTTCAGAGATGAAACAGAAATCAGAAACGCAAGATGTCTGATTTTTGAGCAAAATCAGCATGGAGGGTGATCGTCAGCCGTTACGAAAAGAAAAACCACATGGATTTTATGAAATACAGTGTATTTCACAGAAGTCCGTGCGGTTTTTTCTGGTTTCAGGATAAAAAAGAAACAGATGGGAAAACTAAGACAGAAAGGATTGGGAGGGCAAATCATGTTAGAAAAAGTAGATTTGACAATGAAGATGGAAAAAAGTGAATACAAGGCAAAAATGACTGCTTTGAAGCTGCAGATGGGAAAACTTCAGAGACAGTGTAAGGAAATGGGGCTTCCGATCATGATTGTATTTGAAGGATTTGATGCCGCAGGAAAAGGAATGCAGATCGGAAAACTGATTCAGAGTCTGGATCCGAGGGGATTTGAAGTATTTACGGTGAAAGAGGAGACAAAAGAGGAAGCGATGCACCCTTTTTTGTGGCGGTTTTGGACGAAGACACCGCAAAGAGGCCGGATGGCAGTATATGATGGAAGCTGGTATATTAAGGTGCTCAGTGACCGGTTTGAAAAGAAAATGCGAGAATCGGAAATAGAAAACTGCTATCGCTCGATCTGTTCCTTTGAAAAACAGATCACGGAGGACGGGACACTTCTGATTAAATTGTTTTTGGATATCGATCAAAAGGAACAGAAAAAACGGTTTGATAAACTCATGGAGTCTAAAGATACGGCGTGGCGTGTGACAAAGGCAGATCTGAAGAAAAATGAAAAGTATGATCAGTATCAGGAAATGATAGAAGAAATGCTGCAGAGGACAGATACGGAATATGCCCCCTGGACGATTGTGGAGGCTACAGACAGACGCTATGCAACAGTCAAAATCTACACCGTGATCACGCAGATGCTGACAGCAGGGATTGACAACAGGCGCAGGGAGATTGCAAGGGAGACGGCGGCAGAGGTGATCCGGGAAGCGGAAAAAGAGGCGTCTGAGAATAGAAGTCTGATAGATGGAGCAACAAAAGGGTTTCAGGAATCTGTGCTGGCAAAAGTGGACTTAAGTTTGTGTTGTGACAGGAAAACGTATCGGAAAAAGCTCAAAGAATATCAGAAAAAGATCGAGAAGCTGCATGGAGAGCTGTATCAGAAGCGCATTCCGGTGGTAATCGGGTTTGAAGGCTGGGATGCTGCCGGAAAAGGAGGAGCGATCAAGCGGCTGACAGAAAAGATGGATGCCAGGGGATATGTGGTGAATCCTACAGCGGCGCCGAATGATCTGGAGAAAGCACATCATTATCTCTGGAGATTCTGGAAAAACATGCCAAAGGACGGGCATATCGCAATTTTTGACAGAACCTGGTACGGCAGGGTGATGGTAGAGCGGATAGAAGGGTTTTGTACGCAGGAAGAGTGGAAACGGGCGTATAAGGAGATCAATGATATGGAAAAGGATCTCGCGGACGCAGGGGCTGTAGTTTTGAAATTCTGGATGCAGATTGACAAAAAAGAGCAGGAAAAGCGATTCAGACAGCGGCAGGAAAATCCGGAAAAGCAGTGGAAGATCACAGAAGAAGACTGGAGAAACCGTGAAAAATGGGAGCAGTATGAGGAGGCGGTCAATGAGATGCTGATCCGGACTTCCACAGAATATGCTCCATGGATCGTGGTAGAGGGAAATGATAAATATTACGCCAGATTAAAAGTGCTTGAGACGGTGATCGATGCACTGGAAAAAAGAATTTCAAAAAAATAAAGGAAAAGAGATGTGACCGCAGAATATAATAAGTGTAGGGGATTTTAAATGCTCAAAAATGAAAGAGAAGTAAGAGGCAGACATGTATTATTCGGAAGAAGTAATCGAAGAAGTAAGAACAAAAAATGATATTGTGGATGTGATCTCAGGATATGTGAGACTGCAGAAAAAAGGTAGTTCCTATTTCGGACTCTGTCCGTTTCACAATGAAAAGTCCCCCTCTTTTTCCGTAAGCAGAGAAAAGCAGATGTATTACTGCTTTGGCTGTGGAGCGGGAGGAAATGTATTTACATTTCTGATGGATTATGAGAATTTTTCATTTGTGGAAGCACTGAAGTTTCTGGCGGACAGGGCAGGTGTCGTACTCCCTGAGATGGAGTATTCAAAAGAAGCAAAAGCCAGGGCAGACAGAAAGACACAGCTTCTTGAGATCAACAAGCTGGCAGCGCAGTATTTTTATGTGCAGCTGAAGTCTGAACAGGGAAAGACGGCGCACGCATATCTGACCGGCAGGCAGTTGTCAGAGGAGACGATCAAGGCATTTGGTCTCGGATATTCCAGCAAGTACAGCGATGATCTCTTTCGTTACCTCAGAAAAAGGGGGTATACGGAAGATCTGATCCGTCAGGCGGGGCTGATCAATACCGATGAGAAAAATGGTGTTTATGACAAATTCTGGAATCGGGTGATGTTTCCGATCATGGATGTGAACAACCGGGTCATCGGATTTGGCGGGCGTGTGATGGGAGACGCAAAGCCAAAGTATCTGAATTCACCGGAGACAGAGATCTTTGACAAGAGCCGTAATCTGTACGGACTGAACCGGGCGCGCACATCAAGAAAGCCGTATTTTCTGGTGTGTGAGGGCTATATGGATGTGATCGCGCTGCATCAGGCGGGATTTACCAATGCAGTGGCGTCACTGGGAACTGCATTGACGACCGGGCATGCGGCATTGATCAAGCGGTATGTTCAGGAAGTATATCTGACCTATGACAGCGATGAGGCAGGGACGAGAGCGGCGCTTCGGGCAGTTCCGATCTTGAAGGAAGCCGGGATCACTGCAAAGGTGATCCGGATGGATCCATATAAGGATCCGGATGAATTTATCAAGAATCTGGGCGCTGAGGAATTTGAACGCAGGATCGGAAATGCGAGAAACGGATTTATGTTCGGACTGGAGATGCTGGAGAAAGAGTATGATATGAATTCTCCGGAAGGAAAGACTGCATTTTTCCAGGAGGCTGCAAGGCGTCTGATCGGCTTTGAGGATGAACTGGAGCGGAACAACTATATTGAAGCGGTTGCGGGTACATATCGGGCCACAGTTGAGAGCCTGCAAAAACTGGTGGCAAAGATGGCGGTGAGAGAAGGAATGGCAAAGCCGGTGGAGCGTCCGAAGCAGGCCACAGGCAGCGAGAAGCCGAAAGAAGACGGGGCGAAGATTTCCCAGAAAATTCTGCTTACCTGGATGATCGAGGACAGAAGACTGTTTGGAATCATTCAGAAGTATATCAGTCCGGAAGATTTTCCGGAACCTCTGTACCATACAGTGGCAGAATTTTTATATCACCAGTATGAGGAAGGAGAATTAAATCCCGCCAAGATCCTGAATCATTTTACAAAGGAAGAAGAACACCGGGAAGCAGCTTCGTTGTTTCATACGAAGATCCAGAAGCTGACGACCAAAGAGGAACGGGAAAAAGCACTGCAGGAGACAATCGTAAAAGTCAAGACACACAGTATCGATTACAGGACCATGCATCTGGAACCGACAGATATCATCGGACTTCAGAAGCTGATGGAGGAAAAGCGAAAACTGGATGACTTGAAGAAACTGCATATTTCTATTGAATAAGGATAAAATAAAACAAGACAGTCTGCGTTTGCTGCAGACAGAGGAAGGATGGACACATGGAAGAAAACATTCAGAAGTTTACGGAGAGACTCAGAGAACTGGTAGCACAGGGAAAGAAAAAGAAAAGTATACTGGAGATCCAGGAGATCAATGACTTTTTTGCGGATATGGAACTGGAAGCAGAACAGATGGAAAAGGTATTTGAGTATCTGGAAGCCAACAATATTGATGTATTGCGTATCAGCAGTGACGATGATCTGGACGTAGACATGGACGTGATCATGGCAGAAGAAGCGGATGATGTAGATATGGAGAATATTGACCTGTCAGTTCCGGACGGTGTCAGCATTGAAGATCCGGTCAGAATGTATTTAAAAGAGATCGGAAAAGTTCCGCTCTTAAGTGCAGACAGAGAGATTGAGCTGGCGCAGAGAATGGAAGAAGGAGATGAAGATGCAAAGAAAGAGCTTGCAGAAGCGAACCTTCGTCTTGTAGTCAGCATTGCAAAACGTTATGTAGGACGCGGAATGCTGTTTCTGGATCTGATCCAGGAGGGAAATTTAGGACTGATCAAAGCAGTGGAAAAATTTGATTATCACAAAGGATACAAATTCAGTACGTATGCTACCTGGTGGATCCGTCAGGCGATCACAAGAGCAATCGCAGATCAGGCAAGAACGATTCGTATTCCGGTGCATATGGTGGAGACGATCAACAAACTGATCCGTGTGTCCAGACAACTTCTGCAGGAGCTCGGAAGAGAGCCGCTGCCGGAAGAGATCGCAAAAGAACTGGATATGCCGGTAGAACGTGTGCGTGAGATTTTGAAGATTTCCCAGGAGCCGGTATCTTTGGAGACACCAATTGGTGAGGAAGAAGACAGTCATCTGGGAGATTTTATCCAGGACGATAACGTACCGGTACCGGCAGAGGCAGCAGCGCAGACACTGCTCAAAGAGCAGCTTGATGAAGTGCTGGATACACTCACAGAAAGAGAACAGAAAGTGCTTCGCCTTCGTTTCGGAATGAATGACGGACGTGCCAGAACGCTGGAGGAAGTTGGAAAAGAATTTGATGTTACCCGTGAACGTATCCGCCAGATTGAGGCAAAAGCACTCCGGAAGCTGCGTCATCCAAGCCGCAGCCGCAAACTGAGAGACTATCTGGACTAAGATATGAGGAATGAATTATCAAAAAGACTGCAGGCAGTGGCTGACCTTGTGACAGTCAGGGAGTGTGTGGCAGATATCGGAACGGATCACGCCTATATTCCGATTTATCTGACAGAGCATAAAAAAGTAAAAAAAGCGTTTGCAATGGATGTGAACGAAGGTCCGCTGATCCGGGCAGAAGAGCATGTAAGAGAAGCCGGATTAAAAGAGCAGATCAAGATGCGCAGATCCAATGGCCTGGAAAAACTGTCTCCGGGAGAAGTGGAAGCCGTCATTATCGCAGGTATGGGCGGCGGACTTGTGATGAGGATTCTGACAGAGGGACAGGCTGTGGCAGAGACATTACAAGAGTGCGTTTTGCAGCCCCAGTCGGAAATCGCAAAGGTGCGGGAATTTCTTCTGCAGAACGGCTATCAGATCGTGCAGGAAGAGATGGTACTGGATGAAGGAAAGTACTATCCGATGATGCGTGTGGTTCCTTCAAAGGAAAGCGAAAGAGAGAAGTGGGATGAAACCCAGCTTCGATACGGAAAATTACTTTTGGAGATGCGCCACCCCATACTGGAGCAGTATTTAAAGAGAGAAGAACAGTTAAAAGCAGAGATTCTGGAAAAACTGGATCATCAGAGAGGGGAACATATCACAAAGAGACAGGCAGAACTCAAAGAGGAGCTTGTCTGCATCAGGAAAGGACTGAAGTATTATGCAGTGTAAAGACATTATGGCAATGATTGAGGGTACATATCCCAAGAGTGCTGCTCTGGGATTTGACAATGTAGGGCTGCAGGCGGGAAGAAGTGAAAAAGAAGTCCGTCGGATTTATCTGGCGCTGGATACAACAGATGCGGTCATTGAGGAGGCGATTGCGCAGGAAGCGGACATGCTCATTACCCATCACCCGCTGATTTTTTCGCCGCTTAAGCATATTACGGATGAAGATTTTATCGGCCGCAGGCTGTTAAAGCTGATCCGCAGTGATATTTCCTATTATGCAATGCATACCAATTATGATGTGCTTGGCATGGCAGAGCTTTCCGGACAGATTCTGGGACTGACAGATACCGAAGTGCTGGATGTGACCATGAATACACAGACAAAAGAAGAGGGGATCGGAAGAGTGGGATCCCTTCCAAAAGAGATGACACTGGAAGAATGCTGTGTTTATGTGAAGCATAAATTAAAACTGGGATCGGTCAAGGTGTTTGGAGATATGAAGCAGCCGGTAAAAAGACTTGCGGTTTCTCCGGGATCCGGGAAAAGTGCCATTGCTCCGGCTGTCTCAAAAGGAGCGGATGTTCTTGTAACCGGAGATATCGGACACCATGAAGGTCTGGATGCGGCGGCACAGGGCGTTTCGGTGATTGATGCGGGACATTATGGGACAGAGTATATTTTTATGGAAGATATGAAACGGTTTCTGGAAGAGAGACTTCCTGCAGCTAAAATCATCACCGCACCGGTCGTGCATCCGTTTCAGGTATTGTAAGATTCCAGACGGGAGGGCAGGCTTATGGAGAAAGAATTTTGTACCGTTCAGACAGGGGACAAGGTAAAGTGTTACGAGAGAGGAATTGCCTACAAGAAGATCGCAGAAGAATTTCAGGAAGAATACCCGGCCAAAATCGTACTGGCATTGGTGGACGGGACACGTCTTCAGGAATTGAACAAACGATTAAAGCAGGATTGTAAAATCGAATTTGTGACAGTGAAAGACCCGATCGGTTATGAGACTTATCGTCGAAGTCTCTGTTTTATGCTTGTCAAAGCAGTTCATGATGTCGGAGGACATGACAAGATCCGCAATGTGAAGATCCATTTTTCCGTCAGCAATGGGTATTACTGTACAATTGACGGAGATGTCGTTCTGGATCAGAAGTTTCTGGATCAGATTGATGCAAGGATGCATGAACTTGCAGAAGCCCAAATTCCGATCGAGAAGCGTTCTGTGCATACATCGGATGCAGTAGAGCTTTTTGGCAGACACGGGATGTATGACAAGGAAAGGCTGTTTGGATACCGGAGGGTTTCCAAGGTAAATATCTACCGGATGAATGAGTTTGAGGATTATTACTATGGATATATGGTGCCGGATTCCGGGTATTTAAAGAATTTTGCGCTGCATCTGTATGATGAAGGATTTGTACTCCAGATGCCGTTCCGAAAGGAACCGGATGTAGTCCCGGCCTTTGAACCGCGTGAAAAGCTGTTTCAGGTATTAAAGAGCAGTGTGCAGTGGGGCGACCTTCAGAATATTGAGACAGTCGGAGCACTCAATGACATGGTCACAAAATATGATATGCGTGAGATCGTACTTGTGCAGGAGGCTTATCAGGAACGGCAGATCGCACAGATCGCCGCGCAGATTGCCGCGAAGCCGGAAACAAAGCTGGTGATGATCGCAGGACCGTCTTCATCCGGAAAAACAACGTTTTCGCACAGGCTCTCCATTCAGCTTCGGACGCAGGGAATGAGACCGCATCCGATTGCAGTGGACAATTATTTTGTGGATCGGGAAAAAACACCCCGGGATGAGGATGACAATTACAATTTTGAATGTCTGGAGGCCATTGACATCGAGCAGTTCAATAAGGATATGCAGGCACTTTTAGCCGGAGAGGCGGTGCATCTTCCAATCTTTGATTTTAAGAAAGGAAGCAGGAGCTATGACACGACTCCGACACAGCTGAAGGAACAGGATATTCTTGTGATCGAAGGAATTCACTGTTTGAATCCGGAGCTTTCCCGTCAGCTTTCATCAGACCGGAAGTTTAAGATTTACATCAGTGCTCTGACACAGTTGAATATTGATGAGCATAACCGGATCCCTTCTACAGACGGAAGACTGATCCGGCGGCTGGTGCGGGATGCCAGAACAAGAGGAACTTCAGCACAGAAAACGCTCGCAATGTGGTCGTCAGTCAGAAGAGGTGAGGAAGAGAATATTTTTCCGTATCAGGAAGAAGCGGATGTGATGTTTAATTCTTCCCTGTTGTATGAACTGGCTGTTTTAAAACAGTATGTGGAGCCTCTTTTGTTCGGAGTGGAAAAAGATTCACCGGAATATCTTGAGGCGAAAAGACTTTTGAAATTTTTTGACTATTTTATCGGAATCGGAAGTGACTATGTTCCGGCAAATTCGCTGCTCAGAGAATTTATCGGAGGCGGGTGCTTCCCGGTATAAGAGAAAAGAAGGGAAGAGACATGGGACAGAATCGTAAAAAGATCAATGGAAAAGAGCTTGTACTGGATATTTCTTATGATATTGTGGGAAGTGTATTATATGCCCTTGGGATTTATACGTTTGCAAAAACGGCAGATTTTGCACCGGGCGGATTATCCGGTCTGGCGCTGATCATGAATCATTTATGGAGATTTCCGATTGGTATTACAACCCTTGCCCTGAATATTCCGCTTATCATTTTGAGCTTTAAGCTGGTAGGGCGGAGGTTTATGTTCAAATCAGCAAGAACCATGATTGTTTGTACGATATTTCTGGATCTTATTTTTCCGTATACAAAGCCTTATACAGGGGAGCCGTTTATGGCGGCACTGTTTTCCGGTGTCTGCCTGGGAGCAGCGCTTGCGTTGTTCTATATGCGGGGATCCTCCTCCGGCGGTACCGATTTTCTGACTATGTCGATCAAAGCGATCAAGCCGCATTTGTCAATCGGATTTGTAACCATGGCGATCGATCTTTTGATTATTCTGCTTGGATGGCCGGTATTCGGAAATGTGGACGCAGTTCTCTATGGTCTGATCTCGGCATTTGTGACATCTGTCGTGATCGATAAGATCATGTATGGCATGGGAGCCGGTAAACTGATCCTGATTATTACGATAAAGGCGGATGAGGTTTCCAAAAAGATTGATCAGATCAGCGGAAGAGGTTCCACAGCAATCCGGGCGATCGGAACCTATACAAAAGAGGAAAAGGATGTGCTGCTCTGTGCCTGCTCCAGCTCTCAGGCGTACTCCGTCAGAAGTGCTGCACATGAGGTGGATCCGGATGCATTTGTGATGCTGACAGAGACGAGCGAGGTGTTCGGTGAAGGATTTATTGATACAAGAAAATAAAAGATAAGACAAAATGAGCGTGTTTGCCACATGGTTTGGAACACGCTCATTTTTATTTATCGGACGTAAGTCCGCCCGCCGCAGGCATGCATTACGGGATGCCCGGAGGGGGATACTATTTGGATTTTACTTCCCGCCACAATTGGTTGTAGATTGCATCGTATTTGTCCCCGAGGAAACGGAATGTTTCGCAGTTGACAAGATCTTCCGGTTCCGGAAACGCAATCTTGCTGTTGCGGATGGCCGGATCTTCGATGAGTTCTCGTGCTCCGGTATTCGGAGTGGAGTAGGTAATGTAGTCGAAGTTCATTTTGGCAATATCAGGCCGGCAGAGGAAGTTGATAAATTTTTCTGCATTTTCTTTGTGCTGTGCATTTTTCGGAATTACCCAGGAATCAATCCAGAGATTCGATCCTTCTTTTGGAATTACGTACTCCAGATTTGGATTCTCTGCCTGTGTATAGATGGCTTCTCCCGAATAAATGACACCGATGGCGGCTTCGTTTCCGATCATTTTGTCACGCACCTGATCAATAACATATGCCTGCACAAGAGGTTTCTGATCAATGAGAAGCTGCTTTGCTTCCTCCAGTTCATTTAAATCCGTGGAGTTGAGCGAGGCGCCGATGTATTTTAATGCCACTGCAAATGCATCACGAACACTGTCCTGCATCAGAATGTTGTCTTTATATTTTTCATCCCAGAGTACGGACCAGCTGTCGATCGGTTCATCTACCATTGTCTTGTTGTATAAGATACCGACAGTTCCCCAGCAGTAAGGGACAGAGTAAAGGTTGTCCGGGTCAAACTGGCGGGACTGTTCCAGATAAGTGTCGCCGATGTATTTGATATTCGGAATATGGTCAAAATTGATCTTGGCAAGCAGATCATTTTCAATCATACGCTGGATCATATAGTCGGAAGGACAGACCACGTCATAAGCGATGGCGCCGGACTGCACTTTGGGATACATGATTTCATTTGTCTCGTATTCTTCATAAACGACCTGGATACCGGTTTCCTTTTCAAACATCGGGATTACGTTCGGATCTAAATATTCGCCCCAGTTGTATACGATCAGCTGATTGTCTCCGCCGGTCACTCCGTTTTTGGATCCGTAATAAAATCCGCCGGCGGCAATGACAAGGATCATGGCAGCCGGTACTACGCGCTTGAAGATGATATGGCTGATGCTCTGATGCCTTCTGCGCTTAGAAGCGGCTGATGGGGAAGACTTCTTCTGCTCCGGTGTAAAGTTGATCAAAAACAGCAGAACAAGTACTGTCATAAACATGATTGTGGAAAGTGCATACATTTCCGGTTTGATTCCTTTACGCACTTCACTGTAGATCTTGGTGGAAAGGGTATCCACCCCCGGTCCTTTCGTAAAATGTGTGATTACAAAATCATCCAGTGACATTGTAAATGCCAGAAGAAAACCGGAAATGATCCCCGGCATGATATCCGGCAGTACGACTTTGAAAAATGCGTAGATCGGAGAAGCTCCCAGATCCAGTGCGGCTTCATAAGTACTCTTTTTTGTCTGCTTTAATTTTGGCATGACACTCAATATTACATAAGGAATATTGAATGTGATGTGTGCCAGCAGTACCGTGGAAAATCCAAGGGTAAAACGAAATGCAACAAAGAGCAGCATCAGGGAAATTCCGGTTACGATATCTGCGTTGAGCATCGGGATGTTGGTTACGCCCATCATAAAGGTGCGCATCTTCGGTTTCATTGCCTGAATCCCGAGAGAGGCTACGGTTCCGATCAAGGTTGCAATCAGTGCAGAAAGCAATGCGATGATCAGAGTCGTATAAAGTGCATTCATAATATCCGGATTCTGGAACAGTGAAATGTACCATTTCCCGGTAAACCCACCCCATTTTGCCCGGGTTTTGGAATTATTGAAGGATAGAACGACCAGTGTTATGATCGGTGCATATAATAAAATGAGGATCAGGATCAAGTAAATCCGTTTGGCTGTATTCTTCATCAAAATGCGGTTCCCTCCCCTTCTTTATCGTATTTTGCAATCATTGCCATGCTGGCAATAATAAAGATCATCAGCACAAGAGAAAGACCGGAGCCGGTATTCCAGTTGCTGCCCTGTTTAAATTCCTGCTCGATCACATTTCCGATAAGCAGGATTTTACTGCCGCCAAGCAGGTCGGAAATGACAAATGTGGTCAGTGATGGTACAAAGACCATGGTGATTCCGCTGATAATGCCCGGTACGCTCAAAGGCAGGATGATCCTTAAAAAGGTCTGCAGGTTGTTTGCTCCCAGATCCCGGGCTGCAGATATGACGTCCCGGTCGATCTTGGAAAGTACATTGTAGATCGGCAGCACCATAAACGGCAGGAAATTGTATACCATGCCGAGAATGATCGCAAACGGTGTGTTGATCAGCGCAAGCTCCGGAAGATGGAAAAAGCGCAGAACCATATTGATGACACCGTTTTTTTCCAGCAGATTCTGCCATGCGAGTGTCCGCAGCAGAAAATTCATCCACATGGGAAGAATGAAGATCAGTACAATGAAACTGGTCTGATTGACATTTTTTTCGGACAGGATCATGGCAAGCGGGTAAGCAAGGATCAGGCAGATGAGCGTACTCACGAAAGAGAGCAGCAGTGCCAGTCCCAGTGCTTTTAAATTTTCCTGGGTGGTGATCTGTGCCAGATTCATCAGTGTGAAATTTCCGTTTTTGTCAGTCAGTCCGTAATACAGAATCATCAAAAGCGGAATGATGATAAAGGAGGCTGCCCAGAACAGGTATGGACCGCTCAATAATTTTCTACTCTTCAATTCCTGCCGCCTCCGCATCTTCAGATTCTGGTTTTTTCATAATCTGGATATCAAATGGATCCACACGGATACCGACCTCTGTGCCAACCGGGAACATATCGGTACTGTGTACGAGAAGCTCGTAATTATTGGCAAGTACCTCCATTTCATAATGAACACCTTTGAAGATCAGATGGGTGACCACACCTTCGATAATTCCTTCTTCAGGCTTGACCAGATCGATGTCTTCCGGGCGGATCACCGCATCTACCGGTTTGTTGCGTCCGAATCCAACGTCCACACACTGCCAGGTGGCTCCCAGCATTTTGACAACCTTATCTTCCACCATGGTGGCAGGAAGAATGTTGCTGTCTCCGATAAAGTCTGCTACAAAGGCGTTCTGTGGTTCGTTATAAATATCCTCCGGTGTTCCGATCTGCTGGATATATCCCTGATTCATGACAACGATCGTATCGGACATGGTCAGAGCTTCCTCCTGATCATGGGTAACGTAGACAAAAGTAATACCCAGTTCGTTTTTCAGACGGATCAGCTCATACTGCATGTCCTGTCTGAGTTTTAAGTCCAGTGCTCCAAGCGGTTCGTCGAGAAGCAGCACTTTCGGTTCGTTTACAATTGCGCGGGCAATTGCGATCCTCTGCTGCTGACCGCCGCTTAAAGAATCCGGATACCGGTCTTTAAAATCCTCCAGATTCACAAGTTTCAGTGCATATTTGATCTTGTCATCAATATAATGTTTGGACTTTTTCTTGATCTTAAGACCAAATGCAATATTTTCTGCAATGGTCATATGGGTAAAGAGCGCATATTTCTGGAACACAGTATTGAGCTGCCGTCTGTTGGGCGGCAGCTTGTTGATGTTCTTCCCGTCAAAAATGATATCTCCGGAATCCGGAGTCTCGAAACCACCCAGAATCCGAAGCAGTGTGGTCTTGCCGCAGCCGCTTGGACCGAGCAGTGTCAGAAATTCATTTTCACGGATATAAAGATTTAAGTGATCCAAAATGACGCTCTCATCAAAAGATTTTGTGACATTCACAATATCGATCAGCTTATTAGACATCTTTCTCCTCCTGGTAAAAGTTTTTGATGGAATCCAGACGGCTGCACATATTGCACAGAAGAAGATCTGCGAGTGTAAGTGCAGTCATGGATTCAACTACCACCACGGCGCGGGGAACGATGATCGGATCATGTCTTCCCTTGATAGAAATCTCAATCTCTTCCTTATCTATATTTACCGTGGACTGAGGGCGGGCAATGGAAGGCGTCGGCTTGATGGCAGCGCGTACGATCAGCTCGGAGCCGTCGCTGATACCGCCCAGAACCCCGCCGGAATGGTTGGTTCTTTTTATCATCTGTCCGTCCTGAACGGCAAATGCATCATTGTTCGTGCTCCCGTTTGAGGCAGCAGCAAGAAATCCATCTCCAATCTCCACTGCTTTTACCGCACCAATGGACATGATTCCCTTCGAAAGCTGAGCATCCAGTTTATCAAATACCGGTTCGCCAAGCCCGACGGGAAGTCCCGTTACACGACATTCAATGATTCCGCCGCAGGAATCTTTCTGTTCCATCATCTCATTGAGATAGTCGGCTGCTTTTTTGGCCAACCCATTGTTTGGCATGTAAAGCGGATTTTCTGTGACCTCATCCAAACGATATTCGGATTCCGGTACAGTTACGGGACCTATGGATTTTGAAAATGCAGTCAGTTTGATCCCCAGTGTCTTTAAGAGGGCAGAAGCGACTGCTCCGGCAGCTACTCTGCCGATCGTCTCCCGGCCGGAGGTGCGGCCACCGCCGCGGTAATCCCGAAAACCGTATTTGTTCTGGAATGTATAGTCAGCATGTCCCGGTCTGTAACAGGAAGCAATCTCCCCATAATCCCGGGAGCGCTGATCCTGATTGCGCACCAAAAGAGAAATTGGGGTTCCGGTTGTCTTTCCTTCAAAGATACCGGAGAGAATCTCTACCTGATCGGTCTCACTGCGCTTGGTCGTATAGCGGCTCTGTCCCGGACGTCTGCGGTCCAGAAAAGCCTGTATATCAGATTCGCTTAGGGAAAGTCCTGCGGGACAGCCGTCGATCACAACACCGATTGCTGCGCCGTGAGACTCTCCCCATGTAGTAATGCGAAATAAAGTTCCAAATGATGAACCACTCATATGTCAAAATCTCCTTTCTTTTGCATATAAAACTATTATATAAGAAGACATATTATCGTGCAATCCTTAATTTTATGCAACTGCCCGGTCAGATTATGAATGGCAGAACCGATCAGATAGAAGCGTAATAAATTTATTTGAAATTCCTATGTTTTTTCTGTACAATTCAGGAAAAGCGTAATATAATGAGGACTAGATACTGGCTGAAAGGAGAACGGCAATAGCAGATGAAAGAAAAAATCAGAAAAAAAACGAAAAGACCGCAGACAGAAGACATGATTTTTACAGAAGAAGACTTTGAAGATGTTTCTGAAGAGACGAAAGCAAATTCCCCAAAACACAGGAAAAGGTCTCGCAGGACTTCAGGTGGATTTCCGGCCAGAAAAGCGGGGATCATCGCAGGCGGAGTCATCGGAGTGCTGGTGCTTTTATATCTTGGAATTTCTGTATTTTTTATGAGGCATTTCTATATAAATACAACGATCAACGGAAAAGATTTTTCGGGAAGATCGGCATCATCTGTGGAGGCATATATCAAAGAGCAGGTAAAAGACTACAAACTGACCATTAAGGAGCAGGACAGTAAGTCAGATGTGATCAAAGGAAGTGATATTTCTCTTCAATATAAAGAGAGCGATGAGATTGAGAAAGCGTTGAAAAAGCAGAATGGTTTTGCATGGCCGCTGGCGCTGTTTTCAAAGAAATCAGAAAAGATTTCCATTGCTGTTTCATTCGATGAAACTGCTTTAAATGAAAAGGTTCAGAACCTGCAGGCAGTGACAGCAGAGCAGATTCCGGCAGAAAACGCAAAACCGGAGCTTCAGGGCGATACTTATGTGATCAAAGAGGAAGTATATGGAACGGCAGTAGATATGGATGTACTGAAGGAAAAAGTGAACCAGTATATTTCCGAATTTCGATCAGAACTGGATATGGAGAAGGAAGGATGCTATGCACGTCCGAAATACACAAAAGATTCCAAGGAAGTGCAGGCTGCCTGTGATACGATGAACAAATATCTGAAGGCAAGCATTACCTATACCATGTCAGAATCTGTTGTTGTGGATAAGACTCTGATTTCCACATGGATCGGCGTAGATGACAATATGAATGTGGTTTTTGATAATGATGCCATGAAAGCATGGTTTACAGAGTTTGGTGACAAATACGATACGGTAGGGACTACGAGAAATCTGACAACACCGACCGGCAAGGCAACGACTGTAACAGGCGGTACATATGGATGGTCGATTGATGAAGATACAGAGCTTGTCAATCTGCAGAACAGCATCAAAAACGGTGAAGTAGTCACAAGAGAGCCGGCATACTATACCGGAGGTGCAGCAAAATCTCATGGAGAACAGGACTGGGGCACTACATTTATCGAGGTTGATCTAAGTACCCAGCACATGTGGTATATCAAAGACGGAAGCGTGGCAATGGAAACAGATGTGGTGACAGGTGTTCCGGTTCCGGAGAGGATCACACCGGAAGGGGTGTATGACATTCTGGAGATGACCAGAGATGAGGTGCTGATCGGAGAGACCGATCCAAGTACAGGAAAGCCGATTTATGAGACACCGGTCAACTATTGGATGCGCGTGACCTGGACAGGAATTGGTTTTCATGATGCAACCTGGCAGGCTGCATTTGGCGGAACGCGTTATAAGGACGGAGCAGGGTCTCACGGCTGTATCAATATGCCGCTGGATCAGGCAGCAGCTCTGTTTGGAATGATCAGTGTGGGAACACCGGTTGTGATTCATTACTAATCATAACAGATATAGAAAAAAGACAAAAAGGGGCAGCGTGAGAGAGCGCGGTCCCCTTTTTCACGAAGATAAAGGAGAAGAAATTATGTATGAGTTGATCAAAAAAGACGGACGGGCAAAACGGGGGCGTTTTCATACCGTTCACGGAACGATTGAAACGCCGGTATTTATGAATGTAGGTACTGCTGCAGCAATCAAAGGAGCGGTATCGACAGATGATCTCCGGGGAATCAAGACCCAGGTGGAGCTTTCAAACACGTATCACCTGCATGTCCGTCCGGGAGATGAAGTGGTGAAAAAAATGGGAGGACTTCACAAATTTATGAACTGGGACAAGCCGATTCTGACAGATTCGGGCGGATTTCAGGTGTTTTCTCTGGCAGGTCTTCGCAAGATCAAAGAAGAAGGTGTGCATTTTAATTCACATATTGACGGGCGAAAGATTTTTATGGGACCGGAAGAGAGTATGCAGATCCAGTCCAATCTGGCATCCACCATTGCCATGGCATTTGATGAATGTCCATCCAGTGTGGCAGACAGAGTGTATATGCGGGATTCTGTGGCAAGAACGACACGCTGGCTGAAACGGTGTAAAGCAGAAATGGACCGGCTCAATACTCTGCCGGATACGATCAACCCACACCAGATGCTGTTTGGAATCAATCAGGGCGGAATTTACGAAGACATCCGGATCGAACATGCAAAACAGATCGTGGATCTGGATCTGGACGGTTATGCAGTCGGAGGGCTTGCAGTCGGAGAGAGTCATGAGGAGATGTACCGGATCCTGGACGCGGTTGTTCCATATCTGCCGGAGCAGAAACCGACCTATCTGATGGGAGTTGGAACACCGATCAATATTTTAGAGGCAGTAGACAGGGGAGTCGATTTCTTTGACTGTGTTTACCCGAGCAGAAACGGACGCCATGGACATGTATATACCAACCATGGAAAGCTGAACCTGTTCAATGCAAAATATGAACTGGATGACAGACCGATTGAGGAAGGATGTCAGTGTCCGGCATGCAGAAGCTACAGCAGGGGATACATCCGTCATCTTCTGAAAGCAAAAGAGATGCTGGGGATGCGCTTATGTGTACTGCACAACCTGTATTTCTACAACACGATGATGGAAGAAATCCGTGCAGCAATCGAAGCGGGAGAGTATCAGGCATACAAAAAGAAAAAAATCGAAGGAATGACGTCCGGAAAATAGACACTTTTCCAAATGTTTATAGAAAATTTACTTGAAGTATCATGATTTTTTGTGTACAATGGTAATATTGTCGGACGCAGGAAAGCGTGTGAGACAAAATGAAGAGTATATCACGGTAAGTGGAGGTGTGCTGGTAAGATGTTAGGTGTTATTGTAATTTATGTAGTATTATTCGGAGGTCTCTGGTGGTTCATGATGCGTCCTCAGAAAAAGGAGCAGAAGAGAATCCAGGCGATGCTGGCTTCTATGGAAGTTGGAGATACTGCATTGACAACAAGCGGATTTTACGGTGTGATCATTGATATCACAGATGACGATGTGATCGTAGAGTTTGGAAACAATAAGAACTGCCGTATTCCGATGCAGAAAGCTGCAATCGCGCAGATTGAAAAACCAAACGCAGAATAAGAAAAAAGAGAAGCTGTTTTATGGCCGGAGGCTGTAGAACAGCTTTTTTTAAACAGAAGTTTATGGAATTCACAGAGTTCGCTCTGTTTTTTGGCACTTTTGTGTGGTAAAGGGTTGAAATGAGAAAAGAAATGAGGTATTATTTAGAATAACACTTTGAAAATTGGAAGGATGAGTATTATGAAGTTGAATATCGGAGTGATCAAAGGAGACGGAATCGGACCGGAAATTGTGACAGAAGCGATGAAAGTACTGGATCGAATCGCAGAAGTTTATGGACATGAATGTGTGTATACACAGCTTTTGATGGGCGGAGCATCCATTGACGTACATGGTGTTCCACTGACAGATGAGACGATCAGCAAAGCGAAGCTGTGTGATGCAGTTTTGATGGGCTCGATCGGCGGAGATACGAGGACTTCTCCATGGTATCAACTGGAGCCTTCAAAACGTCCCGAAGCCGGACTGTTAAAAATCAGAAAAGAACTGAATTTATTTGCAAATTTAAGACCGGCAGTATTGTATGAAGAACTTAAAGAAGCGTGTCCGCTGAAAGAGGAGATCATCAAAGACGGATTTGATCTGATGATCATGCGGGAGCTCACGGGCGGCCTGTATTTTGGGGAGCGCGGCACCAGAGAAATAGACGGGGTGATGACTGCCTGCGATACACTTACATATAATGAAGAAGAAATTCGAAGAATTGCGAAGCGGGGATTTGACATCGCTGCGAAGCGTAGAAAAAAAGTGACCAGTGTGGATAAGGCAAATGTGCTGGATTCCTCCAGACTTTGGAGAAGCGTTGTGGAAGAGGTGGCTAAGGAATATCCGGAAGTGACTCTGGAGCATATGCTGGTGGATAATTGTGCCATGCAGCTCGTGAAGGATCCGGCACAGTTTGATGTGATCCTGACTGAGAATATGTTTGGGGATATCCTTTCAGATGAGGCAAGTATGGTGACTGGCTCGATTGGAATGCTTTCTTCTGCAAGTCTCAATGAGACAAAATTCGGACTTTACGAGCCAAGCGGCGGTTCTGCTCCGGATATTGCGGGAAAAGGAATTGCCAATCCGATTGCGACGATTCTGTCAGCAGCTATGATGCTTCGGTTTACATTTGATCTTGACAGGGAAGCAGATGCCATTGAGGAAGCGGTACAGCGTGTATTAAGAGACGGTTACCGCACGATCGATATTATGTCAGAGGGAAGTATACAGATCAATACCCGCGAGATGGGTGACAGGATCTGTGCACATATTCAGTAGAAAAAACAGAAATTCAAAAAAGGAAAGAGGATGATAGAAGATGAGAAGTGATACTGTAACAAAGGGGATGCAGCAGGCGCCGCATCGTTCCCTGTTCAATGCGCTGGGAATGACACAAGAAGAACTGGACCGGCCGTTGATCGGAATTGTGAGTTCTTATAATGAGATCGTGCCGGGGCATATGAACCTGGATAAGATTACACAGGCTGTTAAAATGGGAGTTGCTATGGCAGGAGGAACACCGATCATGGTTCCTGCGATTGCAGTCTGTGACGGAATTGCCATGGGACATATTGGGATGAAATATTCGCTTGTGACAAGAGATCTGATCGCGGATTCTACAGAAGCACTGGCTATGGCACATCAGTTTGACGGACTTGTTATGATACCGAACTGTGATAAGAACGTTCCGGGACTTCTGATGGCAGCAGCCCGTGTGAATATTCCGACGATTTTTGTCAGCGGGGGACCGATGCTGGCGGGTCATGTGAAGGGAAGCAAGACCAGTCTTTCCAGCATGTTTGAGGCAGTCGGTTCCTATGCAGCAGGAAAATTTTCAGAAGAGGATGTGTGCGAATTTGAAGAAAAGGCATGTCCGACCTGTGGTTCCTGTTCCGGTATGTATACGGCAAACAGTATGAACTGCCTGACAGAGGCTCTTGGTATGGGACTGAAAGGAAACGGAACCATTCCGGCAGTGTATTCTGCAAGACTGCAGCTTGCAAAACATGCGGGAATGCAGGTGATGGAGCTGGTGAGAAAAAATATCCGTCCAAGAGATATTATGACAAAAGAAGCGATTTTAAATGCATTGACAGTGGACATGGCACTGGGATGTTCCACAAACAGTATGCTGCACATTCCTGCGATCGCACATGAGATCGGAATGGATTTTGAGATTGATTTTGCCAATCCGATCAGCGAGAAAACTCCGAATCTGTGCCATCTTGCTCCGGCAGGACATACATACATGGAAGATCTCAACGAGGCCGGCGGAGTTTATGCAGTGATGAATGAGCTGAACAAGAAAGGACTTCTTCATACAGAATGTATGACTGTGACCGGAAAGACACTGGGAGAGAACATCGAAGGATGTGTCAATAAAAATCCGGAGGTAATCCGCCCAATTGACAATCCGTACAGTGAGACAGGCGGTCTGGCAGTACTCAAAGGAAATCTGGCGCCGGACGGAAGTGTGGTAAAACGTTCTGCAGTCTGTGCAGAGATGCTGGTGCATGAAGGACCTGCAAGGATTTTTGAGAGTGACGAAGAAGCTACAGAAGCAATCAAATCCGGAAAGATCAACCCGGGAGATGTGATCGTGATCCGGTACGAGGGACCAAAAGGAGGTCCGGGAATGCGTGAGATGCTGAATCCGACTTCTGCGATCGCAGGATATGGGCTTGGATCTTCGGTTGCGCTGATCACGGACGGTCGCTTCAGCGGAGCATCCAGAGGTGCATCTATCGGACATGTGTCACCGGAAGCGGCAGTTGGAGGACCGATCGCGCTTGTCGAAGAAGGGGATATCATCAAGATCAATATTCCGGAATTAAAACTGGAGCTGGATGTATCAGAGGAAGAACTGGAAAGACGTCGTGCTGCATGGCAGCCAAGGGAGCCAAAGGTCAAGACAGGATATCTGGCAAGATATGCGTCTATGGTTACCTCCGGAAACAGAGGCGCAATTCTGGACATCCCGAAAAATAATTAGGAGGAGAGCATCATGCAGTTAAATGGAGCAGAGATTGTGATCGAATGTCTGAAAGAACAGGGTGTAGATACTGTATTCGGATATCCGGGGGGAGCAATTTTAAATGTATACGACGCTCTCTATGAGCATAGTAATGAAATCAGGCATATCCTGACTTCCCATGAACAGGGTGCGGCGCATGCGGCAGACGGGTATGCAAGAGCAACCGGCAGGGTGGGAGTGTGTCTGGCTACCAGCGGCCCGGGGGCAACGAATCTGGTGACAGGAATCGCAACGGCCTATATGGATTCCATTCCGGTCGTAGCGATTACCTGTAATGTAGGGGTTTCCCTGCTTGGAAAAGACAGCTTTCAGGAAATCGATATTGCAGGGATCACCATGCCGATCACCAAACATAACTTTATTGTCAAGGATGTGGAAAAACTGGCAGAGACAATCCGCAAGGCATTCCGGATCGCGCGCAGCGGCAGACCCGGGCCGGTTCTGATCGATATCCCGAAAGATATTACAGCAAACGTGACAGAATATCTTCCCCGGGAAGCAGAGTTCCCGCCGAGAAAGACGGAAACCATCACAGAGGAGGCACTTTCACGTGCTGTGGAGATGATCGAAGCATCCCAAAAGCCGTTTATTTATGCAGGGGGCGGCGTTGTCCTTTCGGGGGCGAGCAGAGAATTGCGTGAATTCGCAGAAAAGGTGGATGCTCCGGTGACAGATACTCTGATGGGAAAGGGAGCATTTCCGGGAACAGATCCGCGTTACACAGGGATGGTCGGAATGCATGGAACCAAGACATCCAACTATGGAGTCAGTGAGTGCGATCTGTTGATCGCAGTAGGAGCCAGATTTGATGACCGTGTAACGAGCGATACAGAAAAGTTTGCGAAGAATGCACAGATTTTGCAGATTGATATCGATCCGGCAGAGATGAACAAAAACGTGTTGATCGATCATGGAATCGTCGGAGATTTGAAAGAAGTTTTAATGCGGTTGAATGCAAGACTTGAGGAACAGTCACATCCGGAGTGGATGGAACAGATTGCAGCGTATCAGAAAGAATATCCGCTTCAGTATGAGGATGGAAAGCTGACCGGTCCGTATATCGTAGAAGAGATTTACAGGCAGACAAAAGGAGATGCAATCATTACGACAGAAGTAGGACAGCATCAGATGTGGGCTGCACAGTATTATAAATATAAAGAGCCAAGGACGCTCTTGTCATCCGGAGGACTTGGAACAATGGGATATGGACTTGGCGCATCCATCGGAGCCAAAATGGGCTGTCCGGAAAAGACCGTAGTCAATATCGCCGGAGACGGATGTTTCCGTATGAACATGAATGAGATCGCAACAGCTGCGAGATATCAGATTCCGATCGTACAGGTCGTGGTGAACAATCATGTGCTTGGTATGGTACGCCAGTGGCAGAATCTCTTTTACAATCAGCATTATTCCCAGACAATCCTGGATGATGCGGTGGATTTTGTAAAGCTGGCACAGGCGCTTGGAGCAGAAGGAATCCGTGTGACAACAAAAGAAGAGTTTGCAGACGCTTTTGCAAAAGCAGTAAAGATGCAGCGTCCTGTTGTGCTGGACTGCCAGATCGACCAGGATGACAAGGTGTGGCCGATGGTTGCGCCGGGAGCTGCGATCAGCGAAGTGTTTGATGAGATGGATTTGAACGAAGAATAAATTTTCTTTGTTTCAATATAAAAATGAAATTCAGGAGGAAAAGAAGATGAGTAGAGTGTACAATTTTTCAGCCGGACCGGCAGTGCTGCCGGAAGAAGTGCTAAAAGAAGCAGCAGATGAAATGTTAGATTACAGAGGAACCGGAATGTCGGTTATGGAAATGAGTCATCGCTCGAAAGCCTTCGAGACGATTATTCAGGAAGCAGAGGCAGATCTCAGAGAGCTGATGGATATTCCGGACAATTACAAGGTTTTATTTTTGCAGGGCGGAGCATCTCAGCAGTTTGCGATGATTCCGATGAATCTGATGAAGAACCGGGTGGCAGATTACATTGTGACCGGTCAGTGGGCAAAAAAAGCAGCGGATGAGGCAGAAAAGTATGGAACCGTAAACCGGATCGCATCTTCTGCAGACAAGACTTTTTCTTATATTCCGGACTGTTCGGATCTTCCGGTTTCAGAAGATGCAGATTATGTATACATCTGTGAGAATAATACGATTTACGGAACAAAATTTAAAGAACTGCCGAATACAAAAGGAAAGACGCTGGTTGCAGACGTTTCTTCCTGTTTCCTCTCTGAGCCTGTAGATGTCACAAAATATGGAGTGATCTATGGAGGCGTACAGAAAAATATCGGACCGGCAGGTGTTGTGATCGTGATTATCCGGGAAGACCTGATCACAGAAGATGTGCTTCCAGGCACACCGACGATGCTGAAATATAAAACGCATGCAGATGCGGATTCTCTCTACAACACTCCGCCTGCATACGGAATCTATATTTGCGGAAAAGTGTTTAAGTGGCTGAAGAAGATGGGCGGCCTTTCTGCGATGAAAGAGAAAAATGAAAAGAAAGCTAAACTGTTGTACGATTTTCTGGACGAAAGTAAGTTGTTCAAAGGAACCGTGGAGAAAAAAGACCGTTCTCTGATGAATGTTCCATTTGTGACAGGAGACAAAGATCTGGATGCCAAATTTGTGAAAGAAGCAAAAGAAGCCGGACTGGAAAATCTGAAGGGACACCGTACTGTAGGCGGAATGCGTGCAAGTATTTACAACGCAATGCCGTATGAAGGAGTAGAAGCTCTCGTTGCGTTTATGAAGAAGTTTGAGGAGGAAAATGCGTAGTATGTATCAGTATCATTGCCTGAATCCAATCTCTCAGATAGGACTCGATAAATTTACAGAGAACTATCAAAAAACAGAGGCTGCAGAGGCGGCAGACGCAATTTTGGTCAGAAGTGCATCTATGCATGAGATGGAACTGCCGGAGAACCTGAAAGTTGTGGCAAGAGCAGGTGCAGGTGTGAACAATATTCCTCTGGATCGTTGTGCGGAGAAAGGGATCGTAGTATTCAATACACCCGGAGCCAATGCAAATGGTGTGAAAGAACTCGTAATTGCAGGAATGCTTCTGGCAGCCCGTGACATTATCGGAGGTATCAACTGGGTGCAGGAGTACGAAGAAGACGGAGATATCGCAAAAATCACAGAAAAGAAGAAGAAAGCTTTTGCAGGAACGGAGCTGGAAGGAAAAAAAATAGGAGTGATCGGTCTGGGAGCGATCGGAGTTCTGGTGGCGAATGCAGCGACACATCTGGGAATGGAAGTATATGGATATGACCCGTACGTATCCGTAGATGCGGCATGGAAGCTTTCCAGAAATATTCATCATGCAAAATCCGTGGATGAATTGTACAAAGAGTGCGATTATCTGACCGTTCATGTTCCGGCACTGGACGATACAAAAGGAATGATCAACAAAGACGCCATCAGTCTGATGAAAGACGGGGTAGTGATCCTGAATTTTGCGAGAGATGTACTGGTCAATCAGGAAGATATCGTGGATGCTTTAGTATCTGAGAAAGTGCGCAGTTATGTGACGGACTTCCCGACAAAAGAGATCGTAGGTGTCAGAGGCGCAATCGTGATTCCGCATTTGGGAGCTTCCACAGAAGAGTCTGAGGATAATTGCGCCAAAATGGCAGTTGCAGAAGTGATGGATTATCTGCAGAACGGAAATATTACACATTCTGTAAATTATCCGGACTGCGATATGGGAGTGAAAGGAAGCGGAGCAAGAATTACAATCCTGCACCGCAACATCCCGAATATGCTGGGACAGTTTACAGCACTTCTGGCAGGCGAGGGAATGAATATTTCCCTGATGGCAAATAAGAGTAAGAAGGAATATGCTTATACGATGATCGACGTAGAATCCGAGGTTTCCGGACAGATTGCGAAAGCACTGGAAGCAGTAGAAGGTGTTCTGAAAGTAAGAGTGATCGTGTGAGAAAAAGGCAGATGTTATCTGATTGAAAGGATCAGGGCATCTGCCTTTTGCAGTTATAGTAAGAAAAATTACTATTGACAATACATGTATGAGTGTATACAATTATACAAGAACTTTTGCTAAGTAGAGTGTTAAAGAGTGGACGGAGGAGAAAATCATGGAAAATAGAAAAGTACGTTTGAATCAGCACACAAATCTTCTGGAACTGGAAGAACACATGTATCCACTGGTGGATGTAGATACGCCGAATGTGTTCCGGAATCTGTTCCATTATGATGAAATCCCAAAGATTGCATTCAATGACCGTATTGTGCCGCATAATATGCCGGATGAAATCTGGATCACAGATACGACATTTAGAGACGGACAGCAGTCCAGAGCTCCTTATACAACAGAGCAGATTGTGACGATTTATGATTATTTCCATCGTCTGGGAGGTCCTAACGGAAAAATTCGTCAGAGTGAGTTTTTCCTGTACAGCAAGAAAGATCGGGATGCGGTCTACAAATGTCTGGAGAGAGGATATCAGTTTCCGGAAGTGACAAGCTGGATCCGTGCCAGTAAAAAGGATTTTCAGCTGGTAAAAGATATCGGTCTCAAGGAGACAGGGATTTTGGTCAGCTGTTCCGATTATCATATTTTTTACAAGCTGAAGATGACGAGGCGGGAAGCGATGGAACATTATTTATCTGTTGTGCGTGAGTGCATGGAAACCGGAGTTCAGCCGAGATGTCATCTGGAAGATATCACACGTTCTGATATTTACGGTTTTGTGATTCCGTTTTGTCTGGAACTGATGAAGCTGATGGAAGAGTATCAGATCCCGGTCAAGATCCGTGTCTGTGATACGATGGGATATGGGGTGAATTTCCCGGGTGCAGTGATTCCGCGTTCTATTCCGGGAATCATCTATGGTCTGATGACACATGCGGGCGTGCCAAGTGAACTGATCGAATTCCACGGACACAACGATTTCTATAAAGCAGTCAATAATTCGACGACAGCGTGGCTTTACGGAGCCTGCGGAGTGAACTGTTCCTTGTTTGGTATCGGAGAGCGTACGGGTAATACACCTTTAGAGGCAATGGTATTTGAGTATGCACAGCTTCGAGGAACACTGGATGGAATGGATACAACGGTTATTACAGAGCTGGCTGAATATTATGAGAAGGAAATCGGATACAGAGTGCCATCGAGGACACCGTTTGTCGGAAAGAATTTTAATGTCACAAGAGCTGGAATCCATGCGGATGGAATGCTCAAAAATGAAGAGATCTATAATATATTTGATACAGACAAATTCCTGAACCGCCCAGCGCTGGTTTCTGTTTCCAATACATCCGGAGCGGCGGGAATCGCCTACTGGATCAATGCCTACTATAAACTTCCGCAGGGCAGTCAGGTGGATAAAAATTCAGAACTGGTCAGCCGATTGAAAGAGTGGGTAGATAAGGAGTATGAAGAAGGTCGCGTTACAGTCTTGACAGATGACGAATTAATTGCCAAAATAGATAGTATATGTAAGGAACTGCATATAAAATTGTAGCTGGGAGGCTGACAGATAGAAAATGGGCGAATATCAGGATAATTCTCTGGGAAGCCGTGTGTTCCAGAGACTCCGCGAAGACATACTGAGCGGAAAATATAAAGAGCATGATGAACTGCGGGAGAATACACTCGGAAAAGAGCTGGGGGTAAGCCGGACACCGGTCAGAGAGGCACTCAGGCAGCTGGAGCTGGAAGGACTGGTCACGATCATACCGAACAAAGGAGCGTATGTGACCGGAATTTCATCCAAGGATATCAGAGATATCTATATCCTGCGTTCTATGCTGGAAGGGTTGTGTGCCAGATGGGCAACAGAGCATATTACGGAGGAACAGCTGGATGAGCTGGAAGAAGTGATTCTTCTATCAGAATTCCATATGAAAAAAGTAAGTGGAAATAATGCAGATCAGGTGACAGATCTGGATGGCAAATTCCATAAGATTTTGTATGAAGCATCGGACAGCCGGATTTTAAGCCATGTCCTGATGGATTTTCATAAATATGTGCAGCAGGCAAGAAGAAACTCTGTCGTTTCAGAGGAGAGAGCCAGAAAGTCGATCAGAGAGCACAAGCAGATCCTTCGTGCGATTCGAGACAACGATGCAGATCTGGCAGAGCAGCTTGCAAACGAACACATCCTGCATGTGATGCAGAATTTGAAAAAACAGGGATACGAAGAAATTTAGGAGGATACGGAACATGGAAAAAATTAAGATGACCACACCAATCGTGGAAATGGACGGGGACGAGATGACAAGAATTCTCTGGAAGATGATCAAAGAAGATCTTCTGGAGCCATACATTGACCTGAATACAGAATATTATGATCTGGGGCTGGAGCACCGCAATGAGACGAACGATCAGGTGACAGTAGATTCTGCAAATGCGACGAAAAAATATAAAGTGGCAGTCAAATGTGCGACGATCACTCCAAATGCGGCGCGTATGGAAGAGTATGATCTCAAAGAGATGTGGAAGAGTCCAAATGGTACGATCCGCGCTATTTTAGACGGAACAGTTTTCCGTGCTCCGATTGTTGTAAAAGGAATTGAGCCTTGTGTAAAAAGCTGGAAGAAGCCAATTACGATCGCAAGACATGCATATGGGGATGTGTATAAAGGATCCGAGATGAAGATTCCGGGTGCTGGAAAAGTGGAGCTGGTCTACACAGCAGAAGACGGAACGCAGACAAGAGAGCTGGTTCATGAGTTTACAGGCGCAGGAATCGTACAGGGAATGCATAATGTCAATGAGTCGATTGAAAGTTTTGCAAGAAGCTGTTTCAATTATGCACTGGACACAAAACAGGATCTCTGGTTTGCAACAAAGGATACAATTTCCAAGAAATATGACCATACATTTAAAGATATTTTCCAGGAAATCTACGATGCAGAATATGATGAGAAGTTTAAAGCAGCGGGAATCGAATATTTCTATACATTGATTGATGATGCCGTAGCGCGTGTGATGAAATCAGAGGGCGGATTTATCTGGGCATGTAAGAACTATGACGGTGATGTGATGAGCGACATGGTGTCTTCAGCATTTGGTTCTCTTGCAATGATGACATCGGTATTGGTTTCTCCGGAAGGGTATTATGAGTATGAAGCGGCACATGGTACGGTACAGCGTCATTATTACAAGCACTTAAAAGGGGAAGAGACTTCTACAAACTCTGTGGCAACGATCTTTGCATGGTCCGGAGCGCTGAGAAAACGCGGAGAGCTGGATGGAAACAAAGAATTGATGGAGTTTGCTGACAGACTGGAAAAAGCTACGATCGATACGATTGAGGCAGGAGAGATGACAAAAGATCTGGCACTGATCACAACAATTGAGAATCCGACAGTCTTAAACAGTGAAGGATTTATCAAAGCAATCGCGAAGAGATTGTAAAAGAAAATAGAAAAGTGGGGTGAAAAATCTTACATCGGATTTTTCACCCCGTTTTTTATACCCCGGGTGAGAGAATGATCACGAGATAAAACAGGGCAAAAAAACAATTTTGTAAAGTATGTATTTTTTTATATAATAAAATGAAAAGATTTGTAACGTTTTAGAATGTGAGCAGTTATTAAGGTGAAAGGAGGGGGAGATGTGGAGTTCGAAAAAATATATCAGCTGTATTTTCGGGAAGTTTTTCTATATGTTCGCAGCCTGACGCCGGATGAAGTGACAGCAGAAGAAATTGCGCAGGAGACGTTTGTAAAAGCATTAAAATCTCTGAATCAATTTGACGGGAGAAAGGATATCAGAGCCTGGCTTTTTACAATTGCGAAGAATACATATTTTAGCTACTGCAGACGAAAAAAGCATGATGCAGATTGGACAGAGTATGAAAACATAGTAGATGTAGGAGTTCATTTTGCAGAAAATCTGGTGAATGAAGAAAAGGCATTTTTGATTCACAAGTTCCTTCACAATATGGAAGAACCATATAAAGAAGTGTTTAATTTGCGGGTGTTTGGAGAACTTTCTTATGAAAAAATCGGAACATTATTTCAAAAAAGTTCCGGCTGGGTGAGAGTTACTTTTTATAGAGCGAAAAAGAAAATTGAAGAGTATATGGAGGAGCAGGGATATGAGTAAAATCAGTTGTAATGTAATACAGGATATCATGCCGCTGTATGTAGATGAAATTGTGAGTGAGGATACAAAGAAGCTGGTAGAAGAACATTTGAAGGAATGTGAAGACTGCAGAAAAGAAATGGAAAAAATGCGGGCAAAAATAATATTGCCGAATAAGAAAAAAATCAATCAGGCAGAAAAAGAACTGTTTCAGAAATTAAAACACAGATTGATCAACCGTAGGATCGCAGCAGCAATACTTGGGGCGATTCTTGTGTGCGCCCTTCTGGCAGGAGTTTATACAATTCTGGTGCTTCCGAAAGAGCCGATCCCGTTTGATCCACAGAAAATGGAAGTGGAAATAGTCGGAGAGGATGCCTATTTATCCTATGCAGGAAGTGATTCGGCAGGCTCTGTTTTTTGTAACCCTGTAACAGTGGGAGAGGGAGCAGAAAAAAGGGAAATTGCAATGGTTTATTTAAATCGAAACCTGTGGTCCACATATATACAACCTCATTTGCAAGAGCAGAACGAAGATGAGATGATCTATCTCGGAAAAGCTGCGGATATGGATATCATATACTATGGAAAGTTTGATGTGGAAAATTTTTATGAAAAAATACCGGAGATATTAAAAGAAATGACTCCTATCTGGAAGAAGTGATATTAGAAAATGAAATGGAAAGGACTCGCAGATTATTCTGCGAGTTCTTCCCATTTTTCGTACAGTTCTTCCAGTTCGGTATTGTTTGCATCTTTTTCCAATGCAAGTTCCTGACATTTGACAGAATTGGAATAGACTTCTTCCTGCGTCATCAGCTCGTCGATTTCCACATTTCGTTCTTCCAGAACAGCAATTCGGTCTTCCGTCTTTTTCAGTTCATTTTTTCGTTTTCGTTCTTTTGCCTGCAGTTCCTTTTGTTCCTGCCAGCTTAGTTTGGAGTCTGAAGGTGTCGATTCGGTGGTATTTTGAGGAACTGTCTGATCAGCAGCCGGGGTGGCGTATGCGGCGGTCAGTTCTTCTTTTTTCTCCAGATAGTAATCATAGTTTCCGATATAATTGACAAAAGTCTGGTTGACCAGTTCCAGAATCCGGGTGGCAGTCTGGTTGATAAAGTACCGGTCATGGGATACGTACAGAACCGTGCCGGTATATTCGTTGAGTGCCTGCTCCAGAATTTCTTTGGAAGTAATATCCAGGTGGTTGGTCGGCTCGTCAAGAATCAGAAAATTGGCTTCTGAAAGCATCAGTTTTGCAAGAGAGACACGTCCTTTTTCTCCACCGCTTAAATCCCGGATCAGCTTGTAGACATCGTCTCCGGTAAACTGAAATGCTGCAAGAGTGTTTCGGATCTGCGTATTGGTGAGTGTCGGATAATCGTCGGAAATCTCGTCGAAAATAGTTTTTTCATTGTGCAGCACATGATGTTCCTGATCGTAGTATCCGATCTGAACTTTAGAACCCAGTGTAAAACTTCCGGAATCCGGTTCTACGACCTGATTGAGTATTTTCAAGAGTGTTGTTTTTCCGGTTCCATTGTCTCCGATGATCGCTACGTGCTCTCCGCGCTTGATTTCAAAGCTGATATCATGGAATAACACCTGACTGTCAAAACGTTTCCCGAGGGATTCGATACTTAAAACGTCATTTCCACTGACTTCGGAAGGTTCCAGTGTAAAGTGCATCTCTCTTGCCGCTTCTGCGGGTCTTTCGACAGGTGTGATTTTGGAGAGCATTTTTTCCCTGCTTTCCGCGCGTTTGATTGATTTTTCACGGTTGAAAGAGCGCAGTTTTTCAATGACTGCTTCCTGATGCTTGATTTCACGCTGCTGGTTTAAATATTCTTTGAGCTGCGCATCCCGGATCATCTGTTTTTTCTGTGCATAGTCTTTGTAATTGCCGGTATACATGCGTACAGAGCCGTTTTCAATCTCGATGACCTTTGTCACAACGCGGTTTAAGAAAAACCGGTCATGGGAAACAATCAGAACTGCACCCGGATAGTTCAGAAGATACGTCTCCAGCCAGCTGATGGAGTTCAGATCCAGGTGGTTGGTCGGTTCGTCCAACAACAGGATATCTGGTTTTGTGAGCAAAAGTTTTCCGAGAGATACCCTGGTTTTCTGACCGCCGGAAAGGGTGTCTGTGGGTTTTGAGAATTCTTCTTCTGTAAAGCCAAGACCTTTTAAAACACCGGTGATCTCACTTTCGTAGGCGTAACCGTTTTTCGATTCAAATTCTGACATCAGCCGGTTGTAAGTGTTTAAACGGTTTGTCAGTTCCTCTCCGGAAAGAGATTTTAACTCCAGTTCGATGGCGCGGATCTGGGCCTCCAGAGCGATAATATCAGATTTTGCAGTTTTTAGTTCTTCATAGATCGTGTTTGTAGTATCCAGATTCTGATGCTGGGCAAGATAGCCAAGCGTCTTTCCTTTTGTCAGAATAACGTCTCCTTCATCCAGAGGCAGTTCTCCTACGATCATTTTGAAGATTGTTGATTTTCCTGCACCGTTGACGCCGACAAGTGCAGCTTTTTCACGGTCTTCTACATGAAAAGAGCCATCCCGGACAATGAGATGGTCGCCGAATGATTTATTTAAATTATGACATGCGAGTATCATGAAATTCCTCCTGTATTTTGACAATAACTGATTATTTCGAATCATCACCATTTCATTATAACGAAAACACGGCAAAATACAATATAAAAGTTTGACTTATCTTTCACAATTCTATATAATAAGAAAAGATTAAAATTGGAGGGTACAATCAGTGGAAGAAAGAAAAATATCCCGTGCAGTTATCAGCAGGCTCCCCAGATATTATAGATACCTTGGAGATTTGATGGAAGATCAGGTGGAGAGGATCTCATCCAACGATCTAAGTAAGAAGATGCATGTCACGGCATCCCAGATTCGACAGGATCTCAATAATTTCGGGGGATTCGGGCAACAGGGATACGGGTATAATGTAAAATATTTATATACGGAGATCGGCAAGATTCTCGGACTGGACAGAAGCCACAATTTCATTATCATAGGTGCAGGTAATCTGGGACAGGCTCTTGCTAATTATGCCTCTTTTGAAAAAGGCGGATTTATTTTAAAAGGACTTTTTGATGTGAATCCCCGGCTTGAAGGAGTTGCCATCCGCGGAATTCCGGTACGGATGATGGATGAGCTGCAGGAATTTCTTCAGAACAATGAGATTGAGATTGCAGCACTGACGATTCCAAAATCGAAAGCAAAAGAAGTTGCAGAGTTATTAGTGGACAATGGAATCCAGGCTATCTGGAATTTTGCACATACAGATCTGAATCTGCCAAAAGATGTGATCGTAGAAAGCGTACATCTTTCAGACAGTCTGATGAAGCTGTCATATAATGTCAGTCGTCACCGGGAAGAACAAAACAAGTAAGAATAACTCAGTTCATGTGCAAAGGCGTGTGGTCGGAAAATATCTGGCTGCACGTCCTTTCTTTTCAGGAGCAGAAGGGAGATCGGGTATGAGATATTTACCAGACGGAGCGTGGATGCAGAGAGCGGATGAATATACGATTCAAAAGATCGGGATTCCTTCTCTGGTATTGATGGAGCGGGCAGCTCTGAAAACAGTGGAAGTGATGAAAGAGAAAGGAATCAGTCTGGATCACTGTCTTGTTGTGTGCGGAAGTGGAAATAATGGTGGAGATGGATTCGCCGTTGCAAGACTTCTTTATCTGGAGGGAAAAGATGTGTGTGCGGTTTTTGCAGGGAAAGAAACATCCATGAGTGAAGAATGCAGACAGCAGAGGCAGATCGCATCCAATCTGGGTGTTTCCGTTGTCACAAACATTCCCCCAAAAGAATATACTGTTGTCATAGATGCTGTGTTTGGTGTAGGTTTAAGCAGGACGATCGAGGGGCATTATAAAGATGTGATCGAAGAAATGAACCAGATACATGCAGAGAAAGTGGCAATCGATATTCCGTCAGGAATCAGCTCTTTTGACGGACAGGTGCTGGGAACGGCATTTCATGCGGACTTGACAGTTTCTTTTGCATGTGAGAAACTGGGAACTGTTTTGTTTCCGGGATCCGATTATGCGGGCGAGGTAATCCCTGTGGAAATCGGGATCGGGACAAAACTTTTTGAAGAAAATCCGGAAGTCTGTTACACATTGGAAAAATCGGATCTTTCCAAATTTCTTCCGGATCGGAAAAAGAATTCCCACAAGGGAAGTTATGGAAAGATTCTGATGATCACGGGCAGTAAGGGGATGTCTGGTGCGGCATACTTAAGTGCACGTGCAGCTTATATAAGTGGTGGCGGTCTGGTACAGATCTATACAGAAGAATCGAACCGGACGATTTTGCAGCAGCTCTTACCGGAAGCGATCGTATCCACCTATACAGAATATGAGGAAGAAAAACTGCAAAGTCTTTTGAAGTGGGCAGATGTAATCTGTATCGGATGCGGACTTGGAAAAAGCAGGACCGCCGGGCAGATACTTTCTTATTTGATGAAATATGCAGAGGTCCCATGTGTGATCGATGCAGACGGTTTGAATCTTTTGGCGGATCATATGGAACTTCTTCCAAAAGAAAAAAAGCCATTTGTACTGACACCACATATGAAAGAAATGGCAGGACTTTTGGGGTGTACCATCCCGGAACTTGGGAAAAACAGATTTGCTGCGTTAAAAGAATTTACAGACAGCTATGGTGTTGTTTGTGCACTGAAGGATGCACGTACGCTTGTGGCAGGAAAAGACCGGCAGATGTTTCTGAATACTGCTGGAAACAGTGCGATGGCAAAGGCCGGTTCCGGCGATGTGCTTGCCGGAGTGATCACAGGGCTTCTGGCGCAGCATATGAAAGTGTATGAAGGGACTGTGCTGGGAGTGTATCTTCATGCCTGTGGAGGAGATGCAGCCAGAGAGAGGAGAGGCGCTTACAGCGTTCTGGCAGAAGATCTGACAGAGGGGATCGCAGCTTGTATCAAAAAGACAGAAAAGGGGAGATAATGATGGAAAAACACAGCAGAGTGTATGCAGAGATTGATCTGGATGCAATTTCATATAACATGGAACAGATGAAAAAGAGGGTTGGAGAAGGCGCAAAATTTATTGCCGTAGTGAAAACAGACGGATATGGACATGGTGCGGTTCCGATTGCCTGTATGCTGGATGACGATCCGGATGTATGGGGCTATGCGACTGCGACTCTGGAAGAAGCAGTGGAGCTTCACAGAGCGGGAATTCAAAAACCGACGATGGTGCTGGGATGTGTGTTCCCGGACCAGTATGAAGAAATGATAAAAGAAGAGGTGCGCGCCACAGTATACACACTGGATATGGCACATGAGATTTCGAATCTTGCCCGAAAGTTGGGAAAAACAGCGTATTTTCATATCAAGATCGATACAGGGATGGAACGGCTCGGATTTCCGGCAACAGAGGAGAGCGCAGATCTCATCGGGCAGATTGAAAAACTTCCGAATGTATGCCTGGAAGGAATGTTTACGCATTTTGCAAAAGCAGATGAGCTGGATAAAACATTTTCAGAAGAGCAGTACAGAAAATTTGTATGGATGAGAAATGAGGTTGAAAAGCGGGGGATTTCGATTTCGCAATACCATTGCGATAACAGCGCGGGAATCATTGATTTTCCACAGTGGAAACAAAATCTGGTCCGTGCGGGAATTGCGTTGTACGGACTGTATCCGTCAGAGGAAGTAAAAAAAGAGACTGTGGACTTAAAGCCGGCACTTCGCCTGGTCAGCCACGTCAGCTTTGTGAAAGAAGTAGAGCCGGGAGCTTCCATCAGTTACGGAGGGACTTTTACGGCAGATAAGAAAATGAAAGTGGCTACCATTCCGGTAGGATACGGGGACGGTTATGCGAGAGGCTTATCTAATCGCGGAGAAGTCCTGATCCGTGGGAAAAGAGCACGGATACTGGGACGTGTCTGTATGGATCAGTTTATGGTAGATGTGACTGATATTCCGGATACTGTATTTATGGATGAAGTCGTTCTGATCGGAAGAGACGGAGACGATGAGATCACGGTGGAGGAACTTAGCGAGATCTGCGGTCGTTTCAATTATGAATTTGTCTGCTGTCTTGGAAAAAGAATTCCCCGGGTTTATAAGGGGAGCAATCTTTTGGAAAAATAAATGTCAGTTGAATACATCCGATAAAAGCGGGAATACTCAAGTATACTTCCCTGAGGGGGAGAAAATTGAAGTATAAGAATCGGAGTGTGAATAGAACGTGACAGTCAGACGAGGGGATATTTATTATGCGGATTTAAGTCCGGTGATCGGTTCAGAACAGGGCGGTGTGCGGCCGGTGCTGGTTATCCAGAATGATGTGGGAAATAAGCACAGTCCTACAGTGATCTGTGCAGCGATCACATCCAGAATGAACAAAGCAAAGCTGCCTACACACATTGAAATCAGTGCAAAAAAATACCGGCTTGTGAAAAATTCAGTGGTACTTCTGGAGCAGATCAGAACATTGGACAAAAAGCGGCTGAAGGAGTATATCTGCCATGTGGACGGAACATTTATGGAAGAAGTCAATGAAGCGATCCGCATCAGCCTGGAACTTCCTACATAACGGAAATGGGCGGGAAATGTCAGCGTTACAACTTTACAGAACGAAAAAAGAGTGATAAAATGGAACAACGAGTTTATGAGATAAAAGGAGAATTGAGCAATGTCAGGACATTCAAAATTTGCAAATATTAAGCACAAAAAAGAGAAAAATGATGCAGCAAAGGGAAAGATTTTTACGAAGCTTGGTAGAGAGCTTGCGGTTGCAGTAAAAGAAGGCGGCGGTCCGGATCCGGCAAACAACAGCCGTCTGCGTGATGTGATCGCAAAGGCGAAAGCAAACAACATGCCGAATGATACGATCGACAGAAACATCAAGAAAGCGGCAGGAGAAGGTTCTGGAGACAACTACGAACACATCACATACGAGGGATACGGGCCAAACGGAACAGCGATCATTGTAAAGACACTGACAGACAACAAGAACCGTACTGCATCCAACGTAAGAAATGCATTCACAAAAGGAAGCGGAAATGTAGGAACACCGGGATGCGTCTCTTTTATGTTTGATGAAAAGGGACAGATCATCGTTGCAAAAGAAGACTGCGATATGGATGCAGATGAACTGATGATGATGGCTCTGGACTTTGGGGCGGAAGATTTTTCAGAAGAAGAGGAGAGTTTTGAGATTCTGACTGCTCCGGAAGATTTCAGTGAAGTGCGCCTGAAATTAGAGGAAGCAGGAATCGTCATGGCAGATGCGGAAGTGACGATGATCCCGCAGACTTATGTGGAGCTGACAAGTGAAGAGGATATCAAAAATATCCAGAAAACACTGGATCTTCTCGATGAGGATGATGATGTTCAGGACGTGTACCACAACTGGGATGAGTAAGCACACCTTACATAGATTTTAAATAGTGATAATGAAACTATAATAAACATACATTAGAATGGTATCAGAAGTTGTTTATCAATGGTTTGGAGGTATCACTATGGTAAAAGAAAGAAGAAGTGCAAAACGGATTAAATATGATATGGTTCGTGTTTACTCCAAAATGGAGACTCATGTAGATGGGAAAGCAAAAAGTGTTTTCAAAAGAAAGCCTTATGCTCTCGCAAAATAAGAATAAAGAACAGGTCTGTCGGTATCTGGAAATCCGGCAGACCTGTTTCTTTATGCAAAAAAATTGAAATGCAGTATCAGATATGCTATACTGAACAATGGTATAAAAGGAAATACAACAAAAAGAGGAATGCCAATGAGTCAGAATAGCTTACAGAATGATTTGATTGTTTTGTATGAAAAAACCAGAGAAAAAGTACGGGGATTTCAGAAGAAAACATATCAGTCAGACATGGGAATTTTAAAAGAAGAAAATCAGACACTGCTGGAATGTGTGAAAGAAACAATTGAAAAATCTGAAAAATGTATGCAGGAAGTTGCGGGGTATGTTCCGGAATATGCATCGGAGATGCTCTCTCAGATTGATTCCAAGCGAAAAAGAGAAGCGGCAGTTATTGATCACAACATGGCTATGGTAGCTTTTTTTGTTCCGCTGATGGGGGAAATTCAGAGTACGCAGACGAAGATATTTACGGAGAAAATCGTGGAGTTATGGAATCAGAAGGTACCTGGCAGCAAAATCGGACACTCGGATGCTGCAAGTATTGAGAATGGGTTTAAAAAAGGAGTTTTCTGTTATATTACAACAGCTGTCTGTAAGAGTCTGAACAAGCCAGATGATTGCTATGAACTGAATCTTTTGAGGGAATACAGAGATCAGTATCTGATGGGGACAAAGGATGGAGAGATTCTTGTAAAAGAGTATTATAATATTGCTCCGACAATCGTAAAGCGGATTGACCGCAGTCCGGACGCATCAGAAATTTATGCGGATATCTGGGAAAAGTATTTAAAGCCGTGTGTACGCCTGATTGAAGCGGGCGAACAAGAAGAATGCAGAGAATTGTACACAAAGATGGTTCGTTCTCTGGAGAAGAAATATTTGTATTCAGTAGGAGGAGAGAAAAATGAGTAATTACAAGACAGAGACAAAATGTATACAATCCGGATATGAACCGGGTAATGGAGAGGCGAGAGTTCTTCCTATTTATCAGAGTACAACATTTCGATATACAAGCAGTGAACAGATGGGGCGTCTGTTTGACTTAGAGGAGTCCGGTTATTTTTATACCAGACTTCAGAATCCGACCAATGATGCGGTTGCTGCAAAAATCTGTGATCTGGAAGGCGGAGTGGCAGCAATGCTGACATCATCCGGACAGGCAGCTAATTTCTATGCGATTATGAATATCGTGGAAGCGGGAGATCATATTGTCTGTGCATCTGCTCTTTACGGAGGTACCTACAATCTGTATGCCCATACGATCAAAAAAATGGGTGTAGAAGCTACGTTTGTAGATCCTGAGTGTACGCAGGAAGAGCTGGATGCAGCATTTCAGGAAAATACAAAAGCAGTATTTGGAGAGACAATCGCCAATCCTGCCCTCGTTGTTCTGGATCTGGAAAAATTTGCAAATGCCGCACATGCACATGGTGTGCCGTTTATTGTGGATAATACATTTGCAACACCGATCAACTGCCGTCCGTTTGAATGGGGCGCGGATATTGTGACACATTCTACTACAAAATATATGGACGGACATGCCGCTTGCGTGGGCGGTGCGATCGTGGACAGCGGAAATTTTGACTGGGAGACACACAAAGAAAAATTCCCGGGACTGACAACTCCGGATGAGACATATCATGGAATTGTATATACAGAAAAATTTGGCAAAGGTGCGTATATTACAAAGGCAACTGCACAGCTGATGAGAGATCTCGGCTCTATCCAGTCACCGCAGAATGCATTTCTGTTAAACATCGGACTGGAGACACTGCATTTAAGAGTGCCGCGCCACTGTGAAAATGCAGTTAAGGTGGCAGAGTATCTGAAAAATCATGAGAAGGTGGCATGGGTGCGCTGTCCATCACTTCCGGGAGACAAATATTATGATCTTGCGCAGAAATATATGCCAAACGGAACCTGCGGTGTCATCACATTCGGTCTCAAAGGCGGCAGAGACGCTGCAGTTGAGATGATGGATCGATTAAAAATGGTAGCGATCGTGACACATGTAGCGGATGCCAGAAGCTGTGTTCTTCATCCTGCCAGCCACACGCATCGTCAGATGAATGACAAAGAGCTGGTAGAAGCAGGCGTTCAGCCGGATCTGATCCGTTTCAGTGTGGGAATTGAAAATATAGAAGATATTATTGCGGATGTCGAGCAGGCACTTCGTTAATTCAAGATGGTATGGATGTATACAAGAGGCATCCATACCATTTTTGCGTGAAAAATCATCATTTTCCGTATAAACAAGGGCGGTTGATCGAATACTAAAGTATCCGGCTGTCCAAGTACAGACCTGAAAATAGAGAAAAGAAGGTAGAAGATCATGGAAAATGAGGAGAAGCAAAGACAACGTCTGGATAAAAACGAAGAGATTAAAGAGACCGGCACCTTAAATCTGAATGGAAACGGGCACAAAGCGAACATACAGCTTCTGACGATCATTGGAGAGATTGAAGGGCATGAGGCTGTTTCCGGAAACACAAAAGCCACCAAATATGAGCATTTGATTCCAAGACTGGCAGAGGTGGAGGATGACGATGAAGTGGATGGAGTTTTGATTTTACTCAATACACTGGGCGGTGATGTGGAGGCAGGGCTGGCGATCGCGGAAATGATCGCATCCTTAAGCAAACCAACGGTCTCTCTGGTTCTGGGAGGAAGCCACTCCATCGGCGGACCGCTTGCAGTTTCCGCAGATTATTCTTTTATTGTGCCGAGTGGAACAATGATCGTGCATCCGGTGAGATCCTCCGGGATGTTTATTGGAGTGATTCAGAGTTATCGTAATATGGAAAAGACGCAGGATCGGATTACCCGGTTTATCGCAGCTCATTCGCAGATTACCAAAGAACGTCTGGAAGAATTGATGTTGGATTCCACACAGTTGGTAAAAGATGTCGGGACTATGTTAGAAGGGGAAGATGCAGTCAGAGAAGGCATGATCGATGAGGTTGGAGGAATCAGCATGGCATTGAAAAAGCTGCGGGAAATGATCCGGCAGAAAAAATGTTAATGACACACTTTTCAATTGATGTTATACTAGATGTAGTATGTGTAATTATCAAGGGGGAAGTATTATGGCTGCAAAGTCAACAAGGAAAAAGAAAACTACAAGAAAAAAGTCATCCAAAAATCAGGCAAGTACATCCCTGAACAGTGAAATTTTGATTCTGGTCATGTTTGCGGTCTGTGTGCTGATGCTTTTAAGCAATTTTGGAGTCATAGGGATTGCAGGCAGTGCGATCTCTTCTGTACTCTTTGGTTTTTTCGGAGTGATGGCATATATTCTGCCGTTTCTCTTATTTGGCGTGGTTGCTTTTGGAATTTCGAATAAAGGCAATACACACGCCTACATAAAAATTGCAGCATGTGTGGCCTTATTGTTTGCAATCTGTGCATTTTTCCAGCTGGTGATGCATCCTTTTGATGCCAAAGAAAGTCTGTGGAGCTATTATCAGTATGCCAGTGATTACAGAAAAGCGGGCGGTCTTACAGGGGGCTGTCTGGTGAAGATTCTGTGTCCGTTTATTGGTGTGGTAGGCGCTTATGTGGTACTCGTTGTACTTATGGTAATCTGTGTGATTCTGATCACAGAACGTTCTCTGCTTGCACCTCTTGGAAAAGGAAGCAAAAAGGCGTATGCAGATATGAAGCGCCGGCAGGGAGAAGCATCTGCCCGGCGTGCGAAGAACAGAGAAGAAAAACGAAGACAGGCAGAAGAAGCAAAGACAGAACCGAATGATTCTTCCAGAAGAAGTGATCATAAAGTATCGGGTGTTTCTTTTGCAACAACGCTGCAGGCCCAGGAAAGTGAAGTGCCAAAGGAGACAACAGCGAAAAAGCGTAAAAAGAATTCTTCAGGAAAAGATCCGGATATGCGGGAACTGACTGTTTCACAGGAATCGGATTTTTCAGAGCCACTGCCGTCTCCATTTGAAGATTTTGTGATCAATCGTCCGGAAAGCACGGCGTCGGATGCGAGCGCAGTGGATACTCCATTATGGGAGAATGAACCGGAACCGGCAGAAGAGGGCAACATGACGCAGGAGGATGTTCCGGAAGAGTCAGTCCGTACAAGGAAGAAGACCAAGGCGAGTGCGGCAGCTGTGGAAGCAGAGACTGTTCAGGTAGAACAGAGTATCAAAGAGCAGGAGCAGCAGCCGAAGAAAGTGTACAAGATTCCGCCAATGAATCTTCTGACAAAAGGGAAAAAGGGCGGCGGAGACTCGGATGCCCAGTTGCGCGCCACGGCCCAGAAACTGGAGCAGACCCTGCAGAATTTCGGGGTTCGCGTTCATGTAACAAATGCAAGCTGCGGACCGTCTGTGACGCGGTATGAGCTGCAGCCGGAACAAGGTGTGAAGGTAAGTAAGATTGTAGGTCTGGCAGATGACATCAAATTAAATCTGGCAGCGGCAGATATCCGGATCGAGGCGCCGATTCCGGGAAAAGCAGCCGTTGGGATTGAGGTCCCGAACCAGGAGAATACGGCAGTGATGCTTAGGGACCTGTTAGAATCCGGGGAATTTAAAAATTCCACAGCGAATATTCCGTTTGCCGTGGGAAAAGATATTTCAGGAAAGACGATGATCGCAGATATCGCAAAGATGCCGCATTTACTTGTGGCAGGAGCGACAGGATCCGGAAAGTCGGTATGTATCAATACGCTGATCATGAGTATTTTATACCATGCAGATCCGGAAGAAGTAAAACTGATCATGGTGGATCCCAAAGTAGTGGAACTAAGTGTCTATAATGGAATTCCGCACTTGCTGATCCCGGTCGTGACGGACCCGAAAAAAGCAGCAGGCGCTCTGAACTGGGCAGTCGCTGAGATGATGAAGCGGTATCAGCTGTTTGCCCAGCAGAATGTCCGGGATCTGAAAGGATACAATGAAAAGATTGCGCAGATGACAGAAGAAGGAGCTCCGAAAAAACTGCCGAAGATTGTGATCATTGTAGATGAGCTGGCGGATCTGATGATGGTGGCGCCGGGGGAAGTAGAAGGCGCGATCTGCCGTCTGGCGCAGCTTGCCAGAGCGGCGGGACTGCATCTGATCATTGCAACACAGCGGCCTTCGGTGAATGTCATCACAGGTCTGATCAAGGCCAATATGCCGTCCAGAATCGCATTTTCTGTCTCATCAGGAGTAGATTCCAGGACGATCATTGATATGAATGGAGCGGAGAAACTGCTTGGAAAGGGAGATATGCTGTTTTATCCGACAGGATATCCAAAACCGGTCCGTGTGCAGGGATCCTTTGTTTCAGATAAAGAAGTGCAGAAGGTTGTGGACTATCTCATCGAACACAACGGAAATGCCTCCTACAGTGAAGAAGTGGAGGAGCACGTAAATTCCGATCTGCCGTCACCGGTTCCTGGGATACAGGGAGCCGGGGTGCAGGATAATGCAAATGAGCAGGATGCATATTTTGCAGATGCAGGACGGCTGATCATTGAAAAAGAAAAAGCATCCATTGGAATGCTCCAGAGGATGTTTAAAATCGGCTTCAACCGGGCAGCCCGGATTATGGATCAGCTTGCCAGTGCGGGAGTGGTCGGAGAAGAAGTCGGAACAAAACCAAGAAAAGTACTGATGACAAAAGAAGAATTTGAACAGTACATTCAGGAAAATTTATAATGCAGTGGAGGAAGAAATGATGAAAACAGATATTCAGATCGCACAGGAAGCAGAATTAATGCACATCAAAGACGTGGCAGCGTCTATCGGAATTTCAGAAGAGGAACTGGAGTTTTATGGAAAGTACAAAGCGAAGCTCTCCGATGAACTCTGGGAGAACGTAAAAGACCGCAAGGATGGAAAACTGGTTCTTGTGACAGCCATCAATCCGACCCCGGCAGGAGAAGGAAAGACCACGATCACAGTAGGTCTGGGTGAGGCATTTGCAAAAATGAATAAAAAGGCAATCATCGCACTGCGTGAACCATCTCTTGGACCATGTTTTGGAATCAAAGGCGGAGCAGCAGGAGGCGGGTATGCACAGGTTCTCCCAATGGAAGATCTGAATCTGCATTTCACCGGAGATTTCCACGCGATCACTTCTGCGAATAATCTGCTGGCTGCCATGTTGGATAATCACATTCAGCAGGGCAATGCATTGGGAATTGATCCGAGAAATATTGTCTGGAAACGCTGCGTGGACATGAACGACAGAGTTCTTCGCAACATCGTAGTAGGACTTGGAAACAAGATGGATGGAATGGTGAGAGAAGACCATTTTGTGATCACAGTCGCATCTGAGATCATGGCAATCCTTTGTCTTGCAGATGATCTTGCAGATCTGAAACGCCGCCTGGGACGAATCATCGTGGCATATACATTTGAAGGCAATCCGGTAACAGCAGACGATCTTCAGGCAACAGGCGCCATGACTGCACTGTTAAAGGATGCGATCAAACCGAATATGATCCAGACACTGGAGCACACACCGGCACTGGTACACGGCGGACCGTTTGCCAATATCGCACACGGCTGCAACAGTGTCCGCGCGACAAAGCTGGCTTTAAAAATCAGCGATATTACAATTACAGAAGCCGGATTCGGAGCGGATCTTGGAGCTGAGAAATTTATGGATATCAAATGCCGTAAAGCGGGATTAAAACCGGACGCAGTGGTACTTGTAGCGACAGTGCGGGCACTGAAATACAATGGCGGAGTTGCAAAACAGGATCTGGGCGAAGAAAATCTGGAAGCACTGAAAAAAGGAATCGTGAATCTGGAAAAACACATTGAGAATATTCAGAAATACGGCGTTCCTGTTGTAGTAACACTGAATTCCTTTGTTACAGATACGGAAGCGGAAAATGAATTTATCCGCAGCTTCTGTGAAGAAAGAGACTGTGAATTCGCCCTTGCAAAGGTATGGGAAAAAGGCGGAGAAGGCGGAATCGAACTGGCAGAAAAAGTGTTGGATACACTGGAGAATAAGGAAAGCAATTTCCATGTACTGTATGAGGATGAACTTTCTCTGACAGAAAAGATCGAGAAGATTTCAAAAGAGATTTACGGGGCAAACGGTGTTGTCTATGAGCCGGCTGCAAAGAAACAGCTTGCGAAGATCGAAGAGATGGGATTTGGACATTTCCCTATCTGTATGGCAAAGAATCAGTATTCTCTGTCAGATGATGCGAAAAAACTGGGACGTCCGGAAAACTTTGACATCCATATCCGTGAAGTTTATGTCAGCGCAGGTGCCGGATTTGTCGTTGCTCTGACAGGTGCGGTGATGACAATGCCTGGACTTCCGAAAGTCCCTGCTGCAAATAACATCGATGTAACAGATGACGGTAAAATTACAGGACTGTTTTAAAGGAGTATTGAATGGCACAGATAATTGACGGAAAACGAATTGCAAAAGAAATCAAAGATAAATTGAAAGAAGAAGTATCCGTGCTGAAAGAAAGAGGCACCAAGATCTGTCTGGCAGTGATTCAGGTAGGGCAGGATGCGGCTTCTTCGGTATATGTAAACAACAAGAAAAAGGCGTGCGCCTATATCGGGATCGACTCCGTTTCGTATGAGTTAAAAGAGGCTACAACAGAAGCGGAACTGGTAGAATTGATCGAGAAACTGAATCATACAGAGAAGGTACATGGAATCCTGGTACAGCTTCCGCTTCCGGCACACATTGATGAAGACCGGATCATACGTACGATTTCACCGGACAAGGATGTAGACGGATTTCATCCGGTGAACGTGGGACGGCTCTGGCTCGGAGAGACCGGATTTGTATCCTGCACACCGGCGGGGATCATTCAGCTTTTGAAGTATTCCGGAATTGAGATTGCAGGAAAAGAGTGCGTGGTGATCGGGCGAAGCAACATTGTAGGAAAGCCGATGGCAGCACTGCTTCTGCGTGAGAATGGGACCGTGACGGTTGCACATTCCAGGACAGCAGATCTAAAAGAAGTGACACGCAGAGCAGATATTCTGATCGCAGCAGTCGGACAGACCAAGATGATCACAGCAGAGTACATAAAAGAAGGCGCGGTTGTGATCGATGTGGGAATGCACAGAGATGCCCAAAACCATCTCTGTGGAGATGTGGATTTTGAGGATGTGTATTCCAGGGCATCTGCCATTACGCCGGTACCTGGCGGGGTAGGTCCGATGACAATCGCCATGCTGATGAACAATTGCGTGCAGGCCGCACGCGATTAGGAGGAACTAATATGAGATGTACGCATTGTAATGCGATTATTCCGGAAGGCTGGATGCGTTGTCCCAGATGTGGAAAAGAAGTTCAGATCGTCCCTGATTACAATCCTCTGGATGATGTTCTTACACAGGAAGTAAAAGGCTCGGTCGAAGATGTTACCAGGCAGCTTCAGACAAAGGATGTCCGTGATTTTGGCAGAAGACAGGAAGTGTACCAGTCAAAAGCAACGCGGGTGCTCAGTCAGGAAGAGCTGGATGAAATACAGGCCGGGCGAGAGCATGCGGCGAGAAACAGATCCCGTGCAGAGGCGAAACGAAAACAGCAGGAACGAAAAAAGCAGCTGGTTCGCAGAAGACGGAAAGTGCTTTTGATCCTGTTTCTGGTCCTGTTGATTTTTGGAGCGGCGTTCGGCTATTTTCTGTATCAGAATTCTTATGTGGGAAAAGTGGCAAAAGGGTACGATGCACTGCAGATGAAAGAATATCAGACAGCAGAAAAATACTTCAAACATGCGATTGGAAAGAATGCCCAGAGGGCAGAGGCATATTCCGGTCTGGCAGAGACTTATATGGAACAGGATGAAGGGGATGAGGCAGAATCCGTATTTCTTTCTGCTATTGCTTCTTATCCATCCAACGAAGAACTGTATCGGGCAGCAATCAGCTTTTATGAGGAGACAAAGCAGCTTGATAAGATTTCCGAGATTCTCGAGGACTGCGATGACGAATCCGTGCTTTCCAGTCTGAAAGCATATGTTTCTACAGAGCCGGTCTTCAGTCTGGATGATGGAAAATATAGTGAAGTACAGGAAGTGACACTGTCCGCATCAGGGGAGACCATTTACTACACGACAGATGGAACGAATCCGACTTCGTCCAGCACAAAGTATACCGAGCCGATTCTTTTAAATGAGGAAGGAAAGACGCAGATTAAGGCGATTGCCTATAACAAAAAGAAAATCCCAAGTCTGGTGGTCTCAAAAACTTATGAGATTGAATTTCCGGTAGCGGATGCACCGGTTGTAACACCGTCCACGGGGCAGTACAGTACAGCTACGCAGATCAGTATTACCGTGCCGGAAGGCTACACAGCTTATTACACGACAGATGGTTCCACGCCGACAACTGAATCTTCCTTGTATACCGGACCGATCGAGATGCCAGAAGGGCAGACGCTGTTCAGTACAGTTCTGGTGGGTAAGACCGGAAAAATGACACAGATAACAAAACGAAATTATATTTATCAGCCGCAGTAAAAGCGGCTGATTTTTTTAGATAAACACTTTGTAAAAATGCAAGGGGATTTTCTAACAAAAATGAGCCTGGTTTTTTGTGCATTATTTAACGAAAAAAAACGGCAGTTTTGTTGTGTGAAAAGTTTCACAGTGGTATAATGGTTTTAGTTGAAATCAACAGACTTTAATCAAAGGAGATGCAGGATAATGAGCAGATTTTGTTTACCAAGAGACATTTATCACGGAAAAGGATGTTTGGAAGAATTAAAGAACCTGAAAGGAAAAAAAGCAATTCTTGTAGTGGGCGGCGGTTCCATGAAACGTCAGGGATTTCTTGACAGAGCTGTAACATATTTGAAAGAAGCAGGAATGGAAGTCCAGTTATTTGAAGGCGTTGAGCCGGATCCGTCTGTAGAGACAGTTATGAAAGGTGCCGAGGCAATGCGTGCATTTGAGCCGGACTGGATCGTGGCAATGGGCGGCGGTTCTCCGATTGATGCTGCAAAAGCAATGTGGGCATTTTATGAGTATCCGGATGTAACATTCGAGGATCTGTGCATTCCGTTTAATTTCCCGGAACTGAGACAGAAAGCAAAATTCGCAGCGATTCCATCTACATCAGGAACAGCTACAGAAGTAACAGCATTCTCTGTTATCACAAACTATCAGACAGGTGTAAAATATCCGCTGGCTGACTTTAATATCACACCGGATGTTGCGATCGTTGATCCGGATCTTGTGGCAGGTCTTCCTGTAAAACAGGTTGCATACACAGGTATGGATGCACTGACACATGCGATCGAAGCATATGTTTCTACACTCAACGGACCATTTACAGATCCACTTGCACTGCAGGCAATTGAGATGGTACTGGATAATCTTCCGGCATCTTACAACTGCGATATGGATGCAAGAGAGCAGATGCATTATGCACAGTGTCTGGCAGGTATGGCATTCTCCAATGCATTGCTTGGAATCGTACACTCTATGGCACATAAGACAGGTGCAGCATTCTCAACAGGACACATTCCTCACGGATGTGCGAATGCGATCTATCTTCCATATGTTATCAAATACAACGCAAAAGATCCGGTTGCAGCAAAACGTTATGCTGAGATCGCACGCAGAATGGGACTTCCGGGAGCATCTGAGAAAGCACTCATCAACAGTCTGGTTGAAAAGATCGATGACTTTAATGTCAAACTGAACATTCCAAAGACTCTCAAAGACTTCGGAATCGAGGAAAATGAATTCAAAGAAAAAGTTGCCAAGATTGCAGAACTGGCAGTAGGTGATGCATGTACAGGATCTAATCCTCGTGCAATCGATCCTGCAACAATGGAAAAATTATTCACATGTACATATTACGGAACAGAAGTTGATTTCTAATCAGGCTGTCCGCTTGTGGATGAACGGGAAAGGGACAGGCACAGTACAAAAGCGGTGCCTGTCCTTTTTGCAGACAGAAGAGAAAAATCACGGAAAGAACTATTGCCATTATGCCATTTTTGGCGTATTATTAAAAAAGGTGATTTATTACAAGGAGGAAGAACATGTATAAGATTTTAAAAGCAGAAAAATTGTCTGAGAATATTTTTCTGATGGATGTGCATGCACCAAGGGTTGCGAGTCATTGTGAGCCGGGGCAGTTTGTTATCGTAAAGATGGACGAGAAGGGGGAGCGTATCCCGCTTACTATTTGTGATTATGACAGAGAAGCCGGAACGATCACGATCGTGGTTCAGGAAGTCGGAGCTTCTACTGTGAAGATGTCTGAACTCAAAGCCGGAGATTCTTTCCGTGACTTTGTAGGTCCGCTTGGATGTGCCTCTGAGTTTGTTGAGGAAGATATCGAAGAATTGAAAAAACAGAAGATTTTATTTGTTGCGGGAGGACTTGGTACAGCTCCTGTATATCCTCAGGTGAAATGGCTTCATGAGAGAGGAATAGACGCCGATGTGATCATCGGAGCAAAAACGAAGGATCTTGTGATCATGGAGAAAGAGATGGAAGAAGTTGCCGGAAATCTCTATGTGACAACGGATGACGGCTCTTATGGACGCTCCGGTATGGTGACGCAGGTGATCAAAGATCTGGTAGAAAAAGAAGGAAAACATTATGACAAGTGTGTTGCGATCGGACCGATGATTATGATGAAATTTGTCTGTCTGCTGACAAAGGAACTGAATCTTCCAACGATCGTCAGCATGAACCCGGTTATGGTAGATGGTACCGGAATGTGCGGAGCATGCCGTCTTCAGGTTGGAGATGAGATTAAGTTTGCATGTGTAGACGGGCCGGAATTTGATGGCCATCTTGTAGATTTTGATCAGGCGATGAAGAGAAGCCAGATGTACAGATCAGTAGAGGGAAGAGCAATGCTGAAATTACAGGAAGGCGATACTCATCACGGCGGATGCGGACATTGTGGAGGTGACGAGTAATGGCAAAAGGAATGGTGAGAGTACCTGTCAGAGAACAGGATCCAAAAGTACGTGCAACAAATTTTGAAGAAGTTTGTCTTGGATATAATCAGGAAGAGGCAATGGAAGAGGCAACAAGATGCCTGAATTGTAAAAATGCAAAATGTATCGAAGGATGTCCGGTATCGATCAATATTCCGGCATTTGTTCAGGAAGTAAAGGAAGGAAATATCGAGGAAGCATACAAGATCATCGGACAGTCTTCCGCACTTCCGGCAATCTGTGGACGTGTCTGCCCGCAGGAGTCTCAGTGTGAAGGAAAGTGTATCCGTGGTATCAAAGGAGATCCGGTATCCATCGGAAAACTGGAGCGTTTTGTGGCAGATTATGCACTGGAGCATGACATCAAACCAGAAGGTGCAAAAGAACAGAACGGTCATAAGGTAGCTGTGATCGGTTCCGGACCATCCGGACTCACCTGCGCAGGCGATCTGGCAAAGATGGGATATGATGTGACGGTATTTGAAGCACTTCATGAACTGGGAGGAGTACTTGTTTATGGTATTCCGGAATTCCGTCTTCCAAAACAGAAAGTCGTTGCAAAAGAGATTGAAAAAGTAAAAGAATTAGGCGTTAAATTTGAGACAAACGTTGTGATCGGAAAGTCAACAACGATCGATCAGCTGATTGAAGAAGAAGGATTTGAAGCAGTATTCATTGGTTCCGGAGCTGGACTTCCGATGTTTATGGGAATCCCGGGAGAAAACGCAAACGAAGTATTCTCTGCAAATGAATATCTGACAAGAAGCAACCTGATGAAAGCGTTTGATTCTTCTTATGATACACCGATTGCTGCAGGTAAAAAAGTTGCAGTTGTCGGCGGTGGAAACGTTGCGATGGATGCTGCAAGAACTGCACTCAGACTGGGAGCAGAAGTACATGTTGTATACAGACGAAGCGAAGCAGAGCTCCCTGCACGAGTAGAAGAAGTACATCATGCGAAAGAAGAAGGTGTGATCTTTGACCTTCTGACAAATCCAAAGCAGATCAATGTAGATGAGAATGGAAATGTCAAGAGCATGACAGTCATCAAAATGGAACTTGGAGAACCGGATGCATCCGGAAGAAGACGTCCGGTTGAGATTCCTGGATCTGAGTATGACATTGATGTAGATACTGTGATCATGTCCCTTGGAACTTCTCCGAACCCGCTGATCTCTTCCACAACAAAAGGGCTGGAGATCAACCGCAGAAAATGTATCGTTGCAGAGGAAGAAAATGGACAGACATCCAAAGACGGTGTTTATGCCGGCGGAGATGCCGTGACAGGAGCTGCAACAGTAATTCTTGCAATGGGTGCAGGAAAAGCCGGTGCAAAAGGAATTGACGAATATCTGAAAAACAAAGAAAAATAGAAACAGAGCAAACTAGCAGGCAAGACCTGTAAAAGAGAACTCCGCATGGATTCTTCTTCCGAATATTCGGGACCTGATGATATGCGGAGTGTTTTGTATGTATAAGGAGAGAAAAAGAATGACAAAAAAAGAACTTGCCCTGGAATACCATAAAAAAGGGTATAACTGCACACAGGCTGTAGCGTGTGCGTTTTGCGGGGAATTTGGCGTAAGTGAAGAAGAGATGTATAAAATTGCAGAAGGCTTTGGTCTTGGCATGGGTATGATGGATACCTGCGGAGCCCTGACAGGTCTGTTTATGCTGATTGGGATGAAAAACAGCGGCGGAGTTGAGCAGGCCGGAAAAACAAAAGCAGACACCTATAAGAAGACAAGAGAGTATGCTGCGAAATTTAAGGAGATCAACGGATCTGTTTATTGTAAAGAATTAAAAGGAGTAGAAACAGGAAAAATCCTTGCACCATGTGATAAATGTATCCTGGATGCTGTGGAGCTCGCAGAGCAGTTCCTGAAAGAGAACTAAGATGGAAAAGATAAAAGCAAGACAGCTTCTGTCAATCACATTAACCTTATTTGCAGTATTTTTTGGTGCAGGAAATATGATCTTCCCGCCGGCCATGGGACAACAGGCAGGTGAAAACTATATACAGGCGCTGGCCGGATTTATTCTGACAGATGCAGGAATCGCACTTCTGGGTATGATTGCAGTTGTTTTAGTAGGAACGGAGGTCAGTGATCTGGGAGAACTGGTCAGCAGAAGATTTGCAGTCTTTTTGTCTGTTTGTATTTATCTGTTGATAGGTCCTTTGTTTGCACTTCCACGAACAGGAAGTGTTTCATTTGAGTTGGCGGTTCGTCCGTATTTATCAGAATCAAATGTATGGTGGGTATCTTTGCTCGTGACGGCTGTTTTCTTCTGGCTCACATATTATCTGAGCGGTAATCCGAAGAAGGTAGTCAATGTGATCGGAAAATATCTGACACCGATACTTTTGATTTGTATCGTATTGATCTTTCTGGCCTGCGTTTTTATGGAAAAATCGCCGAACAGTTCAGTTCAGTATGGAAGCGTCGGAGTTCCGCAGGGAGTATACAAAGAGATTCCGTTCTTCCAGGGAATGATAGAAGGGTATTATGCACTGGATGGTCCGGCAGGTCTGGTATTTGCGATTATTATCATCAATGCAGTGCGGGGACATCAGGTAAAAACAAAGAGAAACATCATTAAATACACACTGATCTGCGGGGCTGGTGCAGCGCTGATCCTTTCGGTTGTGTATTATATGCTCACTTATGTCGGAGCAGTGACGCGTACTCCGTTCTCCAACGGAGGAAGTCTGCTTCATGCAGTGACAAGTGACCTGTTAGGACCTGCAGGAGGAATCATACTGGGAGTTGCAGTACTGTTTGCATGTATGACGACCTCCATCGGTCTTACAACCTCCTTTGCAGATTATTTCCATGAACTGTTTCCGAATGTGTCTTATAAAAAGATTACAGCAATTGTTTGTGTGTTCAGTTTTGTGATCAGCAACATCGGATTGGATATGCTTGTAAAGGTTTCTCTTCCAGTTTTGATGATGTTCTATCCTGTAACGGTAGTACTTGTAATTTTGTCTTTCTTTAAAAAATGGATTGGTTCAAAACGGATGGCATATGTACTGGGGATGTTGTTTGCATTCTGTGTGGCATTTGTAGATGGAATGCAGAGTGCAGGAATCTCTCTTGGAGTTGTGACAGAAATATGTAACAAGCTTCCATTTTATGATTTGCGGCTGGGATGGATCATACCGGCAGCAGTTGGAGCCCTTTTGGGGCTGCTGCCGGTATGGAAATATAACAGGAAATAGAAGAAACTGTCTTATATACAAAGTATATAGGGCAGTTTTTTTAAATTTGAAACCTGTTTGAAAGAAACTGCGTTATATTTATATAGAACGTTTTACAAACTGAGAATCTGAAAGGAGAGCGGGTGTAAAAATGCTTGATAAAAACTCAATAGAAGACAAAAAAGTAATCCGAAGAGGCTCCGTATTTTCATGTGGAGGTTTCTAGGGTGGCATGGTATAGTAAAAGGGACAAAAAATGACAGGAGTACAACATGATAAAAGAAATCAGAGAAGAGTTAGATCAACTTGGGGAAGAGAGCTATAAGCAGTTTAATCAGAAGCTGATCCCAGGGACCGATCATGTGATCGGTGTTCGTATGCCGGCTCTTCGAAAGCTGGCAAAAGGAATTGCAAAAACAGATTCGAAACAGTATCTGGAAGAAGCACAGACAGAAATAGATGAACGGTCTGCGCATGAAGAAATTATGTTATACGGACTTGTTCTGGGGTATGCAAAGATGAGTATCGAACAGAGAATGCAGGCGCTTGATATGTTTGTTCCGAAGATTCATAACTGGGCAGTCTGCGACAGCTGTTGTATGGGATATAAGTTCATGGAAAAAGAGCAGGAAGTGTGGTTTTCTTATCTCCGGAAGTATCAGAACAGCAGCAGGGAGTTTGAAGTCCGTTTTTTTATCGTATCCCTGCTGGCACATTACATTAACGAAGCCTATATTGAGCAGGTGCTTGAGATTCTGAATCATACCAGTCATGAGGGGTATTATGTGAAAATGGCAGTGGCATGGGCTGTATCAGTCTGTTATGTCAAATTTCCGATTCAGACAAAGAGACTGCTGCTGGCAAATGAGATGGATGATTTTACACATAATAAAGCGATCCAGAAAATCCGGGAATCCTATCGAGTGAGCAGAGAAGAAAAAGTGGAATTGAATCGGTTAAAACGATAGAAGCGACAGGAGGAATGTGTGATGCGTCAGATGCGTTTAGAAAAAAGAGAGATTAAGGATCCGGCAGAGCTGGAAAAAGTGTTGGATGCATGTAAAGTGGTGCGTATAGGAACAATGGATGCGGAGGGGATGTTTATTGTTCCTGTAAATTTCGGATATGAATTTTGTCAGAAAGAGCGCAGCTTAAAATTGTATATCCACAGTGCAAAGGAAGGACGGAAAGCGGAAGCATTTGCAGAAAACCCGAACGTAGCAATTGAAATGGACTGTGGCCATGAGGTGATCCGTGGAGATTATACATGCAGTTATTCTTTTGCATTTTCCAGTATCATGGGAAACGGACGAATTCGTATGGTGGAGAACGAGGAGGAAAAGAGACACGGACTTACGCTTTTAATGCAGCACGTAGAAGCGGGCGCCGAAATTGAATTTCTTCCGCATATGCTGCAGCGGGTTGCAGTGTATTGCATTGAGGTTTCGGAATTTACAGGAAAACACAGAGAGAAAAAAGGACAGACAGCATGAAAATTACATTGATTACAGTAGGAAAAATCAAAGAGAAATATTTAAAGGATGCCATCGCAGAATATTCCAAGCGTCTGAGCAAATATTGTAAGCTGGATATAATTGAAGTATCGGATGAGAAGACCCCGGATCAGGCAAGTGAGACTGTGGAAGAGGGAATTCGCAGCAAAGAGGGAGAAAAAATCTTAAGGTATATCAAGGATGATATGTATGTGATCACACTGGAAATCGCAGGGAAGATGCTGACATCAGAAGAACTGGCAGAAAGAATAGAAAAACTGGGAATTCAGGGAAAGAGCAGCATTGCATTTGTGATCGGTGGCTCCATTGGCCTCGGGAAAGAGGTGTTGAAACGCTCAGATTACGCACTTAGTTTTTCAAAGATGACATTTCCGCATCAGCTGATGCGAGTGATACTGTTGGAGCAGGTGTATCGAAGTTATCGGATTATGAATGGTGAGCCATATCATAAATAAGAGGAGATATGAAAAGAGAGGGAAACAAGATGAAAGAAAATCAAGTGAAGAAATTAGTGATGGCGGCAATGTGTGTGGCCTTGGGGATCGTTCTTCCGATGGCATTCCATACGATTCAGAATGCGGGAAGTATTTTTTTGCCTATGCACATTCCGGTATTGATCTGCGGTCTGCTCTGTGGATGGCAGTATGGGCTGATATGTGGGATTTTAGCGCCTGTATTATCCAGTCTGTTTACAGGAATGCCTCCGGCTGCAATCCTTCCGGCAATGCTTTGTGAACTGGCAGTCTATGGATTGATTACGGGGATCTGTGTGTACGGCATTCATACAGAAAAGCAAATTGTAAAAATATATGGTTCGCTGATCACAGCGATGCTGGCAGGGAGAATTGTCAGCGGTATTTTAAAAGCACTTATTTTCAATGTGGGAGAATATAGCTTCAAGATCTTTATTACATCCAGTTTTCTGACAGGAATACCAGGAATTCTGATTCAGTTGATTTTTATTCCGGTCATTGTGCTGGCATTACAGAAAGCAGGGATTGCAGAGCCGAAAAGGAGATAGTTACCATGGATATCAGAACATATTTTAATCAAAGAGCCGCACATTGGGATGACGGGGAGCAATCGGTCGATCAGATCAGACGTATGATCGCATTTTTAAGTGATATTCAGGAGGGAATGAGTGTTTTGGATGTTGCCTGTGGTACAGGGGCGATGTTTGAGGCGCTGCGGGAACGAAAACCTTCTCATATCACAGCAGTCGATCTGTCAGAAAAGATGATCGAGATCGCTGCCCGCAAAGTAGAGGGGGACTCCTTGTTTGAATTGCAGTGCCGGGATCTGTTCGAGATGACGCAGGAGACATTTGACAGGATTATCATCTATAATGCATACCCTCATTTTATGGAGAAAGACAAGGTAGTACAGAAGGTGGCAGAGCTGTTAAATCCAGGCGGGAGATTTATCGTGGCACATGGAGCATGCAGGGAGAAAATAAATGGTTGTCACACGAATGTGCCAAAAGAGATTACGTCCGGTCTGTTGTCTGCAAAAGAAGAGAGCCGTCTATGGGAGACTTGTTTTAGCATCGATATTTTGATCGATACAGAGCAGTTTTATATGTTTTCAGGAGTGAAATAGAATTTGGCTGAAAGATCTCTTGACCTTTGCCCAAGGTGAAGACTTAGAATGAGTGTAGTATAAAAAAGGAGAGATCACAGTATGAAAACAGAATATACAATCAGTCAAATTGCAGAAAAACTGCATATTACAACAAACAAGATCAGATTTTATGAAAAGAAAGGACTTCTGACTCCGATGGGAGAGTCGCAGAATAGGTATCGGAAATTTGGCGAAGAGGATATTTTCCGTTTGGAGACGATTCTGCTTTATCGCTCGTTGGGATTGAGTATTGAAGCCATTCAGAATATATTACAATGCAATAAGAAAGAAAATTATCTGACACATATGCAAAACCAATGGATGGCAGTCAATAATGAGATCCACAGATTGAGTGAAATTAGAAAATCGCTGGAAATGGTTTTGGACAAAGTATATGAAGAAACAGAAGGACAGGATTTAGAAAAAGATTTTTGAAGATTATTGAACAGAGTAATCTGCTTTGCCAGGTGAAAAATGAGTGGAAAGACCAGTGGGATTTTGATGGCTGGGCAAGGGCATATGATGAGGATGTGAAAAGGGACACAGGTGCATTAAAAATCTATGAGAATTATGAGACAGTATTACAAATGGTTTTTGAGGAAGTGGAAAATTTTCAGAGAAAAGATGGAAAGATACTTGAAATTGGTGTCGGAACAGGAAACTTGGCGGGTAAATTTTTACAAAATAAATATCATATCATTGGAATTGATCAATCCAGGCAGATGCTGGCAGTTGCAAAAGAAAACTTGTATGCGGAAGCAGTCTGCGTGGAAAATGGACGTATTCAGGCAGTAGGTACTCTGGATGATGTGATGCAGTATAAAACAGATGGAGACGAGATGGTGGATTTGCAGGGAAAAACGATGCTTCCGGGATTTTTGGATGCACATTCTCATTTTGTAGGAGCTGCCAATGCAATGACACAATGCGACTTGTCAGAGTGTGGAAATTTTTCGGAGATTGTAGATGCCATGAAAATGTTTGCCGAAAAAAGAAATTTATCCAAAGATGCATGGATCGTAGGCTGTAATTATGACCAGAATTTTCTGGAGGAAAAACGACATCCGGACAGATATGTATTGGATGAGATCAGCCATACAAATCCGGTATTGCTGATCCATGCTTCCTCTCATATGGGAGTGGTAAACAGCAAAGGATTAGAAATTCAGCAGATTGATGAAAAGACAGAAGATTGTCCGGGAGGAAAATATGGGAGAATCGCAGGGACAAGAATCCCGGACGGGTATATGGAAGAAAAAGCGTTTCTTGCGTTTCAGTCAAAACTGCCGATGACATCTATGGAGGAGCTGATGCAGCTTATCGGGGAAGCGCAGAAAATGTATGCGAGTTATGGCGTGACTACGGTTCAGGATGGAATGGTAGGAAAACCGTTGTTTGAGCTGTTAAAATATGCCTCTGCCAATGGACTGTTGAAGCTGGATGTAGTAGGGTATGCGGATATTATGACGGCGGCAGATCTTTTTGAGGAAGAAAGGGCATACGCAAACCGGTATACCGGTCATTTAAAAATGGGAGGATATAAAATTTTTCTGGATGGCTCACCGCAGGGAAGGACTGCGTGGATGACAAAGCCCTATGAAGGGGAAGAGAATTATTGCGGCTATCCGATCCATACAGATGAGGAATTGAATCACTATATTGAGCTTGCCTTAGAGAAAAAACAGCAGCTTTTGGCACACTGTAATGGAGATGCGGCAGCAGAGCAGTATATCGGACAGTTTGAAAAAGCACTGTCAAAGAGAACGGATAAAGATCTGCATCGGGCAGTCATGGTACATGCACAGCTTGTGAGAAAAGACCAGCTGCAGAGAATGGCGGCAATCGGGATGATCCCAAGCTTTTTTGTGGCTCATACGTATTACTGGGGAGATATCCATCTTCAAAATTTCGGAGAAAAAGAGGCAGCCAGATTTCACCGGTGAAAGATGCCATAGATTACGGAATGAAATATACGTTCCATCAGGATACACCTGTGATCCCGCCGGACATGATGCGTACGATAAGCAGCGCAGTCAATCGTATTTCAAGAGGTGGAAGGGTCATCGGTGAAAATCAGAAGATTTCAGTATTGGATGCATTGAAGGCAGTTACGATTTATGCGGCGTATCAGTACTTTGAAGAACATGAAAAAGGAAGCATTGAATGTGGAAAATATGCGGATTTTGTAGTGTTGGAGAAAAATCCTCTGAAAACTCCAAAGGAAGAATTGGCAGAGATCAAAGTCTGGATGACAATCAAAGAAAATGAAGTAATTTACAGAAGTGGAGAAGCGAATCATGAATAATCGTACCAAAGGAATCAGTTTGGCAATCATCACTGCAGTAATGTGGGGAATCATGGGGATGTTTGTAAGAGGACTGACCGGGTATGCGTTTACAACTTTTGAAATCTCATTTTTCCTCTGCGCACTGGCAGGTGGCGCCTATTTCCTGTTTTTGCTGTTTACAAAACCCTCGGCTCTAAAGATTAATTTGAAGGGGCTGGTGATTTGTCTTCTTTACGGAGCGGTGGCATACAGTATCAGCTTTGTGAGCTATAGTGTGGCAGTTTCCAGAATTCCGGTGGGTGTGGCAACTGTGCTGATGTTTATGAGTCCGATCTGGGTGGCAATCCTGGGACGGTTTATGTTTGGAGAAAAACTGCCAAAAAGCAAGATGGTGACGATTTTGATTTGTCTGATCGGCGCAGTATTTGTAGCAAATCTCATCGGAGGTGGAGATATCAAGCTGGATGGAATCGGAATTTTAGCTGGAGTGATCAATGGTGTCGGAGTAGCACTTCAGATTCTGCTCCCGAAATATTTTGCAAAAGACTATGAGAGGGATACACTGTTGGTGTATGGATTTCTCGGGGCAGCTGTTGTATTGATGTTTGGTATGGATTTTGGTGCAGTATCTTCCCATATGAGCAGTACACCAACAGGAGTGTTGCTCTGGAATTTATTTGGAATCGGAATTCTGTGTACCATGGTGGCGAATGTATCCTGCGTCAAATCTACACAATATGTGGAAGCAACTACAACCAGTATCCTTTCTGCACTGGAAGTTGTTGTAGGAACTCTGGTCGGGTTTGTGGTATTTCATGAGCATATGACTATGCTTCAGATTTTAGGTGCAGTGATCATTGTTGTGGGAGCCATCGGATCGGAGATTTATCAGCCGAAAAGAGTTGAAAAAGATTATGGGAGGGTGAAATAAAATGGAACTACAGAAAGTATCACGCAGATACAGAATCAGACTCCTTCAGGAAACGGACATGGATGATATTTTACGATTAAGTGAAAGTAATCCGATGTTTTATGAATATTGTCCTCCGTTTGTAACACGAGAGCGTATTTTAAATGATATGAAAGCTTTACCACAGGGAAAGACAGACGCAGAAAAATATTATATTGGTTTTTTTGAAGGGCAGAAGTTGATTGCGATTATGGATATGGTGTTTGCATTTCCAGATGATGAAACAGTTTATATTGGATTGTTTATGGTAGATCATGATGTACAAGGATATGGGATTGGTTCTATTATCATAGAAGAATATGCAGAGTATATACGTACGCTGGGAAAGAAAACGATCCAACTGGCATTTGCCAAAGGAAATCTCCAGAGTGAGGCATTCTGGCAGAAGAATGGATTTGTGAGAACAGGGAAAGAAGTGCAAAATGATGGGTATATTGCAGTCTGTATGAAGCGGGAACTGTAGAATGGAGACTTACGATGGTATATTTAGAGCAATTTAGATTTCCTGACGCGGAAGTGGAATTTGATTTTTTTCTCAGGCAGAAACGTACCTGTTATGATACGTATTATCCATTTCAAATTCTGTCAAAGCATCGTTTTGAGCAGATTGATTTTGAGCCTGTTACGATTTTATATGGCGGAAATGGAACGGGAAAGTCCACCGTGTTAAATATTATCGCGCAAAAACTGCATTTGTTGAGGGAAGCACCATTTAACCAGTCCAGCTTTTATGAAGACTATCTGGAACTTTGCTCTTTTGAGAGTGCAGCGCATTTGCCGAAAGACAGCAGGATTATTACAAGTGATGATGTATTTGATTACATGTTAAATATCCGGAATCTGAATGAAGGGATTGACCGGAAGAGGGGGATGTTGTTTGAAGAGTATCTGGATACGAAGTTTGAAAAGTTCCAGATGAAAAGTCTTGATGATTATGAGCAGTTGAAACGAGTGAATAACGCGAGAAGAAAAACACAGTCACAGTTTATCCGTTCGGAACTCATGGATAATGTACGAGAGTATTCCAATGGAGAAAGTGCATTTCTATATTTCACAGAAAAGGTGACAGAAAATGCATTGTTTTTATTGGACGAGCCGGAAAACAGTCTTTCTCCGGCAAAACAGCAAGAGCTGGTAAAATTTATCGAAGATTCCGCAAGGTTTTTTGGATGCCAGTTTGTGATCGCAACACATTCTCCTTTCGTGCTGGCAATCAGAGGAGCAAAGATTTATGATCTGGATGAGGAGCCTGTGGATGTGAAACGATGGACAGAACTGGAAAATGTACGGGCATATTATGATTTTTTTAAAAAGCATGCATCAGAATTTTAGAAAAGGGCAGCAAGTGTACTTCTGATCAGAAAACCAGAAGATGCACCTGCTGTTTTTTAAATAGGGTATTTCTTGCAGAGGGATTCCAGAATTTCAATATGAAGTTCTTCATCCAGAATAATGCGTTTCAGGCATTTTTGGATGTCTTCATCCTGAATTCGCTGACATTGTTCCCGATATTTGCGGACTGCCTGCTTTTCACCATTTAACGCACTGAGCAGAATTTTTGGAAGATCCGTAAAATAATTGATATATCCGGCTGTCCAGTAGAACATGCGATTTTGCCGATGTGTCCACAGGCGTGGGGATTCACCCAGCTGATCGGCAAGTTGACCGAATATTTTGAGATGGTGCATTTCTACAATACTGATGTTCTTAAAGATTTCTGCTATGCGGGCAGTATCGGAAGTCAGAAAAATACTGTTGTAAATATAAAGACCAATCGTGGACATTTCGGACTCCTGTCCACCCATGTTATCCAGCATCATTCTTCCATATAAAGGATTTTGTTCTTTGATGCAGACGGGTGGATAGGGAGATTGATGGGCATATAAAAAATCGGGAGAAGTGTCTGTGGGTGTGGAATCGGGGGTGCAGCTACAGCTGCAGGTTAAATCGTTATTCATAGAGAACTCCTTGTGATAAGTTTACAGTGTTATCATATGAAAACATAGAGTAAAATATGTGATTGTTTTTTAGGGGAATTTCAATGGTTCAGATTGTACTTTTTTAAATATTCGTCTTTGATATGATAAACATAGCTTTCTTGATAAATCATAATTTCACCACCATTTAGATAAAAATAGCCCTACCTTGCGATAGGGCTGGATTTTCGAGCCGGACATTTATTAGACGCTTCCGGTAAGCGAACAATATTTTCGATGATAGATTTCTCTATCCCTGTTATTATTATACGCAGAGATAGAAAATATGTCCAGAAATTGCCTGAAGATTGAAAGCCGGAAGCGTATGTGGTATTTTTTATCAGCGCTGATGTTCCAGATTTTTATTTGCAGTAGAAAGCATCAGCTTGATCCGATTGAGCTGGTTGACTTCGCTGGCTCCCGGATCAAAGTCGATTGCTACGACATTGGAAGTCGGATATCTTCTTCTGAGCTCTTTGATGACACCTTTTCCTACCACGTGGTTCGGCAGGCAGGCAAATGGCTGTGTGCAGACAATATTTGCAGCGCCTCCGTGGATCAGCTCCAGCATCTCTCCGGTTAAAAACCATCCTTCACCGGTCTGGTTTCCGATGGAAACAATCTCAGATGCCATTTCTGCCAGTTTTTCGATCTTGGCAGGTCCTTCAAAATGCGTGCTTTCTTCAAATGCTTTGCTTGCAGGTGCACGGAACCATTCAAGAGCACGAATACCAAGATTTCCGAGTACAGCCTTGGATTTTTTCATGCCAAGGTGGGATACCTTGAAATTCTGGTTGTAGAAGCAGTAGAGTAAAAAGTCCAGAAGATCCGGAACGACTGCTTCGGCGCCTTCTTTTTCTAAAAGCTCGACCAGGTGGTTGTTGGCTGCCGGCAGGAACTTTACAAGGATTTCTCCAACGATTCCGACTCTTGGTTTTTTCACATCCAGTGTTTCAATCTGGTCGAATTCCTGAATCATCTGACGGCACAGTTTTTTAAATGTATGGCGATGAGGATATCCGTTGGATACAAAATCTTTACATCTCTTTTTCCATTTTTCATGAAGTGCATCGGTTGTTCCCGGCACTTTTTCATATGGGCGCATCCGGTAAACACATTTCATAAAGATATCGCCAAATACGACGCCATACAAACCACGCAGCGCCAGGAGCGGCGTGATCTTAAATCCAGGATTGCTTTCCAGTCCGCTTAGATTCAGTGAAATCACAGGGATATGAGAATATCCTGCTTTTTTCAGTGCACGCCGGATAAACCCGATATAGTTGGAAGCACGGCATCCTCCTCCGGTCTGTGTGATAATGACAGCCAGATGATCGGTGTCATATTTTCCGGATAAAATCGCATCCATAATCTGACCGACTACGATCAGGGAAGGATAGCAGGCATCATTGTTTACATATTTTAATCCCATGTTGACAGCCTGTTTGTTGTCATTTGGCAGAATTTCAACCTTATATCCGGATGCACGAAATGCCGGTTCCAGAATCTCAAAATGCATCGGTGACATCTGTGGGCAGAGGATCGTGTATTCCTTGCGCATCTCTTTTGTAAATGGAATCTTCTCAATAGAAGATGGCTGGATGATGCGCTCGGTCTTTTGCTGTTCTCTCACCCGGATGGCAGCAAGCAGGGAGCGGACACGGATACGGGCAGCTCCCAGATTGTTGACCTCATCGATTTTCAGCGAGGTATAGATCTTACCGGAACGGGTCAGGATATCTGCCACCTGATCCGTTGTGACGGCATCCAGTCCGCATCCGAAAGAATTCAGCTGGATCAGATCCAGGTTTTCTTTTGTCTTGACATAGTTTGCAGCGGCATACAGTCTGGAGTGATACATCCACTGATCCATGACATTGAGAGGTCGTTCTACTTCGTGCAGATGAGAGATAGAATCTTCTGTCAGGACGGCAATATTATAGGAGTTGATCAGCTCCGGCAGTCCGTGATTGACCTCAGGGTCCGTGTGATAAGGACGTCCGGCAAGAACAATTCCGCGATTGCCGGTTTCATCCAGAAACTTGATCGTCTCTTCACCTTTACGACGCATATCTTCTCTGCATGCAGCAAGTTCCAGCCATGCTTTGTGAACAGCAGTGCGGATCTCATCTGCGGAAACAGAAAATTTTTCACCAAGCTCTTCAATCAGTCTGGAAGAAAGCGTCTCTTCACTCTGGAAAGACATAAACGGATGCATAAAATCAATTTCTCCGGTTACGATCGGATCCATGTTATTTTTGATATTTTCCGGATAGGAAGTTACGATCGGACAGTTGTAGTGGTTGTTGGCTTTTTCAAATTCATTTCGTTCGTAAGGGATACAAGGATAAAAAATATGTTTGATCTCTTCGTTGATAAGCCACTGTACATGTCCGTGTGCCAGCTTTGCCGGATAACATTCGGATTCACTCGGAATGGATTCGATTCCCAGCTCGTAAATCTTTCGGGTAGAAGACGGAGAGAGTACGACACGGAATCCAAGCGTTGTAAAGAATGTATGCCAGAACGGATAATTCTCATACATGTTCAAAACTCTTGGAAGGCCGATCGTTCCTCTGGAAGCCTCTTCTTCTGAAAGCGAGGTGTATCCGAAATACCGCTGCATCTTATATTCAAACAGGTTTGGCAGGTGATTTTTTGATTTTTCCTTGCCAAGTCCTCGTTCACAGCGGTTTCCGGTGATAAACTTTCTTCCGCCGCTGAAATGATTGATTGTCAGACGGCAGTTGTTCGTACAACCGCGGCATTTTGTCATGGTAGTCTTGTATTCCAGTGCTTCAATCTCTTCAATTGGGAGCATGGTAGTGCCTTCACAATCCTGATAACGTTCCCTTGCAATCAGGGCAGCTCCAAAAGCCCCCATGATACCGGCGATATCAGGACGGATTGCCTCACAGTCTGCGATTTTTTCAAAACTGCGCAGAACGGCATTATTATAGAAGGTTCCTCCCTGTACGACGATATGTTTTCCAAGTTCAGAGGCGTCGGACACCTTGATGACCTTAAACAGTGCGTTTTTGATCACGGAATAGGCAAGTCCTGCGGAGATATCTGCAACAGAAGCGCCTTCTTTCTGTGCCTGTTTTACTTTGGAGTTCATAAATACAGTACAGCGTGTTCCCAGATCGATCGGATTTTTGGCATAGAGGGCTTCCTGTGCAAAATCTTCGACTGTATAATTCAGTGATTTTGCAAAGGTCTCAATAAAAGAACCACATCCGGAAGAGCATGCTTCGTTTAACTGAACACTGTCTACCGTCTGATTCTTGATTTTGATACATTTCATATCCTGTCCGCCGATGTCGAGAATACAGTCTACATCCGGTTCGAAAAATGCGGCCGCATAATAATGGGAAACCGTCTCTACTTCTCCTTCATCCAGAAGCAGTGCAGCCTTGATCAGTGCTTCGCCGTATCCGGTGGAGCAGGAGTGAACGATCTCGACACCTTCCGGAAGCTGACTGTAGATCTCCTTGATTGCCCGGATCGTTGTTCCCAGAGGATCTCCGTCATTGTTATGATAGAAGGAATACAACAGCGTTCCATCTTCACCTACCAATGCTGCCTTTGTTGTAGTGGAACCTGCATCGATTCCAAGAAAAGCCTTTCCCTGGTAAGAAGCAAGGTCTTTGACCGGAACCTGATGTTTTGCATGGCGGAAAGTGAATTCCTCGTAATCTGCAGAAGATGCAAACAGGGGTTCCAGACGCTCCACTTCAAATTCCAGTTCGATTTTATTTGCCAGACGGCTCTGAAGTGTCTGCAGAGGAATATCCACATTCCGTTTGGAATTCAGCGCGGAACCGATTGCTGCAAACAAATGAGAATGATTAGGAGCGATAATATGCTCATCGTCCAGTTTTAAAGTACGGATAAAGGCCTCTTTTAATTCCGATAAAAAGTGAAGTGGTCCGCCTAAGAAGGCTACATGTCCGCGGATTGGCTTTCCGCAGGCCAGTCCGCTGATCGTCTGATTGACTACTGCCTGAAAAATAGAAGCAGCTAAATTCTCTTTGGAAGCTCCTTCATTGATCAGAGGCTGAATATCAGATTTCGCAAAAACACCGCAGCGTGCTGCGATGGAATATAAAGAAGTATAATTTTTTGCATATTCATTCAGCCCACTGGCGTCTGTCTGAAGAAGGGAAGCCATCTGATCGATGAAGGAACCGGTACCTCCTGCGCAGACACCGTTCATACGCTGTTCTACATTTCCATCTTCAAAATAAATGATCTTTGCATCCTCACCGCCGAGTTCAATTGCCACATCAGTCTGAGGTGCATAATCCTGCAAAGCGGTGGAAACCGCAATCACTTCCTGTACAAACGGAACATGCAGGTGGGTGGCAAGAGTCAGCCCTCCGGATCCGGTGATAACAGGAGAAACATGGATCGGTCCCAGTTTATAGATGGCACGTCCGAGAAGATCAGACAGTGTTTCCTGTATATTTGCAAAATGGCGTTCGTAATCGGAGAACAGAACTTCATTATCTGCTCCCAGGACTGCGATTTTTACCGTGGTGGAACCAATATCGATCCCTAAAGTATATAATTCGTTCTTTTTCATAGTAATTCCTCATCTTTTGCTATAGTAGTTATTACTTATTTAAATGCAGTCGTTATTTTACAACATTTTATATTATACGACAAGTAGTCTAAAAACACAATTATGAGTGTTCACCATAAATATACAAAAGATTTTAAGGAAAAAATAGAAAATCTCATAAAATTTAACACAATCCTAACGCAAAAAATAAAACAATTATTTGACAAACAGTAATGCTCACTGTACAATTACTCTCTGTAAGGGAATAAATATATAAGGAGAGATTGTCATTGAACTGGTTAAACAAGCTGGAAAGAAAATTTGGACGATACGCCGTTCACAATCTGACGACGTACCTGATCGGGACATACATTATCGGATATGCAATCCGTCTGTTTATACCCGATATGATGATTTGGCTGTATCTGCAGCCGGGAGCGATTCTGCACGGACAGATCTGGAGGATCGTATCCTGGATTCTGGTACCGCCGCAGGGCAGTCTTCTGGAAATCGTCATTATGCTGATGCTTTACTATTCTCTCGGTACTACGCTGGAGAGGACCTGGGGAGCATTCCGCTATAATGTATATATCTTTTCGGGTATTTTATTTACGGTACTGGGAGCGTTTGTGCTGTACATCCTGTATGGCTCGGGGGCAGATTTCCTGGGTGGATATTTCAGTACGTATTATATCAACCTCTCAATTTTTCTTGCATTTGCTGCAAGCTATCCGGATATGGAACTTTTGTTGTATTTCATCCTTCCGATCAAGATCAAGTGGATGGGACTGGTGTATGGAGTATACATCCTGTACCAGTTGGCAACCGGCAATCCCGCATCGCGCATAGTGGTCATTTCATCACTTTTAAATTTTGTCGTGTTCTTTTTATCCAGCAGGAATTTAAAACCGTATACACCAAAAGAACAGGTGCGCAAAGCAAAATTCAGACAACAGACAAGACCGCATATGACTTATGCAAATGGTGCAAAACACCGTTGTGCTGTCTGTGGGAGAACAGAGTTGGATGATTCAAGTCTGGAATTTCGATTCTGTTCCAAGTGTAATGGAAATTACGAGTATTGTCAGGATCATTTATTTACACACCAGCATGTGAAATAAGAATTAAGGATAAGTTAGAAGGAGAGTTATGACATGAAAAAAACAAAAGTAGTCTGCACAATGGGTCCTAATACAAATGACAAAGAAGTTATGAGAAAGTTGATTCAAAACGGAATGGATGTTGCGCGTTTCAACTTTTCACACGGTGATCACGAAGAGCAGAAATTCCGTATGGATCTTCTGAAAGAGCTTCGCGAGGAAGAACATGCGCACACAGCGATTCTTCTGGACACAAAGGGACCGGAAATCCGTACAGGTCTTTTGAAAGACGGAAAGAAAGTAACCCTCCAGGAAGGGAGTACATTTGTACTTACAATGGAAGATATCGTAGGAGATGATACAAAAGTGTCTCTTTCTTATAAAGGTCTTGCAGAAGATGTACAGCAGGGAACAGTAATTTTGATCGATGACGGTCTGATCGGACTGAAAGTAAAAGAAATCGTAGATCAGGATATTGTTTGTGAGATCGTAAACGGCGGTGAGCTTGGTGAGAGAAAAGGGGTCAATGTACCGAACGTTCCGGTAAGACTTCCTGCAATCACAGAAAAAGATAAAGAAGACATCAAATTTGGTGTAGAACAGGATATTGATTTTATCGCTGCATCCTTTGTGCGCAATGCAGAGTGCGTCCTTGAGATCCGCGCATTTTTGAAAGAACTGGATGCACCTTATATTCCGATCATTGCGAAGATTGAGAATGCAGAAGGAATTCGTAATATTGATGAGATTATCCGTGCTGCAGATGGTATCATGGTAGCAAGAGGAGATATGGGTGTTGAGATTCCGGCAGAGGAAGTGCCATACCTGCAGAAGATGCTGATTCAGAAGTGTAATAATAACTTCAAGACTGTTATTACAGCAACTCAGATGCTGGATTCCATGATCCGTAATCCACGTCCGACAAGAGCGGAAGTGACAGACGTTGCAAATGCTGTTTATGACGGAACAGATGCAGTGATGCTGTCTGGAGAGACTGCACAGGGAAAATACCCGGTAGAAGCATTGCAGATGATGGTACACATTATCGAAAATACAGAGCAGCACCTGGATTATGATATGATCCTGGATAAGGCAGGAGATCACTTAAAGAGAGGAATCTCCAGTGCAATCGGATATTCTTCTGTTTTGGCAGCTGCGAATCTGAAAGCAAAAGCAATCATTACACCGACAGTTTCCGGAGCGACAGCAAGAGTGATGTCAAACTTAAAACCAATCCAGCCGATCATCGGAGTGACTCCGAGTGAAAGAGCACTGAGAAGAATGTCCATTTACTGGGGCGTACAGGCTCTTAAATCAATGGAATGCCATACAACAGATGATATCTGCAGTGAGGCAATTGAGATTTCAAAAGTAAAACGATGTGTAGAGACAGGAGATGTTGTTGTATTGACAGCCGGAATCCCTGCGCTGGATGTAAATGCTGCCCGTGAGGGAATCAGTAATATGATGAGAATCGCGACAATTGAATAAAATTGGCAGGATAACACATGCCGTTCATAGAATTTTTCTGTGAACGGCATTTTTGTATTGACAAGCATTCTCGATTCTTATATAGTGTTTCTTGAAAGAACTACTAACATGATCGGGAGAAAACTATGGAACAGAATCAGTATGTGGAATACCTGCTTCATTTCGGACTGACAAGGCAGGAGGCTCTGATTTATGTGGAATTACTTGTAAAAGGAAAGCAGACAGGATATGAGATTGCAAAGGAGACAGGGATTTCCCGGTCCAATGTGTATTCTGTTCTGGCAGCGCTGGCAGAAAAAGGAGCGGCCTATGTGATCGAAGAGTCTGCAAAGCGCTATATTCCGGTAAAAGTAGAGGAGTTTTGCGGGAACTGTATCCGCAGGATGCAGGAGGAGCAGGAGTGGATGGAGAGAAACCTTCCACAGAAGAAAGCGGAGACAGAAGGATATATCACCATTGAAGGAGAACAGAATATTCTGGATAAGGCGAAGAATCTGATCGCACAGGCGGGGGAAAGAGTGTATCTTTCCTGTACAGCAGGATATCTTGACGCATTCCGTCAGGCGTTGGAAGAGCTTGTGAAAAAGAAGCGGAAAGTTGTGATCCTGACAGATGCCCCGTATGAATTGAAAGACGCAATTTTCTATCAGACAGAGGAAAAAGGACAGCAGATCGGGTTGATCGTGGATTCTAAGAGCGTGCTTTCAGGGGAGTATGGAAAGGGGAGCCTGAATACCTGTCTGTATTCCGGACAGAAGAATTTTGTAACTGTATTTAAAAATGCAATGGCAAATGAGATAAAATTGATTCAATTACAAAAAGGAGGAACTGTATTATGAATAAAACACCATTTGTAACAAAAGAACAGCTGGATGAAATTATGAAAACCTATCCGACACCGTTTCATCTTTATGATGAAAAGGGAATTCGCGAGAATGTAAAGGCTCTTCGGGAGGCGTTTTCCTGGAACGAAGGATATAAGGAATACTTTGCGGTAAAAGCGTGTCCGAATCCATTTCTGATCGACATTTTAAGAGAGTATGACTGTGGATGTGATTGTTCTTCCTACACGGAGCTGATGTTGTCAGATGCCATCGGAGTAAAGGGACAGGATATTATGTTTTCTTCGAATGATACTCCTGCCGAGGATTATGTTCTGGCGGAAAAATTAGGGGCGATCATCAATCTGGATGATTTCACACACATTGATTTTCTGGAGAAAACGATCGGATATATTCCGGAGACGATCAGCTGCCGCTACAATCCGGGCGGATTATTTAAGATCAGCAATGATATTATGGACAATCCGGGAGATGCCAAGTACGGAATGACAACAGAGCAGTTGTTTGAGGCGTTTAAAATCCTCAAAAGCAAAGGAGCAAAAGAATTTGGAATCCATGCATTTCTGGCAAGTAATACAGTGACAAATGATTATTACCCAATGCTGGCAAAAGTATTGTTTGAGCAGGCTGTAAAGCTTCAGAAGGAGACGGGAGTTCACATTAAATTTATCAATCTCTCTGGAGGAATCGGAATTCCGTATACACCGGATCAGGAGCCAAACGATATCCGTGTCATCGGAGAAGGGGTTCGCCGTGTCTATGAAGAGGTTCTTGTTCCGGCAGGAATGGGAGATGTGGCAATCTATACCGAGCTTGGACGTTTTATGATGGGACCATACGGATGTCTGGTTACAACAGCAATCCATGAAAAGCATACACACAAAGAATATATCGGTGTGGATGCATGTGCGGTAGATCTGATGCGTCCGGCAATGTACGGGGCATACCACCACATCACAGTTATGGGAAAAGAAGATGCACCACATGACCACAAATATGATGTTACAGGATCCCTTTGTGAAAACAATGATAAATTTGCAATCGACAGAATGCTTCCGGAAATTGAAAAAGGAGATTACCTTGTCATCCATGATACCGGTGCACATGGGTTTGCTATGGGATACAGCTATAACGGAAAGCTAAAACATGCAGAATTATTGCTGAAAGAAGATGGAAGTGTACAGATGATTCGTCGTGCGGAACGACCAGCAGATTACTTTGCAACATTTGATTGTTTTGACATTGGAAAAAAATTGATAAAAAATTAAAAAAGACTTGCCAAGTCAAGAAATCTATGGTAATATATTTTTTGTTCGGGAGCTGAAAAAGTTCCCGAGTATAAGCGGATGTGGCGGAATGGCAGACGCACAAGACTCAAAATCTTGCGTAGGTGACTACGTATGGGTTCAAGTCCCATCATCCGCAGTTTGAAAAAGCCTTGAGTTTCAAGGTTTTTTTTAGTGCAAAAAGAAGTCCTTCTGGAAGTACAGAAGGGCTCTTTTTGTACTGGCTTTCCTTGTCCTCATATAAATGGATGTTCTGTTGAATGATTTTCAGACATTGTGCCAGATGCTGCTCTTCCAGCTGTTGTTCTTTCTGATGGTTGTTCATGTTTTTTCCTCGCTTTTCTCAAATTTTTCACTGTAAAATCTGAATCAGGCACCTGTTTCCATCCCACAACGGCACCTTCCAGTTTCAGGCGGTCTTTCATTATAACAAACAGCAGATAAAAGGACAAGAAATATTGACAAATTTCCTGAGCTGGTATATTATATAACAGTGATATATAACAATGTTATAACGATGAAGGAGGTGAAATAATGAGTGAAGAAGAACAAACAACATTGCACCTAATTCGTTCAGCTGCGATGCAGGAATTTCTAAAAAAAGGATTCAAGTCTGCGTCCTTGAGGAACATTGTCAAAATAGCCGGTGTGACAACAGGTGCATTCTATGGCTACTATGACAGCAAGGAAGATTTATTTGAATCACTGGTAAGCGAACATTACAACTTTTTATTGAACTGCTTTTGCAAGGCACAGAAAGAATTTGCAGAAATCCCGCCAGAGGAACAGCCTGATAACCTTACCTCTACTTCCGGCGAATGTATGTATGAAATGCTCATGTACGCCTATGATCATTTGAATGAATTTAAACTCATACTTTGCTGCTCGGAAGGAACACGTTTTTCAAAATTGATTGATGAAATGGTAGAAATAGAGACAAAAGGTACGCATGATTATTTAGCAGTTCTTGAAAAGTTAGGCAGACCTGCGCCACCTATAGATGAACGATTAGAGCATATTTTGATCACAGGAATGTTTAACACCTTTTTTGAATTGATTATACATGAAATGCCACTTGAAGAAGCGAAACATTATCTGAGAGAAATGAGAGCTTTTTATACCGCCGGGTGGATGAAAATTATGGGGCAGTGAAAGCAGACATATTTATTAGGACAATCTGCCCTATCATTCTTGATAATGGAAAGTGTGAACTTTCCATTATATTTGATACATAGGTTAGTTTTAACTAACGAAAATAAGAAAGTAGATAATCAAACAAGGATATTTGAGGGCAGCTATTTTGTCTTCATTATCATAACCTTATTGAGCAGGTTCAATAAGTTAAAAAATTTTTAAGGAGGTTTTTCAATGAAAAAACAGTCAAATCTGTCAAGCCTGATGGGATATGCCGGAGGATATAGGATATTGACCTATCTTTCCTGGATACTGTCTGTAATGAGTGCATTGTTGGCTCTTGTACCTTTTTGGTATATATGGCGTATCATTCACGACATACTGGAAGTTTCTCCAGACTTCTCACGGGCTGAAAAGGTCACAAGTTACGGCTGGTCTGCCGTATTATTTGCGGTTATTTCTATTGTTGTTTATATAGCCGCTTTGATGTGTTCGCATATAAGCGCGTTTCGGGTTGCCGCCAATATCCGAAAAGAGCTTATGCGACATATTACAGCATTGCCGATTGGAGTAACGGAAAAATATGGAAGCGGAAAGCTCAGGCGAATTGTAAACAGTTCCAGTGCCGCTACAGAAAACTATCTTGCACACAGGCTGCCTGACAAAGCGGGAGCAATTGCCACGCCCGTAGGACTGCTCTTTTTATTACTTGCGTTTGATTGGCGGTTAGGGATTTTAAGCCTTGTTCCTGTTGTTCTTGGTTTTTTGATTATGATGAAAATGACAGGGAAAGACATGGAAGAGAGAATGGAGCAATATCAAAATGCGCTTTCCGATATGTCAAATGAAGCGGTTGAGTATGTAAGGGGCGTACCCGTAGTAAAGACTTTCGGACAGACAATCTTTTCTTTCAAACGATTCAAAGCAGCGATTGACAATTACGAAACATGGGTAATTGCATACACGAAAGCATTAAGGTTACCGATGATGTTTTATACAACAGCAATCAACGGTGTATTCGCGTTTCTGATTGCGGGAGGTATTCTCTTTACAAGGGACGGCGTAACAAATGAATTGCTGCTAAATCTTATCTTTTATATTGTGATTACGCCTGTTATCGGTACAACACTCACAAAAATTATGTTTATGAGTGAGGACGCAATGATTGTAGGAGACGCAATGAACAGGATTGAGGAAGTGCTGAATGAAAAGCCGTTGTCTGAAAGTAAAGTAAATAACGTACCATCTGATCATTCAATTACATTAGAACACGTTATCTATAGCTATGACGGTGAGAAAAACGCACTCAATGATGTTTCTATGTCAATCAAACCGGGACGGACAATCGCATTAGTAGGCTCGTCCGGAGGCGGCAAGACGACCCTTGCAAATATTGTTACAAGATTTTTTGATCCACAGAAAGGGCGTATATTGATCGGGAATATCGATATACGCGACATTCCAAAAGAAACATTGATGAATAAGGTATCTTTTGTATTTCAAAATAGCCGGCTTATCAAAGCGTCTGTATTGGAGAATGTGCGTATGGCAAAGCCGAGCGCCACACGCGAAGAAATCGCCCATGCTCTGGAAACTGCACAGTGCCTGGATATTATCGAAAAATTACCAAATGGAATGGATACGATGATAGGCACAAAAGGCGTGTACCTGTCCGGCGGCGAACAGCAGAGAATAGCCATAGCCCGTGCGATTTTGAAAAATGCGCCGATACTGATTCTTGATGAAGCGACAGCATTTGCCGACCCCGACAATGAAGTGCGTGTACAACAGGCTTTATCTGCTCTGTCAAAGGGAAAAACGGTTATTATGATTGCACACAGGCTGTCGTCAATCAAAGATGCAGATTGTATTTATGTGCTGCAAAACGGTGAGATTGTTGAAAGTGGTACACACAGCAGACTAATCGAGAAAAACGGAATATTTGCGCGTATGTGGAAAAATTATTCCGAAGCAGCAGAATGGAAAATTGCTAGGAGGTAAGAACATGATTAAGATATTGCAAAGACGGTTTGCGTTATCAGAGCAAGGGGCTGTCGATTTGATAAAAGGCTGTATTGCTTGCGTTGCACAGGATATATCTTTTATGATTCCTGTCGGGCTTCTGTATTTTCTGGTTATTGATATGATGAACGGAGGAGTAAGCAAAAAACATGTCGCTTTCTATGCCGTTGGTGCGTTGGTTTGCTTATGCCTTATATTTATCGCGACCTGGTTTCAATATAATGCCACTTATTTAGCTACTTATGTGGAAAGTGGGGTAAGGCGTATATCTTTAGCAGAACAGATCCGCAAAATTCCGTTATCCTTTTTTGGTAAAAAAGACCTTGCTGATTTAACAAATTCCATTATGGGAGATTGTGCCACGCTAGAAACAGCGTTCTCTCATTATGTCTCCGCTTTGGCAGGGTCTCTGATTTCAACAACACTGATTTCAATCAGTCTTTTTGTTTATGATTGGCGCATGGCTTTTGCGGCTGTTTGGGTTTTGCCGATTGCATTTATAATTACATTTTTTTCAGCCCGAATACAGGAATATTTCAACCGCAAATCCGTAGCAGCAAATGTTGCTCTTGAAAGCGGTGTGCAGGAGTGTATCGAAAGTTTGCAGGACTTAAAGGCAAATAATGCAGAAGAAAGCTATCTGAGCGAGCTTGGCAAAAAAATTGACGATGTGGAAAAACGGCATATTATCACTGAGCTTGGGACTGCCCTGTTTGTTGTTTCCTCAACACTGATATTAAAGTTTGGGATTGCTACGGTTGCGCTTGTGGGTTCTGTGCTGCTCATTCGAGGGGAAATTGATGTTCCGCTGTTCTTTCTGTTTTTACTTGTGGCTTCCAGGTTGTATGCTCCGCTTGAGGGTGCATTACAAAATCTTGCAGCGGTAATCTCTACCAGAACGAACATAAACCGCATGAATGAAATACTTGACCAGCCTGTCCAGACGGGCACAGACAGGGTAACAAACAAAGGCTATGATATTGTGTTCGACCATGTAGAATTTGCCTACAACGCAGGGGAAAACGTATTGGAAGACGTGTCCTTTACAGCAAAACAGGGAGAAGTTACTGCCTTAGTCGGACCGTCCGGCGGAGGCAAAACTACGGTGTCACGCCTTGCTGCGCGGTTTTGGGATATTAACAAAGGCAAAATTACTGTCGGAGGTATGGACATATCAAAAATAGAGCCGGAAACATTACTGTCGTTGTACTCTATCGTATTTCAGGATGTGACGCTGTTTAACAATACAATCATGGAGAATATCAGGATAGGAAGAAAAGATGCAACTGATGAAGAAGTCATTGCGGCAGCAAGACTGGCAAATTGTGAGGAATTTGCGGCAAAGCTCCCGGACGGTTATAACAGTATGATTGGAGAAAATGGTTGCGAACTGTCCGGCGGTGAACGTCAGCGTATTTCAATCGCCCGCGCTTTCCTCAAAAATTCCCCAATCATTTTACTGGATGAGGCAACGGCAAGCCTTGATGTGGAGAATGAAACGTTGATACAGGCTGCTTTGTCAAGGCTGATAAAGGATAAGACGGTACTTGTTATCGCTCACCGTATGCGTACCGTAAGTGGTGCGGATAAAGTGATTGTACTTTCAGACGGTACGGTTGCAGAACAGGGGAAGCCGGAGGATCTGATGAATACAGGCAGAATTTATCCTCATATGGTGAAGCTGCAAATGATTAGTCAGGATTGGGGCATTTAGCATAAATAGCGAATGGATTATATGCCCCGTACCCACAGAAACTGGGGCGCGAATAGTTAGTAATGCTGTCTGCGCTCCAATTTCTATATGGAAAATTCATACTCAAATTTTTTTATTTAAACGAACACCCATAGTTAAATACGGTTTCCCTAAATATTCCTCTTTTTCCAAAATATAACCATGCTTTCGGTAAAAAGAGATAGCATTAAGATTATTCTTAAATGCCCATATTACAACTTCTGTATATCCTTCTTCTTTCGCTGCTTGTTCTGCAAACGCAATTAAGTTGTGTCCAATTCCTTTCCCTTGAAAATCTGATGTAATATAAATTCTCCATATTTCAAAAGCTCCAGCTTTATCATGATCTGCGGTATTTCCAAACGATAGCATAGCTACTACGTTTCCGTTTTCTTCCCACACGTATTCTTTTAATCGTCCCGAAAAAAATCGTTTTTCAATTCACATATTCTATCCGCACAGCCAGCAGGACTTAATAATTCTGAATTTACATATCCTTTATATACTTTTTTCCAGTTCTCATTAATAATTTCGCAAACATTATCTATATCAGTTTCTTTCATCATTCTTATCATATTCTTAGTCCTCCATAATATTTTCGAAAGTATAAAACGGTACAACTGAAATTATTATAACATCCGTTGTTTCAAAAAACGATAGTGTTCTCCACGTTGTACTTTTTTCGTTCAGGCTCTTTTTCCTGCTTCAGATATCTGAACATCAAACAGCATTCGGGAGATCAGGATTAAACGGTTCATCAAGGATATTTTGTAATTCTGTGCTGAAATCAGCAAGCCCCAATAATACGGCACATACTTGACAAAGGGATTGTGATAAAGTTAAGATTATTATAACAATGAAGTACGTAAATTACTTGTCGAAGCTTGGAACAAGACACACAATGCAAAGAAAATCGCAGAACGCTTTTCGGTTAATACCAGCACGGTTTACCGTCTGAAAAAAGAATGCGGGAAACCAGCTCTGTGGAAACATAAATCAAAAGGAATACAAGAATTTAATATAGAAAAGAGGGTTTTTATGGCATATGCGCATGTGATCGGCCTATTGGGAGAATAGGCGATACAGACATATTCTCCTTTTAAAATTGTAGATTTAGCAAAAGGAGAAGGAAAATGAAAAATAGAAAAGAATTTCAGGAACTCAATCGGATGGCATATCCGATTTTGCTGCATTATTTATTGACCAGTCTGTTTGAGATTCTGGATCAGGCGATTGTAGGACATTATTCTGTGCGGGGGTTTGCAGTAGTTGGAATTGCAGCTTCTGTTGTGTATGGAGTGACAGGAGCCCTGGGGATGCTTTCTTCGGCGTTTCACATTATTGCGGCAGAGAAGATAGGAAAGCAGGATGAGCGAGGATTTGAGAATGCATTTGCAGGAAGTAAAATTCTTGTTATTTTGATCGGTCTGACAGTTGTACTTGTAAGTATCCTGTTTGGAAAGCCATTTTTTTATGCGGTATATAGACAACAGGGAAAAGAATTACAGGAGCTTCTTGGGTACTTTTATCCGGCATCATTTACCGTACTGCAGAATATGTTGATTTTTCAATATAGTGTATACTTTAAAAACAGGCAGAATACAAAGATTACCCTTTGGGTGACTGTTGTTTCTACAACAGTAAATCTGTTTTTCGATTTTGTGCTTGTATACGGAGCAGCTGGCTTTCCTCGTCTTGGAACAGCAGGAGCCGCCTGGGGAAGTATTCTTGGTCTTGGTTGCGGACTATTGGTTTATCAGATTACTTACTGGAAAGAACGGCAAAGGAGAAAAACGATCAGGGCAGAAGAGATCCGGGGATTGATATACAGGATATGGAAAATCTATCCGTCTTTACTGGGACAGGAATTGCTGGAAAGTACAATCTTTGTATTTATGGTTCTGGCAGCGGTGGCAAGATTAGGAGCAGAAGATGTGGCTGTTTATAAGCTGCTGGATCTCGTCTGTGGGATGCTGGAGCTTCCTGTGTATGCGTATGCGGTAGCAACGTAGACCTATGCCTTGCAAAATCATGCGGCAGGAAAGAAAGCGGCAGTCAGAAGTTATGAAAAAGCGGGGATACAATTATCAGGCATGATTGTTCTGTCAGTGGGGATGCTGTGCGGAATCTTTCAAAAAGAAGTGTTTCACTGGATTTTATCAGACGAGATGATCATTGCCAGGGCGGGAGATTATCTTTGGATGATCGTGCTTTTGGTGCTGGTCAAAATTCCATATCGGATCAGGCTGCTGTATCTTCAGGGAATCGGAAAAGAAGGGCAGGTCTTTTGGATTACGGCTGCGGCATCTGTGATCTTTGGTGTTGGTGCGTTTGCAGCGGCAGAGCTGCTGCAGCTTTCCGGAATTTATCTGATGATAATTTTGGAATATGGACTTCTGGGAGGCATTTATCGCTGGCAGAGTAAAAAAGTATGAGAATTGAAAATGAAAAAAGAAAAGAGGAAACTAAATTGATCTTAAGAGTTTATAAACCGGCAGATTGCAAGGCGCTTACAGAGTTGTTTTATGAGACTGTTCATTCGGTCAATACAAAGGATTATACAAAAGAGCAGGTGGATGCATGGGCAGATGGCAATGTGGATCTGGAAAAATGGAATCAGTCCTTTTTAGAGCATTACACGGTGATCGCAGAAGAGGAAAATGGAATCATAGGATTTGGGGATATCAGTGACACCGGCTATCTGGACCGGCTGTATGTTCACAAAGCGTATCAGCATCAGGGAATCGCTTCTGCAATCTGTGACGAGCTGGAGCATTATGCAGATCAGAATGTGGTTGAAACGCATGCTTCAATCACGGCAAGACCGTTTTTTGAATCCAGAGGATATATGGTCATTCAGGAACAAGGGGTTGTCAGAAAAGGTGTACTCCTGAAAAACTACAGGATGGAAAAGCAGCCGCTGCAGAAGGAGAAGTAGGATGTGGTATCAGAAAGACTGGTTTACCGGAATTGATTACTATAATTTAAAAGAAAAACAGGTCCATATTACAGAGATGGAGATTAAAAAGCCGGTCGAGCAGCGGTTTCATGAGCAGACCGAAATTTATTATGTAATCAGTGGAGATGCAGAACTCTGGATCAACGGAGAGAAATTTCAGATTCAGGAAGGTAGTTTTTTCTGCCTGTATATGCATCTTTTTTATCGGATTGAAAATATCAGAAAACCTTTGCATTGTGTAAAGGTTTCTTTTCATATTGGCCTGTTTATGTCTTTGTGTTTTGAACAGCGCAAGGCAAGAGAAAATGAGATGCTGGTATACGGAGTGCAGTCTCTTCTTTTTCTGGATAAAGAGGAGCAAAAGAGAGTAGAACGTGTTTTGGAAGATCTGTTGGCGGAAGAAAAAGAACAGCGATTTTCGGTGCAGAATATGAGTATTTATCTTGCGATGCAGCTCTATGTATTATACTGTCGGTATGCGATGGAACGGAAGAAAAAAGAGGGGATACAAAAGGATGAGGTGTGGAATATCATCCAGAGAGTACTTCTGGATACGAGTAAGACCGTCTCTTTGGAAGAGTACGCAGAAACCGTGGGTATGACTGCAGTGACGCTGAACCGGAAAATCGTAAACCGGTGCGGATATACAGTTTTTCAGCTCCAGAAAATGGGAAAGGTATTGAATGCCTGCGCTCTGCTGCATTTTCCGGAGCTGAACATTCAGTATATCAGTGATTATCTGGGATTTACGAATGTGGAAGATTTTTACAGAGTGTTTAAACGATACAGGAAAGTCAGTGTGAGAGAATATCAGACGAAAAATATCGGATGTGGAGCACAAATGCAGTCCGGGGAGGAATCACTGCAGATTTTAGAATATCTTTTCCTGCATTTTCAAAAACCATTTCAAATGAAAGAAATGGAGACAGAGATGAAAAAGAAGGAATCTCTGATTGAAAGAAGAGCGAGAGAGACGTTTGGGCGAAGCATACAAGAACTTCTGGAAGAAATCAGGATCCGGATTGCCTGCAGTTACTTGAGTGCTACAGACCGAACAGTTACACAGATCAGCAGTGATGTTGGTTTTGGAAGTATTTCCTCTTTTCAGCGAAGCTTTTCTAAGTACATGAATCAGACACCAAGTGAATACCGCAGGTTTCATCAATGTAAATAATTGATAATCATATTTAGAAATCTGCATATCTATTTTTGCTGGACTGCCCTATAATAAAAATAAAATAACAGGGAGGTAGCATGCAATGTTTGAACATGTATTTGCTCCGATCCGGATTCGGGATATGGAGCTGAAAAACAGGATTATCCTGCCGGCAATGGGGACCAGAATGGCGGAGGAAAACGGAGCTGTGACAGATAAGCTGATTGCGTATCACGCAGCCAGAGCAAAGGGCGGATGCGCATTGAATATCGTGGAGGTGGCAGCCGTACATACGCCGAGTGCACCGGCACATTTTGTATCCATCAGTGAGGATCATCTGATTGAGGGACATAAGAAACTGACAGATGCGATCCATGAGAATGGAGGAAAAGCGGGAATTCAGCTCTGGCAGGGATCTATCGCGGTTTCCATGGATCCAAAAGCACAGGTTTTGGTTGTTTCAGATATGAATTTTGGACCATATACGATCAAAGCGATTACAAAGGAACAGATCCAGGAAGTCATTGCATGTTATGGAAAGGCGGCAGCCAGAGCTGTGGAGGCCGGATATGACTGTCTGGAATTTCATCTGGCGCATAATTATCTGCCGCATTCTTTCTTAAGTGCAGGATTCAATCACAGAGAGGACGAATATGGCGGCAGCTTTGAGAACCGCTGCAGATTTCCGTTGGAAGTGATCGATGAACTGCGCAGAAATATGCCGGAAGGAATGCCTTTGTTCATCCGGATCGATGCGCAGGATGATATGTTGGAGAACGGACTGACGATCGAGGAAGTGATCCGATTCTGTAAGAGTGCAAAGGAGCATGGAGTCGATGTGCTGGATGTGTCCAGAGGAAATATCATTACGGCAGCATCCATGTATGAGGTGCCGCCAATCGATGTGCCAAATGGATTTAACATTGAAAATGCGGCCAGAATCCGCAAAGAGACAGGCATGCTGACAGTTGGTGTTGGAAGGATCAACACAGCAGAACTGGCAGAAGAGATTTTGTCTCAGGATAAAGTGGATATGGTAGTACTGGGAAGAGCCCAGCTTGCGGATCCGGAATTTGCAAACAAAGCCAGAGCGGGAAAAGTGGATGAGATCGTACACTGTGTGGGCTGTAATCAGGGCTGCTATGACGGATTCTGTGATGTGGCCAACCGTCCGCATATTACCTGCATGAGAAATCCGATGATCGGTCACGAGGCAGAGTATGATCTGAATAAAGCAGAAGCATCGAAAAAAGTATGGGTGATCGGAGGCGGAGTGGCCGGAATGGAAGCTGCAAAGATTCTCCATGAAAGAGGACATGAAGTAACACTGTTTGAAGCGACAAATCAGTTGGGAGGAGAATTCCTTCTTGCAGGAGAGGCGCCTGGAAAAGCTGAGATGAAATCTGCAGCGATGGAGATGGCAGCGCAGGTAGAAAAACTGGTGACGGTTCATAAAAATACAAAAGTTGATGCGCAGATGCTGGAACAGGCAGATGTCGATGCAGTGATCCTGGCAATCGGATCTTCTCCGATTACCATCAATCTGGAGGGAATGGATAAGCTTTGGCATGTATCTGCACCGGAGGTGCTTCGGCATGAAGTCTGTCCGAAAGGAAAGGTAGCGGTGATCGGAGGCGGTCTGGTTGGTCTGGAAACAGCAGACACGCTTGCGACAGACGGATGTGAAGTCACTGTTCTGGAGATGAAAGACAGTATCGGAAGTGATCTGGGAAGCCTGCGTAAGATAGCTGTTATGATGAAAATGCAGCAGTTACAGGTAAAACTTTTGCCAAACAGCAAAGTATGTAAATTTACAGAAGAGGGGATTGTGCTGGAAGACGGAACGCAGATTCCATGTGAATGTGCAGTATTTGCGGTTGGATTTTTGGCAAACGATTCTCATCCGCTTGCAGAAGTGTGTGAAAAGAGAAAGCTTCCATATTATGTGATCGGAGACGCAAAATCGGCAAGAAGAGCTCTGGATGCGATTGCAGAAGGATTTGAGGTAGCGAGAACACTGTAGGCTGTCCGGGCAGTATATGAGCTGGAATATCGATTACAACAGTTACATAGTTTTATTTAAAATAAAACGCAGCAGACATTTTAATGAGATCTGCTGCGTTTTTTAGTGTTATGTAACGGAAAGAATTCCTTAATCTAACATAGCCTCTTTTGCTTTTTTAATATCTTCTTCGTCTTTCATAGGAAATAAAAAGTTTGCAACGATTGCCACAATACAGGTTCCTGTTACAGAATCACTGAAGATAAATCTTAATGCGGATGGCAGCTGTGCAACTGCGTCCGGATGGCTTGTCATACCAAGACCGAATGCAAAGGTAAGGCCCATGACAAGAATGTTGCGCTCACTGAATCCTGCTTTGGCGATCATCTTGATACCGTTGATCAAAATCATACCGAATACGGTAATGATTGCACCGCCGAGGACTGCATTTGGAATTGCTGAAAAAATAGCGCCAAGCTTTGGGAAAAACCCGGAGATCATTAAAATAAATGCTCCGGTAGCAATACACCATTTGTTTACTACTTTTGTCATGGCGACAATTCCGGCGTTCTGTCCGAATGCTGTATTTGGAAGTGCGTTAAATACAGCAGCAGTTGTGGAACCAAGTGCATCTGCCAGGATTGCACCGGAAGTTTCTTTTTCGGTAGCTTCTCTGTCGAAACCGGCGATGGTGATACCGGAAGTATTGCCGATCGTCTCCAGACCGGAAGTTACGAACAGTGCGGCAAAGCTTAAAATAGCGGAAAGGTGGAATTCCAGTTTAAACTGCATAGGAAGCGGGATTCCAAACCATGCGGCATCTGCGATTACAGAAGTGTCTACCATTCCGAGAAAGTAAGCGAGGACATATCCTGCGACCAGACCGACAAGAATGGCAGAATTTTTTAATAATCCTTTTCCGAAACGCTGAAGCAGTACAACGATCAGCAGAACAAAGAATGCAACGCTGAGGTTTTGAATGGAACCATAATCCTCGGCTCCTGAACCACCGGCAAAATAGTCCACTCCGACGTCCAGAAGATTAACACCGATCGTCACGAGCGTACAACCCACAACAAGTGGCGGGAAAAAGCGACGGATGTATTTGTAGAAAAATCCCATCAAAACTTCGATCATACTTCCTGCAAGACATCCTCCGAGAACAGCGCCGATTCCGCTGGCAGCTCCAATGGCCGAGGCTGTAGGTACGAATGCAAAGGAAGTACCCATTACAATAGGAAGATTGGCTCCGATCTGACGGTTTTTTCCAAGCTTAATGGGATACAGCTGAACAAAAGTTGTCAGTCCAGAAACAAACATTGCACATTGTACCATGATTACGGTATCAGCTCCGGACAGTCCACAGACGCTGGCAATGATAAGTATGGGCGCAAGGTTGGAAGTAAACATTGCAAGTACGTGCTGAAGCCCCAGAGGCACAGCTGTGGATAACCCCGGACGTCCTTCTAATTGATAGACCATTTCGCGGTCCTTTTGTCTTTTTGTTTTTGAATTCTGAGAATGATTCATAGAGTGTCTCCTCCTGTGATTGGTTATAAATGTTTATACAGAAGTTCGTACAGTGTATCAGTAACTTGTTTTTCACTGTACTTAGGAGCGGCTTAAATAGTTTGTGACGGATTTCCGAGCTTCAGATATAAATTTTTCCTCGTCAATGTTTACAAGATGCCCGTTCTCGACAACCATTTTTCCGTTGACGATCGTGTAGTCAACAGAACTTTTTAGTCCAACGGTACCAAGCATAGATTTTACATCCAGATCTGCCCCGATAAGGTCGAGGCGGTCCCGACGAATGAGGAACATATCTCCGGCTTTTCCCACAGCAAGAGAACCGATATCGTTTCGTCCGAGTATTTTAGCGCTTCCATTCGTAGCAATCTTTAGTATATCATATCCACTTGGTGCGTGGCTACTAGAATTCAGGCGATGTAGCAGAAAAGCGACACGCAATTCTTCCAAAAGGTTTGATCCGTCATTGCTTGCACTTCCGTCTACGGCAAGACCAACCGGTACATCGAGCTTCAACATATCAGGAATTCTGCAGATTCCGGAAGAGAGTTTCATGTTAGAGATTGGACAATGTGCCACACCGGTGCCGGTTTCTGCCAGAAGACGTAATTCCTCATCCTGAAAATGAATTCCATGAGCATACCAGACGTCATTTTCTCAGAATTTCCTCCACATTCTGTACGACGCTGTCTGGGGGAAGTCCTCCATCCTTTTTGCTTAGATCCATACTGCCCCGTGAAGCGTACATACGAATGCCGAGGTCTTTTGCGGCGGAAAACTGTGCATCCAGAAGTGCATCGGAATTTCCGTCCGGGAATACATAATGATGATCAAAACAAGTAGTACATCCGGTTTTTAAGAGTTCTCCCATGCCGGTTATAGAGCTGTGGTAAATAACATCCTGATCCAGATTTTTCCAGATTTCATATAAGGTGGTGAGCCAGTCGAAAAGTTCCATATTCTGTACTTGAGGGAGATTCCGGCTGAATGTCTGATAAAGATGATGATGCGTGTTGATAAGTCCCGGATAAACGAGATATCCGGATGCATCCAGCGTTTCGTCTGCGGTCTGTGCTTCGGGACCGATGTAAGAAATAACACCGTTGTTTATCAGGATGTTGGCGTGTTCCATAACGGTGTCTTTACTGTCACAGGTGATGACAGCAGAAGTATTTTTGATTAATAAGCTGTTCATAGATTGTTTCCTCCGATTGGGCTTTGTTGTTTGAACGGGTATAAGAACAGATATCAGAATCATGGTTTCCTCTGGCGCCGGCAAAAACAGAGAAAAACTGCCGTAACAGATAACCACAAATTTTTGGAATCCCAAAAACCTGTAGTCAACTGTTACGGCAGTTGGTAGAAACGTTCATCCGATCACGAACTTATACAAGTCAATTTCTGGTATAAATATACATTTTTTATCTGGTTTGTCAATATGATATGTGAAAAGTGTTAAAATAATAGAGTTGGAAAGTATTTAGAAAAATTTCAAAATACCTGTTGCAAACGATAGAAAAATGGATTATAGTGTTTGTAAGGAATTTAGAAAATATTCTAAATAGATTCCGGGAAAGGATGGTGCCGATGGCATTTGCGGAGACTTTCAAAGCGCTTTCGGATCCGGTACGCAGGGAGATTCTTGTTCTTCTGAAGAAAGAAAAACTTTCAGCAGGAGAAATCGGGAAACATTTTGAAATGACAGGAGCAACGATCTCCTATCATCTGAAAATCCTGAAGAAGGCAGATCTGATACGGGAAACGAAATACAAGAATTTTATTTATTACGAGCTGAATATTTCTGTGGTGGAAGAGCTGATGCTCTGGCTGTCAGACTTGAAAGGGGATTCAACATTATGAAAGAAAATAAATCAAAAGTTATCATTACCAGCATTGTTACTGTTTTTCCAATGGTGATCGGTTTTCTGCTCTGGAATCGACTGCCGGAAAAGATTGCAACACATTTCGGGAGTGAAGGGGCAGATGGATGGAGTACAAAGCTGTTTGCAGTGGTGATTTTCCCGCTCATATTATTAGTCATCCATTTGTTCTGCCTGGGTGTGACCTTAAATGATCCCAAGAAGAAAAATATCGGAAGAGCGATGATGACGCTGATCTTCTGGATCGTTCCGGTTCTGTCTGTCGTGTCTAATCTGTCTATTTATGGATATGCACTTGGCATGGATGTGAATATGGAGGTGATCGTCAGTATTTTGATGGGTGGCATATTTATCCTGTTGGGAAATTATATGTCGAAGAATCATCAGAATTATACGGTGGGGATCAAACTTCCATGGACCTTGAACAGTGAGGAGAATTGGAATCGTACGCATAGAATGGCAGGAAAATTATGGATTCTGGCAGGACTGGTATTTTGGGGAAGTGTATTTTTTGAAAACAACATGGTACCAATTGTGATCATAGTCGTTGTTGTGACGATCCCGATGATCTATTCGTTTGTACTTTATAAAAAGGGAATCTGAAAAAGAATCAGACAGAAATTTTGTTTTGCTATTTATCACGATACCGTTTATAATAAAACGATACGAGATAAAGGAGAAAGAGAATTATGGAACAGAAAATAATAGCAGTTGTGGCAGGAAGAGAAATCAAAGAATCTGATTTTGAAAAATTCCTGCAGAATGTACCGAGAGAGCAGCAGGCGTATCTTTCCAATCCACAGTTCAGACAGCAGTGTCTGGATCAGTTTGTAGCACTTCATATGTTTGCGGAGCTCGGCGGGGAGATGAAGCTGGAAGAGACAGAAGAATATCAGGAGATGGTAGAAAATGCCAAGAGAGATATCCTTGCACAGATGACAATGCGAGAAGTGATGAAAGATGCAGTTGTGACAGAAGAGGATGTCAAAAATTATTATGAGGAGCACAAGCAGCAGTTTACAAAAGGAGAGACTGTTCGCGCAAAACATATTCTGACAGATTCCAAAGAAAAATGTGATGCGATTTTAGCGGCGATCCAGAGCGGAGAGACATCCTTTGAAGATGCTGCAAAAGAAAAATCTACATGTCCGTCCGGAGCAAAAGGCGGAGATCTTGGAGAGTTTGGGAAAGGACAGATGGTAAAAGAGTTTGAAGATGCTGCGTTTACAGCAGAGATCGGTGCGATTGTGGGACCGGTTCAGACACAGTTCGGATATCATCTGATCAAAGTGGAAGAGAAAAAGGATGCGGCAGTTGCAGATTTCGAGGAAGTAAAGAATTCAATCAGGAACCAGCTCTTGCAGCAGATACAGAATAAAGTCTACAGTGATAAAGTAAAAGAACTGCGGGAGAAATACGTTCAGGAATAAAAAGAAAACAGGACGATCAGGAAACGAGCAGTCCTGAAATAAAGAAGGTTGTGACTTAAAACAGTTGCAGCCTTCTTTACAATTAGTAATGAAGGGAGAAACACGTGATACGTAAATATCAACCACAGGATTTAGAGCACATAATGAAAATCTGGCTGGAGACAAATCTTGCTGCTCATGGCTTTATCCCGGCAGAGTATTGGAACGAGCAGTATGAAGCTGTAAAAGAGGCTCTGCCGCAGGCCGATATTCTGATTTATGAAGAAGAGGGGACAGTTCTTGGATTTCTGGGATTACAGGACAGTTATATCGCGGGACTTTTTGTGGAAAAAGCATCTCGGTCCAGGGGGATTGGCCGCTTGCTTCTGGAAGCTGCTAAATCGGGACGGCAGGAACTGACACTTCACGCTTATGCAGAGAACACAGGAGCAGTCCGGTTTTATGAACGAGAAGGGTTTCAAACGGCAGCATTTGAAAAGGAAGAAACGACGGGACGTGAGGGTGTTTTGATGCGCTGGACAAGAGAAGAAGAGAAAAACAGCCTTTAAAAAAGAGGATATTTGGTGTATAGTAATCTCTGTAAGTAAAATTAGGAGAATCGACATGAGTGAAAAAATTGTTTTGATAGATGGACACAGCATTTTAAACCGGGCCTTCTATGGAGTGCCGGATCTGACCAATGCGGAAGGCCTTCATACGAATGCGGTGTACGGATTTTTGAATATCCTGTTTAAAATTCTGGAAGAAGAAAAACCGGAGTATCTGACGGTCACATTTGATGTTCATGCACCGACATTTCGTCATGAGATGTTTGCTGATTATAAAGGAACAAGAAAGCCGATGGCAGAAGAACTCCGTCAGCAGGTTCCGGTCATCAAAGAGGTGCTGAAGGCGATGGACATTGCGATCATCGAGAAAGCCGGACTGGAGGCGGACGATCTGCTCGGTACGATTTCCAGAACCTGTGAGGAAAAGGGGATGGAGGTTGCTGTTATTTCAGGAGACAGAGATACTCTGCAGCTTGCTACGGAGCATGTAAAGATCCGGATTCCGAAGACAAAGGGCGGACGCACGGAAATCGAAGATTATTATGCAGCAGATGTCAAAGAGCGTTATGAAGTGACACCGACAGAGTTTATCGATGTAAAAGCGCTGATGGGGGATACAGCGGATAATATTCCGGGAGTGCCGGGAGTTGGTGAGAAAACTGCCACCAAGATTATTGTGGAATACGGATCACTGGAGAATGCCTATGCACATGTGGAGGAGTTAAAGCCGCCGAGAGCAAGCAAGAATTTAAAAGAATTCTGGGAACAGGCAAAACTGAGTAAAGTTCTGGCGACCATTGATACGCATGCAGAACTGGAGTTCTCTCTGGAAGATGCAAAGCATGGAAATATGTTCACCAAAGAGGCATATACGTGGTTCCAGAAACTGCAGTTTAAAAATCTGCTCGGAAAGTTTGATGTGGAAGCAGCTGAAAATGAAGTTGAAAAAGCATTCCGGGAAGTAACAGAGCAGGAAGAAATCGAGCGAATTTTCTCAGAGGCAAAAAAGGCAGAGTGTGTGGGAGCTGCACTGATCAAATGTGACGGGAATGTGCTGCCGTTATTTGCACATCCGTCAGGATACGGCAGGATTGCTCTGGCATACGGGAAAGATCAGGTGTATTCCATTGCATGCAGTATGGATACAGATATGGATGCACTGTTTGCACAGCTTTCGGATGTGGCATGTTCTGCCGGTCGTTTTGTCATGTTTGATCTGAAAAAATATCTTCCGGTATTGGGCGCGGTTTGTCAGAAAAACTGCTTTGACGCAACAGTGGCAGCCTATCTTCTGAATCCGCTGAAAAATGATTATACCTATGAAGATGTGGCAAGAGAACAGCTGGGACTGATGATCGATGACAAGGCAGATGAGTGGACAAAGAGCTGTTATGAAGCATATACTGCCTATGCGGCATCTGAAAAATTGATGGAAAAACTCAAAGAGGAGCAGATGGACAGGCTGTTTCTGGAAATTGAGATGCCGCTTGTTTTTACCTTATTTGATATGGAACAGGCTGGGGTGCGCATTGAGGCTGAGGAGCTGAAAAAATATGGAGAACAATTGGGCGAACAGATCGTACAGCTGGAATCCGAGATTTACGAGATGGCAGGGGAGAATTTTAACATCAATTCTCCGAAACAGCTGGGTGTGATCTTGTTTGAGAAGCTGCAGATGCCTCATGCCAAGAAAACAAAAACAGGATATTCGACTGCGGCGGATGTACTGGAAAAGCTGGCTCCGGAATTTCCAATCGTGGATAAGATTCTGGAATACCGTCAGCTTACAAAGTTAAAATCTACGTATGCAGACGGACTGGCAAATTATATCGGACCAGATGGACGGATTCACGGAACGTTTAACCAGACGATTACCGCGACCGGGCGGATCAGCAGTACAGAACCGAATCTGCAGAATATTCCGGTAAGAATGGAACTGGGAAGGCTGATCCGGAAAGTATTTGTGCCTCAGGAAGGCTATGTATTTATTGATGCGGATTATTCGCAGATTGAGCTGCGTATACTGGCGCATTGTTCCGGAGATGCACATCTGATCCAGGCATACCGGGAGGCACAGGATATTCACCGAATGACAGCGTCTCAGGTGTTTAAGACTCCGTTTGACGAGGTGACAGATCTGCAGAGACGAAATGCCAAGGCAGTCAACTTTGGAATTGTTTACGGGATCAGTTCGTTTGGATTGAGTCAGGACTTGAGTATCACGAGAAAAGAAGCGTCTCAGTATATTGAAAGTTATTTTGAGACGTATCCGGGAATCAAAAAGTTTCTTGACGATTCCGTGACGCATGCAAAAGAAGAAGGATATGCCGTTACATTGTTTGGAAGAAGACGTCCGATACCGGAGTTAAAATCCAGCAATTTTATGCAGAGGAATTTCGGAGAACGTGTGGCAATGAATGCGCCGATCCAGGGAACTGCGGCAGATATTATGAAGATTGCCATGATCGGAGTCAACCGGGAACTGAAAGAAAAACGGATGAAATCCCGTATGATCCTGCAGGTTCATGATGAACTTCTGATCGAGACACATCCGGATGAGATCGAGACAGTGAAAGAGATCCTCAAACGGCAGATGGAAACAGCGGCTTCCTTAGATGTGCCGTTGATCGCGGATATGCAGGTCGGAAAAAACTGGTACGAGGCAAAATAGTGATGAAGGTAATTGGAATTACAGGTGGAGTGGGTTCCGGGAAAAGTGCAGTTTTAAAGCTGCTGGAGGAAGAATATCATGCAGTTGTAGTACAGCTTGATGAAGTTGCAAAAGCGCTGCAGAGAAAGGGCACTCCCTGCTGGAAAGCGATCGTAGAAGCATTTGGAAGAGAGATTTTAGATGAAAATGAAGAGCTGGACCGAAAAAAACTGGCCCAAATTGTGTTTCAGAGCAGTGAAAAGCTGGAACAGCTCAATGGGATCGTCCATCCTGCGGTAAAACAGCAGGTGCTTCTGGATATCGAAGAAAAAAGAAAAGAGAAGACAGAGCTGTACGTACTGGAGGCTGCTCTTCTTCTGGAAGCAGGATATGCCAAAATCTGCGAAGAAACATGGTTTATCTATACAGAGGAATCGGTAAGAAGAGAGCGGCTGAAAGCATCCCGGGGATATAGTGATGAAAGAATTACAGATATGATACGCAGCCAGAGTCCGGAAGCGTATTTTCGGAAAAACTGTACCCGGGTGATCGACAACAGCAGAGAGATCGAAGAAACAAGACGACAAATAGGAGAGATACTATGAGATTATGCAGCATTGCCAGTGGCAGCAGTGGAAACTGCATCTATGTAGGCAGTGACAATACACATTTACTGATCGATACCGGAATCAGTAAAAAAAGAATTGATGCCGGTTTAAAGGAGCTGGAGATTAAAGGGGAGGAGCTGGACGGGATTCTGATCACCCATGAGCACTCAGATCACATTCAGGGACTTGGAGTGTTCAGCAGAAAATATGAGATCCCGATCTATGCAACTCCGGGAACGATTGCGGGGATTCAGGCGTATTCCAGACTGGGAGCCATGCCGGAAGGATTGTATCATGTGATACACAGTGATGAATCCTTTATGCTGGGGGATATCAGGGTAAATCCGTTTGCAATTTCCCATGATGCCAACGAACCGACCGGATACCGTCTGGAGTGCAGAGACAAATCTGTGGCAGTGGCGACAGATCTGGGAATCTATGATGCATATACGGTGTCCCATCTCCAGAATCTGGATGCAGTTCTTCTGGAGGCAAACCATGATCTGCATATGTTGGAAGTGGGACCATATCCATATCCGCTGAAGCGAAGAGTAATGGGAGACAAAGGACATTTGTCGAATGAATTGTCAGGACGTCTCCTTTGTGATATACTACATGATAATTTGAAACATATTGTTCTGGGGCATTTGAGCAAAGAAAATAATTATGAAAGTCTGGCATATGAGACTGTCAAACTGGAAGTGACATTAGGGGATAATGCATATAAAGGGGAAGACTTGAATATGGCAGTGGCAAAAAGGGACAGTATTTCAGAGATTATCACCGTTTAACTTGAGGAGGAAAAACCATGAAAAAATGTATCGTAACCGTAGTAGGAAAAGACACTGTGGGAATTATCGCGAAAGTGTGTACATACCTTGCAGAAAGTAAGATCAATATTTTAGATATTTCCCAGACGATCGTACAGGGATATTTCAATATGATGATGGTTGTAGATATTTCAGAAATCGAAAAAGATTTTAAAGTGATCTGTGATGAGATGGAGCAGATGGGCGAAGAGATCGGGGTAAAGATCCAGTGCCAGAAAGAAGAGATTTTTGAAAAGATGCACAGATTATAAGAATAAGCAGAGACGAGGATAAAGACCATGATTAATATGTATGAAGTTTCCGAAACCAATAAGATGATCGAGCAGGAAAATCTGGATGTTCGTACCATCACACTGGGAATCAGCCTGATGGACTGTATTGATTCGGATTTGAATGAATTGAACAGAAAGATTTATGAAAAAATCACAGTAACTGCAAAAGACCTTGTGTCAACAGGAAAACATATTGAAAGAGAATTTGGAATTCCGATCGTAAACAAACGAATTTCTATTACACCGATCGCTCTGATCGGCGGTGCTGCATGTAAGTGTCCGGAAGATTTTGTGACCATCGCAGAAACACTGGATAAAGCGGCTAAGGAAGTTGGAGTTAATTTTATCGGAGGATACTCTGCGCTGGTTTCCAAGGGAATGACAAAAAGTGATGAGAATCTGATCCGTTCGATCCCGCAGGCACTGGCAAGAACGGAGAGAGTGTGCAGTTCTGTCAATGTAGGTTCCACCAGAACCGGAATCAACATGGATGCAGTACGTCTTTGTGGAGAAATGGTAAAAGAAACAGCAGAAGCGACAAAAGAGCGTGATTCTTTCGGATGTGCAAAACTTGTTATCTTTTGTAATGCGCCGGATGACAATCCGTTTATGGCGGGTGCATTCCTTGGAGTGACAGAAGCGGATGCGGTGATCAATGTCGGCGTCAGCGGTCCCGGAGTTGTGAAAAAAGCATTGGAAAAGGTGCGCGGCAAAGGATTTGAAGAGCTTTGCGAGACAATCAAAAAGACGGCATTTAAGGTGACACGAGTAGGACAGCTGGTAGCCGGAGAGGCATCCAGACGTCTGGGAATTCCGTTTGGAATCATTGACTTGTCACTGGCACCGACTCCGGCAATCGGAGACAGCGTGGCAGAGATCTTAGAAGAGATTGGTCTGGAGCGGGTAGGTGCGCCGGGAACGACGGCGGCACTGGCACTTCTCAACGATCAGGTGAAAAAAGGCGGTGTGATGGCATCCTCTTATGTAGGAGGACTCAGTGGTGCGTTTATTCCGGTCAGTGAAGATCAGGGAATGATCGATGCAGTGAATGCAGGTTCACTGACACTGGAAAAATTAGAAGCCATGACTTGTGTCTGCTCAGTTGGTCTTGATATGATCGCGGTTCCGGGAAAGACATCTGCAGCGACAATTTCCGGAATCATTGCAGATGAGATGGCGATCGGTATGGTCAACCAGAAGACGACAGCAGTCCGTCTCATTCCGGTGATCGGAAAAGATGTGGGAGAGATTGTCGAATTCGGCGGACTTCTGGGTTATGCGCCGATCATGCCGGTGAATGAGTTCGGCTGTGAGGCATTTGTAAATCGGGCAGGAAGAATTCCGGCACCGATTCATAGTTTTAAAAACTAGAAACAGGGGAGAAAAGATGAAAAAAATTGCAATCGTAACGGACAGCAACAGTGGTATTACGCAGGAAATGGGAAAAACGATGGGAATTCATGTGATTCCCATGCCGTTCTTTATTGACGGGGAGTTGTTTCTGGAAGATATTACGCTGACGCAGGAGGAATTTTATAAGCGTCTGGGAGAAGATTCTGATATTTCCACGTCTCAGCCATCTCCGGGTGAAGTCATGGAATGCTGGGACGAGCTGCTGAAAGAGTACGATGAGATCGTGCACATTCCAATGTCCAGCGGACTGAGCAGCACTTGTCATGCGGCACAGTCTCTGTCTCAGGAATACGAGGGAAAGGTTTGTGTAGTGGATAACCAGAGAATTTCTGTGACACAGAAGCAATCGGTGGAAGATGCGATCGTGCTCCGGGATGCAGGAAAATCTGCATCTGAGATCAAGGAGATACTGGAGGCTGAAAAGCTGCAGGCAAGTATCTATATTACCGTGGATACGTTAAAATATCTGAAAAAGGGCGGACGTGTTACACCGGCTGCCGCGGCGCTCGGAACGGTATTGAACCTGAAACCGGTGCTTCAGATTCAGGGAGAAAAACTGGATGCATTTTCAAAAGTAAGAGGATGGAAAGCCGCAAAGCGTACTATGCTCAAGGCGATAGAAAAAGATCTGAATGACCGCTTTGCAGATGTCCGGGAAGATATGGTGCTGGGAATGGCTTATACTTGCAGCAAAGAAGAGGCACAGGAATGGAAACAGGAGATCGCGGAGAAGTTTCCGGAATACGAAATTGTAGAAGGTCCGCTTTCTCTGAGCGTTGCCTGTCACATCGGACCAGGGGCTATGGCAGTGACCTGTATGAAAAAAGTCCGGTGATTGCCGCTGGTATTATGAAAAATGTCCGAATAACCTCATTTTATAGGTTATTCGGACATTTTTTAAATCAAATCTAAATCATTTTGTGTTAGAATTGCTTTAATCTATAAATTCTCAGGTGGTGCTTACATGAAAGAACGTATATTGATTATGGAAGATGAAACAGCAATACAGTCTGTTTTATATGAGTTGTTGACTGACGCGGGATATGAAGTTTCATTAGCAAGTGATGGATTGGAAGGAATTTCGCTTTTTCAGTCACAATCCTTTTCGCTCATTTTGTTAGATATTATGATGCCTAAAATAGACGGTTATGCGGTATGTGAATTTATTCGTAAAAAGTCCCGGATTCCGATTATCATGCTTACGGCTATGGACGAAGAAGAAGCACAAATAAGAGCTTTTGAATTGCAGGTTGATGATTATATCACAAAGCCCTTTTCGTTAAAACTTGTTTTAATGAGAATTGAAGCTGTACTTAGACGGATCAAGGAAAAATCAGAAAAACAAAAAATACTCTCTGCGCAAGGAATTGAACTCAATAAAGACAGTCATGAGGTATATAAAAACGGTGCTCCTGTCAATTTAACACAACTCGAATTTGAACTTTTACTGACCTTTTTGAACCATAAAAATCAAGTCCTCACGAGGGATAATCTGATCCAACAAGTATGGGGCTATGATTTTGCCGGCGACGAAAAAACAGTAAATATACATATTATGAATTTGCGACGAAAATTAGATACAGGATGTATTCATACAATACGAGGGGTGGGATATAAATTTGAGAGCAAAAATTAATGACAGCCTGAGTGCAAAAGTTTTCTTATGGATCGCAGGTTCTTTAATTTTATGTAGTTTTCTTATTTATGGAAGTATTCTGTTTTTCCTGCCGAAAAGTTATGTGGCTGTATCATCAGAACATATCAACACGGAAATAAAAGAACTGACAGAAACACTTTCTAAAACAAAATTTGAAAATGCAAAAGATGTATTGGAAAAATTTTGTTCAGATCATCAGGCAACTATCATCGTTCAAGGTGGTGGAGAAGAACAGCAGTATGGAACGCCTGACGAAGTTTCTTCAGAGAAAGAAGAAATGTTATCCTTTGCTCAGGAGATTCAATTCTCTGACAGAGCAGAGACATATATGCTCAATATCATTGCCCAGATTTCCTCCAGTCATGAGTTAATAAGTGCGTTATTAAAATTATTGCCGTTTCTTTTGATAATTATTTTCCTGGTTTCATTTTCAGGGGCATGGATTTGCAGCCGTTTGATCGTAAAACCAGTGATAGAAATCAGTGAAGTTTCAAAACGAATGGAAAAGCTTGATATGACCTGGCAATGTAAGATAAACCGTACAGATGAAATTGGTATTCTTGCAAATAGTCTGAATTCCATGTCCCAAAATCTGTCAGATACCATGCTGAAACTGGAAACAGCAAACAGACAGTTAAAGCAGGATATGGAGCATATTGACGAACTGAATAAACAGCGTCAGTATTTTTTTGCGACAGCTTCCCATGAATTGAAAACCCCGATCACCATAATCAAAGGGCAGGTGGAAAGTATGATTATGGAAATTGGAAGATATAAGGACACGAGAACGATACTTCCGGAAACATTAAAAGAAATTGAAAATATGGAACAGCTTGTAAAGGAAATCCTGTCGATATCAAAGCTGGAAATGAATACAATGAGTCATACGGAGCTTCTTTCTCTTTCCAATATTCTGAAACGTGTATATAAACATCTTATTCCACTGGCCAATGAAAAACATATCCGTATTCAGAAGAATATTTCAGAAGATGTTATGATGATGGGAAATGAGCTGCTTTTGGAAAAAGCAGTCCATAATATCATCAGCAACGCAATACGGCACTCCCCTGTTGGTGCCGAACTGGGGTTAGAACTGTCTTTTGATTCTCTTCTTGTCAGAAACAGTGGTGTAAATATTCCGGATGAAGATTTGGATAAACTGTTTACTCCATTCTATTGTGTGGAAAAATCACATAATAAACTGACCGGCGGAAGCGGGTTGGGACTATATCTTGTAAAAATTATCTTGGAACAGCATGGTCTGTCATATACGATTGAGAACCGGCAAGACAGTGTCTGCTTCAAAATCACATTAAATTCACATAATCTAAATTAAAATTAAATGGAATCTAAATCGAAGTTAAACCGTCCTTTCTTATACTGCAGATATAAAGAAAGGACGGTGTTTTTATGAATGTAGGAAAGCGGGCATTTCTCTATCTGACCCGCAAAAAAGGAAAAAATTTATTGCTTGGAATAGTATTTCTATTGATTTCATTCTCCTTGCTGACAGGAAGTGTGGTCTATTTGGGGATCCGGCAGGTTTCTGAGGATTTGCGTTCCAATATTGGTGCTTCTTTCAATATCAGACCTTATGAACAGTTTGATATGAATAACGGACAGGTTTCCAGTAAGGGGACACCTGTCATTGATGAGCAGTCCATTCGGCGGGTTATTTCCATCGTTGGAAAAGATCTGAAATGCTACAATACAGAACACTCCGGCTATGTAAAGGGAGAAAACCTGTCATTTCTCGCAGGGACAGGACACAGTGAAGAAAGCAATATGGGAACTGTAAAAGCAGTGCGTGATTCCAGCTTGTGCCAAGCCTTTTTGGATGAGGAATACGAACTGGCAGAGGGGGAACATATCAGATCAGAGGACAACGGTAAAATTCTTATCAGTAAAGCCCTTGCCGAACAAAACAATCTTGCTGTTGGAGATAAGATAACCCTTACCCATGCAAAACTGGGTTCAGACGATGGTGTATATACAGACCTGATGAAAGAAAAAAGTGCATATGAAACAGTGGAAATCAAAGGAATCTACGATATAAAAAATGCTTCCGATAATGCGTTAAATCCGACAGCGAAAAAAGCCGAAAATCTTATTTTTTCAGACAGTCAACTGTTAATCAACTTGCAGGAGCAAGGTGTTTATGAGGGCGAGATTTCTTTTTTCATTGCCGACCCACTGCATCTTGACAAGATGGTATCAGAAATAAAAGGGATTGATTCGATTGCCTGGAACAACCATGTCATCAATACGAATGACTTCAAGTATTCTAAGATTGCAGAACAGCTTCAAAGTATGCAAAAGATCGTTGTCGCACTGATTGCGGTTGCTGCAGTATTGGGATTTCTGGTATTTATGCTGATACTGACATTCAGGATTCGTGGAAGAATGCAGGAAGCCGGCATTTTACTTGCCGTAGGAAAACCGAAACAGCGGATTATCGGGCAATTTCTGATAGAGGCAATGATTCTGCTGTGGATCGGCTTTCTAGTGGCAATCATTATCTTTCTTCCGCTTGCAGATACATTAAATTCATTCCTGTTTGATTCCATAACACAATCAACGATTCATAAGAATTACTTACAGCCAGATTTCCTGCATTTTGTCATATTGTTCATTTTAGAAAATCTGGGTGTTCTTCTGACAGTTCTTGTGTGCAGTGGAGCGATCCTGTCATTAAAACCGAAAGAGATTTTAACCAAAATGAGTTAGGAGGGTATTACAATGAATTTTTTGAAACGCGCTATAAAATACTGTGTCAGACAGAGATTACGTACGCTGTTGCTGTTTTTGACATTTACTCTGCTGTCTACAACCGTTTTGATTGCAGTTTCCAGCGAGGAAGCTGTTTTGCAAGGAACAAAGCAGATAAAGGAAACTGTAGGTGCTTCCGTTCGTATGGAAATTGACATGAACAATCAGAATAATTTTGGCCCGGCTGAGGATTTCGGAAATGGGGCTTCTGGATATACCTATAATGGCGACCGTATTACAGAAAAAATAATAAGTGCAATTTCAAAACTTCCCAATGTTGTGAGCCATAACGCTAAAATAGATGGTGGCTATTGGGGGATTCCGGAAAATTTCGAGCCGATTCCGGGCATGGTGAATGCACCAGGTTTGTCAGTCCCTTATACTGCAGTATTGGATTCTTCTTTAGATATAAAATTTTTAAATGGAACATATAAACTGGAAGAAGGACGACATATTAATCCTGATGACTCTTGCACAGTTTTGATTTCAAAAGAATTGGCAGACAAAAACAATCTTTCTGTAGGAGATAAAATTACTTTTCAAGAGTTTGAAACAGGAAAAACGGAAAGTACCTTTACCATTGTAGGAATTTATAGTGGTACAGAGGGTACGACAAAACAAGCGATCACACCGGATGGGATTCCTGCAAACAGTGGTTATATTGATATGGATGGTCTGAAAAAGTTTTATGACGGAGTAAATGAAAAATTGGAGGGATATGACAATCTTGATATTTATACGCACTCTCCAGAGGAAGCCAAAGAGCTTATGGAAACCATCAAAAACCTTCCAGAAGTAAAAGGCAAAACATTTACTTTCGATGTCAACACAGAAGATTTTGACTTAGTATCCACCCCATTGTCTTCTTTTGGAAGTATGGTTGATACGGCTGTATTAACAATTACTGCAATTGGCATGCTTGTTATTGTATTGTTCCTTGTTTTATGGACGAGAAACCGTAAGAAAGAAATTGCTGTTTTACTTGCAGTTGGTCGAGGCAAGGCAGAAATTGTCGGACAGTTCCTGACAGAAAATATATTGATTGCAATACTATCCATGTTTGCGTCAACGGCATTATCTTTTGAGCTTGCAAATCAAATCGATTCATTCATTATCAGCAGATCGGGAGAAAATATATCCAAATTGACCGTTCAGATTGCCACATCAGATATGCTTAAAGTATTTGGCATTGGTGTTATTTTGATTTGTCTTGCGGTTATTGTTGCTTCCTATACGGTCATTCGTTTACAACCGAAAGATATTTTAACTAAAATGGAATAGGAGAAATGTGATTATGAGTATATTATCGTTTTCAAATTTAAGTTATAGCTATGACAAGAAAAAGAACATATTTAGTAATATCAGCGCAGAAATGGAACTGGGAAAAATATATGCGATTTTAGGACCGTCTGGTTGTGGCAAAACAACATTACTTTCTTTGTTGGGTGGATTAGATAGTCCTACCAAAGGCAAGATATTATTTAATGGAGAAGATATTACTGAAAAAGGATTCGCAAATCATCGCCGGAACCATGTTTCCTTTATTTTTCAAGCATATAATCTCATTGATTATATGACACCATTAGAAAACGTAAAATTGACAAGTAAATTACCACCGGAACCGGTTTTAGAAAAAATGGGATTGACGAAAGAGGAAATGAAACGGAATGTGTTACAACTTTCCGGCGGTCAACAACAACGTGTAGCGATTGCAAGGGCATTGGCTTCAGAAGCACCCGTTATTTTGGCTGATGTAAACTGAACCCCATGTGCTTACTGTACATAGCGTGTACACAGTAGGATTATATGACAATATAGGTACATGATACACAAGTAATGAGAAAAAATGTGTATGCAGTAGGAAAAAAGTATTGATATCTGGTATGAGGAAAGACATCCTTGTAGCAGGTTTTTTATTGTCAATAATAGACAGGTTTACAAGTAATATTTTGTTGGTATGTGTGAATAGCTTTCTGTTGGAGGATAGGGTAGTGTTGTAGTCGAAAAGGAAAGGAGAAATGTAAAATGAGTAAAGAACTTACAACAGAACAGAAGATTATGCAGGCAACACAGTATGGACTATTGATTTATGCAGGACAACGGAAAATCTATGATGAGGATGAACGATTAAAGTTGGAAAAGATTGCAAACGAAATAGGAGAGTATTGGGGACTGGAAGAACCTGTAGCAGGTTATCCGGAACTTTTTGAGGAAATTACACTCCAGGGGCTTTGCAGATATGCTAGCGAAATGCAATATACGCATGGAGAAACAGAGCGGGAACGAATCAAAGAAGTATTGGATTTGGTGTATGAGATGAAGAAGCATTGGTCTGAATAAGGGCAACCGAATTAGACAGGAAGGGAGAAACCTCAAGGATTACTTTAGAACGTTAAGAAAGTGAAAGAATCATGGAATAATTTCAAAAGTTAAAAAGCAAATTAAAGAAAAGCCACAGCCTCATACAATGGAAGCTATGACTTTTCTTCTTTTCCCTCGATGAGATACTCATAGGAAACATGAAAGATCTCAGTAAGCGCTTTTAATTCTACATCTGTGACATAACGCTTATTGGTCTCAATTCTAGTATAGAATAAATTAAATTTCTACTATATATTTTGAGGATAATGTATGGTAA